>Ga0134128_10000081_pt1 | contig 132260 bp, 120 predicted proteins | sample KB31754_FD_96462 | JGI IMG/M metagenome (GOLD analysis project Ga0134128, IMG submission 96462) | Terrestrial soil microbial communities with excess Nitrogen fertilizer from Kellogg Biological Station, Michigan, USA - KB3-175-4 | ecosystem: Environmental > Terrestrial > Soil > Unclassified ... | reverse complement strand
TTGAACTGGGAAGTCTTCGAGTTTGCGGAAATGATTCGGGTCGTCTTCCTGAACGACGAGGATCGCGCCGCTCTCGCACGACACATAGATTCTTTTCAGAACTGGATCGAATGCCACGTCGTCGGCGCCTTCCGGCATTGGAATGTGGGCGATGGAGCGGTGCTGGTCGAGATTGAATACGGTGAGGAGATTGTTGCCGCCGCATGACAAAAACGCGCGACGGCCCACCGGATCGAGCGCCATGGCATGGTTGAAATCGCAACGCGCGACCGGATACTGCGCAATTACCGTGTCCGACGCGGGATCGATTTCCGCGATCTTGTTGACGCTCCGAAGATTGACGTAAACCTTTCGGCCAACGGGATCATATTGCACCATCCCCGTTTCACTCCCCAATTTCAAAGTCTTAACGATGGAATCGGTGTGAACATCAAGAACGCTAACTTCTTTGCCGAGTGTGTCGGAAACATAGACTTTGCCGAAAGGCGCGGCATAGGCGCCGCCATTTGGTTTTTCACCTGTTGGAAGTTTCTTGATGACCTTCATTTGCGCCAGGTTGACCACGCCGATTTTGTTTTCGCCACTATCACACGTGTAAATCTTCTTGAGCTCAGGGACGTAGATGACAGCAGTAATTCCCGGGAGGCCATGAATGGCCGCGACCAGCTTGTTTGTGCGCACATCGATGACATACAAGATGCCTGGGCCGACATGGGCGGAAAGGAGGTAATGATCCTCGTAATCCATCGTGAGGTGGTCGAAATGTTGGCCTCGCGCGCCGGGCAGGTCGATGACGGCGAGCTTCTTGAGGGTTGCCGCAGGAGCCGGAAGGCTCACCAACATCAAGGACGAGATGAGAAGGCTACGGCGGACGATGTTCATGGCGAGAAGGTTTCCCTCGAGAAACTGATGTAGCGGCGGGCCCGCGCCCGACGCGAAAAAAGTGGCGCGCCCGGAGAGATTCGAACTCCCGACCCTCTGCTTCGAAGGCAGATGCTCTATCCAGCTGAGCTACGGGCGCGTCGTCTTTCTCCTTCTACTCTAACTACTTACGGACCTCCTCCGCAGCTTCATTCTCAGCTTTGGAGGAACCGTAGTAAAAACGTAGTAAATTCTCTCCTTGATAAGCTTTTTTGTTGGCTTGTTCGATGCCCTCACGTACCTGGTCAACCATTCCAAGTTGATAGTGGCGCTTCGTCTCTGGACTGCTGTGCCGCATCGCCCGTTGCACCACGGCGTCTGGCGCGACCCAACTGAGGCGCGTGCAGAATACGTGACGCAGATTGTAAATCGGGAAATACAGTACACCCGCTTTGTCCAGAGCTGTACGCCATGCTCGCCTGACACTTCGTATTGGCTTGTCCGGATTGCGTGGGCTCGGAAACACGTACAGGCTCTCCGAGCTTTGTTCCTTCTTCCACTCCTCGAGGACATCGCAAGCCAACCGGCTCAATGGTAACGGTTGAGCCGAGTCGGTAGTCTTCACAGCACCGCCAAGATGAAGAACGCCGTGGACCAGATCTACTTGGTCCCACTTCAGCGATAGTCCCTCACTGTATGTTCGACCACCGGTCTGAACCAGCAACACAATCGCCACCCGGAGGTGGGGTGGTGCCGCCGCAAGAATCCGATGTTCGTCTTCAACCGTGAGCATTCTCTTGGATGGCCTCTCGGCGTGCTCATCGAAATGTTTCACACCGGAAGTTGGGTTTTCCCCGATGTATTTTCGCTTGAGCGCGAACTCGAAGATGCAGTGCAGGCATGCCAATTCCCGGTTGACCGTAGCCCCTTTCACTGTTCGCCTTGGGTCACGCTTCAACGGCTGGCGGCGGCGATGATTGCGATACTCCACGACGCTCCGCTCGTCGATTTCCGTCAATTTGCGCTCCCCAAAATACGCTCGCAGATTCTTCAAAAAAGTTTGGTGGTTGACCTGACTTTTCGGAGAAAGCATTGAACTGTGCGAGCGGAAAAACGCTTCGGATAACTCTCCGAAGGTCATTCGCTCGCCAGGCCAACCAACTTGGAACCGACCGAGCGCGATCTCGCCTTCGCGTTTCTTCCAGATTTTCTTTGCGAGACCTTTGCTGGAGGTTTTAGTCGACTCGCACCTTTGTTCACCCTTCGCCGTATAGTCCATCCACCAAAACCGTGAATCTTTCCTCTTGTAGAGTCCCATGGCGCTCCTCTCACTTGCCGGAGCCGAGCGCCGCTACCATTATACTCCGCCCAGAAAGCCAGCGGCGGGCAGGACGGATTTGTCCGTCTTTGAACTGATCGAGAGTTGATCGCCGGTATTCAAGACGGCCGCCTAACTTGCGATACTCAATCTTTTGTTGGCACGCGTACTGGTAGAGAGTGCTTTTCGAGATCCCGAGATATTCGGCGGCTGCCGGGTGCTTAAACCACGGATCGTCGGAATCTCTTTGCAGCGAAAGTTTTGGAAGCGTCGGCGCACCTGTCGGGAAATGATCGACGATTCCCGTCAGTGCTTGCCGCAACATCTGAACGAGCTGTTCGGGGTCTCGCGTTTGGAAAACCACGCAGGCAAGGACTGTAGGATCGCCTACCTGCCCCTTCCCTCCTGAATCCCTGCCGTCGTTCATCGGGTTTCAATTGGTCTCGCTAACCAAAGCCGCAGTACTTAAGGTTCATCAGAAGGCAAATCATAGAACAAGGGCAATCGCTGTCAATTTGTGGCGTCTAGAGAGTGAGGGTGAGCAAGGGAAGGCATCATCGGCGTTGGGACTTAGGAGAGTGCAATCGATTGGGAAACCTGAGTTTAGATCGAGAGCACCGCTAATTGTCGGCCAAGGAAGTTGCTATTTACAGGGCCGGTCTTTTTTCGCCAATTCACAGTTTTATGGCTAACTTTCCGTCTTTGGTCGCCAAAATACGGGGAATACGAACGGAAGCTGATGGCGGAAGAAGATGACCACCTGAGCAGGAAGCACCGCACACGAACAGCCCGGACCAATACTCCGATAGCAAGATTAGAAAGGAGTCAAACAGAATGGCTGAAGAAGAAAAATCCCCTCTCGATAGCGAAAGTACCCCTCAACACATCGCGACATTCAAGAAGTCCATTATCCCCAGGTTGAACGAGCTTGGTGTCACAAAGCTGACCGTCAATTACAGCGGGTCGGGTGACGAGGGCTCCGTCGAAGGATTGGATGTCGAACCGCAATGACTCGTAATTCCCAGCGAACTCGAGGAACAAATCTGCGATCTAGCCGACGAGTTTCTGCATTCCGAACATGGCTGTTGGGAAGACGGAGACGGCGGCACAGGCATAATCGTGATCGATCCAGTTGAGGACAAAATTATCAACGAACACGGCTGGTACTTCACGGACCTAAGTTACGAAACAAAGGAGTTCTGACCGTGGCGCATCCGTTGAAGCATGCAGAGAGTAGCGCAAAGAGATTTGGCGGGAAGCCCGAAGATTACCTGCCGATTCATAATTGGTTCGATGAGTCGAAGGCATTCCTCGCTGACTTCCGCCATCGAGGGCTGCGTCATCACTCGGAAGGTATTTTCTTGTGTGAAAGAATCTTTGGCGTTTCCGTCGTCAACAGCGAAGGGAAGCAAATTCCGGTGCGCTACATCGGGGAACAGCACGTCACGGAGGATCTGGGACGAATCCCAACGGCTCAAGACTGGCTCACGCGAATCAAGCCAGAACGCTGGATGTACGGTCAGAGATTGCAAGTGTAAAGCGAACCAGCTAAATGCTTCCGCTCGAAGCCTCCGCATAGTGGAGGGGCCCGCCTTAGGTGAGTCCTTAGCTCTTTGAGCCATGCCTGAACCGCCTGCCTGTAACCTGGGTGGACCGTCGGACGGTAGAGAGCAGGTCGAACCTCTCCAAGTTTTGGCTCAATGAAACTTTTGTCCCTCCAAGACAAGACCGGCAAGAGGAGGTGTGAGATGCGAATCGCAGGACGCTGCAAGCTCGGGTTCTACCCATTGCCACTTTCAGAAGCAGAGCGGTTAAGCAGCATGTTGGTATTCCCGGACAAGCAATGTTGCGCGCTTGATCCCTGCGTGGGAGACGGCGTGGCGTTCGCTGAAATCGCCCCAGGCGACAAGGTGTTGCGTTACGCCGTCGAACTCGACGCAGGGCGGGTTGAGCAGGCATGCACCAAAGGCATCGACGTGATTCACGGGAACTGCTTTGACGTGCAGTGCGCGGTCGAATCCTTCTCACTCATTTATCTGAACCCGCCATACGACTTTGAGATCGGCGAAGAGAAGTCGCAGCGCATGGAGAAGCTTTTCCTTGAGCACGTGCACCGATGGCTGAAGCCACTCGGTGTGCTCGTGCTCGTGGTGCCAGCCAAACGAATCGCGGACTGCGCCATTGTGCTTTCCAGGTATTTTCGGGACATCCGCATCTATCGGCTCACGGAACCGGAGAGCGTGCGCTATCAGCAGGTCGTTGTGCTGGGGATTTGCCGAACTCGGCAAGATCGAGAAAGGTTGCGGGAGAACGAGATCATTCAGGCGCAGTCCTGGTTCGGCTCGCTCGAGAGAAAACCACAAGAACTTCCGCCGCTGCCAGGATATGCGGATCATGCGTACGCCATCCCCTCGGGAACACCCGTGCACATGGTTTATCGAGGGCTGCCTTTGGATGAATTAGAGGACTTGCTGCCGAAGTCGTCCGCTTATCGTCAAGCTTCAGCCGTGATTTTCGCCCAGCAGGCGGATGTTGCCGGCCATCCACTGACTCCATTGCACGGCGGCCATGTCGGTCTGCTCTGCACGGCGGGCATGCTTAACGGCATATTTGGCGAGGGAGAATCGCGCCACATAGCGCACTGGCAATCGGTCAAACTGGTGGACAAAACGGAAGAGGAAGAAGACGGGAAGACGGTCATTCGAGAGAAAGAGCGATTCTCGAACGAACTGACACTTGTTTTCAGCAGCGGTGAGATTGCGGTCTTGAAGTGATTAGCCCGCTTTGATGGTCTTCGAGGCGGCCGGAGAATGGGTATCCAGCCAGGTGTACTTTTCGCTGGCCTTGCGTAAGAATCATTTGTGGACTTAACTGTTCACTTCGTATAATTGAAATGGAGAGTTCAATTCATGCCTAAACCAGCAAGGAGCGATAGCATCGTTGTCTCAGCTCTTCGGGCCCGCACGAACTTCGGCAACCTTCTGCGGCGGATAGAGGATGAACGTCGGTCGCTCGTGATCGAGAAGCGGGGTACCCCCCGTGCCGTGTTGCTGAGCATCCGGGATTACGTCCGCCTTGCGGCTCCGGAACCGGAAGTTCTCCGGATCCTTGGGGAGGAGTCTGAGGTCAAGGGCACAGACAAATTGAGTTCACAGCAGGTCGACAAGATCATTCGGGAAACGCGCGCGAAGCAGACGAAGCGCCGATGATTTCGCTTCGTCTGGTCGTCGATACGAACATCGTCGTCTCTGCGGCACTCAAACCCGAAGGACTGCAACGCACGGTCCTCCTTCTCGCGCTTACTAAACCAGCGCGGCTCTATGTGTCTCGTCCAATTTTCGAAGAATACAAGGCGGTACTGGCGCGACCGGAGTTCCATATCCGCAAAGCCCTTCGGCAACAGTTCCTACAACTCATAGAGAACCGCGCTCGATTTGTTGCCCCGACGCGCCAGCTTCGGGTTGCGGGTGATCCCGGCGACAACATCTTCGTGGAATGTGCGGATGTTGCTCGAGCCGACTATCTTGTCACCGGAAACGTGCGCCACTTTCCGCGCTTCTGGAAAAGAACCAAGATTATTACGTCCCGCGAATTTCTCAGTGTGGTGGCCCCGCATCTCTTGATCTGAGCAGGAATTGGTCGAATCAAACTTCGAACCGCGATTCGGTGGGCTTACTCTCAGTCAAACTGAAAACCTTGTACCTCCTCGACCAGTGGAGGAACGGAATCATGCAAAACGCACACGACCGCTTCGGAACGCTGGAGTTCGTCAAACGCACGAAAGACACTACGACTCGCGTTCGTGTGCACGTTGACCGAGCCGTTCTGGAGGCAGTAACAGATGATCGAAGCCCCGCCGCCGCCCACCTGATTTCCATGGTCGGAAGCGATGCCGAAATTGGTGCCCTTTCGGCGGCAGTAACGGAGGGAGCCTTGTTCCAAATATACCTTCCGGGCGGCGCGATCATTACTGCTTCTCTTGGATCTGAGGCTCAGTGCTTTCGGGGAAGTGTGATGGTTTCAGGCAGGAAGCGCCCCGTGCGGCATCTTGTCGCGGTCTCGGCCGAACTGGCCAAGACAAAACCAGGAGCAGATCGCGAGGGTGCGCGGACGGTTCTGTGCAACGACGATCCTGCGTTTGTGCTCTACCGGGTGGCATCTCGGTATGGGCTTCCAGTCCTACCCGAGTGGGCGACTTGGTTCATGAAAGAACTCAATCGACGAAAGGCCATCAGCCCATTGTCAGGACTTGGGTGCGCACCGGTGCTGATCAGAGGCAACAAGCAGACGTTTCTGAAATGGATTAGCAGGGGTCTGAAAGAGCACGCGATCCGAATTCCCAAAGGGAATGACATTATTTCCTGGAAGTTTCCAACCGGGCTCGTCGAATCGGAACCTGCCGTTTGAATTCTTCCGACACGCCACTTTCTGGGTCGACTGAACGAACCATGAGGGGAAGAGTATGCCATTACCGAAGGACATCGACTCAATCGGGTCGTACTTGCGTGCGTGGTCCACCGAACTCGGTGAGCGGATTCTTCAAGCATTGCCGCCGCTACAGGGGTTCGACGATGCCCCTTCACCTCAGATCGCACAACTTCTCCGCAAGCCGTTCCCCGCACAAACACTCGCCATCATGGGTGTGATGAAGCGGTGGAATGAAGCGCGCGGCGCGGCAGTCATTGCGGAATGCGGGACGGGCAAAACGCTCATATCGCTTGGCGCCGTCCACGTGCACAGCGAGCGGATGCCGTTCACGGCCGTGGCCATGGTGCCGCCGCAACTGGTTGAGAAATGGGCGCGAGAGGCATTTCTGACTCTGCCCCGTGTGCGCGTGTTCTTCATCGACGGACTGCGCACTCCGACAGGCTCCACGGGCCACGCCGGAATCAACGAGGTGAGGCTGCGTCATGGGCGGATCGTGCGGGAGGGGGCTACGCACCACGCTGACCGACTTGCGGCTACGGAAGACAGCTCGCACTGCTCGTCAACGGTGGGGTTCCATCTGTGGATCGCCCGCTCTATTCATTGTTGGTCGTGAGCGCGGGAAGCTGAGTTACTTTTGGCGGCATGCTTATGGGCACGCCGGATGTGGACGCTACCAAGGAAGCGTCGTCAATCCCGACACGGGCTGCCCGATTTACTTGGGTGAGAACGGAGAGAGGTTACTGTCATCGGATTTCAAGAAGGCCAAGCTGAGCGAGATTCTCGGCCCTCAGAATGGTGACGAATCCAAGAAACTGCGCCGGGCGCTGTACAGCGCGTTGTGGCAAGCAGACGGGACGAAGACGCGCCGCTTTGCTCCGGTGGACTTCATTGGTCGTTTCATGCCGGATTTCTTCGATTACGCGATCGCAGACGAAGTACACGAGCTGAAAGGAGATACAGCCCAGGGGAATGCGCTGGGAACGCTGGCCGCGTGCGCGCGGCACACGGCGGTGCTCACAGGCACCCTGCTAGGTGGCTACGCCGATGAGGTCTTCAATATCCTCTACCGCCTCGAACCCGGAAAGATGGTCACCGAAGGATTTGAGTATGGCGAAGCGGGAGTCCGGGCATTCACAGAGACGTACGGACTGCTCGAAAAGATCACCGTAATCGAGCCAGCCGATAACGCCTGCTCGGAGGCGCGCGTAACAAAACGCATTCGCAGGCGACCGGGGGCATCGCCGCTGCTCTTCGGCCGCTTCCTCATGAGCCTCGGGGCGTTCATTTCGCTCGAAGACATCTCGGAGGGGCTACCGCCTTATCGGGAGGAAGTTCTCAGCGTTGAAATGGATGCTCCGCTGAAACAAGCCTACAAGAAACTTGAAGAAGACGTGAAAACCGCGCTGAAGGAGCACCGCGGGAATCAGTCAGTGATGAGCGTGGCCTTGAACGCGCTGCTGCTCTATCCCGACCGGCCGTTTCGACTCGGGAATTTATACGGTTGGGAATTCGACCCCGAGATGCAGCGGCGCGAGAAGTTCCTCATTGCGGAGACAGTGGACTTGAACGATCAGCACGTTTATGCGAAGGAGCGCCGCTTGGTGGAAGAAGTGAAAGCGGAGCTGGCGCGTGGTCGTCGCTGTCAGATTTACGCAGTCTACACGCAGAAGCGAGATGTCACGCGACGTCTGGAACGAATCCTCTCGAATGAGGACATCCGCGTCGCGGTGCTCACAACAGACGTGCCGCCGGAATCGCGAGAGGGCTGGTACGGCCGGCAACTGCGCGCAGGCGTGCAGGCAGTGATTAGTCACCCAAAATTGGTGCAGACCGGACTTGATCTGATCGAATTCCCTACAATCCTGTTCTATGAGACGGGATATTCCATCTACGTTCTTCGGCAGGCCAGCCGACGGAGCTGGCGGATCGGACAGCATCACCCGGTCAAGGTGAAGTTCCTCCACTACGCCGAGACCATGCAAGAAAGCTGCCTGCGGCTTATGGGCAGGAAGCTTCTGGTGTCGCTTGCCATGGAGGGCAAGTTTTCTTCGGAGGGTTTGCAGGCGATCAACGAAGAAGACGACATCATGATGGCCATGGCGCGGGAGTTGGTTACCGAGAAAGGGATCGGAGAAAAAGCCGACCAGGTCTGGGCCTCCCTCCAAAGAAAAGAGGAGGAAGTCTTCGGGAATCGATCGTCTGAGGTGGAAGGGCTCGAACCGGAACCTGCGCACGAAACGGAACCTGTCACCACGGAGGCGACCAGCAGGCCAGCCAGTCCGTTGCTACCGCTCACTGCTTCTTTGGACCAGAATCGTCGCAAGATTTCGCGCCGGGAAGGCATCCTGGACGGTCAATTGACACTATTCTGACGTCCCGCGGAAGTGACCAAACGTCATGAATATTCTCTTCACAACCACACGGATATAGAAGGCGGCGGCAGAGCGATGCCTGCACATGAGCCGGAAACCCTTGCCCAAGGAACAATTTGGATATACAATCGAGCATGTATATCAAGGAGGTCAGATGCAAGTCTCGAAATGGGGCAACAGCCTCGCGGTGCGGCTGCCTTCGGCGGTGGTCGATGCACTTGGCCTGAAAGAGGGCGATCAAATCGAGATTCGGATCGTTGACAAGCGGGCCTTCGAGGTCGGGCGAGACAAGAGCAGAGAGCGTGCCCTTGCTCGTTTGCGCAAACTGCAACATCCTTTGCCTGCCGGGTTTGTTTTCGACCGAGAGGAAGCCAATGCCCGCTAGGGCCTTCTTAGATACCAATGTATTGATCTATGCGCTGGCGAAGGATGACCCTCGAAGCAGGAGATCTGAGCAACTGCTCGCGGTGGGCGGCATCCTCAGCGTCCAGATTTTGAATGAATTTGTCTCCGTTGCGCGGCGAAAGCTTCTGATGTCTTGGAGCGAGGTCACTGAGGCGTTAGCTGCTATCCGGCTGCTCTGCCCCACTCCGCTCCCACTTACGGTCGACATGCATGAAGCCGCGTTAAAGATTGCAGAGAAGCACGGGTACGGCATTTATGATGCTCTCGTGGTCGCCGCGGCACTTGAGGTCGGCTGCGACACGCTCTATTCCGAAGACCTTCAGGGTGGCCAGACAATCAATGGGCAAGTCACGATCCGAAATCCATTTGCTCATTCATCCGGCTAGCCGTCCGGATCACGTGCTTTTCCGGCACGTGATCTGAAAGACGGTCTTCACTCTTATTCCTTGCGTCGCTCAGTTTGCGGCCCCCCGCACGTTCTTGCTTCTTCGTTCACTCCCATCCGAGCCGCCAACTCAGAAGGACTCCGCCGCCGCCGCTGACGGGGCTGACAGATGCTCCCTACTCCGCAAGAAGCGATTCGTGGCACGCCGTGATGCGGTGAGAGAGTTCTCGAAGTTGGCACTCCGTGTTTTGAAATTAACTTCGATTTCGAGGCCCGTCTGTCGTTTTCAATTTCAAAAAAAAACAACCCACACGAGGAGGTGGAAGTCCCATGGGTATTCTCGGATTGACGCACGATGAGAATGGCACGGCCCTGGAAAAGCTCCCGGTAACAATTAAAGTCGCTATTGGGGAGGGGCCGGAGCCCGGCAATGGAAACAATTACCCGCGCCGCTTGGATCACTTTGTCTTCAAACGGAAGACGCTTCGCGGCCAAGATGTAGTCTGGTTGCCAGCGCCCGACATCTCTGAGGCACACGGCGAGAAGCCGACGGTGCTGGGAATCGTCTTCCTCAACGACGATCCGCGAGAGGTATTGCGGACCGAATATGCATGGTGGACGCCGACCGCGTGCAAATGCCACGGCGAACTTGTCCAGATCGCGAATGGCAATGGAGTTCGGTTTGAAATGCGGGCGTTGCGGCGCACGCAAAAGCACTCAGAGGGGGAACCCTGGCCCGGCAATTACAAGTACGCCGACGGTTCCAAGAAAGGTCAGACCGTTGAGCCATGCGGCGACGGGTGCCCGGATCTGGAGCGCGGTGATTGCAAGCCTTCGGGCGATCTGTATTTCATTCTGGAGAAGTTCCCGACGTTGGGCGCCATCTGCCGGCTGCATACGAGCAGCTACCGCTCGATTCGGAATCTCTCGAACGGATTGATGCAGATTCGCCGCTTAAACGGGGGCCGCCTGACAGGCATCAGGGCGACTTTAAAAACCAGCCCGGAGAAAATCTCGTACTCCGACCGGGACGGAACACGGCACACCTTCGTGGCGTACATCCTCAGTCTGGAAATCGGAGGGACGGACCTGCGCACTTTGGTTGCGAACATGACCGAGCCCATGAGGCTTTTGAGCGAAGGCCGTTCGACCATTGAGCTGCCACGTGGGGCTCAATACGTTGTGCATGAAAGTGATGTAGAACGGGCCGCGGAGATCAGTGGTGAATTTTATCCGGGCAGCGCGGATGCCACGGAGGACTCCGCGGAATCTCGGCTGACCGAGAGCGAGAAAGAGGAGCAGATGGCAAGGATCTGCGAACTCGCGCGGAGGCTCGGCTATAACGACGCCAAGACGAAAATGCTCATCGGGCAATCAGCGGACAATCTCGCGGAACTCGAGCGGAAACTCTTTAATGAATTGGACGAGCGTCCGGCACAGACACAGTCCTGGAACGGTGGGAATGCACAGAAACGACCGCCGGAACGAAAGACGGTTCAATCCAGCGTAAACGGGGCGCCAAAGCCGCTGGTTTCGGCTTCGTCAGAAGGAGCAACTTTTGCTGACGAGGAATTCCTCTTCTGAGAGGCGCGGCTACTCTGGGGCGATGCAGTGCCAGTATCAGCCGAGGGGTCATCTGCAATACCCTTGGGCGTATAGCGCGCGGCGCAGGTCGCGGCGCACTTGGATCAGCGGGGCAAAATGAAACTGCGATACGCGAGTCTGGATAGGTTGCACGGCCTAGAAACAGAACCAATGTCTGTAATCGTTGTTGCTATCTCAGCTTGGTGTCCGCGACGGTTGCCTCTTCAGAAATTGCCTCGACTAACACGGCGCGTCAATATGATGTACAGAGAAGTGCGTGTCGCGGTATCGTGGAGTCGCTCCCAAAGCGAGCATAGAGCGGATAGCAGATGGCCAACATTCAGCGAGATTGGAAGACGCGGGTCGTTCGCGGCGGGTATCCCGACCGAAGATTCGATATCGAATTCTGGCAGGAACAGGGCGACGAGGCAATTTTTCATGCCGCATGGGAGATGGTGGTAATGGCCGAGGAGTTCAAGCATGGCAGACAGCCCCGACTTCAAAGAACTATTACGCGTGTTGAACGAAAAGCAAGCTGAATATCTGGTTGTGGGCGGCTACGCGGTCATGAAATATACCGAACCGCGATTCACGAAAGACCTCGATCTATGGATTCGGAATTCGCCAGAAAACGCCGCCAAGGTATACGAGGCTCTCGCCGAATTTGGCGCGCCGCTGCAGAAGGACGGACTACTTCCGAAAGATTTCACAAGCGAGGATGTGACCTACCAGATTGGCGTCGCACCCGTTCGAATCGATATTCTAACGCGCATAAGCGGGGTTCAGTTCGCTGAAGCGTGGCCAAACCGCGTGACAAGCACATTTTTCGGTATTCCCTTGCACTTCATTTCGCTCGACGACCTGATTCTCAACAAGAAGGCAGCCGGCCGTTGTGGTGACTTGGAGCAGTTGGAGCTCTTCCGAGGGCAGAAAAGCAAGAGCCACAAAGAATAAGAGCGCAAAATGAAATTGCGTCAGCTCGGGGGCATCCCAAAGGTCGACGAGCTTTACCTTGCGGCGGCCGGCACAACGGTCTCCCGTTAGTACGTGGGAAGCGCCGCTGTTGCCTGCCAGAGGCCGAATTCGACTGCAGAGCAGGGTTCCTCGTAACGCAGGGCAACCATCGGATCGACGCGCATCGCGCGGCGGGTAGGGATGTAACTCGCCACCAGCGCGGCCACCGCAAGCAGCGCCACGCTCAACGCCAGCGTCGCGGTGTCTCACGCTGGAATGTCAAATAGCAAGCTTTGCACGAATCGCGTCGTCGCCCAGGTGATCGCCAATCCCACCGTCGCTCCCGCGAGCAGCAGCAAGGCGAACGTCGCGCATCACCAAGCTCAGAATTGCCCCACGCGGCGCGCCCAGCGCCATGCGGATGCCGATCTCCTTCCGCCGTTGCTCCAGCAGATAGGCGAGCAATCCGTAGAATCCGATCATTGCCAGCAGCAGCGCCAGCGCGCCGAAAAACCCCGAAAGCGCCGCTAGTAGCCGCTCTTGCGTGAGCGAATCCTCGACCTGCTGCGCGAGCGTCGTGAAGCTGAAGGAGTTCAGAAATGGAGGTCAATTACGCAATGTGGGCTTAAGTTTGTTCGGCCCAACGGACAATCAGGAAGAGACGGATCGATACTGGAAGGCGATCCGATGCGCTTGTCGCTGGCGGAGGTGAGGCCAAGCGTGCCTTCGAGGCGATGATAACGATGAAGAAGATCGACGTCGCAACCATTGAGGCAGCGCGGCGAGGCTGAAGCGGGGAGGCAGGTCTGCGCTCCTGGCTCCAGGCGGCCACAGGGTTCAATCTGTGAGCTCGTTGCACCCTCGGCCGCTCAAGATCATTGGGACACACCTCTCCGCCCGCGCTGCCCGCGTCTTCGCCTGCTTTGCACCCGAGACATGAAAGATGTACGACTTCTTCCGTCCCGGTGTGAGCGCTTCGAATGCCGCCCGCAGCTCAGGAGTTGCATCCAGCCTCGCCTGCAACTCCTCAGGAACCGCATACTCTGAAACCTTCTTGAGGGTAACCTTCTTCCCCGACTCCTCGACCTCGATGGCTTCGTAGATGTAGTTCCTCAGAATCGACTGCATAGCCGTAATTTCTTTGAGAGAGGTGAACTTAATCCAACGGCCTGTCTGCGTATGCTGACCGATCTTTTGGAGGATGTGCTTTGGGTCGTTGAGCAGCACGCCTTTGAAAAACGAGAGCGCGCACGCGTCCTTCAGCGGGATGACGATTGCCACATTCTTTTTCTGGTAGGTGAAGCAAGGCTTGCCCCACTTCATCTCCTCGGTTAGGTCACAGTCGAGCACAATCTTCCTCAGCTTGTCCGCTTCCTTCTTCCACTTTTTCGCATAAGGTACTTTCACCGTCCCCCCTGTGCACCGGCATCCGACCTAGCCGTCTATCTTGCGTTACTATTCAACCAACGGGCAGTCCGCAGTCAGAACCCAACATCCACGTGTGCTAGCGTGAGGAAGAACATGGCCGCTGTTCCTCTTCCCGGGCGAGCCAGACGCGATGCAGCGGAAGCGCCGATTCGGGTGAAACCGAAATGTCGCGGAAAAGCGCACAAGCCTTGAACAGCATCTGCAAGAAATAGCCTGCCATCCCTCCTGACCGCAGTGATGTTTACTGCGGGGTTTTCCGGTGTGCCTGCCGAGCGCCTTAAAGCTTGGCGTATTCGACGACACTGCAGTTTGTATTGTTGTACGCGCAGAAACACTAACAGTAAAATAGTTGAGGTTAACTCAATATGAGATTTCGCGCAAAAGGTCGCTGTGTATCCGGGCGCCGGTACGGTTGCGTATTGACTCCAGCCGCCATTACGCTTTTAGGGATCGCGTCGGGAACCGCAAGCGCTTGCGCGATGCAACGCGGAAGCGACGGATCGGTCTTGACTATGTCGATTGCAGCGGCGCGACACATATCCCCGACACGACAAAATGTTTCTCCAGCGAACGCGACGGCGGACTGGTTGAGTGGCGTCAGGAAGGACGTGGCCGCTCAGAATTTGGCGGGCGCGCTGCGGATTGTGGACGCGCGGCTCGCCGCCGTACCCGACGATTCGGACGCGATGGGATGGCGGGCGCGGCTTCTGGCATGGACGGGACAACGCAAGGAAGCGGAAACGGCGTATCGAAGGGCGTTGCAACTTTCTCCGAAGGATAGCGATCTTCTGCTCGGGTTGGCGACACTGCTCGCGCAGGACGGGCGAAACGAGGACGCGCTGGCGCTGCTCGACGCAGCTGCGCAGATTCCGCCTCCGCGGGCCGACGTGCTGAACGAGCGAGGGCGCGTGCTGCGTGCGTTGGGGCGGCGCGACGAGGCACGCGGAGCGTTCTTGCAAGCCGAGGCCGTCGAGCCAAGAAATATTTCCGCCGGCGATGACGAAGCGCGGGCGGGGCTGCGATCGCTCGAAGGGCCACCGCGATTCGAGATCGATGTGGGGAATGAAACGGATACGTTCAATTACACAGGCGCGGCGAACGCGCAGACGATTGCGTTTGTGGCAAAACCGAATTTGCGATGGATATTTTCGACGGAAGCGGACATTTACCAGCGGTTCGGCGCAAACGCGGAAAAGGTGACGGCCGCCGCAACGTATCGGTTGAATCCGTCGAATTCATTCACGGCGGGCGCGGGCGGAGGAAACGCGAACGGGATTATTCCGCGAGGCGAGACTTACTTCGAGTACGGGCACGGATTTAGAATTTCAGAAACAAAACCGCTGCGGGGAATCGAGACGACGTACAACCAGCACTGGCTGTGGTACAGCCAGGCGAGCGTGCTGGTTTTCACGGGGACGGCCGGGGCCGACCTTGCGCACGATTTGCGATGGACGGTTTCCGCGAATGGCGCGCGGAGCCGCTTCACGGGCATGCCCGTTGCGTGGAAGCCGTCCGGGTACACTCGTTTGGACTTTCCGCTGCCGCGAATTCCCGCGGATCGATTGCTGATGAATCTTACGTTTGCCGTAGGCTCGGAAAATTTCAGCGAACTGGACCAGGTGGGAGCGTTCGCGTCGCGGACGTATGGAGGAGGCTTTCGCGTGGGTTTGAGCGCGCGGCAGTACGTCAATGTTTACGCGGCGCGGCAATATCGCAATGGGGGCAACACCGAGGGACTATACGGCATGGGCTACGGGCTGCGATTCTGAGCGTGCATCGTGAGGCAGAATTGAGATTTTGATCGAGACTGACGGCACATTGAAATGAATTCCCTACTTCACTGGATCAATGCAAGCGCCGCGGCCTTTGTGCTGCGCGCGATCTTGTTCTCGTTAGCCGGCATATTGGTGCTGATCGCGTCTATCGTCGCGCGGCGAAAGATTCGCCGCCGTTACTTCGACCGGCTGGCGGACGCGGAGTTTTACGTGCGGCAGCACTGGGACGAGATTGTAGCGGGGGAAATTCCGGGAAACGAATGGCGCGAAGTGCACCGGGACACGGAAGCGATCATTACGCAGTCGCTCGACCGCATGGAGAGCGCGGATGCGAGTGAAGGAGAAAAGCTTCTGGATTTTCTGCGGCGGACGGGACTGCTGGATCGCATTCTAATGGAAGCGCGGAAACAGCGCGGGTGGAAGCGAGAGGCGGCGCTCGTGCGGTTGGGGCGGACGCGCGCGCCGGAAGCGGTTGCTTCACTCGTGACGGCGCTCGATGATCCGAGTCCGGAGACGCAACTGGCGGCGGTGCGCGGGCTGGCGCGCACGGGGCTGGGGTCGGCGGGAGAAGCAATGCTGGATCGCGTGGTGGCGGGCGATTTGGCGCTGGCGGGAACTTCGCTGATGAACGCGCTGATTGCGTGCACGCGAGCGAACCCACGCTTACTGCTGCCGTACCTTCATTTGGCGCGCGGGCCGGTGCGCGAACTGCTGGCGCGGGTGATGGCGGAAGTTGCGTCGGTGGCGCTGGGGGATGATTTGCTGCTATTGGCGTCGGATGCGTTGCCCGAAGTGCGTGCATCCGTGGCGCGAGCGCTGGGGCATGCGGAATTCGGATTCGCGTTTCCTGCGCTAGCGCAATTAGCGACGGATGGAGAGTGGTACGTGCGGCTGCGCGCGCTGACGAGCCTGGGGCAATTCCGAGAGACGCGAGCGTTGCCCGTGCTGCTGCGAGGCGTGTGCGATGCGAATCGGCATGTACGGCAACGGGCAGCGGAGGCGCTGGCTCACGTTCCCGACCCCATCGCGGTGCTAAGCGAAATTCTGGAAACGGGCGACTCATACGCGCTGCAGTCGATGATTGCGGAACTGGACCGCGCCGGCGAGTTTGAAAAAGTGCTCGAGATGCTCGAATCAGCGGAAAGCACCCGAACGCGGGGAGAAACGCAGCGACTCCTGCAGGCGCTTGAAGCGGGCGCCGAAGGATTGAACACGATGATGCGTCTGCCGGCGGCGCGGAAACCGGCGCAGACCGTGTAAACATGAGGGCACTGCTCAACATCTCAAACAACACTTTCTTCTTGTATTACCTCGTTTCCAATTTGAGCTATCTGGCGTTGCTGATCGTGGCGCTGCTTTCGAGCCGAGCGCATCACCAGCATCTGGCGTCGCTGAGGCTGGAACGGATCAAGGCGTCGCCGCTGACGCCGCCGATCACTTTGGTGGCGCCGGCGCACAATGAAGAGGCGTCGATTGTGCCATCGGTGCGGTCGTTGTTGCGCGTGGACTATCCGGAGCTCGAAGTTGTGGTGGTGAATGACGGGTCCGAAGATGGAACGCTGGCGCGTTTGCAAAAGGAATTTGAGTTGCAGCCCGCGCGGCGACTCTACATCGCACAACTTGCGACGGCGCCGGTGCGCGCACTTTACCGCAGCGCCGCCGATCCGCGCCTGATTGTGGTGGACAAGGATGCAGGGGGCTCAAAAGCGGACGCGGTGAATGCGGGGCTGAATGCCGCGTCGAGCCCGTACATGTGCGTGGTGGATTCCGATTCGATGCTGGAACCGGACGCGCTGTTGCGGATCATGGTGAAGATTCTGGAGGACCCGAAGCACGTGATTGCCGCGGGGGGAATTGTGCGCGTGCTCAACGGGTGCGAGATGGCGAATGGACGGATACGCCGCGTGCGATTGCCGAGAAACCCGATGGTGATTTTTCAGGTGATTGAATACCTGCGTGCGTTCCTGATTGGACGCGAAGGTTGGGCGCGCGGAAACATGCTGACGATTATTTCAGGAGCGTTTGGATTGTTCCGGCGGGACGTGGTCATAAGCGCGGGAGGATATCGGGCCTCGGCGATTGGCGAGGATTTCGATTTGGTTATGCGGATTCACCGCAAAATGCTGGACGAGAAAAAAGCCTATCGCATTGCGTTCGTTCCCGACCCGGTGTGTTGGACGGAGGTGCCGCCAACGGCAAAATCGCTGGGACGGCAGCGCGCGCGGTGGCAAAAAGGATTGGTTGACGTGCTGTGGCCGAATCGTGACATGCTTTTCCGGCGGCGTTACGGACGGATTGGGGCCATCGCGCTGCCATATTTGTGGATTTTTGAATGGTTCGCACCGGTGCTGGAGATTCTGGGAATCGCGACGATTATTCTGGCTGCGGCGATTGGAGCGTTGAGCCGGGGATTCTTCGTGGAATTCATGATTTACGGGTATTTGTTTGCGGCGATGATTTCGGTGGGCGCCGTGCTGCAGGAGGAGATCACGTACCGGCGTTACAACGATTGGCGCGATGTGGCATGGCTGATGCTTTACTGTTTTCTGGAGCAATTTCCGTACAGGCAAATGCATTTGTTCTGGCGGTTGCAAGGAATGTGGCAATACGCGCGCGGGGACGTAGTGTGGCGGGCGATCGACAGGGTGGGATTGGAAAATACGGGGTCTTCACGCGCAACAGTTCCCCGAGGCTCAGGAAGCGCTTGAGTCCATCGTGTGTTCCTCTCTAAGTCCCAGATTCAATCCGGCAGAAAGCGGGATCACCAATCGCACGGATGGCCAGTCGAAATAAAACGGCAGGCCAGCGCGCTGCGCGATGATCCTCGAACCTTCCCATCCGGCAGCCAATCCCCGGAGGCAGCCAATCAGGCTGACGATCGAGGCCTCAAAAACAAACTGAAAAAGGATGTCCCGCGCAGCTGCCCCCAACGCTTTTCGCGTGCCAATCTCGCCGATGCGTTCCCGCACTGCGATCCACGTGATGGCCAGAATGCCGAGCCCGGAAACAAAGGCCGCTGAGGCCGACCCATCGCACGAGAAAGGCGAGCCTTTCCGCGGCAAGAGTTTCGGTATCGATCAGCGACTTTTGATTTTCTGGGCATCGGTGCGGTCAAAGAACATGCTTTGCGTCGTCCGCCAGGACATCGAGAAGTTGGAAATATATCGATTGACGTTACGTCAAGTATGAGTTATATGGGACGGGCCTGACCCGACCGGTGCCTTGCTCGGATGGAGAGGAACGGATCCCGTGATTCAGACGGTGCCGGGGGGGGGCGATGGTTATGAAAATCCTGCTTGTAGATTGTGACGACGCGATACCTCAATATCTCGAAGAATTATTCCAGAATGAAAACACCGAAGTTACAACCGTACTCGCTCAACATGAAACTTGCACGACGGCAATTGTGGAGATGGCTCGCACGCAGCAGTTCGATGCAGCATTCATCAATCTCTTGATGCCAGGTCTGAATGGTGTCGGGTTGTCCGGTAAAATTAAAACGGTTTCACCGCGTACGCAAGTTGTTTTGATGAGCACACCCTGCCCGCCGGCGATCCGGGCGCAGTTGCGCTCGCAGGGCGTGGTGAGTGAGTTTTTCATTGAGCCCGCTGTGCTACAAGAACTTCGGGACACCCTTGGAACTTCTTTGGGTGACACCAAAATGACCGATTAGCTGGAACTTTCTTTCTGTGCCGCCCCCCCGGCAAGTCTCTGTTTTATTGCGGACCCGTCACCACCTCGATTGACGTGACCGGATGGATTTCCATCCATTTGGCGTGATTGGTGTCCCGTACGTAACTTCCTACCATGCGCACGTGCGAGCCCACCGGCGGAAGCTGGACGGAGCTGTGGTAGTTGGAGGGACAGACCGGCTCGGCGTCGGCTTGGGTGATGTGGAATTCGCAGACGATTTCAAATACCAAGTTTCCACCCTCATTACTCATGTTTCCTGCATTCAGAAGATTCTTGAACTCCGAGTCTACATTCAACCAACCGTGCGTATCTCCATCTGCTTCGTGACGGACCCCGTCCGGCCATTTCCCGTTGCTCGCGTCTACAATCGTCCCTGTCACTGCTATGCATCTCTGTATGACGATGAGGCGCTGCGGATTGTAGACGTGGCCCCAGAGAGTGTCGTCGCATTGCGCTGCTCCACCCGAAGCAGGAACTCTCGTCGGCGACTGTTCGAGCGCGCCGGGTGTAGAACCCTCAACACTAATATTTTTGTACCAGACCCAACCCTCCCGCCCGTCCGTCGTCTTGACATGATGGAAGCCATTCTGTTTTGCTGAATCGAGTAAAGTCAGCTTCGCGCCGATTGGCAGATGCTCAAGGACCGGACTGGCAGTCGAGGGATCACTGCGAAGGTTTACGTTGCGCTTGACCGACGCTTGCTGGGCAAAAGTTGCCGGCGAAGCAAACATAAGAACCAAAGAGAGCAGGCAGAGTCGCGTCGTCATGGGAACCTCCTTCATCCTGGGGCAATCGAAACTTCACCGGGGAACATGGCGGTCGATCTCTCCGGCACCAAGTGTTTTTTCAGAGACAATTCGCATGGCCAAACCGGTGACCCTGCCCACGATTTCCGCCTGGGACGGGTAGTCGAACCGCCGGACATCCTGGTGAGAGTGAGGGTGAGGAATGACGATCAGCTGATCCCGATCGACCTGACACCAGCTGCAAACGTAGCCGTTCCGGAGTTCCACGAAATAGATGGGGCGGTCGAATTCCGTCTTCCACTTTTCAGCGCTGAGTTTCCTTTGGCTTGCGTCAATCTGCACCAGCGACCCGGGACGAATAAGAGGATAGAGCGTATAGTCTTCCAGGCCGATGTAGCCGTACACGGATTTGCGAAGGTCCAGATGCTGCAAGAGCCCAATGGGAATCTCGTCCCATTTTTCCACGACCCGCGCCAGCAGGTTTGTTTTCTCCCACCGAAACTCCGCCTTGAACTCGACGGGAAGCGTTACCTTCTCGATGTCGACCTCGGCCCCAGTATCCAAAATATGTGTCTTCGGGATTCCGATGGACGCCCGGTCACGGTTCAGATCTCCAAGCCGCAACCCAAAATAAGAAAGCAGTTCGATAAAGCTGCGGTGATAGGTGGCGCTGAGACTGTATAGCTTATAGATGCTGGGCGTAAACTTTCCATTTTCGATGTCGGTCAGCCAGGCGTGCGAAAGATAATACTCCCTGTTATGCTTTTGATCCGCAATCTGGTGGGTCTTCGCCTCGACATCCCGCGTGGTCAGTCCGAGACGCGCGCGCACTTCTTTCAGCTTTTCCCCGGGACCCTGAATCGGCTTGCGTGCGTCCATTGGCGGGAATCCTACCCTGCTGACTCTTTTCTGTCCAGCTACGTAGCTTTCTTATCTATACATGGGCTTCGCCGGCACTGCTCGAAATCCTGCAACTGGTCGCAATTGCGGCCAGTCGATCAATTCTTTGCCCTCGGTCAACGAAGTCCTCGCTATATGTCGAGGGCAAATGGGCGTCCGACCGAATGCATAGAGCCGAACAAGTACGGCAGATTCTCGCTACGCGGAGCTTGACCCTCTACCGCCTATCTCGTGAATCCGGACAAATTTTTGGCCGTTATTCCCGGTTCTTTGTTCCTCACAACTTGTACTACGACATGGCCGATTCCTGCCTGATCCCCACAATTCACCAGATACTCGCTTTGAGCCGCATTACAAACTACCGGCTGTGGGACTGGCTGGCGGTGTTCGGATTCAACGTGGATTTGATTCCCCGGCTTCGGTTGTCGGCTCCTGGGAGACGCACGGTGCTTCTGGACTCCTCGGTCCATGACCTGTCTGCCTGGATTCCCTGGTTCGCCGAGAGGCGGCCACTGCGGCCCACGCGCGCCATCGGTCCGCTCAGACAGTTTTTGGCGCCGGCGGCACCCAGGCGGGCGAGGGATCTGCTCGCACTGAACCGGCGAAAGTTCCAGTATGCCAGGGTGGGCGAAGAGGATCTGCATGCGCTCCCGTACTTTACGCCGGGGAGCATTGTCAGAGCGGATGGCCTTCGTTTGGAAGAACTACTGGCCGACGCCGCAGCCAATATTGAGAAACGATTTTTCCTCGTCGAGCACGGACGCGGATGGACATGCTCGCGGATTGCCATGCTTGGGAAGGACCGAGTGATCCTCCGATCACACCAACGTCCTTCCTGGTCTGAGATTGAGTTAAAGTTTGGCAAGGAAGCCCGCATCTTAGGAGTCATAGACGCCGAGATTCGCCCGGTCATGAATCGGTCGAGCGTGGGAATCCCACACCCGCGCGCCGCGCCGTCCTTGCCGCAGCCGCTGCACGCAGCAGATCTGCAAAATGATCTCAAAGCCCTTCTGCGGGACGCTCGTTCGCGGGCAGGACTCTCGTTCCGGGCAGCATCTGCAGTGAGCCGCTGGATTGCGAACACGCTGGGAGACGAGGCTTTTTTCGCCGCAGCCAGTACATTGTCCGACTACGAAACACTGTCCGATCCTCCGCGGCACATCCAGAAGGCGATTACGTTATGCATTGTGTACGCCATCGGCTTCGCGCAATTCCTGCGCGCGGCAGGACTCCCTGTCGACCAGGCTGGCCGCGATCCGATCCCCGATGAACTGATTCCTCGGCAAGCGCCGGAGGGAAACGACGATCCCCGCACTGGAGACACGGAAGAAACCCTCAAGGAGCCGGCTGGCCTCCTCGGTTTCCTCATCGGCCAATGGGAGGAAGTCCCGCTTTTCCTCAGGCATTCCTTGAACGAGATTACCGGCCTGAAGAATTTTTCGCTCTCCGATGTGTTTTGGGTGGGCGGGGATGAAAACCCAATTCATCCCTGGCTAGCCAATGCCACCTTTGCCGTTGTCAACCGCCGGATCAAGAAACCGGCTCGATCCGCAGCGAAGGACGCCCGCGAGCAGCCCCTCTACCTGATCCTCAAGCGCGACGGCGGCTATTTGTGCGGCCGTTGCGCCCTCGATCGGGGCAGTCTCGTTGTGCATACCTATCCGGGCGCGCCCTCCGGTCCACGGCAATTCAGGAGCGGAATCGATGCCGAGGTTATCGGCCAGGTCACTGCCATCGTGAGACGGCTTCCGGAGACAGAGTGACGCGCTCGCGAACGGCCGCCTCGCCCGCACGCTCCCGCGCGCCAGGAACAACGGACATGGTTTCAGCGCGGCCGTCGGGCTTGCGAACAGAGACTGCGCGAAGTGGCGCGGTCTTGCCCGTTCTTCTAACGTAGTTTCCGCCGCCCACGGCAGCCGCAGCTCGATTCGACCCGTATGCTGAGTCCGTTTCCGCCAGAACTTCGCTGGCTCTTTCCGAGGGTCAAACCCCAACTCCTGTTTCATATCGCCAGTTTCTTTTGCATGACGGTCGCCAGCCTGCTGGGCCTCGTCACGCCGTTTTCCATCCGCTGGCTGATCGATTCGATCCTGCCCTCTCACGATCTTCCGCTTCTCATCGTCGCGATCGGGTTGATTTTTGCCAGTTACGAAGGAAGAGCGGTCTTCAGCGCCCTCGGCGGCTATCTGACCTTTCGAGCCACGCAGGGCACCGCGCTGGCGCTGCGCTTGTCTCTCCTCCGGCATATCGGATCGCTGTCGGCGGACTACTTCGACCGAACCCCTGTGGGCGAGTTGCTGTATCCGTTTGAACGGCCGATCGACGAAATTTCCTACTTCGGCTCGGACCTTTTGCCTTCGATCCTTCGCACGGCGATCTCGGCGGCAGCGACCCTGTCGGCAATGGCGGTCCTGAGCCCGAACCTCACTCTTGTGGTCGTCCCGCTTCTTCCCGCGTTTCTCGCGCTTCGCCACGGCTACAGAACCAGAATCGGACACCAGGCCGATCTGGTCCAGATGGCCAGAAACAAATTCAGCAGTTTCCTCGAGGAGCATCTCTCGGCCTTGACCGAAATCCAGCTTCTGGGGCAGACGGAACCGCGGGAGCGCGAAGCCTCCGAACTGCTGACCAAAGCCATTGGGCGCCAGGACATCCTCTACAGAACCGGCGCTTTTTTTTCCGCTTTCTCGAATCTCGCCATCGTGTCCGGAATTGCCGCGGTTTTGGCTTGCGGAAGCTTGCTGGTCTTTGATGGCCAACTAACCACGGGCACGCTCGTTGCCTTCTATGGTCTGGTGATCCAGCTCTTCGAGCCGCTCAGTACAGCGACAGAGACGTACGCGCGGGCGCAACGCGCGTTTTCGAGCATCCGGCAAATTCAGAGTGTCTTTCAGATCGCACCAGCCGTCGAAGAACACCGTCACGCGAAACCCATCCCTTCCGGCGCGCCCCTGCACGTCCTATTCCGCAACGTTTCGTTCGGGTACCCGGGGCGCGGCAATGTCATCCGGATTCCGAGTCTTGAGATTCGCGAGGGAGAACGCATTGCCGTTATCGGACCGAATGGCGCGGGCAAGAGCACCGTCGGCAAGCTGCTGTCGCGCCTTTACGATGCCCGGTCGGGCGAGGTCTTGATTGCGGGATCAGACGTCCGCGCGATCACACTGACCAGCCTGCGGTCGGCCGTCTGGTATCTGCCCGCGCAGCCCGTCCTTTTTCACCGGTCGATCGCCGACAACCTGCGAATCGGAAGGCCACAATCCACGTCCCGTGAGATGGAGCAGGTCCTGCGGATCGTCAAACTGACGAAATATCTGGACCGTTGCCCTGGTTCACTGGATGACTACCTCGAACCCAACGGATCCAACCTTTCGAGCGGGGAACGTCAGAGAGTGGCCATCGCCAGGGCGCTTCTTCACCATCCGAGAATCCTGATTCTCGACGAGACTACTTCGTCGCTCGATCCGGATTCCGAGCAGGCCATTCTTCGAGCGATTGGCCAAACGCTGCCGGATTCGACTCTCCTCGTCGTCTCTCATCGTTTGCCTGCAATCGGATGGACGGGAAGAATTCTGCTGATGCGGCAAGGGCAAATCGTCGGAGACGGCGAATCCGCGGTTGGCAACGCCACAGGCGGAACGCACTCCGCGTCAGTCGAGCGGCGACGAGACCCGAGCCGCAAGGCTCATGGATATGAGCCGTGACGCATTGCTCTACAAAACGAAGAAATAGAGAGAACAGGACTCCTTGACCCCAAACTCGGCTTGGTTGCCTAGGGGCTTCCGATCCCAAGCGGAAGCCCCCGGTTTCCTTGTTGTCCTCATCCCTAGTTCCCCTGCGGTGCTGCAAGTGAACGAGACTAAAACGAAAAGCAAGGGCAAGCGGAACGTTTTCCGGCAGGCTTTGCACTTCCATGAGTAAGGAGTAGTGTGATAAAGTAAGGAAAAGGAGAACTTGAGGTGAAGAAGCAGGCACGAATCACCAGCAAGGGACAGATCACGGTGCCCCACGAGATTCGCCGCGCTTTGGGCGTTCGCCCTGGCGACAAGCTGCTGTTCGAGAAGGACGGAAGCGGAGTTCGTGTCCGGCCCGTGCGAACCAGAAGTCCGTTTGAAAAATATCGCGGCATCGGGAGCCCCGGGATTCGCCGCGGCAGAAAGGCCGTCGTGCGATGGGTCCGCGGCCTGCGCGGGCGATGACCACCGCGATTGACACCAACATCCTAGTGGCCCTCTGGAACGAGGACGACGCTCTGAACACCTTGGCGCGTTCGGCCCTTGACGCTGCGTTTGGGCGCGGCAGCCTGGTCATCGCGGCTCCTGTCTTCGCGGAATTACTGGCCGCTCCCTCGCGGAATGGGACCTTCCTTGACTCCTTCTGCAGGGAGACAGGAATCTTAGTGGATTGGAATTTAGACGAAGCCGTTTGGCGCACGGCTGGCCAGGCATTCCGAAACTATGTAGTCCGCCGCAGAAAACAGAGTGACTCCGGGCCGCGCCGTATCCTCGCTGATTTCTTGATCGGCGCTCATGCCTTCCAAAACGGATTCCCCCTTCTCACCCTTGACGACGGCCTCTATCGTGCAGCCTTTCCCCGTCTCACGATTGAGACCATCTGAGTCGCTCGCTAATCTTTGCCCTTGTCATCGCTTGCAGAGACCGTAGGGCGAAAGCTCTGACCGCAAGGAGAACCGCTTTCATTTTCGCATCCCAGTTCATTTTTTGTGCCTTCCCCCAATGGGTGTTCTGAATTAAACGGCGGCAAAAGTTTTCGGCGATGGCCTGTCCAAACGTGATTGCTGTATTGGTGACGTAGGGGCGTCGCTGCCCCTTTTTGCGAGCCGGTTGATGATTGTTCCGTCTTGCGGAAACCGGGGTTCGAGCATCCTGTTGCGACGCTGTCTCGCTCGTGTGCGTCGGGAACGCGAACATAGCGACGGCGGAATGGAGGGAGAACACTTCCATCTCTTCTTGTCACAGTGGGTTGCGCCCGAAGGTTCCCTCCCCGAACAGAAGGGAACGTTACTGGAATTCCTCGCCGCCGGATGCCACAGTGCCCCTGCAGGCTGGTCATAAGCGTTCTTCCGGCTCCGGGAGGTTCTGCAGCGATGCTTCGAATTGCGGACGCCATCCGGCGAACACAAACAGAAGATGGGGGAATTTTGCTCGACATCCACCATGGCCAGATGTTTTGTCTGAATGTGGTCGGCTCGAAGATTATCGAGTTGCTCGAGCGGGGATTCGACGAGACACAGATCGCCGAGCAGGTCAGCGGTATGTTTGCGGCCGACATCGAGACGGTTCGCGCCGACGTTCGCGATTTTATCGAGGTTCTGAACAAGCATCACATTTTGCAGATGCGTGACGCTCGAGGAATCATCTGAGTCATGAATCCTCCTGATCCAATGCAACGGCAAGTCTGTCGGCTGATTGTTACACGCCGAAGCGCCACAGAAGTGCTTCTCGCAGCCTGTCGGTCCGGATGGGCCCTTCCTCACGTCGACGTTCGTGCTCACGAGAGGCTCGCGGAACAGTTGACGGCCGGGGCGCGAGAGAGTTGGAAACTCGAAACGTACTGCCTCTTCCTTCCCCGCCCGGTGAACGGTCCTGAAAATGCGCCCGCAACAAAGTATGCACTGCTCGAATCCTTCCGCCAGAACGCCAAAGCGCCGCCAGGCACGCATTGGGCGCCTGCTGAGGTGGCCACCGGAGAAGCAGCTCTTCCCCGCGACGATCGGACAGCCGTCGCGAGCGCGCTCCGGGAAATGGATCAATATGCCGCCCAGCCTTCGTCAGGACCTTTTGCCAGGCCGGGGTGGATCAAGAAACTGTTCGAGTGGGCTCAGGGACAGATCGGCCCGTTGGGACTTCGCGTGACCGGCGGCTTCCGCCAACTCAACGGCAGTCCGTCATTCAGCCTCATTCGAATCGAAACGACCGACGCTGCGGTCTGGTTCAAAGCTACCGGAGAACCAAATCGCCACGAGCTTCCCGTCAGTGTGACTCTCGCCCGCCTTTTTCCCCGATTCGTACCCACACTCCTCGGCGTCCACTCCACCTGGAATGGATGGCTTTCGCAAGAAGCGCCCGGCGCGACGCTCGACAATTCTGGCGAGATTTCCGCGTGGGCCCGGACTGCCCGGACGCTCGCGGAACTGCAGATTGCTTCCGTGGGGAAGAATGGCGAGCTTCTCGACAGCGGATGCAAGGATCTCAGGATCGAGCGGCTCATCGGAGAGATCGATCCCTTCGTTGCCTCCATGAGCGAGTCGATGGCGGCGCAGAAGACAGAGCCTCCTGCTATCCTGACGAATTCCGAACTCAGGATTCTCGGCGAGGAGTTGAAGGAAGCCTGTTCGGCGCTCGAGGGTCTTGGATTGCCCGACACTCTTGGCCACATCGATTTCAACCCGGGAAATATTCTGGTCTCTCCGGAGGCGTGCGTCTTTCTTGACTGGGCCGAGGCGTGCGTGGCAAATCCGTTCCTCACTTTCGCCTACCTCCGCGAACACGCCGGACGGCAGCACCTCGAAGGTGCGGGAGCCGTAGAAGCCATAACGGCAGCGTACCTCGAACCCTGGCGTGCATTTTTTTCTTCGCGCGACCTCGAGCGCGGAATGATCTTTGCGTCCCTAGTCGCGGTTTTTGCTTATGCGGCGAGCGGCAACGCCTGGCGTTCCCGGGAGGCGCCGAGGAATCCCGCGCCCGCTCCCTATCTTCGCAGCCTCACACGTCGAATGCATCGTGACGCCGCCGGCATCCGGGGAAGGAGCGAACCATGCCTGCGCTGACGCTTCCGCCTCCCCATGCGCCGGTCGAGCCCGTCACCCAGATTCTTCACGGTGTCGCGATCACCGATCCTTACCGCTGGCTCGAAGACCGGAACTCTCCCCGCACGCGCGAGTGGATCGAACAGCAGACCCGCTACGCCCGCGCCTATCTCGACAACGTTCCGGGGCGAGAGGGCATCGGAAAACGCATCCGTGAATTCCTCGCGGTCGAGACCTACGACTCGCTTCAAAAGGCCGGCAAGCGGTATTTCTTCCGAAAGCGCCTTCCCGAGGAGGAGCAGCCGCGCATTTACATGCGCGAGGGCGCGACCGGCGAGGACCAGCTTCTGGTCGATCCGGCCGAGTGGGGAACCGGCAAATACACTGCCGTGAAGCCACTGCGCGTCTCGCCGGACGGACGGCTGCTGCTCTACGAGATCAAACAGGGCGGCGAGCGTACTGGAAGGTTCGCACTATTCGACGTCGCCGCGCGCCAGACGCTCCCCGATGTTCTTCCTCGCGGATACTTGCGCGGTTTCGCCTTTGCGCCAGACGGGAAGAGCTTCTACTACGTTCACGAGGCGTTGGATGCGGAACGGCCTTTCTACCGGGCGGCCTATCGCCACACACCGGGCACGCCGTTCGGCGAAGACCGGGAGATTTTCCGCGCGGGAGAGGACGCCAACCTCCGGCTGTGCCTCATCGGCGATGAGGAGCGCCTCGGATTCCTGGTGTACCGGTTCGGTGAGAAAACGCGAACGGATTTCTATCTGAGACTGTTTGACGCCTGTGGCGCGCCCGAAACCATTGTTGCCAACGCTCGGTACAGTTTTGGACCTCTCTTGACCTCCGGGAAAATCTTCGCCATCACGGATCGCGACGCACCCAACCTGCGCATTGTGGAACTTCGGCCCCAAGAGGACAAAGAGCCGCTGTGGGTCGAAATCGTTCCAGAAAGCGATGCGCGAATCCATCAATGGGCTGTCGCCAGGGAGCGCATCTTCGTCTCCTACGTCCGAGGCACGGCCTTCGATGTTTCCTTTTTCGATTTCGCGGGAGGACCTGCCGGGAAGATGCCGGTTCATAGCGGCGAGACGATCCGGCTCATGGGCAGCTCGGCCAGGAGCGACGAGCTGCTGGTTGAAGCGGAATCCTTTATCGAGCCGATCACGATCTTCCGCCAGCCGGTGACGGGCGGCCAGCGCTCGCCCTGGGCAAAGAGAAGTACTCCCTTCGATTCGTCACGCTACGACCACACACAAGTCTGGTACACAGCAAAAGACGGGACGCGAATTCCCATGTTCCTCATGGGCCGCAAGGATGTCCTCGCCGCAGGAAGCCACCCTACGATCCTGACCTCTTACGGCGGTTACGGAGTATCCATGACGCCGCAATTCAGCGTGTTTGTCGCGTTCCTTGTCGAGCGCGGATGCCTGTTTGCGCTGCCCAACATCCGCGGGGGATCGGAATTCGGCGCGGCCTGGCACACGGCCGCCAAGCGCCACAACCGCCAAACCGCTTACGACGATTTCCTGTGCGCGGCCGAATGGCTGATCGCCTCGGGGCGAACACTTCCCGGGAAGATCGCGATCTTCGGCGGGTCGAATTCCGGCTTGCTGGTGGCGGCGGCCATGATGCAGAGGCCTGAACTGTTTCGCGCGGTCGTTTGCATCGCGCCCATGCTCGACATGCTGCGCTACCACTTGTTCGATAACGCGCATGTCTGGCGGGAGGAATTCGGCACGGCGGAGGACCCGGACGATTTCGCAGTCCTCGCGAGCTACTCGCCCTACCATCGCGTCCAGGACGGCACGGCGTATCCGGCGACGATGATTGTTTCCGGGGACGCCGACAGGAACTGCAATCCACTGCACGCCCGGAAAATGGCGGCTCGCCTGCAGGCGGCGAATGCGTCCGGGCATCCCGTGTTGCTCGACTACAGCCCGTTTCGCGGGCATTCCCCAGTGCTTCCCTTGAGCGAACGAATCGAAGCGCTCACCGACCGCATGGCGTTTCTCTGTGATCAATTGGGACTCCCTGTTTGAAGGAGGCTGGCGATGCGGTTTCTTGCGGTGAAGGCGTACGGAGAACTGATCCTCTTCGATCTGTACCTTGCGCGCGGGAATTTCGCCGCGCTTTACAGCAAAGTGCGCAACTACCGGGTGAGAAGGAAGAAGCCAATGCGCGATGCCATTGAACGGATCTGCGCAGCAATGGACATGGCCTGCATCTGGTACTGGAAAGAAGCGCGGTGCCTGCAACGGTCTGCCGCCGCCGCGTGCCTGCTCAAGCAGCACGGTGTGCCAGCCAGGATGATTATTGGCGCGCAGCAACTGCCATTCAAGGCGCACGCCTGGGTCGAAGTGGACGGCCGCGTCGTGAATGACAAACCCTACATGCGGGAAATGTACGCCGTGCTCGACCAGTGCTAAGCGCAGCGGAGAAGCCGAAGCGAAGGAACGAAAACCATGAGCGTGCAATTCGGAAGATGGAATTACGACAGCGCGCCACCCGCGCCAAGCTACCTCGAAAAAGCGAGCCAATTGCTCGCGCCCTACGGGCCCGACGGCGGGGGCCGCTATTCCGCTCCGGGCGTGGACATTATATATAGGGCCTTCCACACGACCAAAGAATCGCGGCGGGAGAAGCAGCCGCATGCCGCGGCTTCCGGTGCAGTTATCACCTGGGACGGGAGGCTCGACAACCGCGAAGAACTGATCCGCCAGTTGAGGGGCGACCTATCCATCGAGTTAACTGACGTTGCGATTGTCGCGGCTGCGTATGAGAAGTGGGGAACTGACAGCTTCGGCAAACTCGTGGGCGACTGGGCGCTTTCGATCTGGAATCCCAGAGACCAAGCACTGATTCTCGCAAAAGACTTTGTCGGAACCAGGCACCTCTACTACGCGATCGAGAAGGACCAAGTCACCTGGAGCAGCATTCTTGACCCTCTTGTTTTGCTTGCAGGAAGAGCGTTTACTCTCGAAGAAGAGTACATCGCAGGCTGGCTCGCGTTTTTCCCCGCCACGCATCTGACGCCCTATGTCGGGATTCAGGCCGTTCCGCCATCGACGTTCGTGCGCATCGCTCCCGGCGGGCAAACGGTTCGGAAGTATTGGGACTTCGATCCAGGCAAGAGAATCCGCTACCGGACGGACGCCGAATACGAAGAGCACTTCCGCAGCGTGTTTGCCGAGTCCGTCAAGCGGCGGCTGCGCAGCGACACGCCGGTGCTCGCGGAGTTGAGCGGCGGGATGGATTCGTCTTCGATTGTGTGTATGGCCGATCGGATCCTGGCGCAGGGAGGGGAGGAAACCCCGAGGCTCGATACCGTTTCCTACTACGACGATCGCGAACCCAACTGGAACGAGCGGCCGTATTTCACCAAAGTGGAAGAGCAGCGCGGGCGAGCTGGGTGCCATATAGACGTCGGGTCGCGTGAAGTGTCCTTTCTGGGTGGGCCATACGAGCGATTCGCCTCAACTCCAGGGGATCTCCCGAGTTCCACACAAGCAGCGGTGCAGTTTGCGTCTCATGTGTTTTCCCAAGGGTATCGAATCGTCCTCTCCGGAGTCGGCGGCGACGAAGTTCTTGGTGGTCTTCCGAGTCCCGTTCCGGAGCTCGCCGATCTACTTGTCCGCTTGCGGCTTTTCAGTTGGGTCGATCAGTCAGCTAATTGGGCATTGCACCGGCGGAAAACCGCGTGGGGTCTTTTCTTTCTGAGCTTCCGATCTTTTTCACCTCGCGTGTGGAATAGGGGTTCCCGTGCCGCCCGCATCCCGCGCTGGCTATATCCAAACTTCGTTCGTCGATACAGAAGTGCACTTGAGGGCTACGAGCGTAGGCTGCGCATTACCGGGCCGCTCCCAAGCTTTCAGGAAAACCTGAGAAGTCTTGACGTGCTACGCGGACAGCTTTCCTGGTCTCCGGCACGCTGTAATCCAATTTACGAGAAACGCTTCTCGTATCTTGACCGGGAGCTATTGGAATTTGTCTTTGCCGTTCCGCGGCAGCAGATTGTGCGACCGGCACAGCGGAGATCGCTGATGCGGCGCAGCCTCGATGGAATTGTCCCCACCGAGATATTGTCCCGACGGCGTAAGGCGTATGTAGTACGGGGTTCCCTCGCGGCGTTCGTCACACAATGGTCAAACGTGATGGCGATTACGCAGAACATGGCAAGTGACGCGGCCGGGATCATCGATCAAGAGGCCCTTCGGCGAACGTCGGACCTCGTCCGTCAATGTCTTGAATCACCAACGGTTGCACTTGCTCGTTCATTCGCGCTGGAGGAGTGGCTTCGACAAGTCTCTATGGCGAAAATCATAGATTCCAGAAATCCTGCTGTGGTTAACAGCAAGGCCGGTCGTGCGACCAGGATCTCAGCTGAGAAACGACTAAACCAGAAAGGAGGTGAAGACCGTGAACTACTACAAACCAGAATTGGTTGTGGTGCCTCGCGCGGACAAAGCAATCCAGAGTGGCATCATGAAGGGGCCGGTGTACCGTGACAGTGTCGAGCTGAACCACCCTTTCAATGCGACCACACCCGCATATGAAGCAGATGAATAGATGCGAGGGGGCGTTCGCTACCGGCGAACGCTCCCTTTTATCTTCGCTTTTTTTTGTCGGACCAAGGAAGCTTCATTCCACGGCCAGACAAATCCTTACCTAGACAGGCACCCCGATACCGTTTTGTCAGGGCTCGGCACGGCCAGCACTTTCAGACCTAGATTCAAGAGGTTTTCGGTAGGGGGTCGCCCGTTAGTGAACTCAAGTCGAAACAAGAGCCTGATGGACTTGTATGTCGCCGTGCTGGGCAGCAGTTTACAGCCGGTCACAGCCGGGGACGCATCCCAAATTGCCCCCGGGCCATTTCTCCGGTTGTCTGCATTCAAAATGGTGACCTTCGCGACCGATGATTGAACCCGGACCGCTCTGAGGAAGATTGGCACAACAATCGGATCGTATCCTCGATTGGCGAGCCTGACGTCGACGGAAAGTACTCCCGTCGCCTTGTTGAACGACACGGACTGACCGGGGAGCAGCGCAACGTCTGGAGTGACGTCTGACCCGGCCTGGTATTGCGTCTCCGCTGCGATCTTACCCGATGAGCCTGTCGCGGCCACCGAGATCGTGATGCTCCTCAAGCCGTCCTGCATCCCGACGATGACAGGCAATATCGCGTGAAACTCGTCACCAGAAAAAACGAGCCCTCTCGACCTCCACACGACCGCGGGCAGCGCCCTCACGTTCAGTTCCACGCTCTCCGGCGGCGTTCCGCCGTCCAGATGGGTCTCGCCACTCTGCGTGGTCACTGTCATGATGGAATCATTCAGCAACTGATGGTCGGCGGGTCCGGGTCCCAGGTTTATCGGCGTCTGAGTGAAAGTGTCTTGCTCGACCGTCGAGAAAAACCAGCTGCCGGAATCCTCCCAGAGTACACCGAGCACTCCACGGGGATCAAACGCGAGGGAAAGGTGATCCATGCCGAATGCTGGAATGGACGGAGCGTTTTCGATCGGCTGTTTGTCCCAACTATCTCCGAGGTCGGTGGATGTCGCGAGCATCAATCGGCACCCCCCGGGTGTCTGACCCGCGTACACAGCGAGCAGAAGGTTTTTTTGCGGGTCGTATGCGAGAGAACTGCCATCCAAGGTGAGACATCTCTTTTCCGCGGTGATGACCGTGGAGCTCACCGAAGGTTTTGGCCCCGCGTCGAAACGCACGACGCCGAGGTCATACTCCATACCGCCGGAAGTTTTGCGGCCGCCGAAGTAAAGAGCTGCGACCTTGCTTTTCCCGACGCCGACTGCGTTCGACGGAAACGCACCCTGATATTCCCTCTGCCTCATTCCCGGATCCAGGATCGGCCCAAGCAGATTCTTTTGTCCTGGAATGAAATAGAGAGCCGCAACGCTGCTGCCCTGTGCCCGGGCTTCGTCGTATGTTCCTCCGTCGTTGAAAAAAGCGACCAGGAAATGTGTGCCGGCGCTGACAGCACTGGCGGAGTAGTCCAACCAGGTGGTCTTGCACTCCTTTGTCCAATGCTCGCCACTGTCGGCAGAGAGATACAGCCGTGTATTTCCAAGTTCGAGATGCTTGGCGTCATCAATCACCTTTGCGGCAGGCGCAAGAAAAAATGCGGCATGCTTTGCGTCAAAGGCGCACGAGGAATCATTTAGCCATTGGGAATGACGGTCTTCGAGAGCCATTCTCCAGGTCTTCCCTCCGTCCCGTGAGACCGAAACAAACCCATACAGAGCGTGCCGCGCGGCGTCCCACTTCGATCCGCACACAATGAGATTTGAGGAATTTTCAGGGTCCGCCGCCAGCTGGTACATGGGATGCCAGCCTAGCTCCACTAACGACGATCCCACGACATGAACCGGCCGTGGCGCGGAGTGGGCACAACAGGCGAACAAATGCGCCGCGAGGATAACAGCCAGACACGCACGGTTTCTTGAATTGTCACGCACAAGCTTTTCTCCTCTCGAAAGACGCCGCACTTATCGCTAGCGGAAACGCACCTTAGAAGCTGAGTTTCAGAGAGAGTTGAAGCGACCTCGGTCCGCCTTCCTGAAACAAAGGGTTCAGGCCGCCCAAGCTCTGATTCAACATCTGGTTTGACTGCAGGAAAGATGGGCCAATCCCTACAATCGCGGGCGGGTTTGCAAAGTTCGGATGATTGAAGAGATTGAAGGCGTCGACACGGAACTGCAGATCTGCCACGTCGGTCAGCGGGAACTTTCGTGCCAAGGACAGGTCGAATTCCGCCAAACCGAAGCCGGTGATGTCGTTCCTTCCTTCCGTTCCCTGACGAAACGTGGAGGGAACAAAAAACGCTGCGGGATTCAGACTCTTGCCGGCGGGGGCTAGCGGGTTGCTGATCCAAATGGGCGCACCAGGCACGAGGTCGGGACGAGTGCGGGCGCCTTCTACCGTGAAGGTCAACACCGAAGCATTAAACGGGAAACCGGAGCGGGCCACGAGGATCGGCGCAACACTCCAGCCGTTTGCGATCCAGGCCAGGTACTTCGGGCGCGAGGCTGCGGGAAATGAATAGGTCAGCGCCGCCGAGAGGCTGTGCCGGATATCGAAGTCGGAGGAGCCGCGGTCGTGCTGGTTAGGTATGACGGCGTTTGCAATGAAATCGAGAGCATCGTTGGACGAGTTGTCGATCGAGTGCGACCACGTGTAGCTGGCCATCGCCTGGAAACGAGCTCCGACTGGTCGTCGATACTGGATCTGGAGCGCGTTGTAATCCGAACTGGCGTCGTTGTTCGTCAACACGAAAAAGCTGGAAAAGTTCGGATTGGGATTGAGCATGTCCTCTCTCCGGAGGAGCCTTCTGCTGACTTGGCCCACGTAGGTGGCAGAGAGCGCCTGCTGGTTCGAGAAAGATTTCTCGAGGGCTATGTTCCACTGATAGGACAAAGGAAGCTTGAGGTGCGGGGAAAACGCCTCAACCCCTGGAAACGGAGGCTGCAAGACAACCGACGGCAGAAACGGGGTTAGATCGGCTACCGGCAAAGACACACTGGCGACCGTTCCCGTCGCTGAGTTCGGAAAGCTGTTCAGAATATCGCCGGAAGTGCCTAATCCGAGGTCATAAAATATCCCCCAGCCGGCCCGCAGAACCAGATCGTTCTTACCGGTGAGGCTGTAGGCTAAACCGATGCGCGGGGCGAAATTGGAATAAGTCGTAGACCAGAGCGGCGCTCCCGCTGCGGCAAGAGAGATTTCCGAGGGAGTCTCGACATTGTCCCAGGCGGCCAGCACGGTGCCGCTCCGTGCTGCGGGAGCAGGGCTCAGTTCCCAGCGGAGACCGTAGAGAAGCATGAGACGCGGGTTGACATTCCAGGAGTCCTGGCCATATAGCGAGAAGGCTTGCGCGCGAGACTTGGCCTGAAGAGCGGTACCCGCCAGCAGACTGGCAGTCCCAGTCGAGGAGAAGGATTGAACGCTGCTCGAGGTGAACTCAAGTTGGTGACGAAACGGATTTTCATCAAGGAAAACGGTGCGGTAGTCCGCACCAAATTTCAATTGATGGCTCCCCGCGGTCAAAGCCAGATCATCGACGAAATTGAGGAGCGTCGATTGATTCCTCGCATCCGGGCCGAGGAAATAAAAGCCAGTGTCAAAAGTGGCAAAGAAAGCAGAATTATCGGCACTGGAAAGGGAACCAAGAAGCAGCTTCGGATCGAGCGGCACCGCGCCGCCGAATGAATCGAGCGCGAAGGAAAGCTCTGCGCGCTGCTGGGAGTAGTTTGCGCGGAGTGCGTTGGACACGCGTTTGCTGAGCGCCATGTTCAGACCCGCCGTTAGTGTATGCGTCCCGACATACACTGTGTCTAGGTTGCTGAGATCATTGATGCGGTTCACGGTTTGGGAGGGAGCATTATTGTAACGAGCAAAGAACGAGAACCGATCACTCAAATTTTGATCCACGCGCAGGCTTCCGGCATTGAGCGTGGCGCGATCCGAAAAACTTCCCGTGAATTGGGCTGTCCCACTGGGAGAGCTAAGCCCGTTGGGCTGAGGATATGCATTCAGGAATGGGGCCAGTTGCGGAGGAGCTGAAGTCCGGGCAGCAGCGGATGGAACCTGAACGACCTGCGTCTGCGGAGTGCGGAGGCGCGCCCCTTCGTAAGAGAGAAAAAAGAACGTCCGCCTCTGAACAATGGGACCACCAAGAAAGCCCCCGAAATCGTTGTGACGTTCCGCAGATCGGGGGTTCCCTGCCGCATTCGCAAACCAGTCGTTCGCATCGAGCACGTCGTTGCGGAAGTATTCGTAGAGACCGCCATGAAATGTGTTCGAACCCGAACGGGTTGAGATCGTAACCTGCCCTCCAGGGGTCCGGCCAAATTCCGGTGCGAAGGATGAAGTCTCCACACGAAACTCCTGAACCGCTTCAACGGAAACCAAACTGCTCGTCCCTCCGAACGCGCTGAACGCCTGGGCCTGTCCAGACCCCGAGCCACCAATTGAAAGAGTCGGAGCAACACCGAAGTCTGCCGATACCCCGTCTATTAGAAAACTGTTTGCACTAGTCCGCTGACCCGCAATGCTGAACTGGCCGGGTGATCCTGCCTGAGTTCCGGCGATGACAACCCCAGGAACCAGTTGCAAAAGCGTGTTGAAGCTACGCCCGTTCAGTGGCAAGTTCTCGACAAACTTCCTGTCAATCACCGTGCTGACCGATCCAGATTCAGTATTTACCAGCGACGCGCCGCCCTGTACGGTAACAGTTACCGACGCAGCGCCGATTGGCAGGGTGAAATTGATGGCCAGAGCGTCCTGGACATTCAAGGTGATGTCAGGCTTGATCAAAGTTTTGAAGCCGATTTTGGAAACTTGGACGCGGTACGATCCCGGTGCCAGATTCGGCACGACGTAGATGCCTTCGCTGTTCGTTGTGGTCGAGGATTGAACGCCGGTCGCATCATTCACGATTATAATTTCGGCCCCGGCAATCACTGCCCCCGACGGATCATGCACGATGCCGCTGATCGTTCCGTTCGGGGATTGGGCAGGAAGCGAAGTAATAAAAAGCAAATTGACGACGAGAAACAAAACCATTCGACGCATTGAGCCACCCCACAGACAGTTCCGTTTGGAACGTACTGCTTGGTCTACGCTGGAGGATCCGCGGTTGTATCACTCGACATCACGAGAAAGCGTGCGAACGATCCCAAAAGACAGGATGAAACTGAGCTATGGGTGATTGGGATTCATTTTCAGGTAGGCAAACAGCAGGCTCTTACCGCTCGGCTTGTGACTGCCACCCTTTGGTTCGAGGGTGACAAATACGGCATCAATTTCGTCAAGCTCTTTCGGATTGTCGAATTTGAGCACCCAACGCTTCTTGGCCGCATTGTCTTGATAAAAGATGCCGAGATTGAGCGCCTCCTTCCGGTCCGGCCCGCGCCGGCCCCAGGCTTGAAACGTGCTCACGTTATTGACTCCGACCTGGTGGTCCAGATCGTAGGCATAGAAAACCAGCGACTTCCCCTTCGTATAGAAAACCCTTCCAAATGGCTTCTTGGTCTTTCCATCGCTCCCGACATCGTAAACCTCGGCAATATAGAGGTCTCGCGCCCCCATCAGTTCCCGGATGTCACGATCGGGCGCGAGGAACCTGTCCTGCCGGCTAATCGTTTCTTCGCGCTGCCGAAGCTGGTCAGTCAGATCATCGATTTGCGACTTAAGCCCCGCGACTTGCACTCGCCCCTCCGATTGTTGCTGGCGGACGGCCTCGAGTTCTGTCCGCGTCTTGTCGAGAGACGCCTGGGCGGCATTGAGCTGTTGCGTCAGAGTTGCATTTCGCTCCGCTTCTTGTTGTTTGTCCGAAGCGTTGGCCTGGTTCGTTTGTTCGAGCTTGGCCTTGACCATCCTCGTCTCGCCCAAAGCGGCGGACTGCTCCGCGATCTGACGCCGGAGGTCGGAAATCGATTGTTCGCGCCGCGCCAGCCCTGCTGCCAGAAGTTCGCGCGCATGGCCCGCATCGCTGATCTGCTGTTCGAGCGCATTCAGTCTCTGGTCAGAGGAATTGGTAGTCGCCTGGGTAACTTCACGGGCATGCTCGCTTCCGATCCGGTATGCGAAAATCCCGAGCGCAACTGTAAGCAGAATCGCTGCAGCGAAAGGCAGCCATACCCAGTTCCAATTCAATTGCGTCCGCTCGCGCCCGTTTGGGTGCGAGAGGAAGGGAGGCGTTCTTTGCTTTTGCTCCGCTGCCGCGGGATTCGCCCGGTCCCCGGCAGCTTCTGAAAGCGCGCGTTTGAGACGTAAGGCCTCGAGCGCATCGGCTGCCACCGCCCCGGGCAGTACGGGAAGCAGTCCGGACAATTCAGAGGACAAGAGAGGCACACCAACATCGACGACCGCTTCGAACTCCTTCAATGCCTGGCGGCATTCGGGGCATACGGCAAGATGTTCCTTGAGCCGTCTCTGCTCCTCTTGACTCAGATCACCCGAGGTCGAGACGGCGCAAAGCTCCAGAAACTCATCATGCGGAGTCATTCCCGACCACTCCCCAACTTTCCAGTTCCCTCCCCTGTCTACCATATTATTCAGCCACCGCGAACATCGCTTGCAAACATTTGTTTACGGAGCTTCGTCAGCGCACGGTAATAATGGTTCCTCACATTTCCCAAGGGTTGCATCAGCTTCCCACTGATCTCTGCCAAGGTGTAACCTTCGAAGAAGTACAGGCGCAGAGTCTCGCGCTGATCCTCCGAGAGGGCTGCAAAGACCTTCATTAGACCATTACGGCCAAAGACCGCCTCGGGGGAATAATCATCTTCCGTGGTCGGTATAGCGACCAGCCAGCCAGCGGCACTTTGAAGCTCCTGGCATTTGTAGAAGTGACGAGTCACCAAGCGACGGCGCCGCTCAATCGCACGGTGATAGGTCATCTGAATGATCCAGGAGCCGCCTGAGCCCTTGGCACTGTCGAAGACTGCGCATTTCCGTTCGAGAAATAAAAATAGATCCTGGACGAGATCTTCTGCCTCTGAATCGTCGCGGAGGATCCTGCGGCCGATGTGACGAACTATCTTGGCGTAGCGACCAAAGAGCAGGGCGAGCGCTTCAGCATCTCCCGCGCGGAGGCGCGACAGAAGGTATTCGTCGGAAACTTGCCTCAGCTCTGCGGCGGCGGAGACGCTAGTATCCGCTCCCTTTTGTGTATGGAGATAAGGAAATCGGGTCGTTAAAGAACTCCCCATGTCTTTTCCCGCATTACAAGAAAGATTTCATAGACGCAGTCTCGTGAATATAGGAGCTGCATATTTGCGCGACGCTCTCACTCTTTAACGTTCCGTCGGTGGGATCGATTATCGGGTAAAGAAATCTTGCTTTTCAGCAGCTGCTCGGTGGAGCCAGCCGTTTTCAGTTGCTCGAGGCCCCATTCCAGAATCAATTCCCCCACGTTGCCGAGGGTTCGCCTTTCTCGCGCGGCGAACCCCTCGAGGTCGGTTCGCAGGTCCCGGCGAATTCTCAAACTGAGCGGTGCTTTCCATTCCCCCATTGGACGCTCGCTTATGTACGCCTCGACAACTGACTTCGCAACGAAAGGAGTGAAAGCTCAAAATCGACTCGGCCTGCTTCGTATGCAGCGCGTGCTTTCATTACGCTCTAAAGCTCTTCGTACGCGCGAGAAGGGCTGCACGTCGGCTTATTTCAATTGGTCATCCGTGCGGCCCGCTTCCCAAGCTGCTCGCTGCCGGCAGAGACGAATTTCATCGGCGCGTTCTCGTTTCGCTGTCGCTTCGGCAAGATCGGCGTTAAGGCCAGCACGCATCTCTTCTAGACGCACCTGATACGCTTTGATCCGTTGGTTCGAGCAGATCGAGAAAGCCACTAACCGCTCGAGCACGCGAATGAGCCGGTCAACGCTGCGATTCCACAGATACATCTCGGCATAGACATCGACTTTCATTTAGTCGTTCCTTTCAGTCAGCTGAATTGAAGTACCGCGCGCGGATGAAAAGACAAAATCCTAGGGGGTAAGCGGATGGCCAATGGCGGAGAATTTGCTACGGGCTCAGGAGGAAAACGAGCCGAAAAGTCTTGGCGCCTGGGAAGTTGCAACCCAAACGGAAAATAGATAACGTCTGTTCCAGCCATCGTTGCACCTCAGACGTGCGACTGTGGTCAGGGGCGCGTTTGGTGTTCAAGCACCAACGCGTCCCGCTTCGCTCACTTACCTTCTCCTTGTTCTACTTCTTTTTCTTGCGAGGCTTCTTACGGTAATGATCAGCCTTGTATTTCTTCAATTTGGTCAAGCCATCCTCTGTCCAGTACCGTAGCCGCGAGCCAGCGATTTCCTCAGCAATTGGTTCTGGAACGACCCTTTCGCCGATCCATCTGTGCAAGGTCGCTCGATGAACTCCTAATAATCGCGCCGCTGCGGAAATCGAATATCTCTTCATATAAATATGCGACATCATGTCGCACGTGTCAAGCACAAAATGCAGCTCACGGGATTTGGTCCTGATTGCTGTGTCATTTCTGGCAGCGAACAAGCCCATGGAAGGATAGCACGCGTACAGATCACCCAAGCACCAAAGAGGGTGACGAACTCACAATCGTCTTCTCCGCTTCGTCCTCGAATTCCATGGGACTGCCTTTGCCCGGCTCAAAAAACGCCTGTGATTGAGAACCGACTTGCGTCCCGAAGAAAAGAGGGTTATGACCATGCACTGCCCCTACTGCAAGAATAGCCAAACGGAGGTCTTCAGAACTAAATGTCTTCGCAGCAGAACTTACCGCTACCGCCGCTGTCAGTTCTGTAAGGCACGCTTCAGGACGCAAGAAAAACCAGTGCGTTGGGAAGGCATGGACCGGAAGTGGCCCGGTGCAGCCTCGAACCGGAAAGGATGGAGAACTCATCGTGTCTCCGCCTTGCGCGGAAACTGTGAAGTGGCGCTATGCGGCGTGGACTTTACGCAGACTGGAACAAGGCGGCACGTTGATCACATCGTGCCAGCTAGACTTATCCGGCGATTGAAGGCGGGAAATGCAGACCGTCGAGAAAACCTTCAATGCATCTGCGGCACCTGCCACGGCTACAAACTGCAGGCTGACCATAAGCTGTGTTTGGGGAATAAACTGGGCTATCTCGAGATTCTTCGCACTCACCAATTTGATCTAGCACGGGTTGAGAAAGCACTAGGTTTGTATGGTTTGTAGGCACCCAGCTTGGCGACATTAATATAATGACGGGCCCCGTGCACGCAGCCAAGTCCTCGAAGGCCGTGGGTTCGATCCCCACCGCCCCTACCAACATTCTAGTGCAACCACTCGACTTGCACCGCTACTTTGGTCGCATTTGTCGCAACTGGTAGCAATTGTGCCGCGATTTTTTCCACTGCGTCACGTTGCTCGCTTCCGAGGATATGAGTGTAATGGCGCATGGTGGTCATCACGTCCGAGTGCCGTAACTGACGCTGCGCGACCGCTGGCGACGCCCCGCCCTGCACCAAAAGACTCGCGTACATATGCCGGAAAGCATGCATCCCACAACGCGGAATCTTTAGTTTATCGAGGATAGGCCACAGCCGTTTTTGCACGATCTTGTTTTCGCAAAACGGCGTACCCTTCCGCGTTGCAAATAGAAGCTCCGCCGCATTCGGCTTCCACGTCTGCAAATACTCGCGCAGCATACCCGCGAGCGGATCAGGCATGGGAACTGGCGCGACGCTAGACCTGCTTTTTGGAGTTTGCAGCTTGGAATAATACGCGGTCTGCCGGATGTGAATCAGGCGACGCTCGAAATCGAGATCGCCCACCGCAAGACCAAGAACCTCTCCAGGCCGCATCCCTGTCATTGCGGCAACCGCGAAAATTGTCCGCCACGGACTTTCCGCAGCATCAATAATTGCAATTGCCTCCGCGAGAGTGAAGAAACGGGGAATCTTCGCAACGCCGCCCGCTGGAATTGTCAGATCAGCGATGCGGAACTCGCCGCAGAGATAACCCCACTTGCGGGCTGACTTTAAAGCAGAGGAAAGCGTGTAGAGCACGTTCATAATCATGTGCCTGCTCAGATTTTTTGCTGCCATCTTAGCGACAAGAGTTTGCACCGCCGAAACTCCGATCTCGTCAAGCCGCAATTTTCCAAACTGCGGAACAAGATAGAGGCGAAGATGCGCTCGCGCCGCTTTCTGAGTAGACGGTTTCATCATGGCCAGCACCCGCGACTTCCAGACCTCGGAATACTCCTCGAATGTCGCAACCATGATCGGTTTGTAGTCTAGGCCATTCACGCGAGACACAATCTCATCGGCACGACGCCGCGCCAGCTTTCGAGTAGGGAAGTCGTCGAGCGTTCCAACGAATCGACGAACCTCAACTCGTCTCACCGGGCCGCCGTCAGGTGGAATTATGTCCTCACGAAATTTGACCGTCCAAGTGTTTCCACGCAATTCTAAAACGCCTTTCTGATACCGCCGTCGAGCCAAAGATGGTTTCCTTTGCCCGCCGACGTACTGGCCTTGAGGCGAGAGGCTATCACGTGCGACCGCCGCACAGTTATATGAATTAGAAGCATCAAAAACTGCCCCTTCCGAAGATACCGCGACGACATTTTCACGTGATGCGGCTGGAACCGACGTGGTTTCTGGCAATAATTCCATCCCCAGGTCGCAATCAGGCACACTACCGAGCCGCCGCCCCGCAGCTTGCGCCATCCGAATTGTGAGAAGATTTATCTTCATGGCGGTCCCGCCGCATCAACCGCCAGCACGTCGCCGAAATCCGTTGTGCGGCCATCGCCGTGCAATGGCAGATAGCCCTGCGCGACCAAATCACCGACGAGACTCAACCTGGGGATCGAACCGCCGTTCGACAGGAACTTCCCCTCAAAGGAAAGCACCCCTGGCTTTTCCATCCCCATGCGCTTGCACGTTGGGCACGGACAATTCGCCTTTTCCTTCGCAGGAGACTTTCCGTAGAATTTTCCGAGCGCATGAACTCGTTTCGCGCCATCGAACGAGAGGATTAAATTGGCCAGCCGCTCGGCCGTTACAGCGGGCGGCTTGCTCAGATACTTGAGCAAGTGATTCAGCGCCCAACGAACTGCGCGCTCAGGATCGCGCCGGAATTTCTTCACTTCGGAGATATAGAATCCGGTGCTGGCAATACCGAAACGCTTTTTTGTTTCAGCCGCCCATAAATCGCGCGTCCGCTCCCAATCGACATAAGGCCCAAAGTAGAGGCCGTGGCAATGAAGATTTAGACCGTGAGAAACCCGCTGCGAATCGGGCAAATGTCCGCGCTTCTCGAAGCCGACTTCGTCCGAAAACAGAAAGCCATAACCACTGCGAGACTTGACCGATTTTCGCACGGTGAAGCGAACCGCCGAATTGAAGGACTTGACCCGCTCAGGAGTGATCCCGCTACCGTCAGAGCGCAGAGTAAAAGTCACACGGGCCAGCGTCCAGCCTTTCGGAACTCCGCCCGCAACCGCATTCAGAATGACCCGCAGATACTTCTCGAACAGCGTCCGCCGCTGGCCCTGGGCGCACTTCATACAAAAGTCTGTCCCGCAATCGTGTGGCGCGTAAAATTTGTGCTCTAAAGGATAGACCGAACAAATCGCAGATCGCCCGAGGCGCCCACAGTTTGCAAAACGAATGGCCTTCCGCTTTAGCCGAAGAGCTTTCCGCTTCGTCTTTGCATCGCCAGATTCCTCGCCGCGCCGATTCCATTCCCGCGCAGCGGCCATCAAAACGTCAGCGACCTCGCCCCGAAATCCGAAACGCTTCCACTCAGGATTGGAATCGAAATCGTCATCGGCACATGAGTCAGTCGATTCCGAAACCTTTGGAGCCGAAAGCGGATGCAAAACGCCGCAGAGCTTCGCAGCGTGATAACGCGCCGCCCCGACATTCTGAAAAACGTCTCCGCAATGCCCACAAACGAGAGACTCCATCGTGAGTAGATCAGGAATCACCGCGCGAGGAGGCCCCGCGAGCAAGCCATCGAAGTTGCTTCGGGCTTCACTCATGGCCAGTTATCCGCTTGTTGATAAATAAATGGGAACCGTCGCCGCAGTCCGGCTCGCAGGCGGTTGCGAACTCGGTCGCATCTGCAGCATTCGCAGCCTGAATTGCAGCGTTACGCCTCTCTGTGGCATCGAGCGCGGCGAGAATTGAAGCACGCGAGTCTTGCGGGCTAGTGTAGGGCGCGCTCTGCGCGCCTAGGGGCTTCGCCCCTTCGCGCCCGCCAAAACGCGAGCCGCTTCGCGGCTCGCTGTCGGGCGCTACCCCAAATAACTCAACAATTTCCATCGCACGAGAAAAGCCGCAATGCTCTACCCCCATGATGAAATCGAAGAGATCGCCGCCAGCATTACAGCGCCCGAAGCATTTGAAAACCTTCCGCTGAGGATCAACGTAAAACGATGGAGTCCGCTCAGAGTGGAACGGGCAAAGGCCGACATACTGACGGCCAGTGCGCCGCAGCTTCGTATATCGCGAAACAATAGCGATAAAATTAGCGCGCTGTTTCAGTTCACAAAGATTGAGCCGAGAGATAGTCATGATCCCTAGAGCCTGAAAAATCCAAGAAAACCGGAAGGCCGCTCGTGCTTGGCCTTGGCGGAATCTTTCCCGTGTTCTAACGCGCGCAAGCGTCGGCGCAAAGCAGGCCGCAAACGCGACGGGGTTTTGCGCGATGAAAGCGCAGCCCGCAGACCTCGAATTTTCTCTTCCGTAGTCAGTATGTGTCGCGACATTGGTTGTTTTCCTCCTATTGATAATTATCAAGCCACCCTCTAGAGTCTTTGGGGTGAGATCGACTAAGCCCGGCCCGAAGCAGGTTGACCTGTCCTTGCTTGTCAATGCACAGGGGAAGTGGTTATCCATCTTCCGGCTGCTGCAATATGGTTCCGCGAAGCGACGGGAACTCCGCAGAGAATGGATACCGCCTGAACAACCCACGCTCTACAGTGGCAAGGACAAGAGAAACGTAAGCCTACTGAAGGAGTACGAAAGACGTTTGCGCGACGGCAAGCGATGGCGTCAAGAAATTAGGAAAGTCGGAAGGAAAGCGGTTGCTGCCGAACCTGAAACACTCGAAGCAGTTTTTTCGGCGAAGACAATTCGACAGATGCGCGATGCATGGGAATGTTCAGAAGTACTACGCCCTTTGTTGGAATCCGCAATACCGCCGGAATCTACCATCGCCGAATATTTCCACGACCCCACTCCGCCAAACCCAAAGTTAGTTCTACAAGCAATACGCGAAGCAAGAAAGTACCGATTCCCGGCGTCAGACCGAGAGACAAGTGAATCGAAAATGCTGATTCATTTTGCGAGCGCAATCGCCGGAATCGAGTCTGGGCTTAGCGCTGCATCCGCAATCGACAGACTGAGGAAGCTCAAACATGGGAAGAAATGCCCCTGTGCGCCATGTTTTCTTGGCCAGATGGACTCCCTCGAAAAAATCGTCAGGCCGTGGATTAAAGCATCAGACGAAAGGATCGAGAATAACCCCCCGCTAGGGGTGATTTACATAACCCCATCACCGCGAGAAATTCAACGTCGAAGCAAGCGGCCAGTTCCTAGTGATCCGAAAGGCGCATTCCTCATCGAAGAATAACGTCGGCGACTCGGAAGGATGCGATAAACACATGGCTACTTCGCTTGACCTGTAGCCGCTAATTCAATGCGATTGAACATTTTCTCAATTTCTTTGTTCCGGTTCTTGAACCAATCCGTTGACCAAATGCGATGCAGCGTCCAACCTCGACTACGGAGAATTTCTTCCCGCAACCTGTCACGGTCGCGAGCCGACTTGCTCGAATGGTAGGTTGCGCCATCGCATTCGATGCCCAAAAGAAACGCTCCGGGCTTCTTCGGATTCTTGACAGCAAGATCAATGAAGAATCCCGCTACGCCTACCTGTGGGGCAACCTCATAATTCCGGGACTCAAGAACTGACCTAACCGAACGCTCGAAGTCATTGATCTCTTGGTCTGAGGTCGACACCGTCTTGTCAAGGATGCCGGTACGAGCAAACTGTAGATAGCCCTTGAACGCCCGAAGTCCGCGGGAACTCTCTGGAGATGCTAGAATCTTATCAACGTCGAGCGATGAGAAAACTACCGTTCGGAGCTTGGCGCGTGTAAAAAGCACATTCAATCGGCGGTGTCCGGCTTCGCTGTTGACTGGCCCGAAACGCTGGAATTGATTCCCGGACGCATCGGAGCCATATGTAGTCGAAATGAAAATCACGTCCCGCTCGTCACCCTGCACGTTCTCAAGATTCTTGACGAAGAAGCCCTTTGTTCCAGTCATGGACGCACGAAAAGATTGTGCGAACGGATCGTCGCGGAGCCGATCTTCAAGCAACCCCTCGATAAGCTCGCGCTGCTCGAAGTTCATTGTGACCACACCAAGCGATTCATTCGGATGGTTCTTCATGTGATCCAAAACCGCCTCGACAACAGCAAGGGCTTCTTTCGGGTTACGCCTGTCCTCATAAATCGCTTCCGGCACAAATCGATACTTGACGCCCATCGTTTCGGAATCCCGCTGCGCGTGTGGAAATACAATCAGATCGCCGTAGAACGCTTGGTTAGAGAAAGCGATTAAGCTTTCGTGTTGGGAGCGATAATGCCAGCGCAAGCGTCGTATCGAGCTATATACAGCACTCGCAACGTCCAGAATACTTTCGCTGTCCGCCGCGACAGACCCGCCGCCATCCGCGTCATCGTCATCTGTCGGTGCAATCCGGTTGAAAAAGCTCGTCGGTGGCAACTGCATCGGATCGCCGACAATGACTACTTGACCTCCCCTTGCCATCGCACCGATAGCATCCTCCGGGCGAATTTGGGACGCCTCATCCATCACGACGAGGTCGAATTTCAGGATACCAGGAGCCAAATATTTTGCGACCGACTGTGGCCCCATCATAAAGCACGGCTTCAATGCTTGCAGCGACCTACCAGCCCTGCGAACCAGTTCACGGATCGGGATGTGCCGCTTCTGCTTGTCGACCTCGTGCCGTAGCAGTGCGAGTTCGGTCCAATCCCCGACACGGACTCCCCGCGTACCGGGACGGACGGGCCGATTGGCTGCCCGCGCCGCCGCACGCTTGCGTTGAAGTACGATCACATCTCTGTCAGTGCGTGCGAACTGCTGGCGAATTTCCTCCTGAGTCTCTCCAGAAAACTCCCACAGCGCAGGATTGCGCGATAAGGCGTGCTTGGCGAGCGCGTCGTAAAATACAAAATTGAACCCCGCCGCTAAATGTTCCGGTTTAATGGAACCATTATCGGCAAGGGCTATAAGCGACGCGATCCCATACTGCTCGCCCTCGGCGCGGCATCGCATGAAATTGGCCCAAGTCTGTAAAGCCTCGCGGTCATCGAGCGATTTGACCGCAGCCGTTCGCCAGTCCGGTAGCGAATCGGCAACCTGCGTGCGCCACAAATCTCCTCCAGAAATACCGGCCAGCTTGTCCGCCAACTGAACGATGTGTAGCATGGCGGCCTGTAAGTCGGCAAACGTGGCAGGCGGCTTACCGTCCGGGAACATGGCCAGAATCTTTTCATACCAGTCCGCCAGTTTCAGGAGATCGCCCCAACGACTTTGCAGGCCGACAAAGCCAACACCGATGCGTTCGCGGTGAGTCTTGTGCATGTCAAACATGGCCCGCTGTGCATTTGCGTCCGCGACCAACCTGAGCGCATTGGACATTACGGACCGCTCGGCTCGCGTGTGATCGCGTACCATCGCCCTGTAGGTCTTGATCGCTTTCCGATAGTCACCGTTGAACCAACGCTTGAACCATGGTGTGCCTTCAATTGTCCGGGCGTGGCCCATTAGTTCGTCTCGCGATCCTACGCCCAAATCAAACAATGCCGCTAATTCCGCGCGCTGCGCCTGCAAGCGACGTGCCTTTTCCGCAGTCTCGCGCAGATAATGAATCGCCGCTTTGCTTTCGAGACTTACAGATCGCAAATCCAATGCGTTTGTCGGGGCGGCCTCTAACTCACGGAAAACTTGAGGCAGATAGTCGTGGGCGAGTCCACTTGCCCTGTCAATCGCCTCAATAAGCTCCGGCAACATTGCCAAGCAAACCTGCTCGTCCCCATAGGACAAACCCTTTTGGACCCATCGCCACGGGTGTTGGTCGAGCGTCTTGTAGACCGCGAGGATATCGGAGAGACTGCGCGTAAAAATGGCAAGCCAGTCCCTGGCTTCCGTTAGCTTGGTCGGGCTGTACTCCAGAAGGGAAGACGGCGCGACCGCCGAAAGTAGCTGCTCGTTAAACGGCAAAGCCTGAAATGCCGCCTCTCGCGCCCATAGGATATCGAACACCGTTCGCTGGATCGGATCAACCGTTTGCTTGATGAGCGAGACATACTCGATAAGGCGCTTCCTCCTGTTCTCTGCAACTGAGAGTAGGCGGTCCAGGTCTACCGGATCGGTGAACGAGCCAATCAATTCGATGCGCTGCCCAACGTCCTTGAGCAGCGCGCCTTTTTGCGTTCTGTGGGAGTGCAGTTCTAAGCAGAACGCTCCCATTCCGCGTTCTTCCAAGCGGTGGCGAACAACTTGCAGGGCCGCGAGTTTGTCTGAAACGAACAGGACGGTCTTGTCCCTCGCCAGAGCCTCTGCAATCAGGTTGGAAATCGTCTGCGATTTTCCAGTGCCAGGCGGTCCCTCGATCACAAGATTCTTGCCGCGCAATGCGTCAATCAGGGCGCTGTGCTGCGAACTATCTGCATCGCAAATCAGCGCGGGCAGTTCCGGTTGTAGCACTGGATCATCAATTAGGAACTCTTCCCCGCGCACTATTTCGGTCGTCTGCGCTCCCTCGAAAATCTCACGCACAAGGGGGTGGTTGGAAATGCTGGCGTCGGTAGGCCAGTTCTTGGGATCGAGATCGCGAAACATTAGGAGTTTTCCAAAATCGAGAAGTGAGAGCGTCATCTGGCGCCGAATGCGCCACCGTTTCTTGATGCCCAGCAGATCGGAAAACCTTTGAAAGTAAAGCTCCGGCGAATCGTCTTCGCCAAGTAACGGGATTTCCAATCCCATGTCCCGGCGCATCTTTTCTACAAGAGACAGGTTGGCGTCAAAATCCTCGCCGGAATATTCCAGTTCGCATCGGAACGCTCTCCCTTTGCCGGGCGTGCGGTCGAGGGTTACTGGAACGCTGACAAGCGGGGCGAATCGGGGTTCGTCTGAGTCGTCGGATTCATACCATTCGAGAAAGCCGAATGTGAGATACAGCATGTTCGCGCCGGACTCTTCAATAGCAGTCCTGGCCGCATCGTCGATCTTTCTGGATAAGGCGTTGAGATGTTCCGCATAGTGCAGTACCGGAAGGCATCCGTCATAATCATCGGTCGGCGCGACCTCATCTAGATCATAGGATGTGTGCCAGCCAAGTTCTTTCGCACAGGCGAGTGCAGTCGGCTTCTCGGTCTTCTTATCAAGCGGCGGCTCTGGAACCGCCGCGACGGACAGTTTGCCGCCGTCCATCATGCGGATAAAAGCAGCTTCCCTGTCAACATCCACGAAACGCAGACACGAGGCAGATGGAAAACGAAAATTTAGGAGTTTGTTGCGGTTCGTCAGATCGAGAAGGCGAGTCCTAAGTTCCTTGAGACCCACTTCGGTGCTGCCGGACGGAAACGTGTTGCTGGTCATCGGCGCAGATGCTGGGCCGTCAGATTCCTCTGAGATATGCGAGTCCGGCATAGTCAATTTTGTCTCTGCTACCCCTGCAAAATCCTGCACCGCTATCAGAGTTGGTCAACATTCGCCCCCCGGCCCAACTGTCGCGCGTGTGGATTTGCCGCATGATAATACACACGACAATTGTTATATTACTAGTCAATCGTTTCCACCCGTCTCTTACCGACGCTGCTGTCAGATTCCGAGGTGGAGAACGAGCAAGGGTGCCTCGATCCGTACTGGCGAATAGCAGGCGAAGAGTGATAAACTCGCCCGCGTGGACGAGGGACGCAAAAGGGTTCTTCTGATTGCTGCGAGTGTTCTTGCGGCGAGGAGGCTCGCTCAACTCGACCGAAGACCTTCTCCGGCAATAGAGTCGTGCATCTCGGACGCCATCTCAGATGCAGAGAAAATCATGCGTAGGATTGATCGGATGTGGCCCGACCCGATGGCGAGGGGGCGAACCTAGAGCATCGAACGGAACAACTGCGAGATAAGCTATGCGTAAGAACTTATTCATTTCGTCTTTGCTCCTAACCGTTGCACTCGCATCGTCGCTGAGCGCAAGCATCAACATCAATGTTGATACTGCAAAACGATGTGTAGCGTTCCTGTATCCCGCCTTGCCTACCGGCGATGTGGACACGCGCAATCCCGATGCGACGGCATTCTTCGTCAGGATTCCACTAAAGACAAGCCCGTCGAAAGTGTACATCGTGCTGGTGACCGCAAGACACGTTTTTGATCCCGAATGGGCACACTGCCCCGTGACCAACCCCACGATGATGTACATGAGACTGAACACGGCTCATTACGACTCACAGCACGACGAAACCGGGGTCGAATACGCTCCCATTCAATTGAGGGAAAACGGCAAGGCCCTCTTCGCAACGAACGGTGACGACAACGCTGATGTTGCCATTTTGCCGCTGATGCCGAGCACGATCGACTTAGCGAAATACGATGTAGCATCCCTTGCTCCCACCGACTTCGGCTCACCCGACGAAGTAAAACAGCTCGCGATAGGCGACGAAATCGTATCGGCAGGGTTATTACCAGTCTATACGGGTGTCAAACGAAATTACCCGGTCTTCAAATTCGGAAGAATCTCCGACATTCCCGACGAGCCTGTCCCTGTACAGTGTAACCCCCAATCTGTTTCTCGACCGCTGAACGTGTGGCTGATTGCGGCTAATCTCGTTCCGGGCAATAGCGGCTCGCCAATTTTCTTCCTGCCGTCTGGCGCAAACGGGGCGTCTTTCGGCGGGAGAGCGTTCCTACTGGGATTGCAATCGGAGAGCGTCCTTGGAGCAGATGTCGCAGGCATGACTCCAGTTAAGTACATCTACGAAACGATCAGGCAAATGAGCCTGCCGGATGCCGATTTATCTCTCGTAATCCAACCTGCTAAGCCTAAATAGCCCGGCAATTGTTCCGATTGGAAAAACGAGCCTGCGCCGGATCACCAGAAAACCGTAAACGACGGGGATGCGAGAAACGCGAGGTCACAATGATGATCGTCAATGTGGCGTACTTAGTCCTTACAGCGCTGGTTGCTGGAGTTGGAGGGTATTTCGGTGCGTACTGGAAGCAGAAAGGCAAGAATCTGGCAACACACGAGGACATTGATAAGCTCGTAGACCAAGTAGCAGCAGTGACGCAGACGACGAAAGAGATCGAGGCGAAAATCTCTAATGAAATGTGGGATCGGCAGAAGCGATGGGAACTGAAGCGGGATGTACTATTCCAGGCGACGAAAAGGTTGGCAGATGCTGAAGATGCTTTACTTTCGATAGATAGCGTTTTGCAGGTCGAGACCCGGGAAAACAAAGATGGCGACCTCAACTGGCCGCAGGTTAAGCACGAAAGGCTCGTGAAGTGGAGCAATGCATCATCGGCGCTTGACGAAACAAAATTGTTCGTCGGAATGGTTTGCGATGGCGAAACGTATGAGGCATTCGCGGAGTTCAATCAGTTGATGGGCGCCGTTGCCGTTGGCATCACGAAAGACGATGCGAACATCTACCTGAAATCGCGGAACGAAGTGCTCCGGAAACTACTCCGCGTTCAAGAAACAATGCGAAGAGAGTTGAAGATTGGGGGATAGGGCAAGGCTAAGCCCAGACCGGGGAATATTGAAATCGGTTTTTCGCGCAGCGTGAATTTCCCTTGGAACGATGTGCTTTATGGCTAGGTGCAACTCACGCAGGGGCCTGCTTTTTTCGGCGGAGAAGCGGCGATTAAGTCTTCCCTTGGTAAAGCCGCCGAATGTACTCCTGATCCGAGAGATTTTTCGGCGCGGGTACGTCACCGACGCCCAGGGACCGCGCAGGCCCTGCTGTTAGCTTTGCCAAGTTCGAGACAGGCATAGCCGGGGGACTGGGCCGAGTGGAGGCCGCCGGGACCGGCTTCTGAAAATATCGCCATAGCAGAATGCGGCGGATAAGCGCAGCTTGACTCGACTCACCCACCATTGCCTTTGCTTTTTCAATTAGGCGGTGATCCAGCCGCGCAGCGATTGGATAGCCGCTGCCCGGCCCCGGATCGGGCGGTAAAGGTGCTTCCGGACAGCACAAATATGCTTTTATTGCGCTGATAAGGTGTACCGAGCGACCGCCGCGCCACGGCGTGAGCACCCTTACAACAGGACGGGAGCCGGAATGTGAAACGTGCGAAGAAGAAAAAACCCGATTATCTCGTTTTCTAATCATAATAAATTCAGTCTGACAACACTCACGGCGTCGCGATTCATAGGAAAAATAGACGCTTCCGCACACGCACTGCCAAATTTTTACTCTCCCAGATGAAAAACAGGGAATAAATCGCGTGTTGTCATGTTGTCACGCAAAAAAAGGTGCCTTTATATTTCTTTTTTCGCCACTTTTGATTCGTTTTCCTTGGTCGCATCTTGGTCGCAAAACCCATCAAGATACCCCCGAAAATCATCCGTAAGTGGGGATAAGGCCAGTACAATCTGCGGGACTTAGGATTTGGTTCAACAATTCGATCCCCACCGCCCCTACCATCCATCCTTTTCATTGGTAGGAACTTAGCAAAGACGCACGGGGGCAAAAGGGGGCAAATAACCCCGATGAATCCGGTTCGTGCAGGAAATTCTTAGCGGCACGAGTGACGACCGGATTTTCGAAACAGCGGCATCACGCACCGCGCAGGTGGAGAGTACGGCGAGCTGCCGTGAGAGTGTAGTCGCAGAAATTGGCGGCTGCTGATATGACACACGCAACGTCGCCAGAAACCCTTTTTGATACCCCTCTTGGCTTGGAAGCTCAAGCCCATGCCGGGGCTTTCGCTTCGTATGGAAGGGCTTCTACAAGCCAGCCCTTCCATAACCGTCCCGGCAAGAATCGCTGCACCCAACTGCCACCACTCACCACGACAACTTGTGGGGAGGACCGCGGCAGGCCTGAATAGAAAACCACACAATCGACCGAAAGGGTCGGGGGAACTCGCACAATAGATCTCGCACAGCATCCACTGCGCAGCCCATCCGACCGCGTCTGGCAGTGATTCCGGTTGAAAGCCATCAATTGCGAAATGCCCTGCGCTGCCGAGCCAGTCAAGGACGCTTCGCGTCGCCGACGCGGTAACGCCCTTGTCGCTATCCTTAACAGTTGATCCGGCGGACCGTAAAATCCCTTCTTTTCTCAAGTAAGTGCGGTATGATCGCCGTAGGCGAATAAAAAGCGAAGATACGTCCAAGACGACGAATCTGCAGTATCTGCCCAGTGACGATCCGAATGCGATACCATCTGCAACCGTGCCTGGATTTGAGAAAATGAAACCGCAATGACGGATAACTTTATCGAAATCGACGAGCCCGCTCTTCCTTCCACGGTGATCACGCCGGCTCAGGCGATCCACGGCCCGCTCATTCCGGCACAACAGCAAATCCTCCTGTACTCGGCGGAGCAGTGGGAACTCTTCATAAAAGAGTGGGTCCACTTCTGCCTTAAAGCAAAATACGTCTCGGTGCAGCGCTTTAGTGCCTCCGGAGATCGGAGTATCGATATCGCAGGTTTTACCGACGACCAAAAGCTCAAAGGAGTTTGGGACAATTACCAATGCAAACACTATGACCATCCGCTTCGCCCAAGTGATGTGTGGGCTGAGATCGGGAAAATCGTATGGTACACATTCAAGGGCGACTATAAGGCGCCTCGAAAATATTATTTCGTCGCGCCCAAAGGAATCGGAACGAGCCTTTTAAGTCTCCTCTCGGATGTGGATAGACTGAAGAGCGGGTTGATAGAAAACTGGGACAAGCACGTAAGGCATAAAATCCGGGAAGAGGAAATTATTCTGGAAGGACAACTTCTCGCTTTTGTTAGCGCATTTAATTTCAAGATATTCGACTCTAAGACTGGACTGCAAGTTATCGAAGACCACCGCACCTGTCCGTACCACATTGGGAGGTTCGGCGGAGGTCTGCCGCCGCGGCCTGCGCCAGGCGATCCGCCCGAGGAAGTAGCGCCGACAGAAAGCAAATACGTTGGCCATTTGCTGGCTGCCTACGCTGATCACAAGAAGACCGCAGTCGAGGACATCGATACACTCAAGGCGTGGCCGAAGTTGAATGATCACTTCGGTCGGCAGCGAGAATCCTTTTATCACGCGGAATCACTACGTGTTTTCGCTCGCGACACAGTTCCACCCGGTACGTTCGAATCACTTCAGGATGACATCCATTCTGGCGTTGTCGACGTTTGTCAGGACGTTCATCCGGACGGATACGTTCGGGTGTTAAAGGTAACCCAGGCTGCCCGCGAGCTACAGATCACGTCAAATGTGCTTGTTAGCTGTACGAAGCCGAAGGACCGAGATGGCATTTGCCACCAACTGGCAAATGAGGACAAGTTGAAATGGACCGAGTGACCGGACTTTCCGGAAGGCCTGCGACCTTCAATGGGCCGCTCGAAGCAGGTCTTCGCGCAGTGACGCTACTGGGGGCTGCTTACCCGCGGGCCTTTGATTTGCAAAGGTTGATCGGTTTCGACTATCTGCTTGTGCATACCGGTGATATTGGCGGCCCTGCGAGCCTTCACCCACCGGCTCCGTTGCAATCGGCTGAGCTGCTCGTGCGGCGCAAGCTCATCGAACGCGGTTTGCTGTTGATGATGACACGTGAGTTGGTGGAGCGCGAGGTGAACGTCACCGGAATCCGATATCGCGCCGGCGAAAACGCCGCCACGTTCTTGTCGTCCCTGGAATCGGATTACTTACGGGCGCTTAAGGATCGCGCCGCATGGCTTGTGCGTACGATGGGGGACCGAGACGAGCAGGGCTTTAAGGAAGTTATGCGAGAGTCTTTCGATCACTGGGTCGAGGAGTTTCAGGCCGTCGAACGCAGCTGGGGGGCAGAATAATGCCCAAGCCGGGGTTGCGACTGCGTCATTTAGTCTTCCACGGCCCTAATCGGCCGACGGCCGCAGTTGAGTTCGGACCCGGCCTGAACTTAATCTACGGTGCGTCCGAGACCGGAAAGTCCTTCGTCGTCGAAGCCATCGATTTCATGCTGGGGGGAAAGCCGCCCCTGAGGGACATCCCGCAGCGCATTGGTTATGACCGCATCCTTTTGGGAATGGAGACGGTAAGCGGCGAGAAATTTACGCTGTTGCGCAGTGTTGATGGCGGGGCTTTTCGAATGTTCGAAGGCCTGCATCTCACGCCTCCGACTGAGGCCTTTAGGGCCCAGGAATTAGCAGATCAACATAGCGACAAAAGTCCAAATAACCTGTCGTCTTTTCTTCTTGAGCGTTGCGGATTGGTTGGGCAGCGCATTCGCAGGAACAAGTCTGGCGACACAAATAGCTTGAGCTTCAGAAATCTGGCTCGGTTGTTGATTGTCACCGAGACCGAAATTACTGAGCAGCGTTCCCCGCTCTCTGATGGAAACCCGATTGCGGAGACCCCAAATTTTGCGACATTCAAACTCTTACTCACGGGCGTTGACGACAGCGCGCTCAGTGTAACGAAAACGAAAGGTGTAGAGGATCAATCCCGCGAGGCCCAACTGGAATTGCTCGACCAGCTGCTTGCCGAGTACCGCGACCGCGTGAAAGAGCTTACGAAAAACCCGAAGGAACTTGAGGAACAGCTTGGGAAGTTGGACAGTTCCTTGTCGGAGCAAGTGGTAGCCTTGAACGCGACCGAGTCCGACTATCGTGAACTCGCGTCCAGTCGCCGCGACCTACGGCAAAAGCTTGAGTCTGCTCGCGAACGGAGATCGGAAATATCGGGGATGCTCGGCAGGTTCGAATTGCTGGATGAGCATTATGTCTCTGATATTTCCAGGCTGCGGGGGATCGAAGAAGGCGGCACCTTGTTTGCGGTTCTCGGGAAATCTCTCTGTCCGCTTTGCGGCGCCGAACCCACGCACCAAAACAGCGATGGCGACTGCGACGGCAATGCAGACGGAGTTGTCGCTGGGGCACGCGTCGAAGCGACCAAAATCGAACTTCTTAGGAAGGAACTCGGCGACACCGTCGCAAGCCTTAAGCGTGAAGGGTCAGGCTTTGGCAGACGTCTGCCGAAGATGGAACAGGAACTTGAAACGGTGTCAGCCCAGATAGACCGTCTGGTCTCTCCGAAGCTTGCTCAGCTGCGCACAACGTACGCTGGTCTGGCGGACAAACGCGGTGAGGTGAGGGAGGCATTAGCGGTCTTTCGCACAATTCAGGATATGGAGACGCGACGGGCAATACTTGAGGCTGGACCAGGCGAATTGCAGGGCTCTTCCGTTGCCGAGGGCGACCTTCAGACTATCGTGGCGGAGCAATTCGCACGCGGGGTGGAGAGTATATTGTCCGAATGGCATTTCCCTGATGCGGAGCGTGTGTATTTCGACGCGAAGCTCCGAGACCTTGTCATTGCTGCGAAGCCGCGCGGCGCACGCGGCAAGGGTTTAAGGGCTATCACGCACGCCGCGTTCACTATCGGCCTTTTGCAGCATTGCAAAAATAATGACACGCCACATCCAGGTTTTGTGATCCTCGATTCACCTTTGCTTGCGTATCGGGCTCCAGAAGGTATCGAAGACGATCTCTCAGGAACCGACCTGAATCAAAAATTCTACGATTACCTGGCGGCTCTTCCCGACAATCGTCAAGTAATCATCGTCGAAAACATTGACCCGCCAGCTGCGATCGCGGCACGGCCACAGGTGGTGATGTTCAGCAATAATCCCCATAGCGGTCGCCAGGGCTTCTTTCCTCCTGTGCCGGCAAGCAGCCTGGCATGAATCGGGGTTTTCATGCCTGAGTGAAATTGCTTGTAGTTCTAAAGTCAACGGGCCGGGCTTCGCTCAGAGAGTTTTCCGCTCGGAAATCTCCTTCATGGCTTCGATGAGACTAGCTACTGGCTTAACAGCGGGGCCTCTGAGAATTACACCGCACTCCATCGAGAAATCCCTCGACCAACGCGTCATGTTCGACGATCCAATGTACGCCTTGTCGTCATCGGCTAAGAGAATTTTGGTGTGAAACGTCTCGATTGCAGGAGTTCTCAATGCAGGATCGTGGGATATTGAATAACCGAAAACCTCGATGCCCTTCGCCACAAGTTCGGAGCCATAGTCTGTAAACAACTCAGTCTCCGTCTGGTCTCGACCGCGGACGATCATCGTTCGTTTCATTGATTTCTGTCCAGTTGCGTCGAACAACTGTGCGATCCATTGGAGACCGTCGCGGTCAAGAAACGGGCTGACAATAACAAGCCGTCGCTCCGCTTGACTGGCCAATTCGATCAGGTTGTCTTTCGTATCGTGCAGACCAGTCCAAGAGAATCCTTTTTGGGGGAGTATTTCCATCAGCCGGGACGGATGCGCCGGGGGACTGAGCGTAATTTCGATTTGATTCGAATCTCTGTGGCGATACCCTGCATACGCGACTCCCCTCAATACGGCCGCATACCGCAACGCCTCGTTCCGGGACACTGTCAGGGATATCCCGCTCTGCACGCTCGACAGCAAACCCGTTTCAGAAAGGGCTTTTAGGACTGAATCGAGCTTTTGCGAGGTCGTATTTTGCCCCCGTGCGACCTCTTGAAGCAGCGCAGTACGTATTGACAGCGCGTCGGAGCCCGCCAGATGAACCAATAACGCCGCAGCGGTGAGCGGGTCGAAAAGAACGGCGTCGACGATAGCTTCTTCGGGAATAGATGCGCTCACGCGGCTTCTGCCTTTGTTGCGCCGAGACGGAAATATCCGGCGAGCTGGGTTCGATCAGCGTCCCATCCTGGCGGTACGCCGCCGCCAAGGGCCGCGCGGCTAAGCAGATTATTTCCGGCGATGCACGCTACTTCGGGTGCCATGATGCATGCGGGACATGCACCGCCGCGCCGGTCACAGAGACTTCCTCCATCACATTTAAGAGCACGATCCGAGAGGAGTTGCTCCAGCACCGTCCGGCCGTGATTGCGCCACATCGCCGATAAGTTGCCCAGGTCAGGCGTCATGCCTCTGCGGTATACGAGGAAGGCGAGATTAGCGGGAAAGAGATATTCGCCGATTGATCCGTGCTCAAGACCCGAATACTCGACGACAGCGTGAGCGAAGTGATGGGCCATCGTATGCAGCAGCAGGTACACGTAGTTCGCGATCGAACGAGGCGTAGGCGGCGTCGCACGTTCCCGATAGTTCTCCAGAAAACGCCCGAAATCTTCATACTCTTCGATCAGGAGTCCACCCAGTTTCATGCTGTCGCGCGGTGGCAATTGTCCGCCCAAGCCGTTCTGCCGGAGCCATTCGATAACTCGATCTTCATCCAGGCGAATGTAGAAGCCCTCATTTTTCTGTTCTAACAGATATATGGGTCGCCTTTGTTTCTCCACGTAATCGAACGCCCGCAGTTTGACGGGCATTTCGCGATCCTTGACCGTAATAGAAGGTGTAGAGCCGACGCGCGTATAACCGAAGCTGAATTCGCAGATATCCAGCCCGCGCAGGAGAACGAGTTCGTCAATTCCCAGCTGGAGCAGGTCATGTTCGACGCTCGCTACATATGATTTGCGTTCCTTGATGTCAGCCGCACCAATGTCGCAGACTTCGGGATTGAGAACTGAGATGGCCGGCAGGCTCGGGTCCGTACCTTGTCTGTCTATCACCTCGGAACGAAACGACGCATGCTCGACGGCGAGTCGTATCGGGTTATAGCGTCTTGCCCACTCTTGGTTGGCGTCGACTTGCGAAGAGAGCAGGGGTGACTGCAGGTGCTGCTTTGCGATCAGGCCATCCGCCTCGTAAGCAACTCGCTTCTCCGCCAGCTGCCGCTCCATCGTTACTTTCATGGCGGAAGCCGGTACTACTTTGAGGATATCGAGAAGGCCTTTATAGTTTTTTGTCTCGTCGTTGCGCCCATTTTGGACTAGTTGACGCATGACTTCATCGTGAGTCAGAGGCGTGCCGGGGAAATTGTAGAGTTTCATCAGGCGGGAAACGAGGTCCGAGCGCCGAGCAGCAGTCAGCAGGCTCGTTACATCCGTATCCTTAAAAAGGATGAAACTATCGGTCTGGGCGTAGAAGACGGACGACGCCCTGTACGAGACCGGAAGCATGTTCCATTCTTTTGGAAGGTTCCCGCGACCTGCGTCCATACCTGGCTTAAGAAGCTGCAGTGTTTCACGATCCGACTGAACGACATCTTTGGTGGAGAGACATTGCACGCACTGAAAACGCCAGTCGCTGAAGAATGGAGAGCCCTTCGTCACAAGCCGGTATTCCTCATGACCGCAGTTTCTGCATTTCTTGACCTGATTTACTCGGCCGTCCGGGGCCATGACCCATACGTGAGGGCTCAGGCCGCAATAGTTCCCGGACCAGTGCGCGTAAACCACGTCGACTTGTCGCCAATTATGTTGATGTGATTCCGCGACGGCACAATCCGTTCGGTCTCGGACCTGTGGCCATCTGCGGTGGAGGTCATCTACGTCATCGAATTCCGTGAGCCGCTGACAATCGGAGCAAACAAAAACTAGTGGATCGGGAAGAAAACCGATACGGCTGGGTTGGTTCAGGACAAATCTTCCTTGGTCGACGAAAGCTTCGTTTTGGTAATTGAGGAATGCATCGTCAACACATTGCTGTGGCAAAACCGCGGGGTCGGGTTCGGTACGGCAGTTTGTGGCCCGATGGAACCAGTTTTCTACATATTCTGCGAGGTGTTCAAACAACTGTTTCTGGATCGCGGGTGATGAAGGGTTAGCAGGGGCGGACATCGCGACAGACACGCAACATCCGAGTCCGCCTTCGTACGTGAAGAGAGCGCCGGGGGCGTACGCCGTCGCAATTTGAGTTCTAGACCGGTGCATTCTCTTTAAGCCTCCCCGTCATCGCTATCAAGCTCGCCAACGCGACCCCGTTGCCGCCTTACAATCCGCAGAGCCTCGGCAATTGCCGTTTTTTCATCCGCACCGTGGATTCGACGGCTGCCGAAACGCCGCGCCGGGATGAATCGTCCCGCTTCGTCAATATCGCGCAAAGACATCATGGGCTTCTGTCCGACGGGAGAGTTCTCCCAGTAGTCGGAAAGCTTCGTCGTCGAATTTTCAGTTCGAAATTCGTCCGTCAATTGCTTGGCTAGATTGCGAATTCGGCCATCGTAGTAGTCGGGGTGAGGGGCCGCTCCTACGCGGTTAACACCGCGGCCGGGCACACCCAACGCAAGCACACAGAATTCCATGAAGTCCTTTGCTGCTCCGGGAAAAGTGTTTCCGGTAAAGATTCGGTGTACGTCGTTGACTGTCGCAAATCTCTGTGCTCGTGATTTAGTCTCGTCCGGTTCCTCGATAAAGAGTTTTTGTTCAACCCAACCGCTTAGCCACGCCTGAAATAAGCTCGTCAATACACGGTCATGGGCGGCTGCGGCCCATCTGGTGATAGCGGGCGGCGCGATCATACGTTCAAGAAAGCGATGGAAAACGTCGTGGGTTTCGACAATATATCTGTCCCGCCGCGTCTGCGGCGTGGGAATGAGCAGGCTGAACCCGACGTGCGTGCGGCCTATGCGGGACGAGGCCTGAATGAACTCGGCTATATCGTTCGGCATTCCTGCGAAAAACATCGCGTTGAATTTATCAACGTCAACACCGTGCGATATAGCGGACGTTGCGACGATGTTTCTCAGCGATTGGTCGAGATCGGGAAACTCGTCGCCGGCGTTGATTCCGCCGTCCGCTTGCCGCATTATTTCCTGAATTTCCGCAACGTCAATGCCACCGGAAATCAACCGTGTCAGGAATTGCGCGATCTTGCGACCGTGGCGTGTGTGGACTTTAGCCACTTCCTCCCGGAATGCGTCGATAACCTGATCCCCACCTTTTTTGTTTGTGACGTAGGTCAGCGAGATCCGCATCAAGTCCAAGAGGGTAAGCAGGAGCGCTGAATCCGTCTTAGAACACGCGATGATGGCACTCGCGTGGAATTGAGTTAAAGGTGTGCCGGGCGTCAAGGCCGCGATCAAGCGCTGCGCGACTTGCTCCGTCTGCGCGCCTGTCAACAAATCCCGCCACAGCTCTGAGATGGCTAGGTGGTAGGCCGCAAGTACGGCGACAGTGGTCACGGTATGGTTGCGGCCGTTCGTCATGATCGACGTATAGACCCGCATCCACGGCGCCTCAATTTCCGGTGCGCGCGCATTGCCGTTAGCTATTCCCCGTCGGGCGGGGTTGGACGGGGTCGCCGGTACCGCGTAAAAGGATTTGTAAATTGAAGTCCCGGGATACGGGAAATGCATGTGGCGGCGCTGGTAAAGTGAGCCAAACTGCTGCTGAGGAACGCTAACGGTTGCTGTTGCAGCGATCACTTTCGGTAGCCGGACAGCCTTTGTTCCAAATGGGCTGCGCGCTACGCGATTGCCAAGCAGGGTCGCACCTCGAATGAATAACTGCTCTAACATCGTTTCAAAAAGGCCGGCAAAGGTGCCGAGGCTCTCTTCGAGGAGGTGGGCTTCGTCTTGGATAATAAGTGACGGAAACGGATCGCTAAAAATCTCCCGACCACCTTTGTAAGCGGGAGCGAGAGCCACGCAGTTGTTCACCATCGGGCCCTCATTCAATTTTGGCCATGAAGGCATGACGAAGCGCCCGGTCGCAGATTCCTGCCATCGCGCGAATCCGAACATCCCCGTGACCCGGTTGATCGTGGCGGGATGCTGGCCGATGAGGGCTAGCTTGTCGATGACGCCGAGAAGCACGGCCGGAGCGTGCCTATAAATGTCACGATCTACTATCAGGAACGGAATTGGCGACTGTCCAGTTTCCAGGTTCCACGCACACGCCGGGTTGAAACACAAAATGGCAATCTCGTCATCGGTTCCACCGGAGATTCGGCGCAAGCCAGTGCTGTGCGAACAGAGCGGACACTTCGGTGTTTTATTAAAACTGTCGTTAACCTCGCGGTACTCGGCGCCCAAGTCGTCGTCATTGGGATGTCTTGTATCGTCACGGCGAGGGACCGGATCAAGGCGAGCATCGTCAGGTTTGTTTGGAGTGTTGCCGTTGCCAACCCAGAAACCTATTTCAAAAGGCGAGCCGCCGACGGCCGCTTTGCGGCGCAACAGTTCTGCGCGCATCAAGATGGCAAGCAGGCGCTGAGCCTGCTGCAAAGTCAGCAAGCGCAACGGATAGCGTATGAGCGCTGTCACGCCCACTTTCTTTCCGCGTAGGCGGTCGAGAAAAAGATTGAAGATAAGCAAACCAAAGAACGCTTCGGATTTTCCGCCGCCAGTTGGAAAATATAAGAGCGTCGCGGTCTCTTCGTCGAAGTCAGGATCGAACCACGGTGACTTCGCGTATTCCGGTATCCGCGAAGACAGTGTTGGGATGTGGGCAAGAACGAATGTGAGCTGGAATAAGCGCCATTTGGCGATCCCCCGCACCTTGCCGGATTCGTGAAACGTTTGATTTAGCAGAAGCCATGCGCGATAAGGCAACGCGTCGCCGCTACCGGGTTCCGCGCGGAAGTGCTTGAAGGAGTGCTCCAAAAGATCGATCCCCAACTCAATCCTGTTCGCCTCACGGGTATAGTTTGCAATGTCCTGTTTGAATTTCGCCCGCTCCCGTTCCGCCTGATCGGCGTCGTCAACACCGGCGGCCGGGTCCAAGTTTTTTTCCTCAGCGCTTATCCAGTCGCGGTACGCCGAGATGAGTGACCGCAAGCTCGCCGGATCGAAGTTGTCTTTGCCCAAAGTAGCGAAATCCGTTGGAACTCCCTTGACTTCGGTAGGCGTAATTCGTGGCTGTTGGTATCGAGGCATCCAGGTTGTAGTGAGATGTAGGCTCTCGCCGGCGAGATTTTCAGAGACTCCACAATTCACACCAATTGCTGGATAAGACAAAAAATCTCGAAACCGGTACGACGGTTCGATCCGATCGAGTTTGAGGGCGCGGTGAGCGCGGGCCGGAAGTTCAACGCCGAGCTGCACCTGGTGGATGGCGTGCTCATAGCGATGGCGCCGCCGTTTCCCGACTTCATTGCTGTTATTTTCAAGCACTACTCGCAAATTGCGGCGACTGGGGTCGCGTAAGTCATCATCGAATTGAACGGTCAGGGCGAGGCCGGAAAGCTCCGGTCCCAAGTCCAGCACCGACGCCGGGATATTCCGCAGCGCAGACAGGAAATCGTTCCAGGCCGTTTCTGATTGAATATGGCTTGGCCTAACGTTGGCGGTCCGATATGCCCAGGCTTTCCCTTCGTCTGACCCGATCCAGGTCCCGGTGGCGTTGACTACCGCCTCCCGCATTTGTCTGGTCCAGTTGTCTACAGAGCCCTGAATCGTTCCCGCGTCCGACAGCCCTACCGAAAGCGGCGCAAGTTCAACGCGCAGGCGTTTCCATTTCTGTGGGATATCGATTTCCTGAGCTGCCGCGTCGTCGTGGAAGATGTAGTGACCTCGGCGTGCGATAAGGCGAGAGTCGTCGGGTACTGTTTCATCTTGAACCGCTGACTCGCTTTCTGCGGGCCCGTCCGCCTCGTCAGGTACAACGCCCGCGTCGACGACCCAGTCATCCGACGACACCTCGACACCGTGACGGCTAAGCAGTTCGCGGTATATTTGCTGTTGAAGATCACCCCTTTTGCGCCTTTGGTCTGCCGGCTTGGTTTCTTCAGCCGCGACCGCCGCTCGCAGTTGCTCCTTCATGGCCTCGCGAATGGCCGCGTCAAGATCTCGTCGCAGCGGCGGATTAGGGAACAAATCGAGTTCTGTTCTAGTCAATTCCTCCCAGCTCGGTAGTGCGCGAACGTAGATCGAAAATGCGATGGTGATGATCAGATTTCCTCTAGCAGTTGAGGCAAGCTGGCAGTCGAGGCCATGAGCGCTAATGTGAATGTCCGAGGTCTCATCGCGTTGACCGGTTTCTTCAAAACGCGGGAGCAAGAATCCTGAAACGAATCTGAGAGACGGCTTGCCGCCGTAGACGATCTCACCTTCCGCGCCAGCGCCGCTCACACGTTGCCAGGTGAGATTAAGGAGGGCATCAACGATACCCTCCTTGGCGTCGTCCAAATTGGCGGCAACGCTGGCCGGTTGCGATCTCAGGTCAGCTACTTTCATCAGTCTTTCCTTCGGAGTTGTTCGAGACTACCGCAACGAGGTGCTGCTCGGCCGTTTCATAAATCCGCCAAACTTCTTGACTGTATTCGGCCGGAAGTCGTGAGATCGCCCCATGCGGATCGATCAAAACTCCCATAAAAACCTGGTGAAATGCCGCGCCGTTCCGTATACGCATCGAGCGCGTCCAGAAAATCCCCCAGTCCCAGTAGTATTGGGACACTTCATCTGCGATTCCCAGTGCTTTCATGAAACAGAGATAGTGGTGACGGTCGCGCGGCGCCTGAGGTCTCACCTCATCACGAGGCGTTTGGGCCAGGTCAGCTACGCCGATCCACTGCTTAATCGACTGTGGGCCCGGAAGCGATCGTGAGAGTGACGGATCGATTTTCAGGATTCGGGTTCGCAGTGCGTCGGCTTTGGCCGTCAAATCGTATCCGGGTAGGCTGACGACAGCTTCTGTGACAGTCTTATGGTATAGCGTCAAAATCTCCGGCGCCGAAGCGCTGAGGTGGAGTTTTTCTCGGGCCGCCTCCACGAAGTCTGGGCTGAATACACATATTTGATCGCCGGCTTCAAGGTCTTTGGCGAGCTTTCGCGAAAACGGTTGCAGCGCGTCGGGGTCATAAACCGCCAATTCCGACGAGTCGTACGCCCTAATCTGAACGTAACCCGACGTGCGGATAATTCGTGTTGGGCCGGCACCCGGCGTGTAAGAACCGGTAAGGTCGATTGTGCCGAGACGGGGCGGCAAGAGGACGGCATCGAGATCGGGAATTTCAATTGCATGGCCACTCAAGGCCTTTTGAAAACTCTCCTGGGCGATCAACAAGTTCCACTCCACCGGCTCGATTCCGTCCAACTGCAGCAGAGCTTCGGTGCGTTGGAGTATTTGTTTTGCGTGTGCCAAATGGCAGAGCACGGTGACCTTCTTCGGCAACGCAGGATGTGCAAGCGCCTGCAAAAAATGATCCGAATAAGGTTCGATAAAGAGAATCTGTTCGCACGAAAGTTCAAGACTCGCCCCGCGATCAAGCTCTTCTGATACCTCCTTGTTGTCGACCAAAATGATCTCGCGCCCCAGCTTACATCGCACGTCCGCAAAGGTACTCTCCTGATTGATACGCCATTCCGCGAATGACCGCACAAGGTCGCTCGCGAAAACTACAATGGATCGCGAAGGCTTTTTCGCCAACCGCGTCAGACAATCATCGAATAGCCGGGTGGCCGGATTCTGAGTCGCAGCAACCGAATAAAGTTTGTCGTAGGCAGCCAGAAAGGCTGAGAGTTGCGCATGATGGGTGCCCGCAATCCCTAGCTTTATCGCAGAGCTAATTTTTCCCCGAGGCGCGAGGTGATCAAAACACGAACCCAAATTCTGGAGTTCGTATCCCTGATAGTTGTCCGAGAGAAAAGTCTGAAACTGCTGCGGTGGCCCCGGGAGTCCGATCAGATTTTGCAGGGCGCGAAGTGCAGTCGTTACGGACGCGGCAAGCTCATGGTCGCCGGCGTCGAGAAGCGAACGTTTCAGTTTCAGACCGTCGTCCACGAAATTAAGCAAGTCCGCACCGTAGACTTCCGCAGAGAGTTGATCCAGTGAAGCGGGTGCGGGGGTACCAGGATCAAGAACATCTGTTTTCGAGTTAAGAATTAAAAGGGAGCGGGCAGCGCGCTTAGGCGGAATTGCTACGCCTCGACGCGTATCGTACTCGTTTAATATTTTCCATCTGAGTGGTTGCAGCGCAAAAACTTCATCAGTCATGGCGAGAATGGGCGGACAACTTGACTTGTATAGCTCTTCGACTGCGCTGAGAAATTTAGTGATCGCTTCCCGCCAGTTTCCACCGAGAGCATTCCGCGAGCGCCTGGTGAGATCGATCAGGATGATATCCGGCCGCCGACCGCCGCGATCTGGGTCCAGTCCCGCGCCGCGCATCAGCTCTATAGAAACAGCATCCAAATGCACGCCAAACAAAAAAAACGGTGTTCTCGCTGAGTCGTTCGCAGATTTTATGTGTTCATCGCAGTCTTTGATCCAAGTATGGCGCCCAAGGCGCCGAAGAAAGTTTTCACCCGGATCTCGTGCACCCCCAGCCTGAATCCCTCCCTGCGGAATGATCTCGAACAAAGTGGGGTCCACTAGAGTCGGGTCGCGCGCAAGAGCTCTTTGTCGCCGAATGCTGTCTTCGGCCGAGGCGAGGTGTTTCAGACTATGCAGGGCCATGAGGTAACCGTAGGCAGGATGGCGGGCCGCTTCCCTGTGAATTCGATTTAGCGCGGGGCGGACGGCCTCTATTAGTTGTTCCCTGTCGACCAACGAAGTTCGCTGTGTTCCGCCCGTGTTGCGGTTCCAAGGAAAGAACAGCGTTGCTAGACGCTGGGTGTCACAAGTGCCGAGACAGGCCAGAACCGCCAAGGCGTGAAAGACGGCTATGCCTTCGATTGCTTGCGGCCAAAGGAGGAGGGCTTCGCTCTTGCTCTCAGCGACTACGCGCTCGAAAGCGGCGAGCACCTGGTTCGCGGTCGGCCCTATGTCACAAAATTGGCTCGATTCGTTCCGGCGACGTAGTCGAATAGGGTGAATCGCGGACGGCGGCACCGCACCCTGAATGGGTGAACTTTGAGCGCTGGTTTCCGAACCGCTTGACATAGCGCTTACCTGCCTGCTGCGGCGGCTGCCGACTTGCGGTCCAGTCTCTTCAACGACTGTGCGTAGGCCTCGATCGCGGCATGTTCGTCCTTGTTGGGTGATTTGAAGGCGGCACGGACCTGCGAAGCCTTCGGCAATGGCAGTTCATTTAGCGCTTTTGTCGAAACGCTTACCGAACCTGACATTCTGCGAAAGCGCGCGTCAACGGCTTCGGTATTCAGTAAGCGACAGAGCGTACCTATCGCGATTCTCTGTTTTTTCGAGGAATCAGGAATAATGATGATGGTGTGATTCTCGCCCACAAATCCACGATTTCCCGGAACCTTGGACTTCCTGACGACGGCCGCGATGAGCCGACGCGTTTGACGCTTGTTGCTGGTCCGCTGCACGATGATGGCGTCCGAACGGACGATCGCGACGCTGTCGCGCGCAATTTTCACGAAACCTATGCGAGTTGAATCACGCTGGCCGTCACAAGGAACGCACGGACTGCCCACTTCGACGTTGTGTGCCCAAAACAGTGGAACTTCAGTTGGCCGTGGTCTCTTTCCCACACGATATCGATGTTGCTCGCGGTTCCAAACAAAGTATCCAGTTTTCGCGACGTAGCCGTAGTCTCGCAACGTTTCTAGCGTCGGCTGGAATAAACCTGCTCTTTCATTTCTCTCGTCTGCATCCGGGAGGGCCCATATTCGAGTGGTCGAATGTTCGGGAAGATCGAGCCTGCCGAGCAAGCGATTCGGCTGTCCTGCCAGTAGTAGCGTGCAACTCGGAACCGTTACGCGCGTCGAGATGCCCTTCTTCCGGATTAGCAGAACGCAAACGTCATAAGAAACATCCAAAAACAAATCGCGTCGCTTATCGATGGGATCGAGGCTCAGGATCTGCGCCGTCTCTAAGATGTGTTTTCTGAGCGAGGCAAAATAGGGCCCGCCTACGAACGACATGGGAACGATCAGGCAAATTACTCCTCCTGGCTTTGCAAGGCGAAGCGCCTGTTCAAGAAACAAAACGTACAGATTCACATAGCCATTGGTGATCACCGGGGCGAAACGGTCCAAGATTGTCCTCGTGGGACGGAACACGCGACCGTAAGGCGGATTTCCGATCACCGCGTCGTACAGCGCTGTGTCAGGCAGCTCGAGCGTGTCCGCCTGTCTTATCGATATCTTGGGCCGCCGGTCCGCCGTTTTGATTTCGGTTTCAAGCAAATCGGCCAGCAAGGCGTTTGATAACGTTCCGAGGCCCTGTTCAATCTCCACGCCGGACAGGGTCGATTCGATCGACCGCAAGATGCTTTCGGCACTTTCACTGCGCCGCCGCGCCTTCTCAGCGATGCGTGCTGCAATTGGGACCAAAAAAGCCGCGCCACCTGAGGCGGGATCAAGAATCCTATGCTTGCCCAGTTCGATTCCTGCGGACGTGAGCACGTCAATGGCGTATTGGGCGAGATGCGGAGGAGTGAAATAGGCGGCCAACCGGCGTCGCCTCGACACCGGCATCAGCAGGGTATAGAGACTCGAAATCCAATAATGCTTGTCCGCCTTGGGCAAACCCGCAAAGAATGCGCGTGTTTTCAGATCGAGGGCGCGGCCGTCGATGACCGTCCGACAAATCTCAAGCGGGCTTAACTGCGATTTCTTCAGGGTGATGGCAACGCGACGAAGCTCGGTTAGCCGGCGACTCATCGCCGAATCGAAAGCTTCTTCTCGGTCGGCTCTTTGCGCTATGACCATGCCCGCCTTATCAAATCTCACGTCGGCGTTTGGCCGGAAACCTGAGATCGAATACGCGTTCGAGTTCCGTCGCCTCGACGCTATTTCGACCGTAATTCAAGCACAGACTGTCACGCAAACCAATGTTTGTGATCAAGGGCCAAGAACCCAGCAGTGAGTTTATTGGGAGTGGCTTAATTTGGGTAGCGGCGGTGTGTTCGAGTGTGAACAATTGAATAATGAGCTATGGGCCACAGCGTTCGCGGGACACGCCGCGGCCTGGATGTCATTTTTGCCTTTGAGAAAGATGATGTGATAACAAACATTTCCTTCCGTCTGCGACAAATTGAACACACCGTAGTAACGCAGCAAAAAAAGGCCGCGTGGTGTCTTTCGTGTCCAGAAAATGACCAGCGAAGACTTCTGACCCTTGCGAATGCTCCCGCCCAGGAATTGGCTCCGCGATGATTTCATAGACGCTTGGCATTTGCTTCGTTCCAGTTTGGATTTGCAGTTTTCAGGCCCTTTCAGGGCATAACAAACAACATGCTTTCCTGGCGGCGGGTTCTGGCCGTTGCTTGCGGCTGTCAAGCCCCGCAGCCCATTGCAGCGCAGCGCGGAGGGGCGCGGTAGCAAGCACGGTTGGGTTATGCTGAACGGAGCTTATAGTGCGGTGCGCGGGCTACACGATACGGGTTTGATTCGCAACGCGAATTCCAGCCGGGTCGGAAGGCGGCGCGGCTGAACGAACTCGTTACAGTACGTGAGGCGGACACGAGAGTAGAGGCGGACGGTTCTTACCACTTTGCAGGAGTCTACTGTTTTGGTCGAGGTGTGTTTCCAGGGCATTGCAAGGGCGGTTCGCAATTCGCATATCGATATCTAACGAGAATTCACAAGGGCAACTTCGTATATCCAAAGCTGATGGCCTGGGAAGGAGCTTTGGGCGCGGTACCGGAGAGTTGCGACGGACTATATGTCTCTCCCGAATTCCCGGTCTTCAGATTGCGCGAGGATCGCGTGCTCCCAGAAGTATTGGACACATACTTTCGGACGCCTTCTGTGTGGCCTGAACTAGCCGCGATCAGCACCGGGACCAATGTTCGCAGACGAAGATTACATCCCAGCGCGTTTCTTCAGTACAAGTTTCCTCTTCCTTCGATGACGGCTCAACAGCAGCTCCGCAGTGTGCGACAGAAGGTCGAGCACGCTCAACGCCTTCAGACTGAATCTGCCGCAGAACTGGACGCGCTCATGCCGTCGATTCTCTCCAAAGCCTTTCGCGGCGAGCTCTGATTACGCACGCTTGGTGTCACTCCGGCGTTTCTCCCACCATTTGGGTGGGTGTCTCAGAAAAGACCGAATGTTTGCGTATTCCCAATACATTGCTTCTGGAAAGATCTCTCGCCATCTGTCGCGTGTCGCGGTCGAAGGATCGATAACGCATAGCCTGAACCTCCTTCCGCTCAGTCCAAGCGTGAATAGCTGCTGAGCCTTGATGTCGGTTGGAGGTAAAGAATATCCCCATACAACTAGCGCGCCCACTTTTTCGAGTCTGGCCAGACAATCACTCCAAAGTTGTCGCCACGGTCCACGTTCAATTCGTTTGTCCCAAAACGGAAGAAAAATCGGAAAGATCGTCCCTGTCCCACTATGTCCTCGATATCCAGGTGAATCGTCGAAATCTTTCCAAGCGCTGGTCAGCACTTCAAATTTCTTGTCCTCTATTGGAAGGCGCCAGTTCGAACTGCCGTGTAATTTCAAAATCGTGGGGAGCTTGTACTCTGTCGGCTTCTCTGCAAGGCCGTAAACCCATTCACCGAAAGCGGCGCGGCGCGTAGACGCTATCTTGTGAACCGCCCGTTCAACAACCAAGTCATAGTTGAAGGAAATAACCGTGTCACCGCGTCCTAGCGAACTGAGCAGCGCATTGTGATTCTTGCAGAACTCTTTGCCATGTGCGGAGCGAAGAAGTGCTTGGATGCAGCGCGCAAAATTCGCCACGATTTCGTCGTCGGAAGGGCCACGGTTAAGAGTGGCTTTCAGTTTCTCCGCCATGTATGCCCGAAGCTGAAGGGTGTAGAAAGATCGCTCCATTGAGCGTCTGTAATCGTGTGGCAGCGTCTGAATTTGTTTTCGCACGAACTGAACGGCCGCAACATCTTCTGTACGCGGCTCAAGGCGATTCAGGAGGTCGAAAAAATCCGAATCTAGCGGAGACGGTTGCTCCCGCTCGTGAGCGTAGCTCACACTGCGACTTGCCCCAGCCCCTAAGACAATGGCGCGTGGAAGTCGATCCATGTCTCTCTCTTTGGGTGTTGCCGTCATCGAATGTGCCTCCTACTAGACGATCCCTAGAATCCAGCCTTCGATTGCGGCGACTTTGCGTTCTTGTTCGGTCAGACTTGGGTTAAGAAAACGTCCAAGGCTGCCGTCCTGGTCGCTTCGGCGTAGCCATTCCGCAGCAGCGTAGGCGTCTTGCTGGTCAGAGTTGCGGCCAACACGCGGGAAGCTGTGGCTCCAGAGGGCCGGATAAACCTCGACGACCGCCGATTTGCCCGGCGGCACCGTCCAGCCATCAAACGGCCAGAAATGCACCCGATCTCCAACGCGCTTGCGGAGAAAGCGCAACCACGGGATGCCCGCATGAGTGGATTTGGCGACGGAGCCGGGCACGTCGAAATGAAACACGGATTTCGCGCCCGCCCGCACTTCTGTGATCCGTCTCCAGCGAGAATCACCACAGCGAGCCGCGCCGTTTCCACACTCCCCTTCACGGACAAAATCGACGTAGGTGTTCTTCTCGTCTGTTGGCCAATGCTCTTGAAAATCGTTTAGGAAAACCGTCCAGTCACGGGGCAGGCCGTATTTCTCGAAATATTGGAGCGGGAACGAAAACCCGTGGTCAATGCCCACCAGCGTAAGGGATGGCTCTAAGAGCCTCTCGACCAGCCACTCAGCAATTGCCTTACGTGTCCAATATCTACGGAGTCCAGGAGGCGGCGCGACTTCGATTGCTTCGTTCGAGGAATTCGCTGCATACACGCGTAGACCCTTGAGGCTGGACTCGCAGGTTTCCGCCCCGGAGTAATCAATCCCTATATACCGATTGAAAGCAGCCTTCACTTCGTTGTCCCGATTCTTGCGCTGATTCGCCGAACGCGCAGAGTCTACCTCAATAGCAATCACCCACAAATCTTCGAGCGGCTTCCGCTAGCAACGGTCGGGCCAGATAAACGGCGGTCTGTCACGCCCGCTGCGACCCGCTCCAGCCGCAAACTGCGAGCCACTTCTTTTTTGCCCTTCCGGCGAGTGCGTTTCGATTCGGTCCCTGTGCCTGGTTGAAGGGACCGAATCTCAACTCACCGAAAGGACAAGAAAATGAAATCAGAACAAATCAAGCAAATCACAAGCAAGGCAATCGAGGAGCTAGTCGCGGCGCTCAATGCCGGTCGCAGTGAAGCGCTGACGAATTATCTCGCAGCGATGGGCCGATTCCACCGTTACAGCTTTTTCAACGTCATGCTTATCGTGCGCGCTTGCCCCAATGCAACGCGCGTGGCCGGATATCAGACGTGGAAATCGCTCGGACGTTACGTCAAGAAGAGCGAAAAAGGAATCATGATCCTTGCTCCCCTCTTTCGTCGCCGCACGAACGAAAGCAATGAGGCGGAAAATGCCAACTTGGACTCCAGCGACTCCCGCACACTGACGGGCTTCCGTGCTGTTTATGTTTTCGACGAGAGCATGACCGGAGGAAATCCGTTGCCCCAAATCGGTACCGTCAACGGCGATCCGGGTACGCATCGCGAGCGGCTCGAACAGTTCGTTCGGGACCAGGGCATTGCCCTGGAATATTCGGCGGATATCGCGCCCGCGAAGGGTGTCTCAGAAGGCGGGAAGATCAAGCTACTTCCCGGCCAGTCCCCGGCTGAAACCGCGGCGACGCTAGTACATGAGCTAGCCCACGAGCGGCTTCACGGCGCTGAGCGCCGTGCAAGCACAACGAAGAGCATCCGCGAGACGGAAGCCGAGGCCGTTGCATTCGTGGTTTGCCAGGCCATCGGCCTTGAAACCGGAACGGCGAGCGCGGATTACATCTCGTTGTGGAATGGTGACGCCGCTGTGCTGCTTGAGAGTCTCGAACCCGTGCAGCGCACCGCCGCCGAAATCATAACTGCGATCACGCCTCACAAGCCTCAGCCTTCCCAAAGCGGAGGCTAGGCTGTCAGATCCGCCATCGCAAGCTCTTTTTCAACAACCTCTTTGTGCGTCTGCGCAAATTTCGCTTTTGCCTCGATGCCCAAGCGCCCTGCGTAGTAAAGCAGTTTGTCGACGCTCTTGTTCGCAATCTTCCCGTTAAGCAGCTCGCTCACACGCGGCTGTGGTTCTCCGAGGATCGCTTGCAGTTCCCTCTGCGAATACTTCTCCGAGTACTTCAGAATCGCCTGATAAAGCTCTGCCTTGAACTTCAGCGCTGTTGCATGCTCCGGCGAAAAGCCGAGGTCATCGAGCACGCTCCCCCGCGTTACATGCGTAGGTTTGTTAGCTGCGCTTTTCACGTTTCTTCTCCTCGGCCAAACGCGCCTTCACGGCTTTGAGCCGCTGCTTTGCTTTCTCAAAATCCCTTCTCGGCATCTCGCGACTTTTCTTCTCGAAGCAATGGAGAACATAGATTACGTCTTCTATCCTCGACAGATAAACGACGCGATACCAGGCTCTTTCATCTTGGTCCCGCAGTTCAAAGACGCCGGGACCGACCGAAGGCAACGGCCTATAATCTCTGGGTCTCTCGCCTTGTTGAAGCTGCCATAACTCAAACCCCAGGTTTTGCGTGACCTCTTCCGGGAAGGCTTTAAGAACTTCTCTTAGTCACCCTCCCAAACAACGGTCGCGAGTTTGGTCTTTTCGGTCTCGTCGCTCACGTTAGCAACTATAGCCGTAAGCTGCCTGGAAGTATACAAGTAAATGTATATTCTGTCCAGATGAAAGCAAGGCGATCTCACTTGGCTCACACCGCGCATTGCAGGAGAGAGGGTAGTACCCCTAAGGAAGGGCAACAAAGAGGGTAATAACTTTGGTTAAGCGTCTCCCACATTGAGTTGAAGTCTGCGGCAATCCAGGGAGGGACAACTCACTGGCACGGCTTGATGGAATTGGCGTTCCTGTATTGCTCCCCACTAATTTAGACAGTCAGGGCCTCGTTTTTTAGTACAGTTGCAAAAGCCAAGAAGGCCTCGTGCGGAGTGCGATTATGGACTCTGCGGTGAGGCCGGTCGTGATTGTACTCCTCGATCCAACGAGCGATCGATGCTCGCGTTTCTTCCAAGCTCCGGTACTCTGCCGCCCAGACTTCCTCTTCTTTCAAGCTGCGATGGAACCGTTCGATGTAGCTGTTGCCCTCCGGGTGATGATAGGCCGTCCGCCGATGGGTGATGCCGAGCCGGTTGAGCGTTTCGATGAACCGCGTCGAAGTGAACTGTGTCCCATTGTCTGTGGTCATCGTCACGTTCGCTTCACGGCTGCGAGCGCGTCTTCGGTTCGGCAGCGATGCGAGAGATTCCATCCCACGATCTCCCGCGTGCAGCAGTCGATCACGCACACCAAGTACGCCCAGCCCACGGCAGGACCCGCCCAGGCTTGGTCATGTCCGACTGCCAGATCTGATTCGGCTCGGCGGCTTCCACGCGGCCCCACTCTTTCTTCCGTCGTGCGCGCAGACGACGCGAGCGCACCAGCAACCCGCGTTCGCGCATCACTCGTAGCACTCGCTTGCGATTCACGCGTAGACCTTCTTTCCTCTGTAGCCACCACGCCACGCGCCGATAGCCGTACGCCAGCTTCTCTCCGCACGCCACGACGATCTGCTCATCGTAGGTTCGGTCCGCACGGCTGCCTCGTGGCCGTGTAGCCTTGCGTCACCATCTCTCGCGCCTGGGAGTGAGCCTCACCGCAGCTCACTCCCCCACGACGTTTTTTAGGATTTCGATCTCCAGTGCCTTCCGCCCCAGCGTTCGGTCCAACTGCCGGATGCGATGGTCTTTCTCGGTTTCCGCCGCGGCAGCGCTTCTCCCCCCAAGCGCTGCCTTCGCTCCCTGCTCCGCTTCATCCTTCCAGCGATAGAACAAATTCGGAGCGATCCCGTGACGCCGACACGTCTCCGAGACGTTGCTGCTCTTAATGCCTTCCTGCACGATCTGCCACTTCTCTTCCGGGGATCGATCTACGCGTGGTTTCCTGCCCATGTTGCCTCCTGTTTGGAGGCCCTGATTCTACCTAATTGAGGTGTCCAGTTTTAGCGGGGAGCACTACAGGCGCGTTAAAAGCCCTGCCCTTTTAATTTGTGCCAATCGGCAGTATCTGACGAGCAACCAAGCGGCGCAAGATTGTGTTTAAGCGCAAAGATACATCCGGCGATGGAGCTCTACCGCTGCGCGCGAATGCACATTCACATCAGCAAATAGACTAGTGAGTGGAAAGCTCGGCCCCGTGCGGTTTGTCGCTCCACCACCAGAGCGGCGCGAGAGGTTTTTCGTCCGGCCAGACTTCGTTCATCGTGGCGCCCTCGAACATTTCGCCGTTCTTCATCACGTATTTCACCGAATCCGTGTTGTGAATGTCGGCCAGCGGGTCTTTGGAGAGAATCACCAAGTCGGCGAGCTTTCCCGGCTCAATGCTCCCAAGGTCCTGCTGTAAACCGAGCGCGATGGCTCCGTGAATCGTGGCGGCGCGAAGCACGTCCATATTGGACATTCCGCCGCTCGCGAGCGCCCACAGTTCCCAGTTGTAACCGAGGCCCTGAAATTCTCCGTGGCTGCCGATGAGAACGTAAGCGCCGGCCTCGACGAGTTCTTTGTCCGTGGCGGCGAGTTTCGGGAAAATCTGCTCGTCTTTGCGGAACCACATGCGGCGCTTCGTCTTGCTGTCGATAACATTGTGAGGCATGAAGCGATTGACCTTGGGATTGTCGTGCACTTCAGTATTCTCGAAGAAATAGTTCTGCGCCCAAGGGCCGCCATAGGCGACGATGAGCGTCGGGGTGTAGAACACGCCCGTCTGCGCCATCAGCTGAATCACATCTTTATAGAGCGGCACGACGGGCATGCTGTGCTCGTTGTTGAAGCCGTCGATGATGTGCGTGAGATCGAGCATCGTGCTGATGCCGCCTTCGGTCGTCGGCATCAGCCCAAGCTGCTTGCACGCCTCGATCACCCATTGCCGCTGCTGCCGGTTGCCAACCAAGTACGATTTGATGTAATTCGTGCGGTAATATTTTTTGTACTTGGTCAGATAATCGAGCGCTTGACTGTACGACTGGAAATCCGTGTCGGCGAAAACTCCGGGGCCGGTGGAATACGCGCGCGGGCCAATCATTTCGCCGGTATCGACCAGATTCTGATAGGCGAACATATCGTTGGTCATGGTTTGCGGATCGCGACCGGCCGTCACGCCATAGGACAAATTAATCAGGAAGCTCCAATTCTCCATGTCCAGCACGCCGCGGCGAATTTCCGTCCAGTGCGGATGAAGGTCGATAAAACCGGGCGCAATCGTGTCGCCCTTCACGTTCACGACTTTTGCGCCCGCAGGAATATGAACCGTGCCGTGCCGCCCGACGGCCACGATTCGGTTATCGTGGACGACGATGTCCGCGTTCGGAATCACTTCATCGCCCTTCATGGTGATCGCTTTTCCGCCGCTCAAAACGATAGTGCCCGAGGGCGTGTAGCGCGGAAGTTCCAGGTCGACATCAAATTGCTCCACGGATGGATCGCTTTCCAGCATCGCAGACGCAGTTTTTGAGCTGGATGCAGCCGCGGCGGTTCCGCTCTCCGGCCGCTCGATGGAAATTCTTGAGAGCGGCCGCCGGAAAAACGTGGAACCGACGGCCCACGTAATCGTTTTACCGTCATCGGCCCATTGCAAGAAATCCGCGCCGATATCCGTCACCTTCGCAACGGGAACATCGGGAGTGTATACATTCACCGTGGAGGCTTCGCCGATGTGCGGCACAGCAATCAGATAAAGCTGATAATTCACGAGCGCGAGCGCCCATTGGCCGTCGGGACTGATGCGCACGTCCGAAGCGGGCGCACGGGGATGCTCAGGATCTTCGGCAAAGGAATCGGATCTGCCGACGACTTTCAAAATTGTCCGGCGATCCGTACCGTCGTAGCGCATGGAATACAAACCTTCCGCCGGAGAGTACGCATACACGCGATCTTTTTCTGGACCGAAGTGCGGATGAACTGCGCCATTTGCCGGCCGAATCACATTCACATCGCCGCCGTCTGCGGAAACCCAAACAATGTCCGAGCCAAAAACCGTGCCGGTCCATTCGCTTTCTTCTTCCACACGCGTCTCCCGCGTCGCGCGTACCGCGACGATGCGCGAGCCGTCCGGCGACCAGCTTGGGTCGTAGTAATAAGCAGGCACGCGAGTGAGCGGCTGCGGCGCTCCTGAACCATCCGCGCGAATCTTCCAGATTTGCCCGCCCTTTTCCGACCAGGTCACATAGGCGATCCATTGCCCGTCGGGAGACCACGCCGGCTCGAACTCGCGCTCGTGGAGGTTCGGCAGCCGCGCGGGCTTTCCGCCCGGAATGTCCATCACGTAAAGATGAGTCAACACGGAAAATGCCAGCCGCTTACCGTCGGGAGACTGCATCGGAGCTTGAATCAGCCGCGCGCGCACTGGGTCTTCGTTCACACGACTGGGAAAATAGAGTTTCGGCCCGATTTTGCGGTCAATTTGAGCCGTAAATGGAACCAAACTGTCGGAACCATCGGAAATATCCACGCGATAAATCTTCCCGCCGTAGGAGACGACGATGGATTTCCCGTCCGGCATGAATGCGTATCCGGGAAGCATGCCGCGGCTGAACATTGCCTCTTGCGCATCGTGCTGCACGGGATATTTCAGCCAGTGGTCTTCGCCCGTTTTGATATTGCGAATGCGGAGGGCGTTTTCGCCTTCGTAATGCGTGCCGTAGACCAGCTCCGTGCCGTCCGGCGAAATTGCGGGACGAATGCCGCTGCCGATGGCATCCGTGATTGGATCCTCTTCACCCGTGAGCATATTGCGGCGCACAATTTGGCACAGCGGATACGTGACGTCATACACGTGGAATAGTCCAGGCCGCTTTGTGTAATAGAGATATTTCCCGTCCGCCGTGAGCGTGGGGCCGATGGCGTGCGTCCAGCGATCCGGAGGCGTTCCGGGGTGTGGCTCCGCTTTGGTGATTTGCACGCCGCTGCCGCCCCGGAGGTAGTACATCCAAAGCTCGTACGCGCCCAAAGGAACCTGCGTTTGCCTTGCGGCGATGACCGCGCGGCCATCATGCGACCAGACCGGCGTGGCGAAATTGCTGTGCTTATCGTCCGTCAATTGCACCAGTTTTTTTCCGTCCGCATCCGCGACCCAGACATTTTCCGCGCCGCTGCGGTCGCTCACAAACGCAATCTTCGAACCATCAGGTGAGAATCGCGGCGTGCTGTCGAACTCCATTCCCGTTGTGATTTGAACCGCCTGGCCGCCCCGAATCGGCAGCGTATACAAATGCCCCAGAAGGTCGAAGACGATAGTGTGGCCGTCAGGAGAAACGTCCAGCGAAATCCAGGTCCCTTCGTCCGTAGTGATTTTCACTTCGCGTTCCGGTTTGAGCGGCAAGCCGGAAGGGGCGGTGTCGTCTGACGGTGAAGGCGAGGATACTGCGGCGGAGCCCGCATCGAGATTTCGCGGCGCCATGCCCAGCGCGCAGCACAGCACCAGACCGAAAAGCGCACACCCGCTCAGAATGCTTTTAGGGGACTTCATCGTGGGCTCCTGGAGACGGATAGCCAAACCGCTCCCCAATTTCCGGTCGCGCTTCTGCTTGCGGCCGGGCATTTTCCCAATCAAAAGTATGCGAATGCACGCCGAATGAAAGAAACAGCGGTAAAAGGGAAGACCCTTCGGAGCGGTCATCAGGCGCGTCCGAAGTGTCAGCCACACCCCAACTCGCTAAAACGTGTATTTCAGAGCCAACTGAATCTGCCGGGAAGTGCCGCTTCCGATGGTCCTGCCCAGCGTGTCGAAAATTTCTCCGAATCCGGCCGTGCCGAAATACGTGTCCGGCTGGTCGAAATTCGGGTGATTGAAAATATTGAAGAATTCGGCGCGGAACTCGAGATTGCGGTTCTCGCCGAGTTTGGTTTCTTTCAGCACGGACATATCAATCTGCTTGAAGCCCGGCCCGAAGATCGTGTTTCTGCCGCAATTGCCGAATGTGCCGTTCGCAGGCATGGCAAAAGCCGCCGGATTCAGCCAGCCGTTGATTGTTTTCGGGCTCGCGTACGGATCCACTCCAGCAACGCAATCGGGCCGCTGATTGGTGAAGTCGCCGTTTCCGAATGTGTTCGTGGCGATATAAACCGTATCCGCGATTCCCGTCCGCATAATGCCGAGGCCCGCAATGCGCCATCCTGAAGCGATGCGGCTGGCAAAGCCGGAATTCAGAAGCCGATGGCCTTCGCCCAGAGGCAAGTTGTAAAGCGCATTGAACGTGACGTTGTGCCGCACATCACCTGAGCCATTGCCGCGCTCCGCTTTGATGTTGTTGTTGTCCTGCGGATCAGAAGCAAAAAGCCCCTGATCTTCTACATCATCAATCGCGTGCCCGTAGGTGTAATTGGCCTGGAACATGAAGCCCGTGCCGAAGCGCCGCGTGACCGAAAGTTGCAGGCCATTGTAGGAGCTGAAGCCTGTATTCGTTTGCAGCGTGATGTTGCCGAAGTTGGGATTCGGACGGGCTCCGAGAGTGGGATCGAAATAATTGATCCCCTCTTCGCGCCACAAATTGACGCCGTGATTTCCGACGTAAGCGACCTGGACGGACATATTCTTCGAAAACTGCTCTGCCACGCTCAGGTTCCACTGATTCGAATAAATGTCCGGCTTGTGCCACGGGAACCCGCCCACGTTCGGCGGCGGCGGCGCGGAAGCCTGAGAAATAAATGGATCGTAGGGATACGAAAGATTTGGAATTTGCTGCTGCAGCAAAGTGATGTTGCCCGGAACGGTGTTATCGGGGACAAAATACGACCCGAAGCCCACGGGATAATCCTGGAAATAGATTCCGTATCCGCTGCGAATCACCAGGTTTTGTTTCGGCGACCACGCAATTCCGATTCGCGGGCCAAAATCCTTCGCGTTGATCGCGAAGTACGGGTCTCCCGGAGACCCAAGCGTCCCGAGCCGCGTGTCGTACGTCTGCGTGGCGTAACGCGAATCATGCGGCACGGTTTCGATGTCATAGCGCAAGCCGTAAGTGATGGAAACATCCGGCCGCCACTGATACGTGTCATTGACGAATGCGCCGATCCGCGTGGCCCGCGTTCCGTTGCCCGGCGTCGCGGCGGCAATGGAAACGAACGAAAGCTGATCGTTGATGAAATCCTGCGGAGAATTGAACTGCATCGAAGGAGTCGCCGTATTGTTCGCGTTCACCCAGATGCGATAGACCGTCGCGCCCCAAGTGAGCGCGTGGCTTCCCTTCACCATGCTCATCGTATCGCCATACTGAAAACTCGTGTTGTTTTCGAGGAAGAAGCCCTGCGTTCCGGGAATCACGCTGTAGCCGACCACGGTTGTCGAGGGCCACGGCTCGGAAGAATCAATCTGGCTGCCCCACCGCTGCATGCCCGCGAGAAAATCGTTCACCATTCCGCTGCCGAAAATGTGCTGCTCGTGAATGGCAACATTGCTCGTCCGCAGAGGCACGTTTTGATGATCGAAAACGCCGAGCGCGGAAGAATTCACGCCGAACAGCGGCCCGTGAACGTGCGAATCATTGATATTCACGCGCGCAAAGGCGGAATCGTGGCTGCTGAAGTTCTGGTCAAAGCGAATCGACGTAGTGTCCTCGCGAACTATAGACACTTGGGATGTCGTGTAGTTGTCGGTGTACTGATCCGGCCCAGGCGAAGTCCCGAGCGGGAACATATCGAGAATCGGCGCGATCTGCGGGGAAGTAGCGAGCACCTGGCTGCGCTCAAAGGCGCTGGGAACGGTGCCTGAGCCGGTGATTCCGATTCTCTGCCGCGAGCCTTCATAGTTGATGAAGAAGAAGCTCTTGTTCTTGCGAATCGGCCCGCCGAGGTTTGCACCAAAATCATTGAAGCGAAACTCCGGCGCCGGCCCGGTGGTCGCGAAGAAATTCCGCGCGTCCAAAACGTTGTTGCGGAAGAAATCGAAAGCCGTCCCGTGCAAATTGTTGGTTCCGGATTTAGTGACGATATTCACGTAGGATCCAGCCGCGCGGCCGTATTGCGAGCCGTAATCGCTGGTCTGCACTTTGAACTCGGAAACGGTGTCGAGGCTCCCCGTTAGCAATCGCGCTCCGCGCTCGAAGCCATTGGCCATGTACGGCTCGTCCACGCGCGAGGCGTCAATACCGTCAATCGAAAACTGATTGTGAACAGAATGCAGCCTGTCGAAAGTCAAATCCGCGATGTAGTTGCTGCGGAAGACAGCACCGGGTGTGAGTAAGCTGAAGCGCGCGTAGTCGCGTCCGTTGATGGGCAGTTCGGTAACCTGCTGGTTGCTCATGACCGTGCCCGTGCCGGCATCGCTCTTATCGATGATGGGAGCTTCGGAAGTCACCACCACTTGCTGGTTCGTCGTGCCCACCTGCAGAGTCAAATTCAATTGCACGATCGAGGCGACGTTCAAAACCACGCCGGTCTGCGTCTGGCGCTGAAAGCCGGAGTGCTCAGCAGTGATGTTGTATGTGCCGACCGGCAAATCCGCCAGAACGTAGTGCCCCTGCTCATCCGTCTGCACCTTGCGAACCTCGCCCGTGGCAACGTTCGTTGCAGTGACGGTGGCGCCGGGAACAACGGCCTTCGAAGCATCGAGCACCTGCCCGGTAATCTGGCCGGAGGTTTGCGCCTGCGCTGGCGCGCAGAGCAGCAAGACCGTGAAAAAGGAAAGGAGCGTCAAGAACAGCCGCGTGAAACAATTGTTTCGATTCATCGAGCCCCTCTCTTCGGGCCAGAAGTGCGCGCAATTTGCCTTGTGCCCGAAATCGGAATTTGCTAATACTGCTCCGCGACCGCGCGGCTGTCTTTCAAAATAATGACAAAGTATACGGAAAACACGTCAAAGAGCTTTTTGGACCCGGTGGCGCATTCCCGCGCCGAAATTGTGGGATTGAAGCGCGAATACCCGGATGGCTATTCCTATCCGCGCCATTTTCACAATCGCGACCAGCTCGTTTACGCCAGCAAAGGCGTGATGACCGTGCGCACCTCCGCCGGGATGTGGATCGTGCCGCCGCTGCGCGCCGTGTGGATTCCGGCGCGAACGCCCCACGAAGTGCGCATGTCCGGCGCTGTTTCTTTGCGCACGCTATATTTCCGACCCCGGCGCGCACAGCGCCTGGGCCGAAGCTGTTCGTCGGTGGTGAATGTCTCTTCGTTTTTCAAGGAACTGATTCTTTTTGCCTGCCAATTTGAGGCGTTAAGCCTGAAGAAGCGAGAGGAAGCGAACCTGATCCACGTCATCATGGATCAGATGAAAAAAGTGCAGGTGATTGCCTTGCAGTTGCCCAGCCCGGAGGATGCCAGAGCGCAACGCGTGGCCGAAATGCTGTCTGAAAATCCCGGCGATGAACACAAGATGGAAGAAATTTGCAAGGCGGCGGGCGGCAGCAAGCGCACCATTGAACGTTTGTTTCTGAAAGAGACGGGCATCAGCCTTGGCAAATGGCACCAGCAATCGCGGCTCGTGCAGGCTCTTCAACTGATGGCCAAAGAAGAAAAAATCTCCACAGCCGCGGCGGGCGCGGGCTACAGCACGCCGAGCGCCTTTATTTCGGCATTCCGCAATGCGCTCGGAACCACCCCTGGAAAATATTTTCGTCAGCGTCCCGCACGCCGTGAAAACGAGAAACGCTGAACTGTCTGCACGATCACCTTTCCTGCTTCATTGTTTTTTGTGCCACTTCTTTTGCCTCTGCGATGTTCTCTTTTTGCTTCTCGCATCTGCCAGCCGGTTCGGCTCACGTCAATTCCAAAGACAACCTGTCGTTTTTGCGATATGAATTGTCGCGGAGAGAAAAGATACTGGACGCGAATTATACGAAGATATGCCCGCGTAAAGGTATTGTCCGAACGGAATCAACTGAGTATTTATCCGATATGAATCGAATTCATCGCTGGTTTTGTCGCACAAACCGCTGGAGGAACAGGCTCCACAATGAATTGATGCCATGGGCGCTGAGCGACGCGGGACTGTCCGGAGAAATTCTGGAGATTGGGCCGGGCCCGGGACTGAGCACGGAAGTGCTGTGCCGCCGCTTCTCTCAAATCACCTCGGTTGAAATTGACGAGCGGCTTGCGGCTTCGCTCGCGCGACGCTCCGCGACGATTGGCTCCAATTTGCGCATCGTGCGCGGCGATGGCACATCTCTGCCATTCCGCGATGCGCACTTCTCCGGCGCTGTCTGCTTCACCATGCTGCATCACATTCCCGGAGCGGAACTTCAAAACCGGCTCTTCCGCGAAGTGCGCCGCGTGCTGAAGCCCGGCGCGGTTTTTCTCGCCACAGACAGTTTGCCGAGCTTCACCATGCGGCTGATTCACATTCACGACACGATGGTTCTCATCGATCCGTCCACGATTCAGTCACGGCTCGAAACCGCCGGCTTCAGCGAAGTCGCCGTTGAGGTCGCCCATGGCGGTTTACGATTCCAAGCGCGGCGCGGTTGGGCCTCGTGAAAACTCCCGCGAAAAAATCCAGAGTGCGCCATACAAAGCTAAGTTGCGCGACGGTCATCCTTGTTGACGGAAAAATCTGGACTGGGAATGCAAAACAGTCCGAGACCGAAGCCCTTGCCATGAGCGGGAATCGCATCCTCTCTGTGGGAGGCTCAAAGGAAATTCTGAAGCTTCGGGATTCCAAAACAAAAGTGATTGACCTGCGCGGCCGCCGCGCGGTGCCGGGCTTTAACGACGCGCACCTTCACTTTTACATGGGGGGAGCGAGCCTCGCGCAAATCCAATTGCGGCAGTCGAAAAGCGCCGCGGAATTGCGCGAGGCGCTGGCCGCGTTTGCGCGCGCTCTGCCGGAAAATGAATGGATTCTGGGCGGAAATTGGGATCATCAGAACTGGACGCCGGCGGTCCTGCCCACGCGCGAACTGATTGACGGCATCACGCCGCATCATCCCGTTTTTATCAACCGCTTCGAAGGCCACATGACGCTGGCCAATTCCCTGGCGATGAAGCTCGCGGGCGTCGGCGATGATGTCACCGACGTGCCCGGGGGCGAGATTGTCCGAGATACACGCGGAAGGCCGACGGGAATCTTCAAAGATGCGGCGCGAAATTTCATCGAGCGCATCATTCCTTTTCCTTCGGATGAAAAGATTCTCTCCGCGATATTAACCGCGCAAGAGCACGCGGCGCTGTACGGCGTAACGAGCGTGCAGGACATGGGCGTTCTTGGCCTGCACCGCGCCCGAGGAATGCGGCGAGTGATTTGCGCCTATCAACTGCTCGAAAAACGCAAACAGCTTCGGATTCGCATGTCCGTGCATTTGCCTTTGCCGGAATTCGCTGAATTTTCCGATGTGGCCGGTTATTGCAGCGAGCGATTGCAAATCCACGCGATCAAAAGCTTCGCAGATGGCGCGCTCGGCTCGTCTACCGCGTGGTTTTGCGAACCCTATAGCGATGACCCAGCCTCGTGCGGCATACCCAGCGACGAACTGGCGGATCCCGAGCGAATGTATTCTCTTTTGGAGGGCGCCGATCGGGCGGGGCTTCAACTAGCCGTCCACGCGATTGGCGATCGCGCCAACCGCACGGTCTTGAGCCTTTACGAAAAACTGCGCAGGCGCGACCGAAAACGCAACGGGCGCCTGCGCATCGAGCACGCGCAACATTTGCAGCCGCAAGACATCGCCCGCTTCTCGAAATTAGGCGTGACTGCTTCGATGCAGCCCTATCACTGTATCGACGATGGCCGCTGGGCGCTTCAGCGCATCGGTGAGAGGCGCGCCAAGACCACTTACGCCTTTCGCTCGCTGCTCGATACGGGCGTGACTCTCGCCTTCGGCTCGGACTGGTTCGTCGCGCCGCTCAACCCACTCGAAGGAATTTACGCCGCAGTTACTCGCCGGCCGTTGGACGGTTCTCAGCCTGATGGCTGGGTGCCGGAACAGAAAATCTCTGTTGCGGAAGCGGTTCGCGCATACACGCTGGGTTCGGCGTTCGCGTCAAAAACCGAACACATCAAAGGCTCTCTCGAATCCGGCAAGCTGGCCGATATCGCCGTTTTATCCGACGACATCTTCAAGATCGATCCGCGCGAAATTCGCAACGCAAAAGTCGACATGACGATTTTCGACGGCGAAGTCATTTACGAACGCGCCTAGCTTCGTGCGAAGCACTAGTCGCGCTCTGAATGCTGCGGCATCTGCGAGATTCGAAACCAAATTTTGGTCATCTCGCTGTCTCTTGGAGGAGCCATGGCGAAGCGTCTGTTTGCCTGTGTTGCAGCGGTTTCATTCCTTTGTGTTCTCGATGCCGGCGCGCAGGGACACAAGACTGTCGAACCGGCCGATATTGTGAACCTGCAGCAGGTGAGCGATCCGCAGATTTCTCCTGACGGCCGCTACGTCGCCTTCGTCAAGTCCGGCCCGGAGGGCGGCCCGCACATTTGGCTCGTTCCCGTTGACGGAAACAGTCCCGCGCGGCCGTTCATTATGAGCGGCGGCGCAGATGTTTCGCCGCGTTGGTCGCCAGATAGCAAAGAAATTGCGTTTCTCTCAAACCGCAAGAATCCGCTCGCGGGCACTGGTGATTTCCATTTCTCTGTCACCGGAACGAATTACAAAGGCAAGATCCCCGACCAGGAAGAGCAGCCCCTGGCGCCCAATGAAGGAAATCCCATGCCGAGCAAGCAGATCTGGCTGATTTCGCTTGACGGCGGAGAAGCGACACCTTTGACCAATGTCCCCGGCGGTATCCGCAGCTTCGAGTGGTCTAAGGATGGAAAGTCTCTTGCCTTTATCCACAAAGATCCATTCACGGCCGAGGAGCTGAAGGAAAAGCAGGAAAAGAAAGATCAAGTTCTGGTGAACAAGAATTACAAATTCGATCGCCTGTGGATCTACGACTTCCAAACGCGGCAAGCGAGCTTGCTCACGCACGACAATATGGAAATTGACGCCTTCGCTTGGTCGCCCGACGGAACGCAATTCGTGGCGCGCGTTTCTCCCACGACGAGCTACAACGACCATTGGTACGTCTCGAGCATTGTGCTGCTGAGCGCGAAAACAGGCGCGGTGGAACAAACGCTGCTCGAACATTCCTCGTGGACTGCCGTTCATTGGTCGCCCGATGGCCGGAGCGTCCTCTTCGGAAAGCGCGGGCCGCGCGGAATTGCCACGATTCCCGTTCTTTACAATTTGCAAACGCGAAACGAGATTCCCATCGGGCCTTCGTATCCGGCGACAATCGGCGAAGTCGCGTGGACGGGCAATAACTCGCTAACCGCGGCAGCTATTGCGGATACATCCTGCGGCTTCCTCAAAATCAATCTGGAAAATGGCGGCCTAACTAAGCCCAGCGATTTCACCGGTCCATGCGAGAAATTCACTTCCAGCGAGAATGGGGTCCTCGCCTATCTGCGTCAGACGCCGGAGCATCCTGACGACGTTTACGTTCATTCGCAAAGCGGCGAACGGCGGCTCACTAGAGCGAATCCGCAAGTGGCCGGCTGGGCCCTTCCGACTTCACAGCAAATCGCCTGGAAAAGCACCAAGGATGGGCAGACGATTCACGGCATTTTGCTTTTGCCTCCCGGCTATCAAAAGGGGCAGCGCTACAAAACGATTGTCCAGGTGCATGGCGGGCCGGAAGAAGCGTGGGTCAACGGATTTCACGGTGAATGGTACGACTGGTTTGCCGTGCTCGCCTCGCATGGTTACGTCGTGCTGCTTCCCGATCCGCGTGGCTCGGATGGCCAGGGCGCGGTGTTCACAGAAGCGAATTACCGCGACTGGGGCTATGGAGATTTTCAGGACATCATGGATGGGGTGGACTGGCTCGTTACAAAAGGAATCGCGGACCCCGGTCGCCTCGGCATCGGAGGCTGGAGCTACGGTGGGTTCATGACCGGCTGGACGATCACGCACACGGATCGCTTCAAAGTGGCCGTAGACGGCGCCGGAATCGCGGATGTCTTCTCGATGGCGGCAACTTCGGATATTGCGCCCAGCTATTTCAGCGAATATTTTGGCCCGCTCGCCGAAAATCGCAGCCTCTACGACGCGCACTCGCCTGTCCGGTTCCTCGAACACTGCCACACGCCTGTGCTCGTGCTCGCCGGCGAAGCGGATTTTCGCGTTCCCTTTTCACAAAGCGAGGAGTTGTACAACGGCCTGCACGATCTCGGCAGAGAAGCGGAGATGGTTGCGTACCCGCGCGAGCATCACATTTTCGGCGAGAAGGCGCACCAGATCGATTCGCTGCAGCGCGTCCTCGATTGGTACGCCAGCTATTTGCATTAAAGACGATTTCGCGGCGGAAACATTCGACGTGCCCGATTATTTTTGTTGCGGGACAGTCTTCGATTTCAGACGGCGCAAGGCGCGAGAACGGTTGCGGCAAAATCTTCGGGCCAAACGGGTCACCAATAATGTCCAACTCTGTCTGGGGAAGATCGGTTACATAGAAATCCTGCGTCTGCATGGCTTCGATATGGCGCAAGTGCAGCAAGCTCTGGCCATTTATGGTTTGTGATCCCAACTTCTAATGGCGCGAGGGCGTGACCACCGTTCAAATGGATAGAGCGTCCACCTTCTAGGAGGTCGAGCAATACAGGATTTTGTTCGAAGTGTGGCGATTGCTTGTCAAACAGTTTCAATCCACGCGCCCACGGACAAGGGCCTCGGCGAAAGCCGAAGCCCTTTTTGGCTCAGGCGCTGGTTGCCTTTTTCTTTGCGGATAGGAATTCATTCGCAATCGTCCTGACCAAGTTGCTGAATGAAGAATCTGGATCAAAAAACATTTGGTAGGTTGGAGTACCATGAGCTATTCCCTCGGAGACGTCAGGCAGGCTTACGGCGGCTGCATAGAGCTAGCCGCAAAGAGTTTCCCCCTCAGCGGTCCGCGTGGCTATTCGTCTGACGGATGCCTTTTATCTATACAATTCATTGGACAGCTAGGATTGAAACAGCCAGTATTGCGCCAGTTTTCGCGTTCCAGCGACCACTTGGGGCAGGGTCGCTCTCAATGGGTTCCTTTTTACGGAAAAAATGGCGGCCGCGCCGGCTTCAGGGCATAGCTAGAAGCGGCAAGCTAACGGCGGGGCGGAAGCTCCCCGAAGAATGGCTAGGGAGGAAGACACCAATGAAAACGAATCTGCGAAAGGCCAGTTGGAGGTTGCTCTTGATGATGGTGGCGGTGTCGGCGGGCCTGGCGATTCCTGCCCGCGGACAGACTAGCCCCTCGACTGGGGCGATTCAGGGCTTGGTGCAAGATCCAAGCGGTGCGGTTGTTTCTGGCGCTGCGATAGCCCTGGTCAACCCTACCTTGGGTATAAACCGCACAGTTCATTCTGCCTCGGACGGCACCTTTCTGTTTCCTCTCCTCCAGCCAGGCAGCGGATATGAAATCACGGTTGAGCATTCCGGCTTTCAGAAAGCAAGCGTCTCCAACGTGGTTGTTAACGTTACACAGATCACCGCCGTTAATGTCCGCTTGGTGGTGGGCAGCGTAACCCAGCAAGTCGTTGTCAGCGGCGCAGCCACTCCAATCCATACATCGGATGCGACGCTCGGCAACACCCTGACGTCGAGAGTTATTGAGAGCATCCCGCTGCCGACGCGCGATGTTCTGGATATTTTGGCAACGGACGCGGGAGTGGTCTCGCAGTTGACCTCTCCGGCCGCAACAATCCTGCAGGGCTCGGAGGCCATGTTCGTGGGCGGAAATCGCGCCACATCCAACAACTATATGGTCAACGGGATCGATGCGAACAATTTCGAATTCCACACTTTGGCAACAGGGATCGTCCCCATCCCCAACCCGGATGCCGTCGAGGAGTTCCGGACAGAGACCAGTCTGTACGATGCCAGCACAGGATTTAGTGGCGGGGGCAATATCGTCCTCGTCACGCGGCGCGGCACGAATAAATACCACGGAACGGCATACGAATTTCTGCGCAACACGGATATGAATGCCAATGACTTCTTTTTTAATGCCGCCGGAAAGCCGCGTCCAGTCATGCAGCAAAACCAATTTGGATTTTCCATGGGAGGCCCGGTGCCCAAAGCGCCGAACACCTATTGGTTTTTCAATTACGAAGGGCAGCGTCAGCGTAACGGTGTCACCGGCGCGGCGACAGGACTGCTTCCCGTGCTCCCGGACGATCGAAGCTCCGCTTCCCTGGCATCACTCTATAACCTTCCCCAAAACGCCATCGATCCGGTGGCAATCGCCATCCTGAACGCCCCGGGGCCTTACGGCGGGAAACTCTTCCCCAGCGGTTCAGGCGCGCCACAAGGGGAACTCGGATCATTTGCGTTTTCCTCCCCTGCGCAACTGAATAGCAATCAATACAACGCCCGCATCGATCACAGCTTTGGGATCGGTGGTGTAGACAACCAGTTCAGCGTTTCTTACTTCGCGAATCCCGATACGTTCACAAACAGCAGCGGCGCAAACGGAAGCACGATTGGCCAGCCCTATCAATACCTTCTCCAAAACGAGACACTCTCAGTTCAGGATACGCAAACGATCCGCCCGGACCTGCTGAACAGCATCAATGTGGGATTCACATACAACAAACGGGACATTGGGGCGATCCGCCCGCTGACGCTGAACGATTTTGGAATGACGCGGTTTAATTCTTCGATTATCGACCGGGGCCCCAATTTTTCCTTTGCGGACCAGATGAATTGCTGCGGCGCTAGCGTTTCTGTGGGTGAGACGCAGCACAACGAATCGCAGGATTTCCGGGATATGCTGTCCTACTCTCATGGCGTGCATTTCTTCCGTTTCGGCTTTGAAGCGCGCACCCAGCAGTTCAATTTCGGCTCCCCGCTCGATCCTGGCTCGCTTTTCTTTCAGGGCGGCCTGGCCGATGCGCTCTACGGCCCGCCGAGCGATCCCAATGCCGATCTTTCCATTCGTGATTTCCTCGTCGGAGCGCCTTTTTTCATCAGCATTGGCAGCGGACTGAACGATTTTGAGTACCGCGCCCATGATTTTGGGCTCTTCGGTGAGGACGATTATCACTTGACGAGTCGGCTTACCTTGAATCTTGGTTTGCGCTGGGATTATTTAGGGAATATCACCGAGAAGCATGATTTGATCTCGAATTTCGATCCCTCCTTGCTAACCCCGCTGGCCATGCAAACCGGCGGGCCGGGTCTGCAGGACGGATTCGTGATTCCCTCCGGTGCCCCGAAGTTTGGTACCCCCGGAGTCTCGAAATCCACTTACAACAACCAGCCGCTCAAGGATTTCGAGCCGCGAATCGGTTTTGGACTCGACGTGTTGGGGAATGGCCGGCTGGCGCTCCGCGGCGGATTCGGCTTGTATTTCTCTCGGATTGGGCCTTTTGGCCTGCTGCAGACCATCAGCAATCCGCCTTTTGCGCTGAGCACGGCGATTGTCAATACCTCACAGGCACAGATCCTCTCCGATCCGTTCCCCACTCTTCCGCTCCCAAGCCAGTTTCCTATCTTCACGCCCTTTCCGCAGCTCACTTCCCTCAACCCTGACGGCTCGCCCAATTTTACGGGTCCACAGTTGAATGTCATCGAGTTGCAGCGCGACGTGCACCCGCCGTACACCGAACAGTGGAACCTGACAACGGAATACCAATTCGTTAAGGGCTGGACCATACAGGTTGGCTACATGGGTTCCCACGGCATTCACCTTCAGGATTTCCAAGGCTTGAACAACGCTTTGCTGCGCAATGCCAACAATCCTGGCCCCTCGGGTCTGGACGTGAATTCCGCACAGAATCGGGAATCCCGTGTCCCCTACGCGGGCATCAGCTCGACGGGAATGCTGGCACTCACGGACGCGGGAGCTTCGAGCTACAACGCTCTGCTTGTCACGCTGAGTCACGAGTTTTCTCGCGGCCTGTTTCTCAAAGCTGCCTACACCTTTTCGAAAACCATCGACAATGTACAAGCACAGGCAGGTTTCGAACCCACTATCGGTCCAAGCGGAAATCAATTTCTCCCGCAGCTCAATCGAGGCATCTCCAATTTCGATGTCCCGCATCGCCTGGTGCTCACCTACGTCTACGACATCCCGGGACCCAGAAGCGGATGGCAAGCCGCCCTTCTGAATCACTGGACTTTGTCGGGGATCACCACGCTTCAATCCGGCTTCGCGGGAGAAATCGATCAGTTCACCGCGGGAAACTCCCTGTCGGGAACCGATGGATACGGCATCCTGACACCGGGTTGCGCGCTCGTGAATGGAGGCAATGTAAGCGCCCACACACGCAATTACCTCAATAGCTCTTGCGTATCGACGACCGCTGCGCTTCTGAGCGGAAGCACGTTCGGCCCGTTGTCTCCCTTCGAGGGACCTGGAAACCAGACCTATACGATCGATCCGAGCAACCCCGCAGCTATCGGCTATCTGCAAGGTCCATCCACTCGGGGCGCATTTTTTGGCCCGTTCGAGACGCGCTGGGACATGGCCCTGGCCAAAACTATTCCCCTGCGGGAACTCGGCGAGCAGGGAAATTTACAGTTCCGCGCCGAAGCCTTCAAAATTTTCAATACACCGATCTTCAGCAATCCGCACAGCGTGGCCGGATTGTCGAGCTTCGGGAGAATTACCAGCACAATCGACAACACTGGCCGTCAATTGCAGCTGGCGGTTCGGCTGAACTGGTAATTGGGTGGGGGAGTGGAGGCACCGTCGCTCCTTTTTCTTCCTGGCGAGTGAAGGAGATCAAGATCATGACTAAGTGTGTCAACTCAGTGTGTATCGCCTCGTTGGCTCTCACCTGCTTGCTTTTTGGCGGGGCTTCGCTCGCCGCGCGGACCGTGCCGCCTAATTTTTACGACAGCATGCAGTGGCGCCTCATCGGCCCCTTTCGGGGCGGTCGCGTGGAAGCGGTGACGGGGATCCCTGGCAATCCGCTCGTCTACTATTTTGGTTCAGTTGCCGGCGGCGTGTGGAAAACGGTGGACGGAGGCCACACGTGGCTGCCGCTGTTCCAAAAAGAGCCCGTTTCCTCGATTGGCGCCTTAGCCATTGATCCTTCCGATCCGGAGGTAATTTACGTCGGCACCGGAGAGGCCTGCCCTCGTGGCGATATGTCCTTCGGCGATGGTGTTTACAAATCTTCGGATGGCGGAAAGACCTGGTCAAACTTGGGCCTGAACGATACACGGCACATTGCCAAGATCATCGTGGATCCGCGAAACCCGGAGATAATCTATGTCGCTGCCCTCGGCTCATTGTATGGGCCAAGCGAAGACCGCGGAGTGTTTCGTTCCAATGACGGAGGAAAAACCTGGCAAAAAGTGCTTTTCCACGATGCCAGTACGGGGGCCATTGATCTGGCGATGGACCCACACAATCGACATGTACTCTTTGCCGCCCTCTGGCAGGTTCGACGAAAACCCTGGGATTTTACCAGCGGCGGTCCAGGAAGCGGACTCTACCGCTCAACTGATGGGGGGGATCATTGGACAGAAATTAAAGGCCATGGTCTTCCTGTCGGCGTGCTCGGCCGGATCGGCGTCAGTGTGGGCGCTCAGTCGAATCGGATTTATGCCATCGTTGAGGCGAAAGATGGCGGCCTTTACCGTTCCGACGATGGAGGGACAAACTGGAATCGGGTGAACGGAAGCTGGGATTTGCGCGGCCGCCCCTGGTATTACTCCCATATTTTTGCCGATCCCAATCATGTTGATGAAATCTATGTCTTTAGTTTCGGGGCGTATCGCTCAGTGGATGGGGGAAAGACGTTTGCTGCGCTTTACACGCCGCACGGAGATTACCACGCACTGTGGATTGATCCTCGGGACTCCCGGCGGCTGATTGTGGGAAATGATGGCGGTGCCACGATTTCGGTCGATGATGGGACGAGCTGGACTACAGAAGACAACCAGCCCACGGGCCAGTTCTACCGCGTAGCTACGGACAATCGATTCAACTACTATCTTTACGGATCCCAGCAAGACCGGGGAACCGTTGCCATCACCACGAGGAGCGATGAGGCCCTTATTGGTCAGAACGACTGGTTTTCGGTTGGGGGAGGCGAGAGCGGATTTGTTCTGCCTTCGCCTCTCAACTCTGACGTTGTCTATGCGGGAAGCCTGTATAGCGCGTTCACACGCTTTGACCGAGGCGCCGCGCAATCGCGGGATATCTCACCTTGGCCTCTCAATGAACTGAATCTTCCCGCGAAAGATGCCCGCTATCGCTTCGGGTGGACTGCTCCGATGCTGATCTCCCCGCATGACCCGCACACCCTGTACATTGGGGCGCAGGTGCTATTCAAGACTCGGGATGAAGGCAAGACCTGGGATGTCATCAGCCCCGATCTGACGCGAAACGATAAATCTAAGCAGAATTCTGCTGGTGGCCCGATCACCCAGGACAACACGACAGTCGAATACTTCGACATGATTTCCACACTCGCGGAGTCCCCTCTCCAATCGGGACTGATCTGGGTGGGAACGGACGATGGATGGATCCAGGTCACACGAGATGCCGGCAAAAGCTGGGTAAACGTCACCCCGAAAGGAATGCCGGAATGGAGCCTCGTGAGTATGATCGAGCCGTCTCGCTTTTCTATCGGTACGGCCTATGCCGTAGTCGATGACCATCAGCTCAATGACTTTAGGCCGCACGTTTATCGCACTGCCGATTTCGGCCGCACCTGGTTATCTATCACTGAAGGTTTACCGGCCGATTCGTACGTGCATACCGTGCGCGAAGATCCAGCGCGGCGAGGCTTGCTTTACGCGGGAACCGAAACCGGAGTGTTTGTCTCTTTCGACGATGGGAGTCACTGGCAATCTCTTCAACTGAACCTTCCGACGGTGCCGGTGTATGACGTCACGGTTCACGAAAATGATCTGGCCGTAGCCACGCATGGACGTGGTTTCTGGGTTCTCGACGACCTAACCCCCTTGCGGCAGGCCGCAGAAGCTTTGGCGAGCACCGGTTTTTATCTCTACCGACCCGAGCCCGCCTATCGCGTGCGCGGCAATAACTTCTATGCGACCGTCTCTTCGGGTTCGCCCAGCAGCCCTGTGGCGGGACAGAATCCTCCTGCTGGCGCCATACTCGACTACTATCTCACTGCACAGCCTCAGACATCCGCCAAGCTTGAGATCGTTGACGATAAAGGAAGAATTGTCCGGGAGTTCGACCTGCATTCGGCTGCGGTCTCGGCAAGCGGAACGCAAGTGCTCATCAGTGCAGGCGCTGTGACCCTCGCGGACGGCCAAGAGTATGGGACTGATCCCACAGTGCACCGCGGCCTCAACCGCTTCGTCTGGGATCTGCTATACCAAGGGAACGAGAGTAGCCCCAGGGGCATGAGAGTCCCCGAGCCGCTGGTAGTACCGGGGAATTACGCGGTGCACCTCACCGTCGACGGCAAAACTCAGAAGCAGCCGCTCGTGGTGCGCGAGGATCCTCGGGTCCAGGTTTCTCTCGCAGATCTGCAGGCGCAATTTAACCTGCAGAGCAAGATTGCCGATCGTTTGCAAGAGGCCGCAGTCGCTGTTGCTGAAATGAAGCAGGTGCGTGGTGAGCTTCTGGCTCTCGGCAAGCGAATGGATGCATTGGGAAGTCCAGAGAAACTTACGAAAGCCCTCGACAACGTAGAGAGCAAAACTGAAGATGCGCAAAGATCCATCACAGGCTGGAAGGCGGCGGGCGATGGTTATGCGCTGAACTACCCGCCGGCATTAGATGACCAGATCAATTGGCTGTTCATGTTTGCTGGAGCAGGCGATGGAGCACCCGGGCAGCCATTTCTCGATTTGTACGACCAGCTAAGTCGCGAACTGGCGGCTGACCTGCGCCGCTGGCATGAAATCAAGGCTGCCGATCTTGTTCAGCTCAACGAATTAATTCGAGAGAACAAGATACCTGCGATCGGTGCCTTCACCCCTCCACCGGGCAATTAACCCGAACAGCTTAGTACGCGAATGGATTATCCGGGAAGGTCAGAACGGGGCGATGCCCTCCGGCGAGTGCATCGCTGAAATGCAGGAGCCACATACCGATCCCGGAAGCTCCTTGCATATACCCGGTTTGCGCAACCGCAATATCCGGGCGGACCCGGGTTTCCACCTGCACCCAGCGGTACCGTTTGCCGTCCTCCTCAGCCAGTTCGAGGAGTTGTTCGCTGCCCTTCTTGGCCGCCCTGAACCATCTGCGATCATGAGTGACCAGAAAGGCATCGTAGAGAAACTCCGATTCGGCCGCAATCCCGCAGCACATGCTAACGTTATGCCAAACACTTGGAGTGACCGCCTTTGCCGGGCCTCCGTTGGCTACGACGGCTTCCGCACATTTCTCTACGAGATCCCGCCATTGCGGGTCACGAGTCGCCTGGTAGAGTCTATAGAATAGCCGTGCTGTTCCGGCCGGCCCGTGACACCAGCCCAAGTAAAAAAGATCTTGGTGCTCACTATCATGGTAGATCATGCAGTAGCGGTCATTCAGGTCGGCGATTGACAGTAAGTACTTCGCGCCAGCAAGCGCCGCATCGAGGAACTTCTTTTGGCCTGTGGCCTGGTACAGCGTAGCTAAGAAATAAGAAACGCCGGCCGTGCCGTGCGAGAAATTGGGCATCTCCCGAGGATAGCTCGGATCCATCATCCACATCAGGCCGTCTTGTTTTCGCTGAGCGGTCGCGATCAAGAAATCACCGGCGCGCGCCGCGAGCTGTTTTGCTCCGGGAGCCTGGAGGTGGTCGGCGGCCCAAAGCAGGAAGAGGCCGGTGCCGCTCGAACCCGCGATGATGTCAGTGACATCGTTCCATTTGGCCCCTGTGGGTGTCATTTGCGCGCGTTTTTCCAGCCAGCGAACGCAAAGGAGAGCGCCGTCGCGATAACGGGTGTCCTGCGTAATCAAGTACGCTTCGCCAAGCGTGAAGCCAGAACCGGCGAGGCCTTCATACAATCCGGTCCCATCTTTCTCAGAAATCGATACAAGAAGAGCGTCGGCTCCCTTCTTGCCCTTTTCCAGGAAATCCCGGTCCTGCGTGTAGCGATAGGCTTCAAGAAAAAACAGAATTGGACCTGGAGTGCCAGCATACAGCGTAGTGTTAACACTCTCCGGATTTCGAGGGTCCGCAGGCCAGACGATCCCATTCCCCGTGTTCGAGCCGTTTTCCTCGATCCAGTGCGCCGCCCCAATGGCTGCTCGCTGGTACGCGTCTCGGGTTCGTCCTCGCGCCCCCCAGGAAATGGAAAGCGCGGCGCAAGCCGCCACTGCTGCAATTCTCAAATGCTTGCTCATGGAGTTCGCTCCTCGGCACGAACGGTTCGGACTTTCTGACCCCGCAGCGTTCTCAGTAGGGGAACGGGTTATCAGGAAACCGGATGACAGGCCGGTGTTGTCCGGCGAGCGCGGCGCTGAAATGCAGCAGCCACATACCTATCCCCGAGGCCCCCTGCATGTAGGACGTTTGCGCAATGGCATAGTCTGGCCGAACGAAAGTTTCGACCTGCACCCAGCGATATTCTCCATCACGCACATCGGCTCTCCGCAGTAAGTCTTCACTGCCTTCTTTGGCCGCCTGGAGCCATTTGCGATCATGCGCAACCAGATAAACATTGTAAAAAAACTCCGCCTCGCCGGCAGTGCCGTCGCAAATGCTGACGTTGCGCCATACGCCTGGATTCGGGACTTGCTTGGGCTGGCCTTGGCGCCAAACCGTGAGCGTCCTGGCCGATCCCGATGGTATGGTCGTAAAAGCCTTCTCTGGCCCACCAAAAATCCGTGTGGCTGCCGCGCACTTTTCCACTAATTTCAGCCACTTCGGCTGTTTTGTAATTTGATAAAGGCGGTAGAAGAGTGCGGCGGTTCCTGCCGGGCCGTGCGCCCAATCGAGATAAAAGAGATGCGTGTTGTGATTGTCATGATAGACGAGGAAATACTGCTCTGAGGAATTGGCGATCGCGATCAGGTGCGTGGCGCCTTTGCGCGCGGCCTCCAGAAACTCCTTGCGACCGGTGACCTGATAAAGCGTAGCCAGAAAATACGCCACTCCAGCCGTGCCGTGACAGAAATTCGGCATCTCGAATGGATAGCTGTTGTCCATCATCCACTTGAGCCCGCCCCCGGGTTGCGGCTGGCCAATCCGAATCAGATGTTGACCAACCCGCTCGGCCAAGGCACGGGCCTCCACCGCCTGGAGGTGGTCGGCCGCCCAAAGCAGGAATAGGCCTGTCCCGCTCGCTCCGCTAATAATGTCCGTGACCTCATTCCACTTGCTTCCATCCGCAGTATTCGTCGCCTTCGCCTCAATCCAGTGCAGGCACTGCAGCGCGCCTTCCCGATACTTGGCATCGCGAGTGATCAAATAGGCCTCGCCCAAGGTGAAACCAGAACCTGCGAGACCAGTGTACAGACCTGTGTCGTCATTCTTGGAAATGGATGCGAGGAGCGCATCGGCTCCCTTGCGCGCCTCTTCGAGGTACGCGCGATTTCCCGTGTAACGGTAGGCCTCCAGAAAAAAAAGAATCGGGCCAGGAGTGCCGGCGAACAGAGTTGTATTCATACTCTTGGGGTCTTCGGGATTGGCGGCCCAGACGATTCCCGAATTCTTGGCTGTGCCGTTCATGCGGAGCCACTGCGCCGCTCCGAGAGCCGCTTTTTCATAAGGGGAGTCCGCAGCTTGCGCGGGGAGAGTGGAAACCATCAGAATGATTAGGAAGACTGCGACGCCTTGGAGCAGATGTTTCATTGATCCACCTCCGCTGCACTGCTGCTATTTGTGAAAAACCAACCGGCCGTTCTTGACGACGACTACAATGTTTCTCAAGCTCTTGATGGACGCAAGCGGGTCACCGTGAACGACGATGATATCGGCGCGGCGGCCTACTTGGATTGTGCCGAAATCATCTCCTCTGCCCAGCCAAGAGGCCCCACTCCCAGTCGCCGCTCGGATGATCTGCTCACGAGGAATACCGGCCTGCTCGTAGGCCTCCAGTTCATCAAAGAGGCTGCCGTCGTCGGTGCCTGCCAAGAGAGGTACTCCCGCGGCCACAGCATTGTGCACGAACTGCGACATCCGTCCGTAGCTCTGCTCCCAAGTGGCAACTTCCTCGAGACTGAGTTGTTTACGCAGGGAAGGAGCGGGAGACTGGATCGACAAGGTCGGGTCAAAGCCAATTTTCGCCCGCAACATGCTGGCAATCAATTCCTGGGCGCGAGCGCCGTTGGGATCGATGTTTCGCCAGTCCGCTTGCATTCGCGCGACGAGGTGCCATGCAGCATCGAGAGTGCGGCCGGCTCCTTGCGGCTGGGCGCTCGCTGGAAGAAATTCCGGCCAAACGCGGATGTGGTTGAGACCGTCGATTCCAGCGCCGATGGCTTCGGTCCAGCTCGTCCTCACTCCGATGTGTCCGGTGACCCGCAGGTGGTCTCGATGCGCAGCCTCGATCACGGCCCTGAGGACTTCCGGCTTCAGCAGAAAGTAAACCTTCAACAGATCCACACCCTGAGCCTTGAGCGAGTCAACCAGGGGCTTGGCTTGTTCTGCCTGGTTGATCTGGACCGCAACCATCGGATGGTAGGTTCCGAATCCATCAATCAACGGCCCAGCGGTGTAGATGTCCGGACCCGGCTCGAGACCCAGCGCGATGGCTTCCTTGAAGTTTAAGCTATCCGCCAGATCCGCTCCCGGATCTCGAATGCAAGTAATGCCCCGGGAAAGCAAGCGGGAGCCGTCAAAAGCGTCCCAGAAATGGTAGTGGTTATCCATCAGGCCGGGAAGAACTGAATCACCTTGAGCATCGAAAACCGGAACGCCGGCAATATCACCGGGGCGGAACGCCCCACGCTGAATCTTGACAATGCGCCCTCCACGAATGAGGACGCTCGCGTCAGCAATCGGCGGACGGCCTGTACCATCGATCAAATGGGCATGGATGACCAGGAGATCGGAGCGCCACTGCGGTGGAACTTGGAACGCCACGTGAAAAGGAATCGGCGCGAGCGCTCCGCTAGAAATATCCAGGCGGTAGAGTTTGCGGGCTGCGCAAACGATCAGGGTGTTCGCGCCTGGTCCGAACGTGATTTGTTCATCCTGATATGCACTGCGGAGGACCACTCGAGGTTTTCCGCCGCCCTCCGCCTGGTCGACACGGATCTCGTCTGCCCCGTTGCCGGTCTCCACGTACGCGACTCGCACTCCATCTCGGCTCCATGCAACGCTGGTATCGTCGAAGGGAGTGTTTGTAAGGCGGACCGCCCGCCTCTTCTCCACGTCCATCATGTAGAGATTTGCGCCGCCATAAAGCCCCGAGGTCAGAAGCAGGCGCTTCCCCGAAGGCGACGGCGCAAAAGACCACTCGTGCCACCCGCGAGTCTCGGTAATCTCTTCCGGTGCGCCTCCACTGGTGGGGATCTTCCAAATATGCGCATCGCCTTGACCATGGCGCACCGTGAAGAAAATGTCGCCCCCTGCAGGGTCATAGGCGATTTGGCCGATCACTCCATCAGTTTCATAAACGATGGCCCAAGTCCCGGCTGGGATATCGTAGACCGCCAGATAACTGTGATAGTCCACCTCATGCGAAAACGCCAGAAATGCGCCATCGGGCGACCAAGCCGGGAAGCGGTCCCACCCGATACCTGATGAAATTAGTTGTCCCGTACCGCCGGCAGCAGGCAAGAGACAGATCCTACCCAGCACGCTGACGGCAATCCGGGTTCCGTCGGGGGACATGGCCGGGTCTCTCGCGCCATGGTCGACGGCCACCGATCCTAGTCCGGCCCAAAGCGGTGGGGCAAAAAAAGCCACAGAGATCACCGAGAGAACAATACCGAGAAATCCAGACAGACCGACCGGAAAAAAGCGCAGCCACAAACTCCCGGAATTATCAGAGCCGACGATAGAGCTTAAGCGCGAGCTGCAGAATTTGGATCTCACGACCTAGCCTCGGACGACCTGGATGGTGACAGAAACTTCCGCTGTGGGTCGCAGCGACGCAGCCACGCTGCAGTACTTGGCATTCGAGAGTTCGACTGCTTGCCTCACGGCATCTTCAGAGAGATTTGGGCCTTTCAGGACGTGATGGACTCGGATAGTTTCATAAAAGCGAGGAGCTTCCTGACGGCGCTCACCTTGAACCTCAATCCGATAGTCGGTTACGTGCTCGCGCTTCTTAGCGAGAATATCGACAACGTCCGAACCCATGCATCCTCCGATCGCGAGCAGCAGCAACTCGACCGGCGTTGGCGCCGAACTCCTTTCGCTGTTGGTCTCCATAACCAGGGCCTGCCCGCCCGGACCGATCCCCACAAAGAAACCGTTGCCGCCGTAGTGCACGGTAGCGTTGATCTCTGCCATTCTGCTCTCCTTACCTGATGTTAGGGTTGATGGACGACGTGACGAGCGTATAATGTGGGTTCCTACACTAGCTGTCCAATGAATTTGATAGATGAAACCTATGCTTCTTAGGAAACGGTTCGGGCGCGCATCGTAATAGCGGGTGAATCCTCAAGGAGGTTTTGATGGAGTTGCGCCAGATCGAAATTTTTAAAATGCTTGCCGAGGAACTGAACTTCACGCGAGCCGGCAGAAGGATCCACTGCGTGCAGTCCAACGTGAGTGTGCAGATACGCTCTCTTGAGAAAGAATTCGGAGTCCAGTTATTTGAGAGATTAGGTCAGAAGGTGCGTCTGACAGCTCAGGGGCAAACGTTCCTACCATATGCAGAACGCATTTTACGGTTGATACAGGAAGCCGCCGCAGTCACCAGAGGTGGTGAGAATCCGGCAGGAACTTTGATCATCGGCATGCCGGAATCCGTGCTCACCTATCGTCTGCCGCCCGTACTTCAAGTCTTTCGGGGGAACTGGCCGCACGTCGAACTGGTCTTTCGCGGAATCAGCTCCCTTGAGCTCATTCCCTGCTTGGAGCGCGGTGACATAGATCTCGGGCTGGTCATCGATGATGCGATCCGGATCCCGGGAATTCATGCAGAGGTCTTGTGCAACGAGCCACTAGTGCTAACTGTGCAGCCTGGACATCCGCTTTTGCGCGCGCCGATTGTTCAACCCGAGGATCTCGGATCCTATACTTTTCTGCTTACGGACCAGGGTTGCGCTTATCGCTCTAAACTTGAGACAGCGCTGGCGCGCGTGCACGTTCGGCCAAGGACGGTCATGGAATTTACAAGCGTTGAAGCGATTAAGCAATGCGCTGCTCTGGGGATGGGAATCGCCTGTCTGCCCAAGATTGTTGTGGAGCGTGAGCTCGCTAGTAGCAAACTGGTTGTTCTTCCAGCAGCGAGTTTCGAACTGACGATGAATACGTTGGCGGTCTGGCATCGGGACAAATGGATCTCTCCAGCGATGAAGGCCTTCCTTTCGCTGATCCGGTTGCACCTGGGCAGCGCATCTATTTCTAATGTCCCAACAAAAAGTCCGGCGACGATCATTGACGGACGGAAGCCTGCAGCCGGTGCCGTGGGAAAGAACTGTGAAGTCCGGATGACTTCTGGGAGACACCGCGGAGTCGCACCGTAGCTTTTGCTCGGGCATCAATTCGGGCATCCGGGCAATCTCGCTGCCATTCTTCTAGACACACCATACAGCTCTGCCAGATCGCAATCGAGCATCACTTTTTGCCCGCGAATCAGCAAAATGCGGGATTTGATCCGTTCAGCCAGTACGATTGCTTCTGTTTTGGTCATAGCCCTTTCTTGAGATGCCAATTTGGCATTTCAACTCGAAATCGCAATTTGTGATTTCAATGTACCGACGCACTGGTCGACCTCGTGCTTTGTGGATGCAAGGCAAACCGGCCGATGCGAAAGAAACAGGGTGGATTCTGGCAGATGTTGGACATTCCGAAGCGACAACTTGATGCGAAGGTGCTTGAGAAAAAACGCGGTCGCCAATGAGTTACTAACAGTTTATCTCCATACGAGTGACGGCAGTCCGCACGGGTACACACTGATTACGCAAATAATTATTGTGCGATCGGAGCCGCTATGGACACGTTCGAGGATTTTGACACTGAATTCAGATGGGCGCACAAGATCGTTCTGGAAGTAAAAGGTGTGCTGAACCGCGACAAAACATCCGACGATGAGCGGTCAACTTCTGTCGTCGGCATCATAGACCAAACACTCGAGCATCACGCCGCGATCTTGCTATTGCTGCGCTCCGCGATGGCGGGCTCGGCATTCGCGTTAACGAGACCCGTCACCGAAGCAGTCGTTCGTGGCGTGTGGCTAACTGCATGCGCTACTGACGCCGAAGTTATGAAGTTTGTAAATAAAGACAAAATCGAGCTCACATATGGACAAATGTCGGAAGCGATTGATGCAACGTGCGGCATCGAGTACTTTAGCGCGTTTAAGACTCAGAGCTGGAAAACCCTAAACAGTTATACCCATACCGGAATGCTTCAGATTGGGCGGAGATTCACGGGCGACAAACTCAAGCCATCCTACAGCGACAAAGAGAAGATCGAAGTGCTGCGTGTGATCACAGCTAGCATTTTGTTACTTGTAAGGCCGTTTCTTGCCAGGCAAGGACATCTCGATTCTGCGAAACAAATCGACAAGCTCATGGTCCGACCGAGGAAGGGCCGTTAAATCGATCTCTAAAGCGCTGCCATTGTAACGAGCTGTTGTTATAAGTCGGCGCACCCGTGTGTTCCCTAGCGTGCTCCGACGAGAATTTGCGGATGTAAGCCCAACGCCTCGGCGTAGCTGATCAGTGTTTCCAAGCTGAACTTTGAGATCTTTCCGGTCATTAAATCGCTGACCCTTGGCTGTGGCTCGTTCAAACGCTTTTGCAGGTCCGCTTGTGTGTATCCGCGTTTTTTGATCGTCTTTACGATCTGCGAATGCAGCTCCGACTTCATCTTCAGTGAGGCTGCTTCTTCGGGGGAGAAACCGACTTGCTCGAACACGTTACCTTTCATGCTTGGCCTCCTTCTTCCGTCTCGCGACCTCTTGCCTTAGAAGCTGGAGTCGCTTTCCGGCGGTTTCAATCTCTTTCGGCGGTGTTTGGTTGGTCTTTTTCGTAAAGCAGTGCAACACATAAATCAGGCCTTCTAAGGGAATGTAGAGGACTCTGTACCAATGCTCCGAATCGCGGTCCCGAAGCTCAAAGACGCCCGGCAAAACGGCACCCATCGGAGCGAAATCCAAGGGTTCCTCGCCGCCGTCGAGACGCTGCAAATCGTTCCCAAGGTTCTGGCACGCTTCTTTGGAAAAGCCACGGATGACATCTTGCGAGTCCCCAAGCCAACGAATCCGCGTCTGCGAGCCTGGGCTAGTCACGGCTAATAGTATATAAGAACTTATATACCTGTCAAGAATCGCTGAGGGATCTTCTTGACAAGCGACTTAGCAATTCGCTAAGATTCCACAGTGCAGATTGTCGGCAAACATCTGATAGAAGCTGCGCAAAAGAAGCATGCGAACTGGAAAGGCTCTCTCGGTTCTTGGGTCAGGATCGTGGAGGGAGTGGAGCCGCCCTGGAGCAACTTGCCCGCAGTCAGGCGGACGCGCAAAGATGCCGATCCGGTTGGAGACTGCGTAGTGTTCAATATCAAGAACAACGAAGCCAGGTTGATATCCTACATAAACTACGAAATGGGAACGGTTACGGTATTGGCCGTGTTGACGCACAAAGAGTACGACAAAGGAGGGTGGAAGAGTGCCTGCAACTGCTGAACGGCTGCCAGCTAAATATCTTGTCAAAGAAGAGGCTCCGAAGACCGTTTCTTCGTCCGAGCAACACCAAGCCTACATTTCCCGCCTTCTCGAGTTGCAACGCAAAGCGCATCGCAGTGCGGAAGAAACAGAGACTGCCAAACTACTCGTCGTCGTGATCGCCGACTACGAAGCGAAGCATTTCGTGATCGAAAAGGCCTCGGGCGTCGAGGTGCTGCGAGAATTAATGGCAGCCAATGGCCTCAGGCAGAAAGACTTAGCAGACGAATTGGGCGGCGAGAGTATTGTGTCCCTAATCCTGCAAGAGAAAAGACAACTCAACCGGCAACAAATGGAAAAGCTCAGCTACCGCTTTCACGTTTCTCCTGCGGTATTTTTCTAAAGCTAGCGGGCGGTGGCAATGACCGTCCCCTCCGCGCCCCAAAACAGGCTACAGGCTTAATCGGGAGGGGAATTCGATCTGCGGCAAGGCTGCCACGAAATCGCCGAGAAAAGTTCTAAAATCGTCCCTCCGGGAGCGCCACTTCATTCCATTAGTTACGAATCAGGAGCCCGCTCAACGGGAGCAGGCCCCGTGAGCTTGATTCTCGTTTCTTGCGGAGGTCCGGTTGTCGGCTTGCCATCCGTGCCGCGAAATTTGGGCCCGAAGCCGACCTTGCACCTAGGGCAGTGGGCGAAAAACTCACCGGCGATGGAATTTCATGGACGCCAAAAAACTGAGGGGCCATTGAGGGGAAAATAAGGATTCCCTCGCATTCCCTATTGTTCCTTCTCAATCCCTTAGCGTTCCCCAGCATTTCTTCTAAGTCCTTGAAATTCCCCTCGGTGTTGTTTTCGATCCCCACCGCCCCCCGAGGATCGCTTGCAGTTCCTTCTGTGAATACTTCTCCGAGTACTTCAGAATCGCCTGATACAGCTCCGCCTTGGACTTCAGCGCTGTTGCATGCTCCGGCGAGAAGCCGAGGTCATCGAGCACGCTCCCCCGCGTTACATGCGTAGGTTTGTTAGCTGCGCTTTTCACGTTTCTTCTCCTCGGCCAAACGCATCTTCATTTCCCTGAGCCGTTGCCTTCTCGAAGTTTTTTTGGATTTCCCGGTCCTCGTCTCGAAACACGAGGGTCCCGTGAGGTTAGTCCCTTTGGGGCCGCTGCTTTGATTCAAAAAGTTTCTCAATCGTTTTGACAGCATAAAAGAAGCGGTTCGGCTGCGAGGGCAGGGAGATAAAATCGTGACGCAAATAGAACTCTCGCGCCCTTTCATCCTTCGCGTCGACAACCAAGACGGCTGACCCAACCTCCTGAGTATTCGCCAACACACGCTTGAATGCATCGAGCAGCAATAGTTCGCCGATGCCCCGGCCACGGAAGTCGATGCTAACCGCCAGTCTGCCGAGCAGAGTTGCGGGAACGTTGGGGTAGCGAGGAAGTTTTTTTGCGGCGTTGTCAGGGAGATCACCGAGGTTTAGAACGTGGGCTGACAACGTATAGAAACCGGCGATAGTCTCTCCATCCGGCGTGATGACAAAGGCAGCGGCTACATGCTTGGTGACATCTTGGCGAGCTTGTCTTTGCAAATATCGGTCCAGCGCCTCCACTCCACATGAAAAAGCCGCTCGATTATGCTTGTCTGCGAGCGGCTCGATTCGATATTGAACTGTGTCTCGCTCTCGATTCACGAAGCACTCACTCGGCTTCTGTAGCGCCGAGCGGCAGCCTTCATTCGCGGGCTCGGGGCTGGCGGATGCAGTAACGCCTTCACAAACACCTCGCGATCCCGGTCGGTTAGGGTCCATACTTCATGCTGTTCGATAGCGCGTACCGCAGCATCGTCAGCACTGGAAACCATGAAATCGGAAATTGAGCTGCCTTTGAGACTGGCCGCATATTCGATGCGGCGCTTTTGCTCGGGATTGAGTCGAGCTTCGACTCGCTCGATCTTCCTGATCTCGCTGCGCTGTCGCTTTAGCAAGAAAGCCATAATATCCTCACCACTGCAATTGTACGGTAATTTACCGTACATTGCAACAGGGGAAAGGGCCACCCAGTGGGATGGCTTGCCGGCTATGGCCTTCACGCGGCCCCGCTGCACTACAGCAAGGCCTTGCGCGCGATCCGGGATGCACCGAAAACCGGCCCGCAGCAATACATCGACCGAGTCCGCTTAGCGGAGAGCGAGCAGCAGAAGAAATCGCGTCTCGCATCTTTGTGGGGGGCCGTCACCGCATTTCTGCTTTTTCGAGCGCTTCGAATAAAGGACGCTTGGGCCATTAGACTACGCATCACCTACCATGATAAGGAAGACATACCTGCCGAAGTGGACAGTATGTTCGCTTAGAAGCAACCGAGCCGCGATGCGCGGGTCAAGCAGGGAAGGAACTGAGTCTCGGGTCGTGGTTGCGATAGAGTAATGGGCCCATGCGTGCCGGCAAGTAGGCCGAAAACACAATGGTGCATCCTTCGGGAGCCCGTTTAGAAGTATGGCCCCAGACTCCGACTCGTATGGCAGATCAACTCCAGGGGGAGCCATGTCGAGAAAGCGAAAGAACAAGGGAGCTTTAAGGGAGCAATAAGCGTGTCTGTCGAGTCTAACGCTACCTGTAGGCTCCATGTGATTTCGCGTAATGCTGGAAATTCCATCACTCAGTACATTCGACTCCCGCGGACCTCAGGCTCTGGTCCGTGGGGACTAGGTTGCAGCTGGTCTTCGTTTGGGCAGACGATTTAGCGTAACGGACTGTGGGGGGGTACGCGCGAAAGGAGGAGGGAGACAAAGAGTACATGAGCAGATGGACGAGGCGAGGATGCGGAGGTGAGGAAGATAGACGGTAGAGGATTTATCCGCGCGAAAGACTACTGTTGTGCAAAGTAGGCCTCAATCCAAAACTTCAGGGTATTGTCTGCCCGCTCAGGAGGCCCGATTAAATTACATTTCAGTTCTTTGTTGTACCGCTCGCGCAATATTTCCGGGTCGAGATGCTGCGTTTGCGCCAAGTACTTCACGTCTTCCCGATCTTTCCCGCTATTTCGACTCAACTTCGAGAGAACCAAATCGTAAGGATCAAGGACAAGAAGCCGGATCTTCTTGAATCTATTAGGGAATAGCTGTTTTAACCTTCGGCCGTAGTCTTCGGGATAAGTCGCAATTGTCACGTAATGGACAAACACTTTATGTTTCTCCGCGAGAGGCGAGCTTTCTCCGGCAATGCTCTGCAAATCAGGCGGGTTGTTGGACTCGATATAAATGTAATCTAGGTCGTTTGTGCTGCGCGGCAGACCGTACATCGCAACCGCCGCGAATCCACCGATGCAGTGAAGGTCAATGTGCGCAGGAAGAAGATTATCAAGGTCTTCGAGAAACTCGCGCCACGGTGAAACCAGTTCAGGCGACATAGCGCAGTTGGTCCGGCCGCAGATCGCTCAGGAGATTCCAGTGTCGCGCTTCTTCCGACCGATTTTCTTGAAGCCAGCGACGCTCTGGCTCATTTAATTCACGGCAGAAACTATCTTCTTTTGCCAATTTGCTCTCGGTAAGGACCTGTTCAGGCCCTTCGAGGTCGGCATTATGACTGGCGATCTTCGCAAGAGTCACAGTGAAGCCCAAGCGGTTTTGCAAATTGTTCATTCGCGCTTGTGCAGTCAGCCAGCTAAAGTCCATATCAGGATAGCGGAAAACGAGCCACGGCAGACCCTCAGCAACGCGGGCCTCAAGATTGTTTTGTTTCAGAGCCAGCAATAAGAACTGTGCCGGATTTACTTTCTTTGAACCTCGGCGAAGATGCGCGAAGCCGGGATAGTCCAACGCGGCAAGTTCGCGGGCCAGAAAAGCCGGAGTCGGATTTAACGTGGTAGTCTCCGAGACTGGTAAAACGACAGGCGATACGTGGAATTCCCGTATCAATTTTCGAGCAAGTTCAGCAGATGGTGTTCGTGCACCGCTTTCCAGCATCGAGTAATAAGCCTGAGTCACACCTAGACGGACAGCGACTTGTTGTTGAGTCTGCCCCTGTTTGAACCGCGCCTGTTTTAATTGTTCTGAACTCATGTGGATTTTATAACACACTTTTGTTATATTGTCAAAGGTCTGTCAAGAGATCGGGACAACCTGCCCAGACACAGCCACTTGGCACCCTCAATCGAAACTGGCCACTCCCGGGCTGGACAGCGGATCCGAGCGGTCAGAAAGCGGCTGAATAAAAATGAGTGAGCCACGTCAACACCACTACATTCCTCGTTTCTATCTGAGCGGTTTCGTGGACTCGCGAATTTTCCAACGTGAGGGCCGAGAGACGCTCTGGGTTTACGAACGAGGTCAAGCGCCGAGGGCCTCTTCTCCAGAGAAGGAAGCGAGACAGCGTGATTTCTACAGTTACCTAGACGGTACAGCTAGAAACACAAGCGTCGAAGAGTGGTTATCAATATTGGAACACGCAGTTGCTCCCATAATAAGAAGCGTGGGCCAAACGAAACGGAATATCACCGAGCCTGAAAAAGAACTGCTCGCCCTGTTTGTGGGGATTATGCGAGTGCGAACGCCTGCACAGAGGAGAGTGGCCGCGAATCGAATCAATCCTTTCGCGAACAAAATGCTGAAAGAAGCTGCGGCCGACGCTTCCATGTTTTCCGCATTCGTCGCGAAAAACTATGATCGCGCCTACATGGAAAATTTCGATCCTAGGGACCCTCTGCAAGTCGAAGCCTTGCGACAGGTAATCCTTGACGGTAGATCGGACCAAGTATCGGGCGGTCCAGATTTCGAGTTATCGTCAATGATCGAAGTGGGCAAGAAAATAGGGGGTCTACTCCTTGAAATGAATTGGCAAGTCCTCTGCTCCCAAGTCGAGGAACCATTTCTTACTTCAGATGATCCAGTAATCAATTTCGTGATGGATGAGCAGAGGAACAAATTGTTCTTGCGCCAAGGGGAGGAACAGCCAGGAGTTAAGGTGTTTTTTCCGTTGTGCAGTCAAATATGTATTCTAGTTGCCAAAGATCGCCAGTCGGGTCATGGGTATGGAAATCCCGTGCCTCCGTTCGCGCTCTCAATAAACTGGTAATTATGTCAGCAGACAGATGAGTGTATGCTTCAGAGCAGTCAGGCAAAATCAAATCCCTTCTGGATACGAAAGGCGGAAAACATAGCATTGATACGGAGGATTTTCGTTACCATGGGAGAAAATACTAACCCTTCGCCCATTTATTCCAGGTAGTAAATCCCTGTCATCAGTTCCCGGCAACGTACCACACCAACTCAGCAGAATCAGCAATTGGAATTGGAGGGCGGTTGCAACGCCTTCAGTCCACGTGACTTTGAAAAATCGGGCGGGAGCCAAAAGCGTTTTTACCGCGAACTGATACGGAAGGCAGATGAGCGTTTTGACGCGCATCTTGCCCGGATCGGAAAGGGGACGTAACTATGTCCGTGAACGTGAATGAAGTAATTCGGAAGCTGAATCTAGCCGAGCGCAAGAAGGTCGAGGACCGCGCGGCTGAGATAATCGCAGAGGAAATGAGCTTGCGTGATCTCCGAAAGGCCCGCAAGCTCACGCAGGCTCGCGTCGCCAAGACTCTCGGCATCACTCAAGACAGCGTTTCGCGACTTGAAAAACGGAGCGACCTGTTAATCTCTACACTGCGAAAGACCGTTAAAGCCATGGGCGGTGACGTGCGCGTCGTTGCTGAGTTCCCGGATCGCGCGCCAGTCGTGCTTTCGGAACTATCCGAGGACAACCCACCGCGCAAATCGTCTCGGAAACATTCGCACGCTGAAGTTTGAGGTACCGCACACTCGAATTACGTCGTATGCCAAGCCCAACTGCACATCAGGAGAGAGCTTCGCAGTGACCGCTTTTTCGTAGTCGGCGAGGCGTCCGTCAGCCAGTGCGAGCAAACGCGCAATTTCTGGTGCGTCGGACTGCAGTCGTTCGAGCCAGCTATTTTTTACCCAACTCTCGAAGGACATTTTCGTCGCCTATGATAAAGAGCTTCTTCTCTGCCAGCACGTTCTTCAGGAAATTGCCTCGGACTCTCGACCGAAACTCTTTGACGGAATAAACCGTGGGATTGATCTCACGATTGAGGGCTTTCTGCGCCTCGGCCAACTTAGCCGCTACGCTGGCGAAATCGACCCTACCGACGACCATGAGATCAACGTCGCTGCCTCGCGTTTCGTCCGACCGGGCAACGGAACCGCACACGAACGCGAGATTGATTTTTGTCTGCAACATTTTGAGGGCCGAATACAAAACATCGTGCATTCCAATCGTCTTTGCAACCAGGCTCTTAATCTCGGATGGGCTCGGTCGCAATCTGCCATCATCTGCCAGTCATGGGTTCGGTTCCCTCACTGAGGATTTCTAGATAGCGCGGATAGGCAAACAGACGATCTCTTCGCTTGCCGGTGACTTCTTTTGCGATTTTGAGTTTCGCTAGGCTTTCGAGAGCGCCAGTGACGGTCGGAATGGATAGCTTGAGCGCCTGGGCCGTGGGGCCAATTTTGATGAGCGGATGCCCCTGCATGTATTCGTGGACACGCAAGGCTGATGGGGCCTTGCGAGCAAGCGTTTGGATCTTCTTTCGGTCGGTTTCGAAGAGATGAAGAATTTGAACGGCTGCACTTGCTGCTTGGCGAGCGGTGATCTCCGTCCCCTCAAGAAAAAAGCTGAGCCATTCTTCCCAGACGCCTTCGGTCCGAACGCGCTGAAGCAGCTCATAGTAGCGTTCACGATGAGTCTTAAAAAAAAGACTCAGGTAGAGGAGCGGCTCGCGCAAAGTACCTTTGGCGCAGAGGAGCAACGTAACCAGCAAACGGCCTAGCCTTCCATTGCCATCGAGAAAGGGATGGATCGTTTCGAACTGCGCGTGGATGAGTCCAGCCTCGACCAGAACTGGTAGTTTGTGCTTCTCGTCATGGAGAAAGTGCTCGAAGCGGTCCAAGCACTCCATCATGCGTTTTGGCGGCGGGGGAACAAATGCAGCATTCCCCGGACGGCTACCGCCAATCCAGTTCTGCGAGCGGCGGAATTCACCGGGCGTCTTGTTAGCACCGCGCCCGCCTCGAAGCAGGACGCCGTGAATCTCCCGAATGAGCCGCAGTGAGAGAGGAAAGCCGCCTTTTATGCGACGGAGCCCGTGTTGAATTGCCGCGACGTAATTGGAAACTTCCTCGACATCGTCGATGGGAACACCGGGCGCTCCTTCATTTTCAAATAGCAGCAGGTCGGAAAACGACGATTTGGTGCCTTCGATCTGCGAGGAAAGCAAGGCTTCCTTGCGGACATAGAGATACAGGAAGAGACGAGCATCGGGCACAAGCGTGGTGAGACCATCTAGTCGCCCGAGGGCCTGATTTGCGCGGTCGAGTTGCTGGTATAGCCCGCTTAGATCAACGGACGGGTCTGGGGGCAAAGGTGACGGGACAAAAGCATCCACCGTCTCGTTCGCTACCGTTGTCGAGACATAGGTGCCGAGCCTTGAGTGTTTTTCGTCCGCCATTGGTTGCTGTGCAATCTCACTTTAATAAGCCAGGTTCATATTAAAGCATAATGTAGTTAGCTTTAATAGCCAAATTACGGTAATCGCTGTATTTCTCAAAATATTGCAGCGGGAACGAAAAACCCGTGGTAAATGCCCACCAACGTGAGGGGAGTCTCTGACACCCTCTCAGCCAGCCGAAAACCGTCCCTGACTTCCGATAAATATTTTCCGAAGGCATGTGCCACCTTTGAAGGCCAGCTTGTCCAGAATTCCCCGTTCCGACAGAAGTTGCAGCAGGAAAGTCAGGACCACTTCCTTCTCCGCAATCATGATGTCGCGAAGGCCGGATTCCGTCGAATAGCGCTGCACCTGTGGCTGCGTCAGCAAACGTTAGCGGTAATCGAAAAATCACTTGCGATCAGTTTCCACCTGGTCACTCCTCGAATACCTTTATTTGCGCCAAGGGTATTGAAGAAAGCGCACTGTGACGGGGAAGTGGACGCGGTGGATTTCTCTCAAATATCCAGGGAGTAGGGCTGGCGAGCGATTTTCTGTCGTGACGTTTCTGATGCGACGCCTTAGACGAGCGACCCGATACAAGGTCGGCCAGCAACTTGCGTGCCAATGCGCCGCTGTCAACGATGTGGAGCTTCGGTTTGGGGCGCAGGAACTTTTCAGGTGAGCCCAACCTCTTCTTCATACTTGCTATCATGCGTTTCAGCAACACCCAACGGCAATTACGGCAGAAGCCATTTGCACCGTATGTAATCGATTTTCTACCACAGAGGATGCAACCGTAGTCCTCGAACATCCAAAGCATCCTCGACATATATGCGCGCGGAATCAATCGTTTGACAGCGAACGCTATTTCGGATGATAGAAACCAAGGCTGTAGCATCGCAAGCTCGCGGGGGTCTTCCTCGGCGCGAGCATGAGACTTGGTAGTGGTTCTTCTTGTGGTTTTCCGTTCTGGCTGACGCGAGCCCGCTACCATTTGCTCTTGTCTCCCCTCGGATGACATTGATCAAAAATTGCTAACAGCTTCGCTCTACTGACGTGAGTATAGATTTGCGTGCTTCGTATACTGTGGTGCCCCAACAATTCCTGAATCACTCGAATGTCAGCGCCGCCATCGAGCATATGAGTTGCAAAAGAGTGGCGAAGCACATGGGGGTTGATCCTGCCGAGGCCCGCGCTCAATCCCATCGTTCGGACAGCATTTCTAATGGTTCTCGTGTCCAAAGGACTGGGTCTGTCTAGGCAATACAGGTTCAATTTCCGTTTGCGTTGCTGGAATTTGACTAGGGCCTCACGTCTATTCATTCGTGAACTGCGTCCGAGGTAGATCACGACCTGGTGTCCCGGATATGGGTGGGACTCGTCGTACACCCTCGCTCTACCGAACCAACTTCCCTTCCACCGATTTCGCTTCGGCGCCCAGAGGTAAAGTGATCCTCCCGGTACTCTCCTCCGCGTTTGGAAAACATACCCTCGGCTGCGGCCGCTTAGATACATCTTTAGGGTTCGCATGGTTCTAGAGTCGAATACTACTATGCGTGGCGCACGCGTCTTTCCAGTTACACGGGCAGTGCGAGACTCAAGATCGATATCCCCAATCCTCAATGCGGCCAACTCAAAGGCTCTACATCCTGTTGCGTACATCAATTCAATTAGAGCTCGGTCTCTTGAATTGGTGGCAGCACGTATTAGGCGCGAAACCTGGCTACGACTTAACACGCGAGGAATGCTTTCAGGAGGCTGCCTCAAATGCACAAGTCGCGGCGGTGCATATTTGATTAAGCCGCCTAAATTAAGAAAATCAAAAAAGCTTCGTAACGAGTGAAAAACGGCGTGTACTGTTTTAAGGGCGGCTCCCGCACTGGATTTAAGAATAAGGAAATCTTGAATGTCGAAATGAGTGACTTCAGTCAACTCCCGATCTTTCAAGGCAACACAGAAGTTCTTCGCGTTGCTAACATACTGCGACTGTGTCCTAGGGTCGTACTTCATCCCTGAGAGCCACTTTTTGTAACGTTCCAACAACTCGAAGTTAAGGGCCGCGCCGGAGAGCATGAAGTGCGGCGTACCTCCGCATATCCAAATACACCCTCTAGCATGGCCTAAGGCAAGCGGCATTAAACGACATTGCTATTCTGTCGCGACATGTCGTCTGGCCGTCCTTACAAAGACGCATTACGAAAGAAACTCGGCAGTCCCAAAAGGCATCTGAATCTTTTCTACTCGCCAAGATCTTGATTTCAGTGCCGTTCTAGCCCTTTGAATTGCCGGTTTTCTCAGAACAAGCCCAACGAGGAGAGCATTCGCCTTCTTTCGCTTAAACGCATACAACCTTTCTCTGAAATTTGCGCGCCCAATTGTCGAGGACCTTCTCATTGTCAAGCAGCAGCCCCCAGAGGAACGGATCGATTTTGGTGTGGCTGTGCTCGGCGAGGGCGAGCGGCATGGAAATAGAAAGTGGATAAGCGTCGTCGACCGCGCGCCACTCTGCGCTGTAGGTGAACGAGAGTTTTCCTCTGGTATCGCGCACCACGCGGTCCATCTCCCGGCTCTCAAGAATGGCAATGAGTTCCTGGGTCATTTTCTTTTTCTGCGAGCGGACGCAACGATGGAGTCGATATCGACGTGCGCATCCACGCCGTGGGATGCGCTTTTATCCTCTTGCGGACCGCCTTCCGCATCGAGCACGATACCGAGCGCACTTACAGTGCGCAGCAGGAGCCCGATTTCGGCTCTCGGCCTCCCCTGCTCCACCTCCACAATCCATTGCCGGCTGACTCCGACCTTCGCCGCGAGAGACTTTTGACCTCTTTGTGCGGGGTAATGCGGCATTGATGATCGACAAGCCCAGCTTACGGCTTCGAGGTGGCGATGGACGCGACTTACGAAAATCTGAGTGCATTTGCGCGGAGGCAAGGATCAATAACGATCCTCGATACACAGAGCAAGGCAAGAAAATTGCCCGGCGGCGAAACAGATGTCCAGCTAAGACTCTGAGAACGGTTAGGGGTAGGCACAGAAACGTGTTGACAACATCCGGGCCCGCAATAACTCCGCGACTGTTCGGATCTTGAGGTGTCTCGTTACCGCTCGCCGACCAAGCCCGGATTCACAGCAAGCGAAAGTCCTTAGACACTCTGTCGGCCGTCGCCATTCCCAACTTTGCTTCGTTCGCGAAAGTTATCCAATTCTCGAGAGTGCCCCGCACATCAGCTAGCAGATCCTTGGCACGCCGGACACCGAAGCGGTCGGCTTCCACGAGAAGATCCTCTCTCGTGATGTCGTCGAACCTTCCATTGACACTCATCAGATGTTGGTAGGTCCACTCCCCTCTCGGGTTATACGCATGCGTCACATCGTAGGCGGGAGCGAGCTCCCAGTTCCGGTCTTGCTTCAGAAGAAAGCCGAAATTCTTCGTGTGATCGTCGCAATTGCGAGCCATGACGTTAAAGGCCATCCTCCGGAAGATCTCTGCCGTCGTCTCGTCCCCTAGGTCTAACTTCACAATCGCCATAAAGAGCTGCGCATATGTGTGCGTCGCACGCTGCTTAAAGTCCAAATGACTCAAAGCACAGAAACTCTGCATGTGATGTTTGACTGTCCGGCCCTTCCTCACGTCCCGATCAAAGCGTTTGGTCATGAAATGGGCCCGGCCATTTTCTTCAAGAAGCCGAGAGGCGGACATCCGGATTCCCGCAGCGGTTGCCATTTTATAGTACGCATATTCGATCCGACCGTAATCCTCTCTAGTTCCCAACTCCGGGTATTGCCCCACGCCATCGAATTTCACAATCCAGTGCTCAAACCCGGGCGCCACATCGAACTGACCGCTGCGAATCTCGTTGGTTTTCGGATTCCAGGCGATGACCGCTTTCGCCCGGGCCCCGCCTGCTGAAGTTCCGACCTTGATCATGTTGGCGAGCGCCGCCTTGGCGTGCGCATCTATCGCGAGATTTCCTGACACCAACTTTCGCGCTTCCTCGACCAAGGATTTCATCTTGAGAGGCTCGACGCTCTCTGTTTGCGATCCACGAGAGGGCTTAAACTCGAGTGCCCCCATTCCGCGCTTTCCCATATAGGCCAGCCGGTCGAGCGTCGTGACTCCGCTTTTTTGAATGCCATGCTGTGCCATCCACGCATCGATCAGCGCATTCCCGAAATCGTCGGGCAGAGCATCAGCCAGCATTCCCGGCAACCGATAAAACGTCGCTGCGGGCAAGTTTGGAAAGAGGAACGTGTTGCGGCCATCCGAGAGAGGCATCATCACGGGAGCAAGCTCAATCCCCCTGCGACGCCAAGAAGGCAGGTAAGCGAAACCATAGGCCCCCGCTCTCAGGTCCGGGGCGAGCGCCCCAACGCGCTCGCCCCAAATGGAAACCTCGATTACCGGAACACTCACTGTAGTTTCTTCCTTCGCGGATGCCCCGCGCGCGCCCGCGGCTTTGCTGTTTTCAGCAACGCGAGCGGATTGACCGTGGGCTGAGGCGCCAGCATCTCAATGCCCTCCAGGAAGTCGAGAGCCTTGAGCGTCCGCACGAGGGTTTCGACCGAGGAACCACGCCCCCCTTCGAGGTTTCGCAGCGATTTCTCAGCAATCCCCGCTTTTTCGGCGGTCGTACGCTGATCAAGATTCCGCTGAAGGCGCAACTCGCGGAGACGTTTCCCCAAGTCCGTCTGGAGCTCCTGTGGAGTCTTAAATGAATTGTCGTCCATCGGTAGAATTATACCTATTAAATAGCCATTTGGCAATTAAAGGTAATCTTATTCCTAATATGGACTTATTACTGCAATCTGTTACCGGTAATAGAATGCCCCAAGATCGGTCGGTGTTCGAATGCGCATGTGTTTCTTCCCCTTTTCGGCGCGTTCACGAGTCGTGTTGAAACCGGATGGTGAGGGCAAGCGTCGAAGAAATCATCCGAGTTCAGGAGGATGCGCATGCGCAAGGGGATTCTTAGCGTGCTCGCAGTCGGTGTCGCCGCGCTCTTTGGTTTTGCCGCGCAACAGGGGGCAGCCCCATTTTGCCCATAGGCGGCTCCGACGGCATCGTCTACGATCCCGCCTCGGATCGCGTGTTTGGCCTAACCCACGGCAAGAAGGATGTGGCTGTAGACGCTGCCACAGGAGACGTGGCCGGTGTCGTCGATATCCCCGGAGCGGCGGAATCAGCGGCAGCAGACGGCAATATCTAGTTGCCGGAATAAATTTATTGAGAGAGAGGCGCCCGTCATGCTGAAAGCACGATGCGTTTTCCTGTTTTTTTGCCTGTCCTTGGTCTTGTCCGCTGGGTTTGCGACGCCTATGCCGCCGGGCCAGCTCATTAGCGCCCTGCGCTGGCGCAGCCTGGGCCCCTACACCGGCGGGCGCGTCACTACAGTAGCGGGCATCGCCGCAGAGCCTAATGTCTTCTACATGGGCACGGCTGGCGGGGGCGTCTGGGAGACTGATGATTACGGCCATAGCTGGAAGAACATTTCCGACAAGGACTTCAAGAACAATAATATCGGCGCTATAGCGATCGCGCCCTCCAATCCGCAGATTATCTATGTGGGTACGGGCGACTCCGCTCCTCGCAATACGGTCCTGACGGGCGAGGGGATGTACAAGTCGACCGATGGCGGAAAGACCTGGACATCGATCGGGCTGGGCGAGACTCACATTATCAGCTGGATCCTTGTGGATCCCAACAATCCCGATGTGGTGTACGTAGCGGCACTGGGCCATTTGTTCGGGACTAATCCGGAACGCGGCGTATTCAAGAGCACCGATGGAGGCCAAACCTGGAAGAATATTCTGTACGTCAACGACGACACCGGCGCGATCAGCATGGCGATGGATCCGTCCAATCCGCGCGTGGTGTACGCCGCGATGTGGCAGATGTCTCGCAGACACTGGACATTTTCGAGCGGCGGGCCGGGCAGCGGCATCTACAAGACGACCGACGGCGGGGCAAACTGGACCAACATCTCACATCACCCAGGGCTGCCCACCGGCATCTTCGGAAAAGTGGGCATCGCGGTAGCGCCGAGCAGTCCCAATGTTGTGTACGCGTTGGTTCAAGCGGATTACAAGGGGCAGGCGGGCGGCTTGTTCCGGTCCGACGATGCCGGCCAGAGCTGGACGCTAATCAACAACAGCATGGATATCACGCAACGCGCCTTCTATTACATGACCGTATATGCGGACCCCAAGGACCCCAACACGATCTACCTGCCCAACGTCGGAGTATACGTATCGCACAACGGGGGCAAGAAGCTGACTGCCCTGCATCCGCCGCACGGCGACAACCATGTGCTCTGGATCAATCCAAACAACACCCAAGTCTTCATTGAAGGCAACGATGGCGGCGCAGCCGTCACGCAAAATGGTGGCAAGGCCTGGAGTTCCGAGGATAACCAGCCCACCGGGCAGTTCTACCACGCCAACCTCGACGATCAATTCCCCTTCCACATTTACGGAGCGCAGCAGGATCGGAGTTCAGTCGAAGCGCCGAGCGCCATGCCTGCCGGGAGTATTCCGCCGGTTTGGAGAAACGTGCAAGGCGGAGAGATGAGCTGGGTCGTCCCCACACCAGGCCGCCCCTGGGTCACCTACGGCAGCGGGTATTACAGCATGGAGTGGAAACAGGATTACAGGACGGGATTGGTCACCAATGTGGCTCCCTGGCCAGACTACAAGTTCGGTCTCGAGGGAACCGCGGAAAAGTACCGCTTTGGCTGGAATCATCATCCCGTGGTGTTTGCCCCCGGCAATCCCAAAGAACTCGTGATGGGAGCCAACGTGTTGTTTGAAACGCTCGATGAGGGCAACAACTGGAAAGTGATCAGTTCCGATCTCACGCGCAACGACAAGAGCAAGCAGGAGCGCCCGGGCGGCCCGATCAGCGCTGACGTGACCGGCGAGGAGATGTTCGACACCATATCCTCGGTTGCCTTTTCGCCGCTCACGGACAACATTATCTGGACCGGTTCCGATGACGGCTTGGTCTATGTGACCACCAATGCGGTCGGCCACTGGAGTCAGGTGCGTCCGCCGGCGTTGCCGACCTGGTCCACCATCACCTGCATCGAGCCTTCGCACACCGACAGAAGCGCCGCCTACGTTTCGGCGAGCCGGTTTGACTGGGATGACTTTCACCCGTACGTATACAAGACCAACGATTACGGCAAGCATTGGACGGAGATCACCACCGGGCTGCCGGCGGACCAGTACGTCGAGAGCGTGCGGCAGGATCCGCACGACTCCAATCTGCTGTTCGCGGGCACAAGCGGAACGGTGTACTTCAGTTCGGACGAGGGCCAGCAGTGGCAGCCGTTGTCCCTCAATCTGCCGGCGGTACGCGTGAATGACGTCGAAATCCAGCCCGAGCAGCATGCAGTGGTGCTCGCGACATTCGGACGCGGTTTCTGGGTCCTGGACGACCTGCAGTTTCTCGAGCGGTTGGGAACTGCCCAGGTGGCGAGCGACGCGACCCACCTATTCAAGCCGCAGCAGGCCTGGCTGGTTACGCGCCGTACGGGTGGCTTCGGCGGTGGCGCGCGCGGAGCGGGAGGCGAGAATTTGCCGCCGGGAGTCACCGTATTTTTCAGCCTGCCGTCCGACTACAACGACAGCACGCCGGCAACTCTGACCTTTACCGACGCGAGCGGCAACTTGATCCGCAGCTTCAATCTGCACCTGAAAACGAAAGGCAACCCCGAGCCGCCTTCCGACAATCCCGCAGTGACGCGAAAACGAGCGCAAGAAACGGCGACGGCCGTCGAGCCGGGCATGAACCATTTCCAGTGGGATCTTACGTACCCGGATGCGGTGGACGTGAACGGGATCTACAATTCAGGTTTCGCGGCTTCCCCGCCGGTAGGCCCAGAAGTCGTGCCGGGGCCCTACTACGTGACGCTGACATACGGCGGCCAGACGCAGAAGCAACCGTTTGTGGTCAAACTCGACCCGCAGTTGCCAACCACGCAGGCGGAACTGCAGCAGCGTTTCGATCTGCTGATGCGGATTCACGACGCGATCAACCGGCTCGATACAAGTCTCAACCAGGCCATTGACGCCCGCGACGCACTCGAGAAGTCGGTTGCAGACAAGAGCGTGTCGAGCGATCAGGCACAACCGGCGATCGACCACCTGAACGCGGACATAGACAATCTGGTGGACCTGAAGATCCAGTCCGGTGAAGGCGCACTCGTGTATCCTCCTCGGCTGCGCGCTTGGTTGAGCGCCATTCAGGGCCAGGTGAATATGGCATTCGTGCCGCCCACACCCGCGATGGTGCAGGTGGCGGATGGGTACATCGATGATGCGGGAGCAGGTGTCTCACGTCTGCAATCCGACATTTCCGCCGCCAACAGAGTGCTGAATCACTGAAGTGCGATCAGCTGATTATCTTAGAATCCGAGTAGACGATTCGATAATCACTGGATATCGAGGGCGAGCGAAAGCTGTTCAACGCCTGCGACCGCGGCGACGTGGTGATTGTACTTTTGCCAGCTGTTCTGGCCGAGTGTGTGTTTGTACTGGACTCTTTCTATGAGCAGCCACGTGGAGACATCTCGTCGGCGCTCGGCAGGCTCATTTCCAGCCCTGGTGTCGAGATCAGCGGGATGACGATTCACCTCGACGCGCTGGAACGCTATCGAAAGACAAAGGTCCATTTCGTGGACTGCTTGCTGGCCGCGACCGCTGCGGCCGAAGACACGCCGGTGGCGACGTTCGATCAGGACTTTCGAAAATTCGCCGACGCGCGCGTAAAAACCCAATAATGTTCCTTCCGGCAGCTCGGCAGTCGGTCTGCGAGTGCAATCCCAAATCGAGACAAACAGTTTGAAACTATTTCTGCGTGCTCCTACCCGGGATTTTCCTACTGACAGATTCAATCGGTGGGTTCCGGCTCAAGTCCCCGGCGTTCACTCTTTACGTTCAGCCCCGTGACTTGCCCAGACCACTGTTGGTTTTTCACTATGCATTTGGGCCTGCGAGAGTGTATTTTTTTGCCACCACACGGAGGCGAGCAATGAAAAGAATGGTTGGGACTTTAAGTTCAGACGGCGCCGCGGGACTTGGGGTCGCATTATTTCTCGCGGCGATGTTAACAGCTTTGCCGGTGCTCGGACAGGGATTCACCATCGAGCAGGCACTCAACTATCCCTATCCATACGGGCTGACCGCAGCGGAGCAGGGCCACCGAATCGCCTGGGTGTTCAATTTACGCGGAGCGAGAAACGTGTGGGCGGCCGACGGACCTGATTTCGCGGCGCGGCAGGTCACGCACTACACGGGTGATGACGGCATGCCGATCGCGAGCCTGCGGCTAACTCCCAATGGCAACACCGTCGTCTATGCGCGCGGAAGCGAAACCAATGACCAGGGTGAAGTGGCCGACCCCGACGCCAACGTGATTCAGCCTGAGCAGCAAGTGTGGGCTGCGGATGTCGCCGGCGGCCAGCCGCGCGTCCTGGGCGCCATGAATTGCAGCCCCGAGGGCTGCGAAGACATTGAGATTTCGCCGGACGGCCAGTATGCCGTGTGGGCCGGAGTGCACGAGCTGTGGATCGCGCCCGTCTCAGGCAAAGAACCGGCGCGAAAACTGGCTTACATTCGCGGTAATAATTCGCAGCCGCGATGGTCGCCGGACGGCAAGAAGATCGCGTTTGTCAGCAATCGAGGGACGCATTCGCTGATTGGAATTTACGAGTTTGGGAGCGACACCCTCCGGTACGCCGATCCGAGCGTCTTTTACGACACGCTGCCGAGATGGTCGCCCGATGGCTCGGAGCTTGCATTCATCAGCCTGACCGGCTCGGGGGGAGGTTTTTTCTCAGGCCGGGCTCAGCCTTGGGCGATTTTCGTGTGGGATGTGGCGAGCGGGAAAGCGAAAGAAGTGTGGCAAAGCCCCAATGATGTCAACGGTTCGTTTCCCGGGGGCGAATGGCAAGAGGCGGCGTTTCAGTTCGCCGCTGGAAATCGCATTGTTTTCGCGTCACAAGAGGACGGCTGGGTGCACCTCTATTCGATTTCGGCGGACGGCGGAACGCCCCTGCTCCTGACTCCAGGAAATTATTCCTTTAAGGATGCGACGCTGACGCCGGATCGCAAGGAAATCATATTTTCGTCAAACGAAAACGACATTGACCGCCGTCATATCTGGCGCGTGAGCGTCGATCATCCAAGGCCGGTCGACTTGACGCACGGTGAATCGATTGAGTGGACTCCTGTGGTGACGGGGGATGGACGATACGTTTTGTGCCTCGGGTCGACGGCGACGCAACCGGCGATGCCGTATCGCATCGACGGCGGCGTCCGGAAAGTGATCGCCGCCGACATGCTCCCTTCCGATTATCCCTCCGGGCAATTCGTCGCGCCAAAGCAGGTGATATTCAAAAGCCTCGATGGCCTGGAGATTCATGGACAACTTTTCGTGCCGCGCGGACGGACGCAGCCTGGGCCGGCGCTGATCTTCACTCATGGAGGTCCGCCCCGGCAGATGATGCTCGGTTTTCATCCGATGGATGCATACAACTTCATGTACGCCGCCAATGAATATCTGGCCAGCCGCGGATACGTGGTGCTCTCGGTGAATTACCGCCTGAGCATTCAGTACGGACGCGCTTTCCGCGAGCCGGCAAACGCTGGACCGTTGGGAGCTTCCGAATATCAGGACGTCGTTGCCGGAGCGAAGTATTTGCAATCGTTGCCTTATGTCGATCCGCAAAAGATCGGCTTGTGGGGCGGGTCATATGGCGGCTATTTGACGGCGATGGGCCTGGCGCGCAATTCAGACATTTTCAAGTCAGGGGTGGATTACGCTGGCGTCCACGATTGGTCGGCATTTTCCGGCGGGCGGGGAGGCGGCGGGCCGGACTCAGGGCGCAACACAGCGTACCAATCCTCGCCCGTAGCTTCGATCGAGAAATGGACGTCGCCTGTGCTCTTAATTCAGGCGGACGATGATCGCAACGTGCAGTTTGCCCAGACGGTGAACTTAGTTCATTTGCTGCGCGAGCATCACATCCCGTACGAGCAGATTGTCTTTCCGGACGAAGTTCACGATTCGCTGCTGTGGCGGACATGGGTGCGCGTGTTTCAGGCAACGGGCGACTTTTTCGATCGTACCCTGGTGAAAGGCGAAACGGTTCAGACGGTGCCGCCCGAAAATTGAGAGATGCGAGCGATCTGACATTTCCGAACTAGAGTGCCTGGACGCCAAACAAACACCTCTACGCGTGCGCGAGCTGATGAATCCGCCGCACATGAATCTGTTTCTCGCGCTTGCGGGTTTGAGCGATGTCGTATGAAGCTTGCATGCGCATGAGCGTATCCATCTTCACGCCAAAGGCCTTCTCGATGCGGAGCGCATATCCCCGGAAAGGCCAGCCTTGCCATTAAGCAAGCTGGACAACGCCGGCCGGGAAACCTGAAGTGCGGCTGCCGCTGCCGTCACCGAGAGGTGAGCGGGAGCGATAATCTCCGTCCGGATAAAATCGCCGGGATGAGGCGGGTGCTTCATAGCCATGATCTGTGCTCCTTCCTGGTGATCATCTTCCAAATTCAAATCGCGGATTTCGCGCTCTGCAGTATCCATACGAAACGTCAAACGGCGGTTGCTCGTGACACTAAGGTCCGAGCGGTTTTTATGTCTCATTGTCTCGGGGTAGAGACTAACCATGCTCTTCCCGCGCCCCGTATATTCGTTCAAGCGAAAAGCTGCAACTATCTGGTCTGCAACTGGTTGGCGCCACTCACACTGGGACGGAGCCTTCAGCCCGTCAGCCCATGGATTCCAACCATTAACTGTTTGAGTTCTTGCCGCGTACAAAAGTTCAAGACCCGCGGCCTGATTGCTAGAATTGATCGAAGCGAAATCTCGAGGTCACTGACCAAGGCATGCGTCTACTTTCTTGCCGCACTTCCGACGACGCACCGGAGAAACTTATGTCCGAATCCAGCAGGAAGCCCAGGGTTCTGATCGCCGATGATGACGAGGCGAATCGCGATCTCTTGTCCGGCTTGCTCAACGCCGAAGGCTACCACGTCACCTGCGTCAGCAACGGCGAGGAGGCGCTCCGAGTCGTCCAGCATGAATCAATAGACCTGGCCTTGCTCGACGTGATGATGCCTGGTAAGTCAGGGTTTTCCGCATGCCTTGCCATCAGGTCGGAGCCGAAAACGCGCCTCATACCCGTGGTCTTGGTCACCGGCTTGACAAGCTCGGATGATCGCATTCAGGGGATCATGTGCGGCGCCGACGATTTTCTGAACAAACCGGTAAACAAACATGAATTGTTGGCTCGTGTGCATTCTCTTCTCCGTCTGAAGGAGTTCACTGACGAACTCGAGAATGCGGAAACGGTCTTGTTCAGTCTGGCCTTGAGCATCGAAGCTAAGGATCCCTACACCGAAGGGCACTGCGAGCGTTTGTCGAAATATTGCGTCACCATGGCGGAGCGTCTCCAGCTGCCCGACGAAATGCGCGTGGCTTTGCGTCGGGCTGGGATCGTTCACGACATCGGTAAAATAGCTGTGCCGGAGCATATTTTGGTCAAGCCGGGCCCGCTCACCGAACCAGAGTGGAAAATCATGAAGCAGCATCCTGTTGTTGGCGAGCGAATCTGTTCTCCGTTGAAATCCTTTCGTCTGGTCTTGCCGGCCATCCGCCATCATCACGAAAAGCTCGACGGCTCGGGGTATCCCGACGGACTCGCCGGCGACCAAGTTCCGCTGAGCGCGCGAGTTCTGCAGACGGTCGACGTCTATGATTCGTTGACCACGGACCGGCCTTACCGCAAGGCTCTTCGGCCCCCGGACGCTCTCGGAATCATGCGAGAGGAAGTGAATCGCGGGTGGTGGGACAGTTCTCTGGTGGACGAGCTGGAAGCGTTCGTAACCGGATCGGTCCCGCATTTTGCCGGAGCCGGGATCAAGAATGAACGGTAGCTTCATTACGAATCACCCGGGCCATAGATCCGGTTCCTATCGTCCCCGTGCTCGATCGGCTCGCCGGGCGGCGACCGCGGGCGCGCTCGCATTTCTAATCCTTTGGGGGGGAGCCGCCCAATTGTCCTGGGCACAAGAATCACAGAGCGACCAAAACCCTTCTGTCAACTTGAAGCAATTGAGCCTGGAACAACTCGGGAACGTCGAGGTCACCACGGCGTCCAAGGAGCCTTCGGAGGTTTGGAAAACGGCAGCGGCGATCTACGTGATCACTGAAGAGGACATTCGGCGCTCCGGAGCCACGAGTATACCGGAACTCCTGCGGCTGGTGCCGGGCGTGGAAGTGGCTCGCATTGATTCGGACCACTGGTCGGTAGGCATACGCGGATTCGGCAGTGAGTTCTCCAAGTCGGTGCTTGTTCTGATCGATGGCCGCAGCGTTTACACGCCGTTGTTCGCTGGCGTGTATTGGGATTTGCAGAACGTTATGCTTGAGGATGTCGAGCGCGTCGAAGTAATTCGCGGACCGGGCGGGACGATCTGGGGGGCAAACGCCGTCAATGGCGTCATCAACATCATCACGAAGAGCTCCAAGGACACCCATGGAACGCTCGCATCCGTTAGCGGTGGGAATGTCGATCAAGGCATGGGGGAATTTCGTTACGGAGGCGGAAACGGAAAAGACTTTGATTTTCGTGTTTATGGCATGGCTTTCGGCCGTGCCGCCGAGTTTCACCCGGATCACGCGCCATTTGATGATTGGCAAACCGGCCAAGGCGGTTTCCGGACGGATTGGCAGTTGAAGACCCGCGATACGCTCACCTTGCAGGGCGATATGTACAAGGGCTACGACGGGGAACGGGTACAAGTCTCACTTTATGCGCCTCCGTCCGTGCAAACGTTCGACGAACCCCACAACGTCGCTGGTGGAAATCTGCTGGCGCGCTGGCATCGCCAGATCAACGATAACTCCGACTTCCGATTCCAGAGTTATTACGATCGGACGTCGCAGCTTAGCCCGCAGCTCGACGAGATTCGCAACACGTTCGATATCGATTTCCTTTATCATCTGAACTGGAACGAACGACACGACCTCTTGTTCGGCGCCGGAGCACGCTGGAGTCCTGACAACATCACGCAGAAGTTCGACACACTGAATTTTGCGCCGCAACAAGAAACAGACAGTATCTACAGCTGGTTTCTTCAGGATCAGATCTCCATCGTGCCGGGACAGCTCCTGTTGACCTTGGGTTCGAAGTTCGAACACAACAACTACTCAGGATTCGAGATACAGCCAAACGCGCGTTTAATCTGGACACCGACGGAGCATCAATCCGCTTGGATGGCTGTCACGCGAGCGGTCCGCACGCCTTCGCGTCTCGATCAGAATCTGCAGCTCACTGATTTCCTGTCAAGCGGACCTCCTCCCATTTTCCTTCGAGTTCTGGGCAGCAAAAGCTTCAAATCGGAGAAACTGATCGGCACCGAAGCCGGCTACCGGACGCTCGTTGCGGGCAGGTTGTACATGGACTTCGCCTTTTTCTACAACGACTATAACGATCTCTATGGGTATGGCCCTACAGCTCTGCTTGTGGAGACGTCACCCCCGCCAACGCGTTTCGTTGCAGAGCTGCCCCTGGCCAACGCCACGGCGGGTGACACCGTGGGAGTCGAAATAGCGCCGGATTGGAAACCGGTAGATTGGTGGGAACTGAAGGGTTCCTATTCCTACCTGCACCTGTCCGTGCATGACATACCGGGTGTCGCGGGCGCTCTGAATCCTCTGATCACGAGCAGCGACAACGGTTCGAGTCCTCACCATCAGGTCGAGCTGCAATCCCTCTTCAACCTCCCTGAGAAGCTCGAGCTTGATACGACCTATCGATATGTCTCGGCTTTGCCCGCACAGATGTCAACGCCGCCGGGTCAGACCGTCGGCGCTTACTCGACCGCCGACGTACGGGTCGGGTGGCGTCCCCTTCAAAGCGTTGAATTTTCTGTTGTCGGACAGAACCTGCTCCAGCCTCATCATCCGGAGTTCGGCGGCGACGATGGCCCGCTTGTTGGGATCAACAGGAGCATCTACGGAAAGATCACCTGGAAGGTGAGGGACCGGCATCCATGACGCGCTTCCATAGCTCCGCATCGGACCGGCGTGCGCCGCACAACCGTGCTTTCAACCATCACCCGCGTCTGTGGCAGTGCCTGACCGCGATTATCGTGATATTGGCTTTTCTATGCTTTCCTGTCTTGCACGCGCAGCAGCCAAGGCCTAACGAGTATCAGGTCAAGGCCGCCTACTTGTTCAATTTCGGAAGATTTGTCAAATGGCCGACGGCACCGACAGCAGGCAAAGACGGTTCCTTCATGGTTTGCGTCCTCGGCCAGGATCCATTCGGCGCGATCCTCGATTCGACTCTCGCCGGTGAGGATTTGGATGGCAAGCGCGTCGTGACTCGGCGAATCTCGAAACCGCAGGACGCAGGGACCTGCCGGATCCTGTTCATCAGCTCCGAAGAAGAAACTCATCTGAAAGAAATTCTATCTGCGCTCGACGAAGAGGGAGTCCTGACCGTGAGCGACATGCCTGGCTTCTCGCGGCGCGGCGGCATGATTCAGTTCTTCATGGATGGGAATAGGATTCGCTTCGAGATCAACCTGGCGAGCACCCAAAATGCCCGCCTGACGCTGAGCTCGGAACTGCTCAAAGTGGCGGCGGCTGTCAGAAAGAGCGCTGGGCCTGGAGACTGATAGCGATGTTCAAAGCCAAAACTCATTCCATCTCGCACAAACTGACCTGGATGAACATGTTGGTCAGCGGTACGGCCCTTTTATTGGCGTGCGCGGCGTTCATTGGATATGACATGGTCACTTTCCGCGAGGCGATGGTGCGGAATCTTTCCACGCAGTCTCAAATCATTGGCTCCAATACGGCCTCTGCGTTGCTGTTCAACGATCCACAATCCGCTGCGAATACCCTGTCGGCGTTGACAGCCGCCCATGACATCTTGTGCGCGGCGATCTACGAGCCTGACGGCCGGCTTTTCTCGTCATACTCGCGCGACCCCCGCCGAGACTCGCCGCCCCTTACAATCGCGGCAGGCCAGACGGAGAGTCACTCGTTTAAGAACAGGGACATCGTACTTGTCCGGCCCATTGTATTCCAGGGCAAGCCTACCGGCATCATCTACATCCGGTCAGATTTGGAGGAGTTGGATCAGCGCTTGAGGCAATATGCGAGCATTGCCGGCGTTGTCTTATTGGCCTGCCTGATGGCTGCTTTATTGGTCTCGTCCGTTTTCCGAAAAGCGGTTGCGGAGCCTATCGTGGGCTTGGCAGAGGTGGCGAGGATTGTTTCTCACGATAAGAACTATTCCATCCGCGCGACTCCGGCCCCTCGGCGGGACGAACTGGCCATTTTGATCGACGCCTTCAATGAGATGTTGGCGCAGATCCAGGAGAATGAGGCAGCGTTGCGAAAGGCTCACGACGAGCTCGAGCAACGCGTTCAGGAACGCACCGCCGAACTGGAATCGGCCAAAGGCGAACTCGAAGCCTTCTCGGTCTCGATCCTCCAGGCGAAGGAGGAGCTTGAGCGCGCAAGCAAGTTCAAGGATCAATTCCTCTCGACCATGAGCCACGAGCTGCGAACGCCACTCAACGCAGTCCTGGGTTTTTCGGACCTGCTCACCGAGGAACGTTACGGCTCGCTGAACGACCGCCAGCAGCGCTACGTGGCCCACATTCACACCGGGGGTAAGCACCTTCTCCGGTTGATCAACGACATTCTGGACCTTTCCAAGATTGAGGCGGGACGGCTTCAGTTGGCGATTGAAAGCGTGCCCGTGAGGACATCATTTGCCGAAGTTGCTGATGCCATGCGCCCACTCGCCGAAAAGAAGTCCCACTCCCTGGTGGTCAACGCGTCGAAGGAACTCAGCGTCCGAGCCGACGCCGTCCGGTTCAAGCAAGTGTTGATGAACCTAATAGGGAATGCCATCAAGTTCACTCCCGAAGGAGGAACGATCGAACTGGCGGGCCGGCAACTTGGCGAGGTTGTGCGAGTCGAAGTTCGGGACTCGGGACCCGGCATACCTCCCGAAGAGCAGCAGCGCATCTTTGAGGCGTTTTACCGGTTGAATCAAACCGAAAAGATGGTGGAGGGTACCGGCCTCGGCCTCGCGATCACGAAGCGTCTGGTCGAATTGCACGGCGGTCACTTAGGTCTTGAGAGCCAACAGGGTTCGGGGAGTTGCTTCTATTTTACACTCCCAAGTAGCCCGGGCTTCGAGGCCGAAAAAGCACGGACGAGCGGCACGGCCCTGAAGACTGGCGAAACGGCCCGAATCCTCGTGGTTGAAGATGATCTCACGGCAGCCCACCTCCTTCAGTCGCATCTGGTCGCGGCAGGCTACGGCGTGGTGTTGTGCGGACAACCAGAGCGTGCCCTGGAGATGGCTGTCGACCTGCAGCCCAGCGCCGTGACGATGGACATCATGATGAAACCGGTCAATGGCTGGGAACTCCTGGCGAGTTTGAAAAGTGATTCGCGCACGGCGCGAATTCCAGTAATCATGGTGACCGTTGTCGATCAACCAGCCACCGGATCGCTGCTCGGCGCGGATGAATACATTGTTAAGCCCGTCGAAAAGACGACGCTTTTGGCCGCTGTGCAGCGCTGTCTGAATCTTCGTGGACGGATTGCGCCAGCGCGGCCCATCTTGGTCGTCGAAGATGATGTTTCGACGCGCGAGTTTATTGCCGAGTTGCTCTCCAAGCAGGGGTATGTTGTTAGCGTCGCGCCGGACGGCCCAGCGGCCCGATCACAAGTGGCAACGTCCTTACCCGAACTCGTGATATTGGACCTGATTCTCCCAGAGGTGAGCGGATTCCAGTTGCTCGCCGAATGGCGCAGCGATCCTCGGACGGCCGAACTCCCCGTGTTTGTGCTGACGAGCAAGGACCTGACACCGAAGGAAAGAGAGTACATTCGCGCGAACACCGGGGCGCTTTTTCAGAAGCATGAGAGGTGGCAGCAGGCGCTGATCAGGCAGTTGCAGAGAGCCGTGCCTCCGGTACCCACGGAGAAGTCATGAGGCGCCGCATCCTGGTGGTCGAGGATAATCTTCCGAATCGCGAACTGCTTTGCGATTGGCTGGAAGCGGAAGGCTTCGAGGTACTGTCGGCTGAAAATCTGGAACAGAGCTTCGCCGCTTTCAAGATTCAGCCGCCCCATGCCGTTTTGCTCGACGTTCAGCTTGGCCGGGAAGACGGCCTGTCCTTGGCCAAGTGGATCCGGCAGGATCCGAAACTGCACGATCTGCCAGTCATTGCCGTGACAGCCCACGCGATGGTTACGGACCAGGAACGGGTCATACAGGCTGGCTGTGATGCTTGTGTTTCGAAGCCCATCGATTTCAAGTTGCTTGCTGCGCAGCTCGAACGGCAGCTAGGCCGCGCCGGGCATTTGCAGTGCAATTCTTGAAGGATCGCCAAAACCCCAGAAGAGTCGCGGCCTCCCAGGAAGACAAACATGCCGGGGCGAGTTCTGGTCGCAGACTGGAGACCCGATCGTTTGCGAACTCATTCAGGAAATCTTGGGTTCGGCGAGATGGAATTGTTTACGCTCATCAATAGCAGCCAATGCTGCTACGCATCTTGCGCGGGAAATTTCGCGCGATCTTCCTCGATGTGCACGCAGCGGTCTTCATGTCGAATCTGCAGTCACGCTGCCGGCTATAGGCTTTCGACGTGCCGATGTGCGCCTTGTCCCGCGCTTCTGTCCATAAAAATGGCGACTGCGTAGAAAAAATCGTAGCCGTGCTGACTCTCGTGGATCTGCTGAACAAGGGCGTATTGAGCTTGGCGATTGGGCTGCGCAGCTCCGCAATCTTAGTATCAACGCAAAGATCAATCTGACCGCCCGTAGAAGCGCTCGCGCTTGCAGCCGTCCCGCTCGCCCTATGCGAACCGCAGCAGCAACAGTTCAACGCAACACCCAGTCGACCGGGTCGCCATCGAAGTGAAATCCACAGGTCTGCCCGGGAGTCGCGGGCCATTGGTTATGGATCACGCGTGCTTTGCCGACAACACGCTGGCCAGGGGACATTAGAAAGACATCGACGACTGCGTCCTCTTTGAATGTCGCGTGGCAACCGCAAAGAAAGCCATGCGCGCTGATATTCTCGGTGGCTGTCAAGAGATCGATCGGCTGGCCTTTCGTGTCCGTACCTTTCAGTTTGAGGATGACGCGCAATTTAACGCGCGCTTCCGAGCGGCGATCCGAGCGCTTGCTCCCGATGACAGAAGCGAGGCGACCCTCCAGATCCTCGAAGTCGACCGGCTTCTGAAAATAGCCCTTCGCTCCCAGATTCTTGCAGAAGTCCCGATACTGTTGCGCGGATTCCCCCGAGACGATAATAATCGGGATCATCTGCGTGAAACTCATGGATGAGAGGGTTTGACACAATTCAAAGCCGGAGTATCTTGGCATCATTAAGTCCAGCAGAATGGCGTCAGGTTTCTGTTGAAGCGCCAGGGCCAGCGCTTCTTCCGGCGACTTCGTATCAATGATCTCGTAGGACTCCTTTAGTCGAAACCGAAGCACTTTTCGCACAGCATCATCGTCATCGACAATCAACAGTCGTGGCATTTCTGCTCCTGTATGAAATTCGGTAATGACACAGCCGGACTAGCGTCCTGCCAGGACAGAGACCGATAATACCTCGTCGACGCGCCCGATGAGTGCGTCCCGGGTGAACGGCTTGCGAAGAAACGAAATTCCCGACTGCAGCACGCCATGCGTGGCCACATCTCCGTCAGTATAGCCAGACATATAAATGACCTTAATTCCCGGCCGAAGCGTGGCAAGCTCGTCCGCCAGCATGCGGCCGCTCATGCCGGGCATGACCACGTCGGTGAGAAGCAAATCGATCGGCGAGTCAGTTCTTTTCGACACGTCAAGAGCTTCCGCAGCATCGCAGGCTTCCAGCACCGTATGCCCAGCCTCCTGCAGCGTGTTGCGCGTCAGTTTGCGCAAGGAGTGTTCGTCCTCGACAAGGAGGATCGTGCGCGAGCGTTGCGGCCGCCCAAAAGTTGTGCGCTCCGGAGCGGCGTTGCGAGCCTCTTCCACGCGCGGCAGATACACCTTGAACGTGGCTCCCTTGCCCACGTCGCTTTCCACCCAAATATAGCCCCCACTCTGTTTAATGACTCCGTAAACCGTCGCCAAGCCCAGACCGGTGCCCTTGCCTTGCTCCTTGGTCGTGAAGAATGGCTCGAAGATATGAGTCTGAAGCTCCGCGCCCATTCCACAGCCCGTGTCCGTCACTTTGAGCAGCACGTATGGGCCGGGAATGACGTAGCGGTAACGATTCATGTCGGCTTCCGTCAGTTCGGCGTTCAGCGTTTCGATGATGAGTTTCCCGCCCTTGGGCATGGCATCCCGCGCATTCACCGCCAGATTCAAAATCACCTGGTCAATTTGGCCGCGATCGGCTTTGACCATCCCCAGACGTTCGTTCAGCGAAATCTTCAACGCGATATCTTCGCCGATCAGGCGGCGGAGCATCTTCTGTACTTCCGAGACAACCATATTGAGATCGATGACCTTTGGTTCAAGAACCTGCTTGCGGCTGAATGCCAGCAATTGCTGCGTGAGTGCTGCGGCGCGGTTGCCGGCATTCTGGATTTCCTCAATCGCTTCACGGAAAGGATGGTCGGCGCCCATCTGTCTCTGCAAAGCTTCGCTGTAACCAATAATCACGCCGAGAAGATTATTGAAATCGTGCGCCACGCCGCCGGACAGGCGGCCGATCGCTTCGAGTTTCTGTGACAGATAAAGTTGTTCTTCGAGTTGCTTTCGCTCGGTGATATCGCGATTGACAATAACCATCTTCTTCCCGGCGCTGCCTTGGTTCTGGACTAAGCTGGACGTCGATTCCACAACAAGCCAGCTGTCGTCTTTGCGCCGGATGCGATACTCGACTCGGCGGCCTATTCCCGACTGGCGCGCTTCGTTGGCTGCAGCGGCAACGAGCGCACGATCATCGGGATGAATATGTTCGTAGAATGTTGTTTGCTGAAGCTCTTCGTCCGAATAACCAAGCAGCTTCTTATACGACGGGCTGCTGTAGAGGCGTTTTCCATCCGCGTCGACCAGA
>Ga0134128_10000080_pt1 | contig 133318 bp, 136 predicted proteins | sample KB31754_FD_96462 | JGI IMG/M metagenome (GOLD analysis project Ga0134128, IMG submission 96462) | Terrestrial soil microbial communities with excess Nitrogen fertilizer from Kellogg Biological Station, Michigan, USA - KB3-175-4 | ecosystem: Environmental > Terrestrial > Soil > Unclassified ... | reverse complement strand
TGCCTAAATGACAGCGCAGCATTACCGTGCAGCTTCATCCGGTTTCTCCTTGGTACTGGGGCTTTGACACCACCAGCCTCCAAGGAGGACCGGATGAACAACGTCCTCAGGTTCTACAGCTAGGCGCTCAGAACAGGCCGAGCTGGTCCGCTTCGATCCCCTCACTGCCCGGCGCCGTGACGGACTCCGCCTGCGTCCCCGCGGACTCCGACTCCTCCAATGGCTCCGGTACCTCCAATGTTTCGGGCTGAGCGAGCTCAGCCATCGCCAACAGCGCCGGCAGCCGCGAGAAATCTTCGCGCAGCGTCTCAAGCATGCGGGGTGTATAGAGCGCCGCCGCGGGGTGGAAGATCGGATACAGCCTGACGGTGCGCGAGCCGAGCGTAAGCGGCTGCGGTTGGCCGTGCAAGCGCGTGATCCCGGTGGGGTCGCCCCGCAGGAGCTTGGTGGAAAAGTTGCCTAATGAGCAGATGACCTTGGGCTGGATCAGCTCCACCTGCCGGTAGAGGTACTCGCGGCAGTTCTCAATCTCCACCGGAAGAGGGTCACGATTGCCCGGCGGGCGACATTTGAGCACGTTGGCGATGAAGACCTCGGCGCGCGTCAGGCCGATCTCCACCAGCAGCTTCTCCAGCAGCTTGCCGGCTTGGCCGACGAAAGGCAGGCCCTGCTCATCCTCGCTGGCGCCAGGAGCCTCGCCGATGAACATGAGATCGGCGTCGGCATTACCCGCGCCAAAGACCACGTTCTTGCGAGCGGCCGCGAGCTCGCTGCAGCGCACGCAGCCTTTGACTTCGGCGAAAACCTCTTTCAGCGCCTCTCGGCGCGCTTGCTGGCTCTCCTCTGCGGCAGGCATCGAGCGAAATGCTAGCCCTTGCCGCTGTGTGATGATCGGCACAGATCTACCGCCAGCGCTGGTGTAAGGTCGCGTCCGTCGGTATCATCATGTGTGGTTCGATCACCGACTGTGATCGGGATGAGCCTGAAGTGTGTTGTCGTCTTGCAGATCGCGCCGGTATCCCACGAGGAACTGGACCCGAGAAGCCATGAGCCATCACATCCCCACGGCGCACACTGTGCGCGAGTTGCGCGAGGCGCTTGAGCCTTCGCGCTTGGCAGCGCGATCAATCGCGCTGGTGCCGACGATGGGAGCCTTGCACGAGGGGCACCTCTCGCTCATCCGCCAAGCACGAGAGCGCTGCGATGTCGTGGTCGTCTCGATCTTCGTAAACCCCTCGCAGTTTGACCGCAGCGCCGACCTGGAGCGATATCCGCGTCAAGAAGCTCAAGACGCCGAGCTGGCGGCACAGGCAGGAGCCGATCTGGTGTTCGTGCCCTCGGTGGAGGAGATCTACCCCGCGGGGTTTGCGACTCAGGTGCAGGTCCTCGGCATCACCGACCGCCTGGAGGGAGCCTCACGTGGGCCGGAGCACTTTCGCGGGGTGGCCACGGTCGTGGCCAAGCTGCTCAACATCGTGCAGCCAGACAGCGCTTTCTTCGGGCAAAAGGACGCTCAGCAGGTGCTCGTGATTCGCCGTCTCGTCGCGGACCTCAATCTGCCGGTGCGAGTCGAGGTGGGCGCCACGGTACGCGAGCCCGATGGACTGGCCCTGTCCAGCCGCAACGCGCAGTTGAGTCCTGAGCAGCGCGAACGGGCGCTGGCGCTGCATGCGGGGCTGAAGGCCGCCGCCGATCTGGTAGCCAGCGGGGAGCGCGCAGCCAGCGCGCTGCTCGATGCCGCGCAGTCCGCCATGGTTCTTTTCGACGTCGAGCCCGAATACCTTTCATTGGTCGATCCCGACACGCTTGAGGATCTGACCCAGCTCGATGGGCCGGGCCTTCTGGCGGTGGCCGCGTACGTCGGGTCGGTGCGCCTGATCGACAACGTCATCCTCGACCCCAGCAGCATCGTGGTCGATCCCACTCTCCCCTCCCCTATACGAAAGGTCAGCGCATGCAGCGTGTGATGCTCAAGTCGAAGATCCACCGGGCCACAGTGACCGACTGCGATCTGCACTACGTCGGGTCGATCACGATCGACCCCGATCTGCTTGAGGCAGCAGACATCCTTGAGCACGAGCAGGTGCACGTTGTCGATGTCGACAACGGCGCGCGCTTTGAGACCTACACGATCGCCGGCGAGCGCGGCTCAGGCGCGATCAAGGTCAATGGCGCCGCCGCGCGGCTGGTGCACCACGGGGACACCATCATCGTCATCTCTTACGCCAGCTATGACCGCACCGACATGGAGCACTATGAGCCGCGCGTGGTTCATGTCGAGGCTCACACCAACCGCATCATCACCATCGACGACGCAGTGGCGACCCTTCTTTCCTAGGGCGTCAACCGGTCAGTCAGAGAGGAACTCCCCCAATGTCCAGCCACCCCAGCAATCCCACCCCCGCAGGCCACTCCCTACGGATCCCCCAGGACCCTGGGCGCCTGCCCATGACACTGCCGCTGCTGGCCGAGAAGAAGCGCCTCGGCGAGCCGCTGGTGATGATCACAGCGTATGACTACCCTTCCGCGCGCGCGGCCGAGGCCGCCGGCGTGGACCTGGTGTTGGTGGGCGACTCCGCCGCGACCACAGTGCTGGGCTACTCCGCCACGACGCCCGTGGACCTCGACGACATGATGGTGCTTGCGCGCGCGGTGCGTCGTGGTCTGACGACACCTCTGATGATCGGCGATCTGCCCTTTGGCTCCTACGAGGTATCGGATGAGCAGGCCGTCACCACGGCGGTGCGCATGGTCAAGGAGGCCGGCTGTGACGCCGTCAAGCTGGAGGGAGGCGCGGAGGCTCCGGTGAGCAGAGCGCGCGCGATCGTTGGCGCGGGCATCCCGGTCATGGGGCACGTGGGCCTGACGCCGCAGAGCTCGACCGCGCTGGGCGGCTGGAAGGCGCAGGGGCGCAACGCCAAGGCCGCGGCGCGCATCGCGCACGAGGCGTTGGCGCTGCAGGAGGCAGGGTGCTTTGCGATCGTCTTCGAGGCGATCCCCGCGGCTGTCACCGAGGAGCTGATGCCGCACCTGGAGATACCTGTCATTGGCATCGGCGCCGGGCCCGCCACCGACGGGCAGGTGCTGGTCTTCCACGACCTGCTGGGTATACGCGATGGCCTTGGGCCGCGCTTCGTCAAGCGTTACGCCAACCTCCAGGAGGAGATGAATGTGGGTGTGCAGGCGTATAGCGAAGACGTGCGACTACGCCGTTACCCCGGCCCGGAGCACACTTACTCGATCGACCCTTCAGAGCTGGCTGAGCTGCGCGAGCTGCTGCGGTAGTCGATCTTCCGCAGCACCTTGGCGGGCGCACCCGCGGCAAGCGAGAATGGCTCGATGTCGCGGGTGACGACGCTGTTGGCGCCGATCACACAGCGCTCGCCGATCGTCACGCCGCTGGTGACGACGGCATTGGCGCCAAGCCAGCAATTATCGCCGATGCGTGTGGCTCCTTTGCTCTCAAAGCCCTGCCAGGTAATGGGTCGCTCGGGATCGTCGTAGCGATGGCTGGCGTCGCTGACGAAGCAGCCATTGGCGAGCATGCAGTGCTCGCCAATCTCGACCAGCTGCTCGGAGGCGATCATCACGCCCATGTTGAGGAAGGTGCCCTTGCCGATCCTCACGCGCGCCTGGCCGGGAGCGGTGATCCACACGTTTGGCTCAAACAGCGCTCCCGCTCCGACCACAAGCCGGCCCTCGCGCATAGCCTCCAGCACATTGCCATGCACAGGCCAGCGCACAAACGCCTCGCTGGCCATGAAACGCGTGTGTATACGAGCGCGATTCCAAGGCAACGAGTTGCGCTCATACCAGCGCCACTTCTGTTCATACAGATGCCACTTCTGCGCCCACAGGCGCGCCTGGCTCACGCGGCAGCCTTTGTGCGGCGTTTGCGCGGAGCGCTTTTGCTTTTAGGCACGGACTTGGCGACGCGTGGTCGCTTGCTCGCCAAGATCTCGGCGAGAAAGGACCCGGTATGGGAGGCCGGCTCCGCCGCGACCTCCTCAGGGGTGCCGGCAGCGATCACCATCCCTCCCTCCTCCCCTCCCTCAGGACCCATGTCGATGAGGCGATCGGCGCACTTGATGACATCGAGGTTGTGCTCGATGACGACCACGCTGTTGCCGGCGTCTACCAGGCGCTGGAGCACCTCCAACAGGCGCTGCACGTCGGCAAAATGCAAGCCTGTGGTGGGCTCATCGAGGATGTAGAGGGTCCTGCCGGTGGCGACCTTTGACAGCTCGGTGGCCAGCTTGACGCGCTGAGCCTCACCGCCGGAGAGCGTGGTGGCGGGCTGGCCCAGGCGCACATAGCCAAGGCCCACGGCGTTCAGCGTCTCAAGCCGACGACGCACCTTGGGAATATGAGTGAAGAACTCCACGGCCTCTTCCACGGGCATGTCGAGCACGTCGGCGATGCTCTTGCCCTTGAAGCGCACCTCCAAGGTCTCGCGGTTGTAGCGCTTGCCGTGGCACTGCTCGCAGGGCACATACACGTCGGGCAGGAAGTGCATCTCGATCTTGATCTGCCCGTCGCCGCGGCAGACCTCGCAACGACCGCCCTTCACGTTGAAGCTGAAGCGACCCGGCTTGTAGCCCCGCGCGCGGGCCTCCTGCGTCTTGGCGAAGAGATCGCGGATGACATCGAACAGGCCCGTGTAGGTGGCCGGGTTGGAGCGCGGCGTGCGACCAATTGGAGACTGATCGACGGCGATGATCTTGTCCAGCTGCTCCAGGCCGTGGATCGCGCGATGCGCGCCGGGGCGCTGACGGGCGCGATGCAGGCGGCTTGAGACCGCCTTCAGCAGCACCTCATTGACGAGCGTGGACTTGCCCGAGCCGGACACGCCGGTGACACAGGTGAGCGCGCCTAACGGCACGTGCACGTCGATATCGCGCAAGTTGTGCTGACTGGCGCCCAAGATCTCGACGTAGCCCTCGGGTGTGCGTCGCTTGGCTGGCACCTCGACAGTGCGCGTCCCCGCCAGGAACTGGCCCGTGAGCGAGTTCTTCACCTTCTGCACCTTCGCCGCCGTGCCCTGCGCGACGATTCGCCCGCCGTGCTCGCCGGCGCCGGGGCCGAGGTCCACGAGATGATCGGCCGCGCGCATCGTCTGCTCGTCGTGCTCCACCACGATCACCGTGTTGCCCAGATCGCGCAGGCGCTCCAGCGTCCCGATCAACTTGGAGTTATCGCGCTGGTGCAGGCCGATTGAAGGCTCATCAAGGATGTAAAGCACCCCCACCAGCGAGCTGCCGATCTGCGTCGCCAGACGGATGCGCTGCGCCTCACCCCCCGACAGCGTCGCGGCCGCACGGTCCATTGAGAGGTAGCCGATGCCCACGTTCTCAAGGAAACGCAAGCGCTCGGATATCTCGCGCAAGATCAGACGCGCCACATGGCGGTCGGTCTCTGAGAGCTCCACCTCGTCGAGCCACTGCAAGGCGCGGTGGGCCGAGAGCGCACAGAAGTCCTCGATGCGCGTCCCCCCCACGAGCACTGCGCGTGACTCTGCGCGCAAACGCGCTCCCCCGCATACCGGGCAGGCCCGCAGCGACATGAACTCCTCGATGCGCTCACGCGTCCACTCCGAATCCGTCTCGCGGTAACGGCGCTCCAGGTTGGCCACCACGCCCTCAAAGCGCGTCGCGTAGTTGCGCCTGCGCCCATAGCGGTTGCGATATTCGATCTGCAGTTTTTCGCCATTGGTGCCATAGAGGAACAGGTCCCGATGCTCTTCAGGCAGCTCCTCCCAAGGCGCCGCCAAGTCGACTCCATAGCGCTTGGCGATCGCTTCGGTCACCTGCTCGTAGTAGTTGGATGCGCTGTTGGCCCAGGGCGCCAGCGCCCCTTCGCCCACCGACAGCAATGGGTTGGGCACCACCAGTTCGGGGTCGATCTCCATCTGCGAGCCCAGCCCGGTACAGCGCTCACATGCCCCGTGGGGGGAGTTGAAGGAGAAGATCCTCGGCTCAAGCTCGACCAGCGAGGGACCATGCTCGGGGCAGGCGAACTTCTCCGAGAAAGTGAACAGCGTCCCTGGCTTGGGCATCTCGCCAGGGACGATCTGCGCCGCGGCTGCCTTCACGCCGAGCGCCCCGCTGGAATGACCGCCGCCGTCCGCCTCAGCGCCTTTTTCATCCATCGAGCGGCCGACGATCTCAATCTCCACCAGCCCATCCGCGAGACCCACCGCCGTCTCGATCGAGTCAGCCAGGCGTTTGCGCAGATCGTGGCGCATCGCCAGACGGTCGACGACCACCGAGATGTCGTGCTTGTAGCGCTTGTCGAGCACGATCGACTCTTCCAGCATGCGCACGCGCCCGTCGATCTTCACGCGCGCGAAACCGTCCACGCGCATCTCATCGAGCAGCTTGCCGTACTCGCCCTTGCGTCCTCGCACCACCGGCGCCAGCACCATGAAGCGCGCACCCTCGGGCAGCTCCATCGCCTGGTCGATGATCTGCTCGGCCGACTGGCCTGTGATCGGCCGTCCGCAGATGGGGCAGTGTGGTTTGCCCACACGCGACCAAAGCAGGCGCAGATAGTCGTAGATCTCCGTCACCGTTCCCACCGTCGAGCGCGGATTGCGCGAGGTCGTCTTCTGGTCGATTGAGATCGCTGGCGAGAGCCCCTCGATCGAGTCCACGTCAGGCTTATCCATCTGACCCAGGAACTGCCGCGCGTAGGCGGACAAAGACTCCACGTAACGACGCTGGCCCTCCGCGTAAATCGTGTCGAATGCCAGGCTCGACTTGCCCGAGCCGCTCAGGCCCGTGATCACGACGAGGGCATCGCGGGGAAGCGAGAGAGAGATGTCCTTCAGGTTGTGCTCGCGCGCGCCGCTGACCACTATCTGGTTGCTTGAGGGCATCTACGTCTAATGATACGGGGCAAGTATGTAGCCGAAGCACGTACCTTTTGGCCCTGTTGGCGGCTAGGTTCTTGGCGTCCGTAAACCGTTTTGGCCCCCGCGCTGAGCAAACAGCCGGGGGCCGTGACACCGAAAGGGGATGCCTTCCGATGCCTGAGAAGCCTATTGAAGACGACGCGCCCGTAGATCGCAGGACCGAGGAGGAACGGGACAACGGAGTCCTGAACTTCTTCTTTTGCGACTCCCTGTCGTACCCGTGGAGCGTGGAGGAGATTGCGCGGGAGATTGGGCACTACAACAACGCCGTGGATTCGGTGCGCAGATTGACCGAGGCAGGTCTGCTGCACCGCATTGGGGACTTCGCGTTCCCCACGCGCACGGCACGACGCGCCGATCAGTTGGGGGTTGGGGGCGTCTGAATGACCAAGACAGATCCTGCGCTCAGTCCTGTCCTGCGCCGCTTCCGCCATCGGAGCGGCGTGACTCAGGAAGCGTTGGCCTTCAAAGCCGACCTGACAATTGCCACTCTGTCGCGCATGGAACGCGGTGTGACCGACCCGGCTTGGAGCAGCGTCCGAGCAGTCGCGCGGGCACTCAATGTGGCAATGGACGAGCTTGGCGCGGCCGTGGAAATGGAGACCAAACTGCCCATTAGATAGAATGTACGGCTGCCAGATGCGAGGAGGGTTTGACGCCTCCTCGCCCTGGCGGTCGGGGCTAGCAGGTTGCCGGGGGCTCTTTAGAGGTGTCCACCGACGGGTTCGACTCCCGTTAGCTCCAATACATCTTTCAAAACCATTATATCCATATCTATAGTCCTTATATATGCCTAAAAGATTGCGTCCAGAAAAGACTTCCCCAACACCTCCTGAGAAGGATGTAGTTGAGAAACAAGAGAAGGGACATTCTGAGGCCGATTTCCTGCGCAGCCTGCGGAAGGCGTCTACGAACCGCTCAAAGGAGCGGCTAGACGGTCCTTCTGGACCCGATCCAGCATCGCCCAAAACATAGGCTTCGATGAGAAGCGCCGGTTGTAGCGGAAGGCGTACTCGTCCAGGTAGTTCTGCAAGTACTCGCCGCTGATCGAGTGGTAGACGCCCCGGACGCCGTTCTTGAACAGGCCGAAGAAGCCCTCGACTGTCTGCGTATGAATATCGCCATCCACGTAGATTTTGGCAACGTGCTTGATCTGGCGATGGCCACGATAGATCGCCCCAATGCCCGCGTAGGCGCTGAACTCGTCCGTGAACAGTATTGAGGAAGGTAGAACATGGGTATGCACTGCTCTTTTGAGCGAACGTCGCCCACGGTCTGGAATCACTGTCGGGCGCACCCTGCCACCGCGCTCGACTGCCGCGAAGATCGTTGGCCTGTAGCTCCTGCGCAGATACCCCCTGCGATTGCGCGACTCGTAAGCCCGAGGCTTTCCGCCAAACTCCGACTCGTCCACCTCCACCTCCCCATCGAGCGGCCCTTCCTCCTCGTCTGAAAGCAATGTCCGAATCTGTTTGAACATGCGATGGGCAGTCTTGTAGGTCACTCCGATTTCGCGTTCGAGTTGCTTTGCGGAGATTCCGCAGCGCGTACTCGACATTAGATAGACCGCCCAAAACCATAGTTGGAGGCTGACGGTGCTCTTGTGGAAGATCGTCCCTGCCGTGGGATAGACGTGATGCCCGCAGTACTGGCAGGAATACGCCGAGCGGCCTTTGATCCGATGGAACTTCGACGCCTTGCCGCACTTCGGGCATTCCGTCCCATCCGCGAAGAACTTGGCCTTCAAGTACTCCAAGCAAGCGTCGTTGTCTGGGAATAGCTGCATGAAGCGGTTGTAGGTCATCGTGCTCTCGCTGGAAGGCGAAGGCGCTACCGAGTCCCGTGATCGTGCCATGCTGAACATGATACCAGACACAGGTACGTGCGTCAAGTATCGCTCGGCACTTCCATTCGCTTCGCCATTTCCGAGAGAAGCACCAAGGCATACTCAGCACTACCTGGCCCACGAGCCCTGGCAAGCCTTTCTCGTGTCTCTTGCTGGATGAAGCCCCCTCGAAACAGGTGCTCAGACGTCCAAAACACCCGTGAGCGCAGGCCGTTTCGATACTCCTGCGTAAACGCCTCGGGGTCTTCGACTCGCTTCCTCTGCCCTGTTTCAAGGAAAGCCTGAAGGTCGCCAGCGAGCTTCCCCACTTCGCTGACAAGCTGCTGATCTTCTTCGGAAAGCCCTGATTCCTCAAGCCGCAGAAGACGGGCTCGCGCCTCGTCACGCTGCTGAGCGAGCGCGAAGGGGAGCAACAGGAGAAAGAACAGCACTCCACCAACGATGGGGACCAAGAGGAAGCTCGCAACGGCGATGACAATTTTCATCGCCCCCTCTGGCGCGAGGACTGCCCCTGCGCCTGCAACAGCAGCATTGAGAAGCAACGCAATGATCCGAAAGCGTGGCCGGTCCACAAGCGCCCACAGATCACGCCAAGCGCGAAACCAGACGGTCTCATGCAGGTTGATCTCCCCCTCTGCCAAGAGGTCAGCCTACGATCCGAGACCGGCTGGATAGCGCCTGATTGGGACGTCTGCCTATTGGCGAGCGAACGTATGTTCGTATTCATGGGTGTACGTGTCTCCCCTACATAGTTGCCTGATACGGGGGCGAACAGATGTTCGTGTCGTCCTTCATCTGCTGCACGCGGATCATCGGGCCTGGCTCAGCCGATAGAGCACGTGGCGTCGCAGCGGATCGGACTTGGCCAGCAGCGGATGATCGAAATCCTCCGCGGGGTCGCGGCGCATGCCCAAGCGCTCCATCACCGCGCGCGAGCGCAGATTGCCCTGCGCGGTGAAGGAGACGACTTCCGGCAGGCCGCACTGGTCAAAGCCAAAAGCGATGGCCGCCCGAGCGCCCTCGGTGGCAAACCCGCGACCCCAGAAGGAACGCGCCAGGCGCCAACCGACCTCGACGGTAGGGGCAAAGAAGACGTCGAAGTCAACCGGCGAAAGCCCGATGAAGCCGATGCAGTCGGCTTCATCGGGGACCTCGACCGCCCAGAGGCCATAGCCGTGGATGTCGAAGGAGACCTCAATCCGCTCGATCAGGGCGGCGCTCTCGGCCGAGGACAAGGTCGCTGGCAAGTACTCCATCACTGCGGGGTCGGCGTTCAGCGCCGCGAACGACGCCGAGTCGGCAGGGCGCCAGCGCCGCAGGATCAGACGTTCGGTCCGCAGCAGGGACATGCGAGTCATGCTTATCATCTCTGGCGTGTGCATCGGATGCGCAATGGCTGCGGCCTCGGCCGCCACAGGCTTCAGGACATGGCTACAGACGCACCATCTCGGATGGCTCACTCCGCGCCGCTTGAAGGCGCTGACGATTGGCGCGATGTGCGCAGCAGTGCTTGTATCGAGCGTCGGCATCGCGGGCTCTTCCACACAGGCCGCCGCGAAGCACTCCCATCCAGCCCTGCACACCCCCGCCACGACGAGACTACGCTAGCTCGGTCTTAGCCAAACCCTAACTGCACCACGAGCACCCCCGCCATGGCGGCAATGCAGAAGATATGCCCGCGATAGATTAATCGCGCGAGTGCGGTCACGAGGCGAGTGGCGCCAGTGACATGCCAATCTGCGCATGTGCCAGACATCCGACCAGTGGCTACATCGCGTGAGAAGCAGCTGACCCTGCTCGCTGCCGTGCTCGGTACGAGCGTCGTTTTCCTCGACGCGACTGTAACGAGTGTCGCTTTGCCGGCGATTCGAGGCGACCTTGGTGGTGGTCTGGCGGGCCAGCAGTGGGTGACGAACGCGTACTTGCTGGCGCTCGGGTCGCTGTTGTTGATCGGTGGCTCGCTTGGAGATGTATTCGGCCAGAAGCGCGTGTTCTTGGTTGGCGTTGCCGGTTTCGGCCTCACGTCAACACTTTGCGCGGTCGCGTCGTCGATCCCCGAGTTGTGTGTGTTTCGGTCGATGCAGGGAGTGTGCGCGGCGCTGGTGACGCCCAGCGCATTGGCGGTGATCATCCACGTATTTCCCGAAGACGAGCGGGCCAGGGCGATTGGGACATGGACCGCGTTGAGCTCGATCGTCGGGGTTATCGGGCCATTCATCGGGGGAGTGTTGATCGCTGCCGGCTCGTGGCGCCTGATCTTTGTGCTCAATGCGCCGCTCGTACTCGTGACCGTGACACTGATTGCTCGTGGCGTGCCTGGGAGCGCGAGCGCGGGCACCGGCGGGCGTCTGGACTTCCTCGGGGCCTTCTTGGCGGCGGTCGCGCTCTCGGGTTCGGTGTTCGCTGTGACCGAGCAGCCGGCGCGCGGATGGAGCACCCTGGTGGTCGGCTCGCTCACGGTAGGAGTTCTGGGAGGGATGGCGTTTATTGCGCACGAGGCGCGAGCTCGGGCGCCGATGCTCCCGTTGAGCCTGTTTCGCGAGCGCAACTTCACGATCGGAAACGTGGCGACATTGACTGCCTACCTTGGGCTGGGAGGTGTGATCTTTCTGCTGCCTGTGTTTCTGCAGGAGGTCAGCGGCTACAGCCCAGTTCAGGCGGGGCTTGCGCTTCTGCCGGTCACCTCGCTGATGATCGTGCTCTCCCGCCGCTTCGGCGCACTCGCCGACCGCATCGGGTCGCGGGTGCTGATAAGCCTCGGGGCGCTGGTTGCTTGCTGCGGCCTTTTGCTCTTGGTGCGTGTCGATCAGCGCGCCGATTACGTCAGCGAGGTGCTGCCGGCGCTGCTCGTGTTTGGACTGGGACTCGCGATGCTTGTCGCGCCGTTGACCGCCACGGTCCTTGGGGCAGTGGAGGAGGATCACGCAGGCGTCGCCGCCGCGGTTAATACGACGCTCTCACGCGTCGCGCAGCTCTTCGCGGTCGCTGTGCTGGGAGCCGTCGTCTCCATCACGTTTGCCAGTCGCGTCGACGCGACGCTGCGACGGACCGCGATCGATCCCGGCAGTCGCGCGGCGATCAGCCGCGCCAAGCGACAGCCTCTCGGCTCGCCCAGCCTAGTTGGAGTGCCTCCCGGCGAGCGGGTTCTCCTACGAGCGACCTTCGAGGACGCGTCCGTGCATGCCTTCCGTGTTGCGGATGCAATCGCAGCCGTGCTCGTCGCCAGCGGAGGTCTGATCGCGTTCGCCGGGATCCGCAATCCCCGTCGCTCCGTGGCCGCCGAGCTATGCCCAGCCGGGGCGCTCTGCGGAGCCAGCCAAGAACTCATCCATGCTCGCCGGGATCGACGCTCGGACCGGGGTTTCGTGGACCACGCGGTCGACATCTCGTCACCGGAGGTGACCCCATGAGCGAGACATCTACATCATCCGCCATTACTGCATCGCTCCGTCGCCGCGACAAACGCGAGGTTCAGCGAGGAAGGGAGATGCGCCTGGGGGGAATCGAACCCCCGACCTGCGGTTTGAAAGACCGCTGCTCTTTGGCACCCCGTAGGTTGCCGTTGACCACTGAGCTACAGGCGCGTGGCGATGCGGTTGGGCATTGTAGTTGGATCGGTGGGCATCAGCCACCGATGTAGCAGTGACCGCAGGTTTGCAGCCCACCCGCCGGGACCCCAGCCGCTCAACCCTCGATCGCGGCGTAGACCTCGTCGAGCAGCTTCTCGCGGTCGGAGAGGTCGAAGTTCTCGGCGAGATAGCGGTCCGCCTGCTCGCGGGACTCGCCGTTGAGAGCCATATTGAGAGCGATCAGGCGGGCGCCGTCCAGATCGTTGCCACCGCCGGCAGCGGGAGGGACCGCGGCGGCAGCAGCCGGCGCCTGCTCAAAGGAACCATTGGTAGCTGTGCTTGCGCCGCCTGTTCCTGTCCCGGCAGCCGGCGTCGCAAGAGGTGGCGCGGAGGGCGGCTGCAGCGAGGTCGGTACTGCCGGAGCCGGAGCGGCCGCGGCAGGGGCGGCGTTTGCCTCGGAAGGCATCGCGGCCGCGGCACTCGGCTCGGCCTCAACCCGAGCGGCTGGCACGTGTGTCCCCGCCGCCGTCATACTCCCCGCCGCCGGCATGCCCGCACCGGCGCCACCGGCTGAGGAAGCCGCGTCATACAGCTCACCCATGTTGCCCTCAAGCGCTCGCAGGTCCGAGGTTAGACGCTCGCCCCCAGCGCGCAAGCTCTCCACCAGGACGCTGACCTCTTGATCCATCGACTCGACCTTCTCAAGCAGCACCGCGGTGGCTTGGGAGACTGCCTGCACATGCGCCTGGGCCCGAGCGATGGCGTCGCTGCGGGTGCGCGCGGCATCATCGTCAGCTTCCTGACGCGCGAGCGCGGCGGCCAGCGCGGCCTGCCGCTCAATGTCGGCGGCAGTGGCCTCGGCCGCCTCAAGAATGCTCTGCACCTGACTACCTGCGGCGGAACCGAGCGATTCGCCACCGCGCTCGTTGAGTGAGCGTTCGAGCTCGTCCACCTCGGCGGCCAGCGAGCGCAGATGAGTGTCTACAGCAGCCGGCTCATACCCACGACGGCCGATGGGAAAGTCACGCCGTTCGATGCTCTGGCGGTCGAGGTTCACTTGGAGGCAGAGACTAGCGAACGGTCAGGAGGGATCCGCCGCTAGGAGCGCCTCCTGCGACTACACAGCGCCTTCCGCCGCTACACAGCACTCCCGCGGACTACACAGCGCCTCCCGCCGCTATGACAGCGCCTCCTGCGCCTGGGCGTCCTCCTCAGGCGGCGCCTCGCCGAGTTGCACCTCACGCAGATCGCGGCGCAGCTCGCGGATCTCGTCGCGCAGCTGCGCGGCATACTCAAAGCGCAGATCGTCGGCGGCCGCGAGCATCTCCTCCTCCAACTCCACCACCATGCGCTCAAGCTCGTGCTGAGGCATCTCCTCAGCCTTGCCGCGCCCGCGCCGCCGGGAGGTGCGCTTGCGAGGGACCTTGGACTCGGCCTGCAGGAACTCGGCGATGTCGCTGATGCCCTTGACGATGGTGGCTGCTGTGATGCCGTGCTCCTCGTTGTACCGCAGCTGAATCTCGCGGCGGCGATCGGTCTCCTGGATGGCGGCGCGCATGGCCTTGGTCTCCTTGTCGGCGTACATCAAGACGGTGCCCTTGATGTTGCGCGCCGCGCGACCGATGGTCTGCACCAACGAGGTCTCCCCGCGTAGGAAGCCCTCCTTGTCGGCGTCGAGAATCGCCACCAATGAAACCTCCGGCAGGTCCAGGCCCTCGCGCAGGAGGTTGACGCCGACAAGCACGTCGTAGACCCCGAGACGCAGGTCGCGGATGATCTGGATGCGCTCCAAGGTGTCGATCTCGGAGTGCAGGTAGCGCACCTTGAAGCCCATCTCCAGCAGATACTGCGAGAGGTCCTCGCTCATCTTCTTCGTCAGCGTGGTCACCAGCACACGCTCGTCCTGATCGACGCGCACGCGTATCTCGTTCATCAGATCGTCGATCTGATTGCGCGTGGCGCGCACGTGTACCTCGGGATCGACGATGCCGGTGGGGCGCACAATCTGCTCCACCACCCTGCCCGAGCGTGTGCGCTCGTACTCCCCCGGCGTGGCCGATACAAACAGCAGCTGTGGCGTGATGGAGAGAAACTCCTCGAAGGTCTGCGGTCGGTTGTCCATCGCCGAAGGCAGCCGGAAGCCGTAGTCCACCAAGGTGCGCTTGCGCGAGCGGTCGCCCTCGTACATGCCACCGCTCTGCGGCACCGTCTGGTGGGACTCGTCCATAAAGCAGATGAAGTCTTTGGGGAAGTAGTCGATCAGGCAGTAGGGGCGCTCGCCCGGCTGGCGCCCGTCGAGGATGCGCGAGTAGTTCTCGATGCCTGAGCAGAAGCCCATCTCGCGCAGCATCTCCATGTCGTACTGCGTGCGCTGGCGCAGGCGGTGGGACTCCAGCAGCTTGCCCTCGGCCTCAAGCTCCGTGCAGCGCTCCTCCAGCTCACGTCCGATCTCGGCGACGGCGTTTTCGATCGTGCCCTCGCGCACGTTGTAGTGCGTGGCGGGCCAGATCGCGACGTGCTCCAGATCGTCCTCCAGCAGCTCTCCTGTCAAAGGGTCGAAGTGCTGCAGACGCTCCACTTCATCGCCGAACATCGTGGCGCGAAATGCAGTCTCGGCGTAGGCCGGAAAGACCTCCAGCGTCTCTCCCTTGACTCGGAAGCTGCCGCGCGAGAGCACCGTGTCGTTGCGGGTGTACTGAATCGAGACCAGCTTGCGCAGCAGCTTGTCGCGGTCGATTTCCTCGCCCTGGCGCAGGATCTGCATGTTCATCTCGTACACCTCGGGCGAGCCCAGGCCATAGATGCACGACACCGAGGCCACCACGATCACATCGCGGCGCGCGAATACCGCGGCGGTGGCCGCGTGGCGCAGACGGTCCACCTCCTGGTTGATCGCGGAGTCCTTCTCGATGTAGAGGTCGCGGCTGGGCACGTATGCCTCGGGCTGGTAGTAGTCGTAATAGGACACGAAATACTCGACCGAGTTTTCTGGAAAGAAGGTGCGGAACTCGTTGCAGAGCTGCGCGGCGAGCGTCTTGTTGTGCGCCATCACCAGCGTGGGGCGCTGCACGGCCTCGATCACCCCGGCCATCGTCATCGTCTTGCCGGTGCCGGTGGCGCCAAGCAAGGTCTGAAAGCGCTCACCCGCCTGTACTCCTTCGGCCAGCGACGCGATCGCCTTTGGCTGGTCCGCGGTAGGCGTGAACGCGCTGTCAAGCTTGAAAGGAGGCATCGCTCAACTACCGTAGCCGAGCTGGCGTGGATAGCTAGTGCGGTATTCATGCTGTGCCTGTAGCACCCGTTGCACATACGCCTGCGTCTCGGGGAAAGGGATGTCGGCGACCGTCAGGCTCCCATCGGCGCGCGCGAGCCATTCATCGACGTTCGCCAGCCCGGCGTTGTAGGCGGCGATCGCGGGCAGCTCGCGACCGTTGTAGTGATCGAGCAGGTAGCGCAGGTACCAGCTGCCGTAGGCGAGGTTGATGGCTGGGGTTGCGAGATCGCTGGTGTTGAAGCGGGTGCCGCCCGACTTGTTGGCGATGAAGTTGGCGGTTTCGGGCAGGATCTGCATAAGACCCAGCGCGCCGGCGGAGGAGGTGCGCGGTTCGAACTTGGTCTCGGCGTAGATGACCGCCGCGATCAAAGCGGGGTCGAGTTGCTTGTCGGCCGCCTGACGACGGATAACCGAGGCATCGCGCAACGGCAGGCCCGGTTCCGGGCCGCCGTGCTGGAACTCCACTACGAGCAAGCCCATCGCGAGCACGCTCAACGTGATGCCGACCAACGTTGCCAGCGTGCGAGGGCGACGGCGAGTCCTCATCCCCCCAGCTTGTCAAGGATGGCTGACAGCTTCGCCACCAGCTCTTCCTCACTGCCGTCGTTATACACGGCGAACGTGGCTCTGCCGGCCTTCTCCTCCTGGGAGAGCTGGCGCGCTACGCGCTCGTCCGCCAAGGCGTGCCCACGACCCGCGGCGCGCTCGCGGCGCAGGTCCTCCGCGGCGAGGACCGCGATGGTGGCATCGAACATCTCCCCCATTCCAGCCTCAAACAGCAGCGGCACCTCCACGATCGCCGCGCGTGGAGGGGGTGTGGCGGCGCGTGCCCGTTGCAGCCACTCGGCGATGCGCTGCCCCACCAGCGGCCACAACAGATCCTCAAGCCATTGACGCTCCTGAGGGTCCTCAAACGCCTTGGCGGCCACAGCCGCGCGGTCCACAATGCCTGCCGGCGCCACCTGCTCCCCCCAGCGCTCCACGACGGCATCGCGCACCTGCCCGCCGCCATAGAGCTCGTGCACGACGGCGTCTGTGGAGAGCACCGCTGCCCCCAGGCTCTCCAGAACCGCGAGCGCGGTGGACTTGCCCGCGCCCATACCCCCGGTCAGCCCAAGGAAGGGCACCACGGGTTGGTCAATCATCGGCGACTGGGGCGTCAGTCGTTGGACTGCTCGGCAGCGGCAGGCTGCTCGGCGGGCTCGGCCGCAGCCTCAGGCTGCTCGTTGCCGTTGGCGCTTGCCTCGGCAGGACTGTCGGCCTCAGCGGCCGGCGTCTCCTCGACAGGTGACTCCTCGGCGGGGACCTCCTCGGCGGCAGGCGTCTCACTGGCAGCAGGCGCGTCCTCGGCAGCAGGCGCATCCTCCGTGGCAGGCGCCGCCACGGCGATCTCCGCAGCTGCCTCCTCAGCCGGCTCCGCGACAGCTGCCTCGGCGGCGGCCGGAGCCTGCGCCTCGACGTTGGCGGCAGCCTCTAGCGCCGGGGAGTCCTCAGCCGGTGCCTCAGCCGCGGCGGTCTCCGTATTAGCGGTCTCCTCCGCTGTGGGAGCCTCACCCGCGGAAGCCTCGCCCGCAGGAGCCTCATAGCCAGCGCCCTCCTCGCCCCCAAATGACTGCACGCCACCCTGTTCCTGCTGCAATTCAGCGGCTCTGGCCGCGGCCGCCTCGGCGGCGCTGCCTTTGAGCGGCAGGATCTGGTCCTCGACGCGCTTGGCCGACAGGGACAGTCGTCTGCGCTCACTGTCGATCTCAAGGATCTTCACGCGAATCTCATCGCCCGGATGCACGACCTCGCGCGGGCTTTCCACGTGGTGGCCGGCCAGCTCGGAGATGTGCACGAGACCCTCGACGCCGTCAAGGATCTCCACGAAGGCGCCGAAGGTGACGACCTTGGTGACCTTGCCCGCGAGCTCGTCATTGACGTTGTAGGTATCGACGATGCGCTGCCAGGGGTCCTCCTGGGTCTGCTTGAGACCCAGCGAGATGCGCTGGCGGTCGCGGTCGATGTCGAGCACCTTGACTTGCACGGTGTCGCCGATGTTCAAGATCTCGCTGGGGTGGTTGACGTGCGACCACGAAAGCTCGGAGATGTGGATCAGGCCGTCGATGCCATCGAGATCTACGAAGGCGCCGAAGTCGACGATGTTGGAGATCTGGCCCTCGACGACCAAGCCCGGCTGCAGGCGGTCGAGGATCTGCTGGCGCACCTCCTTGCGCTCTTCCTCCAAAACGGCGCGGCGCGAGAGCACGACGTTGTTGCGGGAGCGATTGAGCTCGATCACCTTCGTCTCGATCTTCGTGCTCATGTACTCATCCAGATTGGGCACGCGGCGAATGTCCACCAGCGAGGCGGGCAGGAAGCCGCGCACGCCCAGGTCGATGATGAGCCCGCCCTTGACGACCTCGATCACGGTGCCCTCCACCGCTTCGCCGGACTCCGCGGCTGCCTCAATGCGCCGCCAGGCCTTCTCGAAGCGGGCGCGCTTCTTGGACATGATCAGACGGCCGTCCTGGTCCTCCTTGGTGAGCACCAGCGCGTCGACCTCCTCGCCCATCTCCACCTCGTCATGGGGATCGACGGACTTGCGAATCGACAGCTCGTTGGCGGGGATGACGCCCTCGGACTTGTAGCCGATGTCGACAAGCACCTCATCCTTGTCGATGCGCACCACGTGGCCTGTGACGACCTCGCCCTCCTCGAAGGGACGCATGGTGGCGTCGTAGTTGGGGATTATCTGCCCATCGACTTCGAGCAGGAGTCCGTTCGAGCCCTCGACTACCTGGGCGCGCGGATCATCGATCAGTGCTTGCACGGCCCGAAGCCTAGCGCAGCCAGAGCTACAGGGGGGCTCGCGTTTCCCGCCGTGCACGGCGATTCGTATCATTGGCCCTGTTATGCCTGTGAGAGCAACAAAGCGCGGAGCCGAGCGCACTGCCTTGGAGCGCGACTGCGACGTGCTCATCTGCGGCGCCTCATTCGGCGGTCTGGCCGTCGCGCGCGAGCTGGCAGGCAGCGGTGCGCGTGTGCTGATGATCGATCGCTACGACATCGGCGAGCGTCAGACCTCGGCCTGCGGCATACCCACCGGCTGGCTGCACGCGCTCGATCTGCAGGACTCGCTGTTGCAGACCTTCGATGAGATCGTCGTCCACACCCCCTTCCGCAGCGCTCGCTGGAGTCTGCCTTGGACGTTTTCGACTTTCGATTACCGCGAGCTCTGTTCTCTGCTGTTTGAGCAGGCTCACCACACGCGGCAACCCCACTCCTCCTCTCCAACCCCCGCCGGCTCCGCGCGGACAGCTATCGAGTTTGAGACCGCCACCGTCACGGGGCGCGATGGCTTCCTCGTGCACACCGACCGCGGTGACCTGCGCGCGCCGCTGATCGTCGATGCGCTCGGCTGGCGTCGCGTGCTCTCAAGCACGGCTGATCCGATTCAGCCGCCTAACGCACGGCTCTCACGGGGCCTTGAGGTGCACCCGGCCGGCAGCGGCGAGGAGATGGAGCTGTGGATCGACCCCCGTTACGTGCGCTCGGGCTACTCCTGGAGCTTTCCCGCGCGCGATGAGCTGCGTGTGGGCGTTGGTTCCTTCTGGCCCAAGCATCACGTCAAGGAGCCCACGGTGCGTTTGGCGAATGACCTCGGCTTGCCGCCTGACGGTTATCAGGGCAACTGGATTCCCCACCAGCTGCGCCCCGCGATCGAGGATGGCGTGTTCTTCGTCGGCGACTCCGCCGGGCACTGCCTGCCGGTCACCGCCGAGGGCATTCGCACCGCCTTCTACTTTGGCCTGGCCTGCGGGCGCGAGCTGCGCACGGTGCTTGAAGGCCACGCAACGCGCGAGGACGCTCTGCGGCGCTACGGCAGCTTCTCTGACTCCCACGCTTGGAAGTTCCGCTCGCTGCTGCAGGTGCAGCGCGCCGTCGGTCAACTCACGCCGACACGCGCCGTCACCGCGATCACGCGCGCGCTTGAGCAGCGTCGCATCTCCAACTGGGCCTTTGAGCACTACCTGCGCATTGCCCCGCCTTCGTTCGTGAACGGGGATTCGCAGCCGAGCGCCGGCAGGGCACGCCGGCTGCGCATCCCGGCGACTGTCTGAAGCTCAGGCGACCTCTCAGACGATCTCCTTCAGGCGACCTCGCGCAGCCGCGGGCGTACGCCGCTCGCGCTGTTCACCGTCTCAAGCGCCAGGCGCCCGGCCTCCACAGCGCTCGCCCACGCCACCTCCGAGAGCAGGCCCGGCGCCGCCACCATGTCTCCGGCAAGGAACACCCCAGCGCCGCGATCGATGGCCGGACGGTCGCGCCAGCTCGTGCCGGGAGCGTCAAGCGCGCCGCTGCGGCCGTCCATGACCTGACGTCTGCGCCACGTCTCGCGCTCACGCCAGCTGGGCATCGAAGCATCCATCAGGCGCTCCAGGCGCGCCGTAGCCTGATCGGCGCTCTCCCCAGGGCGCACCGGCATCTGTGCCTGCACAAGCTCCTCGCCTTTGGGTGCCAGCGTACGGTCGGGGGCGCTGAAGCGCTCGATCCAGCCGGCCTCATCGAGATCTGACACCACAAAGGGGTCGCCTCGGCGCCGGCGCAGGCCAACGTCCAAGCACAATGTGTGCCCACTCATCCAGCTCAGCGACTCATCGCCCAGCAGCTCACGCGCCTGGCTCAATTCGGTGGCCACGATCACCGGCGTCTCAGGCAACCCTTCCACGCGCCGACCCAGCTCGATCGTCACACCTAAATCGTACGCACGTGCCTGTAGCGAGCTGACCAATGCGTTCCAGCCGCCGATCACATAGCGCGCCGCGGGGGGCGGACTGAACAGCGTCCTCACGGTGCGTGGCCAGAGGAACGCGGCGGACAGCTCGCCGGGGTCGTGATGGAAGGTGTAGACCCCCGCCGCTGCCGAGAGCGCCGCTGCGGTGCGCTCATCGGCGTGGCTGGCCGCCCACGTGCGGAAGTCCAGGTCGACCGGCGCCTCGCGCCCCCGCAGCCTCAACACCGAGGGCAGCATCCCCAGTGGCGGCGTGCGTCTGATCTCGCCCTCCCAGCGCAGCTTGATGCCCGCCAGCGGTATGCCCGCATAGCGGGGCAGCAGCTTGCGCTCGGACAGCCAGCGCCAGAAGGGGCCGTCCTTGTAGAGGACGTGGGGACCCAGGTTGGTCTTGTATGGGCCTGCGCTGCTGCGGGCACGCCCGCCCAGCGCATCGTGGGCCTCCAGCAGCGCCACGCTCGCACCGCCCTCTGCGCAGGCGATCGCCGCGGTGAGTCCGGCGACCCCTCCCCCAACTACCGTGATCTGCTGGCTCATCTTGTCATCTCCATCTTGGGCGTCTTGATCGGATCTCAGGTGTTGATGTGCTCAGACTACGCCGAGACTGGCCCGGTATACAGTTCCAGTAATGGAACAGTCTTTTGGACCAGTTGGCGGCCCGGAGCTGCTGGTGACACTCGATCGCTCCGCCGAGATGCCTTTGCACGAGCAGCTTGAGCGCTCGCTGCGTGAGAACATCCGCCGTGGACGCCTGCCCGCTGGCGCGCGTCTGCCTTCGACCCGCGGGCTGGCGATCGAGATCGGCGTCTCGCGCGGAGTCGTCACCGAGGCCTACGGTCAGCTCGCCGCCGAGGGCTATCTGGAGACCAGGCAGGGCGCCGCCGTGCGCGTCGCGCGAGCTGTGCGCGCGGCGGTCCCCCGCGCCCCCGCACGCTCGCTGCTGCCCAGCTTCCCCTACCACTTCCACCCTGGGCTGCCCGACCTCGCCGGCTTCCCCCGCGATCGCTGGCTGCGCTCGCTGCGAGCCACCTGGCGGGAGTCTCCGCTGGACGCCGTGGGCTACGGCGACCCGCGCGGGGTGCCGCGGCTGCGCGAGGCGCTCGCCGGCTACCTCGGACGCGTGCGCGGCGCGGCGGCCGACCCCGAGAGCATGCTGGTGTGCACCGGCTTCATGCAGGGCTTCTCGCTGCTCTGCCGCTGGCTGCACGGTCAGGGCATCGACAGCATCGCCGTGGAGGACCCCGGCTGGCATGTGCACAGACTGATCGCCGAGCAGGCGGGCTTGCGGACGATCGCCGTGCCGGTCGACGATCGAGGTCTGTGCGTTGCCGAGCTGGCCAAGACGGATGCCAAAGCCGTGCTGGTGACCCCTTCGCATCAGTACCCGACCGGCAGCGTGCTCAGCCGTGAGCGCCGCGCCGCGCTGATCGAATGGGCCGAGGAGGGCGAGCGGCTGATCGTCGAGGACGATTTCGATGCCGAGTTCCGCTATGACCGCGTCGCCGTAGGCGCGCTCCAGGGTCTGGCTCCTGAGCGCGTGCTCTACATCGGCTCGGCCAGCAAGCGCCTGGCCCCCGGCTTGCGCCTGGGCTGGCTGCTGCTCCCCTCGTGGCTGGCGTGGCCGCTGATCTCCAGCAAGGCGATCGAGGATGGCGGCTCTGAGGTCACGGGACAGCTGACGCTGTGCGACTTCATCGAACGGGGCGAGCTCGACCGGCATGTGCGACGCATGCGCCTGCGTTATCAGCAGCGCCGTGACACGCTCCTGCGCGCGCTCACCCGCTGGCTGCCCGAGGCGCAGGTCGATGGTGAGGGCGCGGGGCTCTATGAGCTGGCGCTGCTGCCCGAGGAGGTGCAGGAGTCCGCGTTGCTCGCCGCTGCCGCGACGCGCGGCGTGGGTTTGGAGGGTCTGGCGTGGCACCGCTGCACGCACCGCGGCCCCCCTGGCGTGCTGCTTGGCTACGGCAATCTCTCCGAGCCGGCGATCGAGCACGGCGTGCAGCTGCTTGCGCAGGCGTTTGCGCAGGTCAGCAGCGCGGCGTCGGCCATGTCCTCCTGAATCGCAGTGGCACAAGCCGTGGCCACGCTACTGGCCCTTTACCGGGCCGCTCCGGCGTCATATCGTGCGGGTGATGGCGGCTAGCTCCAAGCATCTCCCCAGCGCTGAGACGCTGCCTCGCCCGGCCCCGTCCGTGCTTGTGGTGGGCGTCGCGGCTTTCGGCGTCTACCACCTCGTGCTGGCCTTGTTCATGGCCATTGCACCGCGGACCTTCTTCAGCGACGTGGGGCCGTTCGGGGTCGTCAACACCCATTACATCCGCGACACCGCGACCTTCAACGCGGCGATCGGCGTGGCGCTGTTGGTGGCCGTGCGCCGTCCCTCCTGGCGGGTGCCGGTGTTGGCACTGACAACTTTGCAGTTTGCGCTGCACAGTGTCAACCATCTGATCGACATCGGCCGCGCCCACCCCGCGTGGAACGGTTACTTCGACTTCTTCTCACTGGCCTTGGCCACGCTCGTGCTGGCATGGCTCTTGCGATCAGCTCTCGTGGAGGAGGGTCCTGTCAATACGCACAAAGGAGCCCCCTGATGGCCCGTATCGCAGGCGTTCCCCACAGTGAAGCTGGACCGTTTGTACGCATCGCTTACCGGCAGGCCCGGCGCAAGCTCAAGCAGATCTCAGGCCGCGATGTGGCGGGGCTGGAGCCGATCGAGATCTACGCGCACGCGCCGCGATTGCTGTTCGGCTACGGCGTGCTTGAGCAGAGCTCGGCGGCCAAGCCGCGCGTGAGCGAGCATCTGCGCTCGCTGGCGGTGCTCAAGTCTGCCGTGATGCAGGGCTGTGAGTTCTGCCAGGACATCGGCTCGCACGAGGCGCGCCGCGCGAGCGTGTCCGACGAGCAGCTGCAGGATCTGTATCGCTATCGCGAGAGCGAGCACTTCGACGATACCGAGCGCCTGGTGCTTGATCTGGCCGTGGGCATGACGGTGACTCCGGTGCAGGTCAGCGACGAGCTGGTCGTGGCTCTGCGGGAGCGCTTTGACGATGCTCAGCTGGTGGAGCTGGTCCACACGGTCGCCTTGGAGAACCTGCGCTCGCGCTTCAATGCCGCTTTCGGCATCGGCGCCGCCGGCTTCAGCGAAGGCCAGGTGTGTGCTCGCATGGAGAGCGTCTCTGCGCTTGCCGCGTGACTCGCGGCGTGAGCTACGCTCAGCGGCAGCTATGAGGGCTCAGCAGCCATGAGAGTGTTCCTGGCCGGGGCCACCGGCGTGATTGGCAGGCGGCTGGTGCCGATGCTGGTGGCAGCGGGACACGAGGTGACGGGCACGACGCGCTCCTCCACCAAGGCCCAGGAGCTGCGCGAGGCCGGCGTGGAGCCCGTGGTGGTCGATGCGCTCGACAGCGAGGCGCTCAAAGCGGCGGTGCTGAAGGCGCGGCCCGAGGCAGTGATTCACCAGCTGACCTCGATCCCGCCGCGCATCGACCCGCGCAAGCTGGAGCGTGACTTTGCCGTCAACGACCGCTTGCGCAGCCGTGGCACGCGCGATCTGGTGGCCGCTGCGCAGGCCGCCGGCGCCAAGCGGATCGTGGCGCAGAGCATCGCCTTCGCATATCTGCCGGGACCGCCGGGAACGCTGCATACCGAGACCGAAGTGCTCTACCTCGACGCGCCTAAGGTTTTCAGGCGCTCGGCGCGAGCGCTGCACGATCTGGAGTGCGCCGTGCGTGGCGCACAGGGCACCGTGCTGCGCTACGGCTACTTCTATGGTCCGGGCAGCGCGATCTCCTCAAACGGCTCGACCGTCGCGGACCTGCGCCGTCGCCGCCTTCCGCTCGTGGGCGATGGCGGCGGGGTGTGGTCGTTTATTCACGTCGACGATGCCGCGCGAGCCACGGTCGCCGCGCTCGCGCTGGAGGGCAGCGAGGGACGCGTCTACAACGTTGTCGACGATGATCCCGCGCCCGTGCGCGAATGGCTGCCGGCGCTGGCCAACGCCGTCGGCGCTCCGCGCCCATGGCGTGTGCCGGCGCCGATCGCGCGCCTGGCCGCGGGCAGCTACGGGGTGACGATCATGACCAAGGCGCAGGGCGCCTCCAATGCTTTGATCAAACAGGAGCTGGGCTGGAAGCCTGAGCACGCCAGCTGGCGCGAGGGGTTTCGCACGGCGCTGGGCTGACCGTGGGGCTGACCCTTTACTTGCGCACCACCAGGGCTACCCCCATCACCAGCAAGATCAACCCGATGATGCGGTCTAAGCCAATCGTCTGACGAGGCAAGCCGAGCAGGCCAAAGCGGTCGATCACCACGGACATCGCCAACTGCCCTCCGATGACGACGGCGGTGAGGCCACTGGCTCCGAGGGTCTGCACGGTGAAGATCGCCACGCTCACATACACGGCGCCGAACAGCCCGCCAAAGAGCGCCCACCAGGGCGCGTCGCCGATCTTGCCGATGCCACCGAGCCCGCCTTTATAGAAGCTCGTGACGATTAACAGCGCAGCGGTCCCCACAAGAAAAGACACGCTGGCGGCCTGCAGGCTGCCGACGGACTTGCCCAGGCGGGAGTTGACAGGTGCCTGCATGCCAACCAAGCAACCCGCGCCGGCACCGAGCAGGATGGCAAGCCCGCGGCTCACCGGCGCCCCACGCGGCTCACTTGGACCCCACGCTGCTCACTTGGCCTCCAGCCAATTGCGCCCCACGCCAACATCGACGGCCATCGGCGGGTCGTGCTCCCAAACCCCGATCATCTCGCGTTCGATCAGCTCCCGAGCAACGGGCACCTCCTCGGGAACGCCTTCAAAAAGCAGCTCGTCGTGGATCGTCAAGATCAAGCGCGTCTGCAAATTGGCCACGCCAAGCGAGTGGTGGCAGCGCACCATGGCCAGCTTGATGATGTCGGCGGCGGTGCCCTGGATGACGGTGTTGACAGCCAGGCGCTCACCGAGCGTGCGTACCTGGTAGTTGCGGGCACGCAGCTCCGGGATCTGCCGGCGACGACCCCATAGGGTCTTGACGTGGCCTTCCTCCTTGGCCTGGTCGATGGTGTGCTGCATGAAGTGGGCCACCCGAGGGAAGCGCGCCAGGTAGGCATCGATGAACTCCTTGGCCTCGGCACGCGGGATGTTGAGGCGATCGGCGAGCCCGAAGTCCGAGAGCCCGTAGACGATGCCGTAGTTGATCATCTTGGACTTGGAGCGCATGCCGGGGTCGATCTGCTCGGGCGCGACCTGGAAGACCTGTGAGGCAGTGGCGGTGTGCACATCTTCGCCTTGGCGGAAGATCTCTTTGAGCACAGGCTCATCGGCGAGGTAGGCAAGCACCCGCAGCTCGATCTGAGAGTAGTCCGCGGAGATCAGCGCCTGGCCCTCCTCAGCCTCGAAGCAGCCCCGGATCTCCCGCCCCAGGGAGGTGCGAATCGGGACGTTCTGCATGTTTGGGTTGGTGCTTGACAGGCGCCCGGTCTGCGCGACGGTCTGCAGGAAGGTGGTGTGGATCCGCGAGTGCTCATCCACCTCCTGAGGCAGCACATCGAGATAGGTCTTGATCAGCGTGGAGAGCTCGCGCCAGCGCTCGATGCGCGGCACGATGGCGTGCTCCTCGCGGATCGCCTGCAGCACGCGCGCGTCGGTGGAATAGCCCGTCTTGCCGCGGCGCTTGCGCGAGAGACCCAACTTCTCGAAGAGGATCTCGCCCACCTGCTGCGGGGAGGCAATCAGGAACTCGGTCTCCGCCAGCGCGAAGATTTCCTGTTCGAGCTCCAATATCTCCTCCCGCACCCGCTGCGCGACCTCGTGCAGGCGGGGGACCTCCAAACGCACGCCCAGCACCTCCATGTCGCGCAGCACGCGCACCAGAGGCAGCTCGAAGTCGCGCATCACCGCCTCCAGGTCGCGCTCGACGATCTGCTCGCGCTGCCACTGCGCGAGCGCGCCCATCAGCAGCGCCTGTGCGGCCAGCGGATCCTCAAGGTCGCTGGCCAGCCCGCGCTCTTCACACAGCTCGGCGAGGGGGTAGCCGCGACGTGCCGGCTCAAGCAGGTAGGCGCCCAGCAGCGTGTCGTGCAGCAGCCCAGGGGGCACGAGCTTGAGAGCCTTGGCGTCGTGGGCCACCACCGGGCGCTCGCCGCAGGCGCGCACGACCTCCTCGGGTCCCTCGCAGTCGCCGGCGAGGATGCCGCCATCGTGGGCGATCGCAAAGCGCCAGGCCGCGCCGTCGGCGAACAAGGCCCCGTCGGGGACCTCCGCGGGCACGACGACCACACACAGCTCATCGGCTTTGAGCTTGGCGATATCGCCGATGACGCCTTGGCGCACGGACGCGGTCAGCTTGACCTCCGCGGCCGGCGCGGGCGCGGCCAGCTCGGGATCGCCCAGCGCTTCCTCCAGGCGACGCAGAGGGTCGCGCAGCTCGTACTCGCGGAATACCTCGCGCACACGTGAGCGATCGGGCTCCCGCGCCGCCTCGCCGCGCGGGTCGAAGTCGATCTCCACATCCCGCTGCACGGTGGCGAGCTGCTTGGACACACGCGCATCCTCGGCGTGATCGACGAGGTTCTGCTTGCGCTTGGCCCCGCCAATCTCGCGCACATGCCCGAGCACGCCCTCCAGCGAGCCGAAGCGCTGAATCAGATCGCTGGCGGTCTTATCTCCGATGCCGGGAACGCCGGGGATGTTGTCTGAGGTGTCGCCCTTGAGACCGTAGAAGTCAGGGATCAGCTCCGGCGGTATGCCGTAGCGGTCAAGCACCGCCTGGTGGTCGTAGATCTTCGTGTCGGTGATGCCTCGCGAGGTGGCCATCACCTTCACCAGACCTTCGGGGTCGATCAGCTGGAAGACGTCACGGTCGCCGGTGACGATCATCACCGGCACACCGGCCGCACGGGCGCGCTCGGCGAGCGAGGCGATCACGTCGTCGGCCTCGTAGCCCTCGACCCTGATGTTGCGATAGCCGAAGGAGTCCACCAGCGGTTCCATCGCGGACCACTGCTGTTTGAGCAAATCGGGACGTGAGCGGCGCTGGGCCTTGTACTCGGAGAACAGCTCGGTGCGACCGGACATGCCCGCGTCCCAGGCGACCACAGTAGGACACACGCCGTACTCGGTGACGATCTTGACGAGCATTGAAGCAAAGCCAAAAATGGCGTTCGTCGGCACGCCGGTTGAGGTGGCGATTGACTCGGGGAGCGCATAGAAGGCGCGATACACGAGACTGGGGCCATCGATCAGGAATAGCCGTCGCTCCCCTGCGCTCCCGTTGGTAGCCTCGCTCATCGCCGAGCACTTTAGGGCAGGAGCCCCGCGAGCCGCGCGCAATAACATGGCGACGCCAACCGTGGCAACGCCAACGATCCAGGAGCCCACGACTGTGAGCATCACCCCCAGCGCCCAGTACCGCCTCACGATTCGCGTCCGCATGGACGACACGCCGGGCGTCGTAGGACAGGTGACCAGCGCGATTGGCGATGCAGGCGGGATGGTGGGCGCCATCGACCTCGTTGAGGCCGACTCCAGCGGCAGCGTGCGAGACATCGTGGTCGACGCGGCCAACCGCGAACACTGGGGCCGGATCCTTGAGGCGATCGACGCGCTTGATGGCGTGGAGGTGATCGACACCACCGACCGCACCTTCCTGCTGCACATGGGGGGCAAGATCGAACAGCACAACAAGCATCCGCTGAAGACGCGCGACGATCTGTCGATGGCCTACACGCCCGGAGTGGCAAGGGTTTGCATCGCCATCCACGACGACCCTGACAAGGCCTTTCAGTACACGATCAAGCGCAATACGGTGGCGGTGGTCTCCGACGGCACGGCCGTGCTCGGGCTGGGCGACATCGGGCCGGCGGCGGCGATGCCGGTGATGGAGGGCAAGGCGTGCCTGTTCAAGGAGTTCGCGGGCGTGGATGCCTTCCCGATCTGCCTTGACACGAAGGACCCCGACGAGATCGTGCAGGCTGTGAAGCTGATGGCGCCAGGCTTCGGGGGGATCAATCTGGAGGACATCTCCGCGCCCCGCTGCTTTGAGATCGAGGACCGTCTCAAAGAGGAGCTTGACATTCCGGTGTTCCACGACGACCAGCACGGCACCGCGGTGGTGGTGATGGCGGCGTTGCTGAATGCCGTGAAGCTGACCGACAAGCGCCTGGCGGACCTGCATGTGCTGGTGATCGGCCTCGGCGCCGCGGGCGTAGCGGTGACGAAGATTCTGCTCGCCGCGGGTGTGCGCAACATCATCGGCGCGGACTCGCGCGGTGCGCTGCACGTCAAGCGAGGCGACTATCTGGATGGCTCGATGAACGCCATGAAGCGCTGGTTCGCGGAGGTCACCAACCCCGATTGCCGGGACGGCAGTCCGGCTGATGTGATCGATGGCGCCGACTTGCTGATCGGTCTCTCCGGCGCGAAGGCGATGCCGGTGGAGGCGCTGGCGCGCATGAACCCGGACGCGATGGTCTTCGCGATGGCCAACCCCAATCCCGAGGTCAACCCTGAGGAAGCGGCCCCCTATGTGCGCATCATGGCGACGGGACGCTCGGATTACCCCAATCAGATCAACAACGTGCTCTGTTTCCCTGGCATCTTCCGCGGCGCGCTGGACGTGCGCGCCCCGAGCATCACCGAGCGGATGAAGATGGCGGCCGCCCAGGCGATCGCGGACATCGTGCCTGAGCAGGAGTTGCGCGAGGACTACATCATCCCGTCGGTCTTCAACCGCGATGTGGCCCCCGCGGTAGCCGCGGCAGTGGCCGACGAGGCCCGTGCCAGCGGCACGGCGCTTGCCGGCCAGGAGGTGGGCTTCGCCCATGGCGACAACGGCACCGCCCATCTCGGAGCCGTGGCCGCGCAGGGGCTCGCGCCGGCCGGCGCGATGACGCAGACAGGCGAGCACCGCCTATAGATGCCAAGCTGAGGGGGTGATGCGCGTATGCGTGTGACCGTGACCGGAGCGACAGGGCTGGTCGGCCCAGCGCTCATTGCCCGCCTGCGCGCGCGTGGCGCGCAGGTCACGGTGCTCTCCCGCGATCCCGAGCGCGCCGCCGCGAAGCTGGCCGATACAGCGCCCGCCCAGCAGCCGGGAGCGTCCGCGCCCACAGGTGCGCCCGCGTCCCCCACACCCACCTCCGCGCCCGCGTCCCCCACACCCACACCCACATCCGCGCCCGCGTCCCCCGCACCCGAGCCACTGCAGGCGTTGCGGTGGAACCCCCTCGCGGAAGCCGTCCCGGTCGAGGCGCTGACGGGGCGCGAGGGCGTGGTGCATCTGGCGGGCGAGCCGATCGCCCAGCGCTGGAGCGCGCAGGCCAAACGCGCGATCCGCGAGAGTCGTGTGCAGGGCACGCGCAACCTCATCGAGGGGTTGCGCGCGCTCGACTCGGCAGCCGAGGGCGCTCCGGCCGGTCCTCGCCCGCGCGTGCTGGTGAGTGGCTCCGCGGTCGGCTACTACGGGCCTCACGGCGAGGAGCCGCTGGACGAGGAGGCCGCAGCCGGCCGCGATTTCCTGGCGCAAGTGTGCACCGCTTGGGAGGCCGAGGCGCAGAGCGCGGCGGAGCTTGGCATGCGTGTGGTGCAGGTTCGCACGGGTGTGGTGCTCGATGCTCACGGCGGCGCGCTGGCGAAGATGTTGCCGCCCTTCCGCCTGGGCATCGGCGGGCCCGTCGCGGGTGGCAGGCAGTTCCTGTCATGGATCCATCGTGACGATCTGGTGGAGATGATTGTGGACGCGCTGTACAGCGATCAGTGGCAGGGTCCAATCAACGCGACCGCTCCCACGCCTGTCAGCAACGGGGAGTTCTCAAAGGCGCTCGGCCGTGCCTTGAATCGACCGGCATTCCTGCCCGTTCCCGGCTTTGCTTTGCGCGCGCTGTACGGAGAGATGGCCGAGATCGTGACGAGTGGCGCGCGCGTCTTGCCGGCCAAGCCGCTGATGTTCGGCTACCGCTTTCGCCACCCCGATCTGGAGGAGGCTCTGCGCTCGGCGCTGGGGTGAGACTTTGCGCTCGGCGGCGCTGGGGTGAGCTTCGGCTCGCCGCGCTGAGCCTCAGTCCACTTCGAAAGCTCGCCAGAACACCAGCTGCCCGTTTGCGACCCGGTCGGCCGCGTACTGCGAGAGCGTGCTGTCGCCGCTGGGTTGGATCGAGTAGCGCCCAAGGACAGAGTCACGATCGCGGATGTGGAAGAACTGATCGATCACGGCCTGTTTGTCATTGCCGTGGGAACCGGCGCCGCGGATCGCCGCAAGCACGACGCTCATAGCCTCGTAGCCGTATAGGGCCTCAGGCGTGGGCGCTTCATGAAAATGGCCACGATAATCGGCGAACAAGCGCTGGGCTGAGGCAGGGTAGGCGCGATCTGGGAGTATCGGCGTGGTGATGTACGTGCTTTCCCCGGCTGAGCCGATCTGGCTTGCGAAGGCGGCGTTGAGCATGGTGTTGGGCCCCAGCAGCAGCAAGTGAGGATCGGCGGCGTGCAGCTGCTGCCAGAGGGCGATGACGCCAGGAGAAGTGCCACCGCTGAAGAAGACGGCCTGCGCGCCGCTGCGCACGACCTTGCGCACCTCGCCGCTGAATTCCGAGCCGGCGGTGGTGGCGATGCTGTCGTGGCCCAGCACCTGAATGCCGGCGCCCGCCGCATCGCCGGCAAGGATCTGCGCGAGTGGTATCTGGAAGGGGTCCTGGTCGTCGATCACGTACAGGCGCTTGACGTGCAGCGCGCCCATCAGTCGCACCTGCGCGCCGGCCTGCACCGAATCGGCGGGCTGCAAGCGCCCGAAGCTGCGGTGGCCGGTCGGATAGAAGCGTTCAGGCTCGTCCTGACCCGCATCGAGCGAAGCGGTCAGGCCCACATAGGGGCTCGCAGGGCTGACCTGGAGGATGCCGGCGGCGTTGATGAGCGGCAGCGAGATCGCCGTGGCGGCGGAGTTGTAGTCGCCGAGATAGGCGATCGTGCTGGTGTCCTGGGCCGCGGTCTTGGCGTCCGCCGCGGTGATGCCGGGGTCCCACTGTCCGGTCTGCGGGTTGGCGTCGTCAAGCGAGTAGTAGCTGACGCGGAACTGTCCCACATGCCCCCCCGCCTCATACAACGCCAGCTTCTCGCCATTTACCAGCTGTTGTGAGACGCCTGCTGAGGCGCCCTGCAAGGGCAGGCTTGAGTAGACCGTGAGCAGGTTGCCGAGATTGTTGGAGGCGCCGGAGATCCCCACCCCCCCGCAGCCCGAGAGGGCGAGGGCGGGCGCCGCGAGCAGCGCAAGCAGACAGAGGGCGTACTTCGCACGGGCGTGCTGCTGGCGATCCCGGCGCGAGCGCACCGGTTGGCTAGCTGGTCCGGCGACCGGGCAGGTAGCCGGAGAGGATCTTGAGGCAGGCACCAACCAGAATGATGACCGCGGCAAGCATGAACGCGTCGAAGCCCTTCGCGCCCAGAGCCCACAGCACGATCCATACGATCAGGCCGGCAGTGACGGTGAGGATGAGTCCCATTAGCGGGCAATCCTATAGGGCCAGGCCCGCGGCAAGCTCCGCCACCAGCGCTCCTACCGCCGCCGCCGGGTCCTGTGCCTCCCCGGCGGCGCGCACCAGGCGAGTGCCGACGATGACCCCATCCGCCCCGGCCCGCACAGCCTGCTGGGCCTGCTCGGGCGTAGAGATGCCAAAGCCGAGCGCCACCGGCGCGGCCGTCGCGGCCTTGGCGCCGGCAACGACCTCCGCAAAGCGCTCGGACAGGGCCGCGCGCTCCCCGGTGGTGCCCACGACGGAGACGGTGTAGAGGAAGCCGCGCGTCTGCGCGCCGATCCGCGCAAGACGCTCCGGTGGCGTTGTGGGGGCCACGAGCGGCACAAGCGCGATGCCGCGCGCATCGCATGCCGCCAGTGTCTGCTCAGTCTCCTCCAAGGGTAGATCGGGCACGATCAGCCCGCAGGCGCCAGTCTGCGCGAGACGATCCACAAACGCCTCGGCGCCCGGCGCGAGCACCATGTTGGCGTAGCACATGAGCACTATGGGGATCTCCTGCGCCAGCGCACGCGCCACCTCCAGCACGCTTGCGACATTGGCTCCGGCGGCCAGTGCCTGGGTGCCCGCCGCGTGGATCACAGGGCCATCGGCGAGCGGATCGGAGTAGGGCATGCCGAGCTCGATGACGTCCGCGCCGGCCTGCACGCAGGCGTGACCGATACGCAGGGACTCCTCATGGGTGGGATAGCCGCCCATCATGTAAGGCATCAGCGCCGCGCGCTTGCCGTGCTCGCTGAAAGCGCGCGCGATGCGCTCGATCCCTGTCTGCGCCATCGTCAGATCGCTCATGTCAGCGCTAAGACCTCAGCGAGGTCCTTGTCGCCACGCCCGGAGAGGCACACGAGGTCCAGCTCGCCATCCGCCTGCGCCAGCGTCCACGCCAACGCATGGGCGGTCTCAAGCGCAGGAATGATTCCCTCCAGGCGCGTGACCTCGCGGAAGGCGGCAAGCGCCTGGGCGTCTGTCACAGCCACGTAACGAGCCCGACCGCAGTCGCGCAGGAAGGCGTGCTGCGGACCCGTGCCGGGATAGTCCAAACCAGCGGACACCGAGTGCGCCTCGATGATCTGTCCCTCCTCATCCTGCATGATCGCCGACAGCGAGCCATGCAATACACCAGCGCGCCCGCCGACAGTCAGAGGCGCGCCATGCCGCGGAGTATCGATCCCCTCGCCCCCGGCCTCCACGCCGACGAGCTCCACCTGCGGATCGTCGAGAAAGGCAGTGAAGATGCCGATCGCGTTGGAGCCGCCGCCGACACAGGCGATCGCACGCCCCGGCAGCCGGCCCTCACGCTCAAGCAGCTGCGCGCGCGCCTCATCGCCGATCACCCGCTGCAGATCGCGCACCAGCGCCGGATAGGGCGCGGGTCCGACCGCGGAGCCGATCACGTAGTGGGTGCTCTGCACGTTGGTCACCCAGTCGCGGATCGCCGCGGAGGTGGCCTCCTTGAGCGTGCGCGCACCCGCATCGATGGGCTGCACCGTGGCCCCCAGCAGTTCCATGCGCTGCACATTGGGACGCTGGCGGCGGGTGTCCTCGGCGCCCATGTAGATCACGCACTCAAGTCCCAGCAGAGCGCACACGGTGGCCGTCGCCACGCCGTGCTGACCCGCGCCGGTCTCGGCGATGATGCGCCGCTTGCCCATGCGCTTGGCCAGCAGCGCCTGGCCGAGCGCGTTGTTGAGCTTGTGCGAGCCGGTGTGGTTGAGGTCCTCGCGCTTGAGGTATACCGACCTGCCAACGCGCTCAGATAGGCGCCGTGCGCGATACAGCGGGGTGGGACGACCGCCAAAGTCGCGCAGCAGCCCCTCAAGCTCGGAGCGGTAGTTTGGGTCCTCGCGGGCTGTGAGCCAAGCCTGCTCAAGCTCCGCCAGGGCGGGCATCAAAGTCTCGGGGACAAACTGCCCGCCGTAGCGGCCGAAGCGGTGCTCGATGGTGCTCACGCGGCGAGCCTATCGACCTCAGGCAGGCGAGCCTACCGACACCGGATGCGCCTGCGCGAAGAAGCTCCTCAACTTGTCGGGGTCCTTGCGTCCAGGCGCCGCCTCGGTACCGCTGGCCGTGTCCACGGCATAAGGATGTGTGATGGCGATCGCCTCAGCCACGTTATCGGGCCCCAAGCCTCCGCTGAGGATCAGCGGCACGCTCGAACGGCGCGCGGCGAGCAGTTTCCAGTCGAAGCTCTCCCCCGTGCCGCCACGCAATCCCTGCTTCTCAGGCGCTTTGGGACGGGCATCGAGCAGGTGGTAGTCGACATGGAAGCGCTCCATGTCTCTGAGGTCACCGGGCCCGGACACCTGCACCGCCTTGACCACCTTCGCGCCGCTGCGCCTGGCCGCCTCAAGACAAAAGGCGGGTCCCTCGTCACCGTGCAGCTGCAGCATCGTCAGCTCCAGCTCTTCACTGATGCGCGCGATCTCCTCCAGAGGCGCGTTGACGAACACCCCACACAACTCAACACGTCGACGCATGGCGGCGGCAATGCGCTGAGCCTCCTCGATCGAGCAGCGCCGCGGACTTCGCTCGTAGAAGATCATGCCCAGCGCCCACGCGCCGAGCCCCAAAGCCAGCTCGGCGTCCTCCAGGCGGGTGATGCCACATACCTTGACGTTCGTCGTTGTCACTGACCCCAACGGTAGCGGTACGCCCCGCCCGGAGGCACGCCCCACTGGAGGCACGCCCCGCCCGGAGGCACGCCCCACTGGAGGCACGCCCCACTGGAGGCACGCCCCACTGGAGGCACGCCCCACTGAAGGCACACCCCGCCGGAGGCACGCCCCGCCGGAGGGCCGCCGCGGCGGCCCTCCGTCCCCCTGCGTGGCCAAGTTACTTCGGCGTGTTCGGGTTTTCCACGGAGTTGGGACGCTCCGCGAGCGTAACCTTGACAGTCTTGTGTTCGTAGGCGCCGTTGCCCTTGGCGCGCCTCAATTCGATCGAAACGGTATCTCCAGGCTTCTTGGTGGAGATGGCAGTGCCGAGCCCCTCGGAGCTTGATATCGGCTTGCCATCGATACCCACGATGATGTCGCCGCCGACAGCTACCTGTTCGCCGCCGATCTGGCCACTGAGCGTGCCGCCATGAATGCCGGCCTTCTGTGCCGGGGTGCCGCTCTGCACGCTCTGCACCAACGCGCCACTCTTGACGGGCAGGTTCAAAGGCGCCAGCGATTCGTCGATCGTCAGCGAGGTCAGGCCGAGATACGCCCCGCGCACCGTGCCGCCCTTTTCAAGCTGGGGCAACTCGGTCTTGGCGGTGTTGATCGGGATGGCGAAGCCGATGCCGACGCTGCCGCCACCACCGCCGCCGGTCTCGATCTGTGAGTTGATGCCGATCACGCGACCGCTTGAGTCGAGCAGCGGGCCACCGGAGTTGCCGGGGTTGATGGCCGCGTCGGTCTGCAGGACATTTGAGATGGTGAAGCCGTTAGGAGCTGTGATCGGACGCTGCAAGGCGGAGATGACGCCCGTGGTGAGCGTGCGATCCAGCCCGAAGGGGTTGCCGATCGCCAACACCGGATCGCCGACCTGCACTTTGCTGGAGTCGCCCAGCGTCAGCGGGTGTAGCGTCAGACCTTCGGTGGGAATGTGCAGCACGGCAAGGTCGTTGGAGGGGTCCTTGCCCACCACCTGGGCGTTGACCGTCTTGCCGTGTTCGAGGCTGACGGTGACCTTCACGGCGTTCTCGACTACATGCCAGTTGGTGAGGATCGTGCCGTCCGCGCTGACGACGATGCCTGATCCGGAGGCCGTGCCCTGCTGCTGAGTTTCACCGCCAAACAGAGGCGATTCGCCCTGCTTGACGATCGTCGACGTCACGAGCACCACCCCAGGGGCGTCGCGCACGTAGATGTCATGCGGCGTAAGCCCGTGACTTTCAGAGGAAGCGTTAGAGGGAGCTAGAGGTGCCGAGGACTCGATCGTGACAGTCCTCGAAGAGCTGCTGCCGAGGTCGCCGGCGATAGCCAAGACAGCGACTACAACGCCGGCGCCAAATAGCGCGGCCAAGAATGGGATTGCAAGCGTTCGTTTCATGTCGGTGAGGATGATCGACCGCTATGAAGGCGGTCTAAAGGGGACCCCTGTAGCCCTCTAAAACTTTTGCAGCTCGCGCAAGGCTATCTCGGGATCGGGCGCGCGCATCAGCAACTCTCCCACAAGCACCGCCTGCACCCCAAGCGCGTCCAGGTCGCGCAGCTGCTCGGCCGAGGAGATGCCTGACTCCGAAACCACCGCCACACCAGCGGGGATCTCCGCCAGGAGCCGTGCGGTGCGCCGCACGTCCACGCTGAAATCGCGCAGGTCGCGATTGTTGACACCGATCAGATCGGCGCCCACGCTCAGCGCCACCTCAAGCTCCGCGCTGTCGTGAACCTCAACCAGAACATCGAGGTCAAGCTCACGGGCCTGCTCGTGCAGCGCCCGCAACGTGGCCTGCGGCAGGGCGGCCACGATCAGCAGCACCGCGTCGGCCCCGGCGGCTCGTGCCTCGTGCAGCTGGTAGGGGTCCACGATGAAGTCCTTGCGAAGAATGGGCAACCGGCACGCCGCTCGCGCCTGGCGCAGATCCTCAAGCGTTCCTTCGAAATGCGGACCCTCTGTGAGCACAGACAGTGCCGCCGCGCCCCCCCGTTCATAGGCGCTCACGATCTTCTCCACATCGGCCTGCTCGCGCAGCCTGCCAGCCGAGGGGGAGCGGCGCTTGAACTCCGCTATCACCGCGATGCCGGACTCGCTCAAGGCGTCGCGAAAGCGCCGTCGAGGCTGCGTGCCCTCCCGATCGCGCTCCTCAAGCGCAAGCTGGGCAACGGGCAGATCGCGCTTGCGCTGCTGCAAATCCGCGCGGGTGCGCGCGACGATCTCATCCAGCACTGTGGCGCTCACGAGGAAACCCCCGCCGGCGCGTGTCTCTGGCTCGCCTGCACATAGGCCTCCAAGGCCCGCGCGGCAGCGCCCGAGGCGACCGCCTCCCGCGCCTGCTCCACACCCTCGGCGATGCTGCCGGCAGCCCCGGCGACGTAGATGGCCGCGCCGGCATTGATCAGCGCCAGATCGGCACGCGGCCCCTGCTCCCCTTCGAGAATGGCGCGGGTGACGCGCGCGTTATCCGCGGGGCTGCCCCCCTCATAGTCGCGCGCCGCCAAGGCGATTCCCACATCAGCGGGTGTCAAGGTGTAGGCGCGCAACTCCTCCCCGCGCACCTCGATCGCACTCGTAGCTGCCGAGGTCGAGATCTCATCGAGCCCATCCTCGCTGGCGACGACGAGCGCGTGCTCCACGTCCAGCAGCGCCAGCGCACCGGCCACTACCTCCAAGAAGGCGGGATCGGACACACCGATCAACTGTCGTGTGGCGCCGGCGGGATTGGTGAGTGGCCCGAGCAGGTTGAAAACGGTGCGCACCGCCAGGTCGCGCCGTACAGGCATCACAAAGCGCGTCGCCTGATGATGGGCGGGAGCGAACATGAAGCCAAAACCCGCCTCTTCAATGCAACCGGCGACGCCCTGCGGGTCAAGATCGATGCGCGCTCCCAGGGCCTCCAGCAGGTCGGCTGAGCCGGAGGGGCTGGTGGCGGAGCGATTGCCGTGCTTGGCCACGGCACAGTCCGCGCCGGCCGCGATCAAGGCGGCGGTGGTCGAGACGTTGAAAGTGCGCCGCCCCCCGCCGGTACCGGCTGTGTCCAGCAGGTCGCTGCGCTCGGTTGGCACATGCGCTGCCAGCTCGCGCATCGTTCTGGCCAGCCCGGCCAGCTCTTGTGTGGTCTCCCCCTTGGTGCGCAAGGCGATCAGGAAGGCCGCGATCTGCGTCTCAGAGACCTCGCCGTGCATGATCTGCGCCAGCACCTCCGCCGTCTCATCGGCGCTCAGATCGCGCCGCGCGGCGAGCGCGTCGATGGCGCGGGTGAGGACTTCATTGGGCATCAGAGCGCCAGCTTAAACGACAGATCGCGCATCGTTTCAATACTCAGGCGAGAAAGTTGGCCAGCAGCTGCTTGCCCTCGGCGGTCAACACCGACTCGGGATGAAACTGCACCCCCTCCGCGGGCAGCTCGCGGTGGCGCACGGCCATCAGCAAGCCATCGCCCCGCGCGGATGCTTCCAGGCAGTCGGGCAAGGCGGCGTCCACCACCAGCGAGTGGTAGCGCCCCACCGTCAAGGGGCTCGACAGGCCCGTGAAGATTGTGCGTCCGTCGTGCTCGATCGTGGTGGCCTTGCCGTGCACCGGCGGATGCAAGATCACCTTGCCGCCAAAGGCCTGGCCCAAGGCCTGATGACCGAGGCACACACCCAGCGTCGGAATCCCTGCCTCTTCAGGCATGCGCCGCACAAGCTCAAGCGTGATGCCGGCCTCATTGGGCGTGCAGGGACCGGGGGAAATGACGCAGCGCTCGTAGCCGCCTGCCAGCAACTCATCGACGCTGGCACGGTCGTTTCGCACTGCCTCCACTTCCGCACCCAGCTCACCGAGATACTGCACGAGGTTGTAGGTGAAGGAGTCGTAGTTATCCAGGACGAGAACCCGCATGGCGCCTCGACTCACCCCCAATCCACCTGGTTGCAGGCCAGCTCGATCGCGCGCATGGCCGCTGTTGACTTGGCCACCGACTCCTCGTACTCATAGGCCGGTTTGGCATCGGCCACGGTGCCGCCACCTGCCTGCACATGAGCCACGCCGTCCTTGACGACCACGGTGCGAATGTGGATGGCGGTGTCGAGGTCGCCGCTGTAGGAGAGGTAGCCAATCGCGCCGCCGTAGCCGCCGCGCTTGACGGGCTCAAGCTCGTCGATGATCTGCATCGCGCGCACCTTGGGTGCCCCGGAGAGGGTGCCGGCGGGCAGCACCGAGCGCAGCGCGTCCATCGCTCCCACATCGGGACGCAGAGTGCCCGAGACAGAGGAGACAATGTGCATGACGTGGCTGTAGGACTCGATCTCCATCAGCTCATCGACGACGACACTGCCGTACTCGCAGACTCTGCCGAGGTCGTTGCGCCCCAGGTCGACCAGCATCACGTGCTCGGCGCGCTCCTTCTCATCCGCCAGCAGCTCGCCGGCGATGCGACGGTCATCCTCGGGAGTTTCTCCGCGCGGGCGGGTGCCGGCGATCGGGCGCGTGGAGACATGGCTGCCGGTGACGGTCAGCAGCGGCTCGGGACTGGCGCCTGCTACCTGGAAGTCGCCGAAGTCAAGGAAGTACATGTAGGGACTGGGATTGACCGCCCGCAGGCCGCGATAGATGGAAAAGGCCTCCACCGGCACAGGCGCTGACCAGCGCTGCGAAGGCACCACCTGGAAGGCATCGCCGGCGTAGATGTACTCCACGATGCGCGCGACCATGCTTTCGAAATCCTCGCGTGACATGTTGGACTGAAACCGCGGCATCGCCCGCGGACCTGGACCTGCTGGGTCTGCCCTGGACTGCGGACCTACTGGGTCTGCCCTGGACTGCGGAGCGGCTGAGCCTGCCCCGGACTGCGGAGCGGCTGAGCCTGCCCCGGACTGCGCCCGCGGCACTGGACCGGCCAGCGCGCCGCGAATCTCAGCGATCCTCGCCACAGCGCTCGCGTGCGCGCGCTCGACGTCAGGCTGGGCCTCCAAATCGGCATTGACGAGGATCGTGACGGTGTGTTTGAGGTGGTCGAAGATCACCAGAGCGTCGGAGAGCATCAGAGCCATATCGGGCAGACCCAGAGCGTCGGGGTTGGGCTCCTGCAGCGGCTCGACGCTGCGCACGAGGTCATAGCCGAAGAAACCCACCGCGCCACCCATGAAGGGGAACCCGCCCGCCACCTTCGCACCAGTCGCATCTATCGAGTGCGCAGCCTGGCGGAAGCGACCGACGTGCTCAGCGGCAAGCGCATACGGATCGTCCTCATCGCCCAGCGACCAGCGCAACACTGAGCGGGGCTCAAAGCCGATGAACGAGTAGCGTCCCATGCGCTGCCCCTGTTCAGCGGACTCCAGCAGGAAGCAGGGCTGTCCTGGAGCCAGCTCCCGCAGCTTCAGGAACGCCGACACCGGCGTCTCGCAGTCGGCGATAAAGCTCTCGCAGACCGGGATCAAGTTATGCGAGACGCTAGCGACGGCGCCCATCGAGCACCCGCTCGGCGTCAGCCAGGGCACGACCGCGACTGTGCAACAGCACAAGCAGGTGATAGAGCACGTCGGCTGCCTCTTCATCCACGCGCTCATCGGACTCCTCGCGCGCCGCGCGCGCCACCTCCTCGGCCTCCTCCATCACCTTCTCGCCGATCAGCGGCGGGTCCTCCAACAAGGTCACGGTGTAGGAGCCGGTGGGACGCTCAAGCGCGCGCTCGCGCAGCGTGCGCTCAAGGCCCGGCAGTATCTCGTGCGGCGCGCTGGGCGCCAGCTCGCCGCGGTAAAAGCAGGTGCGCTCGCCTGTGTGGCAGGCAGGACCGGCAGGCTCCACCAGAGCGAGCAGCGTGTCGCCGTCGCAATCGATGCGCAGCGCTCTGACGGTCTGGGTGTTGCCGCTGGTGGCGCCCTTGTGCCACAGCTCCTCGCGCGAGCGGCTCCATAGGTGCAGCTCGCCGGTGGCGCGTGTGCGCTCCAGCGCCTGCTCGTTCATGTAAGCCAGCATCAGCACCTCACCGCTGTGCCAATCCTGGACGACACATGGCACCAAGCCGCGCTCGTCATAGACGAGTTGCTGCGCAAGTGGCTCAGCGACCGGGATCTCCACCCGCGCCATTGTAGGGGCCTCAGTGCGCCATCATTGCGCCGGCAATGACACCGCTGCTCCAGCGCAAGCTGATCGTCATCACCGGCAAGGGCGGAGTCGGTAAGACAACTATCTCCGCCGCCCTTGGCTTGCTGGCTGCGCGCCATGGTCTGCGCACGCTCGTGGTGGAGGTAGGCGAGCGACAGCACATACCTGCGCTGCTGGGTTTCCCCGAGCCGTCGCAGGCAGGAGCAGAGGTGCTCCTCGCACAGAGACTGTCGAGCATGTCGATCGACCCCGATCGCGCCCTGGCCGACTGGCTGCGAGCGCTGGGCGGGCGGGTGTCCTCGCGCGTCTTGCTCTCCAGCGCCACCTTCCAATACTTCGTAGCGGCTGCTCCCGGCGCCAGAGAGATCCTCAGCATGGTCAAAGTGCTGGAGCTAACCGAAAACGAAGAAGGACCAGGGCGCAAGCGCAAGCGGGGAGACGCATACAACCTGGTGATCCTCGATGCTCCCGCCACCGGCCACGCGCTGGCGCTGCTCAGCTCGCCACGAACCTTCACAGGGCTCGCACGCGTCGGGCCGATCGCCGCACAGACACGCCTGGTGAGCGATCTGCTTGAAGACCCCAAGCGCTCGGGGTACGTGGCCGTCGCGCAGGGCAGCGAGATGGCTGTCGCGGAGACCTTGGAGCTGCGCGAGGGCCTGCGCGAGGAGCTGGGCCGCGACCTAGATGCGGTGATCGCCAACGGCGCCTTGCCGCGACGCTTCGATGAGCGTGAGTTGCGCAGAATCGCGGCGCTTGGCGCCGAGCATCCAGCGACCCGCTCAGCGCACGCGGCCGCGCGAGCGGTGCACACACGGGCACGCATGCAGAACAACCAGATCGCGCGTCTGCGCCGCCAGCAACTGCATGTGCTGCGAGTGCCTTTTCTGTTTCAGCCCAGCTTGGATGCCGCGGCCCTGCGGTTGATCGCCGGCCGCTTGGAGCGCGGGCTCGCGGCTTTCAAGCCGAGCCCGTAGCTCAAAGCACAGTCCCCTGTTTGTCCAACCATCCCAACACGTCCTGCGCGTTGCGGCGAGGTATCGGAACGGGATAGAAGACCCGATCGATAATCCCTTCGTGCGCGATGAAGGTCAGGCGGCTGTAGACACGCTCGCCGCGAGCGGAAAGCGAGGTTGGTAGATCGATCGTGTCGGCCAACTCAAGTTTCCCGTCGCTGAGCAGCGGAAACTGCAGACGCTCGCGCCGGCAGAAGCGTCGCTGCTCCTCCGGCGAGCGCGCGCTGACGCCAACGACGTTGAACCTGCGCCCGGCGAAGCTCGCGACGTGCTCACGAAAGAGACGGCTTTGCAGTGTGCAACCGCTGCCGAGCAAGCCGTCCGGATCCCGTGAGCTCTCGCGTGACGTTTCTGTCCCAGGGTGAACAAACACCACCACCGGCTCGATCGCCAGCCGCGCCAAGTCCAGCTCGCCCCCCGTTGTGCAGGCCAATTGCAGCGAAGGCAGGGGCCGGCCCAGCAGCGACTCCACGAGCTCGCCGTCACTCGGCGCCCATGTCGCCTGCATCTCCAGCTGGCTTGGGCTAGCGAGCATGGCCGTCCAACTCCGCGTTCGCCAGCCGATATAGGCGCGTGTACATATCTTGTTCTAGGAGACCGATTCGCATCAGCGTGCTCATGTAGCGGTGCACGGTGCTGTTGTTCATCTCAAGCTGCTTGGCCACTTCCGCAACCCCGCGCTCGGTGCCATCGAGCGGAAAGCAGGTCAGCACCTGCAGTCCAATCAGAAGCGAGTGCGACAGGCTGCGGTCTTCCATCAAGGTGCGGAACAGCCATTGCGTGGATTGACCCGAGCGACTGCCTTGCGCGCCTGCCGTGTCTTCTTGGGCCGTGGCTTCTTGGGAGTGGAGACTTGGGCCGGCAGCCTTGCGGTGGATCACGCGCTCGACCTGATCCTCGGTGAGCTGGATGAAAACGCGCCCGCGTTCGGCCTTATCGCCCATGGTGCGGGCCGAGCGCTGTTTGCTGCGCCCGGCCCGCTGTGGAGCGCTTCGCGGCAGCGAGACACCGGACTTGCCGTCCTTGGCAGCGCTCCGCGCGCGGCGCCCCTCCTCTCCGCGCTTGGGAGCTGCGGTCCGACTGGTGTGTTTGTCTCGCATTGCCTTGGCAGTGATGATGCCTTGGAGCTCTCTTGCTCACAATGCACAAGTGAAAATTGTTCTGACTGGTGCATCGAGCGCGCATCCCGAAAGCGTTCTTCAAATCTGACGCCGGCCTACGCCCGCGGGTCGCGGGACTCCGGCCGCCTGCACCCGCCCCCAGGCCGAGCCGAGCTTATGCGGACTGCTGACCGTAGGCGATGCGCCAGATGCGCAGTACCGGCACGAGCGCACGGGCCAAAGGACCACCAGCCCGCACAAGACTCGCGGTGTGCTCGCGCATATGCGGAGCGCGGGTGCTGTCCTTTGACAGATACATGGCGACCATGCAGGCCACGATCACGCTGTGGCGATGACCATTGTGCAGCGCTCTTGCATCGGCGGTCGCCCTGCGGAGCAGCTCGCACAGCCGCGTGGCAGCGATGTCCGTGCTTGGGTAGTGCCCGATGTAGCTATGAGCGCCTTGGGCGGCATCCTCCTCAATGTCGCCGAAGCTGTCGAGCATCGTCCCGACAAGGGATATCCATAGATAGGAGGCGCTGGTTCTGAGCCCATCGCTCTCGCCAACCGTTAATTCAGCCGCCAGCGCCAGGAGAGCGAGGACGCCCAGCCATGCGCTTGCCGCGCCAGTCAGCTCAAACCAGCTCAGCCCAATGTCTTGGGGGAACCTCCGCCCCGCCCAATGCTTGAGCAGCGCATCCCGCTGAATCGGATTGGACTCATGATTGAGACCTTGAACCTCAGCCATCCCGGCAGCCTCAAGCGCCAGAGGACGAACACGCGCATAGGCCGGTAATGAGGCGAAACCCTCGCGGCAGGCCGCCACAAGCAAGCGCAGATAGCCACTATTCTCGTGACTAGGATTATATTGATAATAATCGCGCGTGGCGCGATCCGGTTCCAGCGCATCGGCCATCGCCAGGTGCAACTGACAACCGTTGAGAACGCCCGCACAAGCGCCACGCTCACTGACGCTGTCCAGAAAGTCAGCCATCAGCTCGTAGGCGACGAGCACCCGCAACAGCCGTCGATCGCGGCGACGCGCGACGGTGAAGAAGAGCGCGGCGCCATCGGCGTTGGCCCTGCTGCGACCAAGCATGTCAAGCGCGTCATTGCGCAACAATCGATCCGGAATCGCTTGCGCCCGCGCGCGCCATGCCTGCACCTCTTGCGCCACCCCCGGCAAACCCCACAGCAACTCCCGTATGACCGCGGCAATAAGCGCCCAGGCCTGCCGACAGTAGCGCGGTCCCCACTCGAATATCCGTCCAAGAAAGGAGATATTTGTGGAGGCTAATGATCACGTCGGTCGTTTACGCCTGCTTCCTAGGATTCGATAGAGCAACTCATTTCTAAGGATCCGTCAATCCTGGAGGCTGAGTGCGGGACGGATACGCACCGCCAAATAGCCGGGCAGCGCGATTATCACCACGGCAACCGCGGTAACCAACGCAAGACTGCCAACTGCCACCAGCGCGCCAACCGAAAACACCACAGGGAATCCGGTGACAGACGCCAGCGCGTGGCTCAAGAGCAACTGGCCGTAGATCCCGAAAATGGCGCCGATCGAACACCCGGCGCCGAGCAACAGCGTGCTCTCCACCAACAGGCCGCGCCACAGCACACCCCGCCCAAAGCCATCGACCTTCATATCGGCCAGGCGGGGGCGACGCTGCCAGATCATCGCCCCCATCGCCGCCGCGGTTGCCAGCATCGCGGCGATGAGCACCAGGGTGGCGATCTGAGTCAAACGCGAAAGGCCCTGGCGAGAAGTGGCGCGCTGTCGTTCTTCGCGGGCGCCGGCAGTCTCAACGGTAAGGCCTGAGCGCCTGCCCAACGCTCGCTGAATACGACGGCGCTCGGCTTCGGCCCCAACGCCGGGGGCGATCATGACGTTATAGGCGCTCACCCCAGCGCTACCCCAGGCGTTGGCATAGTCATGCGCATTCAAGATAACCGCGCCCGGCGGCCAGCCGGCGTTTGTGCTGAGCGCCGCCACACGCAAGGTCATTGGACGCGGCGAAGGCAATACAAACGACTGCCCGATATGAAGATGATGTTCATCGGCGATCGCCTGCGAGACGACCGCCCAGCCACCTTGCCGGAAGCGGGTTACCGCCGCTGCAAGAGTCCCACTGACCAGCTGACTGGGAGGTATCGGCGATGCCGCCGAGGCAGGCGGCCCGAGAACCCAGATACGGCGATCGCCGAAATCGAGAAAGCCGGCGCGGTACAAGCGCACGGCCCGGACGCCTGCAACGCGAGCGATCTTGCCGGCGTCGCGGGGCTGGAATGGGGTTGTGGCGAGCACATTCTGAGAGCCCGCGGCGGTGACCCATATGTCGGAAACCGACGCGAGGTCGTGAGAAGATCGATCCAGCCCATGCTGAAGATTCATGTGCGCGCCCTGAATCGCAACGCTGCCAAACACGGCGATCGCTCCCGTAGCAGCAATCGCGAGCGACCTCGCCCGGTTGGCGCGCGAGCGCAGCTCGATGACCGCGAGATAGGGCGCCGCGCCTCGAAATGGCTGCTGGATTCGCTCGAAGGCAACGACGATGCCCTGAACGAGGCTGGGCAGCAACAGCAGGAGGACCGCAACCAGACACACCATGCCCCCAATCGCGGCCTGTGGCGTCACCAGCAGGATGAAGGTCGTGATCGCCAGACACGCCAAGCCGGCGATCAGGCCCGCATTCCCGCGGCTGTGTCTTGAGAGCGTGGAAGGCGCCGCCAGCGACAGGCGGGCAAAGATATCGGCCCTTAAAGGAGCAAGCACACCGATGCACCCTGCGAGCAAACCACCGCTTACGGCGATCGCGACACTCTGCCATGTCACGACTCGCTGCGCCCCAATCGAAAAAGCAAACGACAGGTAGCCCGGATTCTGATGGAACAGCGCGATTGACAGTATGTCGCCAAGCGCAAGACCCAGCAGCGAGGCGATGACGCCAAGGATCAGACCGTCGAGCAGCAGCACCGTGACAATCGTTCGGCGCGGATAGCCGTCCAAGCGCAGATCTTCGACAAGCAACCGCCGCTGGGGCACGGTCAGCAGGATTGCGTTAAATGCGAACAGAAATCCCACCAGCGCACTGATCGCCGAGAACAGCAAGGCCGACTGGTTTGCCGGTCCGGCGGCCTGACTGAAAAGCGTGGCGTCGAAGTTGGCCGGACGGACATCGAGACTGCCCGCGGCAAGATGCATCAATCCTTCGCGCACCTCGTGGTCATAGCCTGGGGCCGGCTTGACGAAGATCCTGCTTACACGACCCTGCAACCCCGCAAGCTGCTGAGCGTAGGCCAGCGGCGCGATTGCAACGGGACTGTCAACCAATGGGCCAATATCGCTGCGCAACAGCTCGGCGCCCAGGAAGCCACCCACAACGCGACCCCCGATCTGCAGATCCACAGGGCTGAGTGAGAGCAACCCGATCGATTGCGCGATCGGCGCAGGCAGGGCAAACGCCCGCTGGTGGGCAAGCTGAGTGGCGGTGAAGTGGTGCAGCAGTGGGCCGGCGGTACTGGCGAAGTGCGGGTCGGTGCCGATCAGATTCACCGAGCGCTGCCCCTTGGGGCCAAGGATGTTGGCCTTTACTTCCAGGACTGGCTCGGCTGCGCGCACTCCCGGCAGGCTCTGAACCTCACCCAATATCTGCTGGTCAAACCCTTCAGGGCTGCGGGCGGCGAGCTGGAAACGCATGTTCCCCACGATCCCCTTGGTCAGCTGCTGCACCGAGCCGTCCAGGCTGGTGCTGGCGATCTGCGAGGCGAACAACAGGGCGACCCCCACGGCGATACCGGCCACTGCAAACAGCTCCTGCACGATGCGCGTACGCAGACGCAGGCGGTAAAGCAAGAGGATGCTCGATAACTTCATCGCCTCAGGACTCCTGCGCTAGAGCTGGACGCAAATGCTCTGCCGAGCACAGAAATTCAGTGCAATCAAGCTCGTCAGTTGGCATCGACCGATACCAGCCGCGGCTCAGGCTCTTCTTCCAGCAGCCGCCCGTCGCGCAGCGTCAATACGCGGTCGGCATAGCGCGCTGCCTGTGGATCATGCGTCACCAGCACTACTGTCAGCCCGCGACTACGGCATACACCAGTCAACAGTTCGAGCACCTCTTCTCCGCGGCGGCTGTCCAGGCTGCCGGTGGGCTCATCGGCCAAGACCAGCTTCGGATCGGTGGACAGCGCGCGGGCGATCATTACGCGCTGGCGCTCGCCCATTGAGAGCTGGTCGGGACGGTGGTGCAGACGATCCTCAAGACCCAGCGTGTCCATCAGCGGAGTCACTCGCTCGCGTGCCTCGCGGGCGCGCACCCCCAGTCCCATCAGCTTCAGCGCGGCGTTGTCGATCGCGCTTACACCGGGTGTCAAGTTGAGCGTCTGACGCACGAAACCCAGCTCACGCAGGCGGTAGCGTGCAGCCTCCTGGTCGGAGAGCGCCGATATCTCACGGCCGTCGAGCGCGATCGAACCGCTGTCGGTGCGCAACAGCGCCGCGATCAAAAGCAGCAGCGTCGACTTGCCCGAGCCGCTGGGCCCATACAGCGCAATCAGCTCGCCCTGCTTGACGGTCAGCGAAACGCCATCCACGGCGCGCACAGGCTCGCTCTCGCCAATGCGATAGTGCTTGACGACGTCGTGCAGTTCGAGCACTGTGCCCCTAGGCGGACTGTTCGCGGCTACGCAACTGGATCACCTTGCCGGGCTCCTCATCGTCCTGCGGCAGCGGCGCCTCGGGCAGCCGCGGCGGCGTCGACAGGCGTCCGCCACTCAGCGAGGCGATGTGGTGAGCGCGCATCACCGCGGGCATGTCGGGGACCGTAATCAGCACGGCCATGCCTTCATCGTCGGCCAGCGAACGCAACAGCTGTGTCACTTGCTCGCGCTCGATCACATCCAGATTGGCCGTCGGGTCGTCCACCAGCAAGAGCTTGGGCGCACGTACGATCCCATGGGCGATTGAGATCAGCGAGCGCTCCCCATCGGAGAGGCTTCCCCAATGCTGATCGGCGCACTCGGACATACCCACTCGCTCCAGCGCCTCACGGGCCAGGGCGTAGGCCTGGCGGCGTCCGCGCTCGGCCAGGCGCGGCAAGGCAACGTAGTCCAGCATGCGCAGGTCGCTCTTGGGCCCCGCGCGCCTGACCCAACCGATCCGCTCAAGCATCAAGCGCGTGTGTTCGCTCTCCCGCAGCCTGGCCATGTCAGCGCCTTCGAAGCGCACCACGCCCTGATCGGGCCGCTCCAGACGCGCGGCGATCTTCAACAGCGTGGTCTTGCCGACGCCGCGTTTACCCCAAACGGCCACCAGCTGACCGGCGCCCACGTCGAGCGTCACATCCTTGAGCACTCGTAAGCGGTGCGCCCCCCGCAGATAGCTCTTGCCAACGCCTTCCAGCGAGAGCAGAGAGTTCATCTCATGCGTCCCGATGTCGGCGGCTCGCATCCTGGAAGCCCGCACCCATGTTCTCCAGCGATTCGCGCACACCCTGCAACCAGCCCAAGCGAGACTCCCAGAATGCCAGCTCGGCATCTCTGACCATCACCATCACCAGCCCCGACCAGCGGCTGGGGTCGGGCGGGCGAATCCGTTCAAAGGACTTCTTCAACTCCTGCACGCGGCCCAAGCACACCAGCTCCTGGCCGTACACGAGCTCGATCATGCGTGGCAGGTTCTGCGGCTGACACAGAGCGATTTTCATGTGCAACTCATCGCGCAGCGGTGGCGCCGAGGAAGAGGCGAACAGCCACTGCTCGAAGTGACGCACCCCCTCTTCGGTGGCCTCGTAGGAGGACTCCTCGCGCGCTCGCACCAAGCCCTCCCGTTCCAGGCGCGCGAGCGCGGAATACACGTTGGAATCAACGAACTCGGCAGAGGACAGGCGCTGGCGTAATTTGGCCGTAAGCCTGTGAGCAGGGCTGGGCTCCTCGATGACCAAGCCCAGTACGGCAATCTTTGCTGACATCTATTTGTGCGCTCCCTCGCGGGGTCTTTACCAGGGGTTGGGACGGTACACCATCTACTGTTCCAGTGTGAGCCTAAGCTGAATCATTCAGATAAGCTGTCATCTCGATCGATGGGATACGCCCGTAGTGTAAGCGTAGCTTGGATGGTTCTTATGCGGGTGTGGTGTTTCCGACAGATGTCGTAGGTGTGCGGAGAAGCTGGCGTGGGTGTGTGGAGATCTACGTAATCCCCAGGCGGTCGAGTAAGTCCTCATTGGTGCGCCACTCGCGCCGCACCCTTACTCCCAGGTCGAGATGCACACGACTCCGCAACTCCCTTTCGATCTGCTTCCTCGCCGCGCTGCCCACCGCCTTGATCATGCGTCCCTGAGCGCCAATCACGATGCCTTTCTGAGACTCGCTCTCCACCCAGATCAGTGCCCTGATCCGCGTCAGATCCTCGCGCGGGTGCTCGATCTCCTCGACCATCACCTCGACCGCATGAGGCACCTCCTGGAAGGTGCGCCTGATCACCGCCTCCCGAATCAGCTCCGCCAGCAGCACCGCCTGAGGCTGATCGGAGCGCTCGGCGGGATCGAACATGAACGGACCTTCGGGCATCTGCGCCGCCAGGTGCTCGATCAACTCCCCCACGCCCACACCGGTGCGGGCCGAGATCGGGAACACCTCCCCCACGCCCTCAAGCTCAGCGGCCTGCGTCAACGTCATCGCCGTCTGTCCACGACCCACGCGATCGATCTTGTTCACCGCGACGGTCACACGCGCCTTGGCGGCCGCCAGAGTCGCCGCGATGAACCTGTCTCCCGGTCCCACGCCCTGCTCGCCGGAAACCACCAGCAAGGCTGAGTCAGCGTCCTTCAGCTCCTGCTGAACGCGTCCCGCCATACGCGCCGTGAGCGCATCGCGCGGGCGCTGCACGCCGGGCAGATCCACCAATACCAGCTGGCACTCCCCGCGCGTCAATACTCCGCGGATCGCGCGGCGCGTGGTCTGAGGGCGATCGGAGACGATCGCCACCTTGTCCCCGACCACAGCGTTGACAAGCGTCGACTTGCCCACGTTGGGGCGGCCCGCGAGCGCGACGAAGCCGCTGCGCGTGCTCATGCGTCCTCCTGCGGGTCGATCGCCTCCCAGCGCATGATCTCAGCCTGCAACGCAAGCATCTCGCCTGCGTCAGTCTCGTGATCCATGCCCACGAGGTGCAGCACGCCGTGTACCACTGCCTCCTGCACGTCCACCGTGTGCTGGGGGCAGATCACCACATCCCCCAACTCACGCTGGCTGTCGCCCAGCTGCCGCGCGCCGTCCGCGCCATCGATGGGGAAGGACAGCACGTCGGTGGGTCCGCTCTTGCCTCGGTGCTCGATGTTCAGCTCGGCGATCCGATCGGCGTCCACGAACTCGATCGCCAGGTGACCGTCGCCCACGCCGGCGGCTCCCGCCGCCACCGCGCACAGCCGCCTCATCCGTGCCAGAGGCAGCGTCTGGCCACCGGCATCCGCGTGAAGCACCTCGACTCCGAACACCTCCACTTCGATCCCCGCCATGACGCCGGCCTGGCTAGGCAAGCCGACGATCGGCCGCGCGCAGCTCGGGCGCCTCGCGGCGGCCGTGCTCGTCGTATGCCTCGACGATGCGCTGGACGAGTTTGTGGCGCACCACATCCTCGCCGCCGAAGCGCACGAACTCGATGCCCTCGATCGCCTCCAGCACCTCGCCGACGACGATCAATCCCGAGCGCTGCTCGCGCGGGAGGTCGACCTGAGTCACATCTCCCGTGACCACCATCCTCGAACCAAAGCCAAGGCGGGTGAGGAACATCTTCATCTGCTCAGGCGTCGTGTTCTGCGCCTCATCGAGGATCACAAACGAGTCGTTCAGCGTGCGCCCGCGCATGAACGCCAGCGGGGCGATCTCGATCACACCACGCTCCAAGTGCTGGCTGACCTTCTCGGGGTCAAGCATGTCATGCAGCGCATCGAACAGCGGGCGCAGATAGGGATCGACCTTGGCCATCAGATCGCCCGGCAGGAAGCCCAGGCGCTCGCCGGCCTCAACGGCAGGACGCGTGAGGATGATGCGGTTGACCTCGTTGCGCGAGAGGGCAGCGGCGGCCATCGCGACAGCCAGGAAGGTCTTGCCAGTGCCGGCCGGGCCTACGCCGAAAGTGATGGTCGATTTGCGGATGCAATCGACGTAGCGCTTCTGGTTGATCGTCTTGGGCGCCACGCGCAGGCCGCGGTGGCGCCAGACCACGTCCTCCAGCACCTTTGCGGGGGACTCGTGGGCATCGAGCGCGCCGGTCACGGCGGAGATGGTGCCAGGCCCGATCTCATGACCGCGCGCGATCAGGTCAGACAGCTCTCTGACGACGCGCTCACCGGCACGCGTCTCATCCTCCGAGCCCTCCAGGGTGAGCAGGTTGCCGCGTAACCACACGCTGCAATCCAGATGACCCTCCAGTGCGCGCAGCACCGTGTCCTGACTGCCGGCCAACTCGGCCGCGACGTCCCCCTGCAGCTCGATCTGTGTCCTCATCGGGCGGGTGTCATCCTTGCGTCGCCGTCCCCTCGCCCGTCATTCGTCGCAGCCCCTCATCCACTAAGCGCCGCCTTGACCAAGCCCGAGACGCGCTTGCCATCGGCGCGCCCATCGACGCTGGCCATCGCCAGCTTCATGGCTGCGCCCATGTCTCTCACCGACTGCGCCCCGCTCTCCTGCACAGCCGCCTGCACGATCTGTTTGAGCTCCTCTTCGCTCAGCTCGGCGGGCAGGTAGCCGGCGATCAGCTGCGCCTCTTTCTCCTCGCCCGCGGCCAGGTCCTCACGCCCCGCCTCGCGGTAGGCGCTGGCAGCCTCGACGCGGCGCTTGCGCTCACGCCGGAGCACCGCCAGCTCGTCGCTGGGACCCTCCTTGGCTGACTTCTGCAGCTCGGAGAGCACCAGCCGCAAAGCGCCCACACGCTCCTTATCCCCGGCGCGCATCGCATCCTTCACGTCCGCGCTTACTTGCTCGGCTATTGCCATCTCACAAGCAGGATACGCCGCTTAAGGATCTTCGCTGTGTTCCAATGGTGTCCGGCTGCCCAGACGGCCCGGATCGGAAGCATCGCGGCCGAAGATAAGCGCGACGTTCCAGTCCACCAGCAGGCGCAGCTTGCGTCCGAAGCCAGGCATCAGCAGCAGGTGATAGGTGCGTGCGATGAACCACGCCGGCAGGCCCCGCCAGCGAACCCCCGCGGTGATCGCCACGGCCTTGTTGTGGCCGAGCTCGGCCACAACTCCCAGGCTGCGCCAGCGGAACGGCTTTTCTCTGCCGTTGCCGAGCGTGGCCCCGACATTGCGCGCCACGCGACGCCCCTGGCGCAGGGCGTGCTGCGCCGTAGGTGGGCAAGGCCGACCGCGATGAGCGGGGTCGGGCACTGCGGCGCAGTCGCCGATCGCCCAGATCTGGCCGTGGTGGCCCTGCACGCGCATTTTGCTGTCCACCGCGATGCGCCCGCCGCCATCCAGTGGCAAGCCCAGCCGCGGCACCTCGGGCGCGGGCTTCACGCCCGCCGTCCACACCACCGTGCGCGCCGGCACCCGCTGAGAATCGGAGAGCGTGGCTGAGCGCTCATCGATTTCCCTCAGCGTGGTATCCGTCAAGACCTCGATCCCCCGGCCCTCCAACTCGCGCGTGGCAAACCTGGAGAGCCCTTTGGACACCTCCCCCATGATGCGCTCGCGAGCCTCCACGAGCACCCAGCGCATACCCTGCGCGCGGCAGCGTGGGTACAGGTCGATCACGCGCGAGGCGAAGTCCTGAAGCTCGGCCAGTCCCTCCACGCCCGCGTAACCGGCGCCGACGAAGACGAACCCCAGATACTCCTCTCGCTCAGTGGGATCCTCCAAGGACTCGGCGATGTCAAGGCAGCTCAACACCTGGTTGCGCAAGGCGGTGGCATCGCTCAGCGACTTCAAGCCGATCGCGTGCTCGGCCAGCCCCGGAATCGGCAAGGTGCGCGACACCGACCCCAGCGCAACCACGAGACGGTCATAGTCGAGCACCACCTGCGCGCCGTCGATGCGTCGCACCGTGAGCTTGCCCCTGGCGGGTTCGGCTCCCTGTACTCGGCCGATCAGCAGATCGGTGCGTGCCAGCTGCGAGCGCAGCGGCACGATCACGTGGCGCGGGTCGAGCGTCGCCCCTGCCGCTCCCGGCAAGAGCGGCGTGTAAAGCATGAAGTTGGCGTCGTTGACGAGCGTCACGCGCGCGCTGTGCGCGGGCAAGGCACGCTCCAACGCACGCGCCGCGTAAAAGCCGCCAAAACCGCCACCCGCTATCACCACATGCCAGGCCATCCGCTTGAGGCTAGTCCTCTGAGACGGAAGAGACCAATGTTACAAGCGTGTTACAAGCTTTGAGAGGTCAAACAAAATAGGGTGCCGCCCTATGAGCGCATTCCTCTACCGTGCGGCCCTATGAGCGCATCTCTCTACCGCGATGCGCTGGCCCCGTTTGTGGCCGATGCCCAGCGCCTGCTGCCTGAGGGCGCGGAAATCTTCGATGCCCACACCCATCTGGGTCTCGATGAGGACGGTCGCTCGCTGACGCTGGAGCAGCTGCTGGGCCAGCTGGACGACGCCGGCGCCAAGCGCGCGTGCGTATTTCCGCTGCACGATCCCGAGCGCCGCCCCGCTTACCGCGTGCCCAACGAACGCGTGCAGCGATGGGCGGATGAAAGCGAAGGAAGGCTGATTCCCTTCGCGCGTCTGGATCCGGCGGAAGAACCGATCGCCGAGGGCGAACGCTCGTTGGCAGCGGGGGCGCGCGGCATCAAGCTGCATCCGCGCGCGCAGGCGTTCTCCTTTGACGGCCCCGAGATGGATGGCATCTTCACGCTGGCCGAAGAAGCCAAGGTGCCGATCCTGATCCACGCCGGGCGCGGCATGCCGCCGGTGGCCGACGGTCTGGCCAATGTCGCGTTGCGCCATCCGCAGGCCGTGCTGATTCTCGCGCACGGAGCGATCTGCGATCAGGGCATCCTCACTTCGCGCCTGGCCGATCATCCGGGCGTGCTCTACGACATCTCTTGCTTCTTTACGCTGGACGTTATGGAGCTGCTGGCGCGGGTTCCCGTCGAGCGGGTGGTGTACGCCTCAGACCCCCCTTATGGCAGGCCCGCGAGCGGCCTCTATCTCGCCTTGCGGGTGGCCGCGCATGCAAGGCTCGACGCGGCAGCCGCAAGAGGACTGCTGGGCGGGACAATGGCGGGCTTGATCGACGGTCACGGCTTGCCCGCCGTGACGGCTCCGCGCCGGGGTGCCTCGATCACGCTTGCCGGGCGCCTGGCACGCGTCTACGGCTATGGCAGCCTGGCCGGCCCGGCGATCTTCGCGGGCGTGATCGAACAGGCCAAGGCGATGATCGAAATGGCGATGGCCGCCTGCCGCGATCCCGAGCCTGGTGAGGTCTCACAGGCGCTTGAAACGATCGGCGCGGCGCTCACGGCCGTGCAAGGGCTGCTGGAGACAGACAACGGCGCGCCGGCTGCGCTCGATCTGCTGTTCCGCTCGATGGCGCTGGCCGCCACCGAAGTGTCAGACCCCGTCTGACAGCCACACGGCTGCCCACTCCCCACCCTGACGGCGCTGCTGCTCTCGCAGGTCCAGGCGATCGCAGAAAGCACCGGCAACTTCATCGACCTCCTCGCGCAAGAGCCCACTGAGGATCAGATGACGGGGTTGGTCGAGATGACGGAGCTGGTCCAGATGACGCGCCTGGTCGGCGAACGATGCAACAAGATCGAGCAGCAGCGGCCGGACGAGGTTGGCGAGCACGATCGGCGCCGGTTGGCCGGGGATCGCGGCGGGCAAAGGCTCACGGCGCAAATCAAAACGCCGTGCCTCCACGGCGACAGCGTTGACACGAGCGTTCTCGCGCGTGGCCTGAACGCTCTCGGGGTCGTGATCGAGACCAAGCACCGGCGCGAACCCGATTTTGGCCGCCGCGATGGCGAGCACCCCTGAGCCGCAGCCGATGTCGAGCAGCGGGCCGCGAAGCAAGCCGCTGCTGCGAGGCGGACCGCCGGCGCGGGCAGGTTCGTGCGCGGCGAGCGCAAGCAGCAACTCAAGGCACATGCGGGTGGTGTGATGAGAGCCGGTGCCGAAGGCCTGCCCAGGGTCGATGACGATCTCCTCAGTGGCGGGAAGATCCATAGCAGGCTCCCAAGGAGGACGCACGCGCAGGCTCGGCACGCGCGGATCTGGCACGCCCAGGCCTGACCCACCCCCACCAGGCGCCTCGATCACGATCGGCCGGTGAAAGCGCTTCCAGCGCTCAGCCCAATCGTCGGGCACCTCGGAAGTGGAGACCTCAACAAGCGCGGAACCGGCGGCGGCCCGCAGATCGGGCAGCTCAGGCAGCTCCCCCGGCGCCCCATAGACGGCGAACTCAACAAACGCCTCCCCCACCTCAAGCTCCTCGACGCCGGCAGGCGCAAGAGCGAGCAACTCCGCCAGGGCCAGCTCGGCGTCCTCGCGGCGGACGCGCAGAGCGAGGCGGATCACGCCGCCTGGCTGCGCAAGGCGCGGCGCAGCTTGGCGAACATGGAATCCTCGGAGCGGAGGTTCTCCTCGGTGATGGTGTCGTTGAACTGCGCCAACAAATCGCGCTGCTCCTGAGTGAGGCGGCGAGGAATGACAACGTTGATGAGCACACGCAGATCGCCGTGGCGGCCACGCTGCAAGGCGGGCATACCCTGGCCGCGCAGCACGATCACCTCCCCCGGCTGAGTGCCGGCGGGGACCTCAAGCGGCGTGGAGGAGGCATCCTCCAAAGTGGGGACATCCAAGGCGCCGCCCAGGGCCGCGAGCGGCGCAGGAACATCAAGCACGGTGATGAGATCGTCGCCTTCGCGGACAAAACGCTCGTCGGCGCGCACTTTGATGAGCACGTAGAGGTCGCCGGCGGGAGCGCCCGCCTGACCGGCGTGCCCGCGGCCGGAGAGACGAATGCGCTGGCCATCGGAGATGCCGATCGGCACATCGACGTCGATCGAGCGCTTGGCGGTCAGACGCCCGCGCCCGCGACACTCCTTGCAAGGGCTCACAGCCACGCGCCCATCGCCGTGGCAGACGTCGCAGGCGACGGTGCGCATCATCTGACCGAAGGGCGTGCGTGTGACCGCCTGCAGCTGCCCGGCGCCACCGCAACGCTTGCAGGTGTCGATCGGCGTGCCAGGCTCGGCGCCGTTGCCATGACAGTGCTCGCAACGCTCGATGGCCTCGAAGGAAACCGCGACGGTGGCGCCGTGAGCGGCCTGCAGCAAATCGACCTCGACGGCCACCGCGATGTCCCCCCCAGGCGCCGGGCCGCCAGCAGCACGACCCCCTCCGAAAGGACTGCCACCGCCAAAGAAGGCATCGAACAGATCGCCGATCGAGCCGAGGCCATCGAAGTTGGGGGCGTAGCCACCGGAGCGCAAACCCTCGTGGCCGTAGCGGTCGTAGGTGGCGCGGCGTTCGGGGTCAGAGAGGATCTCGTAAGCCTCCGCGGCCTCCTTGAACTTCTCCTCGGCCTGAGGGTCGTGGGCATTGACGTCAGGGTGCAGTTCGCGCGCGAGCGTACGGAAGGCCTTCTTGACCTGCTGCTCGGAGGCGTCCCGGGAAACGCCCAGCACCTCGTAACAATCGCGGGGCATCGCGTTCAGCGTGTCAGTTCTCGCCGTAGGCGTCTTCGACGAAGCGGGAGAGCTCGAAAGCGGCCTCGCGCACGGTGGGGATGGCCTGTGCGTAGTCCATGCTCACGGGGCCGATCACCGAGACGGCGCCGAGCCTGCGCCGGGCAACCCCGTAAGCGGAGGCGACGAGCGCGAGCGAACGCATGGCGGGATTGGGATTCTCGTGGCCGATGCGCACGTAGATACCAGGTTTGCTGAGCGCTGCACGGAGCACGTCGAGCAACGCGACACGACGCTCAAGCAGGTCCATGAGCTCGTCGATTGGAGTCCCCTCGGGAAGCTGATGGTCGGCGGAGAAGAGGCGCGATGTGCCCTCGACGTAGAGCGTGTCCTCCAGATCGGAGCCGAGCGCGCCGATAGCAGGCGCGAGGCGATCGAGGAAGTCGCGCTCGGTGGCGGAGAGGTCGGGGTCGATCAGGCGCTGATGCACCATGCGGGCCCCCAGACTCAAACCCGCCAGGCGCTCGTTGAGATATTCCTTGGCCCACGCGAGCAAGCCTGGATCGATCGGCCCCTCAAGCGTGGCGAGCACCTTGGAGACGCCGCCGGTGGAGGTGATGATGACGGCCATCACCATACGCGGCTGCAAAGCGAGCACCTCGACGTGACGGATGGTGGCCGTGCTGGCAGACGGCGCGGAGACAACGGCGAGCAGATTGGTGACCTGCGAGAGGGTCTCGGTGGTTACGCGCATGGCATCCTCGACCTCCTGGCGGGTGACGGAGAGATCGAGCCGCGGCGCCGGCAACAACCCCTGACCGGTGCAGAGCATGCGATCGACCACATAGCGGTGCCCGGCGTCGGTGGGGATACGCCCAGCGGAGGTATGAGGATGGTCGAGCAGCCCCTGCTCCTCCAACAGCGCCAGCTCGTGGCGCACGGTGGAGGCTCCGCAGTCAAGCGCGGGATCGGCGGCGATGACCTTTGAAGCGACGGGCTGTCCGGTGCGCTGGTAGCCGTCGACGACGTGGCTGAGGATGCGCTCCTGCCTGGCGGTGAGCATGGGAATGATTGTAGAGATGGGGTCCCGGACCCCGGCGGCGGACCTAGGCGTCTGGCCGACGAACCGGCAGCGAACCCCCGGCAGCGAACCCTGGCAGCGGACCCGGCGTGGACCCCGGCGGTGGACCCCGGCGGCCAGGCGCCTAAATCGTCACCTCAGCCTCGGCGTTGCGAATGATCTGCTTGCCGTCCTGCTCGGCGACGGTGTCGATCGTGGCGCGCCCCTCGGCGGCCTCACGCACGGTGCCGGTGACGAGCACCTCCTGCTCCGGCACACCCATGCCACGGAACTGCACGGAGAGACGCTTGAGGTGCTCGGGACCACCGGCTGCCTCGGTCTGAGCACGAGCGACCTGCGCCATGCTCCAGAGGCCATGCAGAATGCGACCGGGCAGACCCACGGCACGCGCAAAGTCCTCGTCGATGTGAATCGGGTTGAAGTCACCGGAGGCGCCGGCGTAGCGCGCGGTGAGATATTTGTCAGGCGTGATGCGAACCTCGGGTATCGCGGCGCCAACAGATAGATCGGCCATGGTCAAACTCCTCTGACGATGTCGGTCCAGGTACCGCGGCAGACCTGCTCGCCGCGCTGATTGATGGAGATGGACTCAAAGACGTAGTAGCCACGTCCGTCCTTTTCGGAGATGTCCTTCACGGAGGTGGTGGTGGTGATCTCGTCCCCGGCCACCACCACCGGGCCCCACTCGAACTCCTGGCCGCCGTGGACCATCATGGCGAAGTTGAGTTCGATGTCAGGATCGAAAATGGGCGGTCCCACGGAAGGCGCACAGTAGACAACAGCGAACATCGGCGGCGCGACGACATCGGCATAGCCGGCGGCGCGAGCGGCCTCGTGGTCGAGATGCACGGGGTTGGTCTCACCGACCGCGCGCGCGTACTCTTTGATCTTCTCTCGCCCCACGGCGTAGAGCGTGGGCGAATAGTTCTTGCCGATGGCTTGGGTGTTGACGGGCACCGGGGATGACTCCTTGCGCAGAGGATGGCGGAGGTAGCGGCGGGGCAGTCTACCGCCCCACCGCTACCAGCGGATGCTCAGAAGACGATGTCCTCACCGTCGCCGGCGGCGAGGCCGGCCGGCTCAGCGTCGCCCTCGCCAGGGATATCGCCGGCGTGGCGCTGGGCGCCGGCCGGGGTGTCGAGAAACTGCACGGCTTGGCCGACCACGCTCACAGCCTGACGCTTCTGCTGGTCGGAGGTCTCCCACTCGCTCCACTCCAAGCGCCCATCGATGACGACACGCGAACCCTTGCGCAGATAGCGATCGATGTTCTCTCCCTGCTGACCGAAGACGGAGACGTCGAAGAAGTTGGGCCGCTCCTGATACGCCTCGCCATCTTTGCGAAGCCCATTGCAAGCAAGGCGCAGGCTGCAGACGCTCTGCCCCGAAGGCACGGCGCGCAACTCGGGATCGCGCGTGAGACGCCCGACGAGAATGACGCGATTGATGTCGGAGTAGGACATGGTGTTGTTCCTTTGGGTTGCGTTGGCACCCCCCGGCGGGAACATACGCGGCGCTAGAGACGTTTCTCTGGAGCATTCGGCAGCTGCGAGGTGAGGCGATAACCAACCCCCCTGACGTTGATAACCCAGCGCTCGCAGGCGTGAGCGGCGAGCTTGGCGCGCAGCCGGCAGGCGTGGCTGTCGAGGGTGCGGGTGCAGGAGGCCACCTGCGAGCCCCATAAGGCGCGCAAGAGCTCAGACTTGGTGAAGACACGGGTGGGCTCCCGAGCAAGATGCACAAGCAGCGCGTATTCACGCGGACGCAGCTGGATGGGACGATCGCGCAGGACGACAGCCCGCGAAGCGCTGTCGATCGACAGCGGGCCGACCCACAGTCTTGGCAAAGCCGGCGCGAGGGGATGCGTGGCGCGCCGGAGCAGAGATTGCAGGCGGGCGCGCAGCTCCAGATAGGCCAGCGCGGCGCCGCCTTCGAGCGCGGCGCCGCCTTGCTCACAGGCCACGGGACGAGCGAGGAAGTCATCGGCGCCGGCGGCAAAGGCGCGCAGCACCTCAGGAGAGCGAGCGGGCAGAGGCAGAGACGGGCCAAGGACAATCACCGGCAGCTGCTCGTGCCAAGGGGCATCTCCGTTGCGGATCTCGCGGAGCAGCTCAAGCGCGCCGTGAGGAGAGTCAAGCGCACCGAGCAGAACGAGTGCGGGCTGAGCGATGCCGGCAAGCGCACGGGCATGCTGGGCGGTGTGGGCGAAGGCGGTGCGATAGCCGTCAGCCTCAAGCTGCTCCACCAGAGGCCCGCCGACCTCAGGGTCTTGCTCAAGCACCATGACCAAGCGCGAGTCCCCGCCGCTCACCCCAGCTCAACCTCACGTGGGGAGATGGCAAGGCCGCGGCGAGCGATCAGCGCGAGCACGTCGCTATGCACCCAAGGCGTCGGCTCCCCCCTGCCTGCGGCCGCAAGCAAGCCGACGCGGCGTGCCAGCCAGCTGGTGTCGCCGTAGGTCATACCGCGGGAATCGCGCTTGAAGCGCCCACAGCGGATGGCGATCTCGTTCATGCTGACCCCCGAGGAGGAGATGACCTGAAGCACGGCTTCGCGCAGACCACGGTTGAGCACAATCGGACTTGCGTCGAGCCGCTCCAGCTCGCTCTGCAAGGTGCAAATCGACAGGCACGGATCATCGCGGTGTCGGGCGAGCGCCCGAATGGTGAGAGCACGCACGGGCTGATAGCTCTCTAAAACAGCAATGACCGCGCGCACGCTGAGAGGCTGAGGAGCGCCAGGGCAGTTGCCGGAGAGCAAACGGTGCCAGCGCAACTCGGGAATGGCGGTCCGCTCGGGCCCGTCATATGCAAACAACCGGAAGGAGTGTCCAGCGCGGTCGACCAACCGCGACTCGTCAAACTGGGCGTCCTCAGCGGTTGCACGTAAGTCGTAGCGATGCTCATCGGCAAACGGCACGATCCACAGATCTTCCGGGCTGAGCGCGCGGCAGATGCGACCCTCGGGGCGGCTCAGACTCAGGTAGTCGCGGCAGGCGAGATCGGCGTTGCCAGGAGGCTCGTCGGCAGCAAGGTGAGCGACGAGACGACGATCGCCGCGGGTGATGGCGTCGCGGTCGATGACCAGCACGCTGCCGGCAGACCCCGGGCGGGTGAGGACCTCGCGCAGGCGGCCATGGGGATCGGCGTAGCGTGCAAGCACCTTGCTCTCTTTGTCCGACCGAACGGCAAAGGTGCGACTTGCTGAGGAAAACCCGAGCTAAGAGAGGCCGCGAAAACTTGAGCTAGGCGAGGCGCGCGGTGAGGATGGCGATGTCATCGCGCAGTCTGCCCTCGCCACGCGAAACCGCCAGATCCTCAAGCAAGCGCGCGAGCTGCGCAGGCGGCAGATTGGCGTGGCTGGCCATGTGACGGCACAACTCCGCGGTCGAGAAGGCGCGCGTGGGCGCGCCGGCATCGCAGAGACCATCGGTGTAGAGCACGAGCGTGGCACCGGCGGGAAGCGAGATCTCGACGTCAGCCAGGACAGGTTGTGGAAGCACGCCTAAAAAGGCGCCCTGGACCGGCGGACAGCGGGCCTGTCCTTCAGGTTCAAGCAGCACCGGAGGGGGATGCCCGGCATTCGCAATGACGGTCCGGGCAGGCCGCGAAGAGAGGTCGACGCGAGCCACGATGGCGGTGGCGAAGCGTACCGCTAGCTCGTGGCTGAGCATGACTTCATTCACGGTCCTGAGCACCTGCGCAGGGCTCGACTCGCGGAAGGCGAGCGCGCGGATGCTGTGCCGCACCATGGCGGTGAGCGCCGCCGCGTCGGCATCCTTGCCGCAGACATCGCCGATCACAAGCCAGCAACCCGAAGGCCGCAAAAATGCGTCGTAGAAGTCCCCCCCGGCCTCGCTGCCCTCGTTGCAAGGACGATAGGCGGAGCCAAGCTGCACCCCCGCGACTGCCGGTAAGGCGTCAGGCAGCAGACTGCGCTCAAGCGTGTGAGCTACACGAAAGAGACCCTCGCGACGTTGACGACGTGTCGTCCAAGCGAGCATCGACACTGTCTACGGTAGAACATGTTGAACCTTCAGCACAGATGTATGGGCGCTCAGCACCGACGTATGGCGCTCAGCGCCGGGATGCGGCACGCTCAGCGCGGACGCGTGGCGGCTCAGTGCGAACGCGTTGCGCGCCCAGCACAACGCAAGGCGGCTCAGCGCGGACGCGTGGCGCGCTCGACCTGCGCCCCGCGCTCGGTGAGGTGCCAGGCATTAGACCCACCCTTGAGCTGACCTTCGCCCGTGTTGGTGACGAGGTCAAGGCGCTCCAGACGAGTGAGCAGCTTGGAGATCTGCCCCTGATCGGCAATGCCCGAGCCCTCGGCCACCTCACGGTTGCTGGCACCGGGATTTTCGCCGATGACGGTGAGCACGCGCACGGTGCGATAGGTGAGGCGCATGTCAAGACCTTCGAGCGGATCGCGGCGAATCGGCTGCGCGGCCTTGCTGGGCTTAGGGAGCTTAGGCGCCGGCCGAGTGAGTTCGTTACTGGCCACGCGCGCGCCTAGATAAGGCAGCACGATCATGCTCATGAGCGGACCGACAAGCTCGGTGAGCGGCTTGCGCCCCCCCGTCAGCAGGCGGGTGTGCAAGACGGCAAAGACGGCGCCGACGATGCCTTCCGCGGTGATGTCGGCAGGCTCGCGGGCGGAGCGGTTGGAACGCGCGGCGCTTGAGCGTCCGCTGCCCCCCTTGCGTCCCAGGTCAACCACTCGCTCCAGCTGGTTGAGCATTTCGCCGCGACGGGCGAGCACTCGCGGGCCAGCCCCCAGCGCCTCGACGACGCAGAGCCTGGCCAGACCAGGCTCGGATTGCATGAAGGCAAGGATCGCGGTGAGGCCCGCGCGCACGCCCTCACGCCAGGAGGATTGCTGCTCGTAGGCGTCAACGGCCACGGTTTCGACACGCCCGATGGCTTCGTTGAAGGCAGCCAGAAAGCAGTCCTCGCGATCGAGGAAGACGTCGTAAAAGGTCTTGCGCGAGACCTTGGCCCGCCCGATCACCTGCGCAACGGTCAGGCGCGCATAGCCGACTTCCTCAACGGCTTCGACGGTGGCCGCGAGCATGCGGCCACGCTGGATCTCGGTGACCTGCCCGCGGGGCAGCCCGTTAGGGCCGGGCCGCAGCCGGTGGGTGCTAGAGCGCGTCTTGTCCCTGGAAGCCATGTCTCTCTGCCTACCGATCGTGTGTTCAAGAAGTTTCGACGATGCCGGGCTCAAGGCCCTTGAGAACTGATCCCATCCGCTCGATCCATCGCTTGGCGGCCGGCGATGAGATCGGTGCGAATGCTGACGTAAAGGTTCACGGGTCGATGCGCAAAAGTCGAGCCTCGTCTCCTACTTCAGGCTGCAAGCCGCCTGATTGGCCTTCAGGCGATACTCGCAGACCAGCCATTTGAACGCCCAAACGGCTGGGATCGGTTGACTTATGAGTCCACGACAGGGTTCTGGGGGACTGCGGCGACGGCAGTCGCTACGCGGCCGCCAATTAACCTTTTATCCGGCAACCATCAATGCCACCGAGGGGCACTAGTGTTTCTTGTTTTCTACAGCGCGCAGGAGCTGCGCCTTGTTCATGCCCGAGCGCCCCTCGACGCCAAGCTTGCGGGCCTCCTGGTAGAGCTGCTCGCGCGTCCGCCCGCGCGGGCCAGGCCGGCCGGAGCGCAATCCGCCGCGCCGCCCCGAGGAGATGTCCTCGGTTGAGGTGCGCGAGCGAGTACGCGCTTCGCCGCTGCGAGCACGCTCCTTGTTGACAGTTCGAGCAGCGATCTCCTCAGCGCGCGCCTGGGAGACCCCCTGCTGGCGCTCGCTGTGCTTGATGTGCTCGTACTGGCGCTCACGCTTGCTGCCCTGCTTGACACCGCGAGGGGGCATCTGGACACCTCCATCATGTGGCTTGCGTAACGAACTGTGGGACGGAGATACCCCGGCGCGGGACGCTCCTAACGATGGTTGGGGATCGTCCGCGTGAGCCGCTTCGTTCACAGGGCGCGTCGAGGCTGGGCCTCCGTGCCCAGCCTGCAGGGCGCCGCGTGTCGACCGGGTCCGGCGTCAGGACGTACCAAAGTTCGACGCAGCATTACCCACGCCTTGAGACTGCACGATTTTGCAAACCGTCTGCGTTAGATCTGCCGCGTGAGCGCGGAGGCCGCAGCAGGCGACGCACCGAGAACGCCACCGCCTAGCATCAAAGATGCCAACAAAATGGCAGACCACCCAGATACACGCATCGAGAACATAGTCTCTCCCCCGATTTATTCGCTTAATCATATACTTTTGATCATTTGAACTTCTCATGAAAGCCCAAGGTCGCACCCCAGCAGTCGCTCACTGGACCCAGAGCCTATGAGCGAGCCTGATGCGCGCCACCGGCTGCGGGTCAACAGCGAGCTGACGATCCCGCTCTCGGAGGTGGTGCTGCGCGCGAGCCGCTCCTCCGGCCCAGGCGGACAGCACGCCAATGTCACAGCTTCTCGTGTGGAAGCAAGCTTCGACGTGCTCGCCTCTCCCACATTGACCAGCGCACAGCGAGAGCTGCTGCTGGCACGCGTCGGTCCCCGCGTGGTGGCGATCGCACAGGACGAGCGCTCACAGACACGCAACCGCGAGCTGGCATTGACTCGCTTGAGCGAGCGACTGGCGAAGGCCCTCACCGTTCCCAAGCGCCGGCGTGCGACCCGGCCCACCGCGGCGTCGCATGAGCGACGCCTGGCAGCCAAGCGGCGAGGGACCGAACGCAAGCGTGAGCGCCGCCCACCCGAAGACCCTTGATTGACCACAGAGCTCATTCGAGCAGCTCATCGAGCGTGCGCTTGCTGAGAACTGAGCGAGGGCATTCAGCCACAATGTCCGAGCCGGGTCGCGCCTGCTCATCACGGCGCTTGATCAAGAGCCATTGCGCCTGGGCGCCTGGACGGGTGCGCTGTAGAGCGAAGCCGCCGCGCAGTTTCTCCCCATGGAGCACGAAGACTGCGTGACCGCGCGTGAGCGCCAGCGGCCACGCCACGCGCCCGCCTTGCTCGTAGGTTCCGCGATCCCAGACGATCACCCTACCCGCTCCAAGCGAACCCTCGAACGCATTGTGCGCGCTGGTGTGGTCGACGACCTCGACGGCGAGGCGCTTGACGGCAGGGTCCAGCGATGGCCCTTTAGGAAGCGCCCAGGAACGCATGACTCCATCGACCTCCAGGCGCAAGTCGAAATGATGCGAGCTCGCCTCATGCTCTTGGATGACAAATACGCCGGCGCTGACGCCTCGAATCGCGAACTGCTCGTGGCCCTCGGGCTTAGCTCTCTCGATCGTGGCCTCGGATACACGCGCCAGAGGCGGGCCATCACGCAGGAAGGCCACAAGCTTCGCGACCGCCTGCTCAGGACCCTCGGCGTGGACCAACACGGTGCCGTCCTCCCCATTGCGCACCCAACCCATCACTCCCAGTTTGCGCGCCAAATCAACTACGGCAGCGCGAAAGCCGACACCCTGAACCTCCCCGCGCACCGTGGCGCGTACGGCTGCAGCGGCGGTCTCGCTCCTACGATCAACCACAAGCTGAGAACTTACGCTGTCGCTGTGCTTTCGTGGATGAGCGCTTGCAGCAGGCTGTCCAGGCGGTCAAGCAGCTCGGTCTGACCGATGCCCGAGTAACCGGCGGCGATCAGGCGGTCAATCGCGACAGCCACGCTGTGGGGGCTTTCGACAGCGACTAAAGACATCGGGCGCTCGTAGTCTGCCTGACCACCGCGATCGATGCAATAGCCTGCCGGAGGTGCCAGATACCTCAGACCTGGAGCAGGCAACACGCGTCGAAGGCCGTGACTATCAGTACGTAGGGCATCTGTCCAAGGATTGGGAGATATGGGGCCCCAATGGCGGCTACCTGGCGACGATCGCGCTGCGCGCGGCAGGCATGGTTGCCCATATTCAGCAGCCTGCGAGCTTCTACTGTCATTTCCTCAGCTCACCGGCCTTTGACACCGTGGAGCTCACCGTCAACACCCTCAAGCTGGGCCGTCGCGCAGAGTCCTTCGCCGTGGAGATGACGCAGGCCGGCAAGTCGATCCTCTATGCACTGGTGAAGACCACCGCCGAGGCTCCGGGATATAGCCACCAGCACTACGAGGCGCCTGCGGTCCCAGCCCCCGAGGGCCTGAAGACATACGAGGAGCTGCTGCCCACCAGGAAACGCCCACCCTTCAGCTTCTGGGACAACGTCGAACGGCGGCCGGTTGACCAGAGCGTGACCGAGGAGCCGACAGCGCCGGTGCTGCGCGAGTGGGTGCGCTATCAGCCAAGAGCTTGCTTTGAGGACCCATTCCTCGACGCCGCACGCGCTCTGATTCTGCTGGACACCTACGGCTTCCCAGCCGCCTATCAGCGATATCGAGGCTGGGACTATCTAGCGCCCAACCTCGACACAAGCGCGTGGTTTCACCATTTCAATCCAAGCTGCGAATGGCTGCTGATCGACCACGAATGCACCCTTGCCGAACGGGGTCTCATGGCCGTCGACGGCAAGGTTTGGGATATCGAGGGAAGACTGCTGGCGACGGGCGCCGCGCAGTTGTGCTGCGTCCCTAATCGTTCCTGACAGCCGCCAGGTCTGCAACGATGCCAAGCGTGCACGGCGATGCAGCCGGAGCGGACACAGGCGAGCGGCTGCGGGCGCTGATCCGCGACATCCCTGACTTCCCCCGCCCTGGGATCGTATTCAAGGACATCGCGCCGCTGATGGCCGATCGGCAGGCGCTGGCACTGGCGGTGCAGGGTCTCGCTGTATACGCACGTCCGCTGCAAGCCGACTACGTGATCGCGGCCGAGGCCCGCGGTTTCCTGTTGGGTCCGGCGCTCGCGCTGGAGCTCGGCGCAGGGTTCGTGCTGGCGCGCAAGCCAGGCAAGCTGCCCTACGAGACGATTGGCGTTGAGTACCTCCTGGAGTACGGCGCGAGCCGTCTTGAGCTACAGCGTGACGCAATCGCTCCCGGCGCGCGCGTGCTGGTTCACGACGACCTGCTGGCGACCGGCGGCACCGCGGCCGCGCTGTGCGATTTGGTCGGCCAACTCGGCGGCGAGGTGGTTGGCTGCGGCTTCCTTGTCGAGCTTGCCTTTTTGAAAGGCCGCGAGCGGCTCGTGCCGCATGAGGCGCATGCGCTGCTTAGCTATGAGGCGTAGGCGTCAATGACTCCAGTGGCCCGGCCAGCCTCGGCAATACCGCCAACGGGATTCGAACCCGTGTTACCGCCGTGAGAGGGCGGCGTCCTAGTCCCCTAGACGATGGCGGCGCGCATGAACGACGCAGTCGAGGCTATCAAAGCAACGCCTGGGGACGGGCTGCCGAGCGCCGGTACGATATCTTCGCTTCCCCATCACGCGGATGTGGCGGAATTGGTAGACGCGCACGGTTCAGGTCCGTGTCCAGGTAACTGGGTGGAGGTTCGAGTCCTCTCATCCGCATTTTTCGAGGGCTCATTTGACCGTCGACGGAACACGAGGTAACACGGCTCTCGTGCGGCGCGGCCTCGTGACAGCGCCCAGCCGCCGGCGAGCCGCTATGAGTGAGCCATCGCCACACCGCGATTCAAGCCCTGCTCGCGCGGTGCCGACATCTTGTGCGGATGAGCACTCCCGCCTTCGAAGCACCGTCGACGCCGGCCGTCGCGGGCTCCGCGGTGCCCAGCGGCTCCGCGGTGCCCAACGGCACACATGAGCTGCAAACGTTGATCCTCTCGCGCCATCCGGCGATAGCGATCGAGACGACCGAGGAGCAGCGTCTCGACACGCTGCTAGCGGCAGTCGCGGCCGAGACGCGGCTGACGATCTTCGAATGGACGATCACGCAGGGCCTGGTGCGCCGGCCGGGCACGCAGGCGGTGTATGGCACCACCGACCCGCTGCGCATGCTGACCGCGATCGGGGAGCTCGCGGTCGATGGGTTGTATGTGCTCAAGGACTTCGACGCGCACCTCGCCGACCCCGCGGCCTCGCGCGCATTCCGCGAGCTGATCGAGCGCTTTGCGGCGCCGACGCAGCGCTCGACGATCGCGCTGGTATCCGCGACGGTGGAGCTTCCGGCTGAGGTGGAGGCGCAGGTGGTGCACTTTGAGCTGCAGCTTCCCGGCCTCAAGGAGTATCGCGTGGCGATCGAAGCCGTGGTCGAATCGCTCCGCCTGAACGGCAGCGCGAAGGTCTCGATCGCGGCAACGGACTACGACGCATTCGCGGCCGCCCTGAGCGGCTTGACGCTTGAACAGGCGCGCCAGGCGGTCGCACAGGTGGCGATCGAGGATGGCAAGCTGACCATCGAGGACCTCGGGCGTGTGGCCGACCTCAAGGCACGGGCTATCCGCGACGGGGGCCCACTCGAATACTTCCCGGCACTAGAGAACAAGTTCGAGCTCGGCGGCTTCGCCAACCTGCGGCACTGGCTTGAGCGCGCCCACGTGGCCTTCGGCGCGGAGGCCGCGGCGCTTAACCTGCCGGCACCCAAGGGCGTGATGCTGGTGGGAATCCAGGGCTGCGGCAAGTCGCTCGCGGCGAAGGTCGTCGCGCGGGAATGGCGACTGCCGTTGTTGAAACTGGACGCCGGCCGCCTCTATGACAAGTACGTCGGCGAGTCCGAGAAGCATCTGCGTCACGCGCTGGCGACCGCGGAGTCGATGGCTCCGGTGGTTCTGTGGATCGATGAGATCGAGAAGGGCATGGCGCCGAGCGGCGATGGCGATGCCGACGGCGGGCTCAGCCGGCGCCTGTTCGGCTCCTTTCTCACGTGGCTGCAGGAGAAGCGTGCGGACGTGTTTGTGGTGGCGACGGCCAACGATCTCTCCGCGCTGCCGCCGGAGCTGCTGCGCAAGGGCCGCTTCGACGAGATCTTCTTCGTCGACCTGCCCGACGCGAGGGAGCGGGAGGCGATCCTGCGCATCCACCTGTCACTGCGCAAGCAGGATCCCGAGCGTCTGAACCTCACACAGATCGTGGCCGCCGCTGAGGGCTTCAGCGGTGCGGAGCTTGAGCAGGTTGTGATCGTCGCCCTGCTGCAAGCGCTACAAGAGCACCGACCGCTCGATACGCAACTCCTGCTCGACGAGCTTGCGGCCACGGTTCCGCTCTCGGTCACGCGACGCGAGGACATCGAACGGCTGCGAGCGCTGGCGCGCGAGCGTTTCGTTCCCGTACGCTGAGTGCTGCGTTTACCATGTGACCTGACCGCGAGAGCGGGACGGGCGCGACAGCATCGGGCGTGGCAGCCTCTGTGAGATTCTTCTAGGTTGTACCCAACAGCCTCACTAGGCTGCATTCCAACATGAGCGCCACCGACGAGCTTCTCACCAACGCCGCGGCCTACGCGGCCTCGTTTGTCAAGGCCGACCTTCCTGCCTCCCCGGCTCGCAAGGTTGCGGTGCTCGCGTGCATGGATGCTCGCCTGAACCCCTACACCTTGCTAGGCCTGAAGGACGGCGACGCACACATCATTCGCAACGCCGGCGGCGTCGTCACCGACGATGAGATCCGTTCCCTGGTCATCTCCCAGCGACTGCTCGGCACCGAGGAGATAGTCCTCATCCACCACACCGACTGCGGCATGCTGACCTTCACCGACGAGCAGTTCAAGCGCTCACTCAAAGAAGACGTCGGCATCGAGCCGGCGTGGGCCCTCGAAACGTTCACCGACCTCGACGAGAATGTGCGGCTGTCGATCGACCGCATCCGCAGCAGCCCCTTCATACCCCATAAGAATGTGCGCGGATTCGTCTACGACGTGCACACCGGCGCGCTACGCGAGGTGCTCTGAGCAGCAGGATCTCGACGGTCGCGCGTCTGCCAGGCCGTCCGGTAAGGATGGACCTCCATGCAACCCGGATGCTAGCCGGGTGCCGGCGTCTAGGGTAGGAAGTGGGGTGAGCGAACCGCGCAACATCTCGGTAGGCCAGTCAGCCGACGAAGGACTCCCGGTGCCCTCGCGGACGCTACGCAACGGGCTCATCAGCCTGGCGGTGTTCTTCCTGCTGGTGGGGGCTCTGCTTACATCTGTGCCGGCTTTGCGTTCTGTCGCGGGGCGCATCAGCGATGCCAAGGCCGGCTGGGTGGGGCTGGCGATCGCGTTCGAGCTGCTCTCCTGCGCCAGCTACGTGGTCCTGTTCGACCTTGTCTTTGGCAGGATCGGCAGGCGTCTGCGCTCGCGCCTGCCACTGGCGGAGCTGGCGGTCAACTCAGTCGTGTCCCTCAGCGGCGTGGGCGGTCTCGCGCTGGGCGCCTGGGTGCTGCGCAGCAAGGGCATATCTGTGCAGCGCATCGCCAGGCGCTCGGTATTGCTGTTCCTCTTGACAAGCGCCGTCAACGTGGCTGCGGTGATCGTCATTGGAGTGCCGATGTGGCTTGGCCTGCTCCCCGGCTCGCGCAACCCTCTGCTGACGCTTCTCCCCGCGGCGCTGGCGTTTGCCACGATCCTCGGCACGCTCGCGCTGGCCGGCTGGGCACGACGCAAGGCTGAGCACGATCAGACCGCGCACAAAGATGGCTTCGGCGCCAGCCGCACGGGCATGGCGCTGGCGGCGATCAGCGGCGGCGTCGAGGAAGCGGTCGCCCTCATACGTCGCGGCGACCCGCGCCTCCTGGGATCGGTTGGCTACTGGCTGTTTGACAACCTCGGGCTTTACGCCTGCCTGGCAGCTTTCGGCCCGACCCCTTCGGTGTGGGTCGTTGCGATGGCCTACCTCGTGGGAATGCTTGCCAACTCGATCCCGATCCCCGGCGGACTTGTGGCCGTCGAAGGCAGCTTGGTGGGAATGCTGGTGCTGTTCGGCGTGCACCCCGCCGGAGCCGTCCTCGGAGCGGTGCTCACCTATCGAGCCGTCTCATTGTGGGTTCCTGCCACGATCGGCACATTCGCTTTCCTCAGCCTGCGACGCGAGATCGGAGAGCCGCTGGCACCCGTGGGTCCTACGGGTTGAACCCGACGACCATCAGGAGAATCGTGACCAGCACGAGCGCGCTGAGCAGCGTGCCGAGAATCAGCAGCCGCCGCGCGAGCGCCTGATACTCACCGCTGAGGCTGACGGTATCCGCGGCGCTTGCCGCCAGATCGCGCTCAGCCAGGACGGCAGCGCGTTCTGCGTTGGGGATCATGACGATGGTCACGAGCACTCCGATCACGATCGCAGCGCTGAGACCCCACTGCACGAAGAACTGCCCCCAATGGTGGGCGATGCTCGTGATGTCGATCCCGGTGAGAATCACAACCAGCAGGCCGGGCACGATCAATGTACGCTCGATTGCGGACTCGACCCGATGCATCGCCGGCAGGCTGCGTGGATCGTGGCTCCTGGCCACCGCGAAGGCGATCGGATAGATGAATGCCACCCCAAAGGTGATCAGCACCGCCATGTTGTGGATCGACTTGACGACGTAGTAGGTGTTGACAACGGCGAGGGTCATGAGCGCTACAGGGGCCGTTCGATACCCATGAAGAGCATCGTGATCAGCACGAGCACTCCCAGCACCGCGCTCACCACGGCCAGGCGCCGAGTGAGCGCGTGGTACTCGCCGCTGAGCTCGATCGCGCTCGCCGAGTCGGCCCGCAGATCGCGCCGGGCAACCGCCTCAGCCCGCTTGGCCGTGGGAATCATGACGATCGCCAATGCCGCGCCGATCAAGATCACGACGGCGATCCCCCACCAGACATAGAAATCGCTCCAGTGCCCTGCCCGGTTGGCGAGATAGCTGCCGCTGAGGATCACGATCAGCACGCCGGGGGCCATCAGATAGCGATCGACGGTGTATTCGATGCGATGCAGCAGCGGCAGACTGCGCGGGTCGCGTTTGCCCGCCAGCGCGAACACCAAAGGGCGGGCAAAGACCACTCCGAATGTCATGATGATGGTCGCCACGTGGATCGCCAGCACGACGTGGAATGGGGTGGCTGTGGCTGCCGGGGGCATCGCGGGCGCATCATAGGCTGCGCCCCTTGCCAAGTCGAGCATTTGAATTTCATGGAATAGACACGTTGACCCGTCTAATCAGCGCACGCCACGCGACCTTCGCCGCGCTTGCCATCCCGAACTACCGGCGCTATGTGCGCGGGCAGGCGGTATCGCTGAGCGGGACGTGGATGCAGATGACCGCGCAGGCGTGGCTCGTGCTGACGTTGACGCACTCGGCCACGAAGCTGGGGCTGGTGGTGGCGCTGCAGACCCTCCCCGTGCTGCTGCTGGGTCCCTACGGCGGGGTGGTGGCTGACCGGGTGGACAAGCGCCGCCTGATGGTGGCTTTGCAGATCGCGATGGGCGTGCAGGCGCTCCTGTTGGGGCTGCTGACCGTGAGCGGCGTGGTGCAGCTGTGGGAGATCGGTGCCCTGGCGGCGCTGTTGGGTCTGAACAACGCCTTTGAGAACCCCGCCCGGCAGTCGTTCATGCTGGAGATGGTCGGCGCGGAGGATCTGCGCAACGCGGTGAGTCTCAATTCGGTGATGGTCAACGTCGCGCGCACGATCGGCCCGGCGGTGGCGGGCATTTTGATTGCGACCGTAGGCGAGGGTGTTTGTTTCCTTCTCAACGCCGCCAGCTTCATCCCGGTGGTGCTCTCGCTGCTGCGCTTGGACCGCTCGGCGCTGTGCCCAAGCCCACCGGCGATCCGCGCTCCCGGCCAGCTGCGCGAAGGGTTGCGCTACATCGCGCGCAGCCCCGAGCTGGCGGTGCCGCTGGCAATGATGGCGCTGGTGGGCTGTCTGGCCTACGAGTTTCAGGTGTCGCTGCCGGTGATGGCCCGCCAGGGACTGCACGCAGGCGCTACCGGCTATGGCTTCATGACCGCGGCGATGGGCATCGGCGCCGTCGCGGGCGGACTGTTGGTCGCTGCCCGTGGGCGCACGGGCCTGCCCACTCTGGTGCTGTCCGCAACCGCGTTTGCGGTCGTTCTCACGCTCGCGGCGCTCGCCCCCACGATGGGGGTGGCATTGGTGGCGCTGGCGCTCACCGGCTGGGCGAGCATCTCTTTCATGGCTACCGGCAACTCGACGCTGCAGCTGGCAGCCGATCCGTCGATGCGCGGGCGCGTGATGTCGCTGTGGTTTGTCGCCTTTCAGGGCTCAACGCCGATCGGCGGGCCGATCGTAGGTTGGGCGATGGCTCAGGCTGGCGCCCGTGCGGGGCTGGGCTTGGGCGCGCTGGCATGCTTGCTGGCGGCGTTGATGGGCGTGCCCGCTATGCGGGCTGCGCGCCGCCGAAGAACTCTGTCAGCAACGCGTTTACGCGCTCGGGAGCGTCGTGCTGAACCCAGTGGGTAGCCTCGGGGATGCGCTCCATGCGTAGATTCGGCACCCACTGCGGCAAGGGTTCGGCCAACTCACTGCCAAGATGCCTGTCGCGCATCCCCCAGATCACCATCGTCGGCATCTGGATCGGCACGAGCTGCGCCAGCGAAGCTCGCGGCGTCTGACGCAGGGCGGCACGGTAGTAGTTGATCGCTCCGCTGAGCGCGCCGGGCTGCGACCAAGCCTGTACATAGCGCTCCAAGTCCGCGTCGCTGAACGAGTTCGGCGAGTCGCTGCGCAAAGAACGCTTGCCGAAGGAGAAGTTATCCAGTTCCGCCAGCTTCTCGGGCAGCCACGGAAGCTGGAAGAAAAACATGTACCAGCTCTTGCGCAGCTGACGCAAAGTGCGAAACCCGCTCAACATGCGCTCGGTGTGCGGAACGTTGAGGATCGCCAGCTTCTCGATCAGCTCGGGATGGCGCATCGCGGTCATGTATGCGACGGCGGCACCCCAGTCGTGCCCGGCAAGGTAGGCACGCTCCACACCGAAGTGGCGAATCAGCCCGGCGATATCCTGCGCTAGGCGGTCAGCTTTGTACTGGCGCCAGCCCACAGGCTTATCCGAGAGGTTGTAGCCGCGCATGTCCGGCGCGACCACGTGAAAACCGGCTTTGGCAAGCGCCGGTATCTGATTGCGCCAGGAGTACCAGAACTCGGGAAAGCCATGCAGCAGCACCACCAGCGGCCCCTCTCCCGCCTCGACGTAGTGCAGGCGGATGCCGCCGCCAACTTGCGCCTCACCGTGAGTCACCGACAGCTCGACGTCTGCGACGTGCACCGCGCCGTTGGCAAGCTGCGTAGCGCCGGGGGCTGCGTCTGTCGGGCCACCCTCGTTAGTCATCTGAGCATCGTAGAGGTTCCGGGCGCGCGCGGAGATGCAGCGCGCCTTTGCTCAGCCGCGCCGCGGGCTCGATGCAGCCCGACAGCGATCGTGGCAAGCGCCACCGGCACTGTCGCCGGCAGCTCATCGACGAGAAAGAACAGCAGGTCAAGCCCAAGCGCGAGAACGGCCACCAGCGCAGCGCCTTGCAACTGACGTGCGCGATTCCTGCTCCCCGCCAGCAATCCCCCCAAGAGACCTGCGACGAACAGGTCGCCATAGCCCATCACGGCATCGCCGAAGCTCGCCGACTGCAGCCGCGGCAGATTCGCCGCCGGCTGAGCAGCGTTGAGCACGTCATTGGGCCGCTGCAACAGATCTGAGACGACCACAGCCGTATCGGCCAAGGCCATCAGCACGATACCCACGGCCAGCCAGCGCGCGGGTGTGACCGCGCCCAACAGCACGCCCAGCGTCACGCAGCTGAGCGCCGCGAGAATCACCGCCGCGGCCTGCCCCACAAGCCCTCCGCGATCGATCCAGGCCAGGGCGAACAGCGGCGCCACCAGCAGCGCCGCTGGCGGGTATGGCCCATGCGTGCTCCAGGCGCACCAGCCCAAGGCGAGCGCCGCCAGCAGGGGTACCGCCACTAGCGCCAGATAGGTCAGCGCCTGCCCACTGGCGTGTTCAGCCAGGCGCCCCACCAACACGAACGCCAGCACCGAAAGCGGCGGGATCAGTGCCCACCACGGGCTGCGCAGGCGCCTCAGATCCACCACCACCCGGCGCGAGGGCCCCAGCACAGTGGCACCCTGCACCAATGACAACACCGCAATCGACAGCCAGAAGGGCAGCACGGGGATTCAACATAGCCGTCGGTCGATCGGTAATGATTCGCTAGGTAGATGAACCTCCCAACGGGCAGGCTCCAGGACGTGTACTTCCGTCGGCGCTTTGGCGCGGTGATGGGGGCGCTGTCGGTGGTGGCCCTCATGATCGCGGCTCTGGGCTCGGGGAGCTCAAGCCATCACACGATCGCCAAGCCTCCCATCGGCCAGCATCCCTCCGCGCGGCAGCTGACCCCCGCGGAACGCGATGCACTGGCCCACAAGGAGGAGGAAGGCGCGATCAACGCGATTCTGGCACGCACGCCCGCGGTGGTGCAGGGTGGCGATAAGGGCAACGAGGTGGCTTTGACCTTTGACGATGGCCCCGGTCCCTACACGATGTCGCTCGTGAACACCCTCAACAGGTTGCACGTGCAGGCCACTTTCTTCGCCATCGGCACCGAGGAGCGCTTCTTCTCCGCGGGCACGCTGCTGGAGTTGCGCTCGGGAGACGTGGTGGGCGACCACACCGAGACGCACCCGATGATGGCCTCGCTCTCAAAGCACGATCAGCGCGAAGAGCTACAGAACCAGATCTACCAGATCCAGTTGCTGGGCGGGCCGACGCCCAGACTGTTCCGCCCCCCTTACGGCTCCTTCAACGCCACCACCTTCCACGAGCTCAAGCGCCAGCATCTGCTGATGATCCTGTGGAGCACTGACACGGGCGACTATGCACGCCCTGGGGTGCAGTCGATCGAGCAGCGCGCGTTGGCCGGCGCGCATCCCGGCGCGATCATCCTCATGCACGACGCGGGCGGCGACCGCTCGGAGACGATCGCGGCGCTGCCGAGCATCGTGCATGGCTTGCGCGAGCGAGGTCTGCACCCGGTGACGGTGCCCCGCCTGCTGTTGGATGACCCCCCGCCCCCTGGCCAGCCGATACCGACAAACCTCAGCGGCGGATGAGATCCCCGCGGACCTACGGGATGAGCCCTGCAAGCCGATGGCGGATGAGATGCCTCCGCGGGGCCTACGATGTCTGAAGTGAAAGCTCCCCAGCAGGCGCAGGCACCACCGATCCTGCACCTATCCACGGTGGTAGGCAGCGCCCTACGCGACAGCGACGGCGAGCGACTGGGAAAGGTCAACGACATCATCGTGCGCTTAGGCGGCGTGGGCTACCCACCAATCACCGGCTTTCTGGTGACCGTCGCCGGGCGCACCTCCTACCTCGGCATCGATCGCGTCTCCGACATCGGCTCCGGCGGCGTGGTGCTGCGCAAGGCCAAGCTCGACCTACGCCATTTCGAGCGCCGCAGCGAGGAGGTGCTGCTCAAGCGCGACGTGTTGGACCGCCAGCTGATCAACCTCGATGGAGCACGCTTGGTGCGCGCCAACGAGATCGAGCTGGCGCACCTGGCCGGCGCATGGCGAGTGGTGGGCGTGGACACGGGACCTCGCGGGGGACTGCGACGCCTGCTGCCCAAACCGCTCGGGGAGCGCATCGCCACAGGCGAGTTCCTCGATTGGGCGAGCGTCGAGCCGTTCGTAGGCCATGTGCCGACGTTGCGCCTGCGTATCCCGCACCCCAAGCTCGCCAAACTCCACCCGGCACAGATCGCCGACCTCGTGGAGGCCGCCTCACGCCGGCAGGGTGAGGAGATCATCCAGGCGGTGGGCGCGGATGACCGCGAGCTTGAGGCGGATGTGTTTGAGGAGCTCGACGACCACCACCAGCGCGAGTTTTTGGAGGACCGCACAGACACGCAGGTAGCCGAGATCCTTTCGCGCATGGCCCCCGATGACGCCGTGGATGTGATGGGCGAGCTCGATGAGGAGCGACGCGAGTCGGTGCTGGCAATGCTGCCGGTAAGCCAGCGCATCAAGGTGAGAAGCCTGCTCGGCTACGACCCCGCCGAGGCCGGTGGCTTGATGAGTCCCGAGTTCGTCTCGCTGCGGCGCACGACCAGTGCAACCAATGCGCTGGACGCGGTGCGTAGCAGCAAGATCGAGCCGGAGGTGCTGACGGCGGTCTTTGTCAACTCTCCCGAGGGCGAGCTCGATGGCAGCGTGTCGATCACGACGCTCGTGCGCGCACAGCCTCAGCAGCAGTTGAGCGAATTGGTCAAGCACGACCTGCCGACGCTGCGCCCCGATGCCCCCTTTGAGGAGGTGGCCCGCCTGATGGCCGACTACAACCTCACCTGTGTTCCTGTCGTGGACGAGCAGGAGCGGATGGTGGGCGTGGTGACAGTCGATGATGTGCTTGAGGCGATGCTTCCGCGTGGCTGGCGCAGGCGCTTTGGTCTGCTGGGCGAGGACTGAAAACACGCGACTGAATAGACTGCCCGCCGTGAGCGTTCCAGGTGGGCAGTTGGATGGCGGTCCGAGTACCGTCCGTCATGCGTCGTATCCGTTCGGCCAGCCGCGGCCGAGCGCGTCTGCCTGCGCGGCTCAGCCCGGCTAAGGTCCGCCTGTTCGCGCTCCTGGGCCTGCTGGGGCCAGGGTTGATAGCAGCCAACGCCGGCAACGACGCGGGTGGGATCGCCACCTACTCCTCGGTTGGAGCCAAGTATGGCTATGGCCTGCTGTGGCTGATGGTGCTGATCACGATCTCATTGGTGATCGTGCAGCGCCTGGCCGCGCGCATGGGCGTGGTCACCGGCAAGGGCCTGGCCGAGCTCGTGCGCGAGGAGTACGGGATCCGCTGGTCAGTGCTGGCGACCACCGCAGTGGTGATCGCCAACATGGGCATTTGCATCTCAGACTTCGTCGGTGTTGGCGCCGCGCTGAGCCTGGCGGGAATACCGGCGCAGCTGACGGTGCCGATCGCGGCAGTGGGGATCTGGCTAATTATCGTGCGCGGCTCCTATCGCTCAGCGGAGCGTGTCTTTATTTGGCTGACCCTCCCTTTCTTTGCCTACCCGATCGCGGCGATCCTGGCGCACCCCGACTGGGGTGAAGTGGGTAAGGCGATCGTGTCCCCTCACATCCAGACGAACTCGACTTACCTGTTGCTGGTGGTGGCCACGGCAGGCACCACCATCACCCCCTACATGCAGCTCTATCTGCAGTCCGCGGTGGTTGAGCGCGGCGCGCGTGAGGAGGATCTGGTCCATGAGGAGCGCGAGGCGATGACAGGAGCGGTCTTCGCGAATGTGATCGCAGGCTTCATCATCATTGCCACGGGCGCGACGCTGTTTACGCATGGCATCCACAACATCGGCTCAGCCACCGAGGCGGCCAAGGCGCTGGTGCCCGTTGCCGGCAGTTACGCTGAGGCTCTGTTCGGAATAGGCCTGCTGGGAGCCAGCCTGCTGGCGGCGGCGATCCTGCCGATTGCCACTTCCTATGTGGTCTCAGAGTCCTTGGGCTATGAAAAGGGCATCGGACGCCGCCGCGAGGAGGCGCCGGTATTCGTCGGCGTGATCACGGCCATGATCCTCCTCGCCACGATAGTCGCCGTCATCCCCGGCTTGCCGGTAATCGATCTGCTGGTGGGCGTGCAGGTGGTCAACGGCCTGCTGCTGCCGATCAACCTGTTCTTCATCTGGCGCCTATCGCGCTCGCGCAGAGTGATGGGCGAGCATCGCAGCAGTGGCCTGCTTGATGGTGCCGCGGCCGTAACCGTGGCAGTCACCTCCGCCCTGTCGCTGATCCTGGTCGGAGTTACGGTGGGCGGGCTCTAGCTGACATAAGAACCCCCTTGATGAGCCCTTTATCGCGCCTTAGGAAGGGGGAGTTATACGTAACGGCGAACATGACCGGGCAAGCATGAGCGAACCTGCGGGGGCACCCTGGCTCCTCTACATACTGGTGGCGTTGTGCGTGGCCGCCGCCCTCGCCGCGTTCCTCGTTGTGGGGCCACCGGCACAGTCGGCGTCGCCCACTCGCACAGCGGTCGTGGGACGCGGGGTTGTGCACTCGACGGTATCCGCCAGCGGGACCCTGGAAGCGGCTGATCAGACAAGCGTGAGCTTCAAGTCGGCCGGCCAGCTCGCCGCGGTGTACGTGCACGTCGGTGAGCACGTCTTGCGAGGAAGGTTGCTGGCAGAACTGGACCCTAACTTGGCACAGAGAGATCTTGCGGTCGCCGAGGATAACCTGCGCGCCGCGCAGGATCGCCTGACCGACGCGCAGAGCCCCCAGAGCACCGAAGCTACGGAAACCTCCAGTCCTGCCAAGGGGAAAACTCAGAGCGCCGGCCACACTCAGAGCGCCAGCCACACTCAGAGCGCCTCCCCCACCTCCACCACATCTACGCCCACCCAATCAGCCGCGGCCAAGGCCGCCAATGTGGCCAGCGACGAAGCAGCCGTAGAAAGCGCCAGGGCCAGCTTGGTAGGCGCTGAAGAAGCCTTGGCCAATACAAAGCTGTACGCCCCGGTGGACGGCACGGTGGCCTCAATCGCCCAGGAAACTCCGGGGGACGCGGTGTCAGCGAGCAACGGAGCTAACTCCGGCGCCAACGCCGGCAACGGCTCAGGCGCAGCGAGCAGCGGCGCCTCCGGGTCGGGCTCGGATACCGGCGGCTCGCAGGGCGCATCGAGCAACTCAGGGTCGACATCTTCGAGCAGCTCCTCCTCGGGCTTCATCGTGCTGGTGGACACCAGCGATATGCAGGTGGTGTTACCACTGAGCGAGTCGGAAATCACCAAGGTCAAGGTGGGCCAGCCCGCGACTGTCACAATCAACGCCCTGCCCAGTGAGAAGCTGGCGGCCAGGGTGATATCGAGCGCGCTGCTGTCCACTACCAACAGCGGCGTCGTCAGCTACGACGTAACGCTCCGACTGCAGCAGAGTGAGAGTGGCTTGCGCCCCGGCATGAGCGCCTCAGCTCAGATTGTGGTGTCGCAGGCTGAAAATGCCGTGAACGTCACCAGTGCGGCCATCTCAGGGCGAGGCGCCGCGCAGACCGTAACGGTCATTCGTAATGGCCGGCCGGTGCGCCAGCCGGTGGTGACAGGCCTGGTTGGCGACACCGTCACCCAGATACTCGGCGGCCTGACCCCCGGTGAGCAGGTGCAGGTGCCACTTGCGACAGGCGCAACGCTGGGCAGTGGCTCTGCCACGGGCGCCTTCGCTGGGCGCGGCGGCGGTCTTGGCGGCAGCTTCGGTGGCGCGGGAGGCGCAGGAGGCGGCGGCGGGCGATTCTTTGGAGGAGGACCCGGTTGAGCAGTCACACCGTGCGCAGCCCTGTGATCGATGTGAGCACCCTCACAAAGGTGTTCGAGGTGGGCGATATACGCGTACGCGCGCTGCGAGGCGTGAGCTTGCGCATCGAGCGCGGGGATTTCGTGGCGATCATGGGCAGCTCAGGCAGCGGCAAGAGCACGCTGATGAACATCCTCGGCTGTCTCGATATGCCCAGCAGCGGGCATTACCTGCTGGATGGCATCGATGTGCGCGATCACGACGAGGACGAACTCGCGGATATGCGCAACAGCAAGATCGGGTTCGTCTTTCAGAGCTACAACCTCATCCCCCGTGCTCGCGCGCTGGCCAACGTCGAACTGCCGCTGGCTTATGCCGGAATCGGCCGCGGTGAGCGCCGCCACAGAGCCGAGCGGGCACTTGCCTCGATGGGCATGTCAAATCGCCTGGAGCACCTGCCCTCCGAGCTTTCAGGCGGCCAGCAGCAGCGCGTGGCGGTAGCGCGAGCGATCGTCACCAACCCCTCGCTGATCTTGGCGGACGAGCCTACAGGCAACCTCGACTCGCGCTCCACAGAGCACGTGCTGCGCATCTTCAGGAGACTCAATGACGAGGGACGCACGGTGGTTTTGATCACACACGAGCCTGACGTGGCGGCGCAGGCCAAGCGAATAGTCAGCTTGAGCGATGGCAAGATCGTGCAGGACACCCGCGCATGATCGGCCTGGAGACACTGCGGATCGCCGTGAACGGCCTGCTGGCCAACCGGCTGCGCTCCTCCTTGACAATTCTCGGCCTGGCGATTGGCGTGGCATCGGTGATCGTATTGATCGCCGTTGGCAATGGCTCCTCGCAGACCGTGCAGAAGCGCATTGAGAGTCTGGGCACCAATGTGCTGCTGGTCACGCGCGGTTTTCAGCGCGGTGGCGCGCGCGCCAGCCTAGCCACCCCGCCGTTAACAGAAAAGGCCGCCTTGGCGTTGCAGGACCGCAACCAGGCGCCTGACGTGCAGAGCGCGGCGCCGGTTGTCAACGCTGCCAACGCCACGCTGCTTTACGGCGGCACGAGCTATTCCCCCTCGACTTTCATTGGCAGCACCCCCTCCTATTTGACTGCACACGACTATCAGATAGCGATCGGCACGTCGTTCACCTCAGAAGATGTGAGCATGCATGCAGCAGTGGTGGTCATCGGGCCAACCGTGGCCGAAAATCTCTTTCCTGGATCCAACCCGGTGGGCCAGTCGATCCAGATCAACGGCGGCTCTTTTCAGGTGATAGGAGTTACCAAGTCCAAGGGCGCCAGTGGAGCGGTGAACCAGGACGACGTGGCGATGGCGCCGATCAGCACCGTGCAGGACAAGCTGACAGGCTATGGGCCGATCGACTCGATCACAGTGCAGGCATCGAGTCAGAGCAAGCTGAATGCCGCGGAAGCGGAGGTGAGCTCGATCCTTGAGCAGCAGCTTGGCAGCACTGCGAGCAATCCTGGCTTCAGCGTCATCAATCAGGGCTCCATTCTGGAAGCATCGACCTCCACCAGCAGCGTCTTCACCACCCTGCTGGGAGAGGTCGCGGCCATCTCCCTGCTGGTGGGAGGCATCGGCGTGATGAACATCATGTTGGTGAGCGTCACCGAGCGCACGCGCGAGATTGGCATCCGCAAGGCGATCGGCGCACGTCACAGTGACATCCTCGGACAGTTCCTTACCGAGGCCGTGCTGGTATCAACGATCGGCGGTCTCCTGGGGCTGCTTGTGGGCGTGTTGGGCACTCAGTTTCAGATCGCCGGCGTGCAACCTGCGATCGCCGGCTACAGCATCCCCCTGGCCTTTGGCGCAGCCGTAGCCACCGGACTGTTCTTCGGCACCTATCCTGCCGGCCGCGCCGCCGGCCTGAGACCAATCGAGGCATTACGACATGAGTGAGACGACCGAAGACATGCAGACGTGGGATGAGCAGGACGAGGAGATGGAGCAGGAGCACGAGATGGAGCAGGAGCCCATCCGCAGGCGCCCCCGACGACGATTGCTGACGCCGACGACAGCGCTGCTGTTCGCGCTGCTGCTGGGCGCAGGGGGATTCATCATCGGCGTGGAGGTAGAGAAGGGCGAAGCATCCACGACCAGCGCGCCCCGAGGCGCCGGGCGCCTTGCCGGGCTGGTGAGCGCCGCTGGTGGCGCCGCCGGCAACTCCGCCGCCACGGGCGCAACTGCAGGCGTTCGCGGGTTTGGCGGCACCGCAAGCGCGGGAGGCACGACCGTCGGCCAGGTGGAATACGTATCCGGCTCAGACCTGTATGTGACAAACCCGGAAGGCAACACCATCAAGGTGCGAGCTTCCTCGGCGCACATCACCCGGCAGGTAAATAGCTCAGTTAAGGGCGTGCACCCCGGAGATGCCGTCATCGTTCAGGGCGCGCCTGGCGCCAACGGATCGATCGTTGCCAGCACGGTGCGCGACAGCGGCAGCTCCGGCGGCGGCCTCGGCGCGTCACTGTTTGGCGCGGCCGCAGGCGGCAGACCCTCCGGCACAAGGGCTTCGGGCGGCGGCGAACCAGCACTTTTTGGTAAGTAGTCGAGAAAAGGAAGAAAATGCCCCACACCAACATTCACATCCGCAGGCGAACGATCTCGGCGAGCGCCCTGCTCGTGGTGCTGGTCGCCCTTGGCCTGGCGGCCTGCGGTGGCTCATCGAGCAAGAGCGCCACGAGCGCCACCGCCGCCAAGACCTCTTCGACCTCAAACCCTCCCGGAAATAGATTCGCCGCGCTGCGTGAATGCCTGCAGAAGAATGGCGTCGCGCTGCCTCAGCGCCCTTCAGGCCAGCGGCGCGGCCCTGGCGCAGGCGGCCAGCCGGGCGCACCGGGCGCGGGCGGCTTCCTGGGTGGCGGCGCAGGCGGGGCTCAGGGCGGCGGACCCGTGCTGCCCAAGGGCGTCACCCGCGCGCAGTTTCAGGCGGCGCTGCAGAAGTGCGGCGGCGGACGCGGCTTTGGTGGGCGCAACGGACAGGCCGCGCGGCGGCGCTTCGGGACCCCCGCCTTCCGCAAGGCGCTGACAGCGTATGCGGCCTGCATGAACCGCAACGGCATCAAGCTGCCCGCACCTGACACCTCCGGCAATGGCCCGGTGTTCAGCAGCAAGGGCATCGACACGGCAAGCGCCGCGTTCAGGGCCGCCAGCGCGAAGTGCCAGAGCGTTCTGCGCAACGCCTTCCCGCGGCGGCCCCAGGTCAGACAGACCGCGCCGCAGACGGGTCAGACCCCGCAGTAGGCCACAGACCCCACCCCAGGGCCAGAACCCCATCCCAGGGTCAACCCACCCCGCAGACGCGCGAGGCCCCGCGGTAGTCCGCAGACGCGCGAGGCCCCGCGGTAGCGGCTTAGTCTTCGGGGTTGCCGCTGGGCAAGGCATTAGCCCCCAGGTCGCGATTACCCGCGGCGGCCTGGGGGTCCCGGATGGCCGCGGAACTCGGCTTGCTCGACACTGTGGGCGCCTGCAACGCCCCGATGCGCGCTACAAGCTCGTTCCACTGAGCAGGGCTCAGTTCGCCGGTCACGGTGGTCAACGGCGAAGGCGCGGTCTTGCCGGCCCCGGCGGAATGGGCCGCGATGGCCGCCGTTCCCACGCTCGCCCCAGGGCCAACGCTGGGCGCAAGCGTCCCCGGCACCGGACGGAAGCCGACGTGAATGTGATTCCAGTGGTCAGGCAGCGCAAGCGTGTTAGCCGCTTCGGGGTACTGCATGAGGCTGATGATCTGGTGGGGCACGAAGCGCCCCTGCAAGGTCAAGAGCGCGCGGATTGTGACGTCGGTGATCGATCCCGCGCCCTGATGACCGGCAATCGGCACGCCGTTGATCTCTGAGATATCCACGGCGTCGCCAAAGTAATGCTCGGAGACGTTGCCGCCGGTGGTGTACTCGCTGTGGCCGCACTGCAAGGCGCTGACCGTCGGCTTCAAGCCGCTGCGCGAGAGAAACTCAAGTATCGCCAGCACCCGGCCGTCGATCGCCCCCGAGGCGATGTCCTGGCGGCCGCATTCATAGATCGTGATGCCGGGGTCTGAGAGCACGGTGCGCTCCAGTTCGCCCTGACTCATGAGGAACACCTGCGCCACGGTTGCCCCCAGCAGATCGACGTTGCCCTTGGCGCCCTTGGGGTGCAGTGCGGTGTCGAGCTGGCGCCAGTTGGCGAGGATCGGCCGCGGGTCGATCGTGCCGCGATCCCCCGCGGGACGAATCGCGAAGCGAAGCCTGGCGCTCTGTGCGTCCACGGGCACGCTCAGGCGCCCCAACTGCGGTGTGGCGGGAGCAGTGCTCGCTGCACCATAGGCTCCCTGCTGCGAGCCCCCCTGCGATGCCGTGCCTAGCGGCACGACGCTCACGTGCGCTGCTCCCCACGGATTCAAAGGCGTTTCTGTGTTGCCCGTGGACTGCGCGACGGGGTTTTTGCTGAGGTGGCCAAGGACGGTGCCTTGCGATACCACAGACCCCAGGCGCAGCGGTACCCACTTGCCGCCGTGACCGTCGCTGCTCACGCCCCGCGAGGCGGCCTTAATTGCGGCTACGCGGGCAACGGGATTATCGGGACGAGCGTATAGACGCGCCCTGCCCATACCCGCGGGCGGCGGCGTCAAGGGAGATTCGGCGCTTTCCTCGCTCGGCTGCGCTTCGTCCGCGCCAGCCTGCTTGTGGGCGTGCTTGGAGGCGCTCTTGACGTGCAGCGTCGTTGGCAGCTGGCGGCCGGCGCTGGCGGGCTTGGTGGGCGCCGGGTCGTGCGCTCGCGCCGCGGCGGTCAGCGCCGCGCCGCGGGAGGAAGCGGGCTTGTTGGCCGTCGCACCCGCCGAGGGCAAGGCCCCCGCGAGGGCGCCCGCTGCAGCGGGCACGACATGCTTAGCCTGCGCGGGGTGAGCCGGCACGTGGTAGCGAGACGCGATGCTGCCCATGCCGGCGTAGGTGAACACATCGCCGTAAACGTCGCGCAACGCCAGGTAGTTGCCGAGCTTGTGCGAGTGCCCGAGCTTGACGATACGCCCATCCTGCACCGCGGTCACAGGAGCGCCGACAGGACCCAGCAACTCGGCGAAGCGCAGTTTTTCGGCGTGCCGCTTGGCGACCTTCTCGCCAACCGCGCTGGGCGCTGGCGCGGCAGCGAGACTGGTGGGAGCCGGCGCAGCAGCAGATGCAGCAGCACCTGAAGGGGTTGCGGGCTCGCCGGACCCAGAGCTTGTGCTCGCAGCAGAGCTTGCGCTGCCATAAGGGTCAAGCGGCACCGCACCGGCCGTGGCGCTGGCCACGGTGGGCAGCGGGCTGTTGGGGTCCTGCGCCAAGCGCGCCCCCGCGACCGGCAGGCTGCCCTCGGTGAGACCGGTCAGCGTGGCGATCACCGACTGCGGATAGGCGGCGATCAGCTTGGCTCGCAGCAGCACCGAGCTGACATAGGCCTCGGAGTGGTTGTAGGCGAGGATCGCGGTGTGCAGGTTGCTGGAGGCTCCCGCCGCGTGCAGGTAGCGAGCGGCGGCGAAGATCGCATCGACAGGGTTGTAGGGGTCGGCATAGCCGGCGCTCAGCGCGTCGACCCCATATTGCATCCAGGTGGTGGGCATGAACTGCATCCAGCCGACTGCCCCGGCGGTGGAGACGTTGAGGTCGGTGCCGTAGTTGGTCTCCACCTCATTGATCGCCGCCAGGATCTGCCACGGCACCCCATACTGAATACCGGCGGCCTGATAGATGGGCAGCAGGAACAGGGGGATGCGGTAATAGCTGAGAGCCTGCGCCGAGACCGCCGAGGAGCCCAGCACAGAAGCCAGCGTCCCGGCCTGGCCGGCAACCACCAGCGGCGGCGGCGCGACACCGTTGGGCGTGCCGGCGGGAATCGTCGTAGGCCCGCCCGCGGCGCCTTTGCCGCCCGCCCCCACGCCACCCGTGATGCCACCCTTGACCTGGCTGCCGAGCTTGCCTCCAGCCTTAGAGCCCTTACGAGGACGCTTGCCCGGCACGGCGGGCTGCTTGCGCAGCGCGACCACCTTGGGCGCGCTGGTTTCTTTCTGTTCCTGGGTGGCTGTCGGCCGGGTAGCCGCCGGGGCAGGCTGTGCCGCGGGCACGGATGCGGGCACAGGCGCCGGCGGAGCGGCTGAGGTGCTCGAAGATTCGCTTGAGGTCGAAGTCGTGGTGGTGGGTTCGCTTGAGCCACCCTGCTGCGCAGGGGGCGTGGGCGCCGGCGTGGTCTCGGTGGCTGGCGGCGGCGTTTCTTCTCCCGCCCCGGTGGTGCCGGCGGGAGTATCGGCGGCGAGCGCTCCTCCGGGCAGGGCTCCACCCAGGCCGACGGCAGTCAGGCCTCCCCCTGTCAGCGCCGAGAGCATCGCCCGCCGCGCCCAGCGGCGCGAGGCGCTTCTGCTCATCGGCGGCCCCTCCGGGCCGTATTCGTCGTGGCGTTCCATAGTCGTGGGTGCACGGACAGCCCACGCTTATGGGCCGGTCCCCCTTTTTGAGTCATATCGGCAGGCAAGCAAGAATCGGTAAAGGGTTCGTAATTCCAGCGTAAAGCAGCCTGTCAAATGGGGCGCCGTTTGGCTCTACAAAGGCCAGAGCGGCTGGACTGTAGCGCTAGGCAAGGCGGAATCCTCAGGTTGGCCGAATTGCGCACGGCGCCCCGCAGGATCCATTGCAGCTTAGGCGGCAGCTCCCACCAGCGCCTGCTCGCCGGCAACCGCGGCGTCCGCGAAGTCCGTGCGCTTAAGCACAACCACGCGGGCGCCGTGCTGCGGGTTGAGCGTGATCGAGCGTCTGACCACCCGCTCGGAAGCAGGCTCGGCGGCGCGCAGCTGCACCTCGCGCACGATCGTCTGCAGCACGCGCTTCATCTCAAGCTGGGCAAAGCTCGCCCCCAAGCAGCGACGCACGCCACCGCCGAAGGGAATCCAGGTGTAGGTGCCGGGGGGACGCTCAAGGAAGCGCTCGGGGAGAAAGGCGCGGGCATTGGGGTAGATGTCCTCACGACGATGCATGAGGTAAATGCACGGTGCCACGGCCACCCCAGCCGGCAACGTGTAGCCACCCAGCTCCATTGGCTGGGAGAGCTTGCGCAGGACGATCGGCAGCACAGGGCGCAGGCGCAAGGTCTCCTTGATGACGGCGTCCAGGTACTCCTCCCCCTCCCCTGCCACGGCCTCCAGACGCAGGCGCTCAAGCTTCTCGGGATGGCGCAGCAGCCGCTCCATCGCCCAGGAGAGCGAGGTGGCGGTGGTCTCGTGCCCAGCTACCAGCAGCGTCATCAGCTCATCGCGCAGGTCCTCGTCGCTCATCTGTGAGCCGTCCTCGTAGCGCGCCGCGACGAGCAGCGAGAGGATGTCCTCGCGCTCAGCCAGATCGGGCTCCGCTCGACGGCGTCGAATCTCTTCGAGCATCGCCGCGTCAACCGGGTCCATCACCCGGCGAAACAGGCGGTTGCGTGCGATGCGTGCGGGCCCAAGCAGCGCCAGCATGGCCAAGCGGCGCGGATCGGTAGTCCATTCGATCATGCCGCGCAGCAGCTCGCGCACGTGTTCGAGCCTGGCGGCCTCGGTGATGCCGAAGACCGCGCGCATGATGATCTCAAGTGTCAGCGCCTGCATGCGCTCCATCAACGCGAAAGGCTCACCGAGTGGCCACTGCGCGATGTTGGCGCGCGCGATCTGCACCATCAGATCTTCATAGCGCTGCATGCGCTCGCCATGAAAGGGGGGCAGCATCAGCTTGCGGTGGGTCATGTGCTCGGGCCCGTCCAGCAGCAGCACCGAGCGCGAGCCGACAACCGGCTCAAGCACCTGGTTGCCCTCGCCGGCGCGCAGCACGTTGGGGTCACCCGTGAAGACCTGCTTGATGTCCTCGGGGTCAGACAGGAAGACCCAGGTGAACTCGTTGCGTATGCGCAGCGTGAACAGATCGCCGTAGCGCTCGCGGCAGCGCTCCATGAAAGGCAATGGGCGAGCACCCCAGCCGAGCGTCTGCAGCGCGCTGGGCATGCGCGGCCCAGGAGGCAGCTGGGTATCGGCGAGAGTACTCACGTGCGACTTGCAGATTAGCTGACTTGGACAAGATTTGGCCAGGCAGCCAGGATGTTCATCGGCGCGATCGCCGGCGCCACCGCTCTATTTGGGTGTCTAAGGGGTTCATAAGGTTGTAGCCAGCGGCACAAAACATGTACAGTCCGGCCAGAGAGGTCGCTGTTTTCTGAGGAAAGGGATGGAGAGAGGGTCATGTCTAGATTTGGGGTAGTCCTTGCCGCACTGCTTGGTTGTATCTGCATGGCCGGCGCCACCACAGCGTGGGCTGGAGAGAACGTCACGATTCACGCGGCCTTCACGCCCAACAAGCTGGGCTCGCCGACAAATGCCTCGGGCAGCGCCACGATCATGTCCACGATCCCAGGCGAAATCCCTACGCCGATCATCGGGTTCTCGATCAAGGGACCGGCGGGACTGACGCTTGATACCAAGGGCACGGGTACCTGCAGCGTGGCTATTCTCGAAGGCCCGGCCGGCCCCGAAGGCTGCCCCAAGAACTCGGTCGCCGGCTTCGGCGGCGGTATGGGCGCGCTGAAGTTGGGCACGCAGATCATCGAAGAGCCCTTCACGCTCAATTTCTTCCTCGGAGACAATCGCCCCGGACACACGGTGCTGCTGCTGTACGTCAACGCGGTCTCGCCGGTCTCGATCCAGCTGACGTTCACGGCAGTGGTCGAAAAAGAGGCTCCGCCCTACGGCCTGGGCTTCCACTTCAACATTCCGCTGATCCCCACTCTGCCCGGAGCATCCGACGCGACGGTGAAGAGCGCCCACGTCTCGATCGGCGCGCCCAACGTGTTCTACTACGAAAAAGTCCACGGCAAGCGCAAGCGCGTGCACGTGAAGGGGCTGATTCTCCCCAAGAAATGCCACGGCGGCCTGCCGGTGGAGACGACGATCTCCTTCCAGGACGGCACCACCAGCGAAAGCAAGCTCAACCTGCCCTGCCCCAAGAAGTAGAGGCGGATCAAGGGTGCGCCTGAACCTCAGCACCCTGTGCGTTGCCACAGTGGCCCTCTGCGCCGCCCTCACCACGGGGGCGCAGGCGGCCACGGTGGGCAGCATCAAGCCATCCTTCGCGCCCAACCGCGCCGGCGCCGGAACGGCTTTCACGCTGGCGATGAGCTTCTCCAATCCGCAGGGTCCGGTGCCTGAACCGTTGAGCCATCTGGTCGTGCACCTGCCCGCCGGCATCGGCATCAACCTGCACAAGATCGGCATCTGCTCCAAGGCGCGCCTTGAAAAACAGGCGGGGCACGGCTGTCCGGCATCCTCCCGCGTTGGCAGCGGCAGCGCCCACCTGGAAGCCCACCTGGGCGCCATCAATCTCGATGAGAACGCCACGCTGAGCGCCTGGCGAGGTCCCAACCAGGGCTCACACGCGACCCTGCAGATCCTCGGCATCGGGCTGAGCCCGCTGGAAGAGAGCGTGGTCCTCAGCGGTGTGCTTGAGCCTGACCATGCGCCCTATAGCCAGCAGCTGGTGATGAGCATTCCGCCGATCCCCACGCTGACAGGCGAACCCAACGCCTCGATACTGCACAGCTCGGTGACAATCGGCGCGGCACACGGCAAGCTCGGCGGGCTTATTCGTGTCCCCCGCAGCTGCCCAGCGGACGGCTTTCACTTCGGCGCCGACTTCGGTTATGCCGAAGGCGCCAGCAGCACCACGACTGCCACGGTCCGCTGCCCGTAGCCCGCCACGGGTCCGCTGCCCGTAGCCCGCCAAAGTCCTGCCCGTAGCGCTTCCATCGCGAGCGCCTTCCCGCTAACCTTGCCGGCATGGAAGCGTTGCTCTCGATTCTGCAGGTGATCATCTCGGTGGTCCTGATCTTCCTGGTGCTGATGCACTCGGGCAAGGATTCCGGCCTCTCAGGCGCCTTTGGCGTCGGCAGCGGCACGGGTCCGCTGGGAGGCGGCTCGATGGTCGAGCGCAACCTCAACCGTTGGACGATCGCCTTCGCGATCCTCTTCGTGGGCAACACGATTCTGTTGCTCAAGAAGCCGTGGGAATAGCCGGCTCCTCCGCCTGCTCCGGTTCCTCCGCCTGCTCTCGCTCCTGCGCCTCCGCCTGATCCTGCGCCTCTGCCTGGCTCGCCTGTACCTCGACCTGATCGAGCTCCTCCAGCCGATCGAGGATCGCCAGCGCCTCGACGCGCACGGCGTGATCGCTTGAGTGGTAGTCGGCGTCTGAGAGCTTGCCGGTGCGGTAGTCGAGCTCAAGGTCGCGCAGCTCGCGGTACTTGGCCTCGCGCGCGGCCTCCAGTTCCGCCCCCAGGCGCGTGCGCGAGCGCGCATCGGCACGGCGCATCGAGCCCCGCGCCGGCCACAGGGCGATGAGCCCGCCGGCGAAGACGATCAGCCCGCCGATCCAGATCCACATGACGAGCGGAGAGACGATGAGATGGAACTGCGCCGGCGGCGGATGCTGCATGTAGGCACGAGCCATGACGGCAACCGCAACGATGCCCTCATCCGGACGCACGAGCGGAATGGTTTTGTTGCCCACTTCGATGATGTGCTTGAGCTGCGCGGTGTCGATGTCGGGGGCAATGGCGCTCCAGACATCGCGAGTCAGGCCGGCGTCCATACTGACGTGACTGACAGCGGTGCCGCCGATGAAGTGCCCGACGGAGCCCTGGGTGGGATCGCTTGAGTCATAGAAGCCCTCGCTGGGCGACAGCGTGGCGACGTGGCGGCCGTTCTTGAAGACATCCAGGACGGCGCCGAGGCTGAGCGTGGAGCCGGTGTGGGCGGGGTCATAGCGAGGCGTGATCGACGCGGTGGGGCGCACGTAGCGCACGGTGTAGGCGCCCACCTTGGTGGACTGTCCGGGAGAGAGGCTGAGCTCGGAGGCGTGCTGGAAGGAGGAGGAGGCAGCCACGCCCACAAACAGCACAGCCATGCCCAGGTGCACGACGTAGCCGCCGTAGCGACGGCGGTTGCGCCGCACGAGACCGAGCAGCGCCACGGGCGCGGCCTCGCCAGCGGTGGACATGCGCGCACGCGTGCCGCGCCAGAACTCCTGGCCGAGGCTGCCCAGCACGAAGGCAGCGCAGCAGAACATGGTGAGCGCCAGCGGCTTGCTGGTGACGCCGGCGAGGAGCAGCACGAGCAGCGCCAACGCGGCGCAGGCAAGCGGCACGATGAAGTTGCGCCGGGCGTTGGCTAGCGTGGCGCGGCGCCAGGCGATGACAGGGCCGATACCGGAGAGCAGCACCAGCACGAGCGCCAGCGGCACCGTATAGCGATCAAACCAAGGCGGCCCCACGGAGGCGGCGGTGCCGGTGAGCGCTTCGGAGATCAGGGGGAAGTAGGTGCCCCAGAAGATCACGAAGCAGAGACCGACGAGCACCAGATTGTTGGCTAAGAAGATCGACTCGCGCGAGAGCAGCGAATCCAGGCGATGCTCGCTGCGCAGCATCTCGCGGCGCGTGACGACAAGGTAGATGGAGCCAGCGATGAGCGTGGCGATGAGGACGAGGAAGGGCACCCCCAGCGTGGCGCCGCCAAAGGCGTGGATCGAGTTGAGCACGCCGGAGCGCACGAGGAAGGTGCCCATGATGGCCAGCGTGCCGGTGGCCAGAACGAGCGAGACGTTCCAGACCTTCAGCATGCCGCGCTTCTCCTGGATCATCAGCGAGTGCAGGAAGGCCGTGCCCGTCAGCCAGGGCATCAGCGAGGCGTTCTCCACGGCATCCCAGCCCCAGTAGCCGCCCCAGCCAAGCTCGGCGTAGGACCAACGGGCGCCCAGCAGGATGCCGATGCCAAGCAACAGCCAGGCGGCGAGCGCAAAGCGGCGCACGGCCCGGATCCAGTCGGCGTCCACACGCCGTGCGAGCAAGGCGCCGATGGCAAAGGCAAAGGGGATCGTGCAGAGCGTGTAGCCCGAATAGAGCATCGGCGGGTGGATCATCATGCTGGGATGACGCAGCAGCGGATCGAGGCCAACCCCCTCCGCGGGCGCGGGGTTGGTGGTGGCGAAGGGGTTGGCGTAGAAGATCATCAGCGAGACGAAGAAGCCGCCGAAGCCGAGCAGCACGGCGGTGGCGTAGGCCGCGATGTCGCGCATGCGGTGGCGGGTGAGAAACAGCACGAGCGAGGACCACAGCGAAAGCAGCCACGCCCACAGCAGCAGCGAGCCTTCCTGCGAGGACCAGATGGCGGCAGCCTTGTAGAAGGTCGGGGTGGTGGTGCTGGAGGTGTCGGCGACGGTGTTGAAGGAGAAGTCGCTGCGCAGGAATGCCTGCTCAAGCACAGCGAAGGCCACCGTGAGCACGCCAGCCAGCAGATACACCGAGCGCCGACCCGAATCCGACCAGCGCGAGAGCCCGCTGCGCACACCGTAGATCGAGGCAGCGATGCCGTACAGGCACACCGCCAGTGCCAGCACCAGCGCGGCGTGTCCAAAGGCGGCCATCAGCACCGACCCCTCAGTAGCTCTGGTTCTCGCTGGAAGGCGCCACCTTGTACTTGGAGGGGCACTTGGTAATGAGCGAGTCGCGTTCGCCGATGAAGCCGCGACCGGTGCCCTTGTGCACCGTGACGATCACCTCGCGCCCTTCGCGGAAAGGATCGGGGACGGTGCCGGTGTAGGCGACCGGGACGACGGTCCCCCCCACGCGATCCTCAACGCTGAAGTCGAGCGTCTGGCCGGCGTGCTGCACGGAATGCGCGACGACGGTGCCGGTCAGCTGATAACTGTGCCCCGGCTGGGCCTGGCGCAGCAGCTGGCTGGGGCTGAGGGCCGGCGAGGCGGCGCTGAAGCTGGTGTAGATCAGCGCAGTGGCCAGCACCAGAGCAGCGCTGAGAGCCACAACCAAGCGGATGGTTCGCTTGCGGTGAGGGTCCATCACGAGCAAGTATCTCAAACGCTTGCCGAGGGAAACGCCGATGCACAGCGAAACCTTGGCTGGTGAGCCGAGTTTTTAAGTACGAGGACCGCACGATGACAGCAAAACTCCATCTTCCAAGCACCGAGCGCCGCCTGATCGGACGCGCCCGCAGCGGAGCCGCTCGCCGTCGCGCCGCCCGTCATCAGCCGGTGGCGGTGGTTGCCAGGCCAGACGTGGCAGCGCGCAAGGTGCGCGAAGCGGGAGGTCCGATCGACATGGCCTCCTACGTGTGCCTGTGCGGCTTCGCCTTCGACGCGGCGGTCTCCACTTCGGTGGAGTGTCCGCACTGCGGTGCGCCTCAGGCGTGGTAGGGGTCACACCAGGCTGGCAAGCCCAATGAGCACGTGGATCGGCATCTCGGCGGGCGTCTCGCCCGCGGCTACGAGCGTGCCAACCTGGGCGAGCAGCTCGCCGCGCCGCTCCTCAGATAACGCCGCGACCCAGCTCACCGAGGCTACGTAGTCAACGATCCGCTCAGGCTGCGCGGGCTGCGAGGTGCTCAAGCGGATCTCTCGGGGTGCGCTCCAGCCGCCTGCCTGCAGGGCGTCCCGCCATGAGGGGCCATCGTAGTGAGGGTGCTCGGGGCGCAAGCCCGCCATCAAACTGCCAACCTCGTGTGCCCACGATGCGCCACTCCAGTCGGGCACGGTGGACAGCACCGCCAGTCCACCGCCGGGCTGCAGCACACGGCCGATCTCGCTCAGTGCGGCGGACGCATCAAACCAATGAAAGGCGTCGGCGACCGTGACCGCAGCGACCGCTTCATCGGCCAGCGGGATCGCCTCGGCGAGACCCTCGCGCACACGCTCAGACCCAACGCCGGTTACCAGCACCTCGCGCAGCGAGGCCTGGGGCTCGACAGCGATGACGTCGAGCCCGGCGGCGAGCAACGCCCTGGTCAGCTTGCCCGTGCCGGCAGCCAGATCGAGCACAGGCGCGCCCGGCGCCAGGCGCAGCTCGGCAGCGATGCAACCCACCACGGCAGGCGCATACTCCGGCCGTCCGCGCTCATATGCGCCGACGACGACCGGAAACTGCGCGGCAAGCGGATGCAGCGCCATAACCGCCTGAGGAGTCCCGCCCCGAGCTACTTGATCTGCATCCCCGAGATGGCACGGGAGATCACAAGCTGCTGGATCTCGGCAGTGCCCTCGAAGATGTCGTAGATCTTGGCGTCGCGGTGCCAGCGCTCGACGGGGAACTCGCGGGTGTAGCCATTGCCGCCAAGGATCTGGATGGCGCGCTCGGTGATCCAGACGGCCACCTCGCCGGCCTTCCACTTGCTCATGGAGCCCTCGGCGTTCTCGAAGGGCACCTGGTTGCGGCCCATCCAAGAGGCGCGCCAGACGAGCAGGCGGGCAGCATCGAGCTCAAGCTTCATGCGCGCGAGCGTGAAGGCAATCGACTGGTTCTCAATGATCTTCTTGCCGAACTGCTCGCGCTCCTTGGCGTACTCCAGCGAGTACTCATAGGCCGCGCGGGCGATGCCGAGCGCCTGGGACCCCACGGTGGGACGTGAGGCCTCGAAGGTGGCCATCGAGGCGTTGGACTTGTTCTTCTTGCCCTCTCTGGCACGCGCGAGACGTTCATCGAGCTTCTCCTTGCCGCCGAGCACGTAACCGGCAGGGATGCGGCAGTCATCGAGGTAGACATCGGCGGTGTGCGAGGCACGCAGGCCGTGCTTGGAGACCTTGGCGCCTTCGGAGATGCCCTTGGCTTCGCTCATGGGCACGACGAACGCGGCGTGACCGCGCGACTTGAGCTCGCGGTCGACGGAGGCGATGATGACGTGCACGTCGGCGATGCCGCCGTTGGTAGCCCATGCCTTCTGGCCGTTGAGCACCCACTCGTTGGTGGCCTCATCGAACTTGGCGGTCGTGCGGATCGCGCCGACGTCGGAGCCCGCATTGGGCTCAGAAGAGCAGAAGGAGGCGACCTTGATGTCCTCGGGCGTGCCGAAGCAGCGCGGGATCCATTCGCCGATCTGCTCGCCTGAGCCCTGGCCGAAGATGGCGGCGACAGCAAGGGAGGTGCCCATGATCGCCATGCCGATGCCGGCATCGCCCCAGAAAAGCTCTTCGTTGACGATCGGCAGCGTCAGCCCGGTGGGATCGGCGAAGAACTGCGCCAGCCCTTCAAAGCCATAGAGGCCGATCTTGGCGGCCTCCTGGATGACAGGCCAGGGAGTGCTCTCCTTCTCGTCCCATTCGTGGGCTACAGGTCGCATTACATCGGCAGCGAAACCGTGAACCCAGTCGCGGATGTCCTTCTGATCCTGCGTGAGCGCCATGGAGAAGGCCGCGTCCTTGTTGGCTGCGCCGGCGATGGCCTCGACGGCGGCCTCCGCGGCCTCGGTGGTGACGTCGGTAGTGGTTGCCATGGGGCAGCGGGCTCCTTGAAATCGGGTGGTGGTGCTTATCGGGAGGGTCAGTCTGCGCTGGGAGGGGTCGAGAAGCCCCGGCAGACCGTTAGGAGAAGTCTACTGAATCGCAGACAGGTGGCCAAATCCCGGCCCTGGCACGCCCAAATCACAGGCCTGGCATGCCCAAATCCCGGCACTGGCATGCCCAAATCACAGGCCTGGCGCGTAATTGCACCAATCCTGACTTGGTTTATGCTAATTTGCCGATCCTCATGTTCCCGATGTCCCCGATGCAGAAAGTGACTATGCCAAAGCGCACAATCGCAGCAGCCATCTCCCTGCTGGCTCTCTCGCTAGGTCTCGCCGCGTGCGGCGGATCCTCCAGCTCATCCAGCAAGAGCGTAGCCCTGGTGGCCTATTCGACCCCCCAGTCGGCCTACGCCGAACTGATCCCCGCCTTCAACGCCACACCCGAAGGCAAAGGCGTGAAGTTCACGCAGTCCTTCGGACCCTCCGGAGAACAGAGCCGCTCGGTGGCCAATGGCCTGAACGCGAACGTAGTCAACTTCTCGCTGGAACCGGACGTGACCAAGCTCGTGAAGGCCGGCCTGGTGCCCGCCAGCTGGAACCAGAACGCCACACACGGCTTCGTGACGAACTCCGTGGTGGTGTTCATCGTGCGCGGGCACAACCCCAAGCACATCACCAGCTGGAAGGACCTGATCAAGCCGGGCGTGCAGGTCGTGACCCCCAACCCCTTCACCTCGGGTAGCGCGCGCTGGAACATCATGGCCGCCTACGGGGCGCAGCTGAAGGAAGGCAAGACACCAGCGCAGGCCCAGGAATACCTGACGCAGTTGTTCCACCACGTCGTCAGCCAGGACAGCTCGGCGCGCAATGCGCTCCAGACATTCCTGGCGGGCCGGGGCGATGTGCTCCTGGATTACGAGGACGAGGCGATCTCCGATGAACAGACGGGCTCGCCGATCGAACACGTGATCCCCGTGAACACCCTGTTGATCCAGAACCCAATCGCGGTGTTGAGCAAAGGCAACACGGCGGAGGGCCAGAAGTTCGTCAACTATCTGCTCTCCCCCGCCGGCCAGGCGTTGTGGGTGAAGAAGGGCTACCGACCGGTGATCTCAGGCGTGCCGGGAGCGAGCGCGTTCCCGACCCCCAAGGGTCTGTTCACGATCGACACGCTGGGTGGCTGGACGAACGTGACCAAGCAGTTCTTTGATCCGGAAACAGGCTCGGTCGCAAAGATCGAGCAGTCGCTGGGAGTCTCCACTGCCAAGTGATCCCTCAAGCGCGGCGCTTGAGCGCCATGTGGGCCGTCGCCGGCTTCCCTCTCCCCGGCGGCGGCCCACCAGCCCCGGCGGGCTGGCAGGCCGGGTGGGCGCCCGCTCGGCTTCAGCGCTGGGGCGGGGCCTGCTGGGCATCTACCTGTCAGTGCTGGTGGTGCTGCCGATAGCGGCGCTGCTGGCACGCTCAAGCCACGGCGGCCTGGGGGCCTTCTGGCGCGAGGTGACGAGCCCTGAGGCGCAGGCGGCGATCAAATTGACGCTGGTGGTATCGGCGGCGGTGGTGGCGATCAACGCCGTGACCGGCACGCTCATCGCATGGGTGCTGGTGCGCGATGAGTTCCGCGGCAAGAAGGTGGTGAACGCCTTGATCGACCTGCCCTTCGCGCTGCCGACGGTAGTCGCGGGCGTGGTGCTGCTGGCGCTATACGGCAAGAACGGTCCGTTGGGCATCGACATCACCTTCACTCGCACCGCGGTGGCAATGGCGTTGCTGTTCGTGACGCTGCCGTTCGTCGCACGCTCGGTGCAGCCGGTGCTGCTGGAGCTCGACGGCTCGGCCGAGGAAGCAGCTGCCTCGCTGGGAGCAGGGCGGTTAACGGTGTTTCGACGGATCGTGTTGCCCGCGCTGACGCCAGCGATCATCTCGGGGATCGCGCTGAGCTTCGCGCGCGCGCTGGGCGAGTTCGGCAGCGTCGTGCTGATCTCAGGCAATCTGCCGTTCAAAACTGAGGTCGGCTCCGTCTACATCTTCGGCCAGATCCAGAACGAAAACCTGCCGGCGGCAGCGGCGGTGTCGGTGGCGCTGATGCTGCTGGCGCTCGTGGTGCTGGCCGCGCTGACTCTCTTGTCGCGTTCGAGGTCCAAGCATGTCCGCTAACGCGGCCAAGTCGCCTGTGGTCGGCGGTGGCGCCTCCGCGAAGGTCTCGCGCCTGGGCCTGCGCACGGTTGCCTTGGGCTATCTGGCGCTGCTGCTGCTAATGCCGCTAGCGATGATCTTCTATCGCACCTTCGAACACGGCCTGGAGCCGGTGTGGAAGGCGATGACGGAACCAAACGCGGTGCACGCATTCTGGCTGTCGATCGAGCTGGTGGCGATCGCGGTGCCACTGAACACGGTATTTGGGATTGGCATCGCGTTGCTGCTGGAGCGCGGAAGCTTCCGCGGGCGAGGAGCGCTGGGGCTGGTGATCGATCTGCCCTTCGCGATCTCGCCGATCGTGGTGGGGTTGGCGCTGGTGCTGGTCTACGGCCAGGCGGGATGGTTTGGCGACTGGCTCTCCGAACACGGCATCGATGTCATCTTCTCGGTACCGGGCATGGTGCTGGCGACGGCGTTCGTGTCGCTGCCGTTCGTGGCGCGCGAGACGATCCCGGTGCTGCACGAGCTGGGAACGGACTCCGAGCAGGCGGCAGCCACGCTAGGCGCCAACGCTTGGCAGACCTTCTGGCGCGTGACATTGCCCGCGATCCGCTGGGGCGTTGTCTATGGAGTGGTGCTGACGACCGCGCGGGCGCTGGGCGAGTTCGGAGCGGTAAGCGTGGTGTCAGGCCGCATCGAGGGCCAGACGCAGCAGTTGCCGCTGTATGTGCAGGACCGTTTTGAGAACTTCGACGCGACCGGCGCCTATACGGCCGCGGTGGTGTTGGCTTTGTTGGCGCTGGCAACTCTGTTGGCGATGAACCTGTTGACGCGACGAACGCGATCTAGGAGGGCCGTCTGAAATGGCTATCGAGGTAAGAGATGTGACCAAGCGCTTTGGCACATTCACGGCCCTGGACGATGTGTGCCTGCGCGTCGGCGATGGCGCGCTCACGGCGCTGCTGGGACCGAGCGGCAGCGGCAAGTCGACGCTGCTGCGGATCATCGCCGGCCTGGAGACGCCAGACAGCGGCAGCGTGCGGATCGGCGATGAGGAGGTCACGAGCACCCCGGCGCGCACACGCGGCGTAGGTTTCGTCTTCCAGCACTACGCGCCTTTCAAGCACATGACGGTGGCAGACAATGTGGCCTTCGGTCTGAAGGTGCGCAGACGCCCCAAGGCCGAGACGCGGGCGCGCGTGCAGGAACTGCTTTCGCTGGTGCGCCTGGACGGCCTGGCCGAGCGCTAACCCTCGCAGCTCTCGGGCGGTCAGCAGCAGCGCATGGCTCTGGCACGCGCGTTGGCGCCGCAGCCAAAGGTGCTGCTGCTGGATGAGCCTTTCGGCGCACTGGACGCGCAGGTGCGGGCCGAGTTGCGGGAGTGGTTGCGGCGGCTGCACGAGGAGATCCATGTGACAACGATCTTCGTGACGCACGATCAGGAGGAGGCGATGGAAGTCGCCGAGCAGATCGTGGTGATGAACGCGGGACGCATCGAGCAGGCAGGCGCGCCACGAGAGCTCTACGAGGCGCCTCGCAATGAGTTCGTGATGAGCTTCGTCGGCCCCGTGAACCGCCTGGGAGACGCCTTCCTACGCCCACACGACATCCAGATCCTCACCCATCCCGAGGCAGGCAGCACGGAGGCGCTGGTGCGCCGAGTGGTCCACCTCGGCTTCGAGGTGCGCGTCGAGCTGACGCTGCAGGACGGCCGCGATGTATGGGCTCAGGTCACGCGCGACACCACGCAGGAGATGGAGGTCGAGGAGGGCCAGATCCTCGCCGTGAGGCTGGCCCCGCCGCGCGTGTTCGCAGCGTAGGTTGATAGCGTCAGCCACCCACCCGCTAGCGGGTGTGCCAGGAGTCCTCTTCGTGGGTCAGCTTGACGATGTCCTTAGGCAGCTTGCCGGCAGCGACATCAGCCACGGTGACGTGATCGAGCACCTTGCGTAGATTGGAGCGCAGCGCGATCCACACCTGCTGGAGCACCTCCGCGGAGCCGCCGTATTCGATCTCCTCGGGGCGCTGGCCGCGCACTCCTACCAGAGGTCCCTCCACGGCTCGGATGACCTGCGCGAGCGTGACCTCGTTGGCGGGCTGCGCCAGCCAGTAGCCCCCCTCAGGACCACGCTGGCTGCGCACGATCCCAGCCGAGCGCAGCTGCGTGAGGATGTTCTCCAGGAAGGACAGGGGTATTCCCTGCGCCTGAGCCACTTCATCGACCTTGCGGGGAGAGTCTTGGCTGCCGGCTGCCAGCTCAACGGTGGCTCGCACGGCGTAGTCGGCCTTCGCGGTTACGCGCATCGTGAGGCATTCTCCCGGAAACGACGGCGGAGAGGCGCCAGGGTCAGCTTTCCACGAGGATGACGATCATGAAGTCCCCGCGATAGTCCACCTCGACGCCCGGCAGCTGAGCCAGGCGGTGCGTTCTGAGGGTGAGCGACGGGACTCGAACCCGCGGCCACCGGGACCACAACCCGGAGCTCTACCAACTGAGCTACGCCCACCAAGCGAGAGCCCTTGAGTCTAGCGACGGGCCACGCTGACGTTATCCCCAGTCCAGCCCTCAACGCTGCGCAACCGCGCCTGAATCTCAGCCTCAGCCTCCAAGTGCTGGGTTTCTCCCGCCCCGTCCGTTGAGGACAGCACGATCAACCGCGACCCCAACAGGGACAGGACAGCGCGCTCAGCCAATGCCAGACACTGGCCGGCGGTGCGCTCGGGGTGACGCGTGAGCGCAAGCTCCCAGGCACGCCGCAGCGGCGCGGAGCCAGAGCCGAGTTGAGCGAGCAGCTCAAGACCGAGCGAGTCAGCCAAGAGCGCCTCGTCCTGGGCGCTCGCGGTATCCAGCTGTCGATCCGCCGCATTCCCATGCCGGTCCGCCGCATTCCCATGCCGGTCCGCCGCATTCCCATGCCGATGCGTCGCGCTACCCTGCAGACGAGCGCCCTCGTCAACGCGCTCCTTGGCTTGCGCCATGTCCTCCTTGGCCATCGCCAGCACGCGCACGGTCACGTCCTGACTCTGACGCTGGGCGGCACGCCAGCCACGCCCCAGCGAGAGCGCCTCGATCGGCAGCGGTGGACCTTCGAGCACGGTGAGCTTGGCCTGATGCGGACTCCACTTGCGTTCCCCCTGCTCGATCCACTCCTCGCGCGCCCAAGGCTCCACGATCGTGGAACGCAGCTCGTGCCCGCTCAGATTGAAGCGGCACAGGTTGTGAGGGAACTGGCGCAGCTCGATATGAAAGGCCGGCGAGACCCCTTCCCCTCCTTGATGCCTTGCGGCGTCGTCGCTCATGGCCATAGCCGCGTTTGCTCCCAGGAGCCATCGCGCAGGAGATAGCGCAACCTGACGTGACGGCGCTCCGGATGGGCCTGCCAGAACTCGACCTCGTCGGCGACGAGTCCGTAAAGAGTCCACTCCTCGTCAACAACACCGGGGTCGCGCTCGATCAGATCTTCCGCCTCGCGCAGCGCTGCCTCAAGCTCGGCGGCGTCGGCCAGCGCCTCGCTCTGGGTGCCTGCCAGCGCCTCCGCCCGCGCACCCTGCGAGCGAGCCAGAAAGTCGGCCGCGCTGCGATCGGCCCCGGCATCGAGCACGCGCCCGCGGATGCGCACCTGACGGCCGAGCTCAGACCAGTAGAAGCTCAAGGCCGCCCAGCCGTTGCCTTGCAGCTCTCGACCCTTGCGACTGCGCCGGCTGCTGGCGAACTCCCAGCGCCCATCGCTGAGGCCCTTCAAGATAAGCACGCGCGAGGTCGGCCTACCCTCGTGATCCACCGTGGAGAGCGTCATCGCGTGCGGCTCGCGCACCTTCGCCTCGATCGCCTCGGCAAGCCAGCGCAGGAAGAGCTCCGCGGGATGACGCGGCGAGTCCGAGACATCGAAGTGTGCGAGATCGCCCTCGAAAACCACAAGCTCACGCAGTTGCGCGCGCAGGTCCTGTGTGTGCCCAGCGGACGTCATGACGTCGAGCTTGCCATATTGCGGGGCATGAGCGACAGCTCACAGCCTCGGCTCACAGCCAAGCCGGCGGAGTTTCCCCTGCCCGGCGGCGAAGCCGGCGCGAGCGTCACCTTGCATCCCTTGCTGTGCGCCGAGATGGACGGGCCGGTTGGCTGGTTTCATCGCGCCAAAGGCCCCACGGCGGCACTGAAGGCGCTCGGCATCGGCGTGCCGGCTGAGCAGAACGTAAGTGTCCCAATCGTGGCCTTTCTCGTGGAGCACCCGACGGCCGGCCTGATCCTGGTCGACACCGGCTTTCACGGGTCGATAGCCGCGGGCTCAGGCGCTGAGCGCAATCGCAACCTTGGTCCCGTAGGTCGTGTGCTGGCGCGCAGCGTGCGTATGAGTCCTGAACAGACGGTCGCCGCGCAGCTGAGAGCGCGTGGCATCGACCCTGCAGATCTCGCGGTGATCGTGATGACTCACCTGCACTTCGACCACGCCAGTGGGCTGGCCGATTTCCCTGGCGCGACGGTGCTGGTCGCCGAGCCCGAGTGGCAGTCCGCGCGCGGGCGTGGGGGTGCCTTGCGCGGTTACAGCGTCGCTCAGCTGGACCCCGCGCTGAACTACCGCACGTTTGACTTCAACGCCCCCGGCGCGGTCCCGCGCGGTGCCTTCGCGCAGACTGTGGACGTGTTTGGCGACGGCTCGGTGACGCTCGCCTCCACGCCCGGCCATAGCAGCGGACACCTGTCGGTGATTCTGCGTCTGAGCTCGCGCGAGGCGCTGATCGCCGGCGATGCCATATACACGATCGCAACCCTGCGCGATGGTGAGCGGCCGTGGCGCTCGGAGGACGCAAAGGCGTTCGAGCGCAGCCTCAGCGCCATACAGGCATACGACCGCGAACATCCCGAGGCGTTGATAATTCCGGGGCACGACATGGAGCACTGGCGCGGGTTGGACACGCAGTACTCCTGAGGTCGGAGACGCCGCGATGCCCCCGGCAGGATTCGAACCTGCGACCCTCGGATTAGAAGTCCGATGCTCTATCCAGCTGAGCTACGGGGGCTTGTCTATACATAGTGTGGCCATGATCGCCGTCGCACGCACTCAGAGCGCCCCGCGCGCATCAGGACGGGATGGCCTGAGACGCCGCTCGGCGCAGCCACCAGGATGCATCGGTTTTAGGCAATCTTGAAGCGAAAGCTGTAAAAGTAGGTCCATGAGCTCAACACCCGGCACCGATCCAGCGGACCTGACGCGCAAGGAGCGCCGCGAGCAGGCGCGCGCCGAACGCAAAGCGATCGAGGAATCCCAGAAGGCCAGCGCACAGCGACGGCGGCTGATGCAGCTCGGAGGCGTCGTCGGCGTGGTCGTCGTGATCATCGCGATCATCCTGGTGGCCACCAGTGGTGGCGGCGCCCACAAGCTGAAGGCCACTCAGACCGGCTCGGCCGTGCCGCACGCCGCTGAAGTGCAGGCCAGGTTCGCCGGGATCCCACAGAAGGGCGCCGAACTGGGCAATCCCAAGGCGCCCGTGACACTCCAGGAGTACGCCGACCTGCAGTGTCCCTTCTGCCGTCAGTACACGCTCAGCGTGCTTCCGACGCTCGTCAGCAAATACGTGCGCGACGGCAAGCTGCGCATGGAATTCCACAACTTCGACATCATCGGCCCGGACTCGATCAAGGCCTCGAAGATGGCGGGAGCCGCGGGCCAGCAGAACCTCCTCTGGAACTACGCCGATCTCTTCTACAACAACCAGCAGGAGGAGAACTCCGGCTATGTCACCGACCAGTTCCTGACTCAGATCGCCAGCGGCGTCAAGGGCTTGAACGTCAACAAGGCGCTCTCTGAACGCTTCTCACCGGCGGTCGAAGGCAAGATCAACAATGACAATCAGCTCGCGCGGGTCTACGGATCGCAGTACGCGAACCTGCCGGTGCCTGGCTTCAACGGCACCCCTTCCTTCCTGCTCTACAAGACCGGCACGACACCGCAGCTGTATAGCCCCACGTCGCTCACCGAACCCGCAGTGTTTGAAGGGGCCATCAACAAACTCCTCAAGGGGTAGGGAGTCGGTCCGTCGCTGTGAGCACCCGAACGCTCAGCAGGACGATGATCGGCCTGACCTTGCTTGGCCTGGGGGTAGCTACCTACCTCACCATCGCGCACTACTCCGGCGGGACCACGATCTGCCCGCTGCACGGCGGCTGCGAGACGGTGCAGCACTCGAAATACTCCGTGCTCGCCGGCGTTCCCGTCGCCCTCATCGGCCTGATCGGCTATGTCCTGATCCTCGGCGTTCTGCTGGTGCCATCCACCGAGAACACGAGGCTGATCACGGTGCTGCTTACCGTGGGCGGCTTCGGCTTCTCCGTCTATCTGACCGGCCGCGAGCTCTTCTCCATTCACGCCATCTGCCCGTGGTGCGTCAGCAGCGCCATCATCATGACCATCCTCGCGTGTCTGTCCATATGGCGCTTCTTGCGGGGCGAGGACGTATCGCTGAAAACCACCTCCCGGGGGATCAGCGAGTTGGAGGGCGCAACCTCCTCGTCCTCTTCGGCCGCCGAGCCGCTCGCCGGCGCCTGAGAGTTTCGAACCACTCGCCGTTCCTGTTGCCTAACTGCCAGCCGCGACCCCCAGCCGCGGCTTCGGCCGGTTAGATCATTCGTCCACTGCCCGATCGCAACGCCTGGCAAGGAGTCAGCGCCGGCCGACTGGATGAGTGCAATACACGCGTCTTTCGAGCACCGCCTCACGCGTTGCGTTGCCTCAAAGCATGCCTTCGTACAGCGATCACGCCCTCCCCCACTCCAGCCCAGCGCTGGACCTCGCGCAGTGGCGCTCGCAGGCCTCCCAACTCGTCTCGCCCTCGCCGCAGGAACGTGGCGAGATGGACCAGATCGCTCGGCTGTTTGAGATGACCAACGATCTGCTCGCGGCGATCACGCTCGACGGGCGCTTCACGCTGCTCAACCCAGCCTGGGAGCAGGCGCTGGGCTGGTCCCGCGAGGAGCTGATGGCCCGTCCGATGCAGGAGCTCATCCATCCCGACGACCTGGAGCAGACGATCGCGCTCACGCTTGCCGGACGTCACCGCTCGGCGCACTTCGTCAACTTCACCAATCGCTATCGCCATCGTGATGGCTCGTGGCGCTGGTTGCTATGGAGCGCGCGCTGCGACGGAGAGCATTGGTATGCCGCGGCCAAAGACGTCACCGATCGCATGTGGCTTGAACGTCAAGCCCTGCGCGATCCTCTCACCAAACTGCCCAACCGCCTGCTGCTGATGGATCGCGCGCGCCAAGCGCTGGGGCGTCTGCGGCGCAGCCATGGCCTGGTGGCGCTGCTGTTTATCGATCTCGATCGTTTCAAGGCGGTCAATGACAGCTTTGGGCACGCCGCCGGCGACCATTTGCTGATGGCGGTCGCTGAGCGCATCACGCAGGCGCTGCGCGACAGCGACACCGCTGCGCGGCTGGGTGGAGATGAGTTCGTGGTCCTCGCCGAGGATCTTGAGTGCGAGGAAGAAGCGATCGCGGTCGCGGTGCGCGTCCTGTACGCACTGGAGGCCCCCTTTACAACCGGCTCCACCGAGGTGGCGATGCTTGCCAGTATCGGCGTCTCCATCTCCCATGCGTCTGAGACCGACCCCGAGGACCTCCTGCGCGAGGCTGACATCGCGATGTATCGCGCCAAGAGCGCGGGAGGCGGTCGGCTTGAGCTGTTCGATACGAGTTGGGCAACCAATTCGACGTGAGTTGAGCAACCAATTCGACGTGAGTGGGCAACCAATTCGACGTGAGCTGAGCAGCCGGCTAACTTGCGCGGCCTGCGAGCGATAAGGTCGCTCCCTCGATGCCACCGACGCAGCCGCCTTCGGGCCCCTCAGATCTTTCAAGCACCCCAGAGCTCGACCCGCAGAAGACAGAACACCAAAAGCGCGCGGCAGCGCAGGCCGCGGCAGCAATGGTGCAGGACGGAGTCCGGCTGGGGCTGGGAACTGGATCTACCGTCGCTCACCTGCTGCCGGCGCTTGCCGCTCGCGGGCTGCGCGACGTACGCTGCGTTGCCACCTCACCCGCGACCGAGCATGCCGCGCGCGCTTTGGGGTTGTCGGTGGAGACCCTGGACGAGCTCGGAGAGCTGGATCTCGCAATCGATGGAGCCGATCAGATCGACCCGCGCGGATGGCTGGTCAAGGGTGGCGGGGCGGCGCACACGCGTGAGAAGATCGTCGCGGCGGCCGCCCGGCGCTTTGTCGTGATTGCCTCCGCCGAGAAGGCCGTCGCGTCGGTGAGCGCCCCGGTGCCAGTTGAGATTCTGCGCTTCGGCGCACACAGCACACTGCGGGCATTGGGTTCGGCGCAACTGCGCGAGGTCCCCCCCAGTCCCGACGGCAACCTGATCGCTGACTATCTTGGCGCGGTGACGGACCCTGTGACGCTAGCGGCGCGCCTTTCCGCTACCCCCGGAGTGGTCGAGCATGGCCTGTTCGCGCCGGAGCTTGTGAGTGACATCCTGATCGCCGGCGCCGACGGCGTTGAGCACCGCAGAGGATCGAAACGGGGATGAGCCTCAAACGGGGATGAGCCTCAAACGGGACTGAGCCTCAAAGCCGGTGGATCGCCCAGGGCATGTCCCCAGAGAGCTGATCGCTCAGATCGAGACCATCCCCAGCGCATCCAGGTGATGGGCACACCGAGACGCCCACACCGACTCACCCGAGATCCGCACCACGCCCTCCTCGCGCAAACGCTCCAACGCTTCGCTGATAGCCAGCGGCTCGATGTCATAAATCTCACCCTCAAGCTCGGCGCGCGCCCAGCGCTCATCATGATCGTCGCGCAGCACCTGCAACACGATTGCCCGCTCCGCGATCTCATCATCCTTCAGCTCACAACCATTACGCTCACTTCGCATGGGAAGAACCGCCCTTTCCGTGCACGGCCCCGGCGCGGCACCACCCGTGCCGGGGCCATCCGATTTCTTGAACAGACCCAACCCACCACAGACGCCGGACGTATTCACCCCAAACACCGGGATTTGGGGGCCAACCGACCAAAGTTGGCGCGAAAACGACGTTCAGCCCCGAAGCTCAGTCGCTGTCGAGTTGTATGCGGAAGGACTCTGAAGCCTGCACCGTGGCGCCCACCGCGTGCACCCGATCGGCCAGCCACTGGTCAGAGGTGACGACCCGCACCGAGCCGGGCTGAGACTCCACGCCGAGCAGGCGCACGATCTCATCATCCGCGGAATCGCGGCGGGGCCGAGGCGCATGCGCAACAGTGATCACCGTTGAAGAGATCGGCGGACGAGGAGGCTGCTCAAAGACAACCGTGACGTCCTCGTCGTTGGCTACCGCCCAACGCTCAAGCAGCCCCACGAGGTGCACCATCGCCGCGTGGCGATCCTCCCACCAGCCATCGGGCCGCGTCCCGATCACGTTCATTCCATCCACGAGCCACCGCATGAACGATCAGGGTATGTCTTCCGCGCGGGCTTCCGCGCGCGCGCCCACGATCCTCTGCAATGGCTCCAGCGCGGCCACGGCTATGTCACCGCTGACCGCGGCGATCTCCTCAGGGAAAGCCGCCAGGTTGACATTCATCGAGAAGCCAATCGGAGCCGTGATGGGACGAAAGAAATCATCGAAATGACTGGCCACCACCACGCGGGGCTGCAGGCGCCGCAAGATGCGTGGCCAATAGGCGCGCGTGAAGCTGCGACCGGCGATCCCCGCCAGGAATATCTCAGCGCCGCCTGGCGGCAGCTCGTCGTCGATCAGGTTGGCGCTGCCCTGGTGGTAGAAGCTTGTCCCGGCCACGGCGATGTGGATGCCATAGACCTGCCCGCAGCGGTAGGCAGCCGGAGAGAGCCCGTCGAGGTGCTCGCAGGTCAGCTCGCCATCGAACGGCACGCGGTAGCCGAGCAGCAGCTTGGAGTGCAGGCTGGGCACGAAGCTGACAGCGAACGGACCCAGCTCGTAGGTGTGGTGCGCCTGCACCTGCACTGCCTGCTCGCGCATGCCGTGCAGGGCCATCAGGTTGACCAGCGAGCTGGAGCCAAAGACCGGCGCCTGGAAGCGGCGTGCCACCGCCGGCACGTCGATCGCGTGGTCGAAGTGGGTATGGCCGACAAGCACTCCCACCACCTGGCCGTGCCCATCGCCGAGATAGCGCTCGTGCAACGCGAAGTCGGCCTTCGTCGCGCGGCGCGCAAGAACCGCGCCGATTGGAACACGCGAGAGATAGGGATCGATGTACAGCGTGTGCCCTGCATAGCTCAGCCGGTAGCCGGCTACCCCCAGCCATTCGAGCTCCAGGCCGCTAGGCAGCGCCAGCGAGCCCTGGGCGAGCTCGCGCATGACGCTGCCATCGGCGCGTTCACGCCGCTCGCGATGTACGCGGAAGCGCGCGAAGCTGGACAGGTGTCGGACTACCTCCGGCATACCGGCACGCAATTGAAGACCAAGCCGCTAGGCTCGCCTGTCGCGGCCTGCATCACAGCGGGGGACCGAGGAATCGAACCTCGAGCAAGGGTTTTGGAGACCCCCATGTTACCGTTACACCAGTCCCCCAAGGGCCTTGGATTGTAGGGGTTTGCAGGTCATCCTCACCCTGTCCTGGCCCAACCGCCCCGCTCATCCGCCTGAGCCGCGCGCAAAGGACTAAAGCAGCGCTCGTCGCATGCCGAAGCCGAACGGGACGACAACCCTTTGGCATTTGTGATGATCCGTACACACTTTGGCAGGCTCCGGCTTAAGCGCCGGGGATCGCGGTCGGTGGATTTGCCCTCGGCAGGGGTATCCCCGAGGACCGCTGGCACTCGCGCGCGGCAGGTGCGCGGGCGCCGCATGCCAAGGAGCGCGGCCCTGCCTGCAATGGATGCGCAGGCAGGGTTTGCGCTGATCGAGGTGCTGGTGGCGACGGTGATCCTGATCGTCGGCCTGACGTCGCTGCTCGGTTTGCTCGACGTCACCGTCAGGGCGAGCGCCGCGACAAGAGCGCGCGAGGGCGCGACGAGCCTTGCGCGCGAGATCGTTGAGGACGTGCGCACGACTCCCTATTCGCAGATATCCCCTTCCTCGATCGTAGGCCAGCTGCAGGCACTGAATGGACTGGCCGACGCCTCCCCGGCCACCGGCTGGCAGGTGGTGCGCCGCGGGGTCACCTACACGGTGACTGTCAGCGAGTGCTCGATCGACGATCCCAAGGATGGATACGGCAAGCACGACGGGACCTTTTGCGCGGACAGCTCGACGGAAGGGGAAGCAGACCCGCAGCCGGCGGACCTGAAGCGGATAACGGTGGATGTCAAGTGGCCCGCGCAGGGTCGCTCGCCGGACGTGCATCAGGTCGCGACGCTCACCGCCGCGGGCGAGGCGCCTGGCCTGAGCACGAGCGAACTGCGGCTCAAGACAGCCGAGCCAGAACCCCCCTCGACTCCCACCGCGCCCGTGGTCACCCAACCGACCTCGCCGTTGGTCTTCTCCGTCTCTTCCCCCGCGGGCACCGCCGCGATGAGCTGGTCGCTCGATGGCAGCGTGCAGACGCCGGCGCCCACCCATGCCAGCGGCACGGAATGGACCTTCGAATGGCCGATCACGGGTCTCTCCGACGGTACCTACCAGGTGTCCGCGCAGGCGATCGACACAACGGGCACGACCGGGCCTCCCGTGTCGATCACGGTGAACCTCATCCGCGGGGAACCGGCAGCGCCCAAGGGCATACTCGGCGGCTTCAACACGATCAACGTCAGCGGCGTCCCACAGCAGGTGGCGGAGCTGAAGTGGCAGGCCAACACCGAGCGCAATGTGATCGGCTATCGCGTCTATGCCCCGAATGGCATCTTGAGCAACACGCTCACCTGCCCCAACGAACTCGCAACGCTGAGCGTGGCCCTCTCGTGCATCGATTTCAATCCACCCAAGCCCAACGCGGCGAACCTTACCTACCGGTTGGTGGCGCTCTACCGCAGCGCCAACGGCGAAGAAGTCAAGGAAGGCCCCGCCGCATCGTTCACGCTGAACCCAAGCAGCGCGACGACGGCGCCGAATAAGCCGACGGGCCTCGAAGCGAAGAAGAACGAAAACGGCTCGGTCACGCTGCACTGGTCGGCGCCCTCGGGCGGGGAACCGCCAATCTTCTACCGCATCTACCGCAGCTCCACCAACTACACAGGCCGCTACGACGTGAGCTCGGGAACGAGCACCACCTACACCGACAGCGACGCGGTCACAACGCACACCTACTGGGTCACGGCGGTCGACGCGAGCCTGACTGAGTCCCCGTTCTCCGAATCGGCGGTCGGATGATGCACGTGCGCGAGGAGCACGGATTCACGCTGATCGAGATGCTCGTGGCGATGGTCCTCGCGGGGATCGTGTTCGGAGCGACGCTCACGGTCCTGGATGTCTTTCAGAAGAACAACAGCCGCGACCAGTTGCGCAACGAAACCCAGGACAACGCGCGCAACGCGATGGACCGCCTCGTGCGCCAACTGCGCAACGTGATCGCTCCCACCCTCGGAACCTACGGCGCGCTGGAACAGGCTGGCCCGTATTCGCTCGCCTTTCAGACGATCGACTCCAATCACACAGCCGAAGGACTGAACAAGACCAACGCGATGCGGGTTCGCTACTGCCTCAACGACTCGAACCCCAACAACGAGGTCCTTTGGCAGCAGACCATGCGCTGGAAGACAGCCGAAGCGCCGGCGCTTCCCAGCGCAACCGCCTGCCCCGACCTGAGCGCCTCCGATTGGGAAAGCTCCAGCCAGCTCGTCCAGAACGTCACCAACGAGAGCGGCGGCCAGAACCGGCCTCTGTTCACCTACGGCCCGCCCGCGGCGACGGAAGTCTCGCAGATCATCTCCGTGGAACCCAGCATCTTCATCGACCTCCACCCCGGCCAGAAGCCAGGCGAGACGCAGCTCACGAGCGGGGTCTCGATGCGCAACGAGAGCCGCCAGCCGATCGTCTCGTTCACGGTGACCAAGGAAGGCCTCCACCAGGAGTTCCTGAATGCCTCCGAATCCCACGATCCCGACGGCCTGGCGCTCACCTATCAGTGGTGGGACAACGGCACGGAACTGAGCACGACCTCGCAGCAGTTCAAGACGGGCGAACTCGTGGCGGGCAGCAGTCACACCTTCAAGCTCCAGGTCACCACCCCCGGCGGCCTGACCAACTCGACCTCCAAGACGGTGATCGTCCAATGACAGACCCACGCGACGAGCAGGGATTCATCCTGATAACGGCCATCGCCGTGCTGACGGTGATCATTGGCCTCGGGCTCGGCCTGCTGCTGTTCGCCGACAACCAGCAGCAGGCCTCCGGCCGCGAGCAGGCGAGCGAGTCGGCCTTCAACCTCGGCGAGGCGGCGCTCAACGCCCAGGTGGGCCAGATTTCTCGCTCGTGGCCGGGAGACAGCGAACTCGCCGAGCCCGCGCGATGCACCGCTGCCACGAGCACCGCCACCAACGGCTGTCCCGACCCCGGGAGCCTGAGCGCGGGGTATCCGGCAACCGGCTCCGGCACGTGCCCGGCCGGCACGCCGACCGAGTCCTGGGGCTCTCCACTCTCCAACCAGTGGACCACGTACGTGCGCGACAACGGAACCACGCCGAGCCCGCTGTTCAACTCTGCCACCGAGCAGGGAGAACCGGCCTGGGACGCGAACCACGACGGCAAGGTGTGGGTGCGCTCCGTCGCTCTCGTGCAGTGCCACGTGGTGACGCAGATCACGCTGGTCTCCCAGCAGTACATCGCCACCAACTTTCCCAGCGAGGCGGCTGTCGGCAACTGGTTTGACACCAGCAACAACGGCAACAAGGTCATCGTCAATACGCTCGGCGAAGCGCCGACGCCCGGCGGCGTGAGCATGCGTTGCACCGAACCGTATCCGCACCCGTGCAAGAATTACGACATAGCCCACGGGCAGGTCTCTCCGGATACGACCAACGCGGCGCCCAGCCCGAGCCCTACGCTATCCGCCACTCAGCTGCAGGCGTTCAAGGAACAGGCGAAGTGGGCGGGCACCTACTGGCCCAACGCCACGGGCAACTGCCCCTCCAGCCTGGCGGCGACCTCGGGCCTGCCCACCTACGTCGAAGGCCCCTGCGAACTTAGCTACACCGGTGGGATCGGCAACTCCAATGCCTCCCCCGGGTTCCTGATCATCGCCAACGGGACCCTGACGCTCAACGGCAACGCCGAATTCTTCGGCGTGATCTACGCCGTCAACCCGACGAACTCCTCCGCCGCCGTGGTCACCGTGCACGGCACCGCGCAGGTCAAGGGCGGCATCGTGGTCGACGGTAACGGCGGCATTGACTTCGGGTCAAGCGCGTCCAACCTGATCTTCGATCCTCGGGTGATCCCCCTGATCAAGACTTATGCCGGCGCAACGCCGACCCGCAACAGCTTCAGGGTCCTACCGGCCGGTCAGTGATCGCCCGCAGCCTATCGCACAGCTGATCATGACCCGCGGAGCAGCCGTCCAAACGCTGCGCGGATGGCCGCTGCGGAAACCAGACAGACACCAGGCATACCAGCAGACAACCGTCTGCAAGATGATGTAGCTTTGCGATGTGGCCCAAGCGCCAGAGCGATCGAGCAACGCCCAGCATCCCGACCTGCTGGCGGCGGTCGTGCTGCACACGCTTGTGAAGGCCGGTCCACAAGCCGTCCCGGTCAAGCAGACGATCCTCGCCTGCGAGCGCGATCCTCAGAGCCCAGCCGACCGCAAGGAAGTCGAAACGGCCCTCAGAGGCCTTATCGCCGACGGCCTCGCTTACCGGCGGGGCGCTCGCGTGGGGCCGACGCGCGCCGCGCTGCGAGCTGACGAGCTGAGCTTTTGAGCGGCGCGCCGTTGCTTTCAACGCCGTTGAGCATCACCGCGGCAGGCACCTCCAAGGCGCGCGCCAACTTGAGGATCGTGCGCAGGTTGGGGTCGCGGCGGCCATGCTCGAACACGCTGATAGCGGCGCGATCCACCTCCGCCTTCAAAGCCAAGGCTTCCTGAGAGATCCCGGCGCGCTGGCGCGCCCAGCGCAGGTTGACGCCGAAACGACTGGCCGGGCTGGCGCTCGCGTCGGCCTCGTGGCGCGGTCCGCGCACGCCCGATCCGGCAACGCCGATGCCCTTCAACAGGGTCGCCGGGGCGACGTCCACGGCGTGGGCCACGCGCACCACCGTGGGCAGGTCAGGGGAGCGCTCCGCTCGCTCCAGAAAGCTCACGGCCGCGCGGTCAAGACCCAGCCTGTCCTGCGACAGGCCAATTCGTTCGCGTGCGCTGCGAATGTTCTGGCCGAACTGCTCCAGCTGCTTGTCTATCTCGCGGTCGCCTGTGTTCTGCATGTGTGCGCCGTGCATCCTGTACATCGACTGTTAACTCAACAACTGCGCAAACACAAGAAAAAGCCGAATCTTGCTAGAAGACCGAATGATCGGACCAGCCACAGCCCGTTGTGCGGCAGATCGACCCGAGGCGCAGGTCAGTGTGGCCAACCGCCCCGCGCCTCGCGGGCCACCAGCCGAAATGGTGCGGCGGGTGGGATTCGAACCCACACGCCCTTGCGGACAAGGCCTTTTGAGGGCCCCGCGTCTACCGTTCCGCCACCGCCGCACGCAGGCGATCCAATATATGCCACGCCGCGCCACCGCGAGCCCACGCCGAGCCACCGCGAGCAGACGCCGAGCCAAAGCCTCGGCGTGGGAGGCCTAATCAGGCGGGATGAGGCGTGGGATCGCCATGCGTGGGATCGCCGTAGTCGCTGTCCCCGCCGGAGGCGACACGCTGCTCAAGCTCGACGTTCCAGCCCTGCTGGAAACCGCGCATGGCGAAGGTGATGAGCAGGATCTGCACGGGAACGATCAACAGCGTCAGCAGTCCCAGCAGGTTGGCGTCCAGCGCCGGCTGATGAAAGCCCGCGCCATCGCGGTCAAACCAGCCCGATGCGCCCGTGAGCGCAAAGATGATCAACAGCACCGCCAAGCCTGAGGCCACCGGCAGCACACCCCGGTTCCAGCGTCCCGCGTAGAAGGCCAGCAGCAGGAAGGCCAGGATGAAGGCAAACTGGATGGCGATCGAAGGGCCCAGCAAGGCTTCCCAGCCACCGATGGTGATGATCAGCAGCAATCCCACACTCACCAGCAGCAGCAGGATCACCGTCGCGCGCGTGCCCTGAACGACAGCCTTTTCGCGGTTGGGATGCGTGATCTGCACGCTGGCAGGAGTCTTTCGAGCGGCGGCGCTGGACATCGTCAGAGTGACCATACAATCTCAGGCGGCCTCCGTGTGCAATCTTGCTTCACGCAGAGCCACCCGATAGCCCCGCGGGCGTGGTGGAACGGCAGACACGCTGGCCTTAGGAGCCAGTGAGCGCAAGCTCGTGTGGGTTCAAATCCCACCGCCCGCATCGATCAGCTCCAGCAGGGGCGCGCACAGCGCGGGCGCAGCGACAAGAATGCCCCACGGTTCCTGCTCGCGCACGGGCAGCTCGCGCAGCTCCAGGCCCGCGCCTTCGCAGATCAGCGTGCCGGCGGCGATGTCCCACGGCTTGACAGTGCGCTCGAAGTAGGCATCGAAGCGCCCGGCGGCGGTCCACGCGAGATCCAGCGCGGCGCTGCCGAAGCGGCGAACATCGCGCACGCGCGGGATCAAGCGCGCGAGCACCTCTGCCTGGGTAGCGCGCACGAGCGCGTCGTAGGCCAGGCCGGTGGCCACCATCGCCGTGGCCAGGTCATCGCGCAGCGGCGAGGACAGCGTCCGCCGATCGCCGCCGGGACCTTCAAGCGTGGGCGCCGTGCCGCGCACGGCGGTGAACAGCTCCCCCCGGCAGGGGTCGTAGATCGCCCCCACCAGCGAGCCTTCCCCATCCTGCACGGCCACGCTGACGCACCACTGGGGAATGCCAAAGAGGAAGTTGACGGTGCCATCGAGCGGGTCCACCACCCAGCGCAGGCCGCTGGGCCCTGTATCTCCCTCTCCCTCTCCCCCGCTCTCCTCGCCTAGGAAGCCATCGTCGGGACGCAGCTTGCAGAGCAGCTCACGAATCGTGCGCTCGGCCACGATGTCCGCCTCGCTGACGAGGTCGGTCGGGGTGCTCTTGCTCGTGACCTCGTGCTGGACCCCATCCGCGAAGCGCCTCAGCAACTCTCCGCCGGCCGCGTGCACGGCCTGCACCGCCACCTCCAGCAGCTCGGCGTGTGGCTCGGGCCCAGTAGCGTCGAGCTCCGCGGAGCTCACGAGAACAGCGGTGGACGCTGCTGCGCCCACGGGCGGGCGGCTTCGATCTGCGCGGCGAGCGAGAGCAGTGTCGCTTCCTCGTTGGGACGCGCCACGAGCTGCGCGCCGCGCGGCAGACCCTCGGAGTCAAAGCCGGCGGGCACCGAGCAGGCCGGCTGTCCGGTGACGTTGTAAGGAGCCAGGTGCGGAACCATCGCAGCCGCGTCGTTGACCGTCCATAACGCACCGCGGCCCTCCAGGCGGCCGATGCGCGGAGGGGGTGTGGCGGTGGTGGGCGTCAGCAGCACATCATTGTCCTCAAGCACCCGGTTCAAGCGCTCGCGCAGCTGACCCTCCATCGCGCGCGAGCGCTCCAGCAGCGCCGGCGGGATCAGGCCGCCCAGGCGCGCCATCGTGCGCGTGCGCCGTTCCAGGCGCCGGGGATGGGCCATCGCGTATGCCTCATCGTGCAGGCCGCGGAAGTAGCGCACGATCACCGCCGGGAAGGTGCCTAGCCCGTAGTCGGGGTCGCGTTCGCTGACCTCGTGCCCGAGCGAGCGCAGCAGCTCTGCCAGCTCGTGCGTGGTGCGCTTGGCCTCAGCGTCAACGCGCGGCGGCACGCCCGGCAGCACTTTGGTGGAGAGCGCCACACGCAGCTTGCCCGTGGGTGTGGCAATCGCGTCCCTGAAGCTGCCTTCAAGCTCCGGCGCGCGCTCACGATCCACGGGCGTGGTGCCGGAGATGACGTCATACATCAGCGCTGCATCGGCCACCGTGCGCGTCAGCGCGCCATTGACCGACAGCCCATGCCAGGACTCCGCCTTGGGCGCCATCGAGACGCGCCCACGCTGGGGCTTGAGCCCGAACAGACCGCACCACGCGGCGGGGATGCGGATCGAGCCCGCGCCATCGGAGCCGAGAGCCGCACCCACGAGGCCCGCCGCGACCGCGGCGCCGGTACCGCCGCTTGAGCCTCCAGGGCTGTGCTGCAGGTCCCAAGGGTTGCGCGTGGCGCCCCAGGTGGCGGTCTCGGTGAAATCCCAGGCGCACAGCTCGGGCACGTTGGTCTTGCCAATGATCACGGCGCCCGCCTCGCGCAGGCGGCGCACCACCTCGGCGTCGGCCGGCGCGGGATCGCCATAGGCATTGCTGCCGAGCGCCGTCACCTCACCGGCCACGTCGATGTCGTCCTTGACGGCGACTGGCACCCCCAACAAGGGGCGCTGTGCGGCCTGGCCCCCGCCTCTCTGTCGGGCGTCGGCCTGGTCGGCTTCCAGGCGAGCGCGTTCGCGGAAGACCACGCGGAAGGCGTTGAGCATCGGGTCCAGGCGCTGGATGCGCTCCAAGTAGACCTCCAGCAGGTCGCGCGCGGAGAGCTCCCCCGCGGCGATCATCTCGGCCTGACGCGCGACGCCTGCGAAAGCAAGATCGACGGGATCCATGAGAGAAATCTATTGCAGCGTGCGTGGTCGTGTATTGCAGCGTGCGTGGTCGTGCCCGCCCGCGGGTCGGAAGCGGCCGGGAGCGGCTCAGACAGGCGTGACCGCGCTGTGCCGGGCGGGCCACTCGCGCAGCTTGCCGCGCGCATGCGCGAAGCGCCGCACAAGGTCCTCGCGCAGATCCGCGGGCTCCACCACGGCATCGATCACCAGCTCAGAGGCCAGGTGCAGGAGGTCGATGTCCTCGGCGTACTCCTGACGCAGCTCCTGCACCTTCGCGGCGCGCTCATCCTCGTCGGCGATCGCCTGCAACTGGTTGTAGTAGACCGCGTTGATCGCCGCCTGCGGCCCCATCACCGCGATCGAGGCGCCGGGCAGCGCCAGGCAGCAATCGGGCTCAAACGCAGGCCCCGCCATCGCGTACAGCCCCGCGCCGTAAGCCTTGCGCACGATCACGGAGATCTTCGGCACGGTGGCCTGTGAGACGGCGCTGATCATCTTGGCGCCGTGGCGGATGATCCCCTGGCGCTCGACCTGCGTGCCGATCATGAAGCCCGGCACATCCGCCAGGAACAGGAGCGGGATGTTGAAGGCGTTGCAGGTGCAGATGAAGCGGGCTGCCTTGTCGGCGGAGTCGGAGAACAGCACACCCCCCTTGTGCTTGGGCTGGTTGGCGACGATGCCCACAGCCTGACCGTCGAGGCGCGCGTAGCCGACGACCAGCTCCTTGGCCCAGCGCGGGTGGATCTCAAGCCAAGAGCCCTCGTCTACAAGCCCCTCGATCAGACCTTTGATGTCAAACGGCTTGTTCTCATCCGCCGGGATCAGCTTCCCCAGCGGCGCGCTCGCGGCGGGCGGTGGCAGCGACTCCCGCGACGGCGGCGCCTGCTCCCAGTTGGAGGGGAAGTAGGACAGGTAGCGGCGCGCGAGCGCGATGCCTTCCTCGTCGCTCTTGACGAGCTGATGCCCGCAGCCGGACACGCCGGTGTGCATCTTCGCCCCGCCCATCTCCTCCAGCGTGACCTTCTCGCCGATCACCATCTCGGCCATGCGGGGCGAGCCGAGATACATCGAGGCGTTGCCCTCGCGCATGATGACCAGGTCGCAGAACGCCGGTATGTACGCGCCCCCGGCCGCCGAAGGCCCGAACAACACGCACACCTGCGGCAGCACCCCCGACATGCGCACCTCGTTGTGGAAGATCCGCCCGGCGCCGCGCCGACCGGGGAACATCTGCACCTGCTCGGTGATGCGCGCGCCGGCTGAGTCGACCAGATAGATCATCGGCACGCGCAGCTGCATGGCGCGTTCCTGGATGCGCAGGATCTTCTCGACCGTCTTGGGCCCCCACGAGCCGGCCTTGACGGTGGGGTCGTTCGCCATTAGAGCGACGGGACGATCATCGATCGTCCCGACCCCCGTAACGACCCCGTCCGCGCCGAGCCCTTCCTCCTGCCAGTTGGCCAATAGCGCCTCCTCGGCGAAGGAGCCGTCATCCAGCAACATCGCAACGCGCTCACGCACGGGCAGCTTGCCCTGCTCAAGCGCCTTCTCTCGATGTCGCTGCGGTCCCCCGGCAAGCGCGCGCTCGGTGGCCTCGTGGAGCCGCGTCACGCGTCAGATCCCCGGATTGGAAACAGGCTGCTCACCGGAGTAGTCGTAGAAGCCCATGCCCGACTTGCGCCCGAACCAGCCCGCGGAGAGCATCTTGCGCAGCGTGGGCGGCTGCGCGAAGCGGCGCTCGCGGAACTCGTCAAACAGCACATCGCAGATCGAGCCGAGCGTGTCCAGGCCGACGAAGTCAGACAGCGCCAAAGGCCCCATCGGGTGCCCGGCTCCCGCCTTCATGGCATCGTCGATCTCCGCGACCGAGCCGACGCCCTCCTCGTACGCACGGATGGCGTCGAGCATGTAAGGCACCAGCAGGCGGTTGACGATGAACCCAGCCTTGTCCTTGGTCGGGATCGCCAGCTTGCCCTCGCTGCGCGCGAACTGCAGCGCAACGTCGAAGGCGGCATCGGAAGTGGTGACGCAGCGCACGACCTCGACCAGCTTCATGACCTGCGCGGGATTGAAGTAATGCAGTCCCACGAACTGATCGGGGCGCCCGGTGCTGGCGGCCTGGTCGATGACGGCCAGCGACGATGTGTTGGTGGCAAACACAGCCTCGGGCTTAACGATCTCATCGATCTCCCGCCACATCTCAAGCTTCAGTGGCAGGCTCTCGGTGATCGCCTCGATCACCAGATCGCAGCCCGCCAGATCGCGGTAGTGGACCGTGCCCTTGATGCGCCCGCGCACTGCGTCGGAGTCCTCCTGCGTGGCCTTGCCCTTCTCGACGGCGCGCTTCAGCTGTTTCTCGATCTTGTGGATGCCCTTGGTCAGCGTCTGCTCGTCGACCTCGCGCACCACGACCTCATAGCCCGCCTGCGCGGCGACCTGCGCAATGCCATGGCCCATCAGCCCGGCGCCGAGAACTCCGACCTGCTTGATATCCGCCATGAAACCTCCGGTACACGCTCTTTGTTGGGGAAAGGAGCCTATATGCCCATCGGCCCCGCCGCCCACGAGTCCCGGTAGCCTCCAGAAGATGCCAACAGATGAGACCTTTGATCTCTCTGCGGCGGGCCTGCGCGCCGATGGCGGCGACCTGCGGATCTCCGTGGAGGTGCTGGCGGCGAAGCTTGAGACATCGCTGCCGGGGCACACCCGCGTGGAGCGCCACGGCGGGGGCCTGCTTGGGCGCGGTGAGAAGCGCGTGCGCCGTCTGGAGGTGGACCTGGGCGGCTGCTCCTATCAGCTGAGCGCCGCCGGGGAGCGCGTGGAGTGCTCGCGCGAGCGCAAGGTCGGCGGCATCTCGATCAAGCGCGAGCCGCTGGATCCTGAGGAGTGGGTGACGGCGCTCACGGGCGAGCTGCAAAGCGAGGCCCAGCGCAGCGCGCAGGCGCGCGAGGCGCTTGAGAAGCTGGTGGGCTGAGGCGTGCCCGCCGCCGGCGCGGCTTTCACCTCCGACCTCTCGGTGAGCGGCTTCGCGCTGTGCAACAACCTGGGCCTGCGACCGATACACCAGGTGATGGGCAGCTCGATCTACCAGATCGGCTACCAGGGATCGACGTGGCCGATGATGATGGGCGGCACGATCCTGACCGAGCTCGACACGCTCTCCCAGGCCTGGAATGAGGTGCGAGGCAACGCGCTTGGGCGCCTGGCGCAGGAGGCCCGCGAGCTCGGCGCGCACGCCGTGGTGGGCGTGCAGCTGCGCATCGGCTCGCACGACTGGGCCGAAGGCTCAATCGAGTATGTGGTGCTGGGCACCGCCGTGCATCGTGAGGGCGCCGACCCGACCGCCGAGCCGATCCTGACGGAGCTGTCGGTGAACGACTACATGAAGCTCGTGCAGGCGGGCATGGAGCCGGCGGGGATCGCGGCGTGGAGCTCGGTGTTCTTCGCGGCCTACTCTTTCAACGCGGTCCTGGGTATGAGCGGCGGTAGGGGCCAGATGTCCTCGCTGCTGGGCGCGCCCGCATACAACTACGAGCTGGAGGAATTCACACAGGCGTTCTACAGCGCGCGAGAGCAGGCGATGGCGCGCATGGGCGCCCAGGCGCAGAGCTTGGGGGCCTCGGGCATCGTGGGCGTGCGCATCGAGCACAGCGCGCGGCGCCACACAATCGGCAGTTCCTCGCTGGGCGGCGGCGAGCGCAGCGGCCTGGTCGTGGAATTTCACGCGATCGGCACAGCCATCAAAGAAACAGCCGGCGCCAAGCTGTGGCCGCCGGAGACAACCATCGACCTGACCAGCTAAAAGGAGCCCTCAGGATGAGCAAAGGCGAGCGCGAGACCGACACCCCCGGCTATGACCCCACCTCGCTGGAGGGGGTGCCCGAGGCAGGCCGCGCGCGCCTGGAGCAGAACCGCGCGGGTCTGTTCACCTCGGATTTGAGCGTGAACGAGTTCCTGCTGATCAAGCAGGCCGGCTTTGACCCGCTCGGCCTGGTGGTGGGCAGCTCGATCTACCACATCGGCATCCAGGTCTCAGGCTGGAAGAAGAGCCAGGAGATGACGGTCCTCTCCGAAGCGATGTACGGCGCGCGCCAGCTGGCGATGACGCGCATGGAGGAGGAGGCCGACCAGCTGGGCGCGGACGGCATCGTGGGCGTGCGCCTTGACATCGGCCGCTACGAGTGGGGCCAGGACATGGCCGAGTTCATCGCGATCGGCACGGCGGTCAAGCACCGCGAAGGCGTGCTGCACCGCGCGCCCAACGGCCGCCCTTTCACGAGCGATCTCTCCGGCCAGGACTTCTGGACGCTCCTGCGCACGGGGCACCGGCCGGTGGGGATGGTGATGGGCAGCTGCGTGTACCACGTGGCCCATCGCGGCATGCTGCAGTCGATGGCGCAGACGGGCCGCAACGTGGAGCTCTCCAACTTCACGCAGGCGCTGTACGACGCGCGCGAGCTGGCGATGGAGCGAATGCAGAGCGAGGCGCAGGAGATCGGCGCGGAGGGCATCGTCGGCGTGGACTTGCAGGAGAAGAGCCACGGCTGGGGCAGCCACACGATCGAGTTCTTCGCAGTCGGCACGGCGATCATGCCGCGCGAGGGTCATGATGAGAAGATCGAAGCGCCCACGCCGGTGCTGGACCTGAGCTGAGAACGACAGGAGACGAGCTAGCCATGAGCATCGTGACAACCGAAGACCGCGGCCCGGTCCGCCATGTGGCGATGAACCGCCCGGAGAAGCGCAATGCGATGAACGACGAGCTGATCGCGGGCCTCGCCGCCGCGCTGCACGCCGCGGCGCACGACCCGGCGGTGCTGTGCGTGGTGATCAGAGGCGAAGGCGCGATGTTCAGCTCGGGCATGGACTTCAACTCGCTCGGCGCGCTGTCCGCCGAGCCGGCGCGCCTGCGCGAGTTCCGCACGGGCATCCTGACGACGTGGAACCTGTGTGAGGAGATGACCAAGCCGACGATCGCGCAGATTCATGGCGGCTGTATCGGCGGCGCGATGGAGCTGGCGCTGGCGTGCGACATGCGCACGATGGCGGCCGACGCGGTGATTGGCCTGGTGGAGACGCGCGTGGGCCTGATCCCCGACGTGGGCGGCTCTTCGCGGCTGCCCAGCGTGATCGGCCTAGGCCGCGCGAAGGAGATGATCATGGCCTCGAAGATCATCGACGGCACCGAGGCCGAGCGCATCGGGCTGGTCAACCGCGTGGCCTCCGCGCAGGAGCTGGACGCGGCGACCGAAGCGCTCGTGAACGAGCTGCTGATGTGCGCGCCCGTGGCCGTGGGTCTGGCCAAGCGCGTGATCGACGCCTCCGCCAAGCCCGCGCTGGCGGCAACGCTGGAGCAGGAGGTCACGATCCAGCAGCTGTGCGCGGAAAGCGAGGACTTCGCCGAGGGCACGAAGGCCTTCAGCGAGAAGCGCCAGCCGCAGTTCAGCGGGCGCTAGCCTCCCGCCAGTCCACAGGCCCGGCAACGAGCGTATGGCTGCCTAAAGGCCGCCCCAGGATCTCCTGGGCACGCCGGGCACAGGCGAGCAGCGCCTCCAGGTCGATACCCGTCTGCACCCCCATCTCGTGCAGCATGCTGAGGAGATCCTCGCTGGCGATGTTGCCGGTGGCGCCGGCGGGCACGGGGCAGCCGCCCAATTCGCCGAAGCTCGACTCGAAACTCCTGACGCCGGCCTGCAGCGCCGCAAGCGCATTGGCGAGCCCGGCGCCGCGCGTGTTGTGAAAGTGCGCCGTCAGCTCCACCTCCTCACCGAGCGTTTCGCGGGCGAGCGCGAAGAAGACCCCCACCTGCGCGGGGTTGGCCATCCCGGTGGTGTCGCCGAAACCAATCTCCTGCGCGCCGAAGTCGCGCAGCCGCGCAGCGATGTCGAGTACGCGCGCGGGGGGGACATAACCCTCATAAGGGCATCCGAAGGAGGTCGAGATGACCCCCTCGCAGCGCAGCCCGGCCTCGCGCGCCCGCCCGAGCACACGCTCCAGCCCGGCGAGCGACTCCTCGATCGAGCGGTTGACGTTCTTGCGGTTGTGCGTCTCGGAGGCGGACAGGAAGACGTTGATCTCGTCGATGCGCGAGCGATACTCAAGCGCGCCATCAAGCCCCCGCTCGTTGGGGATCAGCACACTCACCGACACCTCATCCGGCACATCGATCGCTGCCAGAACCTCCCCGGCATCGGCCAGCTGCGGGATGACATCGGCGCGCACGAAACTGGTGACCTCCAGCCGCCGCAGGCCGGTGCGCGCGAGCGCGTCGATCAGCTCGATCTTGCCCGCGGTGGGAATCACCTCAGGCTCGTTCTGAAACCCGTCGCGCGGCCCAACCTCCCTGATCTGCACGGTGTCAACCATCTTGTTCCTTCACCCGGTCGGCGCATGCGCCGACCGGCGGGGCCGCACATGTGCGGCCCCGGACCGGGCCGCATGCGGCCCGGTCAACATCACGACATGGATAGGCCACCGCTCACATTGAGCGTCTGGCCGGTGATGTACGAAGCGTCCTCGCAAGCCAGGAAGGCGATCGCCGCGGCTACCTCCTCGGGCTCCCCCGCGCGGCCCAGCTGGGTGGCATCGACCATACCCTGCTTGAGCCGCTCGCCGACCTCGCCGTAGACGATCGGCGCGGCGTTCAGCAGCGGCGTCTCGATCGGCCCCGGCGCGACGGCATTGACCCGCACCCGGTAGCGCGCGGCCTCGCGCGCAATCGCCTTGGTGAAGCCGATCACGCCGGCCTTGGCGGCGGAGTACACGGCGGAGCCCTGCGAGCCCACGCGCCCGGCCTCGGAGGCGACGTTGACGATCGCGCCGCTGCGGCGCTCCTGCATGCCGGGCAGCACGGCGTGGGTGACGGCCAGGGTGCCGCGCAGGTTGACGCCGAGCACGAAGTCCCACAGCCCAGGGTCGGTCTTGACGAAGAAGGAGAAGAGATCGGTGCCGGCGTTGTTGACGAGCACATCGAGCGGACCGAGAGCCTCCTCGACCTCGGCGACGGCCGCGTTGACCGACGCGGTATCGGTGACGTCCATCAGGACGGCGTGCCCATCGAGCTCGGCAGCCACAGCGCGGCCACCCTCCTCATTCAAATCCGCGATCGCCACGCGCGCCCCTTCGGCCGCCAGACGCCGAGCGGTGGCCGCACCGATGCCCGAGGCGGCACCGGTGATGAGCGCGATCTTGCCCTCAAGGCGCATATGCGGAGCCTAGCCGTCTGAGCGGTGGTGTGCGCGGCGCGGACATTGGCGGGCGCTGGCATGCGCGGCGCGCTCGTATACTCGGCCGCCGTGGCCGCAGCCCCCGTTTGCATAATCGGCGCCTCCGGCGCATTGGGCTTTGGGCTGGCGGTGCGCCTGGGTCGCGCAGGAGTGCCGGTGGTGATCGGCTCACGCGACGCCGAGCGCGCGGCGGGCGCGGTGGACCGCGCCCGCGAGGCCGTGCCGCAAGGCGAGTTCAGCGGCGCTGAGAACGCCGCGGCCGTGGCGCAGGCGCAGACGGTGATCCTCAGCGTCCCCTTCCGCAGCCAGTCCGAGACGCTGACGAACCTCAAAGGCGCCTGGCGCGAGGGGCAGCTGCTGATCGACGCGACGGTGCCGCTGGCGGCCGCCGTGAGCGGCAAGGCGACGCGCATGCTCGGCGTGTGGCAGGGCTCGGCCGCGCAGCAGGCGCAGGAGATGGCCGGCGAAGGCGTGCGCGTCGTCAGCGCGCTGCACACCGTGAGCGCGACAGCGCTGAGCGATCTGGACCACGAGCTTTCCGAGGACGTGCTGCTGTGCGGCGACGCGCGCGCGGACAAGCGCGCGGCAGCGGAGCTGTTGCAGCGCATCGACGGCCTGCGCTGCGTGGACTGCGGGCGCCTTGAGATGGCACGCATCACGGAGTCTTTGACGGCGATGCTGATCGCCGTCAACTCTCGCTACAAGGCCCACGCGGGCATCCGCCTGACGGGTCTGCCGGAGGAGCTGTGGGAGTAGCGGTCTCGGTGCTCGTGCTCGCGGGCGGCACCGGCGGCGCCAAGCTCGCGCGCGGCATGCAGGACGTGGTCGGCCCTGAGCAGCTGGCGGTGGTGGCCAACACCGGCGATGACATCGAGATCTACGGCGCCCACGTCTCCCCCGACCCCGACCTGGTCAGCTTCTGGCTGGCCGACGCGATCGACGAGCGCGGCTGGGGGCTGCGGGGAGACACCTTCAACACTATGGACGGCTTGCGGGAGCTGGGCACCGATGTGTGGTTCAACCTCGGCGACCGCGACCTCGCCTGGTGCATCGAGCGCATGCGACTGCTCGATCGAGGCATGTCTCCAACCGCCTCGCTGGCGCGCCTGAACGAGGCGCTGGGTGTGCGCGCCAAAGTGCTGCCAATGAGCGACGATCCGGTGCGCACCTGGGTCAGCGCGCGCAGCGGCTGGCGCTCCTTCCAGGAGTTCATGATCCGTGAGCAGAGCCAAGGCTTGATCGAGGGTCTGGAGTTCCGCGGCGCCGAGCAAGCCCGCCCCAGCGCTGAGGTGCTGGCCGCGATCGCCGCGGCCAAGACGATCGTCATCGGCCCCTCCAATCCGCTGGCCTCGATCGCGCCGATCCTCGCCGTGCCGGGGATGCGCGAGGCGCTGGCCGCGGCCCCTGCGCCCGTTATCGCCGTGAGTCCGGTCGTCGGCGGAGAGATCCTGAAGGGCCCCACCGCGTCCTTCATGGCCTTCGCCGGACTGGCGTGCAACGTGACCGGCGTGCGCGACTTCTACGGCGAGCTGCTCGACGGGATCGTCTCCGACGAAGCCCCGCCGGAAGGCGGCCCACAGGCGCTGCGCACCGATACGCGCATGTCCGACGCGGCCGCCCGCGCGAGCGTGGCCGAGCAGGTGTTGAGGTTCGCGGATTCCCTCACGGGCTAGGCTCTGAGAGGTGATGCGCACGGCCGCGATCCTGCCTGTCAAGCGCTTCGTGCGGGCGAAGCAGCGCCTGGGCTTGAGCGTTGCCGACCCGCTGCGCCTGGATCTGGCGCGGGCGATGGTGGGCGACGTCTTGACGGCGCTGCGCGACTGCGAGTCGATCGCGCTGACGATCGTTGTCACAAGCGAGCAGTCAGTCGCGGCGGCAGCCGCCTATCAGGGAGCCATTGTCGTGCCGGACAGCGCCGAGGATGGGCAGAGCGCCGCAGCGATTGTGGGTTTGAAGCGAGCGATCGTGGAGGGGGTCGAGCGGGCGTTATGTATTCCAGGCGACTGCCCCGCCCTGGACCCCGCGGAGCTGGATGCGCTGTTGTCGGCCGACGGCGAGCCCCGCGAGGTCGTGATCGTCCCCGATCGCCACGGCACCGGCACAAATGGCCTGCTGCTGCGTCCTGTCGATGCGATCTCCCCCAGCTTCGGCAGCGGAAGCTGCCAGCGCCATCATGAGCTGGCGCAGGCCGCAGGCGTGCCTTGTCGCACAGAGCGCCCTGGCTCGCTGCTGCTCGACATCGACACCGGCGAGGATCTGGAGGTGTTGCGCGAACGCCTGGCGGGCGAGACGGCGCGGGCGCCGCGCACCCGCGCCGTTCTCGGACTCACCGCGCGTCGCGCCGGAGCCGCGGTGGGCACGCGTTGAGCGCCTTAAAGGCGCGTAGCCTCGGCGGCCTGCCCGAGGTGGGAGCCGGAGATGACCTGGCCACGTTGATCGTCGCGGCTTTGCAGGCCGAGCAGCTCGGTGCAGAGCAGCTCAGTGCCGAGCAGCTCGGTGCAGAGCAGCTCGCTGGCAAGATCGTGGCAATCGCCCACAAGGTCATCTCCAAGGCCGAGGGCGCGGTGGTTACCCTGGCCGAGGTGGCCCCCACCCCCCGCGCGCAGGCGTTGGCAGCCGAGCAGGGCAAGGACCCCCGCGCCGTGCAGGTGGTGCTGGATCAATCTCAAGAGGTGCTGCGCGCGGCGAACGGGGTGCTGATCTGCCGCACCCACCACGGCTTCGTCTGTGCCAACGCGGGCGTGGATGCCTCAAACGCGGCGGAACAGGGCACGCTGATAACGCTTCCCCAGGACCCCGACGCCTCGGCGCGTCGAGTACGCGCGCGCCTGCGCGAGCTGACCGGGTCATCCCCGGCGGTGCTGATCAGCGACAGCTTCGGCCGCGCCTGGCGCCAAGGCCAGTGCGACATCGCGATTGGCTGCGCCGGCTTGAGCGCGCTGGAGGACTGGCGCGGGCGCAAGGACAGCGCCGGGCGGGACCTGCACGCGACATGGCTGGCAGTGGCCGATGCAATCGCCGCGACCGCCGACCTGGCGCGCGCCAAGGACTCAAGCGAGCCGGTTGTGATCCTCGGCGGCCTTGAGCGCTTTGTGACCGACGAGGACGGTCCCGGAGCTACTGCGCTGCTGCGCCCTGCGGCGCAGGACCTGTTCCGCTGAGGCGCGCGCCGAGGAAGTCCACGAGCAGCCGTCGCACGGTGTCCGGCGCATCGGCGAACGGCCAGTGCCCCGAGGCAGGCAGCACGTGCACCTGCGCCGAGGGGAAGGCGTCGCGCTGGCGCACGGCGTAGGAGGACGGGACGTAGACGTCCTGTTCCCCCCAGATGACGAGCGCGGGAATGTCGCGCGGGGCGAGCAGCGCGGCGAACTCGGCGGCGCCCTGACCGGGCTCAGGCGTAGCCCGGTAGAGCGCCAGCACGGCCGCGCGAGTGCGCTTGTCGTAGTGGTCATACATGCGTTCGGTGAAATCGCGTGGCAGCCCGCGCGGCTCACCGCGCGCGACGAGCCAGCGGAAGGCGGAGCGCGTCGCGGTCGCCTGAAACAGCTCACCGAGCACAGGGGTGCGCCAGACGCGCGCGAGGCGATGCCAGCGATAGCCAGGCATCAGACCGACGTCGATCAGCGTGACGCTCTCAACGCGGTCCAGGTTCGCGCCCAGCCAGGCCAGCCCGATCGGCCCGCCGAAGTCGTGCAGCACGAGGTGCACGCGCTCGATGCCGAGCGCCTGGAGGACTTCCCCGAGGAAGGCGGAGTAGCCCTCGACGGTGTGCTGAAAGCCGGCCGGTGCCACGGTATCGCCGAAGTCGGGCAGGTCGAAGGAGATGGCCCGCAGGTGCTCGCCGGCAGCCCCAACAAGCGCCTCCCAGTCATCGGCCGAGCCAGGGTTTCCGTGCACGAACACGACGGCCTCGCTCGCGTCCGATGGTCCCGCCACATCCGAGGGGCCCGCCATGTTGACGCGGGTGCGGGTGCCGCCCACCTCCAGGCGAGTGCGCTCCACGGCGCTCATCGCGCACCTCCGCTCAGCGCATGGCGCGCGTTGACGAGCATCGCGCGCGGCGCCGCGGAAGCCAGCATGCGTCCTGGCGGCATGTTGCGGCTCCCGAACGCCTCGAAGGTCCGTGCGACACGCTCATCGCGGGTGGCAGCGGAGAAGAGCAGCCGCTCGGGCGGGCTCATGCGCCGCCCGTTGGCATAGTCGTGGATCATGAAGGCGTGGCCGCGCAGGCCTTTGGCGTAGCGCCGCCGGTAGCGCTCAAGCCCCTGCTCAAGCGACTCGCCGACAAGCGATCCTCGCGTATCGACCAGCGCCGGCGCGACGCTGTCGGCGAGCCATTCGCCGCTCTGTAGCGCGAAGCCACAGCCCACGCCCCACAAGGGATCGGTGGCAAGCGCGGCATCTCCCACCAAGGCGAGTCCGGGAGCGGTGGGGGCGCGCATCACATTGGGCATCTCCAGCTTGCCTACGATCGGCCCCACGGGACGCGAGTCGAGGATCGGGGGCGGCTCGGGGATGTCTGCGATGAACGTGGTGAGCGCCGCGAGCGGGTCGGCGCGGAACTCAGGCAGACGATCCTTGGTGGGCATGACCGCATAGAAGTTGAGACCTTCGTCGGTGGGGAAAACCGCCGCCCACTGCGGGTCCAGGAACCATGCTGTGCCGTTGGGCCACCCCACGGGCTTGGGCCCTTCGAAGTAGGCGCCGTAGGAGAAGCGGTTGTGGGGAATCGTCTTATGCGCGACCGCGGCCAACGTGGCCACGCGCGAGTCGCGCCCGTCGGCGCCGACCACCAGGCGCGTAGGCAATCGCGTGGGATTGCTCTCACGATCGTGCACCTCCACGCCACACACCCGGCCCTGCTCGTCGCGCAGCAGCTCTCGTGCGGTGCTGCCGAGGATCAGATCGACACCGGAGGTGTCTGCCGCCATGCGGCGGATCAGCGGGTCAAACTTCTCGCGGCGCAGATTGACGCTGCTTGGCACGAGGGCGCCCGCAGGCGGCTCGACCCAGCCCCAGCGGGTCCACATGCGCACGCGCGTGCGCAGAGCGCCGACCGCTTCCATCGGCTCAAGCAGCCCAATCCGTTCCAGCGTAGGCACGGAGGAAGACTGAAAATAGTGCCCGCACACACGCTTGAACGCCTGCGCGTCAGGGCGCTTCTCGATCAGCGCCACCCGCGCGCCCGCGCGGGCCAGCAGAATCGCGGCGGTGCAGCCGGCGATGCTGGCGCCGACGATCACCGCATCATGGTCTTCGTGCGCCGTCATTGCGACAGTCACTCCTGGATCCTAGCGCCGGCCGGCGCCATCGTGAGGGACGGTCGCAGCACCCTGCGCGCATGCACGAGCATCGCACGGGGAATCAGTGTGGGCATCGCGCGCAGCGGCCCGACGTTGCGCGAGCCAAACGCCTCGAAGGTCCGGGCCAGACGCTCATCGCGCGTGGTGGCGGCAGAGAAGAGCATGCGCTCACCGGGGTTGAGCTTGCGACCGCTGGCATAGTCGAGAATCATCATGGTGTGACCGCGCAGGCCGCGCGCATGGCGGCGGCGATAGCGCTCAAGACCCTGCTCCAAGGACTCGGCCCCGAGCAGGGCCGGGGCGACGCTGTCGGCCAGCCACTCCGAGGACTGAAACGCGAAACCGCAGCCGACACCCCACAGCGGATCGAGAGCACCGGCGGCATCGCCGGTGAGCGCCAGGCCGGGTGCGGTAGGCGTATGAATGACATTGGTCATGTCGATCTTGCCGTTGACCTCTCCGACCAGGCGCGAGGCGAGAATTGGCGGGGCCTCGGGCACAACGGAGACAAACGCCCGCAGCGCCGCCTCGGGGTCAGCGCGAAACTCGGGCAGGCGGTCCTTGGTGGGCATGACGGCGTAGAAGGTGAGGCCGTCGTCGGTGGGGAAGGCCGCCGCCATGTGCGGGTCCAGCAACCACAATGCGGCGTCGGGGGCGGTGACCGGCGCGGGGCCTTCGAAATAGCCACCGTAGGCAAAGCGTCCGTGGCGGACCGTCTTGGTACGCACTTCCGCGAGCTTGGCCACACGCGAGTCGCGCCCGTCGGCGCCGACGACAAGGCGCGCCCGCAGCGTGAGCGTCTCGCCCTGCGGGTTGCGCGCGCTCAGGCCGCAGACGGTGCCCCCCTCGCGCAGCAGCTCGTGCACGGTGTGCCCGAGGATCAGATCGACCCCGGAGGTCTCGGCCGCCATCTGGCGGATCAACGGGTCGAGCTTCTCGCGACGCAGATTTACGCCGCTGGGCACGATGCTCTTGGCGGGGGGATCAATCCATCCCCAGCGTGTCCACAGGCGCGCGCGCGAGCGCAGCGCTCCCACCTGCATCATGCGCTCCAACAGTCCCATGCGTTCCAGCGTGGGCACGGCGGAAGACTGGATGTAGTGAGTGCAGATGCGCTTGAAGGCGTTGGCGTCAGGGCGCTGCTCGACGAGCGCCACGCGCAGGCCCGCGCGAGCCAGCAGAATCGCCGTGGTGCAGCCGGCGAGACTGGCCCCGGCGATGGCGACGTCGTAGTCCGAGGCGCCAGCGATGATGCCTCCTGGCTGTGCTGAATCGGCCATATATCTCAGCTCCTTCCGCTCGCACCTGCCGGTGGAGCAACGCGCACGCTCTATAGTTCGAGTCGCACTATACAGGACGCACTGTGAAAAGCAAATCGATCCGTCTGACGACAACCTCATATGCGGTTATGACCCTGCTGGAGATGATCGGCGAGGCCACCCCATACGATCTCAAGCAGGCGCTGGAACGCTCGATCGAGAATTTCTGGCCGGTCCCGCACACGACCTTCTACGAAGAGCCCGCGCGACTGGCCAAGGCCGGCTACCTCTCCCAGCGCCAGGAGTCAGGCGGTCGCCGGCGCCGGCGCTACACCCTCACCGACCGCGGCCGCGAGGCCCTGCGCGAGTGGGCCGACTCCACCGTGACCGCGCCGTCGCAGTACCGCGACGAAGGCATGCTCAAGGTGCTCGCGGGGGCCGACCCGCAGGTCGTCTACGCCGGCCGGGGCGATTGGCATCGCGCCAAGCTGGCGGAGCTCGAAAGCTATTTGAAGAACCTGCGCGCCGCGCAGATGCAACGACCGATGGAGAAGTGGCGTGGCGCCGAGGCGACGCTGGTGGCGGGCATCAACTACCACCGTCAGATGATCGAATCGCTCGAACGCTTCATCGAGCGGCCTTCCTAGCGCACTCGGACCGCGACCAGGGATTCAAGGCGCGACTGGCGCTGAGGCCGCGACCAGGCGCTCAGGCCGCGACCGGAACCTCCTCGCCCGCGCCCTTGAGCGGGTAGCGCCGGCGAATGCCGTACAGCGTGGTGCGCTCCGCCGCCGGCCTGCCGGCCTGATGCGCGGCGGCAACGAGCTGATCGGGGTCAAGCTTGGTGCCGTGATATGAGCCGGCGAGGCGACTGATGGACTCCTCCATGAGCGTGCCGCCGAGGTCGTTGACGCCCCAACGCAGGGACTCGGTGGCAGCGGACAGGCCCATCTTCACCCACGACGCCTGCAGGCTGGGAATCGAGCGCCCGAGGGCGAGGCGAAAGACGGCGGTGTGCTTGAGATTCTCCTCGCGCGAGATCTCCTGCACCCCATGCGTGCGCCCCAGCAACGTCTGGAAAGGAATGAAGGAAAGCGGGACGAACTCGGTGATGCCCCCCGTGCGCTCCTGCAGCTCACGGACCACCCGCATGTGCTCGGCGAGCTCCCAAGGCTCCTCGATATGGCCGAACATGACCGTCGAGGTCGAGCGCAGCCCGGCGCGATGCGAGGCTTCGATGATCTGCACCCAGCGTGCGACGGGCAGCTTGTTGGGGCTGATGCGCTGGCGCACGCCGTCGTGCAGCACCTCGGCGGCGGTGCCGGGCGTAGAGTCCAGGCCGGCGTCCCGCAGCTGTGCGAAGACCTCCGCGGGGGGCAGCTGAGAGATATCGCACATATGCGCGATCTCCATCGGCGAGTACGCGTGCAGGTGCAGCTCCGTGCCGGCGTCAAGCGCGGTGGCCTTGGCCAAGCGCAGCCAGCCGAGGTAATCCTCAAAAGACCAGTCGGGGTGAATGCCGGACTGGATGCAGAGCTCAGAGGCGCCGTAGTCGATCGCTCCAAGCACGCGCCGCACAAACTCCGCCTCCTCATGCTGATAGGCATCGGGCGAGCGCTTGCCCTGCCCGAAGCCGCAGAAGGCGCAGCCAACGGTGCAGACATTGGAGATGTTGATGTTGCGGTTGACGACAAACGTGACAGTGTCCCCCGCCAGCTCGGCGCGCAGCTCATCGGCGGCCTGGCGCATGTCCTCGATCGCCTCCGGGCGCGTCTCGGCAAACAGGGCTGTCAGCTCTCGCGGCTCAAGCCATTCGCCATCGCGCCCCTTGGCGATCGCCCCCGGCACCACATCTGAGCTGATCGCAAACGGCGGATCCTGGCGCCCGGAGCCGCGGCGCGGAATGAACGACCAGTACTTGAGCTTGATCGTGTCGAGCACCCCCTGCGCGATCCAGGCCCGATCGATGTACTGGGGATAGACGCAGAGACGCTCGGTCAAGGCGTAGCCCTCGGCCTGCAGACGCTTGCGCACCTGGTGCGGCGAGGGGAAAGGGTGCTCGGGAGAGATGTGATCGCCGTTGGCAGACAACCCGCCGAGATCGGTGGCCCCGGCGGCCACCAGCTCGGGCCACCAGTCGGCGAGATTGGGTGGTATCTGAATGCCGACGTCGGGCATCAGCCTGCGCGTCTCGGCGATCAGCCGCTTCATGTCCTCGATCGTGATCGGAGACGCCCAGGCCGGCAGCGGCATGTCAGGTCGGTGCCCGGCAACCCCTGTGCGCCAGTAGTCCAGTGCGGCCTCATCGGCTATCTCGGCTGGCTCCTGCCCGTAGTAGCGCTGATGGGGCACGAAGTTCTGCAGGATGATCTCCTGGATATGACCGTGCTCGGCCTGCACCGCGGCGAGCGCTTCCAGGGAAGCCACGCGCTCCTCCTCGGTCTCGCCAATGCCGACGAGGATGCCGGAGGTGAAGGGAATCGCCAGCTCACCGGCCGCGCGGATCGTCTCCAGGCGTCGCTGCGGATGCTTGGTCGGCGAGCCGGCGTGCACGGTCTGCATCAGCCGCTCGGCGATGGACTCCAGCATCAGTCCCTGGGAGGCCGTGACCTCGCGCAGGCGCTCCAGATCCTCGCGCGCAAGCACGCCGAGGTTGGTGTGCGGCAAGATGCCGCGCTCAAGCGCCCGCTCGCAGGCCCACGCGACATAGGCGGTGAAGTCAGCGTGGCCGTAAGCGGCGAGCTTCTCGGCGACCTGTGGGTTCACCTCGGGCCGCTCGCCGGTGAGCACGAGCAGCTCCTTGATGCCGCGGCGCGCGGCGCGATCGATGATGCGCAGCACCTCCTCGGGCTCGTGCAGATGCGCCCGATGGGTGGCGAAGGCGCAGTACTTGCAGTAGCACTGACAGGTCCGCGACAGCGACAGCGTCAGGTTGCGCGAATAGGTGACCCTCCGACGCATGTACTCGGAGTCTAGACGGGCAGGTTCTATCCGTCCGATCGGGCTCTTAGCTTCCTGCCCATGCTCGAAAACACGATTCGCCCAGCTGTGGCCGAGTTCATCGGCACCTTCACGCTCATCTTCGTCGGCGCCGGCTCGATCATCGCCGCACACGGCATCGAAGATCCTTCGCTGATCGGCATTGCGCTCGCCCACGGCCTGGCGATCGGTGTGATGGTCGCCGTCTACGCTCGCGTATCGGGCGCCCACTTCAACCCGGCGGTGACGTTTGGCTTTGTGCTCACCCGCCGCATCAAGCCGGGGCTGGCGGTCGTCTACTGGGTGGCCCAGCTGGCCGGCGCGGCCGTGGCTGCGCTGCTGCTGCGCGAACTGCTGCCGAGCAGCGAAACGGAAGCCGTCAACCTCGGTGTGCCAGCACTCGGCCATGGGGTCAAGTCAGGAGCCGGCGTGGTGCTGGAGGGCATCCTGACGTTCCTGCTGGTGACAGTGGTGTTCGGCACGGCGGTCGACCCGAAAGGCGCGTTCAAGTCGATCGCGGCGCTGGCGATCGGCCTGACGATCTCAATCGACATCCTCATCGGCGGTCCTTACACAGGCGCCGCGATGAACCCCGCGCGCGCCTTCGGCCCACAGCTTGTCGGTAACCACTGGGAAAACGGCTGGGTGTGGTACGTGGGGCCGGTGGTTGGTGGCGCCATCGCAGCGGTGCTGTATGAGTGGCTGTACCTGCCGGCACGCTCCAAAGAGGAGCCGCCGCCCGTGGCTGAGGGAATCGCGGAGTAGGAGCAGCCGCCGTCTGCCTGGAGGGCACCCCCGAGCAGGCACCCCCGGGCCGGCGCCGGCCCGTGGCGCCCGGCGCGGGCCGCCCCGGCCCGATCCCGGGGGGCCCTCGCCGCCCCCCC
>Ga0134128_10000079_pt1 | contig 135316 bp, 112 predicted proteins | sample KB31754_FD_96462 | JGI IMG/M metagenome (GOLD analysis project Ga0134128, IMG submission 96462) | Terrestrial soil microbial communities with excess Nitrogen fertilizer from Kellogg Biological Station, Michigan, USA - KB3-175-4 | ecosystem: Environmental > Terrestrial > Soil > Unclassified ... | reverse complement strand
TCTTCAATGTTTGGGGAATTCAGTTCGATCCGGCTAAGGGAAGGGCGATCGGGGAACCGTTCCGCGTCACGGAATTCGAGAAACCGAGTCTTAAGGTTCCAGAGACCATAGCGTTAGTCGCGTTTTCGATCAATGAGGACAAGATTGTACTGACGATGGAAGAAGTCTCGGGGAGTATCTGGGTCTTGGACAACGTAGACCAATAATCGCGAAAATGGACCGCGACCTACCGTCAAACCGCATGGATGCCGTGCTCGTTGACTCGGGCCCATTCACCCCATACTATTCTCGCCAGTGGCACCTCCTTCACAGCTGACCGGAAAAACAATCTCGCATTACCACATCCTAGAAAAGATTGGTGAGGGTGGAATGGGTGTCGTCTACAAGGCCCGCGACACTCGCCTTGGTCGTTTTGTGGCGATAAAGCTCCTGTCTCCAGAAAAGGTCACCGACGCGGAACGGAAGCAGCGTTTTGTCCAAGAAGCGAAAGCAGCTTCGTCATTGAACCACCCCAACATCATCACGATTTACGGGATTGACCAAAATGCAGGCGTTGATTTTATTTCTATGGAGTACGTCAGCGGCAAAACGCTGGATCAGCTAATTCCGCGACACGGAATGCGGCTGAACGACGCCCTTAAGTACGCCGTCCAGATTGCCGATGCACTCGCTCGGGCGCATTCCGCAGGCATTGTCCATCGGGACCTCAAGCCAAGAAACGTCATGGTCGATGAGCATGGTCTCGTAAAGGTTCTAGACTTCGGTCTTGCGAAGTTGACCGAATCCACTCCGATTGGCCAAGACGACTCTACGCGTACTATTCGCCCCACGACGGAAGAGGGCCAGATCGTTGGCACCATTGTATATATGTCTCCCGAGCAGGCGGAGGGCAAGAAAGTAGATGCACGCTCTGACGTTTTCAGTTTCGGGTCGTTGTTATACGAGATGATCACGGGGGAACATGCGTTCCGCGGCGACACAAAAGGCTCAACTCTCGCGGCCATTCTGAAGGACAACCCACGGCCAATCAGCCAATCCGTGGCAAGGATTCCTAGAGAGGTGGACCGACTCATTTCGCGCTGTCTGCAGAAGGATGTTAATCGCCGCTGGCAGCACATGGTTGATGTCAAGATTGTGCTGCAGGAACTAAAAGAGGATTCTGACTCCGGAGTGCTCGAAGTCGCTGTTGCGTCTACGCTCAAGCCTCGTCATCGCCTCAGGTGGGCCCTGAGTGCAGCTACAGCACTAGTGATCGCAACCATTGCAGTGTGGCTGGTTCGATCGAAGACTGAAGCGCCACAGGTGACGTTATCCGCAGTTCCGCTGACCAGCTATCCCGGCAACGAATCATGGCCTTCTTTTTCCCCGGACGGAACACAAGTGACATTCGCTTGGAATGGAGAAAAACAGGACAACTGGAATATTTACGTCAAACAAATCGGTGTGGAACCCCCTTATCGTTTGACCAGTGCTTCGACTGCGGACTACAGCCCCGCATGGTCACCCGATGGGAGCATGATCGCGTTCTTGCGAGATATATCGCCGGACAAGACTGCGATCATGCTTATCCCGCAGCGCGGCGGATCGGAACGAATTCTTGCCCAGCTTCCAGGGGGATACAATATAAGCCTTTCCGACCCCGACGGGCTGCCCTACGGCTCCTTACTATCTTGGACTCCGGACTCAAAGTGGATCGTCGGGCCTACTTCAGCGGGGCAACGCTTCGGCGGCTTGCACCTGTATTCGGCTGAAACAGGAGAGCAGAGACCTTTGACCGAGCCTCCGTCTGACGAACTCGGAGACATAGCTCCGGCGGTATCACCAGATGGCCGGACTCTCGTTTTCTCAAGAGTTTTTCCTGATGGCTATAACGTGACACTCTGGTCCCTACACCTAGGACAAGACTACAAGCCAATTGGCGCAGAGCAAAAAATCGAAACCGGCCACATGATGAATATGGGAGCGGCGTGGTTGCCAGATGGCAGGGAATTAGTACTTACAGCCGGATCATCAGGTAATCTTGGGATGTGGCGACTTAGGATGTCGAAGGGTGCGATTCCGCAAAGAATCAACCTTGACGCCAATAATGGCTTCGCGCCCGCGGTTTCGAGGCTGGGTCATCGTCTGGCTTTCGTGACCTCAAAGTTCGACTTGAACATTTGGCGTGTTGATCTGAAGGGCACAAGCGAAAAGCTAAACGAGCCGTTCCAATTTATTGCTTCTACCGAGTTTGATGGACTTCCCGCCTATTCGCCCGATGGCCAGAGGATTGCGTTTGTGTCGTGGCGATCGGGAGCCGATGAAATCTGGGTCTGCGACAGTGATGGAACCAAAGCCACACAATTAACTTCGTTGGGCAGATCGTGGGTGGTGTATAGCCCGAACTGGTCTCCAGACGGCCAGAACATAGCTTTTACGGGAGTGCAGACAGGAGTCAAAGATGACATTTATTCGATTAACTCTAATGGCGGAGTTCCCCGACGCTTAACGGCCAACCCAGCAGAGGACAAATGGCCTTATTGGTCGCATGATGGAAAGTGGATTTACTTTAGCTCGACTCGCACTGGTCGAGGGGAGATCTGGAAGATGCCATCCCACGGCGGGGAGGCCGTTCAGATTACGCGCAATTCCGGGGACGCGCCACAAGAATCAGCTGAGGGCAAATTTCTCTATTACATGAAGGGGTGGCCCGACGCCGTGAGTGTCTGGAGAGCTGCCGTGGATGGAAGTGAGGAGACGAAAGTCCTCGATTCTATCCATACCGAAGGCAAATGGGATTTAGCAAAGAACGGCATCTACTTCTTTAGAACTCCCGATAAATTAGGGTTTAGCGATGTCTACTTTTACGAATTCGCGACTGGTCGAATCGGGAAACTTCTTACAGTCCAGCGCCAAGTGGGCAACCATATCGTGGTTTCGCCGAATGGCCGCACGCTTCTTTATCCGCAGTCTGACGGATCTGACAGCGTTCTCATGCTGGCCGAGAATTTTCGTTAGCCTATTTTCATGACTTTCTGTGTGCTCCCAGCCATTTGTGCGGGTATAGCTTGATCTGAAAGCAATCAGTCGATAATCCCGAAAATCTGTGAACAAGGTTTCAACGTGACAGAAAATGTTAAGACCACCAACGCAGTCTGACCAAGTCGGACCGCACCCTACCATGCCTGCACGAGGGATTCTGGTGTCAGTTATGGTGCTAGTTGGATTGGGGATTACGTGCGACCTTGTGCAGGGTCGTGCAGGAGAACATCAGCTGTATACCGCGCCACTCCTGACGTTCTGCGATTTCGTGCGACATAGTGCGAGACGGTGCAGAACACCGTGAACAGATTAAGAGTCAGTTGCTCTGCCAGTTGAGCTACGCGCCCGCTGAACTTTGGTCGGAGTTTGAGGCGCAGCCGTTAGCCGCTGATGTGCGAAAGTGCTGCTTCATGCCTCAGGCGAACCCTGCAGTGTAGGCCTGAACAGTGTTTAGTATAACAGCGCCGTTGCCACGAAGCGCGTTCCGCTTGCGGCCGTTGTCATGTGCAGAAGTGCGAGAAGGTCAACTGCTCAGACAAGGGACTTTGTTGTCGGTCTTTTACCTGCGACGACCTTCGGCCGCGAACGGAGCCACTGACTCGCCCACCGAAGTACTTGGACGTCTCGGCTGCACCGTGTGCGCCGACGCCGGAGGTCGCTGCTCCAGAGTGCCTAGCAGCGGCGCATCATCAAAGCCGACACCCCAAGCGACGAAGCGGTTCTCATCGCACATGCCTTCGATTAATCTCTGCTGACGCGCAGTCAGTACCTTGAAGGGCAAAGTCTGAAAATTGCGGAAAACCCATAATAGGTACAAACGCTGCCAAATAGAAGGTTTCAAATATCTAGGCCCTAGCGGAGTTAAGACTCGCAGCACGCCCGAGAGGAGTTTTTCAGTCCACATCACCTGGTTCCACGGGTTGGAGATTCCCCAAACAATCTGGAGCAACTAGAGGACCACGCATTATTGCATCGCGGCTACGACATTGGGAAGCAGATTTCTGCTTTTTTTTCTGTTTTTCTTTAAGGTCGGAGGCGCATGCGAGCCGTGATTGCCCAATCCGCTAGAATTCGGTGCAGCCAATGCCGCGAAGTTCGCAAGTCTTTTCAGCTGGTCTGGCCCGCGCTCTCTCCAAGCTAGGGCACTGTTCGCGGTCGACTGCCCGGAGTTTGGTTGAGCAAGGAGACGTTACGGTCAATGGTAAGGTCGCTCGCGACCCAACTACACGCGTGAGTATCGGACGGGACCGGATCGCCATTAACGGGAACGTAATCAAGAAGGCTGATCCTGTGTACCTAATGATGAATAAGCCCAGGGGCGTCGTGACCAGCGCGAACGACGAGAAGGGCCGGAAATCGGTGATTTCCTTGCTGCCGGCTGGTCGACCCAGCCTCGCGGCGGTGGGCAGGCTGGACATGGCAACTGAGGGCCTCCTTCTTTTTACGAACGATTCGCAGTGGGCAGCGCGTATCACCTCACCTCAAACGCATATTGATAAGACCTACCACGTTCAGATCGATTTGACAGCCGATGCGGCTTTGCTCGAACAGTTGCTTGCGGGTGTGCGAGCGGGGGGCGAGGTGCTCAAGGCGAAGCGCGTCCGGAAACTGCGGGAAGGCCAAAAGAATTCCTGGCTGGAGATTGTGCTGGACGAGGGGAAAAACCGTCAAATCCGCCGAATGCTGGATGTCTGCGGGATCGAAGTGCTGAGGCTGGTAAGGGTTTCAATTGGAGAACTGCAGCTCGGCGATCTTCCCAAAGGAGGGACGCGGGAACTCACGAGCGAGGAAGTGCGAAGGTTATCCGTTCGATGGCATAGAATTTAGGCATGCGCAGGATGGACCAGCTTCGCGCACACAACAAACGACTGGCTCTGCGGCAATGCTTTGCCCACAGAATGCTGAAGAGAAAGAGTCCCGCGGCTACCAGCACTTGCCCGTGGTGCGCCGTCCCTTGGGGCGTACGCTGATTGGGCCACGATTCACTTCTGGTCGCCATTGTGGGCCCTACCGGTAGTGGTAAAACTGCGCTCTCGATCCGACTGGCGCAGCAGTTCAACGGGGAAATCGTGAATTGTGACTCTGTGGCCATGTACCGGGATTTCGAGATTGGTACGGCCAAACCGACGCCAGAGGAACGGGGGCAAGCACCGCATCACTTATTCGATGTTATCAATCCGAATTCCTACACCACAGCGGGCGAGTATGGGAGACAAGCTCGAGATGTCGTGAACGAAATTGCTCAGCGAGGTGCTCTGCCGATTGTCGTTGGTGGGACCGGTCTCTATTTGAGAGCCTTGCTGGACGGATTCTTTCCCGGCCCAGAGCGGTCAGAGGACCTTCGCCAACGACTTCGGCAGCGCGTCGAGCGGAAGGGTTCACCTTACCTCCGTCGAATTTTGCGTCGGCTCGACTCAGCCGCCGCCGAGAAAATTCATGCCAATGATGTGCCGAAGCTAGTGCGAGCGATTGAGGTCTGTTTGTCTGGGCGACGGCCAATGAGTGAGCAATGGCAGCAGAGCCGCGATCCGTTGCAAGGATTTCGAATTCTGCGTATCGGACTGGATCCTCCTCGTGCAGAACTGTACGCTCGCATCAACCGGCGAGTTGCTGCGATGTTCGAGAGGGGATTAGTCGAGGAAACCAAACATCTCTTAGAGAAATATGGCGACTCAGCCCGTCCTTTTCTGGCGATGGGGTACAGGGAAGCTAGGCAAGTGGCGAAAGGCGAGCTGACTCGGGAAGCGGCATTTGCCTCCGTGCAGCAGGCCCATCGCAACTACGCCAAGCGCCAGATGACCTGGTTTCGGAATGAGCCCGATGTGCATTGGATTTCTGGCTTCGGGAATGACCCACTCGTGCAGCAAGAAGCCATGATCATTGCTCAAAGAGCGGTTTAGCCCGGTCAGATCCAGACTCGCACGGAAAACCTCTGATCCTCACCCCATCGTAAGGTTCTTGCCCGGCACTTATGCGAAAGCACGTCCCGCCAGGAGCACGCAGTTGGTTTACGCGGCCGGTGCTACCATCCTGTCGTGCCCCTGGTTGAAGTTCGAAATCTCACCAAGGTCTTTGTCTCCGGCGAGACGGCATTCTCCAGACGAAGGTCTGAGGTTCGGGCCGTCGAGGATGTCTCGCTTGACATCCATGCCGGGGAAACGCTCGGCCTTGTGGGCGAGTCTGGTTCCGGCAAAAGCACACTTGGTCGACTTATTCTGCGGCTGATTGAGCCCACATCCGGGAAGGTCAGGTTTGACGGACGCGATGTGCTCGCGATTTCACGGCCTGAGATGAGAATCCTGCGTCGCGATTTGCAGATCATCTTCCAGGATCCCTTCGGGTCGCTTGACCCGAGGATGAGAGTCGCCGACCTGATCGCGGAGCCGTTGGTCATTCACCGCCAGCGCAGGAGCCCTGATGAAACGAACAATCGAGTCGCGGAGCTGCTCCGAATCGTGGGACTCGATGCTTCAGCCTCCGGCCGCTACCCGCACGAGTTCAGTGGAGGCCAACGCCAACGCATCGTGATCGCTCGAGCGCTAGCGCTTCGACCGAAGTTTATCGTCTGTGACGAGCCGGTTTCTGCTCTCGATGTCAGTGTTGGAGCTCAGATCGTGAACCTCTTGGGTCAACTGCAGCGGGAGTTTGGACTCACCTACTTATTCATTTCGCACTCGATGCCCATTGTCCGCTATCTTTCGACGCGAATTGCCGTAATGTACCGCGGGAAAATTCTTGAGGTCGGATCGACCGAGCAGATCACCAGCATGGCGCAGCATGACTACACGAAGACACTCCTGGGTGCGACACCAGAGATTTCGGTGTAGTGGGACTTTCCTTGAAGTGGTTCCTTAATACTCGATCAGAATGAATCTTGCCGGTGCGCGGCTTTCATTGGTGAGCCGAGATACGGTGCTGGAGCCTAGAATGCTCACATCTTGAGCTTGCACATCGAGAGACTCCGAAACGCCATCCTGCGTGTTCCGCAGTCTGACATTGGTCAGTGCGATCAGAAGACTGCGTCCCCCACCGACCGGAAAAGTGTCGCCCGCGCCGAGTTGCACCTTCGAAAACTTGACGCCGCCCCGCGTGAAAGAAACCGTCCAGGTTGGCTTCACCGTGCCGAGGTCGGAGGGAAACATGTCGCTCGTGAGGCTGTCCCTGAGGGGATCGTATGGTTCAACGCGGGGCAGCTCGACGATCACCTCACGGAAAGTGCGGCCGGATTCGTTGCGAATTACCTGTCTCTGTGGCTCATAGATCAGTTGGGTTTCTGATCCACTCCAGTCGCGGCTGAAAGTTCCCTTGCCTTCAGCAGTTAGGGAACTGCTTCCCTCGCTCAGGACGACGTACACATAGGAGCTTGCGTAGCAGAAGGAATCCGTGCTCGCGATGCGCGGTAGTTCCAGTAGCAGTACTCGCATGCCAGAAGACTCGAGAAGCACGTGATGATGCGATTCTTCGGCCGCATCGCGGCAAGGCGTGGATTGGGCAAGCCCTTGATTGCTGAAGAAGGTAGCCAACGTTGTCGCGATAAGAATATTGCGCAGGCTCATCACGAACATTCTCGGACGCGCGGAAGGCATAACCAACGTTACCGAGGTCGGCGTACTCCCGCGACGGTTGTGGGGAAGGAAGCCTCCTCCGATCTGCTACTCTCGATTGGGCTCCTTATTCTATGGCGGTCAATTGGCAATTCACTTCTTGGCTGTACGCCATGGGAGCCGTTTGTACCTGGGGGGTCAGCGACTTTCTCGGTGGCTACACAGCACGTCGATTTCACGCTTTTTTCTTGGCGGCCCTGGGCCACATGAGCGGTACGTTGCTGATGCTCACGATTGCCGTCGTAGCTCACGAACCATTTCCGTCCCAGTCGCACCTTGTCTGGGCCGCGGGCGCCGGAGTCGCAGGAGGGGTATCGCTGGCTCTTTTCTATCGCGCCTTGTCGCAGGGCAACATGGGGGTTTCGGCCCCTGTGACGGCGGTGCTGAGTGCGGGCATTCCAACCATCTTTGGAATCGTGCGCGAGGGATTCCCCGGATATGTGCGTTGCCTTGGATTTGCGCTCGCCCTCGCCGGAATCTGGTTAGTCTCGCGTCCGGAAGAAACCGTTCGTCCGAAAGGATTGGGTCTCGCGATCGCTGCGGGCATCGGCTTCGCCCTGTTCTTCATTTTCATCAAGAAGACTGGTGGTGGGGATGCCTTCTGGATCGCAGGCGTCGCGCGTGCCGCATCGTTTGCCGTGACTGGCACGATTACGCTCGTGGGTTGGCGGTTCACCCCGTTTTATCGCGGAGGTGTTTGGCTGGGCTTGCTCGCCGGATGCATTGACGTTTCCGGAACGGCCTTCTTTGTCCGCGCCAGCCAAATGGGGCGTCTGGACACGGCGGTCGTGCTGAGTTCGTTGTATCCCGCGATTACTGTGCTACTGGCGCGTCTTTTCCTGCATGAGAAGTTCACCCGCTCAAAAACGGTAGGAATGTTGGCGGCACTGGCGGCGGTTCCAATGATAGCCAGGGCGTAAGGCCTTCGATCAACCTGCCTTCGTCTGAACTTTCCTTTCGCGGCATTCTTCGCAACCGCATATGTCGCGGAGCCACTGCCACGAATAGATTCCGAGTTCGTGCCCGTCGTTCCAGTGGAATTTGATTGCGTATTTGCCAACCGGTTCGGCTGAAAGCGCCTTCACCGCAGGTTTGTACATGGGCAATTCCCCCGGCTTCGGGATCGGTTGTTGTCCGGGCTCGCGGCCCGACTTGCTCCGCTCTTCATCGCACAAAGCGCACGGGCAGGCATCGCGGAGGAAAGGAAAAGAGTAGTTCGAAAGGTGTCCGTCCTTCCACTCGATTTGAACCCCGGTGCCCTCCGTGAGGTGCACCTTCACCGACTTGGGATCCGCGGATCTCATCCTTTCAGTATCGCAAAGATTGGAAGGGGCTACATCAGGAACTGATTACTTGCGGATTCCTACTACGCCCATCATGCGGCCGGTTTTACCCTTTTCTGCGCGGTGCGAGAAGAACAGTTCAGGATGGCAGGAGGTACAAGTCCCCAAGTCGGAAATGTTTCGTGCCGCAAGACCTGCGTCCAACAACTGCCGGCGATTCGCCTCGGCCAGATCGAGAAAGGTCTTGGTCGGCAGTTCGCTATGCCCGGGAGCACGGGCGGTCAAGAAAAGCAGCGGATATCTCTCGTGGATTTCATTTCGTTCTTTGGTCTCGCGGAACAACTCGGAGCCGTAGGCAAATTGAGCCTCAAAGTTAGCGCCAAGCTCCGGGCCGACCTGATAACAACAGTTACGAATCCCCGGACCGATTGCGGCGCGCAGCTGGGCGGGATTGCTGTCAAAGTGCTTACGCATTTCCCCCACCCCTTTTTCGACGATGCGCTTCACCGTTCCTCGCCACCCGGCGTGAAATACGCCGATCGCCCGATGTTTCGGATCAACCAGGATAACTGGGAAGCAATCCGCGGTGAGCACTGCGAGTAGGAGGCCCGGTGTAGCCGTGATCAGCCCATCTCCAGCGAGAGGGTATCGAGGAACGCCATCGATGAGACGAATCAAGTCCGAGTGTATCTGCCGTGCCGTGACCAACTCCCAGGTTGACTTGGCGCGCTTGCTGAGTGAAGCAGCCAGTCCCTGCCGATTGCGTATCACCGCAGCTTTTGTATCGTGAGAAGTGAAGCCCAGGTTGAGCGAATTCCGGCCGTAAGCGAGCGAATGGCCGCCCTGCCGAGTGCTAAACCCGTGGGTCAGCCACGGAATTCGTCCCAGGGAGGGAGCTTCAAGAACCAGGATCTTGGGCTGAGTTTTCGTCTTACTAGAGGCGGGCACCTGACTATCTTAGCAACTTCGTTTGGGCCAGGTCGTATAATCGCCCCTTTGTGCCATTCTCATTTTCGGAGAAACCATGCGTCTCTTGACTGTTCTTGTTCTCTTGCTTTCGTTATTCGTTGCGCCTGTCGCTGCCCAACAAAGCAGCAGCGAAGAGAAGCCTCAGCCGGAGCAGGCTGAAAAGAAGGCCAAGAAAGAACCTTCCTCTCAAAAGAACGAGCCCAAAAAGCCCGAAGAAGCGACTGCGAAGAAAGCCGAACCCGCGGCAGCACAGGAGCCGAAGCCCGGCGACGACAAGAAGGAAGAACGCTTCGACATGACAGAGATTGCTCCGGTCGTGACGCACCATCAGGTCACCCTTAACGGAAATGTATTGAAGTACACGGCCACAGCCGGACGGCTTCCGATCAAGCGCGCCGACGGCAAAATTGAAGCGGAGGTGTTCTTTGTTGCCTATACGCTGGACGGGGCCGATTCATCGAAGCGTCCACTTACTTTCGCCTTCAACGGGGGACCCGGTTCAGCGACCATCTGGCTGCACATGGGCGCCCTTGGTCCTCGCCGGGTTGCCCTGCGTGCGGACGGCACGTTGCCGCCGGCGCCGTATCGCATCGAAGACAATGCACACTCACTCCTCGACAAAAGCGACCTGGTTTTCATTGACGCCATTGGCACGGGCTACAGCCGCGCAGAAAGCGCAGACCTCTCGAAAAAGTTCTGGAGCGTGAAGGGGGACATAAAGGCGTTCAGCGAGTTCATTCGCATGTACATCAGCCGCTACGAGCGCTGGAACTCGCCGCTGTTCCTTTTCGGCGAGAGTTATGGGACGACTCGGTCCGCGGGGATCGCGGGCGAGCTGGCGGAGGAAGGAACCTCGTTCAACGGCATCACTCTGCTTTCTATGGCTCTGGATTTTCAGACGTTGGTGGACACAAAGGCAAACGACGAGCCTTACATCTTGTTGATTCCGTCGTTCACAATGATCGCAGGATATCACCACAAACTCCCTACCGATCTTCAACAGGACATGGCAAAAGCTCGGCAGGAGTCCGAGCAGTGGGCTAGCGGTGAATATGCTCAGGCATTGGCCAAGGGAGATGCACTGACTCCGCAAGAGCGTCAGTTGGTCATCGAGCATATGGCCCGATACACGGGCTTGAGCAAGGAGGTGTTAGACCAGGCCAACTTGCGTATCGACGTTCCCAAGTTTACCCACTACCTTCTCATCGACCAGAAAGTACGCGTCGGCCGCCTGGATGGGCGTTTCACCGGGCCTGATCCCGATGGATTGATGGATACCCCGTTCTACGATCCGACCGAAGCAGAAGTGGTTCCTCCCTACACGGCTGTGTTTAACAACTACGTGCGCAATGAACTCGGATACAAAGTGGACATGCCGTACTACGTTTTCCCACGAGACGGTTCTGGGTTTAAGTGGGAATGGGGGCAATCGGTCGACGGCTTCCCCAGCACGGCGACCGATCTCCGCCATGCTATCGTTCGCAATCCATTTCTAAAGATATTGGTTATGGAGGGTTACTACGACCTGGCGACTCCTTATTATGGGGCGAACTTCACCATGCAGCACCTTGATCTTCCTGAAAAGTTCCGGTCACAAGTTTCCTATGCGACCTATGACGCGGGGCACATGGTGTATTTACCGATCGACCAGTTGAAAAAGATGAAGAGCGACGAATCCAAGTTTGTGGAAGGTGCGCTCGCAACGCCATAGCGAGGTCAGCCGGCCCGCCACGCTGGTTACTTGCATACCGGGCCTCCAATGCGATACAAACGGCGCAAAGCCTATGTTGCGCCGTTTTTTTCTCCTCGCGATCCTCACTGCGGGCCGGTATGTGTTTGCGCAGGTGCCCGCGCCGCCTGCTCCACCCATCCCCTCTTCTACTGCTGTTGATCATTCGCAAGAGTCCTATGTGGTCGAAAAATTCCGGACCTCGTATCGCTTTGAAAACGACGGTACCAGCAAGAGAGAGTTTTACGCGAAGATCAAGGTCCAGAGCGACGCGGGTGTCCAGCAGTGGGGACAACTCGTCGTTGGATATAACTCGGCCAATGAGCGAGTCGAAATTCCTTTCGTTCGCGTTCTGAACCCCGATGGGTCGACGGTGACCGCGACCGGGGATGCGGTACAGGACCTGAGTATCCCTCTCGAAAAAGAAGCCCCGGTTTACACCGACTATCGACAGAAGCATGTGACCGTACCCGGGATCCGACCGGGAGTAGTTCTGGAGTACGACTTTGTTACCGTCACCCACACCGCGCTTGCACCCGGACAGTTCTGGATGCAGTACGACTTCTCACAAAGCGGTACAGTCCTCGGTGAGGAACTCATCGTCGATATCCCGAAAGAACGAAAGGTCACGCTGAAAACGAAGCCCGGGAATGATCCGAAGATTTCCGACGCAAACGGGCGTCGGGTTTACACCTGGACAGGCTCGCACGTCGACAAAACTGATGACGAACTGAAGAAGGAAGCCAAGGACAAGAAGAAGAAACCAAAAGACCCCGAGTACCCAGCCATCCAGATGACGACCTTCGAAAGCTGGGATCAATTAGGGCGCTGGTATGCGGGACTAGAGAAGGACCGCCGGCAACCGAGCAGCGAAATCCGCGCTCAGGCCGCTGCCCTGACCCGCGGCAAGACGACGGACCTCGACAAAATTCAGGCGCTCTATGACTATGTCGCCACCAACTTCCGATACATCAGCCTATCGTTCGGCGTGGGTCGGTTCCAACCCCACGCAGCTGGCGAGGTGCTGCACAACGAGTACGGTGACTGCAAAGACAAGCACACGCTGCTCGCGTCGCTGCTCGCGGCTTCGGGTTACAACGCTTCGTCGGTGTTGATCAATTCCGGACGAAAGCTTGACCCGGATGTCCCCTCGCCCTCGCAGTTCGACCATGTCTTCACGGTGCTCCCGCTCGGGAAAGAGGAAATTTGGATGGACACGACCACCGAGGTTGCGCCGTTTCGCTTGCTCGCCTCCGTACTGCGGAAAAAGCAAGCGCTCGTGGTTCCCCAGAACGGGACGGCGCACCTCGAGGAGACTCCCGCCGATCCCCCCATGATGAACCGCCAATACACTGACATTCAGGGCAAGGTGAGCGAGCTGGGGAAGCTCGAGGCCCAGGTGCATTATGAATTCCGGGGAGACACCGAGCTCTACCTGCGTTCACTCTTTCGCCGTATTCCCCGCAACAAGTGGAACGACTTCATCAAACAGATGAGCCTGTATGGCGGGATCTCAGGCGATGTGTCAGACGTCAAGGCGAGCGATCCTGCAGAGACCCACGAATCTTTCCAACTCGACTACCGGATTTCTGCTGCCACCTATCTTGACTGGTCGAAGAAGAAAACCGAGACAACCTTGCCATTCGCGCAGATCACAATGGCTGACGCGGATGATGACGACCCTGATCCGGTCAAGGTGGGTTCACCGGTCGAATTTACCTACAAGCTGCGCATAGAATTCCCGGCCAAGTATAGCGAGAGGGCCCCTCTGCCCTTCGCAATGAAGCGCGACTATGGCCACTACGAAGCGACCTACAAGGTGAATGGCAATGTCTTCACGGCGGAGCGCATTCTGGTCACGACCATAAATGAGTTGCCCTCGTCTCGGGCCAGCGACTACATCGCATTTCGCCGTGCGGTATTGGCAGACGCCGAACAAAAAATGCAGATCGACAGTTCGGCCGCGGGTACGCCGACTCTGGCAAAAGATCTGAAGGGTGATGAGCTTTATGACGCCGCGAAAGCGGCCTTTCAGCGTGGAAACTTCAATACTGCCGTCGAGCTTCTGCAGAAGGTCCTCGCCGATGATCCCAAGCACAAAACTGCCTGGATGGACCTCGGCCGCGCCTATATGGTGCAACGCCAGACCGACAAAGCGGTCGAGGCTTTTAAGAAGCAAGCTGAACTGAACCCCTACGATGAATACGCTTTCAGTTCTATCGGTTGGGCCTACACCACGGACCGGAAATATGAGCAGGCAGCTGAGGCCTTCAATAAAGCCATTGAAATCAATCCGCTAAGCCTCTACGCCCATGCAGCCCTAGGCAGCATGTACCAGGAATCGCATCAGTACGACAAAGCAGTACCGGAACTTGAGAAGGCGGTTTCGCTGAAGTCCGACGATGCTTCGCTTGAAATCAACCTTGGCGATGCTTACTTAAATCTCGGCGAGGACGACAAAGCCCTCAGTGCCTTCGACAGGGCCGTTCAGATTTCCGCTACCCCGGATGTTTGGAACAACATTGCCTACCAGTTGTCTCTGAAAAATGCGCACCTGGATATCGCCCAGCGATATGCTGAGTCGGCCGTAACCGCGATCTCTACCTCATCGCGCAATCTTTCCCTTGATCAGCTCTCCGATCGCGATCTCCTGATCCCGTCCGCCCTCGATGCCAACTGGGACACGCTCGGCTGGGTTTATTTCGCGCGCGGCAACATGGACAAAGCGCAAAAATACATCCGATCCGCCTGGGTACTCGGCCAACACGGCGAGGTGGGCGATCATCTTGCGCAGGTCTATCAGAAACAGGGTCGAAAGGAAGATGCCGTGCGTGTTTATGCACAGTCCTTGTCTGGGTTGCGACCTACAAACGAGACTCGCACCCGTCTTGCGGCACTGGTCGGAGGGGAGGGAAGAGTCCAGCCGGTGATCGACCAGCACCGGGTCGAGCTTCAACAGCTGCGGACTCTCAAACTCGGTAAGATTGCGCCTGTAACCGGGGTGGCAGATTTCTTCGTGCTGATCACGTCGGCACCTGGCGGGGCAAAGATCGATGCCGCCAAGTTTGTCACCGGGGAAGAGAAGCTGAAGCCGCTCACCGACAATATTCGCAGCGCTAAGGTGGACTTTACTTTTCCGGACGATGTGCCAGCAAAGATTCTTCGCCGGGGCACGCTCTCCTGCTCAAAGGAAACGGGTCAGTGTGATTTCGTGATGATGCTGCCGGAGGACGTTCACTCCGTGGACTAGTCCGGAAGATAAGCGTTCTTCCGCGACTGCTCGAAGGCGAAAGCCATTTGCAGCACGCGCTCGTCATGCCCGCCAGGGCCGATGATCTGCAATCCGATCGGAAGCCCTCCGGAGGTGAGCCCGCACGGAACCGAGATGGCCGGTGTTCCCCAGACATTCGCCGGCCGTGTATTTCGCAGCAGCAACAGTTCTTGGGGGCGCAATTGGTTGATGTCATTGGTCAGATCGGAAAGGCGCGGCGCGGGAATCGCCGTTGTCGGGGTGACAAGCACGTCGACGCTCCGAAACACAGTGGCCATCTCTTCCCGGATGCGAACCAGTTCTCGGACCGCCGCCTGGTACTGGTCGTTTGATATGTTCTCTCCGCTGCGTATGCGTCGCAGCGTCTCCGGATCATAATCTTCAGCACAGTTCGCAATCCAGGCTTGATGAATCGCGTAGGCCTCAGCGGCCTGAAGCGTTCGGTCGGTATCGACTCGGATCGTTACGTCAGCAATCACGCAACCCAGGGCTTCCAGCTGGCTGATTGCCTCTTCGACAGAAGCAGCCACTTCTCGGTCAAGGTCCTCAAAAAAGAATGGACGCGGAACCCCCACGCGACATGCCGGGCGGCGATCGAGAGTTCCCGAGTACCGTCCGGGAGATCCAGTCAGAGCATCCAGCAGGATCGCGGCATCCTGGACGGAGCGCGTGATCGGCCCCGCGTGGTCCAGAGAAGGCGAGAGGGGAATGATTCCTTCTGTGCTAACCAGCCCGAAAGAAGGTTTCAGCCCTACGATTCCGCAGAGGGCGGCGGGCTCGCGAACCGAACCTGCCGTATCCGTTCCAATCGAGGCAAAACACATCCCGCTCGGAACTGCTGCCGCTGAACCTCCCGAGGATCCGCCGGCAATGTACTCTGGAATTGCTGGGTTGTGGACAGGGCCAAAGCAACTGATGACCGAACTCCCGCCGTAAGCGAACTCGTGCAAGTTCTGCTTGCCAACCAGGACGGCGCCGGCTTGCTTTAATTTGGCTACTAGCGGGGCATCACTCAACGGAACTTTGTTCTTTAAGACCCGGGAAGCCGCGCTCGTGCGCACACCGGCCGCGTCAATCAGATCTTTCAGCCCGATCGGAATCCCATGCAGCGGTCCACGCCACTTTCCCTCACGGATCTCTGATTCCGCGTCTTTCGCATCCCGCAAAGCTGAATCGGCAGTTATCGTGACGAAAGCATTCAACTCTGGGTTCAAGGCATCAATTCTCTCCAGGCATTCGCGAAGGAGTTCGACAGGAGAAACCTGCTCGGTGCGGACTAGCGCGGACGCTTCGGCAATGGTTCGAAGTCTCATCGATGCTTTGTTCCGTCCTGGAGCGGTTTCGCTCCACCTGCGCTGGATGCAACTTCTCTGGTGCATTGCCTAAATTTTTCTGTCAAAGACATTTTCAAATTCGCTTGACCTGCTATAATTTCGAGTTTCATAAACAGCTGCAGATCTTTCGTGGATGTTCGTCGCGGTTGAACACTGTTTTCCCGCAGTTAAACAACAAAAACTCTGATCGATGCAGATTTTCCATCGTAGCGCAAATGTAATTTCGCGGGCCTCGATTTATGCGGGGATCTTCACGGCCGCGTTCGTGCTTTGGGCGTGCATCCAGTTACAACGTTCACCCTACGTCACGTACGCCGGGGTGGTCCGCCCGCAGCCGGTACCTTTCAGTCATCAGCATCACGTGGCTGCGATCGGCATTGACTGCCGCTACTGCCACACCTCGGTGGAGACGTCAGGGTTCGCAGGTATCCCGCCCACCAAGACCTGCATGAACTGCCATTCGCAGATCTGGACGAATGCAGCGATCCTGGAGCCAGTTCGCGAGAGCTTCCGAAGCGGCAAATCCCTGGTTTGGAACCGCGTCAATGACCTCCCCGACTTTGTTTACTTCGATCACAGCATTCATATTAATAAAGGAGTGGGTTGCAACACCTGCCACGGTCCGGTGGACCGCATGCCTTTGATGTACAACTATGCGTCGCTGCAGATGGAGTGGTGCATCAATTGCCACCGCAATCCAGCAAAGGAACTGCGGCCTCGCGACCAGGTGTTCAACATGCGATACCAGAAGCCGAGCGAGGAGATCCCGGTGGTTATCGACGGAAAGAAATTCACCGACCAGATAAGCCTGGGTGAGTATCTGGTCAGCGCTTACCACCTGCGCTCTGTGCTAGACATTACAAGCTGCAACACGTGCCATAGATAGAAACTGCATCGCTGATGAATATCCACGAACAAAACGGCAGGACGCATCGGGAAGAGGTCTGCCCGGGGAAGAAGGACCAACTTGATCCCCGTCAGCTGCAGGCCGAACTAGAGAAGAAGAATTCACCCGAAATGTGGCGCAGTCTGGAAGAACTCGCCGGCAAGCCTGAAGTCCGCGAGATGATGCACCGTGAGTTCCCCAAGGGCGCTTCGGAATGGATTGACGCGGTTTCGCGCCGCGGCTTTCTGAAGCTGATGGGATCGTCGCTCGCGCTTGCGGGCATGACCGCCTGTACCCGGCAGCCGCTCGAGCCGATTGTTCCCTATGTTCGCCAGCCGGAAGGATTGGTTCCCGGTAAGCCGATGTCGTACGCCACTGCCTTTACGCTCAGTGGGTACGCCGCGCCGCTTTTGGTTACAAGCCGTGAGTTCCGCCCGATCAAGGTTGAGGGCAATCCTGATCACCAGGCGAGCCTGGGCGGTACCGACCTTTTCGCACAAGCTTCGATTCTCGATCTGTACGACCCGGACCGCTCGCAGAATGTCTTATACCTGGGCGAGATTAGTACCTGGAGCACATTTGCCGGTCAGATTCGCGGTCCCTTAAATTCCCAGAAGAGTTTGCAGGGTGCCGGTGTCCGTATTCTCTCGCGGGCCTTTTCCTCTCCGACGCTGCTCGATCAGATGCAGCAATTCCTGAAGAATTTTCCGCTGGCTAAGTGGCATGTGTATGAACCGGTAAATCGAGATAACGTCTACGCCGGCGCGGAGATGGCCTTCGGGCAGCCGGTAGAGACGATTTACAAGCTCGACGCAGCCGATGTGGTGGTCTCTCTCGACGCCGATTTCCTCTACGGTGGCTTCCCTGGAACGACTCGTTATGCGCGCGATTTTGCCGGGCGCCGCGACCCTGAGTCCGACAGGATGAACCGCTTCTACGCCATTGAGAGCACGCCAACCCCGACCGGCGCGAAGGCCGATCACCGGCTGGCGGTAAAGGCGAGTGAGATCGAAAGCATCGCACGAGCGCTCGCAGGCGGCGGCAGCCTGAGCGGCGAGGCGGCGACGTTTGTTGAGGCGGTCATCAGCGACCTTGGGGCCGCACGCGGTTCCAGTGTTGTCATCCCCGGCGAGCATCAGCCGCCGGTCGTCCATGCCCTGGCCCACGCCTTGAACCAGCAACTCGGCAACGTCGGCAAGACGGTTTTCTATACCGATCCTGTTCTGGCTACGACGTCAAGTCAGAACGACTCGATCAAGGATCTCGTTGCCGACATGCGCGGGGGTGGTGTCGACCTGCTGGTTATTCTTGGCGGAAATCCGGTTTTTGATGCACCCGCAAATCTCGGTTTCGCCGACGCACTTAAGAACAGCAAGATTCCCCTGCGAGTGCATCTTGGTTCGCGCAATAACGAGACTGGCGAACTCTGCCACTGGCACATCAGCGAGACCCACTACCTCGAGCAGTGGGGCGATACGCGCGCCTACGACGGCACGGTTAGCATCGTTCAGCCTCTTATCGCACCGCTTTACAACAGCCACAGCGCATGCGAATTCGTATCGCTCCTGAATGGGCAGGCGGATACCCCGGGCTACGAAATCGTCCAGAACTACTGGAAGTCGAAGCATTCTGGCGCCGACTTTGATGCCTTCTGGCGCAAGTCAGTGCACGACGGATTTGTCGCTGGCACGACCTATCAGCCCAAACAGGTTTCGCTCAAGGCTGGCAGCACTCAGGTTTCGAGCGCCTCTGCTCAGGGCGGGCCGGTCGAAATCAACTTCCGTCCCGATCCCTCGATTTATGACGGCCGCTTCGCCAACAATGCCTGGCTGCAGGAACTGCCCAAGCCGATGACGAAGATGACCTGGGACAACCCAGTGCTTCTTAGTCCCAAGATGGCTGACCGCCTTGGAGTCAAGAATATGGATATGGTGAAGGTCGAGCTGAATGGAAAGTCGCTCGAACTTCCCGTCTGGATTCAGGCCGGACATCCAGACAACTCTGTCACCCTCTACTTTGGCTACGGCCGCCGCCGGTCGGGGCGGGCGGCGAATGGCTCAGGTTTCGATGTTTATCCGCTGCGTTACGGTGCCACGGCGGACTTTGCGATGGGCAATGTTTCAAAGGCCAGCGGCTTCTATCAACTGGCGAGCACGCAGGGCTACCAGACCATGGATGTGGGCGATCAGCACCGCCCCATCGTGCGCACGTCAACTCTCGAAGACTTCAAAAACGAAAATTTCTCTGAGGAAGCTCCGAAGCCAGACGAGACGATGTACAAGAAGGTGCCCTATAACTACGCGGCGGAGCCCTACGCGTGGGGCATGACGATCGACCACAACCGCTGCGTCGGTTGTAATAACTGCATCGTCGCCTGCCAGTCGGAAAACAATATCCCCGTGGTTGGCAAGGAGCAGGTGACCAAGGGTCGGCACATGCACTGGCTGCGTGTGGACGTGTACTTTCAGGGCGATCGGGATAACCCGAAAGCGTACTTTCAGCCCGTGCCCTGCATGCAGTGCGAAAACGCACCGTGTGAAGTCGTTTGTCCGGTAGGCGCGACCACGCACTCGAGCGAAGGCCTGAACGACATGATCTACAACCGCTGCGTAGGGACCCGCTATTGCTCGAACAACTGTCCCTACAAGGTGCGGCGCTTCAACTTCTTCCTCTTTCAGGATTGGGATACTCCGCAGCTGAAGATGTTGCGCAATCCCGACGTCACGGTGCGCAGCCGCGGCGTGATGGAGAAATGTACCTATTGTGTGCAGCGCATAACGCACGCGCGCATTTCCGCCGAGGAAGCCACCACCGAGCAAGCGAAGATCGAACCGATTGCGAATCTCCAGACCGCATGCCAACAGTCGTGTCCGGCGAACGCCATCACTTTCGGCAACATTAACGATCCGAACAGTGCGGTTTCGAAGTTGAAAGCGAAATCGCGCAACTACGCGGTGCTGGATGATCTGAACACGCGCCCAAGGACGACCTATTTGGCCGCGATTCGCAACCCGAACCCGAAACTGGAAGGCTAGTAACTAGAAGCTATTCATGGCGAGACCAACAGAAGTCGAAATCGGCGAGCAGAAAGCACCTGTCATTCAGCCGGGGCATACCTTTGCCTCCATCACCGACAAGGTTGCCTCGATTGTCTTGCGTCGCCCGGTTACGAACGGCTGGCTGCTAGGCGTGGTGATCTGCTTCCTGATCCTGCAATGGTTTCTGTTTGCAGTTTGCTGGCTGTTCTACAAGGGTGTCGGGGTTTGGGGCGTCAATATACCCGTCGGGTGGGGATTTGCCATCGTCAACTTCGTCTGGTGGATCGGTATCGGTCACGCCGGAACGCTGATCTCCGCCATTCTGCTTCTCCTGCGTCAGCAGTGGCGAAACTCGATCAATCGCTTTGCCGAAGCCATGACGCTTTTCGCTGTGGCCTGCGCGGGAATGTTTCCAATCTTCCACCTTGGCCGTCCATGGCTCTTTTATTGGCTGTTCCCCTACCCGAACACGATGTCGTATTGGCCGAACTTCCGCAGCCCGCTCGTGTGGGACGTCTTCGCGGTCTCGACTTACGGCACGATTTCACTCGTTTTCTGGTTTGTCGGGCTGATTCCCGATCTGGCCAGTTTGCGAGACACGACGCAGAACAAGGCTCTCAAGTTCATCTTTGGGGGCTTGGCAATGGGCTGGCGCAATTCCGTGCGCCACTGGAATCGTTATGAGACCGCGTACTTGTTGCTGGCGGGCTTGGCAACGCCCCTTGTGCTCTCGGTGCACACGGTTGTGAGCTTCGACTTCGCGATCGGCATCGTTCCCGGATGGCACACGACCATCTTCCCGCCCTACTTCGTCGCCGGCGCGATTTATTCCGGATTTGCCATGGTGTTGGTGTTGGCGATTCCGATTCGCAAGTTCTACGACATCGAAGACCTGATCACGGCTCGCCACATCGAGAACTCGGCGATGGTAATGCTCGCCACCGGCTGGATCGTGGCTTACGGCTACGCGATTGAGGCTTTCGTCAACTGGTACGGGGGAGATCCCTACGAGTCTTTCCTGCGCTGGAACCGGTTGCATGGACCGTACGCGGTCTCTTACTACTCGCTCCTGTTCTTCAATCTGGTCGTCCCACAGATTCTGTGGTTCAAGAAGGTGCGCAATAACGACTTCGTGCTTTTCCTGATCTCCCTCGATGTGCTCGTGGGTATGTGGCTGGAACGCTTCGTGATTGTTGTGGTCAGCCTGAGTCGGGACTTTATGCCTTCGGCTTTCGGCCAATACTATCCCACACAATACGATTGGGCAGTGTTCATCGGTACGTTGGGGTTCTTCTCGGCCTGCATGTTCCTGTTCCTGCGCCTTTTGCCGGCGGTCTCAATTTCCGAGTTGAAGACTTTGCTGCCCCAGGCCGAAGTCACGGTACAACACGAGGCGGAGGTTCATCACTGATGAAGGATCCCCGCACATACGGTTTGATAGCGGAGTTTGACACGGTGAACGAGGCGATCGCTGCCGCTCACAAGGTCTATGGCGCCGGCTATCGCAAGATCGACGCCTATTCCCCGTTCCCGGTCGAAGAACTCTCCGAGGCGATTGGATTTCATCACAATGGCGTTGCGCTGGTATGCCTAGTCGGCGGCCTGCTTGGCGGCACGGCAGCATACGTTCTGCAGTGGTGGATTAATACCGTGGGCTACCCAATTAATATCGGCGGGCGACCGCTGCACTCATGGCCCGCGTTCATCATCGTTACCTTTGAAATGACCATCTTGTTCTCTGGATTGTCGGCCGTGTTTGGCATGCTTGCGCTGAACGGGTTGCCGCAACCCTACCATCCGGTTTTCAACGTACCTCAGTTCGATGCGGCATCGAGGGATAAGTTCTTCATTGCGATCTTTGCATCCGACAAGAAGTACGATCCAATCGCTACGCGGCAGTTCCTCGAGAGCCTGAATCCAACATCGGTCGCGGAGGTCCCCAGCTAATGGTGAAACTCCGCATCGTTCTAGGTCTTCTCACGCTGCTGATTCTGGTCGGCTGTCGCAACGATATGCACGACCAGCCGCGCTTTAAGCCTCTGGCCAAGAACGACTTTTTTGCCGACATGAGGGCCTCCCGTGCGCCGGTTGAGAATACCGTGGCTCGAGGACAGTTGAACGAAGATACATATTTCTACACCGGGAAGATTGGGTCGAATCCAGGCGATTACATGCCGGCGGAAGTCCCAGTCAACCAAGCGACGCTTGAGCGCGGTCGTGAGCGTTACAACATCTATTGCGCGCCCTGTCATGCGCGCATGGGGGACGGCAATGGAATGGTTCCGCAACGCGGTTATCGCCATCCCCCGACCTTTCACCAGGATCGCCTGCGAAAGGCCCCGCTTGGTTATTTCTTCGACGTGATCACAAACGGTTTTGGAGCCATGCCCGACTACGCGATGCAGGTCACACCGGAGGACCGCTGGAAGATCGTCGCCTACATACGAGCGCTGCAGTTAAGCCAGAACGCGACTGCGGCCGACGCGGGAGGGCAAAAGATTCCAACCAGCCCGCCAAGATTTGAAGAACCTGGTTCGGGTGCTACCTTGCCCGTACCGTTGCCTCAGACGAATGAGACAGGAGAATAAGAGAATGTCAGCGGCGCGCACCAATAGTTCAAAATGGATGGCGCCGGAGATCGCGCACGTCATGTACCAGCGTGCGCTCGCAGTCGGCATTCTTTTCGGCGCAGTGTCATTGGGGCTGGCGCTATTTCCTGCCACCCGCGCCCAGTTCTTCCGCTCCTATCTCCTGGGGTTCATGTTCTGGTTGGGCATCACGCTGGGCAGCATGGCCTTTCTGATGATCCAACACCTTACTGGCGGAATGTGGGGCATGGTGATCCGTCGGCCACTCGAGGCCGCCATCAAAGTTCTGCCACTCATGCTCATCTTGTTCGCCCCGGTGGTGGTGGGAATTCCGCATCTCTATAGTGGCGATTCACATAGCCACGGTTGGTTCAACGCAATCCAGAGCGACGGGCATCTTTGGGAGTTGAGTCAGGCGTACCTGAGGCGCGGGGGAACCGTGCAGTTCCTGTTCCTGAACGGCTTTATCGGTCGTGGGGTAGTCTATTTCGCAATCTGGCTATGGATGGCGTGGACGCTAATTCGCTGGTCCAATGAGCAGGACGCTCCGCCGGTCCAAAACCTCAGCCCGCGTTTCCGCCGAATGGCTGCGCCCGGACTGATCCTCTATGCTTTCACCATTAGCTTCGCCGCGATCGATTGGGTGATGTCGCTTGACCCCCGCTGGTTCTCGACCATCTTCGGGTTCATTATCATCGTAGGGGAATGCCTTTCAGCGATGTGCCTGATGGTGATCCTCGAGACCATTCTTTCCCGAGAGGAACCTCTTTCGTTATGGCTTAAGCCGAAAGAAGTTCACGACCACGGCAAGCTGATGTTGACCTTCATCATGCTGCATGCATACTTCAGCTTCTCGCAACTGCTGATCATTTGGGCCGGCAACCTGCCCATGGAGATTCGGTTCTACCTTCGGCGCCTGGAGCATGGCTGGGGCTACGTTGGGCTGTTCTTGGTTCTATTCCACTTTTCAGTGCCGTTTGCTCTGTTGTTGTCACGGCCGCTCAAGCGCAACCCGTACCGTCTGGTAAAGCTCGCCGGTTGGCTGTTGTTTGCGCGCTTCGTGGACCTGTTCTGGTATATCCAGCCTACCTGGCAGGAAAGCTTTACCTGGGGCTGGGGATACTTAGTTGACATCATTGTCCCGGTTGCCATCGGTGGGTTGTGGCTGGCGTACTTCTTCCACCATCTCCGCCAGCGACCGCTCTTGCCTGCGTATGACATGCATGCGCGGGAGTTCCTCGACTATGCGGGGGTTGCTCATGACTGAACACCAGCACAATGAGCAGAACGGTGGCCTGGGTTTCGAGCGACAAGACTGGACTGCGAAACCGGTTTACGGCTTCCTCGTTTCTCTAGCAGTCATCGGCGTGCTGGTTTACGTTACGGTTTGGGGGATTTTCAAGGTGCTCGACAGATACTTCAATGAGCACCAAGCTCCGACCAGTCCGTTGGTGCAGCAAGACACGAGTGTACCTACTCGGAACGCCGACCCGGAGCGCGTTCAGCAGATCTTTCCTGAACCACGACTGGAAACCGATGAGCGCACCGAGATCAACGATTTCCGCTTGGGGGAAGAACAAACGCTGAACAGCTACGGCTGGGTGGATCAGAATGCCGGGGTCGTTCACATTCCGATTGCAGAAGCTATGAAACTGGTTGCTCAGCGCGGGCTTCCAACCAGGCCGGCAGTCGGCACGGTGCCCCTGTCGCCCGTGAATCTTGCCAGAGCGGCAGCTCGAGCTGCTGATACCGCTAACGCACCCGAGAAAACGTCCGGCAAGCCGACAGGAAAAAGGAAAAAGCAGTGAGCAGTAGAGTTCAAAAATCGTTGTCGACCGCGGCGGCACTAGTTCTTCTCGCCGTCGGAGGTTGGGCTCAGGGAATGTACTCGGGCGCGGGTGGAATCATGGCGCCTTCTGCCAACGTGAAGCCGCCAGGGCTGAAGCATGCAGGGATCGAGCAGAAGCTCGACCAGCAGCTTCCACTAAACCTGGCCTTTCGCGACGAAACCGGCAAGCCGGTTCAGCTGGGCGATTACTTCGGCAAACGGCCGGTAATTCTGAGTTTTGTTTATTTCCGCTGTCCAATGCTTTGTAGCGAGGTGCTATCCGGACTGGAAGGCTCTTTGAAGGCCTTGAGTTTCAATGTTGGGGAAGACTTCGACGTACTTACGGTCAGCTTCGATCCCAAAGACACTCCGGAGAACGCCACGGAAAAAAAGGCCAGCGTGTTGAAGCATTACCAGCGCACTGGGGCGGCGGGTGGCTGGCACTTCCTGACGGGCTCGCAAGAGTCGATCACTGTGCTAACTAATGCGGCCGGGTTTGGTTACGACTACGATGAGAAGACGGATCAGTTCGCCCACAGCACCGCGATCATGGTGATCACACCCCAAGGCAAGATCGCGCAGTACTACTACGGCGTGGACTTCCCACCCCGCGATTTGCGGCTCGGGCTGGTTCAGGCATCGCAAAACAAGATTGGCAGCCTGGCGGATCAGGTGCTCCTCTACTGCTATCACTACGATCCTCAGTCAGGGAAATGGGGCGCCATTGTCAGTCACATGATTCAGTTGGGTGGCGGAGTAACGATTCTGTCGTTAGGAGCGGTGCTATTGGTGCTGTTTCGCCGCGGGTCCGATTCCGAGCAGAGGGGGCAGGGCAACTCTCAGGCATATGTTCGATAATTTCCCACTATGGCCGGCTGGCGCTTCGAATCACGCGCTTCCCGTTGATCTGATCTACGTTTTCCTCGTAGTTCTGTCGACGGTGATGACGCTGGCGATTTTCGGCGCGATCGTGATATTCGGGGTCAAGTACCGCCGGCATCACGGCCGTGAGGCCCACCAGATTGAAGGATCGATGATCCTGGAAATCGCCTGGTCGGTGATTCCACTCGGCATTTTCATGGTGGTGTTCGGTTGGGGAGCGGTGATCTACTTCCATGAGCGCACTCCACCCCGCGGCGCTACCGACATCTACGTCGTCGGCAAGCAGTGGATGTGGAAGATTCAGCACCAGGAAGGGCAGCGCGAGATCAACGAACTGCACGTGCCCGTCGATCGGGATATCAAGCTGATCATGACGTCCCAGGACGTGATCCACAGCTTCTTCATCCCTGCCTTTCGCATCAAGCAGGACGTAATTCCAGGTCGCTACACGACTCTGTGGTTTCGCGCCACTACGCCGGGCACATATCATCTGTTCTGTTCTCAATTCTGCGGCACCGACCATTCGGGAATGATTGGCCAGGTGGTGGTGATGAATCCTGCTGACTACCAGACTTGGATGTCAGGAGGAACAGTGTCCGGTTCCCTGGCGCAGAATGGTGAGACATTGTTTGAACAACTCGGATGCTCTACCTGTCACAGGCTCGACGTTCAGGGTCGCGGACCGAACTTGAAGGGAGTGTTCGGTAAGCCGGTACAGCTGCAGGATGGGCGAACAGTTCTGGCTGATGATAACTATGTTCGCGAGTCGGTTCTGAACCCAACGGCGAAGATTGTGTCCGGCTTCCAGCCGATCATGCCTTCGTTTCAGGGCCAGGTGAGTGAGGAACAATTGAACGCGCTGGTTGCGTATGTGAAGTCGCTGAGCCAGGCGCCCGCGGGCGTTGCCGCAACTCCGACCAACAATCCGGGACCGGCAGCAGAAAAACCATAGGGATTAGGAATGGCAACCCAAGAAATTCCGCCAGAACGGAAGAATTACCTGAACGCCGAGTACGGCATTCGCTCGTGGCTGTTTACCACCGATCATAAGCGCATCGCAATGCTCTACCTGGTTTCGATCACCGCGATGTTCTTTGTCGGTGGGTTCTTTGCCTTGTTGATTCGCCTGGAGCTACTCACGCCGGCGGGTGACCTGTTGCTGGCGGACACCTACAACAAGATGTTCTCCATGCATGGCCAGGTGATGGTGTTCTTTTTCTTGATTCCATCGATTCCCGCCGTGCTCGGAAACTTTCTCATCCCGATGATGGTCGGGGCCAAGGACCTGGCCTTCCCACGCATCAACTTGCTGAGCTGGTATATCTACATCGTCGGTGCGGGGCTTTATCTTTGGTGCATCGCCACTGGCGGCGTGGATACCGGCTGGACGTTCTATACCCCCTATTCCAGCTTGTTCAGTAACTCGCACGTGATTGAAGCTGGGCTAGCGATCTTCATCGCTGGGTTCTCGTCAATTTTGACGGGATTGAATTTCGTCGTGACCGTACACCGCATGCGAGCCCCGGGGATGACCTGGTCCCGGTTGCCGCTATTTGTGTGGTCCCACTACGCCACCAGCATCATCATGCTGCTAGGAACGCCCGTCATCGCCATCACCCTGGTCTTGGTCGTGCTGGAGCGTACGCTCAATCTGGGCATCTTTGATCCCACCCGCGGCGGCGATCCGGTGCTCTTCCAACACCTGTTCTGGTTCTATTCGCACCCTGCGGTTTACATCATGATTTTGCCCTCGATGGCGGTGGTTAGCGAAATCATCCCGTGTTTCTCGCGCAAGAGAGTCTTCGGCTACAACTTCGTGGCGATGTCGAGTATCGCCATCGCGGTGATTGGGTTCCTGGTCTGGGCGCACCACATGTTCGTGGCCGGCATTTCGCTCTACTCGGCGTTGGTGTTCTCGTTCCTGACCTTCCTGGTCGCGGTACCGTCGGCGATTAAGGTCTTCAATTGGACGGCGACCATGTACAAGGGGTCGATATCGTTCTCGACGCCGATGCTCTACGCCCTCGGCTTCATTGGCCTGTTCACGATCGGCGGCTTGACGGGGGTGTTCCTGGCCACCCTGGGGCTTGATGTTCACGTTCACGACACCTATTTCGTGATCGCGCACTTCCACTATGTGATGGTTGGAGGCGCAGTGCTTGGCTTCCTCGGTGGAATGCACTTTTGGTGGCCGAAGATTACCGGCCGTATGTACCCGGAAGCCTGGGGACGGGTGGCGGCGATCATCGTATTTATCGGATTTAACCTGACTTTCTTCCCCCAGTTCGTCCTGGGTTATTTGGGGATGCCGCGACGCTATTGGGACTACTCCCACATGCCGGAGTGGCAGGGTCTCAATGTCCTCTCGACGGCTGGCGCGACGATTCTCGCGGTTGGCTACCTGCTGCCGATGGTTTACATGCTGTGGTCACTGCGCTATGGCAAGGTAGCGGACGACAATCCGTGGCAAGCCACCGGCCTAGAATGGACAACGCAATCCCCGCCCACCACATTCAATTTTGATGAGACGCCGATCGTAACTTGGGAAGCCTACGAGTACGAGAAAATGCCGTTGCCGCAAGAGGTGACACTTGAGCGATAGTCACGCCGTGGAGACACCATTGGCGGTCGAACACGAAGGTCGTCCGGAACTGCGACACCACTTCGCCGACGAACAGCAGCAGCGTAACGCCGCGTCCCTGGGCATGTGGTGGTTCCTCGGAACCGAAATCATGTTCTTCGGGGGCATGTTCTGCGCGTACTTGGTCTATCGGCACTGGTACTTCCCAGAATTCGCGGTCGCCAGCCGTAGCCTTAGCTTGCCCATCGGAACCTTTAATACGACCGTACTGATTTGCAGCAGCTTGACGGTCGCGATGTCGGTTCGTGCGGCGCAGCTTGGAAATCGAAAACTTCAGGTGAGAATGTTGCTGCTCACCCTGGTCTTTGGCTTGGCGTTCATTGGAATTAAAGGAATTGAGTGGAGGGAGAAGTACGAGGAGCATCACATTCCCACCTTCCACTACAACGTGGTCGGCGGCAAGGGTGACCTGGTTGAAAAAAACGCGAAATTTCTGGGCCTCGAGAAACTCAAGAACGATCCCGCAAAACTCGAGCAGCGCAAGGCCGAAATTCAGCGGAACACCCAGATTTTCTACTCCCTTTACTTTGCTCTCACCGGCATGCACGCGATCCACATGATCATTGGCGTCGGGATATTCATCGTGATCACCTGGATGGCGCACAAGGGCCGGTTTACGCCGGAATACCACACCCCGCTCGAGATCGCGGGCCTGTACTGGCACTTTGTGGATATAGTCTGGATTTATCTGTTTCCTTTGTTGTACCTCATTGACCGGAAACCGATCTCTTAGGACGAGTCATGGCAGACCATAAAGAGCACTCAGAGCATATTGTTTCGGCCGGGCTGTACTGGCTCATCTGGTTCCTCCTGATTGTCGGGACGGTCGTTACTGCGCTGGTTGCTACGGTCGATCTCGGGACTTATCACGGAATCGACTTCAACACGATCGTTGCGCTTCTGATTGCGACCTGCAAGGCATCGATCGTCGTCCTCATCTTCATGCACGTGAAATACACGAGCGAGAGGATGACAAAGGCGATTCTGCTTTCAGCCATTTTCTGGCTGTTGCTCCTGCTTGTGCTGAGCATGTCGGACTACTCGACCCGGATGGCAGGATAGGAAAGAGTCCCGCAATTCAGCGTTAAGCAACCTCAGCCGGGAGAATCCCTCGGTTCTTCAATAAACTCGCCTTTGCTGGTTCTTGAGGCGGGGTGCTGGAGTGCTAACTGCTGAGTGCTATCTTTATCTTGCACTCAGTCGAGAAATGAGCAAGGACCCCACCCTCTACCCGGAAGCAGGAGCCCTCGAAGCAGAACTGCGCCGGTATATCCAGGGCGAAGTTCGCTTCGACAACGGCAGTCGGGCGCTTTACTCCACCGACGGGTCCAACTATCGGCAGGTCCCGCTCGGCGTTGTGATTCCTCGCGACAATGCTGACGTGATTGCAACCATCGCCACCTGCCGCGAGCATGGCGCTCCGCTACTCTGCCGCGGCGGCGGAACATCCCTGGCAGGTCAGTGCTGCAACGTCGCGGTCGTGCTTGATTTTTCCAAGTACATGGCAAGTATTCTCGAGCTCGATCCCGAGCGGAGGATTGCCCGAGTCCAGCCCGGGGTCGTTCTCGACCATCTGCGGGCGGCTGCCGAAAAGCACAACCTGACTTTCGGCCCCGATCCCGCGAGCCACAGCCGTTGCACCCTGGGAGGGATGGTCGGCAACAACTCCTGCGGTGTGCATTCGGTCATGGCGGGGAAGACGGACCAGAACATCGAGGAACTCGAAGTCTTTACCTACGATGGAGTTCGGCTCAAGGTCGGCCAGACCAGCCAGGCTGAACTCGACCGCATCATCGTCGCGGGGGGGCGGCAGGCAGAGATCTACGCTGGGCTGCGTCGCATTCGCGATCAGTACGGCGAGCTCGTGCGTCAGAAATATCCGAACATCCCGCGCCGCGTTTCCGGCTATAACCTGAACTACTTGCTTCCGGAGAATGGCTTCCATGTTGCTCGGGCACTGGTTGGTTCCGAGGGAACCTGTGTGACCACTCTCGAGGTCACTTGCAGGCTTGTAACCAGTCCCCCCGAGCGCCTGCTGGTTGTGATTGGCTGTCGCGATGTATTCGAATGCGCCGATCTCGTACCTGAGGTCCTGCGGCATCAGCCTATCGGCCTCGAGGGCATGGACGATGTGCTCGTGAACCACACGCGTCGCAAGGGAATCAATCCGGAAGGCGTCGCGATGCTTCCCGCAGGTGGGGGATGGCTGCTTGCAGAATTCGGGGGCTGGACGGCCGAAGAAGCGAGAGCCAAGGCCGAAACCCTCATGCAGGCGCTCGCGAAGAGCGCGTCGCCGCGAAACTTTCGCCTTTTTCCCGATAAGGTCGAGGCGCGAAAGGTCTGGGAGGTGCGCGAAGCGTCCTTAGGCGCGGTCTCCCGGGTTCCCGGGGAACCCGCTCTGTGGGAAGGGTGGGAAGATGCTGCCGTCGCCCCGGAGAAGCTTGGCGCCTATCTTCGCGACATGAAGAAGATGACCGATGGGTTCGGTTATCGCTCGGTTCTCTACGGGCACTTCGGCGACGGATGCGTTCACAACCGTATCAGCTTCGACCTCGAGTCTGCTCAGGGTATCGCCCATTTCCGCCGCTACATGGAAGAGGCCGCCGAACTCGTTGTCTCCTACGGTGGCTCCATCTCCGGCGAGCACGGCGACGGGCAGGCCCGCGCGGAACTTTATCCCAAGATGTTTGGGCCGGAGCTGGTGAAGGCTTTCGAAGAGTTCAAGCGGCTATGGGATCCGGACTGGAAAATGAATCCCGGCAAAGTGGTCTTACCCAACAAACTGGACGAAGACCTTCGCTTGGGAGCTGATTACAGACCGTGGCAGCCGAAGATGAATTTCAGCTTTGCTCAAGACCACGGCAGCCTTGCCGAAGCCACCTTGCGCTGTGTCGGCGTTGGTAAGTGCCGGCAATACGAGGGCGGCGTGATGTGCCCGAGCTTCCGAGTCACTCGGGAAGAGAAACACTCCACCCGCGGTCGAGCCCATTTGCTTTGGGAGATTACTCTCGGGGGTACGATCAACGGCCAGTGGCGCGATGAGGACGTGAAGTCCTCCCTGGATCTGTGCCTCTCCTGCAAGGGATGCAAGAGCGATTGCCCGGTGGGTGTCGATGTAGCGAGCTACAAGGCCGAGTTCCTTTCGCATTATCACCACTACGAGTCTAGGTCGCTTGGTCAGCTGGCTTTCGCTCAAATAGGATTTTGGGCGCCGATTGCAAGCCGTACGCCATGGCTGGCAAACTTCTTGGCTCAGACCACCGGATTTCGTGAGATCGGAAAAACTGTGCTCGGCGTCGCCCCGCACCGCCATCTGCCTGCTTTTGCGAGCCACAGCTTCGAACGATGGTTCAAGAAACGTCGCTCAAAATCCGAACTCCCGTTGTCTGAAAAATCCGTCTTGCTCTGGCCCGACACCTTTAATAACTACTTCCGGCCTGAGAGTGCGATCGCGGCAGCTCAGGTGCTCGAGTCCATGGGTTTCGATGTGCGTTTGCCGCGTCGCCACGTCTGCTGCGGGCGCCCCCTGTACGACTTCGGCATGCTCGATCGTGCAAAGCAACAGCTGGTAAGAACCTTGACTCTATTGCGAGCCGAGATTGATGCCGGTATTCCCATCATCGTTCTCGAGCCGAGTTGTGCCTCGGTCTTCAAAGACGAGCTTCTGAATTTCTTTCCCGAGGATCCGCAAGCGAAGAAACTGTCTCAACATGTGCTCTTGTTTGGTGAGTTCCTTCAAAACCAGCCCGTGGATATTCCGCCCTTGAAGGGCGAAGCCCTGCTCCATGGCCATTGTCACCAAAAGTCGATACAAAAAATGACCAGCGAGCATGCCATCCTCGAGCGTTTGGGGGTGAATTTCAGCTCGCCCGCACAAGGCTGCTGCGGAATGGCCGGCGCCTTCGGATTTGAGAAGGAGAAGTACGAGACGTCAATCGCAATCGGTGAACTCGAGCTGCTTCCCGCAGTGCGCAGTGCCTCACCCCAAACGCTTCTGATCGCCGACGGCTTCAGTTGCCGGGAACAGATCGAGCAATGCACGGGGCGCAAAACCATGCACTTGGCCGAGGTGATCAGGATGGCAATGAGACCCTGAACGAGAACAGGCGGCGAGCTAGTCGACGAGCTCTGACCAGGGAATACAGCGGGAAGAGCGGGTCAGGGATTCCGATCGCCCTCCACTCGTGCACGCTCGGCGTCATGGCCAACCGCCAAACAAATCTCGCCTGGTCTATCCTTCGTTCTCGAACTTCGATCATGAAGCGGAAGTACGCGATCGATTCCGGCGACGTTTCATGCATGGTCTCGATATTCTCGTTAATTCTGGAGACGAACCTTTGCGCAGCCGACATCTCAGGCGCGGTGGTGATCGCGCGGGGAAGACCACAGCCTAGAACTTCTTGGGCACATTGCAGAGAAATAAGCACAATGCGCAAAGTCCCTGATCGCCGCGCGTTCCCGATCACCCAATCCCAATCCAGATCGAATCCGGCCAGTGCTGCGATATCTTGAACCATTCCGAGTCGTGTCCACTGATGTTTCGCCGCATGAATGCATAGGAAAATCAGCTGGTCTTCCGGACCGAGCACCCGCGCCCGACAGCCGTCGAATTCCTGCTCTCGTGATCGGGCGAATAATTCCTCGATGTTTATGTCAATTGCGTAGAACTTAGGCAGTAGGTTCCACTGAAGCTCGACGAGATTTCTTTCGGTGCCGCGGCCAAACACGTATTCGTACCCGGACCGCAGGTACGCCTCTTCCTGCCGGGGCGAGAGTTGCAGGTATTTCACGTAGCCAAGCTGATTCAGGGCAAGAACTGCCCTTGGTACATCGGGCGCCGAGACGAGCAAATCAAGATCCCCAAACTCCCGCATCGTCGAGTCGCCATAGAGTAAGTGCGCCAGTGCTGGACCCTTCTGCGCGATCACGGGAATGCGCTCTCCCTTGAAATGTTCGAGTATCGCAGCCAGTTCCGCGGAGAATCGCATCACGCGTTGGCAATGGCGTAGGTATCTGGCGCGCAGCGCAGACTGAATGCTCGCCGGTACCTCTGGCCTACCTTGCAGCGCGCGATAGAGCGCCGGCAGCACCCGGTGGTAAGACGCCTGCTCGAACACCTGATCCCATCCGAGGTTTCGGCTGAATGCTCGCAAGACATTCTGCTCGCCCCTGCAGCAAGAGCGCAGCAACTCGAATTCCGGAAGCTGACTGCCGGCATGGGCGGAAACGATCTGGGATATCGAAGGCGGAGGGCTCTTGCGCTGTGAACTAAGTATGTCCGCGATTGAATTCTCTGTCGGCAAAACCGAAACCTGTTCATAGAATCTTCTTACGGCAGAGCTCGCGACAGAAGTATCTGATCGTGAACCACAGGCGACCGATGTACAGCATTGTTCTCGATTCCGTTCATAAGACATTTCGTTCCGGCTTCTTCGGAACGGGAGGCGTGGAAACTTACGCTCTGCGCGATTTTTCCCTCAGCGTTCTAGCCGGCGAGGTCGTATCGCTCCTCGGCCCGAACGGCAGCGGCAAGAGCACAACCCTGCGTCTGATTTCTACCGTCCTCCTCCCCGATCGAGGTGCAGTGAGTGTGAACGGGGTGACTACTCAGTTCGACGGGCAAGCTGTCCGCAGGCAGGTCGGGTTTGCCTTGGCTTCGGAACGGTCCTTCTTCCCTCGACTGACGGTCCGCGAAAACCTCATGTTCTTTGCGACCCTGGAAGACGTTCCTTGGCGCGATCGCGGAATACGGGCAGACGAGGTTCTCGCGCAAGTTCGCCTGGAAGAGCATTCCGGCAAGCATGTGATGAAACTCTCTTCGGGAATGCACCAGCGGCTCGGCATCGCTCGCGCTCTGATCAAGAACCCGCGCGTTCTCCTGCTGGATGAGCCATCTCGTAGCCTCGATCCGGTGGCAGCGCACCAGCTTTCGGACCTCCTGCGAAATCTTCGAGGGCGAGGAATCACGATTGTCCTCGTGACCCACAATTTCGCCGAGGCGGTTGCTGTGTCCGATCGAATCGTAGTCCTGCAAAATGGCGAAGTGCAGGGAACGTTTGGGGGTCGGAATCTGACGGTGGAGATGCTCGAGCACCACTACCGTGATCTGACAGAACCCCGCAATCTTCACTCCTGGCGAGAAGGAGTTCCTGCTTAATGCTCGCGAAAGCCGCTGCCATTCTCCACAAAGACCTCCTCACCGCGATCCGTTATCGGAACGGATTGTTTCTGGGAGCCTTTGGCCCAGCGGCGCAACTAGTGCTCTCGTTTTATCTCGCGCACGCAGTCGGACCTCAATTCCGGCCCGAGGGGATTCCTTATTTCAGCTTCCTGCTCGTCGGAACAGGCTTTTTCGCGTGTCTGCTTGCCTGCATGCACGGCTTTCTTAACGTCATTCAGGAATCGCAACGGGCTGGAACGCTCGAGGTGGTACTCTCGACATCAACCCCGCCTGTCACCCTGTTGTGTCTGGCGGCGTTATCAGCGATCACGGCCGCTCTCCTGCAATTCGTTCTCTATCTCGCGGTTGGACTCTGCCTATTTCCCACTGGAATCGGCGTCAACGCTCCGGGGGTTGCGGCGACGCTATCTCTGTCCGTCCTTATTGCCATCGCCTTCGGCATTGTTGCCGCCGGCCTCCAGCTTTCGATTCAAAGAGGCTCGGTCCTTTTATGGCTTTTCGGTACCACTGCATGGGTGCTTACGGGTACGTTATTCCCGATCGGATCGCTTCCGCAGCCGATTCGACTTCTGGCACAATGGCTGCCTTTAACCCACTCGCTAACCGGTTTGAGGCTGGCCCTATTCGGAGGTTCTGACGCGAGCCTGTCCCATGAGGTTGTGATCCTCTTGGCTTTTGTCCTGGTCCTGCTGCCGACCAGCATCGCCTTCTTTTCCTGGACGCTTCGTCGCGCCCGTCGGTTTGGAACGTTGTCATTCTATTAACACTATTCGTTACTTTGGTTTGCGCGGGGCGAGGATAGAGCCGACCATCCGGCAAGTCCTTCCATAGAATGGAGCCCTGATGCTTATGTCCGAGCTCATTCAGAGGCGACACGGTACCCGGCTGCGAGCCCAAATACCTTTGCGCGTTACTAGCCTCGATCCTGGTACCCGGTTTTCAGAGCGCTGCCACACCATGCTAGTGAATCCTTATGGGTGCGGAATAAGGTTCCCCCGATGCCTGAAACCGGGGATGCGGATACGAATGGAAGAACTTCCCAGCGGGGCATCGGCCATTGCAACGGTCGCCAGCAACGTGCGCATCTCCGAGCAGAGCAAGTACTGGCTGGTCGGACTGGGACTCGACTCGCCGGGAAACCTCTGGTGTATTTCCCCGACACCCACAGATTGGGAGTCGACCATGGCAGTTCTCCGCCACTAGAAGACCCGCTTTGAATCGAGCAAGATCGTCACCGGGCCATCGTTGACAAGTTCGACTTGCATCATCGCCTGGAAGCGCCCGGTTTCGCAGTGAATTCCGGCTTCGCGAATTCTGCTCACAAAGTGCTGATAAAGCTCATTCGCGACTTGCGGCGGTGCTGCCTCGTCGAAGGACGGCCGCTTGCCTTTGCGTGCGTCGCCATGAAGTGTGAACTGGGAAACCACAAGCACCTCGCCTCCTTGATCCAAAAGCGATACGTTCATCTTGCCGTTCTCATCGTCGAAAATGCGCAATCCGATGACTTTTGCCGCTAGGTAATCGGCATCCGCCTGAGTATCGGTCTTGCTCACGCCGAGAAGCACAAGAATGCCGCGGCCGATCCTTCCTACCATCTCTTCGCGAACGCTCACTTGAGCACGGCCTACCCGTTGAATGACGGCACGCATAGTCGGATCTGATAGCCTAAGACAAAGGGGCTGGAGAACACCAGTCTGCTGGGCGAGGGGATCCTGAACAACTACCCTATCGAAGGTGATTTCATATAATCCAAAGCAATGCTGACATTTGCTCCGGTTGAAGAACAATTAACCTACATCAAGAAGGGCTCTTCGGAAATTGTGAAAGAGTCCGAGCTGCGCGAAAGGTTGGAAAAATCGCGCAAGTCGGGCATGCCTCTGCGCGTAAAGGCTGGCTTTGATCCTACGGCTCCCGACCTTCACCTCGGGCACACCGTGCTTTTGCGCAAGCTGAAGCACTTTCAGGACCTCGGGCACACCGTCATCTTCCTGATCGGGGACTTCACCGGTATGATTGGCGATCCTACGGGTCGCTCGGTTACTCGTCCGCCGTTGACTCCGGAAGAGTTGAAACGCAATGCAGAGACTTACATGGAGCAGGTGTACAAAATCCTTTCGCGCCAGGCGACCGAACTGCGCTTTAACAATGAGTGGTTCGGCAAAATGGGAGCTGCTGATTGGATTCGACTGGCTGCGAAAACAACCGTTTCGCAGATGCTCGAACGCGAGGAGTTCCACACGCGCTTTCAGGAGGAAAAGCCGATCGGACTGCATGAGCTTCTCTATCCGCTGGCGCAGGGATACGACTCGGTCATGTTGAAAGCCGACGTCGAACTCGGAGGAACTGATCAGAAATTCAACTTGCTCATGGGACGCGAACTGCAGCGAGGATACGGCCAGGAGTCGCAGGTAGTTCTTACAACCCCGATTCTCGAAGGCCTTGATGGCGTGCAGAAGATGTCGAAGTCATACGGGAATGCGATCGGCATCAAAGAGGCGCCGCTCGAGATGTACGGTAAGCTGATGTCGATCTCCGACGAGATGATGTGGCGCTACTACGAGCTGCTGACCGACGTTCAGATCTCCGAAATCGAGCGCATGAAACGCGAAGCGCATCCCATGCAGGCCAAGAAGGACTTAGCCGCAGGCGTGGTGAAGGACTTTCATTCCGGCGAGGCTGCCATCAAAGCCGGCGAGGACTGGGCGAAGCAGTTTCAGAAAGGTGGCGTACCGGAAGAGGTCGAGCAGATTGAAGTCGAGGAAATCTCCATGCGTATCGATAAGCTATTGGCACGCGTGGGCCTGGCGGACTCAGTGAGCGACGCTGTTCGTAAGCTAAAGCAGGGTGCCGTGAAACTGGATGGAGCGGCGCTGAATGATCCCACCAAGGTTGTGGACCTGTCGCGTCACCTCATCCTCCAGGTTGGCCGCAAGATCAAGAGGGTTTCAGGCGGCCGGTCGGGAGGCGTCTAGGATACCGGTCGAAAGAACGTTAGATCTAAGCGGCAAAACATTCTCCTGCGCTGGTTTTCGAGGTGTGTTCTAATGCCTGCGCATGCGCGCCGCTGCCATCCTGCGGCCTGGAAGTGTGTCCCGTGCTATCGTCCACTTCCAGCGCCTCACAGGCGTCGAATGGATCTCTCTGCTCGAGAAGCCTGACGTCGCGGTCCTCTTTGGTGGGGATGGTACTATCCATTGGCATCTGGCCGAATTGGTAGACCTTGGCGTTCCGCTGCTTGTGATTCCATGCGGCAGCGGCAATGATTTTGCGCGGTCACTGGGGATCAGGAGTATGCGCGATTCCGCTGAGGCATTCCGCCGATTTGAAAATGATGGCAGCACGCTGCGCAGCATCGACCTGGGCGTGATTTGTACCGAGAGTGCAACCGGACCCGGTCGCGGGCACTACTTCTGCTGTGTTGCCGGAGTAGGAATCGATGGCAACATCGCCCGGCGGGCGAATCGACTTCCCCGTTGGTTGCGAGGGCGGGGCGGCTACGCAATCTCTGCCCCTCGGGAGTTTATTCGCTTCAAACCATTCCCCCGGATGAAGGTGTCGGTCAACGGGAATTCTGGAACGAGCAAACCAACCATTCTTGCGGCGGTGGCGAACACCCCTATGTTTGGCGGAGGAATGCAGATCGCTCCCCATGCGAACCTGGATGATGGCAAGCTGGATCTTTGTATCGTCAACGCGATGAGTGTGCTCAAATTGTTCTGCCTTTTTCCAACCGTCTATTTGGGAAGACACCTCGGATTCCAGGAAGTCGAGTACGCTCAGACCCCTCACGTAAGAATTGAAGCCGAGTACCCAATCGATGTATGGGCCGATGGTGAATACATTTCGCAGACGCCGGTAAGTATCGGAATTTCTCACAAGGTTCTTAAAGTACTAACCTCTGCGCCACGGTTGTAATTCTCCTTGTCCCCCCCCGCGCGATGGCCTTCCAGACCCTGGGTAAGGTCTTCGACCATTCCTGGCAACTCTCTTGCCATTCCTCTCTGAAACCCGGCGTCTTTGTGGCTGGGCCGCCGGTCAAAGTCTCGATCGCCGCTGCGCTCTGGGGGCGGAAGTTTGTTCGGGTTCCAACCCTTACGGGCGTGGCGGTGCTAAACTACTGAAAAATTTATGAGCGACAACGGACGTTCGCGCGTATGGCTCTGGGTGTTAATTGGAGGAGGAGCATTCTTCCTCTTCGTTTTGGCCGTCTTTACGCTGGTGTTTCTCGTCTTCCGCGCTGCAGGGGGAGAGCAGGCCGGGCTGTTCGGCGACAAGATCGGTGTGGTCGATCTTGACGGAGTCATCCTGAGCCCCACCGAAACGGTGGAGCAGCTGCGCAAGTTAGCTGACGACGATTCCGTCAAGGCGATCATCATCCACGTGAATTCGCCGGGGGGAGGGGTCGCCGCTTCCGAGGAAATCTATCGCGAGGTCAAGCGCATCCGCGATCAAAAGAAAAAGTATATTGCCTCGTCGATTCAGACGGTTGGCGCAAGCGGTGCGTATTATATTTCTTCGGCAACCAACAAGATCTATGCCAACAACGGTAGCGTGGTCGGTTCGATCGGAGTGATTGCTGAATGGGTCAACTACGGCGATCTCATGCGCTGGGCTAAGCTTAAGCCGGAACTCCTCAAGGTTGGCAAGTTCAAGGACACGGGCGACCCCACACGCGAGCTCACACCTGACGAGCGCGCGTATATGCAAGGACTTATCGACAACATGTATGGTCAGTTCGTGCAAGCCGTGGCCGAAGGGCGACATACAAAGGTCGAAGATATCAAGCCCATTGCAGATGGCCGCGTCTGGACCGGCCAGCAGGCACTCGGCATGCAACTGATCGATGGCATCGGCGATTTCCGCACTGCCGTGATGGAAACCGCCAAAGCCGTGAACATCCGCGGTGAGCCGAGCCTGGTGCGCGCCGAGAGGCCGCGAAAATCACTGCTCGATCTCCTGTTCGGCGACGTTACCCCCTGGCTACCTAGCAAAGAAAAGCTTCTCGATGAGCAGATCGGCTTTTACTATCTTTGGAAGTAGCAGGAAACTGTTTCAGACCGGGCCCTTGCAATAACTCCTGATATTTGAGAAGGTTAAGCATACACAGGCGGCAGGCCGGCACACGGCTTCCAGACAAGACAAGATAAGACTCAGGGAGCGAAAGAGCCTATGACAAAAGCGGACTTGATTGATGAAATCTCGCGGCTGGCGGAAGTGACCCGCAAAGACAGCGAAGTGATTGTCGAAACCATCTTCGACAGCATCGTCCGTTCGTTGCGTGCCGGCGATAAGATCGAGATCCGCGGCTTCGGTAGCTTCCGCACGCGCCAGCGCAAGCCCCGCATCGGACGCAACCCTAAGACCGGCGACCGCGTCGAGGTACCGGCCAAGAAGATCCCTTTCTTCAAGCCCAGCAAGGAGTTGAAGGACCTGGTGAATGGGGAGGCGGCAGCGTCGGGCATTCCCGCTGCACCCGTGACACCGCCAGCTGCGCAATGATGTCTTAAACAGACATTAACCGAGAATTTTGCGGAAATCCTCGCAGGAGACCGACCGGGCTTGAATACCGGAGCTCTTCCGAGCTTGGGCCCTACGTTTTTCGGGTCTGTGAAAATCTTTGCGTGTTGTCCGTGCGTTAAAGCTCGTGCCTTTCCGAGAGCCAACCCATGTTTTCCCGTAAGATTCGCGTGGAGTACGAGCAGGACGGCGCGCTCCAGGCCTGTCCTCTGAAGTGGCTAGACAGCTTCTCCATGCGCAACTTCACCAACGCCAGCATCTTCGACGACACCTTGCCCACTGCAGACGGACAAATGGAAATCGGAGAACGCGTACCGCTGCCGGAACTAAAAGCAGCCATGGAGGATTGGTTCAAGAGGAAAGGATATCTATCAAAGGACTCGGGTATTACCGTCAGTGGATAGTTACTTCGCCTGGTACACGGTCTTCCCACCCACCACGGTTTCTAGCACCTGAGTCCCTAGGATCTTCTCCGGCGCAATCGCGGTAAGGTCGCGATCGAGAACAGTAAAGTCAGCCAGCATGCTGGGAGCGAGCTTGCCCTTATCTTTTTCAGCGAACTCGGCATATGCAGAGCCCACGGTGTAAGCCGCGATCGCCTGTTCGATGGTGACCTTCTGTTGCGGATAGTACTCCTGTCTGCCGTCCTCGCTCTTGCGGGTTACAGCTGCGTAAATTCCACGAAATGGTGTGACCGGCTCGACGGGATAATCCGTCCCAAACGCAAGCGGCACTGCCTGGCTGGCGAACTCCGCCCAGGCATAGGAATGTGCAGCTCGTGATGGCCCGAGCCTTGCCTCTGCCCAGCGCATATCGGTCAGCAAATGATTCGGCTGCATGGAGGCGATGATGTTCAGGGTTTTAAATTGCGCAACTTCGATCGAGTTTGTCACCTGCGCGTGCTCGATGCGCAGCCGATAGTTCGTCGTCCGATCGACGGCCTTCACCTGCTTTGCGTGTGCCGCCGCCTCCGCCGCTTGGAATGCGTCGAGAGCCATCTGAACACCCTTATCGCCGATGGCGTGAAATCCAAGCTGAAAACCGGCATTCACCCGCTCCACCGCCATTTCGTTCAGCCTTCTCTGCTCATATCTGGGCAAGCCCGAGTTCTTGGGATCGTCGGCAAAAGGTTGAAGCATCGCAGCCGTGTGCGATCCGAGCGAGCCATCCATGAAAGCTTTCAGCATGCCGGTGTGCAGGATCGGATCAGCTTGGTCATGCGACTCCCGGCGTTCAATCAAGACTTGAACCGGCAAATCGAACGGCAGCCACTCGGAAATCCGAGCCGTCAGTTTGCCTTCCTTTTCCAGCTGCTCAAACAGCTTGAAGTCTTCCCAATTCGCGTCGGCATCGCGCGAATCAGAGTAATCCTGCACGGAGGTGATTCCGGAGCGAGCGATATCCTGCAACGCGGCTTCAACCGCGTGGCGCCGTTTCTCGGGTGTCGGCTGAGGAATGATGGAGGTGACCAGATCGCGGGCTGTTTCCCGGAGCACCCCATTCGGTTCGGCGCTCGCGTCCCGCCCGATTTCGCCGCCCTCCGGATCCTTGCTGGCGAGAGTTATGTGCGCCATCTTCAACGCCCGGGTGTTCGCAACCCCGACATGGCCATCGATACGCTCGAGATAAACGGGGTGGTCGGCGGTGACTTCGTCAAGATCCCAGCGCGTCGGGAGTTCTTTCGCGCGCCAGAGTGTCTCATCCCAACCCGAGCCTGTGATCCATTCTCCCGGTTCGGCCGCGGCCACGCGTTCTCGTAGTCGGTCGCGAAACTCTTCGGCGCTTTTTGCGCCCGTCAAATCCACAGTCAGACGCTTAAACCCGGCATCGGTCAGGTGCATGTGCGCGTCATTAAAGCCCGGAACGACGAAATGGCCTTTCAGATCGACAACCGTCGTCCGAGGACCCTTGTACTTCAGAATGTCCTCATCTTTCCCGATGGCGAGAATGCGATCGCCCTTGATGGCCATTGCCTCGGCCCGCTCAACCTCGTGAAAGGATGAGGCGCCGGTGACGCCCGTGTAGATGTTGCCATGAAGGAAGATGGAGTCGGCGTTGGGCAAAGGTGCTTCCACCTGGGATAGTGCGCCGGTTGAGAGTATCGCTGCAAACAGCAGCTTTGCAGCGGCGTGTTTCATTCCGCTGCCTCGCGCAGGGCTCCTGCGAGAGCTAGAATGACGAGCAATAGCCGTTGCAACCCAAGTTCTCGTCCGGAAGTATCGAACCATTCCTGCAGCGTATGCGCGCCGCCCCCCCTTCCGCCCGCGCCAAGGGCAATCGCTTCCCGGCCAAGGGAAAGCGGAATATTTGCATCGGTTGAAGCGCGCTGGATTTGCGCGGTGTTGCCGATATGGGCATCGACGGCTCGTGCTATGCGCAGAATTTTCGCATCAGACCGAAGTTCACCAGCCGGTCGACTGCCGATGACCCGCACCTGCGCTGTCAGCTCCGGCGATCGCCGGCCGAGGAGCCGGCCGGCTGCGGTTCGGCTCTGCTCGGCAATCGCCTGCTCGACCGCCCGCCGCAATTCCAACTCAAGCCTCTCGATTTCAAATGGCGAGGTCGAACGGATGTCCACGCGCATGCTGGCCGATTCTGGAATCGAGTTCACCGACGTTCCGCCGGTGATCACGCCCACGTTGAAGGTTGTTTTCGGGGACGATGAAATTCGCGTTTGAGAAAAAATATAGAGGGCCTGCCCCAGTGCCATGATCGGATTTGGAGTACCGAAATCGCTCCACGAATGTCCGCCCGGCCCGCGCACGGTAATTTCGAAACGGCGACTGCCGAGCGCCTCCGCGATGATGGTGTCGCAACCGGCGCCGTCAAGGACCACGCTGGAAGCGATTGAGTTCTTCCATACAGATTCGGCAAATATATGCCGCATCCCACGGAGGTCGCCCTCGCCCTCTTCGCCGACGTTGCCAATAAAGAGCAAAGACGAGCTGTGGGGCAGCGCCAGACTTCTGAACGCCGCTGCCAGTGCGAGTAGCGCGGCGACACCGGCAGCATTGTCCGAGATTCCCGGGCCGAGCAGTTGCCGTCCCTCTTGTCGGACGTTGAGTGCAGTGCCTGGGGGGAATACGGTGTCAATATGAGCGCTCACCGAGACGACTTCGGGACCGCTGCCTGGAATCAGGCCTGTGACGTTACCGAGCACGTCGACTTCGACTCTCGCCAGTCCAAGCTCCCGGAACTCCTTTGCCAGCCACTGGGAGCGTTCGGCTTCCCCGAAAGGGGGCGCCGGAATCATAGCCAGAGCCATCTGCCATTTTGCGATCTGCGGTTCGTGCTCGCGAAACCAATGCCCCGCTTGGGACACGAACAGCGATGCAGCCAGTTCAGCGATCTTCTGCTGCAGGCCGGAAACATCGCTGGGGGTGGCACGCGGGACTGAAGTCATGATTCTCCGCCATATTACAACCAAAGTGGTTGTACCCAGCAGAATCTGATTTTGTTCAAGTCAGGATGGTTCCCTCGCCAGGCTCGCTCTTTTCTGCTTGCTCGATTTCCAGTAGTCTGGACGGCGTAAAAAAAAAGTCTATGAAACCCGCTCTCTTTCAGCTTGTGATCATCGCCTTGTATGTACCCGGACTGTGTGGGCAGGAAAGCACTCTAGTCACGGATCCGCCAAAAGGAATGACGCCAGAGCAGGTGATCCAGAGATTCACGGCGAAGGAGAAGGACTTCAAGAACGCACGGAAGAAGTGCAGTTATCGGCAAACCGTCAGATTCCAGACACTACAAGGGGTAGAGTCCACGAGCGAATACCGTCAGGTGACGGATGTTCGTCTGGACGCAAACGGCAACAAGGTAAAGAGCACGGTCCTCTCACCGCAATCGTCGATGCAACTCAGCCCCGAAGACGAAGCCGATATTGAAAGCCGTCTGCACTTCACGTTGAGCACCGATGAACTGCCGGAGTACAACGTCACCTATAAGGGCCAGCAGCAGGAGGACGACTTGCATACCTACGTGTTTGACGTAACGCCCAAAGTCACTCAGGAGGGCAAGCGCTATTTCAAGGGCACGGTTTGGGTGGATGATCACGATTTTCAGATCGTGAAGACGACCGGCAAGTCTTTCCCCGACATCCTTCCGAAAAAGAAAAAGCAGCAGCCGAATCTGTTTCCTCAGTTTACGACCTGGCGCGAACTGCAGTATGGATACTGGTTTCCAACCTACTCGCTTACCGATGATGTGCTGCATTTCCCGGCCGCTGACGTCCACCTGGTGGGCACCGTCAAGGCAACTAACCTCAATTGTGGGAGTCCAGAAAGCGCAGAAAACAAGAAGGTGGAAGCCCCTGCTTCGGACAAGTCCAGACATTGAGAATGGCTGGCCCCGAGGGACGGGGATGCCGTCCGACAGGGGCTTTTGTAAGATAGGAGGTGGTACACCGTGCAACTTCAAAGAGTTCGATGCATCCAATTTTTAAGAGACATTTCTGAGGTCTTCTAAGTCCAGCAAAACAAACATGAGACATTCCATTGCATCTCCGGTTTTTGCCTTTATCGCGCTGGTATTGCTAAGCTGCGCCTCGTTCGCCCAGGAGGGACCGTTAACCAACGATCCCCCGAAAGGCATTACCCCAGAACAGATCATCCAGAAGTTTGCCGAGAAGGAAAAGGAATTCAAGCAAGCCCGCGACAATTACACCTTCCGCCAAGATGTGAAGGTGCAGACCCTGGACGGCAAAACCGTGAGGGGTGAGTATCACGAAACCTTCGACGTCACTTACGACGACCAGCACAAGCGGCTGGAAAACGTGGTGTTCGCGCCCCAAAGTACCTTGGACCAGGATCCCAGCGGCATCATGATGTCACCCGAGGACTTGCAGGACATCCGGCATCTGCTCCCATTTGTGCTGACCTCTGAGGAGATTCCCGAATACGACATTCTTTATGTCGGGCAGCAACAGCAAGACGAACTACATTGTTATGTCTTTGACATTGCCCCAAAGAAGATCGTCGGCAAGAAGCGGTATTTTCAGGGACGAATTTGGGTTGACGACCAGGATCTGCAAATCGTGAAAACCTCAGGGAAAACGGTTCCTGACATCCGAAAGAAGAACAACGAAAACCTTTTCCCCAAGTTTACGACCTGGCGCGAGCAGGTCGATGGCCGCTTTTGGTTTCCCTCCTATACCCTCGCCGATGACACGCTGCACTTTCAGATGTACGACGTGCACATTCGCGAGATCGTGAAGTACACGGACTACAAGCGCTTCGGCACGCAAACTACGATCACCTACGAAGGCAAGGAGGTCGAGAAGGGCTCGCAACAGAAAGCGCCGGAGCAGAAACCACGGTAAGAAGATTCAGCTTTCGCCGATCTGCCTAGTAAAACAGATACTTCCTCCACTTATCATCTGACCGGCCCATCAGACGCATGATATGGCGGCTGGTGTGGAGGTTGAAGGCGTGCGGCTCGCGCATGAGCTTCATACCGGCCTCATTCGGCAACTGATTCCCCTTGCGCCGATTGCAGGAGTGACAGCAGGCAACGAGATTTTCCCAGGTGGACGCTCCCCCACGAGAACGGGGGATCACGTGATCTAGGGTCAGATCGTTCGCTGAAAGCGCCTCGCCGCAATATTGGCAGACGTTGCGATCTCGCAGCAGGATGTTCTTGCGCGATAGAGCTCGCGTCTGATGCGGAATGCGCCTGTACTCAAGCAGTCGAATCACCGAGGGCACACGCAATGCGACTCGCGCAGCGTGGAGGAAGTGGCCGTTCTCTTCTTCGGTCATCGCCACGCCCTTCAACACCAGCACAATCGCGCGGCGCGCGGCACAAATATTGATGGGCTCATAGGATGCGTTGAGCACTAGAACCGGGGCATGCAACGCCTGCGGATCGCTATCCTGGTGAAAGCCGAAAACCGCGGTCACGGACTGGCGTCCATCTTCCACATGGGAATGCATGTGCATCGACGAATTGTGCCTGTGTCCTGACATTACCTGTTCACCGCGACCGACATGTCGCCCTGAAAGAGACTCTGCCCCACGTTGTTGTCTAAAAACCTTGCTACTGTAACCTCGCGAAGGTTCTTCGCGTCGCCGCGCTGCCCGTCGCATGCACCACAGATTTCAACGTCCAAGGCTCGGTAGGCAGTCGCCTTCGAGTAGGGTGGACACAACCAGCAACCTGCAGGGAAAACGGCGGCAAACAGGGCCCGCGCAAGGGTACTAGCTCCAGATGCACTCGACCGCAGAAGAGGGCGCGTCGCAAGAAGACCAGAATGTGCCGCGTTCTGGAGCGAAGAAGAACGAGTTGTGTCTCCAATACTGCTGAAGACCATCCTCCCTCGACCAGCGCCTGGTTAGGCTCCAGCTGGCCGAATTAGGTTCAGTATAGCTGGGGAACGAGCGTGCAATCAATCACTACGCGGCTGCACGCGGAGGTCCGGGACGTCCTTCGCGCGGGCGCACGCTGGTGAACAGTGAAGTCGAGCTTCTTCGGAAACAATTCGCGCAACGCACAGGCTTCAGAAAAAGTAACGGCAGGACTAGCTTCTCAAGAACCCCACGGCGCCGAGATTGGAAGGCATCGGCGCAACCGCAATCAGGGCAGCGGTACCCGTCGGTAATCATTGCTCCGAACCCAACACTTTCCGTCAATTCCAAACGAAGCGGTCTGATCGGGATTGTACACCCCGTCCAGCTCGCATAGACACACAGTCACACTAACTGACACTAGACACTAAACACTAAACACTAACTAGACACTGTGTGAGATGCGCCCCACACCGTGCTTGTAAATTGGGCCGGAGGCATGCTAAGGTGCAACGCGGCTAAATTAAGGAATTCTCAATAGTTAGAGGACTTCGAATGGGCACTTCGGGCACAGTTCCACCGACCCCCAAAAAACACCAGCCATTTGTTCCTGAAAACATGCAAATGAAGGAGTTCACGCTGCGGGCGGTTCTCCTAGGCTTGGGCATGACGGTGGTCCTTGGAGCCGCGAACGCATATCTCGGCCTGCGAGCAGGGGTGACGATTGCCGCGACTTATCCCGCCGCGGTCGTAGGAATGGCCATCTTGCGTTCCTGGAAGGGAACAGTACTCGAAGAAAACATTGCTCGTACCTCCGGCACGATCGGCGAAGGCATTGCTGCCGGAGCAATTTTTACGATTCCCGCCTTTCTGATCTCGGGTGTATGGGCGTCATTTGGGTTCCGAGAAGCTTATTGGAAGACGACCGCGATGATCACGGTGGGATCGATTCTCGGGGTCTTGTTTATTTCGCTTGTGCGGAAAGGTATGGTTGAGGATCCCGAATTGCCTTTCCCGGAATCGGTCGCCGCGTCAGAAATTCACAAAGCCGGACGCCGAGGGGCACAGGCCGCCAAATATCTATTCTGGAATATTGGCGTCGGTGGAATTGTCTATATTCTCGGCGCCTTGGGAGTTTTCGGAACCGACAAGACATTCGCTTTCGGCATCGGGCAAATTGGGAGTACTCAACTCCGGTTGGACACGCCTCCCAACACCAATCTTGTGCCAACAGGGGCTGCCAGCACGGTGGCAGCTCCGAGCGTCAGCCCGGCATTGCTGGGAGTCGGCTACATCATTGGCTTGCGGTTGGCAGCCTTGCAATTTGCCGGCAGCGTGCTGGCGTGGGGCTTCTTAGTTCCCCTGTTGATGTATTTCATGGGGCCTCATTTGAAACAGTTTATTCCTGGGGATACTCCGAATGACTGGAAGGACATGGCCACGGCGGTATGGAAGTTTATCGTCAAACCGATTGCGGTGGGTGGAATGCTGGTCGGCTCGGCGTACACGCTCTACAACATGAAGGACAGTCTCAGTGCCGGGATGAAAAAAGCGTTTGCCGATCTACGTCCCTCCCCGGGCCCGCAGCCAGAGCTGTCGCGCACCGAACAGTACATGAGTTTCCGAACCGTGTTCATTCTGATCGGGGTCATGTTCGTCTTAATGTGTGCCTTGTACGTTCAAATCTCCGGCCTGTTATGGCCGGCGCTGCTTGCTGCTGTCGTGATGCTTCTCGTCGGCTTCTTTTTTGCCACGGTATCGGGGAGTCTTTGCGGGGTGATTGGCTCATCGAACAACCCGGTATCAGGCATTACGATTTCGACCTTGCTGATCGCCGGTCTGCTGATGGTCGCCCTGGGAGTCTCGGGCAAGAGCGGTGTTGCAACCGTTTTGGGCGTGGCTGCGGTCGTGTGTGTCTCGTCCTCGGTGGCGGGGGAGTTGCTGCAGGACTTCAAGGCTGGATACATACTTGGCGGCACGCCCAAGCGCATTCAGGCGGCGGAACTCATAGCGGTCGTAGTGGCCAGCCTGATGATGTACTTCCCACTGCGAGCCTTGCAAATAGGATTCGGATTCGGGAGCAAAGAACTTCCGGCGCCACAAGCAGGACTCATGGCCACCCTGGCCAACGGGATCGTTGGTCACGATGTCGCTTGGCCGCTGGTGATTGTGGGCATGTTCATGGGAGTCGCCATGATCATGATGGGCGTGCGCAGCCCCATGCTCGCAGCCCTAGGCGCCTACCTTCCCTTCGAGACCACGTGCGCGATCTTTGTTGGTGGAGTGTTTCGAGCCGCCGGGGACTGGGTCGCAAAGCGTCGAGGTTACAATGCAGGACAACGGGCGCGAGTGGAGAACGCAGGTATTCTGACTGCCTCCGGATTTATTGCAGGGGAAGCCCTGATGGGCCTGCTTTGGGCCGGACTGCGCGCCTGGCGCTGGGCACCTCCTAAGGCACCACCCCAAGTTTTCGCGAATCCTACCTACCTCCTGGGAACGCTCATACTTGGGCTCTTGGCGGCCCTCCTAATTTTTGTGCCAATGACCAGTGCCGGAGACCCCAACGAGCCGCCACCGCCGACGGCCATGATGTAGGAAGGGGCTTCCATAGGGAGTTCCCTGCTTCGTGTACCGTAGTCTCCGGAACGGCTATGTCCATTGCCGAAAACCTTCGACGCGTGCAGGAGCGCATTGCCGGCGCTCGCCAGCGAGCCGAACGCAATCCCCGCGAGTTCTCGTTAATCGCGGTTACCAAGACCGTTCGGCCGGAGCGGATTCGAGAGGCCTACGATCTGGGCGTGCGCCTATTCGGGGAGAATCGTGTACAGGAATTCGCAAGCAAAGCTCCCGTGCTCGGCGACCTCAAGGATATCGACTGGCACATGATTGGACATCTGCAAAGCAACAAGGCACGCACCGCAGTCGAGTTGTTTCACGCGGTGGATTCGGTGGATTCACTTCGGCTCTTGGAACGGCTCAATAGCGTGGCAAAAGAGCTTCGGAAGACAATGCCGGTTCTGATCGAGATCAACATCGGTGGGGAGCGGGCGAAGAGCGGAGTTGCTCCCAATTCTGCCGAACTCGACCACATGCTAGCTGCCGCACCTTCGTGCGATCACCTCGAGATTCGAGGGTTGATGACAGTGCCACCCTACGACGATGATCCTGAACAATCGCGGCTCTTTTTTCGGCGGATGCGCGCGTTGTGCGATGAGATTGCGTCGAGAAAATTACCCGCGGTTCAAATGGGCACGCTTTCAATGGGTATGTCACACGATTTTGAGGTGGCCATCGAGGAAGGTTCTACCTGCGTCCGCATCGGGACCGCGATCTTCGGCGACAGGCCGAAGCCGAGAGAAACCTAGGTGTTTCAAGCAAGGTCCTCCCGCGAATGCTGCGCGATGTACCTCTTGCTGTCGAATTTCCTCCCCGTACTCGCCCCCGACATGTACCGGATCTGTCCGAAGATGGGCCGCTCGAACCATGGGCGGTCAAGCTTGCCGGCAATCGCCCACGCGATTCCAGCGTAACCATTCGGATCGCGCCCATCGAGTTCGTAATCATCGTTGAGTCGCACCGCAATCTGGAACGCCTCAGCGGGCGAACGGGTCCACTCGAGTATCTTCTTCCCCCAATACATCCGCATGTAGTTGTGCATCCACCCCTGTTCGACCATCTGAATCTGGGCGGAGTTCCACAATGCATCGTGCGTCTCGGCGTTCTTCAATTGCCTCTCGCCGTAGAGAACTGGCCGATGATCCCCGGCGTGTTTTGCGAGCGTGCGCATGGCCCAGGGTTCGGCGCATTCTAAGCTGTCATAAAGCACATTGTGCCGAACAAAGTTGACCGACAGTTCCCGCCAAGTGATCAGCTGATCGAGAAATGCCTCCCGGCTCTTTTGTGGTGCCGTCGCTTCGATCACCTTTCGCGCGACCGTCACCGGGGAGATGTTGCCGAAATGGAGGTAGGGTGAAAGCTGGCTAGTCCCGTCATGCTCGGGATGGTTTCGTCGATCGGCATATCCGGGCAGTTTTTCCCCAATGAACTCGCGCAGGCGGCGCATCGCTATTTGAGTTCCGCCGCGTATGCCGGGGGTTGGTTGCACGCTGCGATCGATGGGCAATCCATCGAGGAGAGAGGGGCTGCAGTGCAAGGACCTCAGTTTCTGGTTCCAGGGAATCTTCGCCTTCGGATTTTCCGACCGCACAAGAAACCGGTCGCGTAGCCAGAGAAGCTTGGGCCGGATAATTCGGGCGGCGTACTGCTTCCCGGAGATGAGCTTCGAGGGCACCACCACGTCAGAGTCCACGCTCCACACCGGAATGCGCAGCTCGCGCGCGACCCTCTCGAGGCGACGCTCCGACCCGCGCAGAGGATTTTCATCTGTGAGCAGTAGCCCTGCACCCACTTCGCTACAGAACTTCGCAACCCGGTGCTCAGGGTGGCACCGTAGGACGAAACCGACGTTTCTTTTGCCGAGGTCCCCTTCGAGTTCCGTAAGGCTTTCGAGCAGGAAGGTATAGTGTCTAAGATTCGCATTCGCAACCGGAACCAGCGCAAAGAAAACTACAACCGGCTGCGATAAGGCATTTGCCACTTGAATGGCTATGTCGAGGGAGGGATTCTCGACAGCCCGCACCGACCGCCGCATCCAGTAGACGACACACTGGCCGCTGGGAGTACCTTGTCGCCGTAGCGTGATCCGCGGATCAGCCTGAATTTTCTGAATGACGTCCATTGATCCTGAGGCCTAGACGATCCCCTTCAGACGTGCTCAATGCGTTCCGCTAGCCGCACCTGATTTCTGAGCACGGATCCAGGCGGTCACACGAGCGTCCATGACATCCATCGGCAGCGAGCCTCCGTTCAGGATTTCGTCGTGGAAGGATCGAATGTCGTACTGTGGCCCCAATTCCTTCTCCGCCAAGGTTCGAAGCTTGAGAATTTCGAGTTGGCCCAGCTTATAAGCCAGCGCCTGTCCCGGCCATGCGATGTAGCGATCGGTCTCAGCTTGAACGTCCGGTTCCTCGAGCGAGCTATGCTCGTGGAAAAAATCGACCATCTGCTGGCGCGTCCAATGTTTGTAATGAACTCCCGTATCTACAACCAAGCGGATGGCGCGCAACATCTCGTCGGTGAGCCGGCCATAGTCGGAGTAGGGGTCTTTGTAGAACCCGAGATCCTTTCCCAGTCGTTCGGAGTATAAGGCCCAACCCTCGACATAGGCGCCGTTGGTTCCATAGCGGCGGAAGGCGGGAAGGCCGGTTAGGGCCTGCGCGATCGAGATCTGCATGTGATGACCTGGAATGCCTTCGTGATAAGACGTAGATTCAGCCGAGAGCATGTCCCGGTGGTCGAAGTCGCTAGTATTCACCCAGACGATCCCGGGGCGCGATCCATCCGGGGTGCCCGGCTGGTAGTCGGCCGCTGCCGCTTCCTTGGCCCGGAATTCCTGCATCGGGCGCACCTCGACAGGCGTTTTCGGAAGCAATCCGAAGAGCTTCGGCAGTTTCGGCCGCATTTGATCTATGTAGCCGCGATATTTCGCGAGGATCTCGTCGGGTGATTTGGCGTAAGTTCTGGGGTTAGCTTTGAGCGACGCGCGGAATGCCTTTAGGTCCTCGAAGCCGAGTTTGTTTGCAATGACGAGCTGCTCTCCCTCAATGCGGCTGACCTCGCTCAAACCGAGTTGGTGAATCTGTTCCGGTTCCATGTTGGTTGTGGTCAGCAGACGAATGTCGTAGCGATAGAGAGCATCACCGTTCGGTAAAGCCCAGACCCCGGGGTCAGTCCGGCCATAGGGTGCGTACTGCTTGGCCAGGTAGTTCTTGAGCTTCAGGTAGGCCGGGCGCACGTCACGATCGATGGCTGCGAGCACCGCTTGCCTTAGGCGCTTCTGATCGCTCTCGGGAATGCTGGCTGGAAATTCCTTGACTGGTTGGGCAAAAGCGTTCGAGTCCGCGGTCGCGTCGGCAATCTTCCTGCACTGCTCCACCGTCTTTTCCAGAAGAAATCTGGGCGGCATCAACTTTTCTTTTTTGCCTTGCTGAAGGACTTCTATCGCTTGATCGATCACCACGGGAATTTTGTGCAGCCGTGAAATGTAGTCCTCATAGTGCTTGGTGGAGTCGGTGGGAACTAGAGCGGGGAATTGTGCAAGCTCGAGCTGCACACCATTGAACTGGTCGACCGGCATCAGATAGGTTTTGAGCTCGATGCCTTCAATGCGTTCTTTGAGGTTCCGCACCATCAGGTGCAGGCTGACTGTTTCCTGCTCGTCCAAGCCGGTCGAATCGATGCTTTGGAATTTGGCGAGCCACTTTTGCAAATCTTGCTTCTGCTGCTGCACATGGGCGAGCGAGCTATCGCTCCAGCGGTCGTTGTAGCGGTAGTCGCCAATCGAGGTTGCGAGTTCGGGACTCTCCCGCAGTTCGTACTCCCATTGGTCAGCGAATAGCTGTTTCAGGTGCGCCTTCTTGTCACTCTGGTCCGGGGCAGCGCCGAGGGGCAAAGTCACAAGAGAGGTGATCAGGACTACCAAGCACAGTCGAGCTCTCATACAACACTCCACGAAGAATCCTGAATTGTAGTTCATGTCGCCGGGCTAGCCCGCGACCAGATCGGCGAGACGCAACGCCTCCACCGAGGATTTGACGTCATGCGTGCGGATCATGTGAGCGCCGTTCAACGCCAGGGCCACTTCTGCGCCCACCGTGCCAAACAGCCGCTCGGAAACAGGGAAGTCCTCTCCATTCGGCGATAGCGCTCGCCCGATCCAGGATTTGCGGGACACACCTGCCATCAAGGGGAAATACAGCTCATGAAACTCATGAAAGCGCCGCAGCAGGGGGTAGTTTTCTTCCAAGCGTTTGCCGAAACCAAAGCCGGGGTCGAGCACGATGCGGTCGCGCCGAATTTTACCGGTGACAGCGGCTTCCGCCCGCTCCCGCAGCTCCCGTTTCACAAGCATCACCATGTCTGGCACTTTGGAAAGCGACGACCACTCATCCGGTTTGCCACGGGTGTGCATGAGGACCACACCACAGTCCAAGCCTGCGAGCGTCTTCTTCATCTTCGGGTCCCATTGCAGCCCCGAGACATCGTTGATGATATCGGCACCGGCTTCAACCGCCGCCTGGGCGACCTTTGCCTTGTAGGTGTCAACCGACACGATGGCGTTTGGCCGGGACTCCTTCAGAGCCACAACCACCGGCAGTATCCGCCGCATCTCCTCCTCGGCGTTGACCGTGGGCCTTTCCATCCCCGCCTTGGCCCCGGGACGTGTCGATTCGCCGCCAATGTCCACGATGGCCGCGCCTTCATCCAGCAGGCACATGGCGTGGCCTACGGCATCCCCCGGCGCGGTGTGCTGACCGCCATCTGAGAATGAGTCTGGCGTGACGTTGATAATCCCCATAACCAGGGTGCGCTTGCCTAGCTCGAGCGAGCGCGTGCCCAGGTTCCATGTGAAGACCGGACGCATGTGCTGATTCTAAACGTACTTGCGATCGGCCGGTTGGGCAGGGGTGGTACAATCGGGTTTGTAGATGTTGAGAAGCAGAGTAACGCTTGCCGTCCTGATCTGTTGCGCCTTGCTGACGCCAGCGGCACCCGCTGCCTCCAAAAAGCCCTCCGGGTCGCTCAAAAAGCAAATCGAAGCGATTGTTTCCCAGCCGGACCTTGCGCGCGGCTTCCTGGGCGTGCAGGTCGTTTCCGTGCGCAGCGGGAAACCCATCTTCTCATTGAACGCCGAGAAGATGTTCACGCCCGCCTCGAACACCAAGCTGTTCACGACCGCAGCCGCTCTAGCCCTGATTGGGTCGGAATATAAGTTCCGCACCACGCTTGAAACCAACGGCTCTCTCGACAAGTACGGACGTCTTACCGGGGATCTCGTGCTGGTCGGGCGGGGCGATCCAAGCCTGTCGGGGCGCGAGATGCCGTACAACATGCGTACCCAGCGGGATGCCGATCCGATGAAGGTGTTTGAGAAGCTGGCGGATGAACTGGTTCAGAAGGGCGTGAAATACATCGACGGCGACATCATCGCTGATGATTCCTATTTTGCTTTCGAACGATACGGCGAAGGTTGGAGCCAGGACGATTTGGTCTGGCCTGACGGAGCTCCAGTTTCCGCCCTCACCATTAACGACAACGTCATTTTTATTCAGATTCTTCCGGGTGCACGCGCTGGAGACAAGGCTTTTGTGAGTGTCACTCCGTTTGCCGACTACTACACGATCGATAATCGCTTGCTGACCACGCCGGCGGGCACGGGTCGCAAGATTTATATCAATCGTGAGCCTGGCGCCACGACCCTAACATTATGGGGCACGATGCCCATGGACGACGCTGGGGTCAACGAGGGGCTCTCGATCGAGGATCCGGCTGAATTTGCCGCCAACATGTTCCGTCACTTGCTCGAAATCCGCGGAGTGGCGGTTTATGGTAAGCAGCGGACTCGCCATACGGATTTGGCCAGCCTTTCGACGTTCACCAGCGTGGTTATCGCGTCCAACAGCCGGGGAGGAGATGACCGATCCTTAACCTCTCCTGTAGGCCCGTTGGTCTTGGCGGAATACCAGTCGCCGCCGCTGTCAGAAGACGTGCAGGTCATCAACAAGGTCAGTCAAAACCTGCACGCGGAGATTCTGCTCCGCTTGCTAGGTCGTGAAAAGGGTACGGGGGGTACGGTTCAGGCCGGTCTCGAGGTGCTACGGGGATTTCTGAACAACGCCGGCATCCGAGGCGACGACTACCTTTTCTACGATGGCTCAGGACTGTCGCGGCAGAACCTGGTTACGCCGCGGGCGGTCGTCGATCTCTTGATTTTTGCGCAAACCCAACCCTGGGGTAAGGAGTTTCATGATTCCTTGCCGGTCGCCGGTGTCGATGGCTCCTTAGCGGACCGCTTTAAAGACCTCGATCCCAAGGCGCATGTGTATGGAAAAACAGGGTCGCTCGGCGGGGTCAAAACACTCTCCGGGTATGCGGTGACGGCAAAAGGCGAAGAGATCGCCTTTTCGATCCTGGCAAATAACTATAGCGCCTCCGGCAAGCGCGTCAACGACCTGATCGACAGCATCATCACGGCGGTGGTGAATTCCAAGTAGTTAAAATCCTATCTTCGCCTCTGTGCCCGTGTTCTCTGCTCCCCGCTTCCGCGAGGCGGCTTTTTCATTCCTTCCACAAACTCCTTGAGCACCGTGGCGTTGTTCCTATCCGCCCTCTTTGAGGCGAAGACGAGCGTGACCGTGCCTTCTCGGTCGAGAGCGCCATACAGTTGCGCAAGGGCATTCTCGGCAGCAGCCGTTCTGAGTTCGCTGAGATATCGTTGTCGGAACTCTTTCCAGTGTTCGGGGTTGGTATGAAACCACTTTCGCAGTTGGTTCGAAGGTGCAAGGTCGCGAAGCCAGAGGTCAATGCGAGCCTCTTCTTTGGTCAAACCGCGCGGCCAGAGTCGGTCGACCAGCACCCGGTGCCCGTCCGAGTCATCGGGAGCGTCATAGACACGTTTGAGAGCGATGCTTTCTGAAGGGGCCATGAGCTGCTTCTGCTATTTTAAGAGCGGGTTCCATCCTAATGCATTTGCAATCCCGTTTTTTGGCGGCTCGGCTTCCGTCGTTGCTGGTGTTAGCGCTTGTCTTTCTAGTGGGTTGCGAAGCCGAGCGTCGGAAAAGCGATACAGAACTGGGCCTCAACGCGCAACAAGCCAGCGGGCGGAAACTCTACGATGCGTACTGCGATCGCTGCCACAATCCTTACTCCGCTCGAGGACGACAGGGACCTGGTTTGAAGGGTGTCTTCAAAAAGCCCTACCTTGCTGTGAGCGGCATTCCTGCCAACGACGCCCGGGTTCGGGAGATCATCCGTATCGGACGCGGGAAGATGCAGGGTTTCCCCAACGTCCTCACCGAACAGCAGCTCGACGACTTGCTGGCCTATATGCACACTTTGTAATCGCAAAAACCGATCTGGTTACTCTAGAAGTTCAATCTCGGTTTCCACAGCCGCCGACAATTGCACCTGCTAGAGACAGGATTTAAGATTCAGTCTCTTCATTCCCTGAGGTCCATCATGGCTGAAGTTATGACCAGTGTCGTACCGCTGAATGGAAACGGATCTGCAGCAAATCCGTCAACCGAGGTTTATGCGGTTTTCGGCGCTGAGCCCGAGGTGCTGGCTTATGCCATGGCCAAATATTCGCGCTCGGCGCTGTCGATGAAAGAATCCCTAAAGGAAATCAGCCAGCAAAAAGCGGAAAAGTTCCTCAACACTTTCTATTTCCAGTACGGCCACCGTTCCATTGCTGATCTGGCCCATATTGCACTCGCAATTGAAAGGCTCTCTATTCTTGCGGCGATTGTCGTCGCCGACGAGCAGCGATGGGACGGCCAGGAGCGATCCACGCGGTATCAGGACTTCCGCCAAAGTGGCTACTACACACCTGATTTCGGACCCGACTTGCCGGCCCGCGAAGTTTACCTGAGCACGATCGGAAAGCTCTTCTCGGCCTACGAGTCCGTCTCTGAAAAGACTTTCCGTCACCTCGCCGACAACACGCCTAAGCCGTCTGATATGAAGCAGGAAACCTACGAGCGAACGTTGCGCGCAAGGGCCTTCGATATCGCCCGCTACCTGCTCCCGCTTGCCACCAACACCTCGCTCGGCGAGATCGTAAATGCCCGCACTCTGGAGATGCAGGTGTCGCACCTGCTCTCTCATACCCATGCCGAAGTGCGAAGTCTGGGAGAGCGCTTAAAAAAAGCTGCTCTCGACGCCTCCTATAACGTGAACCATGAATCTCTTCGGAGGTTAGTGGACGAAATTCGCGCTTTATCGCCAGAGCTCGGCGCCCGGGCCGAGGCCGAATTGCTCAGGCAAGTTCGCGTCGCTCCCACGCTGGTCAAGTACGCCGACCCAAATCCTTACGAAACGGAAACTCGAGGTGAACTGCGGCAGGTTGCAGCTGAGCTGATGGGCGCCGCTACGACTGACGCTGCGCCTGCGGTCGATCTTCTCGATGACGAGCCGGTCGAGATTGAGCTCGCGACTACCCTGCTATACGAGCACTGCGCGTTTCCTTATCGGCAAATTCGGCGCGCCATCGAGAGTCTCGGCCAGGGACAGCGCCAGGAGATCATTGACGCAGGGCTTCGCCATCGCGGACGTCATGATGAGATGTTGCGGGCCTTTCGTGCCGGACAACAGTTCCGCTTTGACATTTTGATGGATATTGGCGGGTTCCGCGACATGCATCGACACCGGCGCTGCATCCAAATCGAGCAACCGTTCACGACACAGCATGGATATGAGACGCCGGCTGAGCTTCGTGCCGCGGGGGCTCTGGATATTTATTCGCGAGCTATGGACGAAACGGCCGCGGAGGTCGCGAATTTGGCTGCCAGTGCTTCCCCGGAAGCGACCGAGAACAGCCAGTACGCTATCCCTCTGGGCTTCCGCAAACGCACGTTGTTCAAAATGGATTTCGCTGAAGCGGCCTATATCTCGGAGTTGCGCAGCGGACCCGCCGGTCACTTCTCCTACCGCAATGTGGCCTACGCGATGTATGAAGAGGTGAAGCTGAAGCATCCGGCACTGGCGAAGTACTTCCGCGTGCACGATGTTCGAGAGCCGGTGGATTTGCTGAAACGATAAGCGCCGGGAAGCCCGGGACTTCGCGACCGGGCCTTCGACGAAATCGCTCTCTAGAACAGCTTCAAATGGATCGTCAAATACTTCTTCGGGTTCTGGCGAATCGCCTTGATGAGATCCTGGGTATCGGTGAGCAGCTTGTTGCTGTTGTCGTAGAGCGACGGATCCTGCAACAGCTTTCCAACTGTGCCTTGTCCTGCATTCAACCGATCCATCATCTCGGATAGCCGGTTCATCGTGTTCTGCAGCTTGTCGGCAAATGCTTGATCTTTGGCCAGCTTACCCAGCGCGCCCTTCCCGGCATTGATGTCATCGGTTAGCAGCTTGACGTTTGCCACCGTCTTGTTTGCATTGTCGTAAAACGCCGGGTCCTTTAGAAACTTTCCAACCGTGCCATTGCCCGCATTGACGTCGTCGATCATCTTGTTGATCTTATCGAGAGTTGCATTCGCGCGGTTGTAGAGGTCATCGTCCTCGATCAGTTTGCCGAGACTACCATTGCCTTCGGTAATGTCATTGATTAACGTTTGAACCTGATTGACGGTGGACTTGGCTTGGTTATAGAGGCTGGGATCGTAAATCAGCTTGCCCACCGAACCCTGCCCGCTTTCAACGAAGGAGACGATGCGATCCAGTCGCTTCAGCAGAACGTCCATGTTCTGAAGGCTGCTGTTGGCGGCGCGCACGACATCGTCATAGCCAGGTACCTCCTTACTCGGCAGCACGTCGCCATCTTCCGCCTTTCCTAGCGTGGCATGGGAGCTGTCGATATTGATGTACATCGCCCCCAGCACTCCCGCGTTTTGCAGCATAGTCACCGAATCCTTCCGCAGCAAGAAGTCGTACCTTCGATTGACCTTCATGGTGACTTCAACCGGGCGCTCCGGAGGGTGTTCCTGGACTACTGTGATCCTTTTCACATGCCCGATATCGACTCCGCTTAGGCGCACAGGGGCTCCTTCGGCTAGCCCTCCGGCATCGGGGAAATAGGATTTCACCATGATCTTGTTGGTGAACAGTTCACCGCCGCTCATCAGGACGATCAGCGTACCCAGCGTGAGGCTTGCGACGACTACCAGACTCCCGACCTTGAGCTGGGACCACTTCAACTGCCTCTGGCTAGGCAACGGTCCTCCCGCGCGGTGTCACAGAAAGCCGAGTTATTGATCGAGGCATCGCCCCGCGTCGCGCAAGCATAGCAGGCCCCAGATTCCCGAATGATAGCAGACACGGCCGCGATTTAGAGCGGGCTTATGAGTCGAGGTGCTCGGGGCCGCAAGAGTGCGGCTACGGAATACGCCGCTGCTCCGCAGATGAGAGTCGCGGTGAGGCCATACTCCATGGCAAGTATGATGGCCAGCACCGACCCGAGAACACTGGCCGCAGCGTTCATTGCCCACGCCCATTCCACGGCATTCGAATCCGATCTGCCGGCTCCTGGACTGCAGAGTGCACCGAGGCCGGTCGGAAAAGGCATGCCCATAACGAACCCTAGCGGCACCAGAAGTACGCCACTCGTGAGCAGTTTGACTCCGAACGGAGCGCCTACCAAGGAATTCAGAATGGCCGGAAGTACCATGGCAAAGGAAAGCAAGGCTGCAGCTATCGTCACCAAGGGGAACCATATCCGACCGGGTTGCGAAACCCATTTTCGTGAAGCGAAACTCCCCGCTCCGCTTGAAAGCAGCATGAGAAAGACAACTACGGTAAGCGCATAGGTGGGATGCCCGAGAAACAAAACAAAGCGCTGGATGAAGGAGACTTCCACCAGGATGTATCCCAGCCCGACTGCAACGAAGTAGAACAGGGATGAGTGCTGCCCGTTCGTACCTGCGCCAAGAACCAGCGGAAGGAACAAGAACCCGAGCACCGCCGCAAGCGAAATCACGAAAAGCATCCCCAGTACCGCAACCCCAAGGTTCACCTTCCAATCCATGGCGCCACTGCCGGAGAGGGAGCGCAGGATGTTGCTCGTCTTCAGCGTGAAGAAGAAGAATGGCCGATTATCGTTGACCGGAGATATGTTGAAAGCGTAGTTCCGGCTGAAGCCCGCGGGATCATGGCTGCGGATCAGGTCCGTGAAGGTGTTTGCTTGTGGTTGAGAAGGTGAGTACAACACCCGCAGGGGCCCATGCTGGCTCGCGTATTGCTGCACGGTCTTCAATTCATCTTCCGTGAACACCGTCTTTTTTGCGAGTACGGCGACGTTAATGCCGTCCTCGTTCAACTCGCCTTGGGAAATTACAACCAAGTGGCGCTCAATATCGGTGGCTCCCAAACGTTGCAAAGCGTCCATTGCTTGGGAAACCACCCGCAGCGCTTCACGCGGCTGGCGGAATTCCCACCGTGTGATCGTCAAGATTCCTCCCGGCTTCAGGTGTTCGAAGTACTCGCGAAAGGCCTCAGAGGTATAGAGATTGTTTTCGCTCAGTGCGAACGCTCCCGCCGCCGTGGAGGCCCAGGTGTCGACGAGCGTCATCTGAATCACGTCGTAGCGGCTGTTAGAGTTACGGATGAACGAGCGCCCATCGGCGACTTGGATGTGAACTCCGGGGCGCTCGTAAAGGTGATAGGCAAACTCAGCGTAACGCTCCCGCATGATGGCATTCGCGATGATGGGGTTAATCTCAATGCCGGTGACGCTTGGGCTGCCGCTGACCACCGCGCGCAGAATATCGACGCCTCCTCCCGGTCCGATGACCGCATAGTCGCCTTGGGGGCGAAGAGCATTCACCGCAGCTGGAGGAGAGGCCATCAGCTTTCTCTCCCAATCCTGGTCGCCAAAGTGCTGCGGATCGGCATTCATGATGTAGGTGTTTGCGTCGGCATCGATCACGATCACGCGCGCCCCATCCGGTGCCCGATCGACTTCTACTCGCGACAACGCGTTCCAACGCGCGAATTCGACGTTTTGCCTGATCGCACCTTTTGCCCAAGTGATATCGGCAAGTCGCCCTGAGTGATTCAAGGCAATGCCGAGTGAGAGCAGAAGCGCGGAGGCCAGGGCTAGCACTCTGGGTTTAGGCGTCGCGCTCCAGATGATTGCCGCAATCGCCGCAATGAGAGCTGAGAACAAGATCGCGTTCGGGCCGCCCACCCAGTTCAACAAAGGAACGATAAAGATACAGGCGAGCGAACCGCCGGCGAGGTCTGCGCTGTAGAGTCGCGGAATGCGCGCCGACTCGCGGGCAAAGATAACTGAGAATTGCAGGCCGGTCAGGAAAAAGGGAATTGCCGAAACCAGATAGATCACACTCAGACGAACGAAGTTCCCCCCGGTTAACTGCAGCGACACGGGAACATGGAGCACAATCTCGAGCACCAGGGGAATCGTCAAAGCATTGAGGCAGGAGCAGACGGCGGCGAAGTTCCGCAACTCGTACTCTTGCAATTTCTGCTTTCGCAAGTGCGCGAACACGCCGCCGGCTCCAAGCCCGAGCAGGGCAATTGAGATTGCCAGAAATGCAAAGTGATAGAACAACACCACCGAGAAGACCCTGGTTAGGCCTAATTCAAGCAGCAGCGCGGAGAAACTGCTCAGAGCAATCCCGGTTGCCAACACTTTGCTACGAATTGGCGCATTCACCTCGATTTCAAGTGCGGTCGGCATAGGACAAAGAGAAGAGTCTATCAGCACGCGAATGCCAGGTAGCGCCTTGCATCAAAGTACCTTTTGACGAGACTGGCGGTGGCTCAGAACATACGGTCGCCGCGATAGATCAACTTGCCATTCTCGATTCTTGCTTCTGCCATCAGAGCGTGCGGCCTCGCTGGTTTCTCGTCGTCGATGTGGAGGACTTCCTGCTGGTGCGCCACCAACCAATCGGAAACCAGCATGCGATGGCAATGGAAGTACACGCGCTCGGCGCACATATAGGCGGTTTTTGAGTTCTCGCCCAGCTTTCTAAGGCGGTCCACCGCCTGCTCGAACTCGGGTGTCAACATGTAGTCGGCGTAGTTGCGGAAGCTGTCGTTCCGCAGGGCGACGTTGGGCGAATCGGGCAGGGTTCGCTTTCGTCGGCCACCGAGTTCCTTCATCCAAACGTATTCGATCCCCGCTTTGGGCAGGGCTCGTTCAAGCGACTCGCGATTGAAATGCGGAAGCCGACGCGACATGGGGAACGCTCGAATGTCTACCAGTGTCCTGATCCCATGGGCCTGAAGCGCGTGGATCAGTTCTTCCATTGTGCGGGTGGAATGGCCGATGGTGTAAAGGGTGGCCATAGGTCAAGCATAGTGGAGGGCGGGCGATTCTTGCCCATCCGGCTCCCGGCCCTTTATCCGCGAAAATAGAGGTAGGCACCCAGAATACAGGTGAGCACGACGGCCGAGCCTGCAACTTCCTTCCAACTCCAACTTGCGCGGGTGTGCGCTTTGTCTTCTTCAGTCACGGTTTCGAACGTGAGGCTGCGGATTTTCGTGTAGTCAGGCTCAGCGGTCAGGTGGCTGACCACCACCATCACGACCGCAGACACCATCGTGATCAGCACGCTGAAGTACTGAAAGTAGATGTTGTTGACGATCCAGAGAAACGATCCTGACGTGTACCCGTTCTGCAATCCGCTGAGGCCGAGGGCGACAGGCGTATCTACGATCATGCGGAAAATGCCGAGCAGGAAGCCGACAATCATGGCCCACAATGCACCTTGAGCGTTCATCCGCTTGAAGAACACGCCGAGGAAGAACACAACGAAGATAGGCGGCGCCAAATAACCCTGAACGGCCTGCAGGTAGTTGTAGAGGCCTTGGGCGCCTTTAATGACCGGAATCCACGCGAGTGCGACGACGATCATGCTTGCGGTGGCAATGCGGCCCACGCGCACGATCTGGTGCTGAGACGCACCTGGACGCCACTTCTCATAAAGGTCGACGGTGAACAGAGTGGAGCAAGCATTGAACACACCCGCCAACGACCCCATGAGTGCCGACAGGAGTCCGGCAACGACCAGCCCCCGCAACCCTGGAGGCAGCAGGTATTGCACCATCATCGGGAACGAGCCTTGGGCAACCGATGAAACCACCCTGCCGTCTGCGCCAACCATTACCCCCAAAGCGGGAATCTTTCCACTCTTTGCCAGGGCATAGCAGATAAGCCCCGGAATGATGAACAAATAAACCGGGAACAACTTCAGAAATGAAGCAAAAATCGATCCGCGACGTGCGACGGTTTCGTTCGGCGCGCCCAAGGCGCGTTGCACGATGTATTGATCGGTGCACCAGTACCAGAGGCCAACGATGGGCGCGCAGATCAGCATTCCAACCCAGGGGAAATTGCCGTTAAAATACCAGGCTTCTTTCATGATGTTTCCGGCGGCATCGGTCTCGAGCACGGGCGCCCAGGTTCCTTGAACGCCCGCGGGGATCATCGGTTTCCAAAGATTGAACATTTCCGAACCGCACCAATGGCGCAGTTCGTGCCAGCCACCGAGCTTCACGAGTCCGTACGCGGTAAGGGAGAACGAGCCCAGGATGAGCACAAAGGTTTGCACCGCATCGTTGTATGCGACTGCCCGCATCCCGCCGAGAGCCGTGTATAAGCCGGTGAGAACGATCACCAGGACCGAGCCAATCCAGAACGAGTCAATGGTGGTGTTGCCGACGGTGATATGAAGTTCCGGCAATAACGTGCCGAACACGACGCCGCCGGCAAAGATTCCCACCGCGATCTTCGAGACGATGAAGGTGATGATCGATACAATCGACAACACGTAACGGGATGCTGGACTGAAACGCCGTTCCAGGAACTCGGGCATGGTGAAAACCATGGACCGCATATAGAACGGCACGAATACCCACGCCAATACCAGCAAACACCATGCATGCAATTCGTAGTGGGCCAGGGCTACGCCGCTGGTTGCGCCCGCGCCTGCCAGTCCTACGACGTGTTCCGAACCGATGTTGGACGCGAAAATGGACGCACCAATGATCCACCAGCTGAGATTGCGCCCCGCGAGGAAGTAGTCGGCGGCAGAGTCTTTTCGTCGGGAAACCACCCACCATGCAACCGCCAATAAAATGCAGAAGTATATTCCAATTACGATCCAATCGATTCCAGTAATCTGGGACTGCAGTTCGGTGGCAAGCAGGACAACAGCAAGGCTGTTCGTCAGCATGGAAGACGGGTCCCCCCCTTGAGATGACAATGCCGATTAGCTCAATGTCCTACACCTCCGCAGCGTTCACAAGTACCTGGGTTAAGACCTTGTCCTGCTCAGGGAAGACGGTACGCAAATCGAGCAGGACTTTACCTTCCTCCACGCGGGCGATTACCGGCGGATCGGAGGCTCGCAAACGGGCAGCCAGTTCATTGGCGGAGAGACCATAACAGGTGAGTGCGAGGACCGTTGTCGGAAGCGTGGAAGAGGGGGCCGAGCCGCCGCCGACGAGCGATGAGCCGTCCATCAGTTCTGCCGAAAGCCGCGTGGGGCGGGCCTCGTCGCCCCGCGCTTGCAGCTTCGTCAGCAAGGCTTCAGCACGCCGTGTAATTTCTGATTTCAAGGTTTGCATCATCGTGAGTGCCGGTATCGTTTTGTAATCGCGCCTCAGATAGGCGATGAGCGTAGCTTCAAGTGCGGCGTAGGTAAGTTTATCTACCCGCAAGGCGCGAAAAAGCGAATTGCTTCGCATCTTCTTGACCAGCTGCTCACGCCCGCTGATCAAACCCGCCTGGGGGCCGCCCAGAAGCTTGTCGCCGCTGTAGGTCACGACGTCCACGCCCGATCGAAGGCTGTCGAGGACGCCCGGTTCGCCCTCGATCCCCACCTGAGCGAGATCGATCAGGGAGCCGCTGCCGAGATCTTCAAGCAGTGGTACCTTGTGCTTCCGCGCCAGTCCGACAAGCTCCGCCAGGCTCGGCTGTTCGGTGAATCCGGTAATTTCGAAGTTGGACCTGTGCACGCGCAGCAGGAGACGAGTACGTTCCGAAATGGCTTTCTCGTAGTCGGAAATGCGGGTGCGGTTGGTCGTCCCCACTTCACGCAACACGGCGCCGGATTTGCTCATGACGTCCGGAATTCGGAAAGAGCCGCCGATCTCGACGAGTTCGCCGCGCGAAACGATCACCTCACCGCCTTCGGCGAGTGTGTTGAGCGCGAGCAGGACCGCAGCAGCATTGTTGTTTACCACGATGGTCGAAACCGGGGCGGTGGAGGAACCCGCCTGTTCGGCGCTTGAGTCCAGCAGCTTTCTGAAGAGCCGGTCCACATGCACATCCCGCTTGCCGCGCTCGCCGGCCTCAAGGTCGAACTCCAAGTTCGAATAAGCCGCCGCGGTCTCGCGGATGTGCTCGCAAGCAGATTGCGCGATCGGGGCTCTACCCAGGTTGGTGTGCAAGATTACGCCGGTTGCATTGATCACCGGCCGCAACGAATACTTGAGAGCCCGGGCCAGTTCCTCGCCGACGGCAACATCGATATTCGTTAACGCGACCTGGAGTTTGTGGGAGTCGAGATGGCCTTCACTGATTTCTTGTCGCAGGCGCGAAAGCACCGACCGACAGGCGTCCGCCACAGCGGCTTGGCCTTCCTGATTGACCAGCGCTGCCGTTGCCGGCGCGTGAAGCAGTTCGTCGACCGAGGGCAGCTCCCGATACAGTTCCGTTGGCATCGTCATTGGCGTTGATTATGCTTTCAGCCGCGTAGGTCTCGCAAGTTGGTCTACGCCTGAAGTTGCAATCGAGACCCCGAGCGGCGTACATTCATTTCCTGGCATCGGGCCAACCAAGGAGAGCTTTTGTGAGAACTCGCAACCTCAATCGTGCTGCTGTTTTCGCAATGGTTACTTTTTCCGTTTCGGTCTTTGCCCAGCAGGCGAAGCCGGCCGGTGTCATCCCGAGTGGCGATCTCGGAAAGCTGGTTCCGTCGGTCTACTTCTATCGCGGTCAGAGCGCATCGGTGCAGATGCGCAATTCCGGGGCCATCCGGACGAAGGACCAGAAGTATGTCATCGCCGGCCTCGTGGACACGGCCGGGTACGCATCCGATGTCGCCGCAAAATATCAGGGACTCTTCATCACCGAGGTGAAGGCGAAGGTTGAGGGATCGGAACTTGCCCCCGGTCAGTACGGCTTCGGTTTCGTGGGCGACAAATTCGTGATCACCGATGTGGGCGCCAATGACGTGCTGAGCGTTTCCTCGAAACACGACGACGATCTGAAGCGCCCGGTGCCGCTGAAAATTGTTCAAGAAGGCAGCGATTATCGCCTATATAACGGCAAGAAGTACGTGACCTTGCAGGTCGAGTAACTCAGCATCCCGGATGTTTACGGGCGCAACCGAGGGTTCCGCGCCACATCGCTCATCCTACTTCTACCAAGCCATACGACTTCTGCCATCTCGTTCTCATCTGCCACAGTGCGCGGTCGATTTCGGTCTGCGAAATCTCTGAATTGGGACCGGCGAGAACCGCGCCAGCTTCTTTCTTTGCCAATTCCAGCAGGTCACGGTCGCGAATCAGGCTGGCCACTTGGAAACTCGGCATGCCTGCTTGGCGGGTACCGAAGAATTCGCCGGGACCGCGCATTTCAAGGTCCAGCTCGGCGATTTGGAATCCGTCGTTCGTGCGGACCATCGCATCCAGCCGGCGTTCAGCCTCCTCCGAGACTTTGCCGCCAGTCATCAAGATGCAATAGGACCTTGCCGCGCCTCTTCCGATGCGCCCGCGCAGCTGATGCAGCTGCGCCAACCCGAAGCGCTCGGCGTGTTCGATGACCATAACCGCTGCATTCGGAACATCTACACCGACTTCGATCACCGTGGTCGAAACCAGGATCTGAACCTTTCCCTGCTGGAATAGACGCATCACCTGCTCCTTGAGATCGGCTTCCAGGCGTCCATGCAAAACCGCAACCTGCAGATCGGGGAAGACCCGCTTGCTCAGCTCGCGATACATCTTCATCGCGGCCTTGAGTTCGGTTTCCTCGTTCTCCTCGATGACCGGATATACCACGTAGGCCTGATGTCCGGCTGCAACCTGCTTGCGGACGAATTGCCACACCTCGTCTGCGCGCTCGTCTCCCACGCGGCGGGTGATGATCGGAGTGCGCCCAGGCGGCATTTCATCGAGCACGCTGAGATCGAGGTCACCGTAGAGAGTGAGGGCTAGTGTTCGCGGGATGGGAGTGGCGGTCATGACCAAGACGTCAGGTTCAGCGAGGTCGGCGGAAGCTTTGGAGTCTCGCTCGGCGGAACGAACGGGAGCGCCTGAACTCTGCCGACTGGGGACATGTGCATCTTGCTTCTTCATGAGCTTGAATCTCTGCAGCACCCCGAACCTATGCTGTTCATCCACGATGACCAGCCCGAGCTTTGCGAATTCGACCTTCTGCTCGATTAGCGCGTGCGTGCCGATCACCAGCTGTGCCCCACCCTGAGAAATGTGTCGACGAATCTCGCGCTTACGGTCATCCTCCAACGACCCGGTGAGAAGGACGATTCGATAGCCCGACGGCTCCAGAATTCTCCGCGCGGAGAAATAATGTTGCTGTGCCAAAATTTCGGTGGGCGCCATCAGCGCGACCTGGTACCCGTTCTCGATGGCAATGATGGCAGCTTCGAAGGCCACGAGCGTCTTGCCCGAGCCCACGTCTCCCTGAAGAAGTCGTCGCATGGGAAAGGGCTTTTCCATGTCGGAAGCGATTTCCTTTAGGGCTCTTTTTTGAGCGTTGGTAGGATGAAAGGGCAGGATTTTCTTAATTGCGGCACGCACCTGATCGCTTAGGGCAAAGGCGATTCCGGTTTGTGCTTTCTGCTCGCGGCGTTTCAGCTCAAGTCCCAGCTCGATGAAGAAGAGCTCTTCGAAGATCAGCCGAACGTGCCCTGGGGTACGAAACGACTGCAGTGCCCGGATGCTCTCGCCCTCGGCCGGCCAATGCACCTTCCAAAGCGCCTCGCGGGTAGGCACCAGGTTCAAGCGTTGGCGTATGGAAGACGGAATTCCTTCCGGTAAATCAGGTGTCAGATCCTCTAGTGCCTTGCGTATGATCCTGCGAAACCAGCGTGGGGTGAGCCTTCCCTGGCCGGCGGATTCGTAAATGGGAACGATACGTCCAATCTCCAGCGAGTCGGCTGTCTGCTGATCGGCATTCCCGTCCGCATCTCCTAGAATCTCGAACTGGGGTTGCTTCAACTGGAGTTCGCCCCGTCCTTCCTCGACTTTGCCATACAACGCAATAACTTGGCCGGGATGAAACTTGTCCCTCAGGTAGGTTCCGTTGAACCATAGGCACTTCAGTCGGCTGCGTCCTTGACCCACAGTCAGGTGAAAAATCGGCATGCGACGCGTGCGGAACAAGCCCGAGTTGCGGACTTCCCCGATAACCGTTGCCATTTCGCCCACGCGCAACTCGGCAATTGTGCGCGGATTCAAACGGTCCTCATATCGAAATGGCAGATAATGGAGAAGATCGTCCACCGTGTGCAGCCCCTTGGCGGCAAGGATCTCGGCCAGCTTTGGCCCAATTCCTTTCACATACTGCACAGGGGTGGAAGGTCCCAGCATCAGAGGAATGGTAAACGAGCGGTTAGCAGTTGGCACCTAGCAGCCCCGCACGGATTTTGGTAGCCGGGTGCTATGGTTCAACCCAATGCTTCTTTTGAGGGGTCTTCGGTGTCAAAACCAGGTACGATGAATTTTCTCCAGTCTCTCGCTGCGGTGGTGGCGGGAAACGTCGTGTACTTCCTGGTAATGCCCTATCTGCCCCCGGCTGCAAGACACAATCCCGCCCGGCTCGATCTCGGCGTACTGGTGGATTTTTGGTTTTGCCTGGTGTTTCTTGGGGTGATTAAAACGTTCACGAAATGGGGCAAGCGATCGCGCGAGCAGTCACGTTGAACTTTTGTTCCGGTGCCGAAGATCTCCCGGGCCAAATCAGATCCCTAGGCGGTGACAGCCAAGGTCCGCGAACGCTGCCCAAAGTTCGCAAGACAAGAAAGGTGCATGGATCGTTAAATCGAGATTAGATCTCGGCGTTGTGCTTGTGGAACTCTAAATACTGCTTGTTCAATTCCTGCTCCAGGTCCTGGCGCAGCTCTTCCATATCCTCCCGCCACTCCCCTTGCTTGCTGCGGACCTGGTCCTGGACCTGCTTCTGGATCTGCTTTTGCAACTTGTCCATGGCCGGCTTCTGCTTCTTTACTTCTTCCTCAATCTGCTTCTTCAGCTTCTCGAGATCCGGCTGAATGCGCCTAAGGTCAGCCGTGATTCCCGGCACCAGAGCAGCGACCTCGGCAGTCGACTCATCCAAATCGGCACAGATCGATTCTTCGACGAGATCACAGGTCTCGTTCCTGAGTGCGCCTGTCTTTTTTGGCTCCGGCATACTCAAAGTGAGGGTTTGCTCGCGTCGCTCCCGCATCACGACCACGGTCGTCTTGCTGGTTGTTCGTGAGTGCAGCAGCCGGTTGAAGTCGCTGCAATCGTTCACTCCCGATCCATTGATCTTCACAATCACGTCGCCGGCGCGAAGTCCGGCCTGCTCAGCGCGGCTGCCCTTTTCAACCGAACGCACCAGCACTCCATTGCCGCCTTTCACACCGAAGAACTCGCCGAGCTGGGGAGTGAGGTTTTCGATCATCATGCCACTGCTGCGTTGTGTGTGTACCACCACCACGTTGGTGGCAATATCCATCTCAGGAATATTGATCGGTGGCACGCGCACCACCGGAACCTTGATGTCAGGATGGAAGTTGAACTTCATCTCCGGCATCTTGCTGCGCTCGGCCAGCTGAGCCCGTAGGGTCACCGGTTGGCCTTCCCGGCTGATGCCGATGGTGATCGTGCGCCCCGCGGGGATCTCATGGATCAGTCGGCGTAGCTGCTCGACGCTCTGCACCTGCTGATCGTTGATGCTCAAGATAACGTCGTGTTCCTTGATGCCGGCTTTTCCGGCAGGAGCATCTTGATCCACCATCGTGACCTCGACGCCGCGTTCGTCTTTCAGGTGGAGCGCGCCCAGGCGTTCATTGGTGATATCCTCCGTGTCCACTCCCAAATACGACCCGCCCCAAGGCTCCTCGCCGTAGAAGGCGAAGGGATCAGAAGTCAACTGTGCGGCCGGACGTGCCGATGGAACCGATACGAAAATCACAAACAGAACGCAAGCGATTTGTGCGACCTGTTTCATAACTCCCCCTATTGCGCCCGGCGTATAAAGATGTTGCCCATCGTGGTGCGAAGTTTCAGCACCGGACCGCCGCCATTCACAGTTCCTTCGGCCGAAACTAGCTTCGGGCCCCACTGTCCGCCTTCGCTATTGACCTTGATTTGCGGAAAGTCGCTGGTAATGGTGTGTCCATTCGACGCTTCAATGCTGGCGCGTACGGTGATATTCACATTGGGCATCAGGTAAATCGTGATGTCACCCATGCCGGTTTCGAGTTCGGAGTCGACTTTCTCGTTCGAGGCGATGAACTTTGCGGTAATGGCGCCGACTCCGGTTTCTACGTGGGCTGCCGGAACACCCCACAGCTCAATGCTACCGCTGCCGGTTTCCGCGCTGACCATTCCAGTAGCTGATCCGAGCTTCAGGCTACCGCCGCCGGTCTCCATCGTGGCGCCCCCGCCGATGTGGCCGAGTTCAATGCCGCCGCCTCCGGTTGAGGCCTTTACCCTGCCGGTGCATTTGTCCACCCGAATGCTCCCACCGCCGGTCTGGAGGGACGCTTCCTGATCCGCCGACATCAGAACTAGGTTGCCGCCTCCACTTTCAGCAGCCACCTTGCCTTTCGCAGATCCGATCCGGATCGTGCCCCCGCCCGTGCTGACGGTCACGTCTCCGCCAACATTCCCAATGTCGATCGGGCCTCCACCGGTTTCCGCCGAGATTGCTCCGCCGATGTCATCGAGATGGATGTTCCCGCCTCCACTTTCAGCATCAAGCCGGCCAGAAATTCCAGTCGCAACAATCTGCCCCCCGTCGGTCTCGATCTTCACAGAATCCATGTCCCGCGGGATGTTCACTGTCACTTCCGAGGAGAACTTGTGGGGATGGCCGCTCTCCCATTCCCCCACGATCCACCCGGTATCGCCCCGGGTGTAAGCGCTGATCTTGTAGGAGTCGAGTTGCTTGCGTGCTCGATCCTCAGTCGACTCGAACGACCGGCCGCGGATGGCGTAGTTGATCCCCTGGGATTGTCCGCCCTGCACTTTCACATTGCCAATCTCTACCTTGATGTGGAGATTGCGTACACCCGAGAGTGACCCGGTCACCACACTGGTCCAGGTATTGCCTTCCCTTTGAACCGAACTCTGCTGCGCAGCGCACAATGTCCCCATCAGCGCTGTCAGCAAGCCAAATTGGATTACCTTTTTCATCATTGCGGTTGAGTTTGCTTCTCCCCTTTTAGTTCATTTCCGGCATCTGTGCGACCATTGCGCGCGCTTGCGATCGGATGTAACGGTTCTCATCTTTTTGTGCCAGGCGTTGCAGCACAATTCGAACGCTGCTGTCGGCGCGAACCGGATCAAGCAGACGCAAGGCCTCGACTCTGATTCCGGGATTGGTATCCGACATCAAAGCTTCGAGGACGGCATCGCGCACCTGCACGTCATCCCTCACGTAAGGCCCCAAACCATTCAATGCCTTCAGGCGCACGCCGGTGTTGGAGTCGTAGCGCAGCGCATATAGCAGAGCCTCGCGAACGTGCTGATTGTTTGGCTCCTGGGTGAGCAGATTGAGGGAATCAATGCGGACGCCAGCATTGAAATTGTTACGAGCTGCATAGAGCAGCAGCTGCTGAATCTCGGGATCGCTGAAGGAGCCAGTGTGCTGCTGGGGCACAACCGTGTCGTATTTGATGGTCACCTGGTTCGATCCTGGCTGCTGTGTAATCGCACTCACGCCGCTAAGGGAGGCAAGGGCTGCCGGAGAGTTTTGAGGACCCGTAGAGGGCTCAGACCCTCGGTTTATTGTGGCCATCTTGTAGGTTGTCCCGATACCTCCGGCAAAACCGACGATGAAGATGGCTGCTGTCAGGGCGGGCGCAAATCGAATCTGATGGAGCCAATTCATCGGCTCGAACACCAGCCGCGACCACCATCCGCCCTGTTCGGCAGACTCGAGAGCCTCTTGTAGCTTCATGCGCGAGTCGGTCAGAAAATTTGGGCTTGGCTCCTGGATAGGAAACTTAGCCATATCGGTGCGGAAATTCTTCACCGCATGCACTTCGGCCATGCAGGTTGCGCAACGCGCTACGTGCTGCTGCAGTTCGTGCCGTGCATCATCCGGCAATTCGTCATAAACATAGAGAACAATGTTCTGTTGTACCCATTCGCACTTCATAGTTTTTTCTTCGACGGGAGAAATCTCCGTCGCTCCAAAATTCCCGCACTCATCTCATGTCCGCCAAGGCGCCACGCAGCTTTTGGGTCGCGCGGAACAGCGTATTCTTCGCCGTCTCCTCGGTCGTATTCAGCATTTCGCCGACGGTTCTCAATTTCAGTCCCTGGTAATGCTTCAATTCAAATACCATGCGTTCACGCGGAGTCAGCTTGCCAAGGGCTTTGGCGATCTTTCCGCCCAGCTCGCGCCGCATCAAATCGCGCTCCGGGTCGGCCCCGCTTCGTTCATCGGCGACTTGCGCGAGAACGTCATAAACTTCCCCGTCCGCATCCGTTGCCACCGGAGCGTCTTCCTTGCGCACCTGCTTCTTGCGAATGCTGTCGAGGCAGAGGTTGGTAACGATCCGGTATATCCAGGTGTAGAAGGAGCACTCAAAGCGAAAGCGGCCGAGGTTCTTGTAGGCCTTGAGGAAGGCCTCCTGATAAATATCCTGGGCTTCGTGCTCCGATCCGGTTAAATGCAGGGCCAGGCGTAGGACCGCCTGATCGTAATGGCGGACCAATTCCTCGAAGGCCGAGCGGTTACCGCGCTGCGCCTCGCGTACGAGAAGCGTGTCGTCAATCCGGTTCTGGACAGCCATGCGGTCCCGGGCTAGCGGTTGCCTGGCGCTTCGTTCAGTCGGGCACCTGCTGCCCGCACACTTGCCAACCGGAAATTGTACCGCCCACGCATCGGCCGGCATCTCTGCATGTCCTCGTCTATGGCCGGCACCTTACTCCCTCCGGCTACAACGAGATAGACGGGCCAGAGACAAATTGGTGAGCAACTGGCTTTACCTGCGGAGCCCAATTTCCCCAGCTGGTTCTGCGAAAAATTGCCGATGGAGACCTATACGAGGACCCCGAATCGGAAGTTCCACCTCGGCAGGGCTTAACTGGGGGCTTTGGAGGCGGAGTGGGCTGAACCATGCCTCAGGAGCCCATAGAAAAGCTAGTATCGAAAGCCAGTATCCGAAGAGAAGGTGTTCCGAGCGGCCCTCCTATAGGGAGGCATTCCCCCCTGTAAGCGATAGACATCTTTACTAGATTGCCATGGTGTCCGCCTCCACAACTCCACGCACTCCCCGCCTGACCTCGTCTAGACAACCCTCCCAACCTCGCCTATTCTTTGCACCATGAATCGACGAACTTTTCTACAGGCCGCAGCCACCAGTGCAGCATCCCTCGCCTTTGCTCAATCTGAGGAAGCGCAATCAGACGGTCTCGAAGCCATTTGGCGCGAAATCGACAAGCGCAACGACGAAGCCGTCCAGAGGCTGCAAGAGTGGATCCGACAGCCCTCGATAGCGGCGGAGAACCGAGGCGTCAGCGAAGGCTGTGACCTCACAATGAGGTTCTTGCGGGATGCCGGCTTCAATGAGGTAACCAGGATACCGACCGATGGGCAGCCGGGAATCTTTGCCTTGCTCGACGCCAACGCTCCCCGAACTCTGGGTCTCTACTTCATGTATGACGTCAAGCAGGCTGATCCCAAGGAGTGGTCATCGCCCCCCTGGGAGGCCAAACTGGTTGAAAAGTCCGGCCTCGGGACGGTGGTGGTCGGTCGAGGTGCAGTGAATCAGAAAGGACCTGAGTCCTCGTTGCTAGCGGCTTTGCACGCGATCCGAGGTGCCGGGAAGAAGCTTCCAGTGAATCTTGTGCTGGTGGCAGAAGGCGAAGAAGAGATCGCCTCGCCCCACTTTTCGCAGATTGTCAGGCGTCCCGAGGTCACGCGGGCCCTGAAGCGCTGTTCGGGAATCTTCATGCCTTCGGCAGAGCAGGAGCTCGACGGTACGGTCACGATGACCCTAGGCGCGAAAGGCGTGATCGAACTCGAACTGGTTTCAAGCGGAGAACGCTGGGGGCGGGGACCGCGCAAGGACATTCACTCCAGCAACAAGGCTCGCGTTGACAGCCCCGCTTGGCACCTGGTGCAGGCTCTCAATACGCTTGTCACCTCCGATGGAAACGATCCTGCTATTGCGGGGCTGGCCGACAAAGCGCGTCCCGTTTCCGCAGAAGAGAAAATGATGATCGCCAAGGCGGCGAAGCGGATGGACGAAAGCCTCGACAAGAAGCAGCTGGGGGTCGACCACTGGGTCCACGACGTGAGCTGGGAGGACGCACTGGAGCGATTGATGTCCCGGCCAACGGTCAACATTGAAGGCCTGGTTGGCGGCTACACGGGTCCCGGAGGCAAGACCATCCTTCCTCATCGTGCAGTGGCGAAGATGGATCTTCGTCTCGTTCCCGATATGAAAGCCGGCGAAGCGCTCCAGGCACTGAAGTCTCACTTAGCCAACCACGGTTTTGGGGACATCGAGGTGAACATGACCGGAGGCTATGACCCGAACAGCACCTCCGCCGATGCTCCGCTCATTCGTGCCCAGCTCGCGGTGTACAAACAGGGAGGGATCGATCCTATTGTTCTGCCGCGAAGCCCCGGCTCCTGGCCGGGATACGTCTTTACCGGCGACCCCCTCCGCCTTGCCGCTGGTCATTTCGGGCTGGGGCATGGTAGCGGTGCGCATGCTCCGGACGAGTACTACGTCATCGAGTCGAAGAACTCCAAGGTACAAGGCATGAAGGGAGCCGTCCGTTCCTTTGTGCAGTACCTGTACGAAGTTGCACGAATGCCGGCGTAATCACCAGGGAGCGGCTGAAATGTCAGCGAGAGTAGATCTCTACGACGGTGCGTACTCAAACTACGCGGCCGAGGTTTATCGGCAAGTGCGTCTAGAAACCTACGGTGAAGATTTTGGACAAACCAGCTGGGTGACAACCGAGGAATCGGGGAATATTCCACAACTGCTCGCGCTGCGATCAGATTCCATGGTTCTCGAATTGGGCTGCGGGTCCGGTGGATATGCGTTACATGTGGCAGAAAACCTTGACTGCACCATATTGGGTTTGGACATCAACGAATCAGGTGTTCGGAACGCAAATCAACTTGCCGTGACCAGAAACCTCGCCCCCCGAGTGCGCTTTGAGCAGTGTGACATATCGGCCGGCATTCCTTCAGAAGACAATGCCTTCGAGGCGGTTTTCTCGAATGATGTGTTGTGCCATCTGCCGGCCCGGTTGAACGTACTGCGCGAAATCTTTCGCGTTCTAAAGCCGAGCGGTCGACTGCTTTTCAGTGACGCGCTGGTCATTGGCGGGACGATTTCGCATGAAGAGATTTCAACGCGCAGCTCCATTGGATATTACCTATTCAGTCCGCCAGGAGAGAACGAACGACTGATTGAGCGCGCTGGATTCCGCTTGGTTCACGTCATGGACACCACCGCCAGCGCAGCCACAATCGCCAACCGCTGGCATCAGGCAAGAGAAAAGAGGAAGGCTGAACTGATTGCCCTAGAAGGAGACCATAACTTCGAAGGACTACAACGCTTTCTTTCGTGCGTACATAATTTGAGCGCCGAGCGCCGCCTCTTACGTTATTTGTACGCTGTTTCCAAACCGAGCTGAAGGTATCCCGGACGGTCTAACTGTAGGTGACTTTTCGATCGCCTTTCGTGATGCGTCCCACGGCGTAGTACTTTTCGCCTGCCCGATCCAGCACGCTCTCCGCTTTCTTGAATTTCTTGGCGGGAATGACAAGCAGCATGCCTAGGCCCATGTTAAAGGTGCGCATCATGTCATCTTGTGGAACGTTCCCGAGTTTCTGTAGGTGGGTAAAGATCGGCAGCACCGGCCAGGAATCGTAAGAAATCGCGGCCGCGGTTCCTTTGGGGAGAACGCGAGGAAGGTTCTCGGTGATCCCTCCCCCAGTGATGTGCGCCATGGCGGAAACACACTCTGCGGCCACCAGCTTCTTGATGATCGGCCAGTAGCTGCGGTGCGTCTGCATCAGCTCATTACCGACTTTGCCTCTGATCTCGTTGACGTAGGTCTCAGGTTCATATTTCGCCACCTCAAAGAGAAGCTTGCGGGCCAGCGAATAGCCGTTGGTATGAAGTCCGGTCGAAGGCAAGCCGAGAACGATATCACCAGCTTCGACGCCCTTGCCGGAGACGATCTTCTCGCGCTCGACCACACCAACAATGAATCCGGCGAGATCATATTCGCCATCTGGATAGAAGCCTGGCATTTCTGCCGTTTCTCCCCCGATCAGCGCGCAGCCATTGTGCTTGCAAGCCTCGGCTAGGCCCTCGATCACCTTCTCGGCAATGGATGGATCGAGCTTACCCGTCGCGAGATAGTCCATAAAGAACATGGGCGCCGCACCCTGGACAGCGATGTCGTTGACACAGTGGTTTACCAGATCGGCACCGATCGTGTGGTGCACGTTCATCTCAAACGCCAGCTTCAATTTCGTGCCCACGCCATCGACGCTCGAAACCAGGACGGGATCGACATACTTGGTCTTATCAACCGAAAACAGACCGCCAAATCCCCCAATCTCGCTGAGGACGCCCTTCGTGAAAGTCTTATGGGCAAGGTACTTAATGCGTTGCTTGGTGCGATTGGCTTTGTCGATGTTTACGCCTGCGTCGGCATAGGTAATGGGTTTGGATGAGTTTTGGGCCACTGTGTTTCCGGTTCTAAGAGTCTGCGGGAGCTGCTACGTCTGAGGGAACCTAAGAGGGAAAATTGTAGCACGGAGCCAGAACCATTGAATCACTGAGGCATTCGGGCTTTGCGTCGATGAATGTGAGGACATATTCAGCCAGGAAAGGGGTCGGGATCCCGACCCTAGGATGATCCGATGACTTAGCTGCCAAAAGGTTATGCTCAAGTAAGATCTCCCGCTCAGTTCTTTTGGGGGAACTTTTCCACAAAATTCGTCGATTTCGCTTTTTATTCGCTTTCGTGGCAGGTTATACTCCAGCCAGTTTCCCGAAAAACCCTGGTGGGCAAGGGAGCCCGCCCACATTAGGAGAGGCAAACATGGCCGACGAGCGGACTCGAGCGATAGATCTGGCACTGGCGCAAATCGAAAAGCAATTCGGTAAAGGGTCCATCATGCGGTTAGGGTCGAAAGAAGCCATCGTGCCGATCTCAGTTATCCCGACAGGTTCGATCTCCTTCGACGCGGCGCTCGGGGTGGGTGGTTTCCCGCGCGGGCGCGTGGTCGAGATCTTTGGTCCGGAATCTTCCGGGAAGACGACCATCACGCTACAGGTCATTGCCGAGGCTCAAAAGGCCGGCGGCATGGCAGCATTCGTGGATGCCGAGCACGCCCTTGATCCGGTCTACGCCAAGAAACTCGGCGTCGATGTGGATAATCTCCTGGTCTCGCAGCCTGATTACGGCGAACAGGCTCTGGAAATCGCCGAAGCACTTGTGCGTTCCGGAGCTATCGATGTTCTCGTCGTGGACTCGGTGGCCGCTCTGGTCCCCAAGGCTGAGCTTGACGGCGAAATGGGCGACAGTCATATGGGACTGCAGGCCCGCCTAATGTCGCAGGCGCTCCGCAAACTGACCGGCATCGTCTCAAAGTCACGCACCTGCCTGGTCTTTATTAACCAGATTCGCGAAAAGATTGGTGTAATGTTCGGCAATCCCGAAACCACCACGGGTGGCCGCGCCTTGAAGTTCTACGCCTCCGTTCGTGTCGATATCCGCCGCATCGCTGCAATCAAAGAAGGCGACATCGTCACCGGCTCCCGAACCAAGGTCAAGGTAGTAAAGAACAAGGTAGCCGCGCCGTTCCGGGAAGCTGAATTCGACATCCTTTATGGTGAAGGAATCTCGCGCGAAGGCGACCTGCTCGATCTCGCGGTCAACAACAACATCGTCGAGAAGTCGGGCTCGTGGTTCAGCTACAAGAGCGAGCGAATCGGCCAAGGCCGAGAAAATGCCAGACAGTTCCTCAAAGACAACAAAGACATAACCGCGAAGATCGAAACGGAAGTGCGCAAGGGACTGGGACTTACCTCTTCGCAGCCTACCGGACAGGCACAAGGCGCTGCCCAAGGAGCTGGAACTCCTCAGACCGCGCGAGTGACCACGATGCCGACCGGAACCGAAGGCAAATCTCCAGCAAGACGGTAAGGGCACCTCCTAGCTGTTTGAAGGCGGGCGGCCTTGCGTCTTTTTGTCTGGTTCAGGGGCGCTCGCACGCTGACAACCCGCTCTACCCCCAGCTCCATCCTAAGTTGGCTGATTCGGCTTTAGCCTGGATCGATGCGGGCTAAGATGATGACCACCTCTCGAGCTGCAGCGGGACGTCCAACTCGGGGGGGACTGACCATCGGCTACTCGCTTAGGACTTGTCGGATAAGAAAAAGGCCAATCGACGCACGCCGCCGCTACCGGGTAATTGATTCCTCATCGGGTTTATGCCCGCCCGCGAAGAAGTAGATCATGAAAGCCTCACGCTTCTTGGTTATGTCATTCGCGTCCATCTGGCGCGCCTCGAGTTTGAAGGCTTTAGGGTTACTCATCCTTGCGCCGGTCGTGTTATCCGCCTCCGATCATTCGCAGAGCTTTCCCGAAACTTCCACTCGTAACTGGGACTTCAGCGTCTGGGCGGCGGGTGCAACGGGCGAAGAAAACACCAACAGGCTTTCGGAATCGCAAATCTTGCTGGCCGGCGTATTTGTGGGGCGAGCCACAGGGGAGATCGGCAGGGGCTGGCGGCGGGGCCGATTCGAATACGGCGTGGACTTCATTCCACTATTTGTGCAATTCACTCCTCAGCGGATTTCCGGAACCGCCTTTGATCCAATCATTCTTCGTTGGAACTCCACCCAACACCGGGGACATGTTTCGCCATTTGTCGAACTCGGTGGGGGTGCCGTGCACACCAGCGCCAACTTACCAGCGGGCGACAGCTCTACGTTTAACTTCATCGCTCGCGGCGGCGGAGGCGTCCTGATCTCCACCCGGCAGAACCATGCTCTCGAACTCGCCTGCCGCTGGTGGCATATTTCGAATGCCAACCTGGGTAGGCGAAACCCTGAGTTCAATGGCATCCAGGTCAGCCTTGGCTGGCACTGGTTTAAGTAGCGCGTTGCCACGGCCCAAGCCAGCCGAATAGAATCAAAGTATCCTTTCGCCCGCCTGCAACTACCTTTGTAAGAAGAGGCTGATTGAAAAAAGTCACTGCTATCTATCCGGGGTCGTTTGATCCGCCGACAAATGGCCATTTGGACCTGATTCAGCGCGGCAGCCGGATTTTCGACCATTTGATCGTCGCCATTTTGCGCAATCCGGACAAAACCCCACTCTTCAGCGTTGGGGATCGAAAGCGGATGCTGGAGGAATTGACCGAGGACATCAAGAACGTCAGCGTGGATACCTTCGATGGCCTCACCGTCGAATTCGCCGGCAAGGTCAAAGCGGGAGCGATGCTACGGGGCATTCGAGCGCTCAGCGATTATGAATATGAACTGCAGATCGCTATGATGAATCGCAAGCTGAGTCCCGAACTGGAAACCGTCTTCATGATGCCGGCCGAGCAGTATTCCTATCTCAGTTCACGGCTTGTGCGGGAAGCGGCACGACTGGGCGGCGATGTCAGCACCTTGGTTCCGGAATTGGTGGAACAGCGGCTAAAAGAGAAGCTCGATCCGGCGTACAAGTTGGCAAACAAGAAATCCCGGAAGTAAAGGCAGAAACATGAGTCCTGTATCGGAAGCACCGGTTGCACTGAAATTCACGGAACGGATCAATCGCATTGAGCCCTCGGCGACAATGGCGGCGGTGGCTGAAGCCGACAAGCTGCGCCAAACGGGTGTGGAGGTTGTGGATTGGACGGTCGGGGAGCCGCATTTCTCGACACCCCAGCACATCAAGGATGCTGCGATTTTAGCCATCCAGAACAACTTCACGCGCTATACCGCTGTCGGTGGCACGATTGAGCTGAAGGATGCGATTGTCGGACGCCATGCTCGGGATTTCGGTTCGGAGTTCAAACGGGATGAAGTGATGGCCTCGGTCGGAGGCAAGCACGTGCTGTTTAACGCCGTTCAGGTGCTGGTGGACCATGGCGACGAAGTCATCCTTCCGGTGCCTTATTGGGTGTCGTTCAAAGACATCGTTGGCTACGCTGGTGGTACTTGCGTGCTGCTCGAAACTGACGAGACCAACGAGTTTCGTGTGACCGCGGAGATGGTGGCGCGCCTGGTGACGGCGCGGACGAAGATGATCATTCTCAACTCGCCGTCGAATCCGTCGGGAGCGGTGATGTCACCGGAGGACATAACTGAGATTGCGCGGTTCGCAGCAGAGCGTGGCATTTGGGTGATGTCCGACGAATGTTATGTGTACCTGAACTACACGGGTCGCGAGTTTTCGGTGGGATCGCAGGACCGGTATCGCGAGCGAATGATCGTCGTAGGTTCGCTCTCAAAAACCTACGCCATGACCGGTTGGCGTATGGGATATGCGCTGGCTCCGGCGCCGGTGATTGCCGCCATGCAAAAATTGCAGAGCCAGTCGACCTCGAATCCTACCTCCATCGTGCAAAAGGCAGCGGTTGCGGCACTGAACGGTCCTCAGGAGTGCGTGGCGGAAATGCGTTCGGAGTACATCCGGCTTCGCGACCACATCGTGAATGGATTGCGGGCCATTCCGGGGGTGCAATGCACCTATCCGCAAGGGGCTTTCTACGTGTATCCGAACGTTTGTGCATACTTCGGGCGAGGTGAGATCAAGTCGCCTGCCGACTTCTCGCGGCGGCTGCTCCATGACGGGCATGTTGCCACGGTTCCGGGGGAGGGTTTTGGGACAAACCGGCATATTCGCATCTCCTATGCGACCTCCCAGAAGGAACTGGACCGCGGATTGGAACGGCTGCGGGAATTCGTCGGGTCCCTGTAGAAACTTTGGATGGGAGGGGCGAGGCAATTGGGGCGAAAGCCCGAAACCCCAGGGGGCAGGAAGTCGCAAGGTTCTTGATTTCTAGCGCTTCCCCCTCAGCGGTTCATGGGCTTTGCGGGCAAGTGCCTTTTGCGGGCAGCCTCTTTGCTGAGTTAGGCTTCTAAATGCGGCGAGATGTTCCCACCCTTGGAAAATCTTGAAGGGGTGGGGCAACCTCGTAATTGGTTAAGGGTGCGACCTTCGCCGCGCCACTCACGAATGGAAAAGCTCTATCCGCTGCTAATGAAGCCGCTGTTCGACCCTCGTCCCTGGGGTCGGTTGGACCTTTCTCCCATTTATTCTCGCAAGTTTAACGAGAAGATCGGCGAGTCTTGGCTGACTGGCGACAACTGCATCGTCGAGAATGGAAAACTGGCAGACAAATCCCTTGCGGAATTGTCGGCGTGCTACAGGCGCGAACTGGTCGGTGAGGCGCCACGGGATGATCATCGCTTCCCACTGCTGCTGAAATTCCTCTTTCCCCAGGAAAAGCTTTCTGTGCAAGTTCATCCCGATGATGCTGCGGCTCAGCAAGTTGGGGAGCCTTGCGGTAAGACGGAGTGCTGGTATGTTGTGCACGCGCAACCAGGTGCCGAGATCGGATTAGGCCTGAAGGCTGGCGTAACCCGTGCCGACTTCGAGCGCTCGATTCACGAGCGTCGCGCGGAAGATTTGTTGAACTGGGTGCAGGTCTCTGCCGGGGACATGATCTACGTCGCGGGAGGCACCGTGCATACTCTCGGGCCAGGCTCGATCATCGTCGAAACCCAACAGCAGTCCGACACAACCTACCGCCTATATGACTACGGACGGCCGCGCGAACTCCATCTTAAAGACGGTTTGCGCGTCATCAAGGAAAATGCCCAATCGGGGAAGGTTCGGCCCCAGACGTCGCAAAGTCTGAATGGCAGCGGTAGCCGGCGGCAGCCTCTGATTGCGTCTTCCTATTTCACGGTGGAGAAATATGATTTGAGATCGGCGTTGGAATTTGGCCCGGGACCGGGAAAGTCGTCCGTGCAGATTCTGGTTGCAACAGACGGTGCGGGGGCCTTGAGGGCGCCAGGTGGCGAGCCGGCCAAGTTCGGCAAGGGCGACGCGGTTGTGGTACCGGCATGCATATCGCACTTCGAAGTGCAGCCTGAGGAGACGGTGCAATTCATAAGGTCGTTTGTTCCCGGCACAGCCGTTTGTAGTCCGGAAATAGTGAACCCCTGATGAGCGCAAACTTTTATCCGGTAATTCTGGCAGGCGGGCGTGGCACGCGCTTTTGGCCATTGAGCCGCAAGAAACGAGCGAAGCAATTGCTGGCGCTCGACGGCGCGCATACGATGATTCAACAGACTGTGACACGCCTTGCGCCCGTCGCTGCTTCCAAGCAGTTCTGGGTGGTCACCAATGATGATCTGCGTCCAGAAATCGTGCGCCAGTTGGGACGGCTCAAGAAAGACCAAATCATCGCTGAACCTGTTGGCCGGAACACTGCTCCTGCCATTGGCCTGGCTGCTTTTATTCTCCAGCGCGCGAATCCGGATGCTGTAGTTGGACTGTTTCCCTCCGATCACGTAATCGCGAATCCTGAGCGATTTCGTGAAGTGCTCGCCGATGGGATCGAAATCGCCCGTTCGGGAGAGAACATCGTGGTGCTCGGAGTTCAGCCCACCCGCGCGGAAACCGGATATGGTTACATCGAGGCTGGCTCGCTGGGTAGCGGAGATGCCCTGCGCGTGCGCCGCTTTACCGAGAAGCCCAACGCGGAGACTGCAGCTGAATTTCTCAAGGCAGGCAACTACTACTGGAACAGCGGAATGTTCCTGTGGAGTGCGCGTACTTTGGCAAACGCGCTGACCGAGCATCTGCCGAAGACGGCTGCGGTGCTCGAGAAAATCGCCGCAGACTACGGGACGAACAAGTTTGCGGGTACGTTTCGACGCATGTATCCCAAGTGCGAAAACATCAGTATCGACTATGCCGTGCTCGAGCCCCGCTCAGCCAAGGGCGAGGAGGAGTCGAACCTGTTTTGCCTGCGTGCCGATTTTGGATGGAACGACCTCGGCTCCTGGACAGCGCTGCACGAACATCGGTCGACCAGCCAGGCGCCGGCTAACAGCAACCTCATCTCTGGGGAGGGCATCTTCACCTTGAACGCGAGTAGGAACTACGTACACGCGCCCGGGAAGTTCGTGGCCGTGGTAGGTGTGAATGACATTGTGGTGGTGGAAACCGAAGATGCTCTCCTGGTTACAACCCGTGAGAACTCGCAGGACGTGGGTAAGGTCGTGAAGTATCTGGATGAGAAGAAGCTGGCGAAGCTGGTTTAAGGGTCGTCGGTTCTCGGCTGGGATGGCTAAAGCGTGCTGAGCATGAATTCCGAGGCCTGGTTGTCAGAGCAAATCCGCAATGGCAGACATAGAACAACTGGAAGCAACTGATCACCGAAAAGCCGAGGGCCGAGGGTCAGAAGCCGGTACAGGACCAACGAGCGGGGACCCTAGGCCAACCACCATTAAGTTCGGCACCGATGGCTGGCGCGCGGTCATTGCAGACGAATACACCTTCGACAATGTACGGCGGGTTGCTGGTGCGATTGCCTCGTATGTGTTGAAGCACGAAGACCCATCGAAAGGCGTGATCGTCGGATACGACACGCGCTTCGGTTCACCTTGGTTTGCGCGTGCCGCCGCCGAGATCCTCTGTAACGCTGGGATTCCGGTGAAGCTTGCCAACGACTACACCCCGACGCCCGCAATTTCGTTGGCGGTAAAAAACCAGGATCGGGCAGGTGGAGTGGTGATCACCTCGAGTCACAATCCCTGGAATTGGAATGGGGTGAAGTTCAAGGGGAAGTTTGGCGGGTCGGCCACCCCCGCGATCATGAAAATCATCGAGCAGGAAACGGCTGCGGGATCCTTGCCGACGGGCGAGAAGGCCTCCATTGAGGAGGTGGATCTCAAGTCGGCGTACATTCGCGCGGTTTGCAGTTTTGCCGATCTTGATCTCATTGCCCAAGCCGGGTTCAAGGTTGCGGTTGACTCGATGCATGGTTCGGGGCGCGGAGTTCTGGCTCAGATCTTCAGAGATCATGGGATCGATTTTGTCGCGATCCGTCAGGATGTGAATCCGCTGTTCCCGGGTATTAATCCTGAACCGATCGACCCTCACGTGCGCCAGCTGCAGGAAATTGTCGTGCGCGAAGGCTGTCACGCGGGCTTTGCCACCGATGGCGACGCGGACCGGATTGGCGCGGTGGCCGAAGATGGGAGCTTTGTAGATTCACACAAAATTTTCGCTGTCCTCCTTGAATGGTTGCTTACGCGCAAGAAGTGGCCGGGCGAAGTGGTTCGCGCATTCAACACCACGCGCATGCTCGACCGCATTTCGGCCCGGCATGGACGCAAGCTGAATGAGTGCGCAATCGGCTTCAAGCACATCGCTGACCTCATGATGGAGCGTGAAATCGTCATTGGTGGCGAGGAGTCCGGCGGCATCGGCTATTCGCGCTACCTGCCCGAGCGGGACGGCATTCTGAATTCGCTGCTGCTCGCGAACGTGATGGCAGAGGAAAAGCAGCCCCTGGGAGCCCTGGTCGCGCGACTGCAAAAAGAGTACGGGCCCCACTATTATGGCCGACGCGATCTGCACATCGGAGACGAAATCAAGAACGGCGCTATCGCGCGTGCGAGTTCAGATGGCACCTGCAAGCTCGGCAACTACGGCATCCTGAAGAAAGAAGGCATGGATGGCGTCAAGTTCTTTCTCGACGCTGCCACCGAGGGAAACGGGGCAGAGCCGTGGGTGCTGTTCCGTGCCTCCGGAACCGAACCGCTGCTGCGAATCTACGCCGAGGCGGCATCGCCGGCCTTGGTGGAGGAGATTCTCTCAACCTCGGAAGCCTTTGTGCACGCCACCTGAGCCCATAGTCCAATTCCCGCCTTGTCCTCCGGAATCTCGCACCGGCTCGCCCGGAGTGCAATAATCTAACCGAAATGACCACGACCAGCACAGTTGCGCCCCCGGACTCACCCGAGGTACGCAAATACAACCGGATCCGCCGCTGGTTGGGTATCGGCGACGTTGTGCTTGCCTTGTGCTTGCTGTTGCTGCTTTTGCTGACGGGATGGACTGGTGCGATCCGCGACCTTGCCTACAGCAACTCCTTCCAAAGCTACAACCTTGCAGTGTTTCTCTACGTCTTCTTCCTGATTTTGATCGCCCGGATCCTCGGCATCGGAATGGACTATTACGGATTCCGCCTGGAACATCGCTACAAGCTGTCGAATCAGAGGCTGCGCTCGTGGCTGTGGGACGAAGTGAAAGGCTTCTTGCTGGCGGTCGTTCTTGGCGGGCTGCTGGTGGAGTTGCTTTACTTCATTATCCGGCAATTTCCGGAACACTGGTGGGTTCTGGCATGGTTCGGCTTCCTGGTCGTGACTATTCTTCTGGCGCAACTTGCTCCGGTCCTGCTTTTCCCGATCTTCTATAAATTCGAGCCGCTGCAAAACGAAGAGCTCAAGGCGCGCCTGATTCGATTGGGCGAGCGCGCTGGAACGCGCGTGCGCGGAGTCTACAAGTGGCAATTATCAGAGAAGAGCAAGAAGGCGAATGCCGCACTCACCGGCCTCGGTAATACGCGACGTATCATTCTCGCCGACACGCTGATTGACAACTACTCTGCTGAGGAGATCGAAGCAGTCCTCGCGCATGAGCTCGGGCATCACGTCCACAAACACATCCTGAAGGGCATTGCGGTGCAGGCAGGGGTGACGTTTGTAGGCTTCTGGGCGGTAAACTGGGTGCTGCAATACGCCTCGGACCGTTGGCACATCTTCGAACAGCTTTCCGACTTCGCCAACCTGCCCTTGGTTGTCCTGACTTTCGTTGTCCTCTCTTTCATCTTGATGCCCGCAATGAACGCGTTCTCACGTTACAACGAACGAGAGGCCGACCGTTATGCGTTCGAGAACATCGCGACGGTCGACCCGTTCATTTCCTCGATGAACAAGCTGGCGCAGCAGAACATGGCAGAGCGCACGCCCTCGCGCTGGGTAGAGTGGTGGTTCCACTCACATCCGGCCATTGCTCGCAGAGTGGCCGCAGCCGAAGCCTGGGCTAAGGCTAATTCCTGAACTTTCTCGCGCGAGACATAGGGGGCAAAGAGAGAAGCCGCCCTTGGGGATTTATCGCGGCCTGAGTCCCGGTGGTGAATGGCTCACCTCAGTAAGGCCTGCACTCGCTCTAAATCTTCTTCCGTATCCACGCCGATGCTGTCGAACGGCGTCTGGGCCGCGTAGATCGGAATGCCGTTTTCGAGGAAGCGCAGTTGCTCAAGCCGTTCCGCGCGTTCGAGCGACGACTCGGGTAAGGTAACGAACCGGTCCAGCGCCAGTTTGCGGTAGGCGTAGATTCCCAGGTGTTTGAAATATTTCGGACCAGTGCCGTCCCGGTCATGAGGAATGGTGGCACGAGAGAAGTACAAAGCCTTTCCGGTCGAATCGGTCACAACTTTCACTGCATTTGGATTCGTCACATCTTCCGGTTGGGCCGGTGTTTTCAAAGTGCCAACCATTATCTGTCTATCGGCATGCCCAAGATTGGACAGCCGGGTGGCATTCGCCATGAGCTCGATGATGGTGTCAATCTGCTCCGAACGCACCATCGGTTCGTCGCCCTGCACATTGATGTAGACGTCGGCGGTGACGCTTTGTGAAACTTCATGCACCCGTTCGGTGCCGCTGCGGTGCTTGGGTGAGGTCAAGCGAACGTTGCAGCCGTGTTTTTGGCAGGCTTCCAAAATCTCCTGCGAATCGGTTGCCAAAATAACGTCGTCGAGCCTGGTACACTTGCGAACCGCATCATAAGCCCACAACACCAGCGGACGGCCATGGATCTGGCGAAGCATTTTTCGCGACAGGCGCATCGAGGTCAAACGCGCAGGGATGACGGCGACCACTTTCATGGCGAGTAGTTTCAGGGTTTTCAAGAGCAGGCGCAAGTCAAGACCGGTCGGTATCGTCTACTTTTGCAGTCCTAGGTCCCCCCGGCCACCCAATAAGGGCAGTCGCTGCTGAAGAGTCCTAAAAGGCGCTGCGCCGTAGGACTTATGAGCAGAGGACGGTCCCCCCGACCTGTCGATTCCCAACTTTACCCCCAATCCCCCGTGCTAAAATTTCGCTAGTCGTTCTCCTTGAGAGTCCCAGGCTTTGATTGAGCTAGCACCCTCGATTTTGTCGGCGGATTTCGCGCGTCTGGGCGAGCAGGTCAACCGGGCGGCGGAAGGCGGCGGCACGGTCATCCATGTCGATGTCATGGATGGACACTTTGTGCCGAACATTACCCTGGGACCGCAGTTGGTGCGATCGTTACGGAAAGCGACCAAGCTCCCTCTCGATTGTCACTTGATGATTGAGGACCCAGATCTTTACATTCCGGCCTTTGCGGATGCGGGAGCAGACTGGATGTCGGTGCACTATGAGGCCTGCCGGCACCTGGATCGTACTCTGAACCTGGTTAAGAACCACGGGCTCCAGGTAGGGGTGGTCATCAATCCGGCAACTCCGGTAGGGATGCTTTCCGAGGTTCTCGACATTGTGGATTACGTGCTGGTAATGTCGGTGAACCCGGGTTTTGGGGCACAGCCGTTTATCCCCAACTCGCTGCATAAGCTTAGTAAACTCAGAAGCTTACGCGAGGAAAGGAACCTCAACTATCGGATCGAAGTCGACGGTGGGGTAGCTCTTGATACGGTCGGAAGGGTAGTTCGGGCCGGAGCAGAAATTTTGGTGGCGGGCAACGCAGTGTTCAGCCATGGCGATCCTAAGATTAATGCCGAAAATTTGCTGAAGACTGCATTGGAAGCCACAATGCAGAAAGTCTAATCTCAAGTTCTTGGTTTCGGTTCCTAGTTCCTAGCTGAACGATTGAGAACCGTGAACTGGCAACTGCTTTTTGAGGTTTTTCATGTCCTTGCGAATTCTCGTGATTGCGCTGGCAGCGACGCTGACGCTCACCACTGCTTGCACCAATAAGAAGGTCAGCAACCCTCTAGCCAAGGTCGACTCCAAGCAGCCGGACAAAGTGCTTTTCGATCGCGGTATGGACGCGATGAAGCACAACCGCTTCGACGTCGCGCGTATCACCATGCAGACCTTGATTGCGACCTACCCGGATTCAGAGTTCATCGCCCGCGCCAAACTGGCCTTGGCAGATTCTTGGTACGCGGAGGGTGGAACCGCGGGCTTGGCCCAGGCCAAACAGGAATATCAAGATTTCCAGACCTTCTTCCCCAACATGCCCGAGGCTGCGGAAGCGCAATTGAAGATTGCCAACATTGATTTTGGGGCGATGGAGAAACCGGATCGCGATTTCACTCACGCCGTGCAAGCCGAGCAGGAGTACCGCCAGGTTATTCAGCAGTACCCGGAGAATCAGAAGGTTGTTGCCGAGGCTAAGTTGAAGCTGATGGAGGTTCAGGAAGTGATTGCCGAGCGCGAGTATCGCGTGGGGCGCTTCTACTATCTCCGAGGCAGCTACATGGCGGCGGTGGCACGCCTGCAATCGCTCGCAGATCGCTATCCCCTGTACAGCAAGGCTGACGAAGCTCTGTATCTGATCGGCCAATCCTATGAAGATCAGATCGCAATGATGCGCCGGCCCGAACTCGAGGCCAAACAGAAGAAGTTATCGGAAGAGCAGAGAAAGCGAATCGAACTCGAGAGAGAAAAATTTTCCACGGAATGGGTGGCCAAGGCGTCTGCCGCTTACAGCAAGATTCTCACGCGCTACCCCGTGATGCAGCGTGCCGAGGATGCTAAGAGGCGGTTTGTTGCCCTCAATCACAGTCAGCCAGTGCCCCGGCCAACCAAGGCGATGCTGGCCCAGAACAAAGCGGAAGAGGCTTCGCGGCGGGAGCGCAGCACCATGGGCTCGGTCATGGCCGCTTTCGGACGGCATCCCGACGTGACGTCCGCGGCTCGGGTTGGCGAACCTCCCCTTCAGGAGCAGGATTTAATCAGTGCGACGGCATTGATGAAGGATGCCAATCGAGTGATCACCGGCGGCGGAGGTCCAGACAACCAGGTCGTCGGTGTGGTGAAGGCCGACGGGGCTAACACCGAAAGCCAGCGTGCACCGCGCTCAGACGATACTCCGGCCCAAGCCACTGCCGGAAATACCACGCCGACTGCGGAGCAGCCGCCCGATCCGAACGAGCTCACGCCCGTGGCATCGGCTGGAGCCGCACAGCAGGCTCCGGAACCTGATCCGAACGAATTGACTCCGAATGTCCCTCAGGACAGCAAACCGGCCCAAGCACCGGCTCAGGTCAATGAAGTGGCCCAGGACGGTGGCGCCAAGGGCGGCGGGGCCGCCGCCAGCGACGCTCATAGCGGAGCGGACCAGGAGTTGGCCACTGACGAGCAGATTGCCTCCAGCAAGCACAAGAAGAAAAAGGGCATATTGCAGAAAATCGTGCCCGGCAAGTAACTGTTTGCAAGGGGGGACATGCACGAAATGTGTTGTCCCCTCGTAACCACGCTAACCGCTTACTTTCATTGACTTAGGCCCCCCCGCAAGTTACCTTTCGAAGTATCTCCCCAATTGCACAACGAGGAAACCTTGCCGCGCACCGTCTTGCTCGCCGATGACAGCGTTACCGCCCAAAACATGGGCCGTCGCATCCTCACCGATGCTGGCTATGAAGTCATTACCGTCAATAATGGTTCGGCAGCACTCAAGAAAATTCACGAGGTCCGTCCCGATCTGATCGTGCTGGATGTTTACATGCCGGGCTACGGAGGCCTGGAAGTCTGCCAACGCCTGAAAGAATCCGGTGAAACGAGCAAGATTCCGGTGCTTCTGACGGTTGGCAAGATGGAGCCCTTCAAGTCTGATGAGGCGAAACGCGTGCGCGCAGACGCCCACATCGTGAAGCCTTTCGAGGCCAGTGAACTGCTCGCCGCCTTGACGAAACTGGAAGACAGAATCGTTCCGCAGGCGGAGTCAACCCGAGGGCGCAAGTCAAGGAAGCCATCCTTCTGGCACGATGATGACCGGCCTGCGCAGCGCGATCGGACTGACACCGAGGAAGCGCAGGCAAACAAGGACGAGGATTCTGAATTGTCGGCCGAGGCCGTAGGAGATAGGGCGGCTGACAGCGCGCCGAAGGTCGGAGCCTTTCCTCTGGTCCCGGAGGCAACTGGCGAACTGCCGGTAATTGCCGATTCGAACGCTTTCTTGGCCATCGACGAAGGTGCACAAGTTGCTCCGAACGCCAGCGAAAGCTCGACTTCTGCAACATTGGAACCCATGGCCGTGGCTGATTCTGAGCCACGCCCCCCGAAGGCGGAGTCGGAATCCGACCGACGTCTTGACGAAGTTGGTGCAAACCAGAACCCCGATTTGACCTTGGCGGACAGCCACGATGGGCTCCAAGCCGATGCTCAACCAGCGGAATCGGCTGGCCCTACCGCCGGCGATGCGGCAGCGATGCCGGCCAGCGCTCGCTGGATTGCCGAGAATGTTGCCCTTACACCCGAAGAAGCTGCGATCGAACTCGAGCAGGAAATGCGATCGGCAGAGAATGGTCACGCTGAGGCTGCCCCGGCTCCTGAGGTGAACACGACGCCCGCAGAGGCTCCGGAGATTCGAGGCGCGACTTTTGCCGCGGCTGCCGGGGCTGCTTCGACCCCTGCCACGAGCGTGAGCACAGCGGATGAACCTGGCCCTGGGGTTGCTCCGGAAGCAGTCGCAGCTTGGGAGAACTGGCAGCAAATCCGCGAGGCAGTGATGAATGTTCACAGCACGGCCGCCATCGCGGAGAGTGTGGCCGAGGTGGCCAAGACGGGAATTGCAGGGGGCCAACCCGGGAGGTCGCAACCATCTCAGGAGCCACAAGAATCACAAGGGGCCGTCACCCAAGAATCTTTTATTGCACAGCCACCTCCCGAAAGCGTGCAATCCTCCGACCTGGAAGCCGGCGCGCTCGCGAGCATCGTGGATACGGTACTGGCTGAACTCAAACCCAAGTTGATGGAAGAGATCGCAAAGAAGCTGAAGAGGTAAATTCTGGAGCTGCTCGGACACGCTGATCTGGTGCCTGCTTCATGACTGACAGCCTCGCGTATTCCGCCTGAAACCTCTCTCCCGTTTGACCCTTTTTCTCTCGCCACTTAAGATCAAAAGCAGCACTCAGTATTCAGCACTCAGCAGTTCACCAGGGCTTCGGAACCCTGGCCTACTGAATGCTGACTTCTGAGTGCTGAGTGTTTTAGCCATGCCGCACGAGTTGCCAAAAGCTTATGAGCCTGCCGCGATCGAAGCGCGATGGGCCGAGTACTGGGTGAAGGAAAACATCTTCGCCGTACCCACGCCGCCCGAAGGGGACACGCGACCGGTGTTTACCATCCTGCTGCCGCCGCCGAACGTTACCGGGCGGCTGCACATGGGCCACATGCTGAATCAGACGCAGATGGACATCATCACGCGCTGGCATCGTATGGGCGGGTATGTTGCGTTGTGGCTTCCGGGGACGGACCATGCGGGAATCGCGACGCAAATGATGGTTGAGCGGCAACTCGAGAGCGAAGGCATAAAGCGGCGCGATCTGGGGCGGGAGAAGTTCGTGGAACGCGTCTGGTGCTGGAAGAAGCAATACGGCACCGCCATCCAGGAACAAATGCGCCGCTTGGGTGCATCGGTCGATTGGAGTCGTGAGTACTTCACCATGGACGAGAACCTCTCGCACGCCGTGCGGGAGGTGTTCGTTCGACTCTATCAGCGAGGGCTGATCTATCGTGGAAAGTACATCGTCAACTGGTGTCCACGCTGCGAGACGGCGATTTCCGATCTCGAGGTTAAGCACGAGGAGGTGGCCGGCAAGCTTTGGGAGATTCGCTATCCCGTGATTGGGACGGACGAATTCATCACGGTCGCGACCACGCGCCCGGAAACGATGCTGGGGGACACGGCCGTGGCGGTAAACGCGCGTGATCAGCGCTACCAGCACCTGCACGGCAAGAAGGTCCTGCTGCCATTGATGAATCGTGAAATTCCGATCGTCACCGATGAGCTTGCGCAGCCGGAATTTGGCACGGGAGCGGTGAAGGTAACGCCGGCACATGACCCCAATGATTTCGAGGCAGGCCTTCGCCATAACCTACCGCAGATCGAAGTGATGGATGAGCACGCCCACATGAACGTCAATGCCGGCGCGTACGCGGGACTGGATCGGTTCGCGGCTCGCAAACGCGTGCTCGAGGATCTCGAGGCACAGGGTTTCCTCGTTGGCGAAAAAGATTACAAGCTGGCACTCGCGAAATGCGATCGGTGCGGGACGGTGGTCGAGCCGCGGCTCTCGACGCAGTGGTTCATCAAGATTCAGCCGCTCGCGGATCGCGCGATTGAAGTTGTGGAGAAGAACTTCATACGGATTGCGCCAGCGAACTATCGCACGATTTACCTGAACTGGATGAAGAATATCCACGACTGGTGCATCTCGCGTCAGTTGTGGTGGGGACATCGCATTCCGGCATGGTATTGCGAGTGCGGGGAGATCGTTGTTTCTCGCGAGACACCGGCCAGTTGTTCAAAGTGCGGCGCTTCCGGGTTGAAGCAGGATCCGGATGTTCTGGACACTTGGTTCTCGTCAGGTCTGCTGCCGTTTACGGCTTTGGGATGGCCAGAGCCGACGCGAGACTTGCAAGTTTTCTATCCCACATCTTTGCTGATCACCGGGTTCGACATCCTTTTTTTCTGGGTGGCGCGCATGATAATGCTGGGTTGCTGGTTTATGGCCCCCCCGGAGAAGCCAGGAACGGACGCTACGGGGAGGGCCGTGGTTGCTCCTCCCGCCCGGCAAGGCATGCCGGTTTTGAGCGAAGACGACCTACGCAAATCAGTTCCGTTCGGAGATGTGTATATTCACGCGCTGGTGCGTGATGCCGAACGCCAGAAAATGTCGAAGACCAAAGGAAACGTGCTCGACCCCATTCACGTGATCGAGAAGTATGGGACGGATGCGACCCGATTCACTTTGGCTGCGATGTCCTCACCGGGAACCGACATTGCATTCAACGAGAGTCGAACCGAGGGCTACCGAGCGTTCGCCAACAAGATTTGGAATGCGGCACGGTTCATGTTCATGAACATGGACCGGGTGCCGGGGCCGGAGATCCTTGTCCGAGGGGTCCCCTCGGACCTTGGGCATCAACCGAGGGGGGAGGGCGTCTCTCCCTGCCGCGGAGTTGCCGGATTCAAAGCCACTACCCTCGAAGACCGCTGGATTCTATCGCGCTTCAACCAAGTCTCTGGCGCGGTGAACGAGGCGTTGCCCGCCTACCGCTTTGACGAGGCGGCGAATGCGATCTACGACTTCTTCTGGGGCGAGTTTTGCGACTGGTACATCGAGCTGATCAAGCCCCGGCTGGCGGAAAATTTTGAGGGCGCGAAAGTTGCCTGCGCAAACCTGGTCGCGCTATTTGAGGCCTCCTTGCGCTTGCTGCATCCGGTCATGCCGTTCATTACCGATGAAATCTGGCACGCCATCTACGACGGTAAACCTCCGCAGAAATCATTGGCGCTGGCGACCTACCCGCAACCGGATGACAACCAGATAGACAAGGCCGCTGAGACCCAGATGGCGATCTTGCAGGACCTGATTGTCAGCATCAGAAATCTCCGCGCGGCTCTTCAGGTGGAGACTAAGGCGAAAGTGCCGGTGGAAGTTTTCACTGAGGAGCAGGAGATTCGGATTCTTATCGAGCAAAATCTCGGTGCTCTGGAGCGTCTCGGCGCGAACGTTGCAGCCTTGCGATTCACCGACAACTCGCTTGAGAAGCTTCCCAACGTTCGTCATACGGCACGCTTCGATGTTCGCCTCATCTATGAAAAGAAGATCGACGTTGCCGCCGAGCGGGATAAGATCAAAAAAGAATTGCAAAAAGCCGAGAATGAGAAGGCAAACGGCGAGAGGCAACTGAGCAATGAGCAATTTATTGCCAAGGCCCCTATCCACGTCGTGGACAAGCTTCGCGCAAGAGTGGAAGAATTACGGGTTCTGATCGATAAACTGAAGAGCAAGGGCGACGAACTGGGCTGAACTTGCGGGTGAGGGCACCCTTACACGAATATGGACTGGAACAGCCGGCGCATTACCGGAGTGCTTGAGAACGCGTTACTCGAAGATCGGGCAACGCGGGATGCGACCAGCTACGCCTGCATTGATCCCGCCCAACGCGCGACCGGAACGGTTCTCGCTAAACAAGAATGTATTCTGGCGGGCATTGGCGCGATCCCGCGTATTCTCGACGTATACGCGGCGCTTGATGGCGCCGTGGTTTCGCATTTCGATGTGATCAGTCACCCCGAGATTTTCGACGGTGTTCGTCTGCACACCGGGCAATCGATTGCGGTCATCCGCCACAACGCGCGTGTCATCCTCTCCTGTGAACGGGTTGTCCTCAATCTGCTCCAGCGCCTGAGCGGCATTGCTACACTGACGCGGAAATTCGTCGACGCCGTTGCCGGAACTAAAGCCCGCATTCTCGACACCCGCAAAACCGTTCCCGGCCTTCGCGCACTCGATAAGTACGGCGTACGATGCGGAGGCGGACAGAACCACCGCCTTGACCTATCCGACGGTGTGCTCATCAAGAACAATCACATCGCCCTCGCCGGTGGCTTGAAGACGGTTCTCGAGCGCGCTCACCGCAATCGCCGTGGTACCCAACCCATCGAGGTCGAGGTCCGCAATCTTACCGAACTTGAACAGGCGCTGGAATTTGGCGCCGAGGCCATCCTACTCGACAACATGAGCCCCCATGACGTTCACACAGCCGTCGAACGTTGCGTGAGAGCCGACCGTCGTATTCCCCTCGAAGCCTCGGGCGGAATCAACTTGGAGAATGTGCGTGCCTTCGCCGAAAGCGGTGTGGACTTCATTTCGGTTGGCGCGCTGACCCACTCCGCGCCAGCTGTAGATATGAGCCTGCGCATCGTTCCCGCCTGAGCTTCTCCCGATTTCTAGAACGTCTTCCGCAGAAGTTACAATCCGTGCCATTCCCAAGAAAATCGATTCGGTATACCATTTCGCGTTACAAAAGGGGAGTTCTCACCCATATGAAAAAGGGGAGACGGTCTTCATTGAGCGCTAGCACGCTTGTTCTTCTGGCGCTACTTTTCCAGGCGGCGTGTGGAGGCGGATATGGTGGCAACGGTGGGGGAGGAGGCGGCGGAGGAGGCAATCCGCCTTCCGCTCCAACTGGTGTGAGTGCAACCGCTGGCACGGGGCAAGTGGCTCTCGCCTGGACCGCGAGCGCTGGCGCTACTGGCTATCACGTGAAGCGAGCGACGACCAGCGGCGGACCATACACACAGATCGGAGCACCAACCGGCGCGAGTTATGCGGACACATCGGTGAATGCGGGCACGGCTTACTACTATGTGGTGTCGGCGCTAAACCCCTACGGAGAGAGTGCGGATTCCTCGCAGGCATCGGCGACGCCGACCGCGGCTGTCACAACCGTCACTGCGAACGTGGATGTGCTCACCGACCGCCACTACATCAGTCCCTTTGTCTACGGCGTGAATTTCCCAAACAACCCGAGCTACATTCAGGACAGCGGCACCACGATGGTCCGCTGGGGAGGTAACGCAGCCACTCCCTACAACTGGAAGAATTTTGATACCAACGCTTCCGCCGATTGGTATTTTCAGAACCGTCCCTGGGATTCAAGCGCCAACCCACCGTGGCCCGTGGATTCAGCTCAGTACGTAACCGCTGTCAAAAGCGCGGGCGGAGTTCCGATCATGACGATCGGCATGCTGCCCTGGGTTGCCAAAGACGGACTCTTTAATAGCATCAGTTTTTCTATCGCGAAGTATGCGTACACGGCTTGTCACGTGAATCCCTTCTACTCCGACGACGGCGATGGCACGAAGGCGCCCTGCGGAGGAACCACCACCAACTATGTCACGGGGAATGATCCTCACGACGCCTATGTGCCACTGCTAGACGGACCGCCGCAAGCTGGAGACCCGGCTGGGAGTGTCTATCGAAACCAGTGGGCTAACGCTCTTGCTTCCGCATTCGGAAATACCAGCAACTGCGGTGTGCCCTATTTCTCGAATGCGTCCTGCCATTTCTACGACATGGACAACGAGATCGATATCTGGGGCAGTACCCATCGCGATATCCATCCCGGCGATGCCGGCTACAACGAGTTGCGCGACACCTTCATCAGGGAATCCCGCGCGCTGAAAGGTTGGGATCCGCTGGCCGTGCGCTTTGGTCCGGTGAGCTGTTGCTGGTACTTCTACTGGAACCTGAACAGCTCCACGGACAACAAATCGACACACGCCAACATGGACTTCCTGCCCTGGTGGTTGAACGAGGTCTATTGGCAGGACCAGATCGCGGGTTCGCGCTCGCTCGATGCATTCGATGTGCACGCCTACACCGATGTCGATCCTTCCCAGCTGAACTTGGCGAATCAAAGGGCGCTGGCTGGAAGCATTACTCAAGACTGGTGGAATCCAGCCTTTGCTACTCCCGCGTGGTTTGGCACAAACAGCGTCACCAGCCTCGAGGCGCAGGATGGCAAGCCGTTTCGTATTCCGCGAATGAGAGCGATGCTGAATGCCATTTATCCGGGCACACCGCTCGGTCTTACTGAGTGGAATTTTGCGATGGCGGGGGGAATACCCTTCTCCTCCCAGACCGCCGAAGCGGACTTCACCACGGCGCTCGCAGATGCAGACGCCTGGGGCATTCTCGGCCGGGAGCGCGTGACCTACTCGACGCGCTGGACCGCAGCCGATCCCGCTAATCCGGCCTACTATGGCCTCAAGTTGTATCGAAACTACGATGGCGCCAATCACACGTTTAACCAGATTTCAGTTTCTGCGGGGCACAACGCTGACCCAGCGCTTTTCAGTATCTATGCTTCGACGAATGTCGCGGGAAACTCTCTGACGCTGGTAGTGGTCAACAAGGACGCCACCAACGCCGCCCAAACCACCCTCAACCTGAACGGATTCACGCCTTCTCAGGTCACCACCTATACCCTTTCGCAGTCATCTCCGCACAGCATCGTTGCCGCATCGCCACAATCCTGGCCTGCCAATAGCGATTTGATTTTCCAGCCGTACACGGCGACGCTCCTTGTCATCAGCGGAGCAACTGGAAGTCAACCCGCAGCGGAGTGGGATCTCAATCCCGATACGATCGCGTTGCCCGCTAACGGCACGCTAACCATCCATCCTCGGCTCGTGTCCGGTTCGGCCTCACTCACGTTGAGCCTGGGGGCATTCGATCCCGGGATAACGCCGACGATCACCGGCGCAAACTTGAGCGGCGCCCAGCAAGGTGCGGTGCAGGTGGTTGCGGGAGGCACGCCGGGTTTCTATCGCTTCAACGTACAAGCCAGTGATGGGACCACCCAAGGTGGATGGATTGTAGTCAACAAGCCAGCCGCAGGCCTTTCAAAAACCGGCGGTGATGGACAAACGGCCACGGCTGGTACTCAACTTTCGCAGGCTCTGACTGTAACCCTCTCCCCTGGGCAGTCGGGCGCAACCTCGGGCGGAGCCAGCGTGCTTTTCACCACCAGCGCGGGCACGCTTACTAACGGCACCACTAGCGGCCTAAAGGTGGTCGCAATCACAAATAGTTCAGGGGTTGCGTCCGTAACGCTGACATTGCCTGGGACCGCACAGCCAGTCCAGGTGCAAGCCGAGGGACCCTATCCATTGGGCCATCCCACCGTAACCTTCACCGAGGCGGCCCAGTAGGAACCAGAGCTCAATTCCCGCCCTGGCGCCGCCTGCTAAAGATCGGGTACGCGCCCGGCATTTGTACTTGAACGTTGGTTGACTGATAATTTCGCCATAAAACAAAAGCCTCCAATTCGCGAGGGGCATCGGCGGCACAAACCCCAGTCGCTCGAAACCGATGCGCGACTCGGTCGGATTGTGCGTGTGCTGACCAGCTATCCTACGCTCGTCATCAGCGGAACCAAGCTTGCGCAGGAGATCGGAAGCACTCGTTCTGAAGTTTGGCGCTTAGTACAGCAGTTGCGAACTCTCGGCGTGGAGATTGCCGGGCATCCGGCGAGCGGATATCAACTGACCGCAGTTCCTGATTTGCTTCTTCCCGAACTTCTCGACCCCATGCTGCGGGGTACGATCTTCGCGGGACACGTGCATCATTACTATCGCGCGGGGTCGACCAATACGCTTGCCCTCGACGCTGCCGCGGCGGGTGCTCCTGAAGGCAGCGTCTTTCTGACCGAACAGCAGACTGAGGGGCGCGGCCGTGGCAACCACGCGTGGCACTCCGCGGAATCAAAGGGCATTTATTGCTCTGTGATCCTGCGCCCCTCCCTGCCTCCTGCGGACGTACTGGTTTTGTCACTCGCCACCGGATTGGCCGTGCATGCGGCGATATCAGGCATCGCCGGGGGCGGGATTTCTCCTGATCTGAAATGGCCCAACGATCTCTTGATGGGAGGAAGAAAGTTTTGCGGCATTCTCACGGAAATGAGCGCCGAGGCCACGCGGGTGCGGCACATCGTTGTAGGGATCGGAATCAATGTGAACCAGACAGGGTTTCCGGAAGAACTGCAGGACATTGCTACGTCGCTCAAGCTGGCGACCACGAGCGAGTGGTCGCGGATCGAGCTATGTGCCGCTTTGTTAAAATCACTCGACCGCGAATATCGGGCGATGTTAGGTAACCCCGATGCGCACGCGCACATCCTGCGCCGTTTTGAAGAGAATTCGCCCATGGCGAGCGGCAGCCATGTCCATGTGGAGGAGAACGGCGGATTGGACGGGGTGACCGAGGGACTGGATCCGCGCGGATTCTTGAAGGTGCGCACCAGGGAAGGTGTTCGTATTGTTTATAGCGGAACCGTGAGGCAAACCAGTTAGGCATCGCCAGCTTTCGGGAGCCAGCTCCCGACGAAATTCAGGGATCTGAGAACAGACCGTCCATGCTATTCGTCCTCGACGTCGGAAACACGAACACCGTCTTGGGAGTCTTTGCGAAGTCTTCTAGCGACCGGGCGCGCTATGACAAGCTGCTCGCCAACTGGCGCGTGACCACCCGCGGGTCCCAAACCGTCGACGAGTACGGTGTGCTCTTCCGCAACCTATTCTCCATGCAGCAACTCGAACCCAAGGAAATCCACGGAATCATTGTTTCCTCGGTTGTGCCCCCACTTGATTCAACTCTGCGCCGCGTCTGTGAGCGATATTTCCATCAGAAACCGTTGTTCGTTGAGCCCGGTATAAAGACGGGGATGCCGGTGCTGTACGAGAATCCGGCTGAGGTTGGCGCCGATCGTATCGTGAATGCGGTGGCGGCATTCGAGAAACACGGCGGCCCTTGCATCGTGGTGGATTTTGGCACGGCTACGACCTTCGACTGCGTGACCGCAAAGGGTGAGTATCAAGGGGGGGTGATTTGCCCCGGGATTGGCATTTCCGCCGACGCGCTGTTCAGCCGCACGGCCCGGCTGCAGCGCGTGGACATTCGCAAACCGGCGCGCATCATTGGAACAACCACGGTTGCCAGCTTGCAATCGGGACTGTACTACGGATATCTCGGATTGGTGGATGGCGTTCTAGAGCGTCTCTTAAACGAAATCGGCGGCACGGTGAAAGTGATTGCCACTGGCGGTCTTGCCCCCCTGCTCGGCGCCGGATCCAAATACATTCAGCAGGTGGATGAGTTCCTGACGCTCGAAGGACTGCGGATTCTGTGGGAGAGAAATGCCGCAGACCTTTCCGAAAAACCAGCGAAACAGCGACTGGCTAGTCGGCTCCGCGGTTAAAATCTTAGACACTGATCACCGCAAGCGCCCAAAGGGCCCAAAACCGCATCCTCCCGTGGACAACTACTTCAATTACTTCACCGAAATCGAAGAGCACTTCCAGCGGAGGCGAGGAAGCATCCTGTTGCTTTCGACGCTGGATTGGGCACTGATTGAAACCTGGAAAGACGCTGGAGTTCCACTCGAGGCTGTGCTGAGGGGGATCGATTCGGCGTTCGAGCGGTACGATCTGCGTCCTTCGAAAACGAAGAAGATAAACAGCCTGGCCTACTGCGCTCAGGAGGTTCTTGCCGCCTCGGAAGATATGAAGGAAGCCTCTATGGGGGTCGCGACGGAGTCCAAGCCAGAGACAGGTTTCGAAGTCGCAAAGATCGCCGAATTTCTTCGTCGCTGTGCAAACCAGCTGCGTTCGGCAAAGCTTCCTTGTGCGACGGGCATTTCAGCCGAAGCGGTCGCAGGGGACGTCAGTGTTCGTCTGCAGGAACTTGCGGAAGAACTCGAGGCCAAAGCCTTCCCATCCCGTCTTGAAGACCTAGAACGCAGGCTAGCAGTTTTGGAGGAAAAGCTTTTTGCGGTGCTGCTGGCCGCACTGCCGGATGACGAAGTTGGCGCAGTCCGTGCGCAATCGAACCGCGAGCTCGCTCCGTATCGGGGCAAAATGACCGCAGGACAAATTGAGCAACTGCAGAAGCAGTACCTGCACAAGAAACTGATGGAAAAATACAAGCTGCCGAGAGTGAGTTTGTTCTATATGTGAGACGCCGCACGTCGTTCGTTGTGGGTCCAGGAACTCGACGAGCGGCTTCACAGTCCCTCTCCGATGTGTACTTCGCATAAAATCCACTCTGTGCAACTCAAGATTCAAAAGCTTGTCTATGGCGGCGATGGCATGGCGCGGCTGCCCGCCGATGATCGCGGCCCTGGAAAGACGGTGTTCGTTCCCTTTGTGCTTGAGGGCGAAATCATCGCAGCCGAGATTATCGAGCAGAAGGCTGGCTTCGCGCGCGCGCGCCTGGACTCCATCATGGAGCCGTCCCCCAATAGAACTCAACCCGGCTGCCCATACTTTCGAGGCTGTGGGGGATGTCACTATCAGCACACGAACTACGCTCATCAGCTGGCGATCAAAGCCGAGGTGCTTCGTGAGACGCTGCGGCGCACCGCCAAGGTGGAATTGCCATGCCAGCTGCAGGTTCATCCATCGCCGGAGTGGAATTATCGGAACCGCACGCGGCTGAAAATACAAACTATGCCTGAGTTCGCGCTTGGGTATTACAAGTTTAGGTCGCATGATTTACTACCGATCGAACAATGCCCCATCAGTTCACCACTGATTAACCGCGCAATAGCTACGCTCTGGTCTGCCGGCAGGGAAGGGCAAATCCCGGGCGCCGTTCTAGAGGCGGAGCTCTTTGCGGATGCATCCGATAGTGCCTTCTTGATTGAGCTGTATGGCAGGCAAGGCACATCGAGGCGCGAATGGCGCGAGATCGCGGAAAGGTTCACAGCGATTCTCCCCGCGGCGAAAGGCGTCTCTATTTTCGAGCGCTCGCCGGAGAAACAGGTTCCTGAGCTGCCCCTTGCCCATTTCGGGAGCCCGGAGCTTTCCTATGAGACAAAAGAGCTTTCTTACCGGGTCAGTGCAGGAGCTTTTTTTCAGGCAAATCGTTTTCTGATCGACGAACTCGTACGAATAGCAACGAACGCCGCGTCGGGCAATTTGGCATTGGACCTCTATGCAGGCGTCGGACTCTTCTCGGCCGTGCTGTCCAAGAGTTTTGCGCAGGTAATCGCCGTAGAAGCTTCACCGACCTGCTTTATCGACCTGCAGCACAATTGCGGCCAGGCGGTGAAGGCGGTCCGAGCCACTACAGAAAAGTACCTGGCGCAATCCAGAGATCTTCATCCCGATTTTGTGATTGCCGATCCGCCCCGCGGGGGATTGGGAGAAAGCGTGGTGCGCAGCCTGGCTCGCCTCGACGTCCCGAAAGTTATCTACGTCTCGTGCGACCCATCGACCCTGGCCAGAGACCTGCGCATCTTTGGCGCTCTGGGATACCGGATTGCAGAGGCCCATTTGACCGATCTGTTTCCCCAGACTTTCCACATCGAGAGCGTTTTCCACCTGACCCGCTGAGATTTTCCACGTTGCCGACGACGCTTCGCCGCATTCCGACTCCCGGGGCTTCCCCCGGGCGGCACGTCCACCTGTACCCTAGGCGCCGTCCACAGGTTACGGCACAAACCAGTCGGCGACTGACACTGATTTCTTGAGCGGCGAGCGTTCACCTTGTGAGTTTTCAGTTGGTAGGCGAAATGCCAATCGGGGCCCCCCCCGGTGGAGGCGTTCGATCGCTTGCAGAGCTACCAGGCACTCAGCTATCCCTCGCCGCCGGTAGGTTCGATCGCGGATTCATCGAATTCGGCCTCGTCAGCAAGCTCTTGCTCAGGCGTGCGCCGGTACTCCTCGATAAGCTCGCGCGCCTCTCGAGCATCGCTTTCGCGCACCAGGATGCCGATTCCCCCTACCGGCAAAACATCCGGGGAGTTTTCGTTATCGCCGAATTGCGAGTCGATACCAGCGGAATCGAGCAGTCCTTTGACCACCATGGCTTCGGACTCCTGCTCGGTATCGAACACGCGCACAAGTTTCTCGTTGGGTAGAGGCATTGCTGCTTCTGACATTGATGAATCCTCGCCTTCTAAGACGCTTGATTGTAGCCCCAAGGCTGCTTTCACACACCTGGTTACCCGGGTGATCAAGAAAGGCGCAACGTTGGACGGGGGCAGCTCATCTAACTTTAGAGTGAGAGATCCCGGTCAAGCCAACGAGTCGCAGCATGAAGCGCAGAAAATACGCCGTTTACAGATCATGATCAGCATGGTCATGTCTGTGATCAGTCAAGACCCGAACTTGACGATCGAGGAGGCTTCAGAACTCGCCGCAGGAGCAAAACGGGCTGCTCTCGCCATGTTTCCCGATAAGGAACTTGCTTACGACATCCTCTACAAACCTCGCTTGCAGCGGCTGATAAGTGAGCGATTCCACGTCCAATAAATCTGTTTTGACCTCTCTGACAGTGCCAGGCTAGACTCAGTTTTCGACGGTGATCCCATGAAAAGCATGATTCTAGCTGGTGCGTTTGCACTTGCTCTGGTTGTCTTCCCTCTAGGGAGTGCAAAGGATGAAGGCGGAGACCATCCTCATCACGAGGAGATGACCGAGATGCAAGTCGGTACGGTCCACTTTCCCAGCTCATGCGCGGCAACCGTGCAGAGATCGATCGAACGTGGCGTGGCCATGTTGCATTCGTTCTGGTACGAGGAAGCGGAAAAGCAGTTCGTGCAAGTTGAGAAAGATGATCCGAACTGCGCCATTGCGCGCTGGGGGGCGGCCATGAGCAAGTGGCATCAGCTGTGGAACCATCCTGATGAAACCGCGCTCGCCCAGGGCGAGTCTGAACTGAAGAAGGCGAAATCGCTGCACCCGACGCCCCGGGAAAGAGACTACATCGACGCCCTGGATGTCTTCTACTCGCATCCCAAGTGGCCCTATGCCAAACGCTCGTTAGCCTACTCAAAGGCTATGGAGAAGGTTTCTCATAGAAATCCAGATGATCACGAGGCAGCTGCGTTTTATGCATTGAGTTTGCTGGCGGCGGAACCGGATCACGACAAGAGCAACGCACTTCGTCTGAAGGCGGCGGCAGTTCTCGAGAAGCTGTTTGCTGAGGAACCCGCCCATCCCGGCGTAGCACACTACCTAATCCACACCTACGACAAACCAGATATGGCCGAGCGGGGCCTGCCGGCCGCCCGAAAATACGCGCGGCTTGCTCCTGCCGTACCTCACGCTTTGCACATGCCGGCGCACATCTTTGCACGGCTCGGTTTATGGCAGGACGACATCGACTCAAACATTGCATCCATCGCCGCGACCCAAAAACAAGCTGCCATGCACATGGGGGGAGAAGGGCATCAGTTCCATGCGATGGACTTTCTCGTCTATGCCTACCTACAGACGGGGCGTGAAGAGGAAGCGCAGAAGATCATCAATGAAGTGCGTGCCATGCCGCCAATGAAAGACATGTATGGCATGGGATTTGATCCGCGGTTATTTGCCTTGTCCGTGTATCCGGCCTCGTACGCTTTGGAGCTGCATGACTGGAACACCGCGGCACAACTCGTTCCAATCGAGGGTGCGGACGATACTATGCACGCCGTCACCTACATGGCTCGATCGATTGGGGCCGGACACTCCGGCAATGGCCAGCAGGTAAAGGAAGCGATTGCAAAACTGGAAGAGATCCGGCAAAAGATCGAGCCCAAGAAAAAAGATGACCAAAACGAGTATGAAGCGGTTAACGACGAATTGGTCGTGGCAAAAGGATGGCTCGAGTTTACCCAAGGCAACGTCGACAATGCGGTGAAGCTCTTGCGTACGATTGCCGACAAGGAACAGGGCGAGGCGGAATCTAGCCAAGGTATTCCTACCCACGAGATGATTGCCGACATGCTGTTACGGGCAAAGCGTCCGGAGCAGGCGCTTGCGGAATACGAGATTACTCTGAAGGCGAATCCTGGGCGGTTCAATGCGCTCTACGGTGCTGCCCTAGCCTCAGCCGCCCTCGGCCGCAACGACAAGGCGCATGAGTATTACGCACAAATCGTGAAGAACTGTGCCGAGTCCAAGTCGAACCGGGCAGAATTGAAGCATGCTCGCGAGGAAGCAGAGAGGCTGGCGCGTGCGTCAGCGGCGTTTTTGCCGAAAGTCCTTCCCCGTCTCCACCCCGACAACAGCAATGGCGAAGGCGACTGCGTTCGATTGACCGGGGGTCAATTGTGCGCCGAACGTCGAACCATGGCTACTTTCCGCTAGGTTGCGTTTCGAATTTTTGCAGCTGGAACGATAGCGTCCCGAATCCCAGTTTGGATTTCATCTGCACCGGCATATGGCGTGAGTCATCCGTAAACCAGACGAGAATGGTAGCCTTGCCCTTCATCGGGCCTGACATCGGCTCGGCTTTTACCCGCACCGTGTGAAACTCACCCACTGGACCCTTTACGGTTTCCCTTGCTTCTACCTGGATGCGAGCGTCAATGGTTTTTCCATTGTCGTTAACGGGGAACGTGTGCGAAAAGCCGGGCGTCAACGGCAGCGAAGCTACGTAGAAAAATCCACTGACAAGATCTGTAGCGCAGGGTGGAATATCGAATTGAGAGCGTTTGGTTTCGGAGGTTTTCAGGTCGTGCGCTTCAAGCGAGCTCTTGCGGTGCGCATAGTCAAGAACAATATCGAAGTCGCGGCGCCGCGGACCTTCCTCGTTATGTTTCCAGACATGAAGCGTGCAGAAAGTGTGCGGGTCAACGTCGGCATTGAACTGGTCGTGAATGCGGAAGAACTTGTCGGGCATCCCGGCGGAATCTGCGGTTGCCGTAACTCGTAGTCCGGCGGGCGTGCGTTGCATCGCGACCGTCGAGGTTCCCGCATTGAAGAACTGCCAACGCACAGAGAATACGTACTTATCCGTTGGAAAAGAGTAAGAAGGCGCTGGAGCAACAATGCGTGATGGCGCCAGAGAGGCAATGGTCGGGTTCTGCATCTGCGCACTGGAGGAGCGCTCAAGCAGCGCGGGCGGTAGGAGCACGAGTAGGGTCCCCAGAATTCGACTTATTGTTAATGGAGCCACAGTGCCTTGTCAGGATTCGAACGGTGACACCCCTAAGCGGGATTGTACTCGGGGCTCCCAATAATGATGCATGGGACGCGAGCTTGCGCTGCCCTGGGGTGTGGGAAAGCCTCGAATAGTTTAGGCGCACTCTGGCGGGTCGAAGGCAGAGGAACGGGTTTCGCCGCCAGGTAAGCGTTCAGCTGATCTCTAGCAGTTTGCCACGCCTACTCGGCAAGAACGGTCGGTCCGCAATCTGTGGTTCGAACCTGTCAGCCCAGCGTCCCGGAAGTGCAGTCCCGCAATTGGGACAGCAACCATGGGGCGTCAATCGGTAGTCCTCGATAAGATATCCCCAGCGACGAATCAGCGTGTGCCCACATTTGTGACAACGCGTGTCCTCAAGATCACCCACTCTCCCCGGCAGGTTTCCGGCATAGACGTGGTGCAATCCGGCCGCTTTGCCTATCTCCGCTGCGCGCATTAAGTCTTCCGGTTTTGTGTCCGCCGGATCGGACATTTTGTAGTCCTTATGAAAAGCCGTTACGTGCCAAGGAATCTCAGGCGAGACCCCCGCGATGAATTCTGTGAGCCGGCGCAATTCATCACCAGAGTCGTTGAAGCCGGGGATGAGAAGGGTGACGATCTCAACCCAAATTCCCATCGCATGCAGTCTCCGGATTGTGTCGAGGATCGGACCAATACGTCCGCCCAGCTGCCGATAGTGCTGGTCATCAAAGCTCTTTAGATCGACTTTGTAGAAATCGATCCAGGGCCGCAGGAATTCGAGCACCTGTGGTGTCCCATTGCCATTCGAGACGAAGGCCGTCTTCAGTCCAGACGCGCGGGCAGCTTTGAAAATCTCTACCGCCCACTCCGCGGTGATCAGCGGCTCGTTATAGGTGCTGACCAGGAGCTTGGCACCCTGCTGCAGCGCGTCTTGCACTAACAAGTCGGGCGAGGCTCCTAGCGGCGGTGAAACCGCCTGAGGATCGCGCAGAGCCTGTGAAGTCACCCAATTCTGGCAATACGAGCAGTGCAGGTCGCATCCCAACATGCCAAAGCTGTACGCCAACGCGCCGGGGTAAGCGTGAAAAAACGGCTTCTTCTCAATTGGGTCGCACTGAACTCCGCCCACGTACCCCCACGGAACGTAAAGTTTGCCCCCTTGATTGAATCGGACCTTGCAGACTCCCGCCTGTCCTTCAGGAATCGGACAGCAATGCCCGCAGGCAAAGCAACGGATACGGTTCCGCTCAATTGGCTCGTACAGTTCTCCTGCACGCACATTCTGATTGAGTACTTCGCGGAGGGAAGACACCCCACAGACCTCTCTAGATATTCTAGAACAGGGAGAAAAGGAAAGTAGCTATTCGGCTTTGCCGATGTGATGCGAATGCAGCCACTGCTCTGCCTGTCTCTGCTCGGCGGAAATCTGTGCCGGACTCAAACGCGCAGCACAGCTTACCACGATGAGGGGACTCTGTTTGTCCCCACCCGCCTGAGCCAGAAGTGCCCAATAGTAGGCTTTGGCACAGTCCTGGGATACACCCCTGCCTGTCCAGAACAAGGCGGCAAGCTTACCTTGGGCGGCGATATGTCCCTGATCAGCCGCTGCCAAGAACCATTCTCTTGCGGCGCGAAAGTCCTGTGGCACGCCGTTTCCATTCGCGTACCGCTTTCCTAGCACATACTCCGCGCGGGGATCGTGCTGCCCAGCCCGCCGACGGATTTCGGGCAGACCCATTAAGGAATAGGCCTCTCCAGGAGAATCGGCTTCTGCTGACGCGGCGATGGAGAACGTCGAATGTGGGCCCATCAGATGGGATACCCAAGGAGCCAGGGTCCAAATCATCACACCGAGGCCCAAGATTCCGGCAGCAATGAGTGCGATCTTCAGGTGAAAACGTCGTGGGTGGGTTTTGCCCCGCTCGGCTCGCTTCGCCGAGGACTCCGCGGAATGGCTGATCTTGCCAAAGGCAAGCGCGTCGCGCCGAACGTGCTGAGCGCGATCGACCGCGCTGACGATAAAGGTCGTTAGCCGCTGCAATACAGTTACGTCGTTCTCCCAGAAAGCCGCCGGTTCAGGAGAAAACACCTCTAAGATTCCGATGACTTCGTTGGACCGTTTGACTGGGCAGGCAACGATCGAACGAATCCCCAACGCGCGGCAACTCCTCCGATCGACGCGGGGATCATATTCTGTGTCGTCGCAAACGATGGCAGTCCCCGTCCGTACACACTCGCCGCTAAATCCGGAGTTGCTGTCGAGTCGAGCGCCTATTTCTGGTGAATCGCTGCCGCCCCGGGCGCGGCAAACCATCTCGGACGGTTCCAGGCTATTGATAAGGGCGATGGCAGTGCCGCTTGCCCAAGTCAAGGTAAGCGCCCGTTGCGCGATCAGATGTAACGCTGGATCGAGGTCCGGACCGCAGGAGTCGACTTCTTTCTCGATTTCCGCCCACTCCGTCACCAATGAGGTGTAGCTGGGTGAAGACGACGGCTTCAACTGAAGTGCGTGCGAACCGGCCTTGGCTTCGGGGACGTGCTCAGCGCTTCCATTCCCGAAGTCCTCCGCATTGGCGTTCGCCTCAAGCCATTGATGCAAATGGTCCAGTTCCGGGGCAGAGACATCGGGGAATCGAATCCCGGTTTTGCCGGAACTCTCTGACCACACGACATGTCCCACAATGTAAATTCTTGATTCGGTGGCCGACAGATCCAGACAAAGCGGCAGCAAGCGGTTGATTTTCATCTGCGAAGATGCCTGGATGCACATTCCGCTTTCACTGATGTTGAGGATCTCGCTGAGCTCGACGACAGAGCTCTGCGAGCTGCCGCTTAAACTCGCGTAGGCAGGAGTATGAACGCGATGGCGACGTGAGCGCCGCCGGTCGCGTCCGAAAATAGAAGGATCGGGTCCGTCCGGCCTGGCGTGCATACGGAAAGTGGTTTTATCTTAACCCAGCAGAGCTGCTTCGCCAGGAAATAAGAAGGACTAATGAAGGTAATAGTTACTGCCGAGAAATTGTACGGAACTGCCACGATCGAGCAATGGCAGTCACCATCATGCTGGAGAGTAGCTGCATGGTCGCAACATCCTGTGCATCGAATGCGTTGGGTGTGGGCGACAAGACTTCAAAGATGCCCAGCGTGCGTTGCAACTGGCGCAAAGGGGCTGCCAGAATCGACCTTACTCCCAGGCGTTCGCAGGTTGCCCGGTCTGCGCGGGGACTGGAATGGGCGTCGGCACAGAGGACAATTTCGCCGCTTCGCATGCATTCTGCGGAAATTCCGGAGTCCGTCTGCAGACGAACGCCAAGATCGGGAGCCGTTCTTCCCGCTCTTGCACGACAGATCACCTCTTCGCCGCGTCGCAACGCAATCGCGGCGCCGGTTGCCCCGGTAAGAACCTGAGCGCGTTCGGTGATGGCACCGATGGCTGGGGCCAGCGCAAACTGCGGAACTAGGGGGGAAACCTCATCACAATGCGAAAGTGAGTTTTCCGGTTGAAAGGAGTCGCAGACCGTGCCATTTGGCCGTCGTTCCGCTCCGGGGACGGTGCAGAGCAACTGCCGCACCAGCCGGTTCAACTGGTCGTCCTCAATCAATCGAGCGGAAGCCTGGCCCTGCAAGGAGCCTCCGAGCAGGCGCGACAAGCCGAGAACGGCTTTACTGCCGCAAGCCGAGCAGTGATTCGTGCTACTGGCACTGATCAATTCGCACTGGACGCAAAAAATAGCGGTGGAGAGCGACAGAAAATGCAGCTGGCTGGCCGAAATGCGGACGGACATCGAGCAAGGTTCCTCCGAGCGAAAAAAGAATTACCAAAGTAATATCCGGATGAATTCGCTGAAAGTAGCACGGTGGGTACTCTGCTGCATTGGGCGGCTTTTTTTGCGACTTTAGCCCGCTTGTGCGGAGAGCAGGATGCTCTCCTGCGAGTCAGCCACGAACTCGGTGACTTCCACCATGGTTCGTTGTAGTGCATCCGCCAGCGAAGTAGCAAACCCCGAGGTCAGAAGATTGATGTCGAGTTGCAGGTCTCGGCTGGAGTAGTGGCGGAAAATCACCATCCTCCCGCAATGCCGGTTCCCGGTGCTGACTAGGTCGAGCGTCAGACTCCAGGCATTCTCAAACTCGGGCGTCACCAAAGCCCCAGCTTTTCTCCAAGAAATCTTGTGGGCCCCGGTTTCCACCATTCCCAGCCCATGGGTCTCAATGTTCGCATTGGGACTGAGTTCGAAAGCGTCGAAGTCGTTGCTGTCGAATGCTGCGATAAGAATTCGGTGAATTTGAGGAAGGTCTTCAGCAACCTTCAGCTCCTCAACCGCTCGCCGCACTGCAAGATTGTTAACAAAGATGTGGCGTTGCTCGATTGTCCGTTGCGCAACGCGGCGCAGTTCCCCGAACTCCAGATAACCGAGGTGTTGCACTCCCAGCCATATACCCGTTCCTAAGACCGCTAGAACCAGACCCAAGGTGCTGCCGGTTGGCCAAAGCAGGAAAAGGCTCAATAGGGCGAAAACGGCTGAAACTCCGTAGAGAATGATAACCACTTGGCGATGGGACCACCCGTGTTCGAGCAATTTGTGATGAATGTGCTCGCGGTCCGCCGTGAATACTGGCCTGCCGCTGATGAAACGCCTGGCAATCGAGAGAACCGTTTCCAGAATGGGAAGTCCAAACGACACCAAAGGGATGGCCACCGCAATGAGCGTCGGGGCCTTTTGCGCACCTTGCAAAGCCAACGCGCTTAAAAGGAAACCAACAAAGAGGCTTCCGCAATCGCCAAGAAAGATTGTGGCCGGATTGAAGTTGTAGCGCAGGAATCCGAGGATGGCACCCGCGAGCGCGAGGGTCACAAGCGAGACCAGCGACATGCCGCCCAACACTGCCACGACGAACATGACCATGGTGGAGAACAAGGCGGATCCTGCCGCCAGCCCGTCCAAACCGTCAATCAGGTTGAAAGCATTAGTAATCGCCATGACCCAAAAAATCGTGAGAGGAAGGCCGACGAACCACGCGAACTGGTGTGTTCCGAAAAGCAACGGTATATCTGAAATCCGGAGGCCGCCGGCGAATAACATAGCGCCCGCCAGAGCTTGCACGCCGAACTTGAGATAGGGGCCGACGGTCCGCACGTCGTCGTAGATGCCCAACAAGAAAATCAGAAGCGCCGGCGGGAAAATTGTCAGTAATGGATAAAGCGCAGGGAGCGCGCTTTCGGCCTGGAAAAATTGCTGTACGCTCAGCCCGAGAAGTATCGCGACGAAAAAGGAAAGTGCGATCGCAACTCCGCCGAGGCGTGGTAATGGACTGGTGTGGAGGTGGCGAGGATTATGCGGGGCTGAGACCCAGCCTTTGCGATTGGCAAGATCGCGAATGACTTTGGTGGCAATAAAGGAAACTAGTAGAGAACTTGCAAAAGTGCCGAGATAAACCAGAGTCAAACTCAACTCCCCCCGAGAACCAACCCGGCCTTCAGACGCTCTGAATGTCCACGAATACTACTGTTGCGAATATACGGTGGTTTTGATCAAGGCAGCTATTCTCTTCGCAGGTTCCCAGAACCATGTTTTCGAACTGTGTACTGCCTTTGAATTCACAGCCGGTGACGAACTGATGCTGTGCTAGACTCCGCACCAAATGCGATCCGGAGTGCAATTTGGCAAGGTCTTCGCTCTTTTCTTGATCTTGGCAGGCACTGCTTCCACCCAAACCGCCACTACTGCATCGGGAACGACTTCCGCGGTCCCGGCGACCGCTGCGGCCGAGAGCAGCACTCCTAGACAACACAACCTTGATTCCAACATTCGGCTGGGATCGGGGGACGTGATTGAAATGAACGTGTATAACGTGCCGGAGTTGACCACCAAGACGCGAATTGGCGACAGCGGGAGTGTCGATCTTCCGCTGATTAATGAGGTCCACATCGAAGGTCTTACCGTGAACGAGGCCGAGAAGGCGATCGAGCAGCGCCTGGACCAAGGGGGCTTTGTCCGCAATCCGCACGTTCAGCTGTTTGTGGCCGAGTACACTTCCCAATCTGCCAGTGTGCTCGGAGAGGTAGTTCATCCTGGCCTGTATCCCGTGCTCGGCGAGCAAAGGCTGTTTAGTGTGCTTTCAGCCGCTGGAGGGTTAAGCGATCGGGCGGGTAAGGCGATCACGGTCACCCACAGAGCAGAACCAGACAAGCCGATCGTAGTTAGCATCTCCCGGAATCTCGAAGACCACCAGGACAGCAATGTGCCCGTCTATCCTGGGGACACCGTCATGGTGCGCAGGGCCGATGTGGTCTATGTCGTCGGCGACGTTGCTCGTCCCAGCGGTTTCCTCATGGACAATGGCGGCAAGCTCAGCGTTTTGCAAGCCATCGCGTTGGCGGGAGGAACCAATCCGACGGCAAAGCTGGGTGCTGCTCGCATCATCCGAAAGGGGTCTGAGGGAGTTAACGAGATCCCGGTGTCTTTGAAGCGGCTCTTGCAGGCGAAGTCTGGAGACGTTCCGCTTGAGGCGGATGACATTCTCTTTGTTCCGGCAAGCGCAAGGAAGATCATCAGCGGGCGGACAGCCGAAGCGGCCCTGCAAATGGCAACCGCCGCCACCATTGTGGCGATTCGTCCCTAAAATCCCCCTTCTTGTCAGGCCACGGCGGCCGTGCGGCGCCCTGGTTCCGCGACTAGCGCCTCGAGCACCGTTAAATAGTGATTGGCAGTGCGCTGCCGCGACAATTCCCGAATAATGTGATTGCGGCCATTGCGACCCAATTGTTCACACAAGGCCGGTTGCTCGTGCAGGCGGACAATGGCCGCGCACAGCGCTTCTGGGTTGTCGGGTTCGATCGAGAGGCCTCCTCCGGAGCTCTCCAGCAGATGCCTTGATTCGCCGCGCACAGCCAGAATAACCGGCCGGCCACATGACATGAACTCCAGCATCTTGGTGGGAATAACCGTCTCAAATATCTCGCTGGGTTTTAACATTACGACGCATGCATCTGAAGCCGAAATGTATGCGGGAATTCTTTCTCGAGGTTGCTGCCCGACGAACAAGAGATTCGTGAGTTTCTTGGATCGGGCGAGCGAGACGATCCGTTCGCGATCGGCTCCTTCGCCGACGAGCATGAACTGCACTTGCGGGGCGACCCTTTGCAGATTTTCTGCAGCGGCAATCAGTAAATCCAATCCGTGAGCAAGCCCGAGCGTCCCGATGTAGGAGACCACAAACTTGAAATCCGTCCCCAGGTTGCGTCTTAGCTCACGAGCATTCGCTTGCGGGCTGAACAACGACGTCTCCACTCCGTTCTGGACGATGGAAATCTTTTCCCGAGGTACTTCCCACTTCCTAATCAGGTGCTCGCGGAATGCCGGCGTGACAACCACAATGGAATCGGCTGCCCGATATAGAAAGGAAGCGATCTTTCCGATACTGCGATACATCATTGAAGTCTCGCTTCCAATCCCAGCGCCGATGAGCGACTCGGGCCAGAGATCTCGCACTTCAAGCACGAAAGGAACCTTCTTCAGGCGCGACACCCACCAACCGGAGAGGCCGACCAGCAACTGTGGCGAGGTCGTAACCACCACATCGGGCGGGTTCAAAAAGGAAGCCGCGAGCGCCGATGAAGCGCAAAACGAGCTGTAATTCAGTATCCGCTCATATGGCTTGCGGTTGGGAAACGGCAGCAGGAAGGTGCGGAGGACGGTTATACCATCGACTTGTTCGCGGCAAAAACCCCGCCAGAAGCGCTCGCGGTATTCGGGACGAACGATCCCGTCCGGATGATTGGGGAATCCGGTGAGAACCGTTACGTCGTGTCCTGCCCTGACCCAATGTCGTGAGAGTTCGGATACTCGCGCCGAAGGGGCCCCCATCTCAGGCGGAAAATATTGCGAGATGTAGAGAATTCGCAAGGACATCTCAATAATGGCAGAGCTTGAATGCGCCCTTGTAGCAAAGCGCCCGGGTGCGCTTCGACCGGCTGCGAGCGTATCGCTGCCAGCGGTCCGCAAACTGCGCAAACACAGGCTCACCGGTCAAACGATGCATCACCCCAAGCTGCGTAACGTGCAAGCGGTGATAAAACGGGCTGGCGATCATCGGCAGCCGCGTTCCAGATTGCTCGTAAAGTGACCAGAAGCCGAGATCATAACTTTGGAGGTTGGCGACCAGCGTCTTCACGCCAGCCGAGAATAGATGGCGGGCGTCCGCAGATTTTGTAGCCAGCAAGAAATCGTAAACCCCCCAAAGTGCCCAGATGAATCCGTTCAGGATGTGCGTGGGAGGGGTGACAATATACTCCTCGAACCAGAGACCGCGACTCGCATCCATGTACGTGACCCCGCCCTGGTTGACGCTGATCAGGAAGCTTCGGAACGCCATTGTCGCCGCCTCCAAATATTTCCGCTGACCGCTGTGGGCATGGGCACGGAGCAAGAGAGAGATTCCCTGACCCTGCGCTAACCCGGAATACCATGGAGATCGTAGACAGCTGCGGTACTCCCAGTCGAAATGATGGTTCCACACGCTGACGCCATGATTGTTTTCTTCCAGGTGAACGCACAACCAATCGCTGGCCAGAAGGAATTTGCGGACGGACTGCTCCTGAAAACCTTGCTTGTACAAATTGAAATTCCCCAGACCCCATTGTGCAATGGCGATGGGGTTGTACTGTTGACCAATACTGCCGTGGTAGTTGAGCTTTGGAATACCGTCTGGATCGGAGGGGCCGGCGTAGCGAGCCTTCTCCGCGAAATTCATGTAGTACTCGCCAAGCAGGGCGGTTGAGGCACGAGGATTCAACTCCGCCGCATCATGCCAAAAAGACAGCTGGCTCTGGCCGGGCAGTAGATATGCATGAAATACACGGCGATAGTAGTTGAATTTCTCGAGCGCTGGCATGGATTACCGGGCTGGCCCCGACTATAGCACTGGGAATTGTTCCGCTCGGTTAGCGCCAGTGGTTCCCTAGACGCCCCGCAACTTAGAAGTTTGCCAGATTGAGGTTCTTAGATCGGCTCCCTGAACCGCGATGGTCGTGGCGGCCAACAGATCTGTTGAATTCTCTCCGTCGGGAAGAAATGCGTTGCCGTACTGGAAGTACTTCATCGACCATCGGTCCTTCCGCCAACCCACCAGCCAATCCCAGTTGCCCCCATCATGGCTTCCGAACAGTGTGACCTCGCGGCTGGGATTGGAATCACTCGGCTCGACCATCGTGGAGAAGAACATCCCGCTCTGCGTGCGGCATCCGTAGATTGAGGAACTGGGGATGCGAGAACATTCCCGCAGCCTTCCTCGTCGATCCAGGTGGTAAATATGATTTTGCTCCAGGGGAGTATCGGAGGCATAAAACAGCCCAGTTTCATCGACGATCGCGGCTACGCCGCGGGCTTGCTGATTGCCTGCAATCACTTCGTCTACGGTTGCAAAATCCAGCGAGGCGCGCAGGACCTTGCACTCCTTCCCATAATCGCCAGTCAGAAGCCAAAGGCAATTGCCCCAGCGGTCGTAAACGATGTTGTGTACATGCCGGACGGCTCCCTCCCCGAAGGTATACGCCACGGTCCAATGACAACCTCCGTCGTCAGAGCCATAGATGTGTACCTCATCTCGTTTTGCATTGTCGAAGTATTCGCCCCAGTATGCACGCCCGTCGGGTGTCACAGTGAGGTGAAGGGGCCTGGTTCCACGAGGGACCCGATAGGAGGCTTCAAACTCAGTTTCGCCCGGGCGTAGCGCCACAATTTTGCCCGGGATTGCGGCGATCAGGTTCCCAGCAGGGTGCACCGCTAACGCGTGGAATCCGTCACGAACCAGCCGGTAGCCTAATCGGGATTTGCTACTGATTGCGCGCCACCACTCAGGACGATATACCGCAACCGGGACGAACACGAATTCATCGCCTGCCATGAGCCCCTTGTAAAGCCTGTAGCCATGGGCAGCGTAAAGGACGTCGCCCTGCCAGGCGAGGACTCGCAGCCCCGGAAATTCGGCGATCTTACGAACCTCGAATTTCGAGCGCACGGCAGTGACGGCAGGGGCAAGGGCAGCCATGGTTCAATTCTCGTTCTTTAATGCGATATACGGACCGATAGCAAGCGCGTCCATCTTGGTACGTTGGAAGCAACGGATCGCTTCTTCCGGGGCACAAACGATTGGCTCGTTTTCGTTGAAGCTAGTGTTGAGGAGCACCGGAATTCCGGTTTTCCGCTCAAAGGTTTCGATGAGCTCGTAGTAAAGCGGGTTCTCTTCGTGACTGACACTTTGTAGTCGGCCGGTGTCGTCGACATGATTCACGGCGCAAAGCGGTTCACGCTTCCCCGGTTTGATCTTGTACACGTGCAGCATGAAAGGGGAGGGATGATCGTGTTCGAAAAACTCAGCCTGACGCTCCTGCAGAATCGAGGGAGCAAAGGGACGGAACCACTCTCGCCTCTTGATGCGGGCGTTCAGCACATCTTTCATTTGGGGCAATCCGGGATGGGCGAGGATCGAGCGATTACCCAAGGCACGAGGCCCCCACTCCATCCTTCCCTGGAACCAACCCACTACGTCGCCTTTCGCAATGCGATCGGCAAGGGTGTCGAGCAGTGGTCCGCGATCCAACTTCTTGTACCTGACTCCAGCTGTTTCGAGAGAGGCTTCGATGCGCCGGTCAGAAAATTCAGGGCCGAGGTAAGAGTCCTTCATTACAAACTCGCGCTTGTGACCAAGTACCGCGTGATAGGTATGCAGGGCCGCGCCCAGGGCTAAACCTTCATCGCCGGCAGCCGGCTGAATCCACGTGTGCTGGAACGGAGTCCGGTCAAACAGCTTGCCATTGGCAACGCTGTTCAGAGCGCAACCCCCAGCCATGACCAGGTGGTCGAGCGGCACTTGCGCGTTCAGATCATTCAGCAGATGGAAGAAAACCTCTTCGAAGCAGTGCTGCATGGCGTAGGCGAGATCCATGTCCCTCTGCGTGATGTCGGAGTGCGGCTCACGCGGTGGGCCAAATAGTTCCACCATCCTGGCAGAAAAATGCCGTGCCAGTTCCACTGTGCCGTCGGGCTTGATCTGCATGCCTTGGTTGCTGCCGAGCGGCTTGAAATATTCAAGGTCCAGTTCGAACCCCGAGGAACCGGTCATCAGTAACTCGCGGACTTGATTGCAGTAGGTATCACGGCCGTAGGGCGCGAGGCCCATGACTTTTCCTTCATCGCCATACTTGTTGTAGCCGATGAACTCGCAAATCATCGTGTAGAAGCTGCCGAGCGAGTGCGGCAGGAATACCCGGTCCAGCACACCGACTTGGTTGCCCTGGCAGCACGCCATCATGGTCGATACAAAATCGCCCGAGCCGTCGTAACTAAAGCCCGCCGCCTTGTCCCACGGCGAGCAGTAATAGGCGCTCGCGATGTGGGCGATGTGATGTTCGAGGTGATGCACTCTGAAGCGAAGTTCCTGCGAATCGCAGTCCAGATTCCTGGCCATCAGCGCGCGAACATCCCGAGTGTCCTGCTTTCGCTTGCGCAGGCGAATGAAGTTCAGCAGATTTGCCGGATTTGTGATTGCATAACGAACTTTCATGGCCAGATTGGCGTCGGTGTCCTGGCCTACGGCGACATGGTCGATGTCGCCGATTTTCGCGCCGACCGCATCCAGGCAGGCTTGAATCGCTAGGGTGGGAAACCCCGCATAGTGCTTCACGCGGTTCAGGCGTTCCTCGGCGATCCCGAAGACGACTTTGCCGTCTTGCAAGATGGCCGCCGACGCATCGGCGTGAAACATGTTCAATCCCAAAATCAACATGCGAAATCCCTTCGTGGGCAAATCATGAGACGAGCGGCACGGCCGAAACCCCCTCTTTCCCCGCGGGCAAGTGTTGAGGCTGGCCGGCACGGACTGACTCTGCGATACGGATCGTCGCCAGCGTCGTTGCGCAGATGTCGTCAAAGCTGATGGGCGACGGAGTCCCGTGGCAGAGTGCACGGGCAAATTCCTGCCATTCTCCGCGGTGTCCCTTGTCTTGGCGGAGCCAGGACCGGAATACCTGTTTGCGTCCATGACCAATCAGTTCCAGTCGTCGAAAATCATCGAGAACTGCGATGGCACCACCGCCAAAGACCTCGACTCGTTCCTTCCCAAACACGCGGTCGCCGCTGCAAAGGTAGTGAATGGTTCCTTTCGAGCCATTGCTGAAGTCGAGGTGAACCATTACGTCCTGTTCCTCAGCACTGCGAGAAATCGGCGTAGCTTGAACCGTGATCGGTCTGCCGCCGCATAAGAACGAAAGGAAATCGACAAAGTGGCAGACCTCCCCCAAGATGCGTCCGCCGCCCTGCTCGGGATCGTTAATCCAATGGTCTTTTGGAAGCATTCCTGCGTTGATGCGGTAGTGCATTGCAAAGGGCCCGCGCACCTTGTTTAGGAACGACTTCATCTGCTTCCCCATTGCAGAGAAGCGGCGATTAAATCCCACCATAAGTTGCATGTTTCCGGCACGGGCGTGCGCCGACCGAATGCTCTCGAGCTCCTCTTCATTCAGGCAAAGCGGTTTTTCGCAGAAGACGTGTTTTCCGGACTCTAATGCCTTCACAACTTGCCGTGCATGCCAATGGTGGCGACTAGCGATTACCACTAGATTGATCGCGTTATTCGAGAAAATGTCGTCCTCATCGCTGGTGCAAAACGCAAAGCCGAACTTTCTTGCGGCAGAGTTCCCCCGGGCAACGTTGGCGGCACACAAGCCCTCGAAGGTTACCGCCTGTTCGGTCTGGATCGCAGGAATTAAAGTGCCGAGAGAGAAGTTCCCCGCCCCGAGGACGCCAACTCGCAATGCGCGGGCACGGACATCCAACAGGCGCGGCTTAAGTTCGAGCTGCGTTGCCGCTTCGTGCGAATCGTGCCCATAACGGATAAGAACACCCAGGTATGGAGTTCGTGTTTTGCCAGTAATCAATTCGTAGGCTTTCTCAGCATCCTCGACCTCGAAACTATGGGAGATGAGCGGGCGCACCTCCACCTTCCCGTCTGCCAACAGTTGAAGGAAAGCTTCCATGTTGCGGGTCTCGCTCCATCGAACATAGCCAATCGGAAAGTCACGCCCCTTTTGCTCAAACGCCGCATCGTAACGGCCGGGGCCATAAGAGCGCGAGATCCGGAAATCCAGCTCCTTTTCGTAGTAGAGCTTGCGCTGTAGATCCATGCCCACCGTCCCAACGGCGCAAACCACAGCCCGGTCCCGCGCAATTTGCGATGCAAGGTTGACGGGCCCACTGCTGGGGGTCTCCGCGGTAATGAGAACGGCATCAACCCCATGCCCGGCAGAATGTTGAAGGCACAAGTCGCGAAACTCGTCTTCCGATGCGCTCACCGCGAGGGTTCCGGACTTGAGTGCGAGATCAGCCCGTTCCTGGGCCAAGTCAAAGCCAATCACTCTACATCCCGCCGCTTTCAGAATCTGAACCGTAAGTTGCCCCAGCAACCCAAGGCCAATGACTGCGACCGTGTCCCCCAAGTTGACTGTCGCGGTGCGTACCCCGTGAATCGCAACCGCTCCAAGGGTGGTGAATGCGGCGGCATCGAACAGGACGTCGGCGGAAGGGATTCTTGCCAACAGCATTCGCGGGACACAGGCGAACTCGGCATGGACCGCGTAGTTCGCGCCCGCACCGGCTACGCGGTCCCCGGGAGTGATATCCGTAATTCCCTCGCCTACCGAAACTACGGTTCCAGCGCTGCTGTAACCAAGGGCAAGAGGCTGGTCAAGACGGCTGCGAACGGCATACGCGGCCGATAGAAAACCGTCTCGCCGAACTTTCGCTACAACCTCTCTGACCAGGTCAGGGCGCGACTGTGCCTTCTGGAGAATGCTCTTCGAAGCAAACTCGGCAGAGGCTCTCTCGGTTCCGGCAGAAACCAAGGAAGCGGCGATACGGACCAGTGCGCATCCTGGCTGTACGCGCGGTGCAGGCACTTCCGCCACCTCGATCTTGCCCGTTCGTGCGCTCTGTAGAACTTGCTTCATGCGATGGCGGCCTGTAGCGGCTCGAGGTTCGAGAACCGCGAGCCATCGAGAAAGTTCTGCATCCAAAGCTCCAGCGTGAGGAACTGCCAAATCTGCATCGACCAATCCTGGCTTCCAGCCCGGTGTTCGTTCACGAACCTGGCTACGGCTTCCGGCCGGAAGAGCCTACGATCACGAACCCGTGATTCGGAGAGCAGATCGTCGGTCATTTCACGCAGGTCATTGGCCAGCCAGTAGTCAGTGGGCGCGGCGAATCCTGCCTTCGGTTGCCTCAGCACTTCTTCCGGCAGGATCCCGCTCATTGCCTTTCGGAAAATGTGTTTGGTGGTGGGAAACAGCCTGCCTTTCAGTTTTAGCCGCGGCGGCACATGCCACGCGACGAACTCCGCCAATTCACGATTCAGAAATGGAACGCGCACCTCTACCGACGACGCCATGCTCATCTTGTCGTTGTAGGTGAGGTTCAGGGTGGTCATGAAGATCTTCGCATCCAGATAAAGCATCTGGTTGAGAAAGTCGGCATCGTGGACACGGTTGAAGCGCGCCCAATGTTCGTCGTCCGGCTGAATTTCCTGAACTTCGGCATTCACATCTTGGGTGAAAAGCGCTGTCGTCTGGGATGAATCAAGATAAGTGCAGTTCCGGATGAAGCGGTCTTCCGGGCCCGATGCGGCGCTGCGCAACATTTTCTTTGTAAGTCGGAGATGGCCTTTCAACCTCGATCCGCGAAGGTTGGGCAGCGATGATGCAAGTCTCGCCGCCGACTTCCTTATAAAGCGTGGGGCCAGCTGCGCCCAGTAATGGGCGATGTACTTGCGATAGCCCGCGAACAGCTCGTCTCCGCCAACTCCGGAGAGCAGGACGGTGACATCACGACTGGCTTCCCGACATACCAGATAGGCCGTCAAAATGGCGGGATCCGCGGTAGGCTCGTCCATGTGCCAGCACAACTTAGGAAGCAATGCGGCGACATCGGGTTCAACGACGATCTGTCGGTTCTCGCACCCGAGATGACGAGCCAATCGCGCCGCCACGGAGGGATCATCGAGCGTGTTTTCGCCCCTGCGATACTTCGCTGGAAAAGTGATCGTGTAAGTGCGAAGTTGTCGCTTGGACGTTCGGCACATTGCCGACACTATGCTTGACGAATCCAGACCAGCACTGAGGAACGAGCCGATGGGAACGTCGCTCACCATCTGCTGTTCAACCGAGTAACGGAATCTTTCCCGAATTTCAGATTGCAAGTGCTCTTCAGGAATCTGGAACTTGTGGTCGTCGGGTGGGAAATTGAGATCCCAGTATTCAGAGATCTCCAGGCGCCCATCGCAAAAAATGGCGCGGTGCCCTGCCGGCAGCTTGAGGATTCCTTCGAACATGGTTTTGGGGTCCGGTACCCAAAGGAATGTCAAATATTGGTTCAGCGCCTGTAGGTCAATGCGCGCGCTGATCCCCTCAACCTCTAATAAAGCCTTAACTTCTGACGCAAACGCCAGGCCTCCTGAATTCAGCGAGTAGTACAGGGGCTTCACCCCGAAGTGATCCCGCGCCAGGAAGAGCCGGGGAGAGCCACTTCTCAAATCGCAAATAGCAAATGCGAACATCCCGTTCAGTCGTGAGACGCAGTCATCGCCCATCTCTTCGTAAAGATGGACGATCACCTCGGTGTCGGTCCGCGAAGCAAAGTGATGACCCTTATTTTCGAGTTCGTGACGCAGGTCGGCGAAGTTGTATATCTCGCCGTTGTAGGTGATCCAAACCGATCCGTCCTCGTTCGACATAGGCATGTGCCCGTCGGGGGAAAGGTCGAGGATGGAAAGCCGCCTGCTACCCAATCCGACGTAGCTGCCGTCTGGCGAACGATGCTCCCAGATCCCCTCATCGTTGGGACCGCGGTGAGCTTGCGTGGCATTCATTCGCGACAGGGTAGCGCGATCGCCGCAGTTGACAACTCCGCTAATGCCGCACATGGGATTCTCCCCGAACTGCGGCTGGTTTTATGGCGTATGCCTGGCCTGCGACTTGCTTTTCGTAAAGCTTGGCCTTGACGTGAAATAGTTGAATCGCCTGAAATGCGCAATAGAGGAGGCCGGGAACTCCGTCGAGGAATCCCGAGCGAACGAAGTACCTGTACACAAACAGCAGAATGGGCGATCCCGGCAAGGGCAAGAAATACTTCTTGAGCCATCTACGGCGCTGCGCTTGGGATGCGAGCAAATTCGGAGGGAGGGCATTTTCCCCCGCCTGCTGACTCCACACCTGCGCCTCCCAATTCGAGTATTCGTCATGCTTTCGGATGTAGCGGGAGAGGCTGTCCACATTGCGGTGCAAAAGCTTGGCCCTCAGACGGCGCTTTGTTCCTTCGGCAACAAGGTGTTCGTGAACTTCCATGTCGCACATGGAAGCATCCTGCTCGGTAGTGCGACATTCGAAACCTGCCATGCCGCGGCGAAAAAGGCTCAGTTTGTAAAAGGTTGCGCCGCAGTGTTGTAAACGCCGGCCCAGGAAAAACATCTCCAGGCCAATGTAGCAACCTGCCAGTTCCGGGGTTTTTATCGCTTCTGCAATCTCAGCAAAGAGTTCGGGCGTGACCGACTCATCCGCGTCGAGCAGCAGTACCCAGTCATAACGAAAGGGAAGGGTCTCAAGCGCCCATTGTCGTTTCTTCGGCCAGCCTCCGCGATAGTAGAACTGGACCACGTTCGCCCCTGAGGAGCGAGCAATTTCGGCAGTGTTATCGCTGCTTTGCGAATCAACGACCACTACTTCGCCAAAATTCCGTAACGATTCGAGGCATAGAGGCAGGTTTCTTGCCTCATTCTTAACGGCAATGACTACGCTTACCGGAAGCGTCGGGGTGTCATGTAGAGCGGAGCTATCCTTTTCTACGCGTACGAACGCCTCGGCACGACCTGGCAAACTCAGCGCCGACATGGCGAGCTTTGGCATGAACATCTGGCGATGCTGCCGCCATCTTACTTGAGGCTGCCGTGGGGAAAACTTGTTTAGGAGTGCACAACTTTGTACGGGGGAAGTCTGCTCCGAGGCGCCCGGATCGCTCGCTGAAATCGCACCTCCTGGAGCCAGGCGAGGTCAGTTGGCAGAATGTGAAACTCGCTGTTTTCGAAGATAAGTCGGCCTTAAAGCATGAGCCGAGCGTCAGGCAGCTTGACCGAGCGTCTTTGGGCGTTCCAATAGCCGATCGGCGATGGCCAAGACTTCTTCGAGGTGACGTGTCCAGCTAAACCGCCGGAGAACGTCTTCGCGCGGGGAAGGGCGAACCCGATTCAGTGATGTGAGGACCTGATCGGCAAGGCTCTCTGCCGAGAATCTCGGAAAATACAAGGCTTCATCCCCGCAAACCTCGCGATGAACCTCGATATCAGAAGCTACGATAGGAAGACCACTTGCCATCGCCTCCACCAGCGGATGAGCAAATGTCTCTGCGTAGGCCGCCGTTACATAAAGATCGCATGCCCGGTAAATACTATGCAGCAGCCGATACGGAATGGCTCCTAGCTCGATCACTTCACGCCGAATCCCCAGATGATCGATTTCTTGCCTTGCTCGCTCTGTCTTGTAGGCCCCGGGAGTTTTGTGGTCCTGCAAGGTGCAGGTGAGGAAAAGCCGGATTGGACGGTCGGGGCAATGCTTGCGAAGAACTGCCACTGCCCGGAAGAGAGTCTCGAAGTTGCGATAGTAGTTGTAGTGGCTCACGAAAAGCAGTTTTATGCAATTGGCAGAGACATTCAGTTTCTGAGTAATGCTCTCTGGAAGCGTAGCCTTTTCGGCAAAGAACGTTCCGGGATCGAAGCCATGATGAATCGCCATGATTGGTTGGCCGGTCCAACGGTTCAGCTCTCCCGCAAAGGCATGACTTGGCGCTACGGTGCAATCGGCCCAATCTACCGACCTTCGGGCAAACGTTGCCTTAAGCTTCGTATCCAACCACATCCTGGCCTCGCGCCGTCGGCGAAGATCAACGTCAAAATCCGCGGAAGTATAAAGAGAATTTCCGCTGAGTAGGATCTGTGGCACGGGAGACTTGCGCAGCGCGAAATTACCTAGAGAGACTAGAATGTGAGCTCCCGATGCCCGAATGAGGCGCGGTAGCTTTCTTTGCTCAAACCAGAATCTCCGCACGATTCCCGCAGGAACATCAGCATCCAGCACCTTTACATTGGGAAAGCGATTGAACTCTCTCCTCAATTGCGGCTGAAGCGCAACCGTGGTTTGAACTCTGAACTCCGAAGATAACCGCGGAATCACATTGTAGAGATACGTGAGACCCGCCCCTGCGCTGGCCCCCACGCCATTCAGGAAAACGTGTCTCATCGGACGGCCGCCATCGCGCCGTACTCGTGCCCCGCATCCGGGATGATCTGGACTGCAGAATATTCCGTAAATCTATTCGGCATCACATCTGCAAGCATGAAAGCCATGCACCAGAAGAAAACACAGACGTAGTAACCTACTGCGAACAGCCAATCTTCGAACGTTGCATTTACGAGTCCGGCGAGTACAACTGCGACCGCGGGTACCGCTGGCGAGGATACATCGCAGGTTCGGCGGACAAATCGCAGAGTTCTAGCCGCATTGCCCAACACGAGGGCCACCAAGCTGAAGAAAGGTAAGACGCCCAGCAGTCCTGTCCACTCGACAATAGCTAGGTAACTGTTCCCGTGCTCTCGAATAACCCACGAATCAAAGTGGTGCCGGGCGTATTCGAGTTTTGTCATGTCTTCATCAATTTCGCTGGTTCCAAATCCGCTGCCGAACCACGGTTTTTCCCGGATCACGTCCCAAGTTTTTTGCCAGACGCCCCGGCGGGAACCAAACACGTCCCGATCATGTTTCCCCTTGTACATGAACAAATCGACAATCGGCTGGCTCCCGTCCCAAGAAGGCACATCCGTGTGCCGGGGCACCAAAACGACTGCCAAGATCGCGAGTAAGGCGGAGAGCGCAATTCCCTTAAAAAGAAGCCGAAATTCTCGGGCTGACCAACAGATCAGGGAACAACTAACGAAAGCCGCGGCGATCGACGCGCGCGCAAAACTACTAAACAAGAGAAGCAAGGCGATCAAGAGGTCCGCGCCCAGGCGCAAACGCTCGGCAGGAGTTTTGGCTGATAAGTAACCCCACAGTAACAACGGCAGGATTACAACCGCCATGATTGCCCCCAAGGAATTGGGGTTCCCGAACACTTCCCAACGAACAACAAAGTAGCAAATTACGGTAATGATCAGGAGTCCTTCAGCCCAACGCACCAGCTTGCGGAAGAAGCCCGCCGGGTCGCGATTGAGGGCGGTTCTCGCTCCCGCAGAAACATAGAGAAACAATAGGAGCAAACTGATCGCCTTAAGCAGGGATTCACGTGGATACACCGAAACAAGAGCTGAAACGAACGCCGAGAGTACACAAAAGAAGGCAACCAGATGGAGAAGCTTGAATGTTTGAAGGTGGTTCTTCATGAACACTGCGACGCCCAGAACGGCTCCGACCGCGAGAACGATCCAGCGTGCTTGTAACAGCTCAGATTGAAATGGCAGCTCGGAACCCGCCCCCAAAAAGCACAGGAGAGCCAGGGGAAGGAAAGCTTTGCGGAAATTGCAGGCAGCCGCAAGCAGAATTTCTGCACCAATCAGCAGCGTGAGTCCGGACGAACTCGCAAGGTAATCTGGCCGGAGCAAAAGCAGGCAGACTATCAAGAGTGCCCCGCCCGTGACGATGAACAGAATCTTGGTCGCGTTATTGACCATAGGTATCGAGACCCGAACTCGCCTGCGCGATAGCCGCCGCGCAGATTTCTGGCGAGAAGCCTTGCACTGCTCTGTGACTCTCGGCAGCCATCCGATGGCGTAATGACACATCCCTGGCAATCTCTTGCATGGCGTTCCTGAGCTGAGTTATGTCTTTTGGAGGGACGACCCTCCCGTTCGTTTTCACCAGATCCGTAGCACAGCCGGCAACGCTTGTGCAGATGATGGGCAGATCAGAGGCCATGGCTTCGTTTATGACCAGTCCCCAGGTGTCGGTATGCGTTGGGAAGACGAAGCATTCCGCCAGAGTGTAGTAGCCGGCAAGTTCGTCTCGTTGGACAAATCCAGCAAACTGAACTGTACCCGGACAGATCTCCCGGGCGAGCGACTCAAGTTCGAGACGCAAGGGGCCATCGCCGGCGAATACCAATCCGAGCTGCTCGCGTAGCTCTGAGGGCAGAAGCGCATAGGCATCGAGCAAGTCTCGCACGCCCTTTTCTTGAACCAGTCGTCCAACAAATAGAAAATACCGGTCTGGAAGTGCCAGCTGTGCCCTGAGCCGATTCCGACGCACTGGTTCTAGCTTTAGCAAGCGTGAAAATAGTGCTGTGTCGACCGCATTGGGGGCGACGAAGACTTCTTCTGGCGATACGCCAAACTCAAGAAGATACTCCCTCGCCGATCTACCCGGAACCACGAACCCATCGCAGCTTCGCACGAACGTTCTTTTCAGCAACTCGATGGGGGCATGCATCCCGCGCTGGTCGTTGGTCGTACTTTCGGACCAAAGCAGGAAAGGAACACGGTGCTGCTTTGCCCAGCGCAACGCCTGCCAAGAAGAAATGTAGTTGTACCCTCCGCAAATAATCACGTCAGGGTTGGATCCCCGAAGAGAACGGCGCAGACCTCGATTGAGCAGGAGGTTGTATTTCGAGATGCGTTTCCGCCATGAAGGTAAGACCTCGTACGAAAAGCAAATCTCCTCTTCATAGATCCGCCACTGCCGCATGCTCCGATCCGTGCGGGCAAGGAATATGACGTGCAGTTCAATCTCGGAACGACGTGCGAGCGCGTTGAACACCGGGATGCGGTAGGGCGCAATAAGCTCCGAAAGAATCACAACCCGACGAGTCATCGCAAGCACTCCTGGTAGAGATCTGCTAGTTTTCGGGCCTGATGTTTCAGCGTATGCTGGCGGATAATTGTTTCTCGCGCGGCGATGCCGAGACGTTTCCGCAGGGACGCGTTTTCTAATAACACCCGCAACGTCTGAGAGAGAGCTGCCTCGCTTGGGGCAACCAGCAAGCCGTTTTCGCCATGTTGAATGATGTCTTCGATGCCCTGCCCGACACACCCTATTGCTGGCTTGCCGCAAGCCATCGCCTCAAGGTAGACGCAGCCTAAGCCTTCATAGTCGCTTGCAAGAACAAATACTGAGCAGCTGCGCATCGCCTCGGCTACGGACCGGCGATCTTGTCGCCCTCGAAGCACCACGCGACCGGAGATCCCCAGGTCGGCCGCGAGCTTCACGAGATTCTTGCGTTCCGGGCCTTCTCCGATGATTTCGAGTTCAATGGGGGCAAACGTTTTTGCGACCGAAGCAAATGCCCGAAGCAAGAGTGCGTGCCCTTTAGTTGGAATGAGATTACCCACACTCAGAACTCGGAGCCGCGAACTCTCGACGCACCCAGGGCGGAAAACCTCAGCATCCACGCCGTTCGAGATGACCCGCGCCTTGAGCCGCAGCTCGGGAGGAAGCATTTCACGCACTTTTGAGCTGATGCACACGATTCCTTTGGCCCGTTGGTAGACGCGCAGAGACCGACGATTTGTCCATCGCCCAAACCAGATGCCAGCCTGCCGGTCGGCAAAAACATCGAGACCGTGTACAGAAACCAGAAATGGAATACCCATTGCTTCGGCCAATAGCATCGCCGCTTCTCCGCAGGGCAACGCGGCATGGGCATGTATCAGCTGAATGGGGGAAGTCCGGTTCAACGCATGAGCTCGCCTTGTTATCGCCGTAAAAACGCCTGCGCCAGAGGTCGCCAGTCCAACGTTCCCGGGCACCCAATAGTATTTGGCCCACTCGCTCGCACTCACACAGGGGTCGGCGGATCCGCGGTAAAACGGACGGACTGCGATCGTCCAGGTCCGAATATTGAACTGTCGCATCCGTTCAATCGGTTCCGCGATGAAGCAACCCTCTGCAGGATTCTGGATTGAAGGGAAAAACGGGGTAACCGTCAGAGCTTGCACTCCCTGCACCAGGGCAGCCTCTCCCGTGACCCGTGGAATCGCCAGTGCAATGCTCACGAGGCATACCTCGCGAGTCCGGGTCTTGCTAATTCCCGGAATGTGCGCTCCCATTGGCTTGCGATCGTGCCCCAGTCGAATCGCAGACTGTGTTTTCGTCCCGCCCGCCCGAGGGTTTGCCTGAGATCCGCGTCTTCCAGCAGGATTCGCAAAAACGAGAATAGGGCATCACGCGAGCCAGCCTGGTATCCAGTAACGCCGTGCAACACGGTTTCCGGCTCATAGGAATCCCTGCAAATGACGGGGAGTTCGCAGGCCGCCGCCTCGACGATCACTTTGGGTGAGCCTTCAAAGGTGGAAGGGAAAAAGAAGATGTCCGCTTGACGATACTCCTGGCGCAAACTCTCGCGGCCAAGGACTCCCGCGAGAGTGATATTTCTAAGTTCATGCTGGGCAATCTGCGTTTCCATTTCGGCCCTCAGCGGCCCTCCTCCCACGATTCGAAAATCGGCTTGCGGAAAGCGACGGGCGGCATCAACCACGAGTTCGGGGTGCTTGCGGTGTCGCAAGGATCCTACGAACAAGACCTGGGGTCGTGAATTTCGAGGTCTCTCCCGGAGTGGAGTAAAGAACTGCGTGTCTGCCCCGGTGGGAATCACACCGCTATCCAACCCATATTCCGAACGCAAGCTATTTTGGACGTAGAGCGAGTTACTGTAGAGACAGTCGCATCGAAGTATGGTCCGTTCCCAAAGACGACGCGCACTCGGAGTAATATCCACCAGGTCCTTGAAGTTGCACTGGGATTCGATGGTTCCGATGGTTACGCGACGGTCACGCCACTTATCACGCAGTTTCAAGTACCACCTGCTCGCCGGGGAAGCTTTGACGTAGAAAAGCAGGTCGTAAGTGCCGAGCAGGAATTCAGTAAGGATTCGGATCGTCTGTCGACGTTGTGGGAGTTGAATGAGCTTTGTATTTGTGCGCGCAGCAATATCGGGATCCGGCGATCCCAAGACGAATGTGGTTACGTGGAAGCTTTCAGGGTCGAGCCGCCGAATGATCTCCCGGGCGTTGCCCATCTGCGCATTGGGGAGGCCCTCGTCAACCAAGCTGTCCACAAGAATCCGAATTGGCCTCATCCATCTCCGCCCCAGGACCTAGGTTTCCCGAACATGCGCAGCTGAACGCGCCAATTCTAGCCGATACTCACGGACCTGCGATGCGAGTCGCCTGTCGAAATCCCGTGACTGAGAAGATTCCACCAAGTGCCGTCTTGCATGCTGCAGCAGCTTGCGCCGCACCTCCTCGGCCGCTCCCAAGGGCAAGGGACTCGTTTCCTCCGGGTCTCGATCCAAGTCGTAGAGGGTCGTGGAACCTGAAGCGAAATTCATCACTAACTTGTACTGGCCCAATCGAACCGAAAGGATCCTGGGGCCGAGGCGATCACGAGGATAGAAGGGATTGGAGCAGTCAAGAACACATTCGCTTACCACCGGGCGCTCCTGCAGCTTCCCATTCCGGAGTTGCCCCCAAACACTTCGTCCGCGAAAGTCGGCCGGGCTGGGAACCCCGACGATGTCTAGGGCCGTGGGCGCCAGATCCAGAAGGCTGAACGGGAGTTTTACGCGGGACTGGACCGAGCTTCCGGGCACTCGCACCAACAAGGGGACGTGCACCAATTCTTCGGTGAGTTTCTTTGGCAAGTGATACTTTCCGCCATGATCCAGGAATTCCTCGCCGTGGTCAGCAGTCAATGCCATTGCGCATCGATCCCAAACGTTCAACTTCACAAGGTTTTCTGCGAGTCGGCGAATCTGCTCGTCTACCCAGCGAATACCGGCGTCATAGAGAGAAACGACCGAGTCCCGCTTGTCTCGGAGCCGTTCTAGCCGCAAGTCGCCGCGGTTCCAATAGGAATTCAGATAGACGGCTTCCGCTGCGGCGATTTCCTTGGCACCGATCATCTCGAGCGCTTCTGCTTTGGGGAAGTAGGGCCCGTGTGCATCCATCAAATGCAACCACAGAAAGAAGCGCTGCCCGGAATTCTGTTTCACCCACCTAATCGCCTGATCCACAACCAGGTCGGCGCTGGGGAATCTCCTCTGCGTGTCCAGAGAGCCCACTCGAGGGGAGGCGAGTCTCTGGCAATATTGGAAATAGAGTTCGTCGTATGCCGCGCCCAAGAAGCCGACTGAATGACACGCATTGGCTATGAACTCGTTTGCTCGACTGCGGAAATTCTTCGGATGAGACGGTTCCGGCCCGAGGTTCTCCGATCCCTCCAAGAAGTCGGCAAAAACGTCGAACCCGCGGTCATAGCCAAACCTTGAGGAAAGATATGGGTTCGCCGCAGAGAACGCCGCAGTCTTGAATCCGGCTTCGCGAAGCACCGACGCGAGTGTGTTTTCTTCTGGGGCAATGCCGAGAACATCCCGGCCCAAGGCGAGTGGATGACGAGAGGCGAGAATCGGGGGCATCGCGTAGTAGGTCGGGGCACCGGCCGCAATCGCGTTCTCGAACACAACATTTTCATTCGCCAGGCAATCGAGAAAAGGGGTAGTGGGGCGGGGGTACCCGAGAAAGCCCACATGGTCTGCCCGCAGACAGTCCACCGTGACTAGGATCAGGGACTGTGAATGCACTAGACTGCCCCCATAAGCGCGGCATTTCTTTGAAACGCGAGCTCTTTTGAGACTTTTACCTTTTTCGAACCGTCCGCCAGAGTGCCCGTAGCAACCGCCTGATAGAGATCTTCGTCACTCACGTACAGCATGTCTGGGTGTTTAGACCTGAGGCCGTGGAGCAGTTGGTCGAGCGCAGCTAGGCTATAAGAACGGAAGTCTTTAAGAGTGGAGTGGAAGTTGATGGAGTGTATCGAAATGATGAGGGGAATACCACGCGCGAAGCAAAGGGCAGCAATTTCCAGGTACTTGCCCAGATCAAGTTCCTGCTGGCATGGCTCAAAGTCGATATTGCGAAAAATATGCAAAACCCCGAAGTCGTCCAGGTGGGGCTTCTTCAACCCGTCTCCGGAGCCGCTTACGGCTACATGAATGCCAGCTTGGGCCCAAGCATGGCAGGTATGCTGGTTAGCTCGGTAACCTGGCGCGCACGCCGAGAGAGGGCGCAATCCGAACAATTTCGAAAATGTCTGGCATCCTTTTTGGATGAGTTCCCGCTGACGGTCAGGAGAGAGGAAATCACCATGGCGCTCCTCTCCATTCCAGTATTCATACCCAACCCACGGCATGCGCCAGTAGATGTATGGCGTTTCCGCTGCCCACAAAATCCTCAACAGGTCGGCCCGGGCATCACATTTTGCCAAGACTTTCTGAACCGCTTCTTCACAGAAATGGACTGTGCCATGCAATGCAGGCTGAAACACGCCTTTGTCGATCGCAGCACGATACGCCTCAAATAACTGGGGACGCGTCCAAGTTCCTGGCAATCCGTCGCTGAGAGGTAAGCCAATCACCCGCCGAAATCCCTCGGACGACATTTTGCGGAAGTCAAGATTCGCCATGCAGGCATTCATCATCAAGCAGGGCGGGCGACCTTCCGAGTCGCGGTGTCGCTCTAAGAGCTCGGTTACCGCCCAGACGTCATCCGCCGTCTCCAAGCTGTAAAGATCGTAGGGCCGTTCGCCGAGGCGCAGGCCACGCGATCGCAACCGTTCGGCGCCCCCGAGGTCGCGGACTCCAACTCTGCCCCAGTCATCGCTGTGTAAGGCGACGAGCGGCCGCGAGAAGGTAAAAGCCTGGTGCTCCTTGTGGCCTTTTCCCAGGTTTTTAAGAAATTGCAGCACGTGCCGTCAGTTCCAATCCTCGCTAGACGTATCCCAAGCCACGTAGTCTCTGCTCAACAACTTCGATTTCACGACTATCCATCTGAGATCCATCGTCTTTCAACAGCGCAGTCAGCAGGTTGCAAACCAGCTCATCTACCGATGAGAATCGCGCGCCAAACTTTTCTTCTGCTGCCCGGCAAAGATCCTCCGGCAGGCAGACCTTACGCGTACCGTTCATCTGACGCTCCATTTCCGCCGACCCATATCCGTTCCCGGACCGTCCGGACAATCATGCGGTCTTCCGATCCCAAGCCGAGCAATAACACTCCGGCAAAGAAACATACGTATGCAATCACGGTAGCGGCGAATGCCACCCTCCATGAGCCCTGCCCGCAATATTTATGAACAGCCAGGAGAACCGCGGCTGTCACCGCCATCGCCAACCCTACCTTGAAGTATGAGCGATCGTAGGGAAACAGACGGAGTTTTGCCCGGACGGCCAGCAAACCCCATAGGTTGGTTGCAGCTACTCCGATGCTCACGGCAACCGCCGCGCCAACCATGCCGAACCTGGGTACCAAAAGCAAGTTGAGGAGGACCATCACGATGGCGTTGACGACCTGAATTTTCATGAGCGAAGTCTGTTTGTCGGACATCAACAACAAGAGCCCCACCGAGCCGACAACGCAATTAAATATTTGACCGATAGCCCCGACCGAAAGGGCAGTGGCTCCGTCACGGAACGCCGGCCCAAAAATCGACATCCATGAGGCCGAAAAGATGATTACAGAAAGAGCCAGCGGCAGGGTGAGGATCAAAATCCATTTGGTCAGCGACGCGTAGAGCCGCTGTAAGAGGGCATAGTTCCCGGCGGCGTGTAGCTCTGCAATGGTTGGCGAGAAAATCTGATTGACGGAAGTCAAGGCGAGCGGGATAAGTCCCACCATAGTCATCGCGATCGCATAGATGCCGACGTCCTTCGCACTGAGATAGTGTCCGAGCGTAATTTTGTCGGACTGAGCCAGAACGAAGTGCACGATCGCGAGCCCAAACGATGTCGCAGAAAACGTGACTACGCGCCTTTCGACATTGCCGAAGCCACCCATGCGTCGCGCGGCGGGAGGGGTCAATTTCCAGACCGACACGCCGAGCAGTCCGAAAACCACGGTCGCACTTGCGACTTGAGCCACGAAATAGCCCGACAAGCCAAAGCGCAAAGATATCAACACCACGGTGGCAATGACGGTAATGAAAGTTCCAGCGAACTGGGTAATCATGCTTCGCCGTGCGACTGCACGATACCCCGCCATGCATTGGCCGAGAAAAGTGTTTACTACGCCCAGGAGCATGATCGCCGCGAGGGCCCAAGAATACGAAGCCAAGGCCGGGGCATGATAAAACCTTACGGCGATCCTAGGTACAAGGGCCAAAAGCACGGCCCCGAGTAGGAGGTTGCCCAGTCCAAGTATGCCGAACCCTCCCCGCAGAAACGCGCCCAGCCGAACATAATCTCCGGCGCTGGAGTATTCGGCCACAAATCGGGCGCCGGCAGTCGGGAGCCCAGCGGCATTAAACAGTCCCACAACGCTGACCACACTGATTCCCAGAGCATAGAGTCCCAGCGCTTCGGCCCCCAGCGTACGAGCCAGGTAGATCTTCAACAAGTACCCTGCAGCCGCACTGAACAGCGCACCGGCAAAGTACACGGCAGAATGTCCCGAAATACTTGTTATGCGCCGGCGAAATTCGGCCGTTTCCACGGTTGACGCGAGGGGCTCGACTACGGGAATTTCGGCCGCGCTCATTCCTCAGTTCCTCGTGAGTGGGATAGGGCAAGTTCCGTACGCTCCCGAAATGCCGTCACCGAAGATATTGCAGTTCGCGCGAAGCTTTCCAATTTCGGCGATTGCTTGATGGCCCGTGCCGCGTAGTAGCGGGAGATTTCTTTTGCCAACCGAAGTTTCGAAAACTCTAGTGTGAAGTGCAAAGTGTGTTTTGCAGAATTTGCATATTGCGCCTTGTAAGGTTCGTCGCCCAGACCAAGATCGACGGTGTGGAAGTCCGGGCTTGAGGCGGCTTCGCAAATTACTGCGCGCAAGAGATAAGTTCCGGGAGAAGCATGATCGCAAGTCAGATCGAATGCCGGCTGATACCAGAACCACTTTCCGCGAAATGTCATGCCGAAATGCCAAGCCACTGGCCTGCCGCCCAGGCGCAAGACGCTACAGCGCAAATTTCCTTGCTGCGAAAGCAACGGGCCGAGTTCTTGGAGGAAACGGCGACGCTCAGGATTCTCAAGGCTGCTGATTTTGCCTCGTGAGCGGAATCGTTCAACGTGCGCAGTCACAAAATTGGAGAACTCCCCGGAGAACCCTTGCCAGTCGGTGTGGTGTTCAAGATTGATCTTGCCAAGACGGGATAATCTAGAGGTACGCTTCGGACTGTTGCGCGCAACAAGTGCTGCCTGCGCGCGCAGTGGCGACGACTCAAAACACAGTTGCGAACAAGAATAGGCCGGCCTAGAAAACTGCAGGTAGCCGGTGGTTTTCGCCATGGTCCGCAATATGGCTGTGGTCTCGGATCCCGCCGGGATGTTGGAGAGCTTCAACGAGCCGAGTCTCAGGCGCGCGAGTTCCTTGAAGACGCGCTCCATAAATTCGCGCCGATCAGAGGGGGCAGAAACGAAGTCACAATAGTCCGCGGTTGGAGCGGTTAGGAATGAAATGGATGCGCCCTGCTCCAGCGCCACGACTGCAGCCATGACATTCTCACGAAACATCGCACAGAACAAAGGACGAATTTCGGCAAAGGAACGTGTAACCGCAGCCGACCACTCCCAGCTGTAGAAGACCTCGGGCTGGTCCATGCGCTCGACGAGGTTGTTCCATTGCCGCCGGAACTCATCATGAGCGGGAAGTTCCCTAAATACCTCTAAACGCGTCCGCAATACAAGGCTCCTTTGCGCCGGCACTCACAGCAAGGCTCGCATACGCCCATAAAAGCCGCTGACGTGAGCCTCTAGTTCCGCTGCAGTTGTCTCCGATGAAACGTGTATCCGTGGGAGCCCAAAGTTCGTGTTACTCCATTCGGCTTCCGTGTTGGTGAAAGCACATTCAAACCCTGCGCTCTGTGCGAGGTCCGCCTCACGGTCGCCGACGGATTCACGGTCGCCAAAGGGGTAGGCAAATGCCCACACCGGCTCTCCAATCACCCTCTCAATTTGTGTCCGGGAGTCTGCAATTTCTGCGTACGCTAGTTCCGTTGGCATGTTCGGCAGCATGGGATGTGATAGCGTGTGTGCTCCAATGGTCACGCCGGCTCGCGATAGCTCCCTCAGTTCTGTCGCTTGCAGGATAAAGAACCTGCGTCGGAGTGACTCATTTTGAGAATATGCGGACTCCCATGTTTCAGGTATGCCAAGCTGGGTTCGGACTCTGCACAGAAGTTGCTCCCGCTCTTCCCGCGGGAACTGCGAGAGTTCGCGGATTAGAGGTCTCCACTGTAGATCCGGATCTAGCGAGCGCGCGATGATTGGCTTCGACATCCCCGCCAACTGCACCGACGCGACCCCACGAGCCTCCTGCAGCCACAAATAGAGCTTCTCGTACCAAAGCATGGATCCGGCTTTTGAGGCAGATGCGCCAGTAACAAAAAGGAGCAGCGACAGATCCAATTCTTTGATGATTGGGAGCATGTCGGTCAGGACGTTGACTAGACCGTCGTCACAGGTGAGTAACACGGTGTAGGGAGGGCAAGTTTCTCCCCCCTGCAAGTAGGAGCGGAACCGCTGTGGCGAGATCAAGTTGTACTTCGCCTTCAATAGCCGCATGTGCTCGCGAAAGCGCGCATGCGTAATCAGGTGCCCGTCGAGCGCCGTCGAACGTGGCTGGTACCCTGGAGGGAAAATTCCATGGTAGGTAACAATGGCTGGTCCGATCCGTCTTGTTCTGTGAAGGTATCCCGACTTGCTGGCGATGGGATAGACGACGCGCTTCAAGAAGGGACTAGCGAACCTCATCCTCGAACCACCGCCCGGATCGCAATTGAGGAGCTAACGGGATCTGTTTTCATATGGAGCAGCAGCCTGCAAACGTTGTCGTCAGCAATTCCCGGAGAGTTGCTGACTCTGATCGCCGCCAAAGATCTTGGGACGATATCTTGCCGACGTT